>JAESFZ010000027.1_pt1 | contig 692593 bp, 636 predicted proteins | sample 9269561 | NCBI WGS metagenome assembly JAESFZ01 (sample SAMN14515552, study PRJNA621657) | algae metagenome | isolation source: Tildeniella nuda ZEHNDER 1965/U140 and co-occurring heterotrophs from wet... | place: Switzerland: Stansstaad, Zurih | collected 1965-01-01 | reverse complement strand
GTTTTGGGGTGGTTTTACGACGTTAAGCCCCTCCTCTTCAGAGGAGGGGTAGTGAGACTTGGTCCGGCGTAGCCGGGCCTTTAGTCGAACGGGGTGGTGGCCGAGACCTTACGCCATGCCCGAGAGCACCACCCCGCTGCGACTAACGAACAAGTTCGTAAGTCTCGCTGCCCCTCCTCTGAAGAGGAGGGGTTGGGGAGTGTCAGCTCCCGCCCGAAAGCGGACAGGCTCATCTGCAAGAATATCGGGAGGCAACCCTTTATCCCCCGTCCGCCGCGCTCGGCAGCCGCGACGGGGGATGAGGTTGTGTGTGCACGAGTGGAACATTAGAAGAACAAATTTGCGGCGTCAATCCCCTTTTGTTCTCCTTCGACGATCCGGCCCCGGGGCGCGGCTTGACAGGTTGACGTAAACGTCAATCGCCGCCAAGGCGGGAGGAACGTAGCGGAAAGGGAGAGACGATGGCGGCGCAACCCAAGTTCGACCTGACGGGGCGCGTCGCGCTCGTCACCGGCGCCTCCTCGGGGCTCGGCGCAGGCTTCGCCAAGGCGCTCGCGGCGTCGGGGGCGAAGGTCGTGCTCGCCGCGCGCCGCGCCGACAAGCTGGCCGAACAAGTGGCGGAGATCGAGGCGGCGGGCGGACAGGCGATCGCGGTGAGCATGGACGTCACCGACGAAGCCTCCACCAAAGCCGCGTATGATGCTGCCGAAGCCGCCTTCGGCACCGTCGACACGATCGTCGCCAACGCCGGGGTCGCGACCGAGAAGATGGCGATTGGGCTGAGCGTCGACGACGTCGATTTCCTGCACGCCGCCAATGTCCGCGGCGTCTTCCTGACCGCGACCGAGGGCGCGAAGCGGCTCGACAAGGACGGCGCGCGCGAGAAGCAGCATGGGCGGATCGTGCTCATCGGGTCGATCACCGCCGACAAGGTCTTCCCCGCGACGTCGGTCTATGGCGCGACCAAGGCGGCGGTGCGCCACCTGGGCAAGGCGCTGGCGCGCGAATGGGCGCGGCGCGGGATCAGCGTCAATGTGATCCAGCCGGGCTATTTCGAATCGGAGATGACCTCGGTGCTGTTCGAAAGCGACGTCGGCGACGCGATGGTGAAGAGCTTCCCGCGCCAGCGCATGCGGCCGGCGAGCGATCTCCATGCACCGTTGCTGCTGCTCTGTTCGGACGCGGCGCAGGGGATTACCGGCAGCGTGTTCACGATCGACGACGGGCAGACGCTGTGAGCGGCGAGCTGCTGATCGAGACGCGCGGGCAGGTCGAGATCGCGACGCTCAACCGACCTGAGCGGCTGAATGCGCTCAGCGAGGGGCTGGTCGACGACCTCAATGCCTATTTCGGTGGGCTCGCCGAGCGCAAGGAGGTGCGCGTCGTGATCTTGCGCGGCGCGGGGCGCGGTTTCTGCGCCGGGCTCGATATCCAGGAGGACCGGTCGAGCGACGAGACGGCGGTGCTGCGTACGCTGCGCACCCAGACGAGCATCGGCAATATCTATCGCAAGATGCGCGCCTGTCCGCAGCCGATCATCGCGCTGGGGCATGGCGCCGCGGCGGGGGGCGGGCTGTCGCTGCTGCTCGCGTCGGACGTGCGCTATGGCAGCCCGAACTTCCGCTGCAACGCCGCCTATATCCGCATCGGGCTCGGCGGCTGCGACATGGCGTCGAGCTATTTCCTGCCGCGGCTGGTGGGCGCGAGCCTGGCGTCGGAGATGATCCTGACCGGGCGCTTCATCGACGCCGAGCGCGCGCTGCGGGCGGGGCTGATCAGCGAGATCGTCGACGAGGAGGCCTTGCTCGACCGCGGGCTCGCGCTCGCCGACGAAATGCTCGCGACCGCGCCCTGGGGGCTGCGGCTGTCGAAGCAGGCGCTGAACCTCAACATCGACGCGCAGAGCCTCGACGCGGCGATGGCGATCGAGGACCGGCAGCAGGTGATCCTCTCGGCGACCGAGGATCATAAGGAAGCGCTCGCGGCGTTCCTTGGGAAGCGGCCGCCCGAGTATCGCGAAAGGTGACCGATATGCTGCGCCTCTATGCCTTCAACACCGGCTGGTTCCAGTGCCGCCCGGGCTATTTCATCGAGGGTGAGGAAGGCGATTATCTGAAGGGGCCGGTGCCCTCCTATCTGATCGACCATCCGAAGGGGCGCGCGCTGTTCGATACCGGCATGGGGGTGCGTTATCGCCGCACGCTCGAGACCGCGCTGCCGCCGAACAAGTTCGGGCTGCAGTTTTTCGAGGGGCAGGAGATCGCGGCGCGGCTGAAGAGCATCGACGTCGATCCCGGCAGCATCGACTGGGTGATCAACTCGCACCTCCACATCGACCATTGCGGGGGTAACGCCAGCCTGCCCAATGCCACGATGATCGTGCAGTCGCGCGAGCTGGCGGCGGCGCAGGCGACCGAAGAGGCGGGGCTGTACGAGGCGGTCGATTATGCCACCGGGCAGCCGGTGAAGGCGATCGACGGCGAGCTCGACCTGTTCGGCGACGGCAGCGTAAGGATCGTGCCGACCTATGGCCATACGCCGGGGCATCAGAGCGTGATCGTCAAGCTGCCGAGCGGGCGCGAGATACTGCTCGCGGCGGATTGTTGTTATACCGAGCGCAACCTCGAGCTGATGGTGCTGCAGAAGGCGGTGGTGGACCGCGAGGCGGGGTTGCGGACGATGGAGTTTCTGCAGGGGCAGCGTGCGGCGGGGGTGCAGATTTTGTTCGGGCATGACGGGAAGCAGTGGGCGAGCGTTGCGGAGGGGAAGGCGATCTCATAATAATCCTCCCCATCGACTTGCGATGGGGAGGTGGCAGCCGCTTAGCGGCTGACGGAGGGGCCATGGCGCGAGGTCGTCGCCCCTCCACCACGCCCTTCGGGCGCGGTCCCCCTCCCCAACGCAAGTCGATGGGGAGGATTATAAGCTAAAACCCCCGCGCCACGCGCTCTGCAAAGTCCGGCGCCACGCCGGCGCTGGCGAACACCTCGTGCGCCAGCCCGGCGGCCAGCGGGAGGTGGGCCTGTTCGCGGTAGAGTTTTTTGTAGGCGAATACGCTGTGTCGCGATTGGCCCGCGATCGCTTCTGCAAGACGACGGGTCGTCGCCTCCAGTGCGTCATCCGCGACGCAGTGATTGGCGAGGCCGATCCGCGCGGCCTCGGCGCCGCTCACCGGCAGGCCGGTGAAGCTCATCTCGCGCGCTTTGGCTTCGCCGACGCGGCGCGGCAGGCGCTGGCTCATGCCCCAGATCGGCACCAGCCCGAATTTGCCGTGGGTGTCGGCGAAATGCGCGCTTTCGCCCGCGACGACGATGTCGCCCGCGAGCGCGAGTTCGAGCCCGCCGGTGAAGCAGCCGCCCTGGACGGCGACGATCACCGGCTGCGGCAATTCGGCGAGCTTGGTGACGATCGAACCCTGATAATGTTTGCGCGGGGCTTCGAGCCCACGTTCCTTGAGGTCGTTGCCCGCGCAGAAGGCGGGGCCGTTCGCGCGCAGCACCACCACGCCGATTGCCTCGCCCGCAGCGGCGATGGCATCGGCGTGCGCGTCGAGCTCGGCCCAGAGCGCGAGGTTGAGCGCATTGCGTTTTTCGGGGCGGTTGAGCGTCAGCGTCGCGATGCCGCCTTCGTCTTCGCGCAGGACCAGTTCGTTCATGCCTTTGCCTCCGCTGCCATGATGGTTCGCCCGTCGGGGCCGATGGCGGCCATCGCCCAGCCGTCGTCCTTCGGGCGCCCGACGAGGTGGATCGTTTCGCCGACGAAGGCGGGTGCCTGCGCACGCATGGTGAAGGCGGTGAGCGCATTGGCGCCGAGCTGCCGCTGCGCGAGGTCGAGCAGCAAGGTCGCGGTCAGCGGGCCGTGGACGACGAGCCCGGGGTAGCCCTCCTCGTCCCGCGCATAGGGCAGGTCGTAATGGATGCGGTGGCTGTTGAAGGTCAGCGCCGAATAGCGGAACAGCATCGCCTCGGTCGGGAGGATATCGCGGCGCCATGCCCAGTCCGAGAGGTCGGGCTCGCCGGTGGGGGCGGGGGCGGGCTGGGGTGCGGCCGCGGGGGCAGGGGCGCGGAAGACGATGGTCTGGCGCTCCTGCACCGCGACAACATCGTCGGCGCGCGTCTCGTGATCGACCTCGACGAAGACGAGCTGGCCGGTGCCGCCGGTCTTTTCCTTGACCGCGGCGACGGTCGAGGTGCGCGCGATGGCGGCGCCCGCCGAAATAGGCGCGAGGAAACGCACGTCGCTCGCCGCCCACATGCGGCGCGGCAGCGGGATCGGCGGCATGAAGCTGTCCGGCTCGTCCTGGCGCAGCGGATGGCCGTCGGGGCCGAGCGCCGCGGTCGGCGCGTCGGGGAGGCAGAGGCACCAGTGGATCGCCTGCGCCGCGATATCGCCGCCCATGTCGCTGTCGATCGTCGCGCGGAAGCGCGCGAGCGCGGCGGGGGTGAGCAGGTCGCGTTGTTCGATGCTGCGCCCGATCCATGCGTCCCATGCACTCATCGCTTGCTCCCGTGCCGTTTCGTTGCCGCTGCCAAAGCAGCATTTGGCGGCCGTGCCAAGAGCGGGCGCAGGATCAATCGGCGGTCTCGAGCCGGTCCTTCAGATACTTCGCCATCAGCGCGTTCGCCTCGGCGCTTTCGGGGATGTCCATATAGGCCCAGAAGGCGTGCGGCAGGCCGTCGAAGACGACGAGCCGCGCGTCGACGCCCTGTTCGATCAGCGCGCGGCCGAAGATCGCGGTGCCGCTGAGCAAGGCGTCGCGCGTGCTGCTGACCAGCAGGGTCGGCGGGAAGTTTGTAAGGTCGCTATGGAGCGGAGAGAGGATCGGGTCGGTGGGGGCGGTCTTGCCCACATAGGGCGCGGTGGCCTCGGTCAGCGTCTTTTCGCCGGTGGGCGAGGGCATCCAGGATTCCGAATCGCCGCTTTTGCTCAAGTCGGCGCTGCCCGAGAAGAAGCCGAGCGCGGCGGGCATGGGCTTGTTGAGGCTGGTGAGTTTGGCGACGAGTTCGCCGCTGAGCACCGCGCCGGCCGAAGTGCCGTAGACCGCGATCTGCGAGGCGGGGCGGTCCTTTTCGAGCGCCTGATAGACGGCGAGCGCGTCGTCGAGCGCGGCGGGATAAGGATGCTCGGGGGCGAGGCGGTAGAGCACCGCGACGACGGGCAGGCCGGTGAGCGCGGCGATCGGGATCGTCTCGGTCAGCGAGCCCGAATCGACGCGGAAGCCGCCGCCGTGGAGGTTGAGCAGCACGGGGCCCTTGCCGAGTTGGGCGACGCCCTTGGGATAGACGATGCGCACGGGCACGCCGGCGATGGTCGAGGCCTCGACGCGGACGCCGTGGCGTTGTTGCAGCTGCGCGCCCATCGCTTCCTGCATGCCGCCGATCAGCTGGCGCTGGACTTCGACCGAGGGCATCGGGTTCGGCATCGGCTGCGCGAGCATCGCCGCCGCCATCGCGCGGCCCTCGGGGCTGACGGTTTCGGGCATCGGCCAGGTCAGGATGTTGCGCTCGGGCGCGGGCGCGGCTTGAGCATTCGCCGGGGCGGCGATCAGCGCGGCGAGGACGAGGGTCAGGGCAGGCTTCATGCTTTTTCTCCCGATACGGACAGGGTTTCGAAGGGGTCGTCGCGCGTTTCGGCGGGGCTGCGGCGGGGCCAGGCGAGCAGCACCGCGATCGCGGCGAGGCCGGCCATGGCGAGATAGGCGACCGAGATGCCGTAGGACCAGAGCAGCCCCGACCCCGCGGTGGCCGCCGCGAGCGCGATGCCGAGCAGCACGGCGTTGAGCCCCTGCGCGGCGGCGCTCGCCTGCATCGGCACGCGCGTCGCGATGACGAGCATCATGCCGAGGATCGCGCCGGTCGAGGTGACGCCGTGGAGCAATTGCACCGCGAAGAGGATTTCGAGCCCGGGGTTCGTCGCCATCACCGCCCAGCGCAGCACCGCCGCACCGGCGGCGATGCAGATGAGCAGGCTGGGGTCGCGCTGGCCGAGCAATTTGGTGCCGAACCAGAAGGCGAGGATTTCGGCGCTGACCGCCAGCGCCTGGAGCATGCCGATGGTGCCGGTCGAAATGCCCTGCGCGTCCCACTGGATCGCGCCGAAGCTGGTGAGCACGCCGTGGCTGCCCATCACCAGCGCGGTGGCGCCCATCGCGAGCATCAGCTTGCGGTCGACGAGCACGTCGCGCCATTTGCCCGCGGGGCCGGGCTCGGGCGGGGCCATCTTGCGGTCCGGGGGCAGCAGCGGCGCGGTCAGCGCGGGGAGGACGAGGATCAGCGCGACGAGCCAGGGCAAGGCCTCGATCCCGGTCAGGCCGAAGACCCAGCCCGCCGCGGCGCTCGACGCGACGACGCCGATCGAGCCCCAGACGCGCACGCGGCCGAAGTCGATGCCGTGGCTGCGCACCGCCATCACGGCATAGGCGTCGGTCAGCACGGGGATCTGGTCCCACATCATCGAGAAGGCGATGACGATCGCGACGCGCCCGGCGTGCTCGGGCTCGCCGAGCAGCAGCAGGATGATCGCCGCCGAGGCGAGCGCGGTGACCGTGACCCCGTCGCGCACGCGGCCGTGGCGCCCCGCCCAGGCCGACACCGGCGCGACGGTGAGCACGCGCAGCACCAGCGGGATCGCGAGCAGCACGCCGATCTCGGCCGCGGTGGCGCCGGTCTTCTTGAGGTAGAGCGGGATGAAGGTGAAGAAACCGTAGTGGAGATAGAGCGCGAGATAGAGGCCCGAGACGCCGATCGTCAGGCCGCGCCGCGCGGGGTCGGGGCCGCCGGGGATCGGCGTCGCCGCGGGGGTGTCACACTGCGTCATGGCCATTTTGCGATCCTGCTCTTGTCTTGTAAGTCATTTTGATTGATATCGATGTCATTCCAGAGGAGAGGAATGTCATGCTCGATCCCGAAATTGCCGCCTTCGTCGGCGAACCCGTGCCGTTGCCGCCGCTGACCCCCGAGCTCGTCCCGATGATCCGCGCGCATATGGCGATGAGCGCGGGCGCGATGCCGGGCGTGGAGCTGGCCGACGTGCGCGACCTCGATGCCGATGGGGTGCCGGTGCGGCTCTATGTCCCGGCGGGCGAGGGGCCGCTGCCCTTGCTGGTGTTCCTGCACGGCGGCGGCTGGATGCTCGGCGACCTCGATACGCACGACGCAATGCACCGCCATATCGCCGACCGCGCGGGCTGCGCGGTGCTCGGCGTGGGGTATCGGCTGGCGCCCGAACATCCTTTCCCCGCGGGGCTCGACGATGTCACCACCGCCTTCGCCTGGGCGCGGCGCGAGGCGGCGGCGCTCGGCTGCGATCCGGCGCATATCGGACTCGGCGGCGAGAGCGCGGGGGCGAACCTCACCGCCGCTCTGACCCTGCGGCTGCGCGATGGCGGCGAGGCACAGCCGTTGTTCCAGCTGCTCGTCCATCCCGCGACCGACCTCGACATGGCTTTGCCCTCGATGAGCGAGATCGCGGTGCCCGGCCTCACCCGCGACTATCTCGAAGCATGCCGGTCGATGTATTGCGGCGACGCGTCGTTCGAGCACCCGCTGATCTCGCCGATGCGCGCCGAACGCCACGACGGGCTGGCGCCCGCGATCGTGCTCACCGCGTCCGAGGATCCGCTGCGCGACGATGGCGAGGCCTATGCCGGGTTGCTGTCGCGCGCCGGGGTCGAGACGCTCGTCTGTCGCCTGCCGGGGCTGCCGCACGGCTTCCTGTTCCTGCCCGCCACCATCCCTGCGGTGTCGCGGTCCTTTGACTTGATCGCGCGGCTCGTCCGCCGCTATCTGGCGGCGGAATGAGGGGCGCGTGAGGGACCGAGGATCATGATCAAGGCGGGCAAGCCCGGCGAGCGGCCGACCATGGAGATGGTCGCGGCGCTCGCCGGCGTCTCCAAGATCACCGTCTCGCGCGCCTTGCGCGGCAGCGACCTGGTGCGCCCCGAAGTGCGCGAGCGGATTACGAAGATCGCGGGCGAGGTCGGCTACCGCATGAACGTCGCGGCGCGCAGCCTGCGCACGCGGCGCACCCAGACGATCGCGGTGGTGATCGAACAGCTCGCGCGCGGCGACCGGCCGATCACCGACCCGCTGCTGCTCGCGATGATCGGCGGGCTGCTCGAGGTGCTGACCCCCGCCGACCATGCGATGCTGCTGACCACCCACGATCATTTCCTCGGCTCGAGCGCGATCGGCGCCGACGGCGTCGTGGTGCTGGGGCAGGGCGAGGGCGGGCGCTGCCTGGCCGATGTGCAGAGCGTCGGGCTGCCCGCTGTCGCGTGGGGCGAGCCCGTGCCGGGGCTCACCATTCCGGTGATCGGCAGCGACAATCGCCAGGGCGGCCGGCTCGCCGCCGAGCATCTGGTCGCGACGGGGCGGCGGCGGCTGCTGTTTCTGGGCGACGCGCAGCACCCCGAGGTCGCGGGCCGGCTCGAGGGCGTGCGCGAGGTGCTCGCAGCGAGCGAGGCGGCGCTGGCGGGGATCATCCCCTGCGCTTTCTCGATCGAGAGCGGCGCCGAGGCCGTCGAAGGCGCGCTCGATGCCGGGACGGGGTTCGACGCGATCATCGCGGTGAGCGACTTCATCGCGGCGGGCGCGTGCGACGCGCTCGCGACGCGCGGGATCGCGGTGCCCGAGAAGGTCGCGATCGTCGGCTTCGACGACACGCCGATCGCGGGCACGCACCGTCCGTCGATCAGCTCGGTGCGGCAGGACGCGACCGCCGCGGGGCGCGCGCTGGGCGAGGCGATCCTCGCGCTGGTCGAGGGCGCCGACGCGCTGCCCGTCGCTACGCCCCTGCCCGTCGCGCTGGTCATACGCGAGAGCAGCGGCGGCTGACGGCGGCGCGTTTTCACGCGAGATGCTGAGCGAAGAAGCCCGCGAGCGCGGCGAAGGTCTCGCGCGATTCGGGCAAGTTCGTCGCCATATGATGCGCGTGCCACATGCCGTCGAAATGCAGCAGCGACGCATCGGCGCCCGCGGCGTAGAGGCGGCGGTGCATCGTCGCGACCGAACTCGCGGCAAAATCGCGCGTGCCGGTGACGAGCAGGCTCGGCGGGAATTGCGCGAGCATATCGGGATGTTCGCCGGGGAAGACGAGCGGGTCGTCGGCGCTGGCGCCCATCAGATAGGGCATGGTCGCGAGCGTCGGGCCGTCGGGCGCGGCGTCGCTGCCGGTAAGGAAGGCCGAGCTGGCGCGCGAATCGCCGAGCATGTCGAGCCCGGTGCCGTGCAGCATCGCGATCGCGCCGGGCAGGGCGTCGCCCTCGGCGATCAGCCGCGCGGTCGCCTGCGCGGTGAGCGCGCCGCCTGCCGAGCAGCCGTAGAGGCCGATGCTCGCCGCGGGCTGGGTGGTAGCGAGCGCGCGGAAGACCGCGACGACGTCGTTGACCGCGGCGGGGAAGACCTGTTCGGGCGCGAGCGCATATTCGACCGCGATGACGCGGAGGCCTGACGTTGCGGCGACGGGCACCGCTTCGAGCAGCGCCCCTGCGCCGCGCCCCCACATGAAGGCGCCGCCGTGGAGGCAGAGCAGGGTGCGCCGGCCAACCTCGGCGCCCTTGGGCGTGACGATGTCGACCGCGACCCCGCCGAACTCGCTGCGTTCGATATCGACGGCATAATGATCCTGCGCGACGGCCAAGTGGCGCCGGTTGAAGGCGTCATAATGGACGCGTAGTCCGGCGATGTCGGTCGGCAGCGTCGCGGCGGCGGCGAGCTCGGCCTCGCGCGCAGCCGTTTCGGTCGCCTCGGCGCTGACCCAAGGCGCAAATGGCTGGAAACCCGTCATAACATCCTCATCCTTGCTACCGATAGCAATGTCGTGATTGGCAGCGATAATAGGGGAAAATCATCGGCCCGCAAGTCATATTGACATCGATAGCATTTTTGCGTAGCAGCAGCATCGACAGGGCCTGAGCCCCGCATATTTTGGGAGGGAATCATGAAATCCACGCGCTCGCCGCTGATCCTCGCGCTGCTCCTGGGCGGCAGCCTGCTGCCCGCTGCAGCCTTTGCGCAGGCCGCGCCCGCCGAAGCCCCCGCCGACGACACGTCGGCCGACGAGGGCGGGGGTTTGAATGACATCGTCGTCACCGCGCGCCGCCGCGAGGAAAGGCTGCAGGACGTGCCGATCGCGGTCACCGCCTTCACCGACGAGGCGCTCGACCAGAAGGGCATCACCGACCGCACCTCGCTCGCCGACAACACCCCCTCGCTGTTCACGATCAGCGGCGGCTACCCGCGCGAGTTCGCCTATTTTGCGCTGCGCGGGCAGGGGCCGGCCTTCGGATCGACCCCCGGCGTGGTCAATTATTTCGCCGAAGTCCCCAACGCCGTGAATATCGACGGCCGCGTCGGCACCTATTTCGACATGGCGAATATCCAGGTCCTCGCGGGTCCGCAGGGCACTTTGTTCGGCAAGAACGCCACCGGCGGCAACATCCTCTTCGAGCCGGTCAAGCCGCAGGACCGCTTCGAGGGCTATGTCCGCGTCCAGCTCGGCAATTATGACGACCGCCGCATCGAGGGCGCGCTCAACACGCCGATCGTCCCCGGCCGCGTGATGCTGCGCGTCGCGGGCGAAGTCGGGCGCCGCGACGGCTATACCAAGGATGTCGGCCCCTTTTTCGCGGGCAAGGATTACGACAATCTGTCTTACGAGAGCTTCCGTTTCGGGCTGACGCTGGCGCCGACCGACGACATCGAACTCTATACGATGCTGCGCTATTATCATTCGGACAATAATGGCGGCGGCACCGTGCTCGGCGCGTACAACCCCGCCGCCGGGTTCGACGCGACGCCGCTGGGGCTGGGCTTCCTGCCGGTCGCGGCTTTCTATCCCGGCGTGCTCACCGCGGTTGCCGAACAGGCGGCGCGCGGGCCGCGCCGCGTCTCCTATGACCTCGACCAGTTTTCCGAGACGAAATATTGGCAGGTGATCAACCAGGCGTCGGTCCAGCTGAGCGACACTGTCAAGCTGCGCAACATCATCAGCTATTCGGAGCTGCGCACGATCTACGGCTATGATTATGACGCCATGCCCTTCCCGATCGCCGGGCAGATCGGGCGTATCCCGACGATCGCGCCCAATTTCTTCACCGAGGAACTGCAGCTGCAGGGCACGCTCTTCGACGACGCGGTCGACTTCTCGGTCGGCGGCTATCTCGACCGCCAGAGCTGGAGCGATCCCGCGGGGATCGAGCAATATTATTTCTTCCCGATCGGCACTTTGGTTCCGACGATCTCGGGCTTCTTCACCCAGACGAACAAGAGCGAGGCGGTGTTCGGCCAGGCGACGGTCGACCTCGGCAAGCTGTCCCCGGCGCTGACCGGGCTCAGCGTCACCGGGGGCCTGCGCTATACGTGGGAGCATAGCTTCACCTCGCAGACGATCGGCGGCCCGCCCGCGGTGTCGGGGTCGGTCGACAGCGATTATCCGAGCTATACCGCGACGCTCGATTATGACGTGACGCCGGGCGTGCATGTCTATGTGACGGCGCGCGACGCGTATAAGTCGGGCGGGGTCAACGGGCCGGTGCCCGTCGGGTCGCAGTTCCGCACCTATGCCCCCGAGCGGCTGTCGGACGTCGAGGTCGGGCTGAAGTCGCAATTCTCGATCGGCGACATGGACGTGCGCGCCAATGTCGCGGCCTATCGCGGCATCTATGACAATATCCAGCGCACCACCGCCGAGGCGGTGCAGACGCCGGCGGGCACGGTGCTGCTCAACGTCACGCGCAGCGCGGCGAAGGGCAAGATCCAGGGGGTCGAACTCAACCTTGCGGTCATGCCGGTCGAGGGGCTGACGCTCAATGGCAGCTATTCCTATATCGACGCGCGCTATACCAAGGTCGCCGATGCGAGCGCGGGGGCGATCCTGAACGGCGCGCCTTTCCCCTATACGCCGAAGCATAAATTCTCGATCGGCGGTTCGTACGAGACCCCGGTCGGCAGCGCGGGCGACCTGGTGCTCGCGGTCAATTATGCGCGCCAGTCGAAGGTTTCGACCGCGCAGACCAACGCCTCCTTCTATAATTTCCTGCCGGCGTACGGCCTGCTCAACGCGAGCATCGGGCTCAAGGATATCGGCGGGCGGCCGATCGACCTCTCGCTGTTCGCGAATAATATCACCAACGAGGCGAAGCCGGTCGGGGTGCTCGACCAATATGCGCAGTCGTCGGGCCAGGTCGGGCTGACCTATACCGAGCCGCGGATGTATGGTGTGCGGATCGGATACAAGTTCGGGGGATAGATCATGGGTGCCGGTCCGGCTCAGCCGCCTTTCGCCATGACCGTCAGCGCGGAAGCGCGCGCGGTCATGGAGCCGATGCTGCAGGGCGAGGGGGCGCCCGAAGTCACCGCGACTTTGCTGCGCAACCCGATCACCCGCGTCGCGGTGCGCGCGGCGGCGGCCAATCATCTGAAGCCGCTGAACAAGGCGCGCGCGAAGCGCTTCGGGGTCGAGGTGGAGAAGGGCAAGGTCGCGGGGGTGCCGGTGAAGCATGTGCGGCGCCAGGGTACGGACGCGGCGGACCGGCGCTTGCTGATCAACTTCCACGGCGGCGGCTTCATGGTCGATGCGGGGTCGCTGACCGAGTCGATCCCGATCGCCGGGCTGACCGGGATAGCGGTGACCACGGTGCTGTACCGCATGGCGCCCGAGCATCCCTATCCCGCGGCGGTCGACGATGCGCTCGCGGTGTATCGGGATGCGCTGGCGTACCGCCCGGCGTCGGCGATCGGGATTTACGGGACGTCGGCGGGGGCGTGCCTGACCTTGCAATTGCTTGCGCGGATCAAGGCCGAGGGGCTCGATATGCCCGCCGCGGCGGGTTTCTTCTCGGGCGCGGGCGACTTCACGATTACCGGCGATTGCGAGGCCTATCTGCCGCCGATCATGGGGACGCGTAGCGCCGCCGAGACGATGGACGATTATTGCGGCGGCGCGGACCGGCGCGATCCGCTCTTCTCGCCGACCTTCGGCGATCTGTCGGGGCTGCCGCCGATGCTGTTGATGACCAGCACGCGCGACCAGTTGCTCAGCCATACCGTGCTTGCCGATCTGGCGCTGCGGAAGGCAGGGGTCGATGTCGACCTGCGGGTGTATGAGGGCATGGCGCACGCCTTCTGGGCGTGGATCGAATGCCCCGAGAGTGAGGTCGCGCTTGCGGCGCAGGCCGAATTTTTCATGAAGCACCTCGCGGCATGAGCGCGGGGCTTTCCCATGCGGTCGGTCCGGCCGAACCGGCGGTGCCCGCGGGGACGATCGGCGACTGGCTCGATCGGGCGGTCGAGCTTTACGGCGACCGGCCGGCGCTGGTCCTTCCCTGGCAGGGAGTGCGGTGGAACTGGGCGGAGCTTTGCGAGCGGGTCGATGCGCTGGCGCGCGGGCTCGACGGGCTCGGGCTCGCGGCGGGCGACCGCGTCGGCATCTGCGCGCCCAATTGCGCCGAATGGGTGCTGACCCAGCTCGCGACCGCACGGCTCGGGATCATCCTCGTCTCGATCAACCCCGCCTATCGTACGCACGAGCTCGGCCATGCGCTGCGGCTGTCGGGGGTGCGCGCGCTGGTGACCGCGGGGCGCTTCAAGACGTCGGACTATCTTGGCATGCTCGCCGAACTGGCGCCGGCGACCGCGGGGGCGTCGCGCGAGATTTTCGATCCCGGCCTGCCCGACCTGCGCCATGTGATCGAGATCGGCGGCGCGGGCGAGGGCGCGCGCATCGGTTTCGATTCGTTGCTGCTGCCCGGCGCGCGCGTGGTGCCGCGCGTCGCGCTCGACGAGAATCAGCCGATCAACATCCAGTTCACCAGCGGTACCACCGGCGCGCCCAAGGGCGCGACGCTCAGCCATCGCAACCTGCTGCACAATGCGGTGTCGGCGGCGGCGGGCATGCGGCTCGGGCCCGACGATAGTCTGTGCATCCCGGTGCCGCTCTATCACTGCTTTGGCATGGTGCTCGGCGTGCTCGTCTGCCTCACCAGCGGCGCGGCGATGGTGTTTCCGGGGCAGGCGTTCGACCCCATCGTGGTGCTGAAGACCGTTTCCGACGAGCGCTGCACCGCACTCCACGGCGTGCCGACGATGTTCCTCGCGATGCTCGACCATGAGGATTTCGCGGGCTTCGACCTCTCGTCGCTGCGCACCGGCATCGCCGCGGGTGCTCCCTGTCCGCCGGCGATGATGCGGCGGATGATCGACGAGATGAACCTGACTGACATCACCATCGGTTACGGCATGACCGAGACGAGTCCGCTCAGCTCGCAGACGCGCCCCGGCGCCGACATGGAGACGCGCACCGACACCGTCGGGCAGATGCTGCCGCATTACGAGGGGCGCGTGATCGATAGCGACGGCGCGCTGGTGCCGCTGGGTCAGCCCGGCGAATATTGCTCGCGCGGGCCGGGGGTGATGCTGGGATACTGGAACCAGCCCGAGGCGACCGCGGCGGCGATCCGCGACGGCTGGATGCACAGCGGCGACCTTGCGACGATCGACGACCAAGGGCGCGTGCGCATCGTCGGGCGGATCAAGGACATGATCATCCGCGGCGGCGAGAATATCTATCCCGCCGAGGTGGAGGCCTTTTTGCTGGGCCATCCCGATATCGCCGACGCCGCGGTCTTCGGCATCGCCGACGAGCGGCTGGGCGAGCGCGTCTGCGCATGGGTGCGTGTGCACAGGCCGCTCGAGCCCGAGGCGATCGTCGAATGGTGCCGCGGCAAGATCGCGCACCACAAGATCCCCGCGCTGGTCCGTATCGTCGACGAACTCCCGATGACGGTGACCGGCAAGGTCCAGAAATTTGCGATGCGCGATGCCGAAGCCGCGGATTGAACCGACTCCTGCCGAACTTTACGGCCCGCTGTTCGCGCGGGTGCAGGAGCGCGGCATCTTGTCCGACGGCAAGATCTTCGTCGACGCGGTGCCGCGGCGGCCGATCGGCGACATCATGGCCGACTTCGCCGACCTGCCGGCGGGCGACGCCGAACTGATGCGCTTCGTCGAGGCCAATTTCCGGCTGCCCGCGCGCGTCGCGCCGCTCGAGCCCGGTCTGCCGACGCAGCCGCTGCGCGAGCATATTCGCGCGATTTGGCCGACGCTGGCGCGCGGGCCGCAGCCGGGGGCGCCCGACAGCTCGGCGCTGCCCGTCGGGCACCGCCACGTCGTCCCCGGCGGGCGCTTTCGCGAGATTTATTACTGGGACAGCTTCTTCACGATGCTCGGCCTGATCCGCGATGGCGAGACCGCGCTCGCCACGGGGATCGTCGACACGCTCACCGACCTGATCGAGGATCATGGACATATCCCCAACGGCACGCGGACCTATTATCTCGGGCGCTCGCAGCCGCCGCTGTTCCATATGATGGTCGCGCTGCTCGGCGAGGCCGAGCAGGCCGTGGCGGCGCGGCGGCTGGCGGCGATGAAGCGCGAGCATGGCTGGTGGATGGAGGGCGCAGACGATCTCGCGCCCGGCGCGCGGGCGAACCGCGTCGTGCGGCTGGCCGACGGTTGCCTGCTCAACCGCTATTGGGACCCGCGCGGGACGCCGCGCGACGAGAGCTGGCGCGAGGATGTCGCGACCGCGGCGGCGAGCGGGCGGCCCGCCGCCGACGTCTATCGCGACCTGCGCGCCGGGGCCGAGAGCGGCTGGGATTTTTCGTCGCGCTGGCTGGGCGGCGCGGGGCTGGCGTCGATCCGCACCACCGCGATCGCGCCGGTCGACCTCAACGCCTTCCTCTACGGGCTCGAAAGCGCGATCGCGGCGGGGGGCGATGCCGATGCGGCGGCCTATGCCGAACGCGCGGCGATGCGGCGCGCGGCGATGCACCGGCATTTGTGGAACGACGCAGCGGGACGGTTCGAGGATTACGATCTCGAGGCGCGTGCGCTGTGCGGCCAGTTCACCGCCGCGGCGCTCGCGCCGCTGCTCGCGGGGGTGGCGACGGCGGAGCAGGCGGAGCGGACCGCGCGCGCGACCGCGGCCGAGCTGCTCGCCCCCGGCGGCCTGCGCACCACGCTGGTCGCGAGCGGCGAGCAATGGGACAGCCCCAACGGTTGGGCGCCGCTGCAATGGATCGCGGTCGCGGGCCTCCGCCGCTACGGCCATGAGGCGCTGGCGCAGGACATCGCCACCCGCTGGATCGCCGCGGTCGAAGCCGTTTACGCGCGCACCGGATTATTGTTCGAAAAATATGACATCGAAACCCCGGCCAAAGGCCATGGCGTCGGCCAAGGCGGCGAATATGCGCCGCAGATCGGCTTCGGCTGGACCAATGGGGTGACGGCGGATTTGATGGATGGGGTTTGAAGCAGCGGTGATCGGCGGCGGAACGAAGTGGACCAATGATCTGCGGATTTGAATGGCGAGGCTCGCAGAATGCTCAGCCGAACATGCCAAATGTCGGTGCCGCCGCTGTATTGAGCAGTTTCGAGGCCAGTTGGCGCTCGCCTCTTCATTCCAGTGGAGAAGATCCAGAAAATTATGATCTATTGTACGATTCTCGCAAATTATTAATTCATCAATATATTGAATTGATGATTTATAGGGAAGCGTTGATATATTTTTATTCTATAAGATCTGGAAAATCTTTATAAATATTATCAAATATTTCATCATATATCGCATACATTACGTTACCTAATCTATTTAACCAAATATCCCTTTCTTCTATATTTTCCATTGAACTTATCAAATTGTCAAGCTGTCCAATCGAAATATCTATAGATTTAGCAGCATCTATGATATCCTTTGCCATATTCGAATCCATAAAATCTCCAACCTATTATTATAGGCTAATAGTTATAATATCCCTTGTCAGCTAAACATTCTCGCATGCACTTTCTATACTTTAGATGCGCGTCACTGTTATAGCCGTGTCCAACAGTAAGCTTGATACACTTTTCATGACATTCTCTTTTGGCTCCTCCTTCATTTATCGGCACTATCACATCTTTGCGATTGTTCGGAATCGGACAGGCCGGGGCCGGCTGCGGTCGAGGATACATTATGCAGAGTAGAGGATTCTGCTTGCATAACATCCGGATGGCCTCTTGGGCAGGGTTCCAATCTAGTCCCATTGGATCAATGTTATTGAGGGGGTCGCCTCCGGCATATAGATAAGGATTCACATCCCCCTCCAACCCAATCGGATCGGCCTGCACATAGCGCCCTAGGCTCACGTCGTAATCGCGGTAATAATTATAATAGAGCTCGGCGTGCTGCCTTACCTGCCCCGGGAAGCCCGGCATGCTGTAGCCGCTTGGCGTCACCACCGCGCCGCTGGCGTCGGTGACGGCTACCGGCGTGCCGAGGTGGTTGCCTTGGACCCAGTGGATCGCGGTCGCGCCGCCGGCGGTGGTCAGCACCGCGAGCGGCATGTAGCCGCCGAGACCGTCGCCGCCGCCGAAGGGGCTCGCGCCGCCGACTTCGGGGTGCAGCCAGATATGTTCGGCGCGGCGGTCGGTCACGGCCGTGCCATATTCGCCGGTGAGGCGGTGATATTGGTCGTAGAGGAAATGGCGCGTGTCGGCGGCGGCGGCGCCCGCGGGGGTGGTGGTGATGCGCGTGCGCTCGTCGAGGCCGTTATACGCCATCGCCTGGCTGGGCGCGCCGGTCGCGGCATAGGCGGTGAGGCGCGCGTGGCCGTCATAGGCGAGCGTCACCGTGCCGCCGCCGGGCAAGGTCTCGCCGGTGAGGTTGCCGCGCGCGTCGTGGGTGAAGCTGCGCGTGCCAGCGGGCATCGTCACCGACGCCAGCCGGTTGGTGCCGCCGGCCTTGGTATAGCTGTCGGTCTCCGCCGGGGTGGGGTCGCCGATGTTGGTGCGGCGTTCGACCGTGGCGCGGTTGCCATTGGCGTCGTGCAGGAAGTCCTGCCGCGCGAAGGCGCCCGCGGTGCCGTCCATGCGGGTCAGCCGGTCGACGCTGTCATAACCATAGGTCAGGCTGTTCGCGGGGTTCACCAGGTCGGTGATCGCGACGATATTGTCGTCGGCGTCATAGCCGTAAGCGACGTGCCAGACATCGACGCCCGCCGCGGTGTAGAGCCGCTTCGAGGCGAGGCGGCGGTCGGTTCCCCAGTCGAGCGCCAGCTTGAGCCCGTTGCCGAGGTCGGCCGACTTCATCGGGCCGAGCGGCTCGTAGACGATGTTGCTGGCGAGCACGACCGGCGTCGCGCTCACCGTCGCGCGCGTCTGCACGCTCACCACGCGGCCCTTGTCGTCGCGCGCATAATCGACGAAGCGGCCGCCGCTGAGGCGCAGTTCGACGATGCGATCGGCGAGGTCGTGGCGCCAGGTCATCTTGCCGACCGGCTGGGTCTTGTTCACCAGATTGCCGCGATGGTCGTAGCCGAAGCGCGTGCTACCGGTGCCGTCCGTGATGCTGGCCAAGCGCCCGACGCACCAGCAGGCGCCGAGCGTGTTGCTGTCGTAGCTATAGCCGACGATCTCCGACGCGGGGCGCCCGACGGGCGTCTTCTGCGTCAGGCGGTTCAATATGTCATAGCTATAGTCGATCACCTGGCCGCGGCCGTCGGTGGCCTTGGTGAGGTTGCCCGCGCTGTCATATTCGTAAATGCTGGTGCCGCGGTCGGGGCTGGTCTCGCGGATCACCTCGCCGAAGCCGTTGCGCACGAACGTCGTTTCGACCGACGCGGCGTCGGTGAAGGCCGCGATGTCGTCCTTGGCATCATAGCCGGTGGCGGTGGTCCCGCTGTCGGGGGCGAGCGTCGAGATGAGGCGGTTGAGCGGATCGAAGGCCATGTCGGTCGCATGGCTGCGCGGCGACGTGGTGCGCACGGGATTGCCGTTCTTGTCATATTCCCACGCCGTGGTGCGGCCCGGCCCGAGCGTTTCGGTCAGCATGCGGCCGAGGCTGTCGAAGCTCCGCGTGATCGTGCTGCGGTCGGTGCCCGCACTGGTCTTGATCTTCTCCTGCGTGATATTGCCCATCGCATCGCGCTGGACGCGCCATTTCTCGCCGTCGGCGCTCGAGACCTGGAGCAGCTGGCCGGCGAGGTTGTAGCCGAAGATCATCTTCTGCGTGCCGGGTAGCGTGATCCCGGTGACGCGGCCCTCTACGTCATAATCATAGGTCGTGATCGCATCGAGCGTGGGCGATGCAGGATCCTTGCGGTTCGTCGAGACCAGCCGCCCGAGCGCGTCATAGGCGAAGAGCGTCACCGCGCCATTGGGGTCGGTCATCGATCCCGGGCGGCCGTTGGCGTCGTAACTCGCGAAGGTCGTGACATGGCTGAGCGCATTGGTCATCGTCAGCAGATTGCCCGCAGCGTCGTAGGCGAAGCCGGTGATGTCGTCCTGACCACCCACCGCCGCCCGCGGACCATTGACGGAAGCGAGCCGTCCGCCCGCTCCCCATGTGTATGTCTCGCTACGCGTCTGGCCCGCCGTCACATAAGGCAGCGTGTGCGTCGTCGTATCGGTCAGCGTGCGCGTCAGCAGCTGGCCGCTGGCATCGTAGCTATAGTTCGCGCGCAGCCCCGGCACGTCGACCTGCGTCGGCAGGTCGAGCGTCGCGTGCCACAGGATCGTCGTCGACCGTTCTTCCGCTGTGCCCACCGCCTCGGTGATCGCGGTCGGCCGACCGTTGGCCAGGTCGTTGCTGTAGCTCGTCAGCGTTCCGCGCGCGTCGGTCATCCCGCTCTTGAGCAATTCGATGCCGAAGGAGCTGTCGTAGGCGAAGCTCCGGCTGTCGGCGGGGGTCGTTGCCGTCGCTTGCCCCTCGATGCTGGCGATCGCCCACGGCTCGATGCGCGCGGCATTCTCGCGCCGATAGAGTAGATAGTCGTCGCGGCGACCGAGCGGGCCGGTGACCCGGCGGACCTGCTGCCGGTTGTCGGGGCTGCCCGCGACGAGAACCTCGAGATGTTCGTAGGAATAGGGCTCAAGCCCGCCGGCCCGCTGCGACGACGCGAGCTTGCCGAAACCCGCATAGGTGTAGCTCGCCCGCACCACATTGTTCTGGTCGCGGATCGCGGTCAGATTGTTCGGCTGGAAGCCGTTCTGATAATCGTAGCTGCGTTTCCACACTATGGCATTGGCCGCGCTACGGCGCGTCACGCTGCGGAGGCGGTCCTTGGGTGCCCTGATTACGAAATTCATGTTGCTGCTGGACACGCCGCGGACGTCCAGACCGGCGCTGATCGCCCAGGTCGGTACCGGCGCCACGAAATCGGAGCCACCCCGGTCGTAATCATATTCGAGCCGCGTCCCGTCGGGTAGCGCGATTTTGCTGATCGCCTTTTTCAACCGGAATGGCGACGACACGTCCGCATCGTCAACGTTGCCCCATGTCAGCTGGAACTCGCGATTGAAACTGTCGCGCACGCGATAGGGAAAGGGACCGTCGTCGCTATAGTCGAACCAGCGCGTATATCCGCCCGGCTGCCCCGCCTCGACGGGAACCAGGATGCGCTGTCCGGAGGTGGGCGTGGCGATGTTGACGCGGCGAAAGAGGATATATTCGCCGTTCGCCTTGTCGAGCCGGACCTCGGCAGGGTCGGTCTCGTCGACGTTCGTGTCCGCGAAATAGACGTCGCGGTTGACGGCCGGCGTCGTCACCATCGACAGCCGATGGCGCGACGTGCTCAGGGGATCGCCGAAGAAATTGGGTTGGGTGTAGGTCCAGGTGGCGGGATTGCCGTCGGTCGGCACGAAATCGTCATAGCCGCCCGTGATGCTGTGAAAGGCGATCGCGGTCGAACCCACCTCGACGACCAGATAGCCCGGCATGAGCAGCTTCCAGCCGTCCCCGGGCCGGCTGACGAACGACCGGTCGACGGCCAGGAGTCCGTCGGCGCTTTCATAGTCGCGCTCGGCGATAACCTTGTAGCCGCTGGTGATGCTGATCGGATTGCCGGCGGTCGGCGTATCGGGTGCCGATTGCGGCTTGCCGCCAGGCTCGCAGGCGCACTCGACCGATTGAGCGGGGAGATAGAGGCACTTTCCATCGACTGGCGAAAAACCCGGCCCGCACACGAAACGGATCGAGCCGGGTGCAGGGCCGCTGACCTGGTCCCAGTTGCAATTATAGCTGTCCGCGTCGACATAGTTGGGCGGTAGATAGGTCGCGCCTGGATTGAACTCCTGATGCTGGATTCGGCATGCCGCGTCGGGGCTTCCGGCATAGGCCGCGGCGGGCGGGCCGCCGCTGACGTTCAACGCCGTTTCCCACAGGCCGCCCTGATCCTCGGGCAAGGGCTGCACGCCTTGCGTGGCGCCGATCGACGGCAGGGCAAAGGCGAAGATCAGGGCCAGAGCCAGGTTGCGAAGGGCGATCGGCGGCGTCAGCGCGGCCATGATCCTGGGCAACAAAGGTCCGGCCATCTGAACAGCTCCCCGCATGCCATCGAAAAGAGATCGGCGGCTCTATTCGGCGATGTTACTGTTCAGAATGGGGAAGTTGGTCAATCCGGATCGCTGGATATAGAGCCAGTAATATATCCATTTCGGATGATTAACGAAAATATTGCAGGATTCCTTGCCGTATCGGAACCATTCCGGTTTAATCTTATTCGGGTCGTGCAAGAGGTCGGAGGAAATATTCGTCGGGTAATAGCCGAACTGGACGAATCGCTCCGAAACAATATCCCCTTATTCCGCTCGCGACCTGCAACGGCATGTCGCGAGCGTTTCGACTGGTCGGGCAATGGCGGCAATCTTTCGACCGCGGCGGCCGCCTTTGCGATCCGCGCGGGCTATGTCGGAGTGCGCGCCCGCGGGCAGCTTCCGACCGGGTTCGCGCGAGGGCTGGCTCCGGCGCCGGTCAATGCACCGGCGGATCGACCGGTGGCACCGCGCCGACCGGAGCGACGGGCTCGCCCGGCGCGCGCGGGGGCAGCGCGTCGGGTGGGATGGCGTCGATCTGCATGTCGGGGGTGGGCACTTTTTCGAGGTTGCGCACGCGCACGTCGATCGCGGCGCCGTCGATCCGCAGCTCGTTGAAGCTGGGCGGGGTCGAACGGATGCGCTGCGACAGCGTGCCCGCGCCGATCATGCGGATCGGGCCGTCGCGCGTCTGCTTCACGAGATCGAAGGCGTCGTGGACGTGGCCGGTGAGCACCGCCGCGACGCCGCGCGAGGCGAGCGCGCGGAGCGCGGTCTCGCCGCCGCGGGTGAGGGCGCGGCCGCGCGTGCCGGCCTCGACCAGCGGATGGTGCGCGGTGACGAAGACGGTCGTGCCGCGCGGCAGCGCGTCGATCGCCGCCATCGTCCTGTCGAGCGCGCTGCGCGTCACCCAGCCCTTCGACCAGTCGAGCCGCCACTGCGCGCGCGCGGTGGTCTTGAGCGGGACGACCGCGACGCCCTCCAGCTCGAGTTCGCGCTCGACGAGCCGCTCGATGCGGCGGATGCGGGCGTAGGGCCAGAAGAAGCGCGCGAAGGGGTTGAAATAGGGGAGGTCATGGTTGCCGACCTCGACCGTCACGGGCACGTCGAGCCGCTCGATCCAGTCGCAGGCGGCGGCGAATTCGAGGGAGCGCGCGCGCATCGTCAGGTCGCCGGTGATCAGCACTGCGTCGGGCTGCTCGCGCCGGACGCAGTCGGTGAACCAGGCGAGCGCGGCGCGGTCCTCGAGCCCGAAATGCAGGTCGCTGATGTGGAACAGGCGCGTCATGCGGTCGCGAAGAAATCGACCGCGCTGGTTCCGAGCGCGAAGCGGGCGGGCGACGGCGTTTCGCCGAGTTCGCCGTCATATTCGAGGCTGATCTTTGCTGCACTTTCGAGCAGGATCGTCTCGGCGGTGGCGATGCGCTCGCTCGGCCCGTCGCGAAAGTCGCCGCCGAGCCAGGCGAGGCCGTGGCGCAGCACGTCGGCGGTACCCTCGGTCAATATGCCGTCGGCGGCGATGCCCCGCTCGGTCGGGGTCAGGATGACGGCGGGATAGGCTTTGCCATGGCCCGCGACGCGGACCCCCGGGGCATTGAGCATCGCGTCGAGCGCATCGGGCGCCGAGCCGACCGCTTCGATCAGTCCGTCCTGCCGCAGCGTCTCGCGCACCTCGGCCCAGCGCGTCGCGGGGCCCGCGACGATGGTGATGAAGGCCTCGCCATCGTCCGAGCGGATCGTCGGGATCGGCCGGGCGCGGCCCTTGCCGGCGAGCGCGTCGGCCAGGATGTCGGGCGCGGGGCGGTCGCCGTGGAGCGCCTTCGACAGGAGGTTGAGCGTGCCGCCGGGCAGCGGCAGCAGCGCGCCGTCCCAGCCCGCCGCCTCGCGCGCGGCGGCGTTGATCGTGCCGTCGCCGGTCCACACGAGCAGCAGGTCGATGCCGTGTTTGCGCAGGCCATCGGCGTCCGGAATGTCGGCATCGGGCAGCGCGAAGGTCGCGGCGAGCGGGGCGCCGGCGGCGCGGCAGGCGGCCTCGATCGCATCGCGGATCGCGGCGTCGAAACCGCCGCTCTGCGCATTGCAGACCAGCGCGGGGCGGGTGAAGGATTTGGTCATCGCCCCGTTCCTACGCATGAGGCGCAAAAAGGTGGCGGCTTGTTCGACGGGTCGCGGGCCTGTAGGGCGCGGGCGAAGGGCGGGGCCAATGGACAAGCCAGTCAAGGGACAGCGGCGGTTGATCAAATATCTGTTACTCATCGGGCTGCTGATCCTGTTGTTCGGCGGCGGCACGCGGCTCGTCGTCGCGGGCGGTGCCAAATCGCTCAACCTCGGCGACAGATTGCTGGGCAATGGCGACGGCGCGACGCTGCAGGTCGCGGGGCAGCCCTATGGTCCGGAGCCCCGCAACAAGCTCAATATCTGGGTGCCGGCGGGAACCAAAAAGACGGACCGCCTGCCGGTGATCGTCTGGCTCTATGGCGGCGGCTGGTACAGCGGCGCGCGCGACGATTATGGCTTTGCCGGGCGGGCGTTCGCCAAGCAGGGCTTCGTCGTCGTGATCCCCGATTACCGCATCGTGCCCGAGGGGCATTGGCCTGATTTCCTGGAGGACAGCGCGGCGGCGGTCGCGTGGACCGAGAAGCATATCGGCGATTATGGCGGCGACGCGGGGCGGATCGCGCTCGCGGGCCATTCGGCGGGGGCGTATAATGCGGCGATGATCGCGCTCGACCCGCAGTGGCTGAAGGCCGCGGGGAGCGATACGTCGGTGATCCGCGGCGTGGCGGGGCTCGCCGGTCCCTATGATTTTGCGCCCTTCGAAAAGGGCGGGCGCGCCGACGTCGCGATGGGGGATATCCGGCCGGTCGAGCGGACGCAGCCGATCCATTTCGTGCACGCCGACGCGCCGCCGTTGTGGCTGGGGCATGGCACCGCCGACACCGTCGTGCGGGTGCACAACAGCGAGCGGCTGGCGGCGGCGATGGCGAAGGCGGGTGGGCAGGCGCAGCTGCGGACCTACGAAGGGCTCAGCCACAACGATCTCGTCATGGCGCTGACCGGACCGCTCGCCTACAAGGGGCCGATCCTGGCCGAGGCGACCGACTTCCTGCGCGGCGCGACCGCGAAGCGGGTGGCGCCCGCGGAATGACCATCAAGATACCGGCGATCGTGATGGCGGGCAGCCGGCCCGGCCCCGACCCCTTGCTCAGCGGCACCACTGTGTCGACCAAGGCGCTGCTGCCGATTGCGGGGCGGCCGATGCTGGTGCATGTGGTGACCGCGCTGCGCGCCTGCCCGCGCGTCGGGGCGATCACCATATTGGCGCAGAACAGCGCCGAACTTGCCGCCGAGCCGGGGCTGGCGGGGCTGGCCGACCTGCATTTCGCGGATTCGGGGCACGGGATCAGCAGTTCGCTCGCCGCCGCGCTGCCGCCGGGGGACGATCCCGTGCTGGTGACGACTGCGGACAATGTGCTGCTGACCCCCGCGATGATCGCCGAGTTTCTCGACGGCGCTGAGGGCAGCGACGTCGCGGTGGCGATGGTCGAGCGCGACGTGCTGCTCGCGCGCTACCCCGAATCGAAGCGGACCTGGCTCAAGTTCCGCGGCGGCTGGTGGTCGGGGGCGAATATGTTCCGGCTGCGCGGGCGGCGCGTGTTGCCGTTGCTCGACTTCTGGGGGCGGATCGAGCGCGATCGCAAGAAGGGGCTCAAGATTATCGCGGCGTTCGGTCCGTGGCTGCTGATCGGCGCGTTGCTGCGGCTGTTCAGTATCCAGCAGGGCGTGGCGCATGCGGGGCTGCGTTTCGGGCTGAATGCGACGGTGGTGCCGATGAGCGATCCCGAGGCGTGCATCGATGCCGACAAGCCCGCCGATATCGAGCTGATCGAGCGGATCATGGCGGGGCGCTAGGCCTCCGCCAGCGCCCGATCAACCGCCGCCGTCGCCAGCGCCAGTTCCTCGGCATAGGGAATCGTCGCGTCGATATCGACGATCGGGGCGCCGTTGAACGCCAGCAGCGGCACCGTCTCGACCTTGCGCGTGATGAGGCCGCGGTCGTGGTCGGGCTTGCGCAGCATCACCGTGTCGACGTCGACGTGCAGGCGGATCACCAGCGTCGGTTTATACTCTGCCATCTCGGCATAGAGCGCGCGCTCCTCGGCCTGCATCGCGGCGATGCGCTTGCTGGTCGCGACGCCCGCAAGGATAGGGCCGTCGTGGAGGCCCGGGACCTCGAGCTGCGGATAGCGGTCGGTGACGATCACCTTGCCCGCGCGGCGCTGGGCGAGCAGCGCGTCGAACTTGGCGCGGCGCTTCTTCGACTTGTTGAGCGCATAGCGCGCCGCGAGATATCCGGGGATCGGCTCGCCGGGTTCGCGCAAGCGGTCGGCGATGCCGTCGAGGAAGCGGTGCAGCGGCGGGCCGATGATCGGCCAGCGCCCTATGCGCCGCCCCTGCTCGCCCGAGCCGAGGCCGAGATAGCCGCTCTCCGCTGCGCGCGTCCGCTGGATGTGGGCGAGCAGGTCGGCCGACAGGGTCGACTTGCCCGACCCGTCGCTGCCGACGACCGCGATCAGGGGAGCAAGCTGCTCCCCCATGGGATCAGCTCAGTTCCTTGAAGAAGCCGACCATTTTCAGCCCGCCGATGATGAAGCGGACGACGACGAGCGCGGCGAAGGCATAGACCCAGTTCCACTGCTGCGCGGTCAGCGCGTCGAAGTTGAAGTCGAGGCGCGCGAACCAGGTCAGGAAGACGGTCGTCGCGAGCAGGAACAGCTTGTTCTGTTCGCGCCAGATCATGCGCTTCCACCAGAAGGGATATTTCGGCTTCACCCAGCCGTGCAGGCGCGGGAGCAGCGCGGGGACGTCCTTCGCCCATTCGGCGTGCGCCGCGCCGAATTTCTCGCGCAGATACTCTTCCTCATAGATCGAGATGCGCTCGTAGATCAGGATCGCGAGCAGGAAGACGATCGCGCCGAACACCCAGCTGCCCGAAAGCATCGCGAGGCCGGTGAAGTTGAGGATGCGGCCGACATAGAGCGGGTTGCGGACCAGGCTGTAAGGGCCGGTGGTGTTGAGTTCGCTCGCCTCGGCGGCAACTTTGGCGCGGCCCGAGGTGCCGAGCGCGGCCCAGCCGCTGGTGAAGATGCGCACGATCGCACCCGCGCTCGCGACGCCGAGCGACAGCCAGAACCAGGCGCAATCTCCTGTTGCAGTCTGGAACGGACCCCAATCCTTCGAACACCAGGCGATCAGCACCGAGATCGCGATGGTGATGTAGATATAGGTGCCGCGAATGAAGAAGAGGCGCTTGCCGCTGCGCGCGAGTTCGGTCTGGTACATGTGGGTCCGCCTGTTGGCCGCGGATGCGCGGCGTCAGAATAAAGTGGCACGTCTCTAGCGATTTTTGCGGCCAAATTAAGACGGAAAAGTTTCAGATCAGCTTGAGCTTGCGCGCCGTCTTGCCCAGCGAGGCTCGGTCGGCGTGGGGAAGGGCGAAGCGCAGCGACAGCCAGATTGCCGCGACCGCGAGCAGGACGATCAGCGGCAGCGCGATCGCATCGGGCAGCCGCCCCGCGAGCAACGCCGCGCCGCCCGCGGCGAGGGTGATGCCGATGCCGCGCAGCGCGACCATCGGGAATTGCTGGTCGAAGGGATGGAGCTTCTCGTTCATCGCGAGCTGGAGCATCGGGATGCCGCCCATCACGACGAGCCCGATCGACATCGCGAGTGTCACCCCGGTGAGCGCGTCCATATGGCCGACGATCAGCCAGCCTGCGCCGACCGCGACGATCACCCCGACGATGCTCGCGGTGAGCTGGTGGCGGAAGGCCGCGACGACCTGCAGCACCGGAAGCGAGATGCCGAGCACCGCCTCGGCGGCGCGCGCGAAGAGCAGGATGATCACGGCCGCCTGCGCGATCTTGGCCTCGTGCCCGAACAGGCTGAGCAGGGGGGCGCTGCCCGCGGCGAGCACCGCGGCGAGGGGGAGGGCGATCGCCATGATCAGCCGCGTCGCATAGGCGTAGATGTCGGCCACTTGTGTCCGGTCGGCGCGCTCGGCGCTAGCCGCGAGCGGCGCGAGCACATAGACGAAAGCGATGCGCACGAGCTGGACGACGCTCGACAGCTTGCGCGCGATGGTGAACAGCCCCGCCGCCGCCGCGCCCGCCGCGCCGGGCAGGATCAGGTTGAGGATCAGCGCGGGGGCGTCGCCGAAGAGGCGCGCGATCACGTTCGAGGGCAGGATCGAGAGGCCGGCCCAGAAGGTGTTCTTCGCGGTCTCGCCGCCGCGCCCGCCGCGCAGCAGCTCGCCGAAGACGTAATAGCGGCGGAGCAGGCGGACGCAGAGCACCGCGGTGATCGCGAGCGAGCAGAGATGCGCGATGAACAAGCCCTTGAGCCCGAGACCGCCCGCGAAGAACAGCCCCGCGAACACCAGCCGCATGATCTGTTCCCACACGATGCGCAGGCGGATTTCGGCGCCGAACACCATGCGCGCGCGCATCGCACTCGTCGCGATCTCGACGAAGGCCCAGAGCGGCAGCGCCCAGACGAAGAGCTGGATCGCAGGGACGACGAGCGGCCGGTCCTTTGCCGCGACGTTGAGGAAGGGCGCGAGGTCGGCGGCGAAGGCCGCGATCAGCGCCGCGACGACGAGGCACGGCCCGACGCCCCACAGCATCGCGGTGCGCAGCGCCGCGGCGGCGTCGGCGTCGCTTGCCGATTGCGGCACGGTGCGCTGCATCGCGCTGGTCATGCCGAGATCGAAAAGATTTTCGAGCAGGTTGATCGTCGCCCACAGCACCGCATAGAGGCCGTAACCCGCGAGCCCGAACATCAGCACATAGAGCGGCTGCGCGACGATCTCGACCACCGCGCCGAGCCGCGCGAGCACGGTCGTGCCGAGCCCCTTCGCGACGCTGCGGCTGGTGACGGCGGGCTGGGCGGTGTCTTCGCTCATGGCGGCGCCAGTAGCCGCTTATTTCGCCATTTACACCCCTCCTCTTCAGAGGAGGGGCAGCGAGACTTGCGCGCTTGCGCGTTAGTCGCAGCGGGGTGGTGACCGACAGCCCACGCCCAGCCGCGACACCACCCCAACCCCTCCTCTGAAGAGGAGGAGCTTTTTTGAATGTCGCACCCCCTTGCCCCCGCTGCGCAACGGGTCTAGGCCGACCGCGACTGCATCAGGGGAGCCAGCGACATGGCCGAATTTCGCCTGCCCAAGAACAGCCGCCCGACCAAGGGCGGCCAGACCCACAAGGCGGTGGGCGCGACCAACGTCAAGACCTTCAAAGTCTATCGCTACGACCCCGACAAGGGCCAGAACCCGCATTTCGACACCTTCGAGATCGACACCGACAAATGCGGGCCGATGGTGCTCGATGCGCTGATCAAGATGAAGAGCGAGCAGGATTCGACGCTGACCTTCCGCCGCTCGTGCCGCGAGGGCATCTGCGGCAGCTGTTCGATGAACATGAACGGCAAGAACGGCCTCGCCTGCACCACCGCGATCGAGGATCTGAAGGGCGACATCCGCATCACCCCGCTGCCGTCGATGGACGTGATCAAGGACCTCGTCCCCGACTTCACGCACTTCTATGCGCAATATGCGTCGATCGAGCCCTGGCTGAAGACCAAGACCACGACGCCGAGCGGCAAGGAGCGGCTGCAGTCGCCCGCCGAGCGCGAGAAGCTCGACGGGCTTTACGAGTGCATCCTCTGCGCCTGCTGCTCGACCAGCTGCCCCAGCTATTGGTGGAACAGCGACAAGTTCCTGGGCCCCGCGATCCTGCTCCAGGCCTATCGCTGGCTGGCCGACAGCCGCGACGAGATGACCGGCGAACGGCTCGACGAGCTGGAGGATCCCTTCCGCCTCTATCGCTGCCACACGATCATGAACTGCTCGAACGCCTGTCCCAAGGGGCTGAGCCCGGCGCGCGCGATCGCCGAGATCAAGAAGCTGGAAGCCGAGCGGCAGGTCTGATGCGTCTGGGGCTGCCAGCGCTGGTCGCGCTGGCGCTCGCCGGATGCGCGGCCAATCCGAAGGTCGTCTATGAGGACATGCCGCGCACCTATGCGCATGGCATCGGCGGCGCGACCTTTCTCGTCGGCGGCAGCTTCCAGCCCTTCAGCCAGCCCGACGGCAACAGCCTGATCCTTTACGGCCCCGAGGGCGCCTTCGTGATCGACACGGGGCGCCATCCCGAACATCTTGATTCGATCAAGCGAGGGCTGAGCGGGATCGGCATGACGCCCGTCGCGATCATCAACACGCATTGGCATCTCGACCATGTCAGCGGCAATCCCGGGCTCAAGGCCGCCTTTCCCGAGATCAAGGTCTATGCGACTTCGGCGATCGACGGCGCGCTCGCGACCTTCCTCGCGCGGAGCGCCGAAGCGTATCGCAAGGCGATCGCAGAGAACAATATCCCGATCGGCGCGCGGGCGGATATCGAGGGCGACCTCGCGACGATCGCCCGCGGGGCCGAGCTGCGGCCCGATGTGATCGTCGACGAATCGCGCGACATGGCGATCGCGGGGCGGCCGCTGTCGCTGCGCGTCGCGCACCGCGCGGTCACCGAGCGTGACCTCTGGATCTACGACGCCGCCGAGAAGCGTGCGATCGTCGGCGACCTCGTCACCGTGCCGGTGCCCTTTCTCGACACCGCCTGCCCCGAAGGCTGGCTGACGGCGCTCGACGCGGTCGCCGCATCGGGCGCCGAACAGGTCGTTCCCGGCCACGGCCCGATCATGGACATGGCCGAGTTCGGCGCGTGGAAAAGCGCCTTCGCCGATTTTATCGCTTGCGCGCGGGGGCAGGGCGCGCTTGAGGCCTGTTCGGTCTGCTGGCTGAAGGACGCGGCGCGCTGGATCGGGCCCGATACTTCGCTCGCGGGGGCGATGGCTCTCTCTTATGCCGGGCGGATACGCTCGGGGAAACTGGACGGATATTGCAGCGCATGAACGACGGCATCGAGGAACCCAAGCGCCGCGACAATTTCAGCGCCGAGGAACTGGAAGGCGGCTGGGTCAGCTGGAACCTCAAGGACCCGAGCCGGTTCAACGCCTTCATCGAACCCCTGTCGGTGCGCGTCGAGCCCGACACGTCCGATGGCCGCCCGCAGGCGCGGGTGCGGATGGTCCCCGAGCGCAAGCACAGCAACCTCGGCGACAATGTCCATGGCGCGGTGACGCTGGCGCTGGTCGACATCGCGCTGTTCGCGGCGTCGCACCAGTTCGGCTCGCTCAATGCGGGCCATTCGGTGACGCTCGACCTGTCGACGCAGTTCGTCGGCGCCGGCCGCCTCGGCCAGCCTTTGGATGCCATCGTCGAGCTGGTGCGCGAGACCGGGCGGCTGATTTTCCTGCGCGGGCTGGTCGTGCAGGGCGCAAAGGACGAGCATATTGTGCTGACCTTCGCGGGCACCATCCGCAAGGCGAGCAAATGACCGGCGTGCTCGCGGCCTATGACGCGCTGGTCGCGGGCGGCGAGCTTCAGCCCGATGCCGAGCAGCGCGCCGCCGCCGAACGGCTGAACAAGCTGCAGGAGGAGCTCGAGGCGGTGCCGCCGCGCGGGAGCCTTCTGTGGCGCATCGCCGGGCGCAAGCCCGAGGCGCCGCGCGGCGTCTATCTGTGGGGTGCGGTCGGGCGCGGCAAGTCGATGCTGATGGACCTCTTCTACGACCAGCTCGCGATCGAGCGGAAGCGGCGCGTCCATTTCCACGCCTTCATGATCGACGTCCACGCGCGGATGCGCGAGGTCAGGAAGACCGAGAGCGGCGATCCGATCCCGCAGGTCGCGGCGGCGCTCGTCGAGAACGTCCGCTGCCTCGCCTTCGACGAAATGGTGGTCAACAACAGCGCCGACGCGATGATCCTATCGCGCCTGTTCACCGCGCTGATCGACAAGGGCGTGACCGTGGTCGCGACCTCGAACCGGCCGCCGAAGGACCTCTACAAGGACGGGCTCAACCGCGAGCATTTCCTGCCCTTCATCGCGCTGGTCGAGGCGAAGCTCGACGTGATGGGATTGAATGGCCCGACCGACTATCGCCGCGATCGCCTCGGCGACGGCGCGCGCTGGTTCGTTCCCGCCGACGATGCGGCGAGCGCGCAATTGTCGGCGGCCTTTTTTCGCCTCACCGACTATCCGCCCGAGGATCGCGCGCATGTCCCGACGCTCGATCTCGAGCTTGGCGGCGGTCGCATCCTGCATGTTCCCAAGGCGTTGAAGGGTGTCGCGGTCTTTTCGTTCAAGCGGCTCTGCGGCGAGGCGCGCGGCGCGCCCGACTATCTCGCCGTCGCGCGCCAGTTTCACACCGTGATTCTCGTCGGCATCCCGCGCATGGGGCCCGAGAACCGCAACGAGGCGGCGCGCTTCGTGACGCTGATCGACGCGCTTTATGAGTATAAGGTCAAGTTGCTCGCGAGCGCCGCAGCCGGGCCCGACGCCCTATATGTGGCGGGCGACGGCGCGTTCGAGTTCGAGCGGACGGCGAGCCGCCTCTCCGAAATGCAGTCCGACGATTATCTGGCGCTGGGCCATGGGCAGGACGAAGCCTAGGCCCGGTTCGCTCAGGCGAAGACCAGCAGCACGCCGCCGGTGATCTTGCCCCAGCGCGACGAGTTGATCGTCACCGTGATCAGGTCGCGGACATAACGGACTTCGTGCACGAAATGGCCGACCGCCTGCTCGATCGTGCGGCGGAGCGTGCGCAGCGGCTTGGGTGCGGCGAGGCCGATGCGCGCGACGCGCGTCGGCGGCGCGGGCAGCGTCGCAAAGCCGCCGCTGGTCACGCGGACGTCGCCGGCGACGGCGCGGCAGAGCGCCTCCATCCGCGCGATCGCGAGCCAGTTGGGTGCGGCGCGGTCGCGGCTCAGGAGCTCGAAGCTGTGGCTGAAGGCCGAGAATTGCACCGCGCCGCTCGCCGCGCTGTGATCGAGCGCGTCGCGCATCTCCTCTTCCGACATGGCGCAGAGCTGCGCGGGGCGGAAGCTGCCGACGCGGTCCATCAATCCGCTCACCGGGACCTCGACCACGCCCGCATATTCGCGCATCGCGAGGTTGCCGGGGTCGAGCGAGATCGCGCAGCCATGCCCCAGCCAGGCGCCGTTGAAACTGCTGTCGAAGCGGAAGCCGAGCGCCGCGAGCGCGCGCAGCGTATCGTCGTTGGCGCCGAAATTGCCCGCGCGAAAAGCGGTGGGTTTGGGTGCGCCGGCGCCGACGAGGATGTCGCGCGCGAGGCCGATCAGCTTCTTCTGCGCCGCGAGCGGGAAGTCGCCGATGTTGCGGCCGGTGTGGCGGCCGACGGGATTGAAGCGCGCGAAGGCGAGCCATTCGGTGTGGATATGGAGCTGCACCTCGTGCCCGCGCGCGAGGATCGGTTCGACGATGCGGTCGACAATCTCGGGACCGTAGACCAGCGCGGGCATCGGATCGACGAAATAGACCCCGGTCAGCCCGTAGCGTTCGAGCATGTCCATCTGGAAGTGGATGCCGTAGTCGCCCTCGCGGCAGCGGCCGAGGATCGAGCTGTCGAAATTGGCGCGCGCGTCGGCGCCCCGTTGATAGAGGCCCGCCGACAATTCGGTGTCGAAACTGATGATTGCCCGCGTCATCCCCGCGAGCCTAGCAGGCGCAGGGTATAGGGAGGGTTAATCCGCGCCCGGCCGTGCTCAGAAGCGCAGGGTGACGTCGACCCCGGCGCTGTTGGTGCTGCCCCACGGGAAGATCTGTACCTTGTCGTCGGCCTTGGTCGTGATCAGATGCCCGGTCGCGGTGCCGATCGCGGCGCCGACGAGCACGTCGCCGACGCGGTGCTTCTTCGCCTCGACGCGGCTGAGGCCGACGAAGGAGGCGACGACATAGGCGGGCAGGCCGGCTTCCCAGCCGTAGCGGTTGTGCAAGGTCGCCGCCGCGGCGAAGCTGGTCGAGGTGTGGCCCGAGGGGAAGCTCTTGTTGTCGCTGCCGTCGGGGCGGCGCGAGGGGAAGGCTTCCTTCAGCCCCTGCGTGATCAGGATCGTGCCGCCGATGCTGCCCCCCGCCTCGAGCACGCCTTCCCAGTCGCCCTGCACCGCGGGCACGCCGAAGGCGACGACGACGAGCGCATTTTTGGCGACGGTACCGGCATCGTTCCAGCCCTTTTCGCTGGCCTGTGCGGGGGAGGCGAGGGCGAGCGCGACGGCGGTGCCGGTGACGGTCAGGGGGTAACGCATGGATTTGCCTCGCCTTTGCTGCAGGCGTTTGTGACGCCCCGATGACACCCGCATAACGCAAACGCGCGTCGATTGCGACTTTGGCGAATTGATCCAATGCCTTTGCGCGCCGGCGGGTGTAGCCTGCCCGCGGATATTTCCATCGAGTCGAAAGGCAGGCGGCCATGTATCGACGCGCGATCCGCCGCAAATATATGGGGCAGGCCGGGGCGGCCCCGCCGCAACCGGCCGCGGTACCCGGGCGCTCGGCCCGGCCGCCGCTCGCTTCGCTCGCCGACGTTCCGTCGCACGCACCGCCGATGATCGGTGCCGCGAACGACCCCGCCGAACGGCAGGCCGATGCGGCGGCCGATCAGGTCATGCGCGGCGGCGCACCGCATGCCGCGGCGGGCGCGGCGCCCGTCGTCGCCATCCGCCGCGAAGCGAAGAGCGCCGCCGCGGGCGCCTTTCCCGCGGGTCCCGCGGCGCAGGGCGCCCTCGCTTCGCTCGGTGCCGGCGCGCCGCTTCCCGCGGCCGAACGCGCCTTTTTCGAACCGCGCTTCGGGGTCGACCTGTCCGCCGTGCGGGTTCACGCCGACCGGGCGGGCGATACGGCGTCGCGGGCGATCGCCGCGCGCGCCTTCACCGCCGGCACCGACATCGGCTTTGCGAAAGGCGAATATCGGCCGGGAACCGATGCGGGGCGCCATCTCCTGGCGCACGAGCTGGCGCATGTGGTGCAGGGCGGGGGCGGGTCGACGGTGCGCCGCACGCCCTGCAAGGATGCCGTGCCCGAATGCGAAGCGAAGAAGAAGACCGCCGCCGAGGCAAAGGTCGCGGACCATCCGACCTACAAGAGCTTCCTCTTCGGTGCCGCGACCGGCACCTGCGCGATCCCCGAACAGATGGCCGAGAAGCTCAAGGAGACCACACCCGGCCTGTTCACCGGCAATGCGTCGAAATATGGCGACGAGGTTACCAAGGTCAACGCGCTCGATCCGACGAAGATCGGACCCGGCAAGTGCATCGCCTTTCCCGTCGGCTGGAAGGATCCCAATATCGGCGACATCGATGCCGAGCTGAAAGCGCTGCGCGACAAGGCCAATGTCGGGCTGCGGAACAAGGTGATTGCCGGAGTCTATGCCGAAATGACGCTGACGCCGAAGGACGCGCCCGACGCCGACCTGCAGCGCGCCTATATATTGTACAGCATGCTGCTGCGCATCCGCGACGAGCGTTTCAAGCCCAAGCTGGCCGATATCGCGGTCTCGGGAACCTATCATGCGATCGGCTCGGCAGGCGATTACAGCGATGCGGTTGCCTATCTCGAGAAGCCCGCGGCGCCGGCCGCCAAGACGCTCAACACCGCCGGGGTCGACCAGGTGAAGGGGCTGGTCGATACGGTGTCGGCCGCGACGATCCCGTCGGACGCCGGTCCCTATTATTTCCATTGGCGCGAGGGCGGCTCGGCCGAGACCACGACCGCGAAGAACGAATATGCCAAGCAGATCAAAGATGGAAAAAAACCGGCCGAGGCCGAACTCGCTGCCGCGAACAAGCAGGCGGCGAAGATCGGGGTGAAGAACCCCGCCAAATGGTCGAAAAAAATCCCCGGCGCGAACAAGGGCAAGACCGACGACCGCATCGGATCGATGTATATCTACAAGTGAGTTCCGCGATTATCGCTATTGCGAACTGTTTGCAAAAAAACCCGGATTTTAGCCTTTTTCGCGGTTGTTTCCTTAAGGGAATCGGCGTAGGGCGGCGCCCAGTCTAGGGACCAGCCTGCGCTTTAGCCCGTGCGCCGGCCGGTTTTGTGCTTCATTGCCGGGCTTGCCACGAAGGGAGTGCCGCGCGCCATGGGACGCAAGAAAATCGCATTGATCGGAGCCGGGAATATCGGCGGAACGCTGGCCCTGCTCGCGGCGCAGAAGGAACTCGGCGACGTGGTGCTGTTCGACGTGGTCGAAGGCGTGCCGCAGGGCAAGGCGCTCGACCTGTCGCAGGTTGGCCCGATCGCGGGTTTCGATGCGAAGATCACCGGCTCGAACGACTATAAGGACATCGCCGGCGCCGACGTCATCATCGTCACCGCGGGTGTGGCGCGCAAGCCGGGCATGAGCCGCGACGACCTGCTCGGCATCAACCTCAAGGTCATGAAGGCCGTCGGCGAAGGGATCAAGGCGAACGCGCCCGACGCCTTCGTCATCTGCATCACCAATCCGCTCGACGCCATGGTCTGGGCGCTGCGCGAATTCTCGGGGCTCCCGCACAACAAGGTCGTCGGCATGGCCGGCGTGCTCGACTCGGCGCGCTTCAGCCACTTCATCGCCGACGAGTTCGACGTGTCGGTAAAGGATGTGAACACCTTCGTGCTCGGCGGTCACGGCGACACAATGGTCCCCGTCGTCCGCTATTCGACGGTGAACGGCATTCCCGTCCCCGACCTCGTCAAGATGGGCCTGTCGTCGCAGGACAAGATCGACGCGATCGTCAAGCGCACCCGCGGCGGCGGCGGCGAGATCGTCGCGCTGCTCGGCACCGGTTCGGCCTTCTATGCGCCCGCCGCCTCGGGCATCGCAATGGCCGAAGCCTATCTCGGCGACCAGAAACGCATCCTGCCCTGCGCCGCCTATGTCGACGGCCAGTACGGCCTCGACGGCCTGTACGTCGGCGTGCCGGTGCTGATCGGTGCGGGCGGGGTCGAGAAGATCGTCGAGATCGAACTCGATGCCGAGGACAAGGCCGGCCTGCAGGTCTCGGTCGACGCGGTCAAGGAACTGCTCGAAGCGTGCAAGGGCCTGGACCCGAGCCTTGCTTAAAGCGCTGCTCGTCGCTGCGGCGGCAATCGGCCTTGCGCCGATTGCCGTGGCGCAGGTCCCGGTGGCGCCGCTGCCGGACATTTATGAAAGTTATAACGACTGCTTCGTCGCGACCGCCGACGGGGTCGATGCCGGCAAGCTCGAACCGCTCGGCTGGAAGCTCGCCGATATCGATGGAAAGCCGAGCGCCGATCCGAAGATATTCGGACACGTCACCCGCGCCCCGCTGATCATCGTCGGCGGCCAGGGCGACAATGGCATGTGTGCGGTCGTCGCCAAGCTGGAAAGCGCGGCGGCGTTCGACGACCTCGTCTCGGCCTGGCAGGGCATCAAGTTCGACAAGAAGGGCGAGGCCAGCTTCATGGCCGAAGGCCATCCGGTGATGATCGCCAGGACGGGTTCAAAGGATGCGCCGGCGGTTCGTCTGGCGGTCGGCCCGCGGGTCGACAAGTAGCAATATCGTCGCCTCGCTGGCTGCGGGGCACGATGGATATGGGTCGCGAAGGAAAGGAGTGGTCATGAACATTTCCGTCATCCGCACCCTCGCGGCCGGTGCCGCGCTGTTTGCCGCGTCGCCTGCGCTCGCGGCGCCGGACATCATGTGGGTCAATCCCGGCGGCGGGCTGTCGGGGCTCGCGGTCGAGGGCGCGCCCGTCGAGGCGCTGAAGGCGGGGCCCCGCACGCCGCAGCAGATCGTCGACGGGTTCGACATGCTGTGCATGAAGACCGGTTTCGACAAGCTGAAGGTCAATCCCGTCATCGCGCGCTCGGCCGATTGGGGCGGCGCCTATATGCCCAGCATGATGGCGATGGCCTCGGGCGAGGTCGATCTCGGCGGCTGGCAGGGCGAGGATCATTCGCTCGGGGTCGCGAAGGACGTCTTCTTCTCGCCCAACCCGCAATGCGTGCTGACGGTGTCGACCGCGACGCATTATCCCGCGGTCGTGATGTTTCCGGTGCTCACCGCGCGCTATGGCAACCCCGCCAACTATGCCGAGATGTTCGGCCCCGACGGCAAGCCGAACGACAACACGCGCCCCTATTGGCTCTTCGCCGGCTCGACCCCGACGCACGAGCGCGTCCTTTTCGCCCGTTCGCTGTCGCGTGGCAGCGAGCATCGCATTCACCTGGCCCTTCTCGAAAGAAAGAAGGCGTCCTGACCAACCCTGGCCGTCCCTGTGGCCAAACCCACGGAGTTAACTGAACAATGTCCATTCTCGTCGACAAGAATACCAAGGTCATCACGCAAGGCATGACCGGCGCCACGGGGACTTTCCACACCGAACAGGCGCTCGCTTACGGCACCCAGATGGTCGGCGGCGTGACCCCCGGCAAGGGCGGCACGACGCACATCGGCCTGCCCAACTTCAACACCGTCGAAGAGGCGAAGGCTGCGACCGGCGCGACCGCGAGCTGCATCTACGTCCCGCCGCCGTTCGCCGCGGACTCGATCCTCGAGGCGATCGACGCCGAGATGGAGCTGATCGTCTGCATCACCGAGGGCATTCCCGTGCTCGACATGGTCAAGGTGAAGCGCGCGCTGTCGGGTTCGAAGTCGCGCCTGATCGGTCCGAACTGCCCCGGCGTGCTGACCCCGGGCGAATGCAAGATCGGCATCATGCCGGGCAGCATCTTCTCGAAGGGCAGCGTCGGCGTCGTCTCGCGCTCGGGCACGCTCACTTATGAAGCCGTGTTCCAGACCACCAACGCGGGCCTCGGCCAGACCACTGCGGTCGGCATCGGCGGCGACCCGGTCAACGGTACCAACTTCATCGACGTGCTCGAACTCTTCTTGGCGGACGAAGCGACCAAGTCGATCATCATGATCGGCGAAATCGGCGGCGACGCCGAAGAGCAGGCGGCGCAGTTCCTGATCGACGAAGCCAAGCGCGGTCGCAAAAAGCCGATGGCCGGCTTCATCGCGGGCCGCACCGCGCCTCCGGGCCGCCGCATGGGCCACGCCGGCGCGATCGTGTCGGGCGGCAAGGGCGACGCCGAAAGCAAGATCGCGGCGATGGAAGCCGCGGGCATCAAGGTGTCGGCGAGCCCGTCGGAACTCGGCACGACTTTGGTCGAAGTGCTGAAGGAACGCGTCTGACCGGACGGCCCGCCGGCGCCCTTTGCCGGCGGGCCTCCCGCTCCCATATAATGATCACCCCCTACCTCCCCGTGGAAAAGCAGATGAACCTCGAGAGACAGAGCTTCGATATCGACGAGCCGCAGGCCGGCCCCAGCTGGGCGCCGAAGAACTGGCCGCAGATCGACAGCGACGACCTGACCGCCGCGCTCGACCCGCAGCAGATGCAGGTCGCGGTCAAGGCCGCCGCCGCCAAGGCCGGCGCGCCCTTGTCGAATGCCGAGGTCGAGCGCGCGGCGAATGACTCGATCCGCGCGATGATGCTGATCCGCACCTATCGCGTGCGCGGCCATCTCGCCGCCAATCTCGACCCGCTGGGGCTCAGCACGCGCGAGCTGCCCGCCGATCTCACGCCCGAATATCATGGCTTTTCGGGCGCCGACCTCGACCGTCCGGTGTGGCTCGGCGGCGCGCTGGGGCTCGAGAAGGCGACGATCCGCGAGATCGTGGCGATCCTGCGCGCGAACTACTGCGGCAATGTCGGCCTCGAATATATGCATATCGCCGACATCGAAGAGCGCCAGTTCCTGCAGGAGCGGATGGAAGGCGCCGACAAGATCATCGAATTTTCGGTCGAGGGCAAACGCGCCATCCTGAACAAGGTGATCGAGGCCGAGGAGTGGGAGAAATTCCTCGCGCGCAAATATGTCGGGACCAAGCGCTTCGGCCTCGACGGCGGCGAATCGATGATCCCCGCAATGGAAGCCATCATCAAATATGGCGGCCAGTACGGCGTGAAGGAAATCGTCTATGGCATGGCGCACCGCGGGCGCCTGAACATGCTCGCGAACGTGCTCGCCAAGCCCTACAAGGTGATCTTCCACGAATTCGCCGGCGGCAGCGCCAACCCCGACGATGTCGGCGGATCGGGCGACGTCAAATATCACCTCGGCACCTCGACCGACCGCGAGTTCGGGGGGGCGTCGGTGCATATGTCGCTCGTCCCCAACCCATCGCACCTCGAAGCGGTCGATCCCGTCGTGCTCGGCAAGGTTCGCGCGCAGCAGGTGGTGCGCGACGACCTCGAAAAGCATGAGCAGGTGCTGCCGGTGCTGATCCACGGCGACGCGGCGTTCGCGGGGCAGGGGATCGTGTGGGAATGCCTCGGCTTCTCGGGCATCCGCGGCTACAACACCGGCGGCTGCATCCACTTCATCGTCAACAACCAGATCGGTTTCACCACCAGCCCGCAATATGCGCGCTCGTCGCCTTATCCGTCCGACGTCGCGAAGGGCGTGATGGCGCCGATCCTGCACGTCAACGGCGACGATCCCGAGGCGGTGACCTTTGCGTGCAAGCTCGCGATCGACTTCCGCCAGCAGTTCAAGCGCGACGTCGTGATCGACATGTGGTGCTATCGCCGCTTCGGCCATAACGAGGGCGACGAGCCTTCGTTCACCCAGCCGCTGATGTACGGCATCATCCGCCAGCATCCGCCGGTGTCGCAGATCTGCGCCGCGAAGCTCGAAGGCGAAGGCGTGATCGACGCCGGCTGGGCCGATGCGCGCCGCGCCGACTTCACCGCGCGGCTCGAGGGCGATTTCGAGGCGGCGAAGAGCTACAAGCCGAACAAGGCCGACTGGTTCGCCGGGCGCTGGTCGGGGCTGCACGCCCCCGCCGATCCCGAAAACGCGCGCCGCAACATCTCGACCGGGGTGAGCGAGAAATTGTTCGACTCGATCGGTCGGATCATGACGTCGGTCCCCGACGACCTGGAGGTGCACAAGACGCTGCGCCGCGTGATCGACGCGCGCGCCGCGATGTTTGCCGACAAGAGCGACACGGAAGTGTTCGACTGGGCGACCGCCGAGAGCCTCGCTTTCGGCACCCTGCTCAGCGAGGGTTATCAGGTCCGCCTGTCGGGGCAGGATTCGGGCCGCGGCACCTTCAGCCAGCGCCACGCGGTCTGGGTCGACCAGAAGGACGAGCGCAAATATGTGCCGCTGACCACCGTCCCGCACGGCCGCTTCGAGGTGCTCGACAGCCCGCTCTCCGAATATGGTGTGCTCGGTTTCGAATATGGCTATGCGATGGCCGATCCGAAGAGCCTCGTGCTCTGGGAAGCGCAGTTCGGCGACTTCGCCAACGGCGCGCAGATCATGATCGACCAGTTCATCGCATCGGGCGAGGCCAAATGGCTGCGCGCCAACGGCCTCGTGATGCTGCTCCCGCACGGCTATGAGGGCCAAGGCCCCGAGCATAGCTCGGCGCGCCTCGAACGCTTCCTGCAGCTGTGCGCCGGCGACAATATCCAGGTGTGCAATATTTCGACCCCGTCGAACTATTTCCACGTCCTGCGCCGCCAGATGCTGCGCCCGTTCCGCAAGCCGCTGATCATCATGACGCCCAAGTCGCTGCTCCGCCACAAGCTGGCGGTGTCGCAGCGCTCGGACTTCATCGGCGACGCGCATTTCCGGCGCATCATGTCGGACCGCACCCCGCCCGCCGACGCCGACATCAAGCGTGTCGTGCTCTGTTCGGGCAAGGTCGGTTACGATCTGATGGAAGCGCGCGATGCCGCGGGCCTGACCGACACGACGGTGATCCGCATCGAACAGCTCTATCCCTTCCCGGGCGAGCCGCTGACGGTGCGGCTGAAGCGCATGCCGAAGCTGGAAGAGGTCGTCTGGGCGCAGGAAGAGCCGCGCAACAACGGCAGCTGGTCCTTCGTCGAGCCCTTCGTCGAGGACGCGCTGACCGATGCCGGGCACAAGGGCATGCGTCCGCGCTATGCCGGCCGTGCCGCGGCGGCGTCACCCGCGACGGGCCTGATGAGCCGCCACCAGACCGAACAGTCGGCGCTGGTCGCCGACGCGCTGGGCCTGAGCGTCCGCGCCGAAATCCGCCGTACCAAGAATAAATAAGCGCCCCAAAGGAAAGAGTGATGAGCACCGAAGTCAAAGTCCCGACGCTGGGCGAAAGCGTCACCGAAGCGACGATCGGCGAGTGGCTGAAGAAGCCCGGCGAGGCCGTCGCGCTCGACGAGCCGATCGCCAGCCTTGAGACCGACAAGGTCGCGGTCGAAGTGCCGTCGCCCGTCGCGGGTGTGATGGGCCAGCAGCTCGCCGCGGTCGGCGACACGGTCAATGTCGGCGCGACGATCGCGACGGTCGATGCCGGCGGCGCGGCCGCCGCGCCTGCGGTTGCCGCTCCGGCGCCTGCTCCCGCCAAGGCCGAAGCCGCAGCGCCCGCGCCGGCCGCGAGCGCGCCCGCGCCTGCCGCCGAAGAGGTCGGCGACGGGGTCACCACGCTGTCGCCCGCGGTGCGCCGCCTGGTGCTCGAGCATGGCCTCGACCCCAGCAAGATCAAGGGCACGGGCAAGGACGGCCGCCTGACCAAGGAAGACGTGCTCGCCGCCGCGAACAACGCCCCGGCCGCCGCGCCCGCTCCGGCGCCCGCCGCCGCTGCGCCGGTCCCCGCGGCATCGGCGCCCGGCCGCCAGGAAGAGCGCGTCAAGATGACGCGCCTGCGCCAGACGATCGCCAAGCGCCTCAAGGCCGCGCAGGACACCGCGGCGATGCTGACGACCTTCAACGACGTCGACATGTCGGCGGTGATGGCGACGCGCGACAAATATCGCGAAAGCTTCGAAAAGAAGCATGGCGTGCGCCTGGGCTTCATGAGCTTCTTCACCAAGGCGGTCGCGCTCGCCGCGCACGACATCCCCGCGGTGAACGCGCGCATCGAGGGCGACGAGATCGTCTATCATAATTATCTCGACGTCTCGGTCGCGGTGAGCGCGCCCAACGGCCTCGTCGTGCCCGTCGTCCGCAACGCCGACAGCATGAGCTTCGCCGAGATCGAGAAAGCGATCGCCGACCTCGGCAAGCGCGCCAAGGAAGGCACGCTGACGATGGACGACATGACCGGCGGCACTTTCACCATCTCGAACGGCGGCGTGTTCGGCGGCCTGATGTCGACCCCGATCATCAACCCGCCGCAGTCGGCGGTGCTCGGCCTCCACCGCATCGAGGACCGTCCGGTCGTGCGCAACGGCGAGATCGTGATCCGTCCGATGATGTATCTCGCGATGAGCTACGACCATCGCCTGATCGATGGCCGCGAGGCGGTGACCTTCCTCAAGACGATCAAGGAAGCGATCGAGGATCCGACGCGGCTGCTGATCGATCTGTAAAGGGGCCTATGCATGAGCATGATCCTTTATGTAAGGCGCGCAACCGACGAGCAGATCGACAAAGTTCGCGCCGACCCCGCGTCGGTGGCATCGTTCTTCTTTGAGGCCGATGCGCAAGCCAATGGCGATCTGGTCGATTTCGACAAGGCGTGGCAGGCGGTGCATTTCACGCTGTCTGGAGCCGAATATTATACCGACCACCCGCTTGGCGCGCTTCTTTCCGACGGGGAAACCGTTGGCGAGGATATGGGTTATGGCGCCGCTTGGGTGATATCTCACGATCGTTGGGTGGCGTTCAATGGCGCCTTGGCTTTGCTTTCGGACGACGACATCAGATCTCGATTTGATCCAGATGGCTTGGTCAGCAACGACATTTACGGCTTCGATGAGTGCAAAGAATATCCCGACGAATCCTTGGACTATTTGATGCAGGGCATCCCGGCGTTGCGGTTATTTGCGGAACGCTGTGCGACCACCGGTTCCTCGGCGCTCGCTGCGATTTCCTGAAGGTAGCGGATTCGAGATGGACCACGCGACCGAGCCTTTGTTCTCTTACGGCACGCTCCAGTATCCGGACGTGCAGCGCGAACATTTCGGTCGCTTACTCGACGGCAGCGCGGACGCGCTGACCGGGTTCCGGCTCCGCCGGATCGTCAACGCCGACCCCGAGGTGGTGCGGATAAGCGGTGAAAGCCATTATCCGGTGCTCGTTCCCGACGACGAAGGTTCGCAGCGGGTCACGGGCACCCTATATTGGCTTACCAGGGAAGAACTCGACGCGGCCGATATCTATGAGGCCGAAGATTATGAGCGGCGGCGCGTCGCACTGGAATCGGGCGAAAGCGCCTGGGTCTATGTCGCGGCACCGGGGCTCGAAATGGAGTGAATGATGGCTGATTACGACTACGACGTCCTCGTCATTGGTGCCGGCCCCGGCGGTTATGTCGCGGCGATCCGCGCGGCGCAGCTGGGCCTCAAGACCGCCTGCGCCGAAGGGCGCGAGACGCTCGGCGGCACCTGCCTCAACGTCGGCTGCATTCCGTCGAAGGCGATGCTCCACGCGTCGGAATATTTCGACGCCGCAGCCAATGGCGCGATGGCGAAAATGGGGATCGACGTGACCCCCAAGCTCAACCTGCCCGCGATGCACGGCCAGCGCGTCGACGCGGTCAAGGGGCTGACCGGCGGCATCGAATTCCTGTTCAAGAAGAACAAGGTCGACTGGCTGAAGGGCTATGCGCAGTTCACCGGCAAGGACAGTGTGGAAGTTGCCGGCAAGAGCTATCGCGCCAAAAATATCGTCATCGCCACCGGTTCGTCGGTCACCCCGCTGCCCGGCGTTGCGGTCGATAACGACAGCCAAGTCATCGTCGATTCGACCGGCGCGCTCGAACTCGCCAAGGTTCCCGAGCATATGGTCGTCATCGGCGGCGGCGTGATCGGGCTCGAACTCGGCAGCGTGTGGCGCCGCCTCGGCGCCAAGGTGACCTGCGTCGAGTTCCTCGACCAGATCCTGCCCGGCATGGACGCCGATGTGCGCAAGGACGCGAACCGCATCTTCAAGAAGCAGGGCATCGAATTCAAGCTCAAGACCAAGGTCACCAAGGCCGAGGTGAAGGGCAAGAAGGCCGTCCTCACGCTCGAACCCGCAGCGGGCGGCGACGCCGAAACGCTCGAAGCAGATGTCGTGCTCGTTTCGATCGGGCGCCGCCCGAACACCGAGGGGCTGGGGCTCGACAAGGCGGGCCTCGCGGTCAACGCGCGCGGCCAGATCGAGACCGACCATGATTTCTCGACGCAGGTCCCCGGCATCTGGGCGATCGGCGACGTCATCCCCGGCCCGATGCTCGCGCACAAGGCCGAGGACGAGGGCATCGCGGTGGCCGAGAATATCGCCGGGCTGACCGGCATCGTGAACCACGACGTCATCCCGTCGGTCGTCTACACCATGCCCGAAATCGCCGGCGTCGGCCTGACCGAAGAGCAGGCGAAGGAAAAGGGCGAGGTCAAGGTCGGCAAATTCCCGATGGCGGGCAACAGCCGCGCCAAGACCAACCACGAGCCCGACGGTTTCGTGAAGGTGATCGCCGACGCGACGAGCGACCGCGTGCTCGGCGTGTGGATCATCGCCAGCGTCGCGGGCACGATGATCGCGCAGGCCGCGCAGGCGATGGAATTCGGCGCGACGTCGGAAGACATCGCCTACACCTGCCACGCGCACCCGACGCACAGCGAAGCGGTGAAGGAAGCGGCGATGGCGGTGACGGGCAAGCCGATCCACATCTGACGACGACAAAAGGGGAGAGAATCATGGCGAAGTGCGGGCTCCGGGCGGCGGCTTCGCTGGCGCTCTCCCTTGCCGCGGCCGCGCCCGCGGCGGCGGCCGACCTCACTGCCGCCAACGCGCGGCTGTCGGCGCTGCTCGACAAAAATTATCCGGCGCTCGAGGCGATCTACAAGGACCTCCACGCCAACCCCGAACTGGGGATGCAGGAGGTGCGCACCGCGGGCATCCTCGCGAAGCAGTTGCGCGCCGCGGGCTTCACCGTGACCGAGAAGGTCGGCGGCACCGGCGCCGTCGCGATCCTCAAGAATGGCGAGGGGCCCACGATCCTCGTGCGCGCCGACATGGACGCGCTGCCGATGGAGGAAAAGACCGGGCTCGCCTGGGCGAGCAAGGCGCGCGCGACCTATGAGGGGCGCGACGTCCCCGTGATGCACGCCTGCGGCCACGACACGCATGTCGCCTATCTGATCGGGGTCGGGCAGGCGCTGTCGGCGATGCGCGACAGCTGGTCGGGCACCGTCATGCTGATCGGCCAGCCCGCCGAGGAATCGCTGGAGGGCGCACGCGCGATGATCGGCGACGGGCTGTTCACGCGTTTCCCCAAGCCCGACTTCGGCTTTGCCGCGCATGTCTCGAACCTGCCGTCGGGGGTCGTCGCGATCAAGGCGGGGGCGGGGTCGTCGGCGTCGGACAGCTATTCGATCATTTTCCACGGCCGCGGCGGCCACGGCTCGATGCCCGCGGCGACGATCGACCCGATCCCGATCGCCGCGCGCTTCGTCACCGATACGCAGGTGGTGATCAGCCGCGAAAAGGATCCCGCGGCGTTCGGCGTGCTGACGATCGGCGCGATCAACGCCGGCAGCGCCCCCAACATCATCCCCGACAGCGCCGAGGTGAAGGTCAACCTGCGGTCGCAGTCGCCCGAAGTGCGCAAATTGCTGCAGGACGGCACCGCGCGCGTCGCCAAATCGGCGGCGGCGATGGGCAATGCCCCCGAACCGACGATCCGCTATTTGACCGGCACCGGGGTGCTGACCAACGACGAGACGATGGCGAAGGCCGCGGTCGACGCGCTGACCCCGGTGTTCGGCAAGGGCCTGGTCTTCGCCCCCGCGAGCGCGGCGCCGATGTCGGGCAGCGAGGATTATTCGGAATTCGTCGACGCGGGCGTGCCGTCGCTCTTCTTCGGCATCGGCGGTTACGACCCCGCGCTGCTCGCCGAATTGAAGGCGAAGGGCGAGCCCGCGCCGACCAACCATTCGCCCTTCTTCGCGCCGCAGGCGGGGCCGGCGATCCGCAATGCGGTCACCGCGATCACGCTGTCGATCATCGGCGGCGTCCGCCCCGCGGCGAAATAGCGACTGCCGGTGCTCGGCCTCGACAATCTGATGCTCGTCCGGCTGCTCGACCTCGTCGGCATCGGGGTGTTCGCGCTGTCGGGCGCGCTGATGGCGGTGCGGCTGCGCCAGACTTTGGTGACCGCGATGTTCTTCGCGCTGGTCACCGGGGTCGGCGGGGGCAGCGTGCGCGACCTGCTCATCGGCGCGCCGGTCTTCTGGGTGCAGGACGGCGCGATCGCCGCGGTGTGCATCGCGATCGCGCTGATCGTCTGGGTCACCCCCGAGCGCTGGTGGCAGGGGCAGCTTCTGGAATGGGCCGACGCGGTGGGGCTCGCGGCCTATGCCGTGTTCGGCACCGCCAAGGCGCTCGCCTGGGGTGTGCCGCCGGTGCCCGCGCTGCTGATGGGGGTGATCACCGGCTGCGTCGGCGGCACGATCCGCGACATATTGGCCGGGGTGCCGTCGATCATCGTACGGCCCGAAATCTACGTCACCGCGGCGGCGCTCGCGTCGGGGCTCTACCTGCTGCTGCTCTGGGCCGGCGTCGGCACGCCGATCGCCGCGGTCAGCGGCGCGGTCGCGGGCTTCATCCTGCGTGGCGCGGCGATCCGCTGGTCGCTCGCGCTGCCGGCGTACCGCGACGTCGCGCGCTGAGCCGTCCCGTATCGGGACGAACGCGGCTCTCGCGGCGATTGGCCGTCAGAAAGGCTTAACCCGGCCCGCCTAGCCCCGCCGCGAAAGGGGCGCGTGGGGGCCTTGGACATTTTGCTGATCAGCTTCGGCGCGGGGGTCGCGCCGGCCGGATGCACGGCCGATTGCAACGCGTCGGGCACCGCCGGGACGATGCTGCTGGTCATGCCGCCGGTCCTGATGCTTTTCATCTGGCGCGACCGGCTGCTGGCGGCGGCGGCGCGCGCAGTAGCCGATCGCCTGCTGCCCGGCCCCGAAGCGGCGCCCGCCGCCGCCTGAAGACCCGCGGGCTTGCCAAATGCCGAAACTGTGGCAGGTTCGGCTTATGAACATGGATGTCAGCACCATCGCCCGCCGGGTGCGCGACCAGGCCGTCGCGCTGCCCGATCTCTTCGGCCGCTTCGACTTCGACCGCGCGCCCGAACGCTGGGCGGCGGAGGCGGCGGACGTTACCGAACTCGGGCGCGTGCGCGGGGTCGACCGCGCGGCGTATCTGGACGACGACGAGCTGGTCGCGCGCATCCGCGAATATACGATGCTCGGCGACCGCACGGGCGACGCCTATGCCGCGCTGATGCCGAAGCTTGGCTTCCAGCGCACCGTCGCGATGCTGGTCGAGGCGTGCGACAAGGGGATCGACGCGGTCGCCGACGCGCCGCCCGAGCTCGCCGCGCTGATCATCGAGATGGAGGTCGTCCCCGACTGGCTCGACATGAAGCTGGTCGAGGCGGGCGCCGCCTATGAGCGCAACGCCACCGCGAACCTTGCGCCCTTCCTGATCCGCGGCGCCTTCATCGCGACCTTCCTCAACAAATATTCGGCGCTGCCGATGGCGCTCACCGGCACGCTGGGCCATGCGACCGCGGCGCGGCGGGTGAAGGAGACCGCGACCTTCTTCGCCACCACCGCGCTGCCGCATGCGCTCGAACGCTTTGGCCCGGGGTTCAAGGCGGCGGCGATGGTGCGGCTGATGCATTCGATGGTGCGCGTCAACGTGCTGTCGCGCCCGGGCATGTGGGACGTCGAGACCTATGGCATGCCGATCCCGCAGCTCGACCAGATGCCCGCGGGGCTGATCCCCATTTATTTCCTGTCGCAGGAGGTGCTGGCGAAGGGCCGCACCAGCTTCAACCGAGAGGAGCAGGGGCGCGTCGAGCTGGCGCGCTATCGCTGCTACCTGCTCGGGTTGCCCGAGGATCTGCTCGCCGACACGCCGCAGGAGATCGTGCGTATCTGGCGCACGCGCAGCGCCACGCTCCGCTACGAATATGACGACCGCATCTGCGGCGGGCTGCTGCGCGCGACGATGGAGGCCGAGCTGTCGAAGGACGAGTCGCCCAAGGGGCGCCTCACGCGACGGCTCGAACGCTCGGCGAGCCGGGTGTTTTTCGTGAAGGCTTTCCTCAACGGCGACGAGGAGCGTGCGGCGAGCGTCGGGGTGCCCGTCGGCAAGCGCGATCACCTGATCTATGGCGCGACGATGCTCGGCGTCGCGGGGCGCATGGCGGCCTATCGCGCGGCGTCGCGGCTGCCCGGCGTGCGCCGCCTCGCCGACCGCGACCTGATCCGCCGCATCGAGCGCCAGCTGGCGGGCTATGGCCATGCCGAGTTCCGCTCGGACGCTTCGGAATATCGCCCGGCGACGGCTTGACCGCGCCGCGCAGTGCGGCACACTGACATTCGAACAACGAGGACAGGCGCAGACATGACGATCGGCGAAGCACAAGTGAACGGCATCAAGGTCACCTTCGAGGACAAAGGGGCGAAGGACGCGCCCGTCATCCTGCTGGTGATGGGGCTGGGCGGGCAGCTGACTTTATGGCCCGACGAGTTCGTCGATGCTTTGGTCGCGCACGGTTTCCGCACCATCCGCTACGACAATCGCGACGTCGGGCTGTCGACACGCTTCGAGAGCGCAGGCGTGCCCAATCTCAAATGGATGTTCGTGAAGGCGGCGCTGCGACTGCCGGTGCGGACGGCCTATACGCTCGCCGACATGGCGGCCGACGGCATCGGCCTGCTCGACCATCTGGGGATCGCCAAGGCGCATATCGTCGGCGCGTCGATGGGCGGCATGATTTCGCAGCATATCGCGGCGCGCTATCCCGATCGGACCCTGTCGCTGACCTCGATCATGTCGACCACGGGCAATCCGCGGCTGCCGCGCGCCAACAAGGAAGCGATGGCGGTGCTCGCCAACCGCCCGATGAGCGGCGATCCCGAGGCCATGATCGCCTATTCGGTCCGCGCCGCGCGGGTAATCGGCAGCCCCGCCTATCCCGCGGCCGAGGAGCGGCTTCAGCGCCGCGTGCGCCATGATTTCGAACGCGGCTGGTATCCGCAGGGCGTCGCGCGCCAGATGGCGGCGATCGTCGCCGACGGCGACCGGCGCGCGATGCTGGCGACGATCAAGGCGCCGACCCTGGTGATCCACGGCGAGGCCGATCCGCTGGTGCCGCTGGCGGGAGGCAAGGATACTGCGGCGAGCATTCCCGGCGCGCGGCTGATGACGATCCCCGGCATGGGCCACGACCTGCCGCTCGCGCTGGTCGACACGCTGGCCGACGCGGTCGCGGGGCATGCGCGGGAGCTGGCGGCGGCCGCATGAGCGCGCTGAAGACGCGGCTGCGCGCGCAGCTGCTGCGCATCCATATCTGGCTCGGCTGGCTGGTCGGCGTGCCGCTGATCCTGTGGACTTTGTCGGGGCTGATCATGGTGATCAAGCCGATCGAGGAGGTGCGCGGCAGCGATCTGCGCCGCGAGCCCGTGGCGATCCCCGCCACGCTCGCAGCGGTGCCGCCGCGCCTCGACGGGCGACCGGTCGAGAAGCTCGAACTGACGATGCGGGGCGCAAGGCCGGTATGGCTGGTGCGCTATGCAGGTGAGGGCAGCCGCGCCGCCGATGCGGCGACGGGGGCGTTGCTGGCGCCGGTGACCGCGGCCGAGGCGCGGAGCATCGCCGACGGCGCGCTCAAGGGGCCCGGCGAGGTCGCATCGGTCACGCGCTTCGCGGCCGACGCCAATCCGCTGGACCTGCGGCGCGAGCGGCCTGCCTGGCAGGTCGCCTATGCCGACGGGTTGCACGCTTATGTCGACGCCGATACCGGCGAACTGCTCGCACTCCGGACGCGCTGGTGGCGCGGTTACGACTTCTTCTGGGGGCTGCACATCATGGACCTGCAGACGCGCGAGGATACGCATCATCCGCTGCTCGTCGGCTTCGCCGGGGTCAGCCTGGTGACGGTCGTGCTCGGCTTCGCGATGCTGTTCGTCCGCCAGCGGCGGCGGCGCAAGGACGCGCCGCCCGCCGCCTAGCGCATCAGCAGCGCCAGCGTCGCGAGGAAGCCCTTCGCTTCGGCCTTGCCCGGCCGCGGGACGGCGGGGAGATAGGCGCGGCAGTCGAGGCAGCTTGCCTGCACCGACCCCGCCTCGGTCAGCAGCGCGAGGTCCTGGATCAGGCGACGTTCCACAAGTTGGCGGTTCATCGCGGCGATGCCGAACCAGCCGCGCGGGAGCGCTGCCGTCTCTTCGGGCTGCTCGGCGCCGGTCCATTTGGCGAGCATCTTCGAAAATTCGCTTGGCTCGTTCTCGAAATATTTGGCGTGCACCTCGCCGTCGACCTTGGCGAGCTTCGCCGCGGCGGCGATCGCGTCGGGCAGGCCGCCGAACTGGTCGACGAGGCCGATCTGGCGCGCGGTGCCGCCGGCCCAGACGCGGCCCTCGGCGATTTCCTCGACCTTGGCGAGTGGCTGCTTGCGGCTCTTGGCGACGAGCCCGGTGAAGCGCGCGTAAATGTCCTCGACGCTCGCCTGCGCGAGCTGGTTGAACTCCTCGTTGACCCCGCCGAGGATGTCGGGCTGGCCCGACAGCGGCGTCGTCGCGATGCCGTCGGTGGTCACCCCGACCTTGGCGAGCGTCTGTTCGAAGCTGGGCAGGATGCCGAACACGCCGATCGATCCGGTGATCGTGTCGGGCTCGGCGAAGATGCGGTCGGCGGGGGTCGCGATCCAGTAGCCGCCCGACGCGGCGACATTGGCCATGGAGACGACGACCGGCAGCTTCTTCGCCTTGGCGGCGAGCAGCGCCTGGCGAATCTGTTCGGAGGCGAGCACCGAGCCGCCGGGCGAATCGACGCGCAGCACGATCGCCTTGATGCTGTCGTCGGCGGCGGCATCGAGGATATGCTGCGCGACGGTCTCGCCGCCCGCGACGCCGTTCGGCGCCTCGCCGTCGACGATCTCGCCCACGACCGGCACGACCGCGATCGCGCTGCCCGGCTGCTTGGGCGGGTTGGCGGCGACCCAGTTTTCGAGCGGGATCGCGTTATAATTCCACGGCTGGCTGTCGTCATAGGTGCCGCTGATCTCGGCGACGCGGCTGTTGAACGCCATGCGGCTGCCGAGCTTGTCGATCAGCCCGGCGTCGAGCGACGCCTTGCTGAGGTCGTTGCCCGCGGCGCGCACCGCGGCGCCCGTGTCGGCGATGAAGGGATCGATCTTCGCCTTGGGCCGTGCCTTCTTCACGTCGGCGAGCCACTGCTCCCACAAGGCCCCGGCATAAGCGAGGTTCGCGGCTTCGGCCTCGGGCGACTGGTCGGCGCGCAGATAGGGTTCGACCGCGCTCTTGAAGGTGCCGACGCGGTAGATGTTCGCGGTAATGCCGAGGCGATCCATCAGCCCCTTGTAATAGAGGCGCGATCCGCCGGGCCCCGCGATCGCGACGCCGCCGATCGGGTCGGCCCAGACCTCGCTCGCGTGCGAGGCGAGCTGGTAGCTGTCGGTGGTATAGGCGGTGGCAAAGGCGAGCACGGGCTTTTTCTTGGCGCGCACCTTGTCGATCGCGTCGCCGATCTCGGCGAGCGACACCTGCCCGCCGCCGAGGAAGCGGTCGAGGTCGAGCACGACCGAAGTCACGCGCTTGTCGTCGGCGGCGCTTTCGAGCGCGTGGACAACGTCGCGGACGCGGACTTCCTTGAGGTTGTTGCCGCCCGACAGCGCGGCGAAGGGATCGATCTCGGCAGGCTGTTCGCTGACGATGCCGTCGAGCTCGATCACCAGCGCGCCCTCGCTGACCGGCAGCCCGGCGTTGGGACGCCCGGCGAGCAGCCCGAACAGCGTGACGAAGAAGAGCAGGAGGAAGATCAGCGCCAGCCCGTCCTTGATCGCGACGAGCAGGTTCCACACCTTGCGCGGAAAGCTGGTCGTGCTTTTGGGCTTGTCGTCGCCGGGCAGCGGACGGCGCACGGGGATCGCCCAGGGGCCGGCGGGGTCGTTGCTGTTCGTGGTGTCGGTCATGCGCGCAAACCTAGGGACGCCGCCCGCCGTTGGCAATGCACGCTTCGACGGGCGGGCGGCGGGGAGGGGGCGAACGACTTTTGACTAACCCCTTTCTCTTCAGAGGAGGGGCAGCGAGACTTGCCAGCTTTGCTGGCTTAGTCGCAGCGGGGTGGTGCTCGCCGTCTTGCGCGCTGCCGCGCGCCACCACCCCAAACCCCTCCTCTGAAGAGGAGGGGCTTAAGATGTCACAGCCACCCCTCGCGGCGATACCAGCGCACCGTCTCGGCCAGCGTCTCGCTCGTGTCGCGCCCGGGGCGCCACAGCTCGGGCGGGGGGCAGGCGCCGGTCGCGGCGACCCAGTCGGGATGCGCGATATAGCGTGCGCGGTCGGGGGTCAGCTTGGCGCGGCCGCGGCGCACCAGCTTGTCGAGCCGTCCGCCCGCCTTGAGCACCGCGGCGGGCACCGACAAAGTGGAGACATGGCTGCGCCCCACCGCGCGGCCTATCATGCGCGCGAAGCTGCGGTGCGACCAGCCGGTGGGCTTGCCGTCGTCGGGTTCGTAGGTCTGGCCGATGCTGGCGTCGCGGTCGGCGGCAAGCGCGACGAGCAGCCGCGCCAGTTCATCGACGTAAATGGCGGACATGCGCCCCGCGGGGGGCAGCAGCGCGATCCCGCGCCGCGCCATGCGGAACAGGTCGAGCATCTCGGTATCGCCGGGGCCGAACACCGCGGGCGGGCGCACGATCGTCCAGTCGAGCCCGCTCGCCTTGACGATCGTCTCGGCGCGCGCCTTCGACCAGCTGTAGTTCGAGATGCCTGGCTCGCGCGCGGCGAGCGACGAGACATGGACGAAGCGGGCGATCCCGGCGCCGCGCGCGGCGTCGACGACGTTGCCCGTCGCGGTGGCGTTGCCCGCCTCGAAGGCGGCGCGGGTGGGCACGTTCACGACGCCCGCGATATGCATCACCGCGTCGCAGCCCGCCGCCATTTCGGCGAGGCTGTCCGGCTTGTCGAGCGCGCCCATGATCCAGGTCACGCCCTCGCGCTCGGGCTGCGGGCGGCGGGTGAGCGCGCGGACGTGCCAGCCCGCCGCGACCGCATGGCGCAGCGTCGCGCCGCCGACGAAGCCGGTCGCGCCGGTCATCGCCAGCGTGGGGCTGCTCACAGCAGTACCATATGGTCGCGGTGGACCATCGCGGCGCGCGGCGCATAGCCGAGCGCAGCCTCCTGCGCGTCGCGGCCGAGCCCGAGGATCGCGGCCGCATCGGCGTCGGGATATTCGGACAGGCCGCGCGCGACGACACGCCCGTCGGGCCCCGCGATGTCGAGGATGTCGCCGCGCGCAAATTGTCCGGCGGCGGCGGTCACGCCCGCGGCGAGCAGGCTCGCGCCGCCGCTGAGCGCCTTCGCGGCGCCCGCGTCGATCGTCAGCCGGCCCTTGGCGGTCAGCCCGCCCGCGAGCCACGCCTTGCGCGCGCTCGCGCCGCGTTCGGCGACGAACAGGCTGTGACGCGCCGCGGCCGACAGCGGGCGGTCGATGCGCCCCGACGCGATGGCGAGATGCGCGCCCGCAGCATTGGCGATGCGCGCCGCCGCGATCTTCGACACCATGCCGCCCGATCCCATGCCCGACGCCGATCCGGTGTCGGCCATCGCCTCGATGCCGGCGTCGATGCGTTCGATGCGTGCGATATGCTGCGCGCCGGGCTGCGCGGGGTTGCGGTCGTAGAGGCCGTCGATGTCGCTGAGCAGGATCACGCCGCCCGCGGCGGCCGCCTGCGCGACGCGCGCGGCGAGCCGGTCGTTGTCGCCGAAGCGGATTTCCTCGGTCGCGACGCTGTCATTCTCGTTGATGATCGGCACGACGCCGAGGCTGAGCAGCCGGTCGAGCGTCGCCGCGGCGTTGAGGTAACGGCGGCGATGCTCGAGATCGTCGAGCGTCACCAGCATCTGCGCCGCGGTCAGCCCCTCGGCGCCGAGCACCTCGGCCCACACCTGGCTGAGCGCGATCTGCCCCGTTGCGGCGGCAGCCTGCGCATCCTCGAGGGTCGCGCGGCCACCCTTGGCGAGCCCCAGCCGCCGCGCCCCGAGCGCAATCGCACCCGAGGAGACGACGGCGACCTGCTGGCCTGCGCGCGCGCGCTCGCCGATATCGGCGGCGATCCCCGCGAGCCAGTCGCGCCGCACCGCGCCGTCCGGATCGACGAGCAGCGCCGAGCCGATCTTGACGATCAGGCGGGGACAGGAGGCGGGCGCGAACAACATGCCGCCGCCGATAGCGCGCGTCGCGCCGCGCGCCAATGGCTTTGCTCAGCGCTCGCCGCCGAAGGTGTAGCTGAGCGCCACCCCGACCGACGGCTGGTCGCGCGATCCGAGCTGGCGCACGATCGGCGAGCGCGCGGCATCGCCGACGAGCCGGTCGTAGCGGCCGTAGACCGCGAAGCCCCAGCGGGGGCTCAGCTGGCGCAGATAGCCCGCGGTCAGGCCGACGGCATGGATGCCGCCGTCGATATCATGGGCCGGAAGCCCCGATGTGACCGCCGCGGCCGGGCTCACCCCGAAATAGGCGCGCTGATATTTGCCGTCGCCGAGCGTCACGCGCGGGCCGATCGAGAAGAGCCAGTCGTCGCCGTCGCGCGCGATATAATCGGCGCTGACCTCGCCGACGAAGCCGTCGTGGCCGCCGAGGCCGCGCCGCGCTTCGGCGCGGAGGCGGAAATTGGGGGTCGGCGACACCTGGACGAAGCCGCCCGCCTCGATCGTCAGTCCGACCTTGGGCAGGTTCGCGCCGACATCGGCGGCGGTGCGCTTGCCGACGAAGCCGAAGGCGGGACCGAAGGCGAATTTGCCGCTGGCGATCAGCGGTGCGCCGAAGCTTTCGTCGGCCGCCTCGAAGGTGAATTCGGTGCCGACGCGCTCGCGCGAAAGGTCGATATAGGGGCCGATCGAATAGCGGTCGGCGCCGGGCCACGACGGCGCGAGTTGCGGGCCGAGGATCAGGCGGGTGCGTTTGGGAGGTTGTTCGCCGTCCTGCGCGTGCGCCGGGATCGCGACAGCGAGCAGGGGAAGGACGGCGAGCGGAATGAAGGCGATGCGGCGGATGGCCATGCGGAACTCCTTGATGTTCCTCGGTCAATCCGCCGCCGGCTATATCGTTCCGGGGCCGGCGACCGCTCCCCCGCGCGCCCATCTCCGGGATCTTCGCGCCGATGCGGGGATGCCGATGCGAATAACGCGGCGCCGATCGGCGGGCGATATGCTATGGCGGGCGCCGAGCCTTCTGGGAGTCGCGAACCGGGCGAAGGGGATGGCCATCATGATCGATGAGGAAAAACTGCACGCGTTCGTGGGCAAGATGCTCGGCGACCTCGGCGGCGGGATGAGCGTGCCGACGGCGCGCATCGGGTTCCGGCTGGGGCTGTTCGATGCGCTCGCCGAGGCGCCCGCGACCGCCGCCGAACTCGCGGCGCGCGCGGGCAACCTCCACGAACGCTATGTCCGCGAATGGGCGCTGGCGCAGGCGGCGAACGGCTATGTCGACTACGACCCGGGCTCGGAGCGCTTCAGCATTTCGCCCGAGCAGGCGATGGTCTTCGTCCACCGCGACAGCCCGGTCTATCTCGCGGGCGCGTTCGAGCTGATCGCGGCGATGGTCGAGGCCGAGGCGAAGGTGGAGGAATGTTTCCGCCACGGCAGCGGGGTGCGCTGGGGCGACCATGCCGGCTGCCTCTTCTGCGCGACGGGGGCCTTCTTCCGCCCCGGCTATGTCAACAATATCGTCCAGAACTGGATCCCCGCGCTCGATGGCGTCGCGGCCAGGCTGGGGCAGGGGGCGAAGGTCGCCGACGTCGGCTGCGGAGTCGGCTTCTCGACCTTGCTGATGGCCGATGCTTACCCCCAAAGCCAGTTCGTCGGCTTCGATTTTCACGCTCCTTCGATCGAGGAGGCGCGGCGCCACGCTGCGGGGCACGGCTATGGCGACCGGGTGCGTTTCGAGGTCGCGGCGGCGAAGGAGATCGCCGAGGCGGGCTTCGACCTCGTCACCATGTACGACTGCTTGCACGACATGGGCGACCCGCGCGGCTGTGCCGGGCATATGCGCCGCATCCTCGCGCCCGGCGGGACGTGGATGATCGTCGAGCCGGTCGCGGGCAACAGCCCCGCCGACAATATGAACCCCGTCGGGCGGCTCTATTACAATGCGTCGACGATGATCTGCGTGCCGACCTCGCTCGACCAGGAGGTCGGCGAGGGGCTGGGCGCGCAGGCGGGCGAGGCGCGCCTGTCGGAGGTCATTCGCGAGGGCGGCTTCGAAAGCGTGCGGCGCGCGACAGAGGGGCCGTTCAACATGGTGCTCGAAGCGCGCTGATCAGACCGGCGACCACGCGCTTTCGCCATCGTCCGCGGGGTCTTCGCCCGCCTTGTCGCCGGCGATGATCTCGAGCAATTTGTCGAGCACCGGCTCCAGCCCTGCGCCGCTCGCGCCCGACAGCGCCATCACCGGGTGGCCGCTTTCCTCGGCGAGCTCGGCGGAGAGCGCGGCGATCAGTTCGTCGTCGAGCGTGTCGATCTTGTTGAGCGCGACGATCACGGGCTTGTCGATCAGGTCGGCGCCATAGGCCTCGAGCTCATCGCGGACGATGCGGTAGCTGGTCGCGACATCCTCGTCATTGGCATCGACGAGGTGGAGCAGCACGCGGCAGCGTTCGATATGGCCGAGGAAGCGGTCGCCGACCCCCGCACCTTCGGCGGCGCCCGCGATCAGCCCGGGGATGTCGGCAACGACGAACTCATTGCCCTTGTGGCTGACGACGCCGAGCTGGGGGCGCAGGGTGGTGAAGGCATAGGCGCCGACCTTGGCCTGCGCGTTGGTCACCGCGTTGATGAAGGTCGACTTGCCGGCGTTGGGCAGGCCGACGAGGCCCGCGTCGGCGAGCAGCTTCAATCGCAGCCACACCCACATTTCCTCGCCCGGCCAGCCCGGCCCGTGCTGACGCGGGGCGCGGTTGGTCGAGGTCTTGTAGCTCGCATTGCCGCGCCCGCCGTCGCCGCCGCGCAGGAAATGGATGCGTTCGCCCTCTTTGGTGAGGTCGGCGAGCAGGCTGCGCTCCTCGTCGTCGTCGAGGATCTGGGTGCCGATCGGCACCTGGATGACGAGATCGGGGCCGCCCGCGCCGGTGCGGTCGCGGCCCGCGCCGGGGGTTCCGCGCTTCGCCTTGAAATGCTGGGTGTAGCGAAAGTCGATGAGGGTATTGAGACCAGCCACGGCCTCGAAGATCACGTCGCCGCCCTTGCCGCCGTTGCCGCCGTCGGGGCCGCCATATTCGACATATTTCTCGCGCCGGAACGACACGGCACCGGGGCCGCCGTCGCCGGACTTGATGAAGATCTTGGCTTGGTCGAGGAAATGCATGGCGGAGCCTTTGAGGCGGGAAAGCTGGAACTAAACCTCTAAATCCGCTCGTGTCGAGCGAAGTCGAGACACCCCGCAGCATGGCGCCAAGCCGAGGGCCTCTCGACTTCGTTCGATGCGAACGGGGTGGGGAAGGCGGCCCCTTAGCGCTTGCGCAACAAAATTGCCAGCCCTCAGCCCTGCGGATGCTGTGTGGTTATGCCCTCGCAATAGGCGCCGCTGCTTTGCCACCGACCGCCTGCGTCGAGGCAGGCGTCGATCAGATTCTGTTCCTGAAGCAGCCAGCCGACAAGGGCGCCGGCCAGGACCAGCGCGCTCACCCTGAGAATGCGAATTCGACGTGTCATTGCTGCGCCTCGCTCAGCCCTGCGGCTTGCCGCCATGCTCGGCCCAGAATTTCGCGATGCGGCCCGTGATCAGCTCGGTCGCGAGCACGCGCGAGGTGTCGCGCGGCAGGTCGAGTGCCTCGGCCATCGGGCCGCCGAGCTGGGCGTCGCCGAGCGCCATCAGTACCAGCGCCAGCGTATCCTCGTGCATCAGGCGCTTTTCGTGCGCGTCGGGGGCCATGCCGTCGATCAGCCGGTGGATCGCCTCGACGATCGGGTCGAGCGCGTCGTCGTTGCCCGTCGCCGCCATCCAGGTCGCGAGCGCGCCCGCGCCGCCTTCGTTGAAGGCGTCGAAGGCGAGGTCGACGATCTCGCGCACGTTGCGTTCGCCCGGCGGCGATTCGGCCATCTTCTTGCCGATCGTCGCGCACACGGTTTCGGCCTGATAGGCGGCGAGCGCCTTTTGCAGCCCCGCGGCGCTGCCGAAATGGTGCAGCAGATTGGCGTGGGTGCGGTCGATCCGCGCCGCGACCGCCTTCAAGGTAACCGCCGCGGGCCCCATTTCGACCAAAATCTGGCGCGCCGCCTCGAGCGCCGCCGACCGGCTCTCCTCGGGGCTCAGGCGCTTTTTCGCTACTATTGACACCACTGTAAGTAACCTTTAACATTCACCCCATAGGACGTCCCCACGTCCTTCCTCTCCTTTTCGACGGTGCAGCGCATATGTCCAGCTTTTCCAACTCGCCGACCCCCGCCGACCTTTCCATCACGCCGCGCGACATGCGCTTCGGCCGCGACGACCGGCAGGGGCGCTGGTGGCTGAACGGCGACCCGATCGCGTCGGCCTTCCACACCGCGCTGTCGGTGACCTTCCCGCGCGGCGAGGCGATGTTCATCGAGGCGGTGAAGGCGCACCGCGAGGGCGTGCCCGACAAATTGGCGCGCGAAATCCGCGCCTTCACCCAGCAGGAGGTGATCCACAGCCGCGAGCATGTCGTGTTCAACAAGAAGGCGGCGGAAGCCGGCTACGATCTTTCGGAGCTCGAGGACGACGTCAACCAGGTGCTCGACCTGATCAAGCAGCGCCCGCAGATCGTCAACCTGATGGCGACGATCGCGCTCGAACATTATACCGCGATGATGGCGGCGGTGATGCTGAAGGACCCCAAGATGTATGCGGGGGCCGAGCCCGAATGGGCGGCGCTGTGGAAATGGCACGCGATCGAGGAGATCGAGCATAAGGGCGTCGCCTACGACACCTGGCTGCACGCGACGAAGGACTGGAGCCGCTTCAGGCGCTGGCGTGCGAAGTCGATCATGATGCTGCTCGTCACGAGCCGCTTCTGGCCGAAGCGCGTCAAGGGGATGAAGGCGCTGCTCAAGCAGGACGGGCTCACCGGCTGGCGCGTCACGCTGCGCATCTGGTGGTATCTGCTCGGCACGCCCGGGGTGCTGCGCCGCAGCTTCCTGCCGTGGCTCAGCTATTTCCTGCCCGGTTTCCACCCGTGGAACCACGACGACCGCGCGCTGATCAAGCTCTACGAGAGCGATTATGCCGATGCGGTGATGCCGCAGCATAGCTCGGCATCGGTGCCGGCGCGCGAGGAATTGGCGGCGGCCGCCGCCTGACGGCCTCGCGAAGGCGGAGCCCCCAAAGGGCTCTCTCTCCCCATATCCGGGGCTTCGCCTTCGCGGGACCGGTGGCTTGCCGCGCGGCGTGCGCGCTGATAGCCCCGCGCGCATGTTCACTTCGCCCCCGATCATCGAGACCCCGCGCCTCCGCCTGCGCGAACAGCGCCTGTCGGACAAGGCCGACCATATCGCGATGTGGGCCGACGAGCGCGTCACCCGCTTCATCGGCGGCGAACCCCGCGCGCCCGACGTCAGCTGGGGGAAATTCCTCTCGGCGGCGGGGCTGTGGCCGGTGATGGGCTATGGCTATTGGGTGTTCGCCGACAAGGAAAGCGACCGGCTGATCGGCATGGGCGGCCTCAGCTATTTCGGCCGCGGCATTCCGGAACTGGAGGGCCAGCCCGAGGCCGGCTGGGCGTTCGATGCCGACCATTGGGGCGGCGGCCTCGCGACCGAGGCGATGACGGCGGTGCTGGCGTGGGCGGACGCCAACCTCGACGCGGCGGAGGTCCGCTGCATCATCGAGCCAGGCCATGGCGCTTCGGAGCGCGTGGCGGCGAAACTGGGGTTTGGGTTGACCGGGTCGAGCGAGGTGCTGCCCGAGGTCGTCAACCTCTATGCGCGGCCGCGTCATGGCTGACCGGGGCGTACAGGATCGGGCGCGCGGCGCCTTGCTGGGCCTCGCTGCGGGCGATGCCGTCGGTACGACGCTCGAGTTTCGTAGCCGCGATAGTTACGAGCCGCTGACCGAAATGATCGGCGGCGGGCCGTTCGATCTGAAGCCGGGCGAGTGGACCGACGATACGTCGATGGCGCTGGCGCTCGCCGACAGTCTCGTCGCCACCGGTGAATTCGATGCCGCAGACCTGATGCAGCGCTTCGTCCGCTGGTGGCGGAAAGGCGAATATAGCGTCACCGGTCGCTGCTTCGACATCGGGATTACGACCAGCCGCGCGCTGGCGCGGTTCGAGGGCGACGGCAATCCCTATGCCGGATCGCGCGATCCCGGCGCGGCCGGCAACGGCTCGCTGATGCGGCTGGCGCCAGTCGCGATATGGGGCGTCGGGCATGCTAGCGACGATATGCGCGATGTCGCCCGGCGGCAGAGCGAGACGACCCATGCGGCGCCTGCCTGCCTCGATGCTTGCGAGGCGGTGGCGCTGCTGCTGCGTGCATTGATTGGCGGTGCATCCTTTGAGACCGCGCTGGCCGAGACGCGGGCCGTCGGTGCGGTGGACCCGATCGCCACGATCCTTGCCGGTGACTGGCAGAGCAAAGCGCGCGACGAGATCAGAAGCTCGGGCTATGTCGCGCACAGCCTGGAAGCGGCCTTGTGGTGCGTTGCGCGCACCGAGGATTTCCGCAGCGCGGTGCTGCTCGCGGCCAATCTGGGCGACGATGCCGATACGACCGCGGCGATCACGGGGCAGATCGGCGGGGCGCTTTATGGCGCGAACGGAATTCCCGCCGACTGGCTGGACAAGCTCGCTTGGCGCGCGCGGATAACCGATCTCGCCGACCGGCTGCTTGCGGTCGCCTAGGCCAGCTCCACCACCAGCACGCCGCCGTCGGCGCTCACCACGCGCACCTTCGTCCCTTCGGCGGCGTCGGGCCCGCGCACCGGCCATTCGCCGTCGCCGACCTTCGCGCGGCCGCGACCGTTTTCGATGCCGCGGGTCAGCGTCAGCACTTCGCCGACCAGCCGCGCGCCGCGCTGGTTGAGGTGCGGGTCGGTGGTGGTGATCGGGTTCGCCTTCAGCCAGCGACGCGTCGAGTAGAGCGCGACGAAGGACAGCACGGCGAAGATGACCATCTGCACCGGGATGTTGTCGATCGGCAGCACCCAGGTCAGCAAGCCGGTGACGATCGCGGCGGCGCCGATCCAGACGAGGAAGAAGCCCGGCGCGACGATCTCGGCGGCGGCGAGCAGCACGCCGAGCGCGAGCCACGCCCAATGCGGCTCCAGATTTACCAGCCAGTCGGGCATGTCACTGACCCCCGTTGCGGTTGGCCAGCGCGTCCTTGGCGAGTTCGCCGATGCCGCCGAGCGTGCCGATCAGCTGCGTCGCCTCGACCGGGAAGAGGATCGTCTTGGCGTTGGGGCTGTTCGCGAACTGGCCGACCGCCTCGACGTATTTCTGCGCGATGAAATAATTGATCGCCTGCGCGTTGCCGCCCGCGATCGCGTCGGACACCATCTGCGTCGCCTTGGCCTCGGCCTCGGCCTCGCGTTCGCGCGCTTCGGCGTCACGGAAGGCGGCTTCGCGGCGACCCTCGGCCTCGAGGATCTGGCTCTGCTTCTGCCCCTCGGCGCGCAGGATTTCCGACGCGCGGCTGCCTTCGGCCTCGAGGATGTTGGCGCGCTTTTCGCGCTCGGCCTTCATCTGCCGCGCCATCGCGTTCGAGATGTCGGCGGGCGGACGGATGTCCTTGATCTCGACGCGGGTGATCTTGACCCCCCACGGCGTGGTCGCGTCGTCGACGACGTGCAGCAGGCGGGTGTTGATCTCGTCGCGCTTCGACAGGGTCTCGTCGAGGTCCATCGAGCCCATGACGGTGCGCAGGTTGGTCGTCGTCAGGTTCATGATCGAGAGATAGAGGTCGCTGACCTCATAGGCCGCCTTCGCGGCGTCGAGCACCTGGAAGAAGACGACGCCGTCGACCGCGACCATCGCATTGTCCTTGGTGATGATTTCCTGGCCGGGGATGTCGAGCACCTGCTCCATCATGTTCACCTTGCGCCCGACGCGGTCGAACACGGGCATGATGAAGTTGAGCCCCGGCTGCGCGGTGTGGGTGAAGCGGCCGAAGCGCTCGATCGTATAGGCATAGCCCTGCCGCACGGGCGTCAGCGCCCAGAATACGAACACCAGTGCCAGCACCAGCACGGCAATCGCAGCATAACCCATCGTTCGTCCCCTCCGCAAATATCCACCTGCAACGCCTTCTTTATTGCGGCTTTGGGCGGCTTGCGCCAGACAAAAGCGCATGACCGACTTCGCCCCCCGCTCGCTCCTCTATGTCCCCGGCTCGAACGCGCGCGCGCTTGAAAAGGCGGGCGGGCTCGCCGCCGACATGCTGATTATCGACCTCGAGGATGCCGTGCCCGCCGAGCGCAAGGCCGAGGCGCGCGAGGCGATGCGCGCGGCGGTGGTTGCGGGCTTTCCGGGCAAGCGCGTCGCGGTGCGGATCAACGGCACGGGCAGCGCGCATCAGGCGGCGGACATCAACGCGGTCGCGGGGCTGGCGATCGACGCCGTGGTGCTGCCCAAGGTCGATGCGATCGCCGACCTCGAGCCCGCGCGCGGGCTGGGGCTGCCTTTGTTCGCGATGATCGAGACGCCGGCGGCGATCTATGCGGCGCGCGACATCGCCGCCGACGCGTCGGTCGCGGGGTTGATCGCGGGGCTCAACGACCTCGCGCACGAACTCAAATTGCCCGACGGCATGGACCGCGGCGCGATGAGCCATGCGATACAGGCCATCGTGCTTGGCGCGCGCGCGGGCGGGGTGTGGTGCTTCGACGGCGTCTATAACAAGATCGACGATGCCGCGGGTTTCGCGGCCGAAGCCGCCGAGGGGCGGCGGCTCGGCTTCGACGGCAAGACGATGATCCATCCGTCGCAGGTCGACCCGTGCAACGCCGCCTTCGCGCCGTCGGCGCGCGAGATCGCCGCCGCCGAGGCGCTGGTTGCGGCCGCCACCGGCGGCGCGCAGCGGCACGAGGGGCGGATGATCGAGGACATGCACGTGGCGGCGGCAAGGGCGCTGCTCGAGCGGGCGCGGTAAAGGACTGTCGCCGCTAAAAATCCCGTTCGTGTCGAGCGAAGTCGAGACACGTGAAGTCTGGCACGAACTCGGCGTGTCTCGACTACGCTCGACACGAGCGGAAATAGAGGGTGGTCTCGAAACCGCCGGGCACCTGACCAACACCCGCCATCCTTCGACGAACGCGTCTTGCCGGGCTTGCGCCGCCGTGCCATGTCGCGCGCCCATGCACGCAACAAAGTTTCGCGCCGCGATCGCGGCCGTCGCCCTCCTGGCGTTCGCCGCCCCCGCCGTCCACGCCAAGCCCGTCGACGCCCCGGTCACCGAGGCCGAGCTCGCCGCCGACATCAGCGTGCTCGCGAGCGACGCCTTCGAAGGCCGCGCGCCGGGGACCGAGGGCGAGGATCGCACCATCGCCTGGATCGTCGGCCAATGGGCCAAGCTGGGGCTCGAACCCGTGCCGGGCAGCGCGACGCCCTGGCTCCAGCCGGTTCCGCTGGTCGAGACGCAGTCGGTCGACGGCAGCGTCAAGTTCAAGAGCAAGGGCCGCGAGGTCAAGCTTGCCGCCGACAGCCTGATCCTGACCGGCCGCGATCCGTCGCTGGCGCTCGCCGACGTACCCGTCGTATTCGTCGGCTACGGCGTCGACGCGGCGGGCAAGGTCAATGCCGATGTCGCGGGCAAGCTCGCGATCCTGCTCTATGAAAATGCGCCCTTCGGCGAGAAGCTGCCGCGCTATCGCGAGCGGCGCCAGATGCTCGCCGATGCCGGCGCCGCGGCGGTGCTCGTGGTCGCGCCCGACAGCCTGCCGTGGGAGGATCTGCGCGCCTCGCTCGGCAGCAAGAATGTGCGGCTCGCGAGCGCCAAGCCCGGCGCGCAGGCGAGCGGCTTCATCGCGCAGCCCGCGCTCCAGACCTTGCTCGGCAAGCAGGCCGAGGGCGCGCTGGCGGCTGCCAAGAGCGCCGATTATCGCGGGCTCGCGCTGCCGCTGACCGCCGACCTGTCGGCGACCACGACGGTGCGCCCCTTCGCCAGCCACAATGTCATCGCCAAGCTGCCCGGCGCCAAGCCCGACGGCAAGGTGGTGCTGTTCCTCGGCCATTGGGACCATCTCGGCATCTGCGGCGACGAAGGCGACGCCGACCGCATCTGCAACGGCGCGGTCGACAATGCGAGCGGCATCGCGGTGCTCAACGCGGTGGCGAAGCGGCTGACCGCGGGCCCGCGCCCCGACCGCGACATTTATTTCATGGCGACCACGGCGGAAGAGAAGGGGCTGATCGGTGCCTATTATTTTGCCGACCATCCGGTGGTGCCGCTCGGCGACATCACCGTCGCGCTCAACATCGACACCATCGCCATTTCGCCGCGCGGCACGCCGGTCGCGACGATCGGGCGCGGGCGTCCGGCCTATGACGCGGCGATCCGCAAGGTCGCGACCGACCTGGGGCGGAAGCTCGACGAGGATGGCGAGGCCGACGCCTTCGTCCAGCGGCAGGACGGCTGGGCGCTCGGCGCCAAGGGCGTGCCCTCGCTGATGGTCGGCGGCAGCTTCTCGGACATGAAGCTGCTCGAGGCGTTCCTCGGCAGCGATTACCACCGCGCGGCGGACAATTTCAGCGACAAGATTCCGCTCGGCGGCGCGGCCGAGGACGCTGATCTGCACATCGCACTGGGACGCGCGTTTGCCGATACCAAGGCCTGGAGCGGCACCGAAAAATAAAGAGGCGCCCCCCCGAGAGGGGCGGCGATCTTGTGGCTTAGGCCGCCTGCTTCGCCCGCTCGGCCATTTCCTGGTTGAGCATCTCGGCCAGCAGGAACGCCAGTTCGAGCGACTGCCCCGCGTTGAGGCGCGGGTCGCAATGCGTGTGGTAGCGGTCGGCGAGGTCCATCTGGGTGACGTCCATCGCGCCGCCGGTGCATTCGGTGACATTCTGGCCGGTCATCTCGATGTGGATGCCGCCGCCATGCGTGCCCTCGGCGCGGTGCACGGCGAAGAAGCCGCGAACCTCGGCGAGGATGCGCTCGAACGGGCGCGTCTTGTAGCCGTTGGGCGTCTTGATGACATTGCCATGCATCGGGTCGCACGACCAGACGACGGGGTGGCCCGATTCCTTCACCGCGCGCACCAGCTTGGGCAGATGCGCCTCGATCTTGTCGTGGCCGTAGCGCGTGATCAGCGTCATGCGCCCCGCGACATGATTGGGGTTCAGCGTATCGAGCAGGCGCAGCAGCACGTCGGGCTCGAGGCTCGGGCCGCACTTCATGCCGACCGGATTGCCGATGCCGCGGAGGTACTCGATGTGCGCCGAACCTTCGAAGCGCGTGCGGTCGCCGACCCACAGGAAGTGACCCGAGGTGTCGTACCAGCCGCCGGTCAGGCTGTCCTGCCGCGTCAGCGCCTGCTCATAAGGCAGGAGCAAGGCCTCGTGGCTGGTGTAGAAGCTGGTGCCCTTGATCTGCGGCACCGTTTCGGGGGTCACGCCGCACGCTTCCATGAAGGCGAGCGCTTCGGAGATGCGCGCCGCGGTCTCCTGATATTTCTTGGCCCAGGGGCTGCGGTCCATGAAGTCGTGCGTCCAGGCGTTGACCTGGTGCAGGTTCGCATAGCCGCCGCCGGCGAAGGCGCGCAGCAGGTTCAGCGTCGCCGCCGACTGGTTATACGCCTTGACCATGCGCTGCGGGTCGGGGGCGCGGCCCTCGGCCTCGAAAGCGATGTCGTTGATGATGTCGCCGCGATAGCTGGGCAACTCGACGCCGCCGATGTCTTCCATATCGGCCGAGCGCGGCTTGGCGAACTGCCCCGCCATGCGGCCGAGCTTCACCACGGGCATCTTCGACGCGAAGGTCAGGACGACCGCCATCTGGAGCAGCACGCGGAAGGTGTCGCGGATGTTGTTCGGATGGAATTCGGCAAAGCTCTCGGCGCAGTCGCCGCCCTGCAGCAGGAAGGCCTTGCCCTCGGCGACGCGGCCGAGTTCGCGGGTGAGGTCGCGCGCTTCGCCTGCAAAAACCAGCGGCGGATAATTCGACAGCTCGCGCTCGGCAGCGGCGAGTGCCGCGTCGTCGCTGTAGGTGGGAAGCTGGCGAGCTTCGTGCGAGCGCCAGCTGTGCGGCTGCCATTGCTGTGTCATAACCAAAAAAATCCAAAATCCGAATCGCGCGCCGCCATGGCGCGAACGCGCGCGGGAGGCAAGGATAAGGAAATTAGCATCGGCGGCGCTTTTGCGCACCTATGCTTTTCTTTGCCCCGAAAAACTGATAGTTTGCTACGGTTTTTGGGGCATGCGCCGGGGGCCCGGGCGCCATCCGTTCGGCAATCCGTAACCTTATACACTTAGTGACCCTGGTGTAGGGGCCGCATAACGAAAAGATGGATATGGCGAGTTTGGATCCCGCATGGCTGGGGTACGGTGCGCTGCTCGCGATCCTCGCGACCAGCTTTGCCCTGCGCCTCGTGCATGTCCGGATCGGGCTGGCGATCGCCGCGGTCTTCACGCTGCCGATCGCGATCTCGCACTGGCCCGGCGCGGGTTATTCGCTGCTGCTGATCGTCATCCTCGCGGTAAACCTGGGGCAGGCGGTGCGCGGGCGGATCGGCGAGGGCCAGATCCGCTTCACCCCCGAGGAGCAGGAACTGCGCCGGCTCCATTTCGAAAAGCTCGGTGCCGCGGACGTGCGCCGGCTGATCGACCATGGCCACTGGATTTCGGCGCGGCGCGGCGAGGTGCTGATCCGCGAGGACCAGGCGGCGCCCAGCCTTTTCTACCTCGCCGACGGCACCGCGACGATCCGCCGCGAGGGCGTCGACGTCGGCACGCTCGCCGGCGGGGCGCTGATCGGCGAGGCGACGGTGCTCGACGGCAGCCATGCGACGGGCACGGTGCTGCTCGCCAGCAACGCGCGGCTGTGGTTCATGCCCGCCGCGGCGCTGCGTGCCTATCTCGGCGCCAATCCCGATATCGCGGCGGCGCTCCACGAGGGTTTTGCGCGCGCGCTGCGCGGCAAGCTCGCGAGTGCCAACGCCCGCATTGCCGACCTGCCGCCTATCGCCTAGGATTGCCGCATATTTGTCATAGGCAGCTTCTAGCGTGGGTTTACATGGCACTGACTCTTTACGGAATTCCCAATTGCGACACGGTGAAAAAGGCGCGGCGCTGGCTCGATGCGGCGGGGGTTCCGCATGCATTCCACGATTTCCGCAAGGACGGGTTCGACGCGGCGAAGCTGCAGTTCTGGATCGATGCGATCGGCTGGGAGAAATTGCTCAACAAGGCCGGGACGACCTTTCGCCAGCTGCCCGACGCGGACAAGGCGGGGCTCGACACGGGCAAGGCCAAGGCGCTGATGCTGGCGCAGCCCGCGATGATCAAGCGGCCGGTGGTCGAGACCGACGACGGGGTGAGCGTCGGTTTTTCGGCCGACGAGTGGCAGAAGCGCTTTGCATGATCCGGCGCCCCGCCGCGCTGTTCGCGCTGCTGCTCGCGGCATGCGGAGCTGAGCCGATGGCCGCGCAGGCGCCCACGCTCGACGGCCAGCCGGCGATCCTGATCGCGCACCGCGGCGCCTCGGGCGAGCGGCCCGAGCATACGCTGGAGGCGTATAAGCTCGCGATCGAACTCGGCGCCGATTATATCGAACCCGACCTGGTGCTGACCAAGGACGGCGTGCTCGTCGCGCGGCACGAGAATGAGATTTCGGAAACGACGAACGTCGCCGACCATCCCGAATTCGCGTCGCGCAAGGGAACGAAGACGATCGACGGGCAGGAGTTCACCGGCTGGTTCACCGAGGATTTCACCCTCGCCGAACTCAAGACGTTGCGCGCGAAGGAGCGGCTGCCGCAGCTGCGCTCGACCGATTATGACGGGCGCTACGAGGTGCCGACCTTCGACGAGATCCTCGATCTGCTCGTCGCGGCCAACAAGGGGCGCAAGGTTCCGATCGGCGTCTATCCGGAGACCAAACATCCGAGCTATTTCATCAAGATCGGGCTGCCGCACGAGGCGGCGCTGCTCGCGGCGCTCGACAAATATGGCTATAAGGGCCGCAGCGCGCCGGTCTTCATCCAGAGCTTCGAGGTCGCCAATCTGAAAGCGATCCGCGCGAAGAGCGACCTGCCGCTGATCCAGCTGATGGACGCCGAGGGCGGACCCGCCGACGATGCCAAGACCAGCTACGCCGCGATGGCGACGCCCGCGGGGCTGAAGGCGGTCGCGGTCTATGCCGACGGTATCGGCCCGAACAAGGCGATGGTGATCCCGCGCGGCGCGCTCGGCACGCGCGGCGACCCGACCAGCCTGGTGAAGGACGCGCACGCCGCGGGGCTCAAGGTCCATCCCTGGACCTTCCGCCGCGAGAATTATTTCCTGCCGCTCGGCGACAAGGCGGGGATCGATCCGGCGGGGCATGGCGATCTGGCGGCCGAGATTTCGGCCTATCTCAAGACCGGCATCGACGGCTTGTTCAGCGACAACAGCCGCGAGGCCGTCGCTGTGATGAAAGGCGCAAAATGACCCAACGTCCGCTCGGCAACAGCAGCCTCTCGATCCGTCCCTTCGTGCTCGGCGGCAATGTCTTCGGCATGACCGCGGGCCGCGACGCGAGCTTCGCGGTGCTCGACCGCTTCGTGGAGCGCGGCGGCGGGATGATCGACACCGCCGACGTCTATTCGGCGTGGGTGCCGGGACACAAGGGCGGCGAGTCCGAAAGCATGATGGGCGCGTGGCTGAAGGAAAGCGGCGCGCGGGACGATGTGCTGATCGCGACCAAGGTCGGCATGATGCCCGGCGGGCTGAAACCCGAGCGCATTCGCGACGCGGTGCAGGGGTCGCTCGAACGCCTCGGCGTCGAGACGATCGATCTTTATTTTGCGCACAAGGACGATCCCGACGTGCCGCTGGACGAAGTGCTCGGCGCCTTTGCCGAACTGCTCGACGCGGGTATCGTGCGCGCGATCGGGGCGTCCAACTATTCCACCGACCGCCTCGCCGAGGCGCTGCGTATCGCCGACGAGAAGGGCCTGCCGCGCTTCACCGCGATGCAGCCCGAGCTCAATTTGCTGGACCGCGGGCAATATGAGGGCGCCCTCCAGGACCTCTGCATCGCCGAGGGGCTGGGTGTGGTCACCTATTTCAGCCTCGCGTCGGGCTATCTCTCGGGCAAATATCGCAGCCTCGACGACATCGGCCAGCGCGCGCGCGGGCCGCGCGTCAAACCCTATATCGAGGGCAAGGGGCCGGCGATGCTCGCGGCGATGGACGCGGTCGCGGCCGAGACCGGCGCGAGCCTGTCGCAGATAGCGCTCGCCTGGGTCGCCGCGCAGCCGGGCGTGACCGCGCCGATCGCCAGCGCGACGAGCTTCGCGCAGCTCGACGAGATCATGGGTAGCGAGGATCTGGTGCTGAGCGAAGAGCAGCTCGCGGCGCTGACGGCGGCGGGGCGGGATTGATCAGGCGGTTGCTGACGGCGGCTTTCGGGCGGGAGTTGCCGTACCCAATTCCTCCCCGGAACGGGGAGGGGGACCATGCGAAGCATGGTGGAGGGGCCGGAACGGTGCATCATGGCGAGAGGTTTCGGCCCCTCCGTCAGCCCTGCGGGCTGCCACCTCCCCGTTCCGGCGAGGATCTGGCAATGTCCGCTCCCCACCCCAAAGCCGCCGTCCCCCAAATATTCGGCCCGGCATCCGCCCCGGGGAGAGCCTGATGCCGGGCTGGCGCGGCCGCGCGTCTCAGTTCTTGTCGTCAGTCCACTGGAACACCGCCTCGAGCGGCTTGTCGAACGTGCGGGCGATGCGGAAGGCGACCTCGAGCGAGGGGGAATATTTGCCCTGTTCGATCGCCGCGATCGTCTGGCGGGTCACCCCGACGCGGTCGCCGAGCTCGCCCTGCGTCATCTCGCCCGCGAGGAAGCGCAGCGTGCGGATGTCGTTGGTGAAGGGGAGACTAGCCATGCCAGCCCCTCCGGTAGCTCATCAGCACGACGACGCTGTTCACCAGTCCGGAGGCGACGATCGCGAACAGGCCGGCGTTCGCCAGCGGTACGCCGCTCGTGACGAAGGGCATATAGACCCCGACGATCGTCGTCCCCACCAGCAGGACATAATAAGCGATGGTCGCCCCGCGGCGGTGGATTGCGCGGTCGCGCTCGTCGGCGCGTGCGCGCTCCGACTTCGGGGCCTGCGCCCACAGGATGGCGGTGCCGACCATGGCGATGATCGCGTGTGCGATGGCGATCGAACCGAACAGCCACAGCATCGGGAACACCTCGCGTCCGGCGGGATGGCCCGCGAGGATGAGCCCGAAATAGAGGGTGTAGGCGGCGAGCGGGGCGATGGCGTTCAGCCAGGCGGTCTTTTCACGGAAGTTCATCGACGAGTCTCCGGTGTCGTCGCCGGCAAGCTGCCGGGCGGATTCGAGGATCGCGGGGGACATGGCTCAGTAGCCCCGGCGATAGAGGTAGAGCTGGGTGCCGATGCGCACGAGCTCGGCGACGACGAGCGTCGCGATCATCATGTTGAGCTGTTGCGCCTGGCTGATGCCCCAGAAAATCAGGAAGATGTTGACCCAGATGCCTACCACGAGCGGGTAATAGGCATAATGCGTGCCGCGCATGTGGAAGCTGCGGTCGCGCTCGTCCTCCTTCAAGTCGACCTCGGCGCGGTTGCGGATCGCGAGGAAGGCCGTCGCCACGGTCATTGCGACGATGATCGCGATGGTGACGGGCACGAGCAGCCCCGCGGTCGCCCACACGCCCGCGGGGCTGTCGGCAATCTGCCAGGGATAGACGAGGAAATACCAGCCGAACGCGGCGGCCATCGTCACCAAGGTGACCCAGTGAATCTTCTCGCGGAACGCCATCATCAACTCCATGTCAGGTGATTCGAACTCTATGTCTAATATTTTTAACATGGAGTCAAGATGGGATGACATGGCCCCGGCTTTGCCGCTTTCGCGTGCGGGCAGAAGCGGCTAAGCCGCCGACCCATGTCCACCATCTCCAAAACGCTCACCTTCGACACCTCGACGAGCCGCGCCAATCCGACGCCGCAGCCGATGAAACGCCTCACGGTGCCGCGGATTCGCCAGCGCAAGGGCGGCGAGCCGATCGTCATGCTCACCGCCTACACCGTGCGCCAGGCGCAGCTGCTCGACCCGCATTGCGACATGCTGCTGGTCGGCGATTCGCTGGCGCAGGTGATCTATGGCCTGCCGCACACGGTCGGGGTGACGATGGACATGATGGCGCTGCACGGCGCGGCGGTCGTGCGCGGCAGCTATCATGCCGCGGTGATCGTCGACATGCCTTTCGGCAGCTACGAGGGCAGCCCGCAGCAGGCGTTCGACAATGCCGCGCGGCTGCTCAAGGAAACGGGCGCGGCGGCGGTGAAGGTCGAGGGCGGCAAGGTGCTGGCGCCGACGATCGAATTCCTGACCCAGCGCGGCATTCCGGTGATGGGGCATGTCGGGCTGACGCCGCAGGCGGTCAACATCCTCGGCGGCTATGGCGTGCGCGGCAAGAGCGAGGAAGAAGCCCGCTCGATCGTCGAGGATGCGGTCGCGGTCGCGCAGGCCGGCGCCTTTTCGATCGTCATCGAAGGCGTGCTCGAATCGATCGCGATCGAGATCACGAACAAGGTGGCCTGCCCGACGATCGGCATCGGCGCTTCGAAGGCGTGCGACGGCCAGGTGCTGGTCACCGACGACATGCTGGGCATGTTCGAGCGCGTCCCCAAGTTCGTCAAGAAATATGGGGATCTCGCCGGCGTCATCGGCGGCGCGGTCAAGGAATATGCCGACGAAGTCAGGTCCCGTTCATTCCCCACCGAAGATCAGATCTACGCCGGATAAGCCGGGCGAAGCGGTGGCGCCGACAAAGTGAAAAGCTTGGCCTTTTCCGGACGCGTCGCTAAGGAAACCACCGGCCGCGCCATCGCGCGGTCCGGACATGGAGGATATGCGTGGCGCTGAGCCCGACGAACAATGCGGCCCTGATGCAGGAAGTGGACGACGCCGTCCGCAAGGATCGGCTCGACAATATCTGGCAGCGGTTCGGGCGCTGGATCGTCGTGGGCGTGATCGCGGCGCTGCTCGCCTTCGGCGGTTATCTCTATTGGGGCCATAGGCAGGAAGAAGCGCGCGGCGAACATGCCGAGGCGCTGCTCGCCGCGATCGACAAGGCGAAGGCCGGTCAGCCGACCGCCGCGACCACCGAGCTGACCAAGCTCGAGGCCGACGGCGGCGATGCCTATCGCGCCGCGGCGCTGTTCCAGCAGGCGAATATGAAGGCCGAGCGCGGCGATACCAAGGCGGCCGCGGCGCTGATGGCGAAGGCCGCCGCCGACACCAAGCTCGACCAGTCGCTGCGCGACCTGGCGCTGCTGCGCCAGACCGCGTTCGAGTTCGACACGCTGAAGCCCGAAGTGGTGATCGCGCGGATGAAACCGATGGTCGACGCCAAGGACCCGCCGTCGAGCTTTTTCTCGAGCGCCGCCGAGCTGAGCGCGATCGCGCATTACCAGCTCGGCCAGTATAAGCAGGCGGGTGCGCTCTACGGCCGCATCACCGATGCCCCCAATTTGCCCAAGTCGCTGCAGTCGCGTTCGGTGCAGATGGCGGGCATGCTGGGTATCGACACCGTCAAGGATCGCGCGGCCGAAAGCGCCGCCAAGGACAAGCAAGCCGGGGTCGCGCCTAAGGCGGCCACCGCCGCTGCAGCTGAGGAAAAGAAATAATGCGTAATGCGAAATTTGCCGGCGCGGCGCTGATGGCCCTGTCGCTCGCCGGTTGCGGCGTGTTCAAGGGCGACGGTGGGCCGAAGACCCCGACCGTCGGCGAGCGCGTGTCGATCCTATCGAACGACAACAGCGTCAAGGTCGACGCCGCGACCGCGTCGGTCGCGGTCGTGCTGCCCGAACCCGCGGTCAACGCGAACTGGGCGCAGTCGGGCGGCAATGCCTCGAAGTCGATGGGCCACCCCGCGCTCGGTGCGTCGCGCAGCCAGATCTGGTCGGCGAGCATCGCCGGCGGCAACAACAAGCAGCGCCTCGCCTCGGCGCCTGTCGTCTCGGACAACCGCCTGTTCGCGGTCGGCACCGACGCCGTCGTCTATGCCTTTTCGGCCGACACCGGCTCGGCGCTGTGGCGCGTGTCGATCGGCAGCGAGGGCAAGGATTTCAAGGATTCGCTGTTCGGCGGCGGCGCATCGGTCGACGGCAATGTCGTCTATGCGACCAGCGGCGTCGGCGACGTCGCGGCGCTCAACGCCACCGACGGGTCGGTGCTGTGGAAGGTGAAGCCCGCGGGCCCGCTGCGCGGCGCGCCGACGATCGCTTTCGGCGGCGTCTATGTGATCAGCCAAGACAACCAGATCATCGCGCTCAACGCCGCCGACGGCGCGGTGCTGTGGCAGGCGACCGCGTCGCTCGAGGCCGGCAGCATCTTCGGCGCGGGCTCGCCCGCCGCCGGGCAGGGCACGATCGTCGCGGGCTATTCGTCGGGCGAGGTCCAGGCCTATCGCTACGAGAACGGCCGCGACCTGTGGGAAGACGCGCTGGCGCGCACCTCGATGGCGCTGTCGGTGTCGACGCTGTCGGACGTCGACGCCGATCCGGTGATCGACCGCGGCCGCGTCTTCGCGCTGGGACAGGGCGGGCGCATGGCGAGCTATGAGCTGGTCACCGGCCAGCGCACCTGGGAAATCTCGATCGCCGGTATCTCGACGCCCTATGTCGTCGGCGAGTGGGTCTATGCGATGACCGACGACGCCAAATTGCTGTGCGTCGCGCGCGCGACGGGCAAGGTGCGCTGGATGCAGCAGCTGTCGCGCTTCCGCGTCGAGACCGAAAAGAAGAAGAAGGACCCGATCCGCTGGACCGGCCCGATCCTGGCCGGCGGCCGGCTTATCGCGGTGAACAGCGAGGGCCAGCTGGTCGAATTTTCGCCGACCGACGGGTCGACGCTGGCGACGACCGACTTCGACACGCCGCTGTCGCAGCCGCCGATCGTCGCGAACAATGTCCTCTATATCTTGGCGGACGACGGGCGCATCACCGCCTGGCGCTGAATTGAAGTCGGGGCCGGCGCGGTCCCGACAGGAACAGGAATAAACGCATGGCGCGATCCGCGACGATCGCCATTGTCGGCCGGCCGAATGTCGGCAAATCGACGCTGTTCAACCGGCTGGTCGGCAAGCGCCTGGCGCTGGTCGACGACCAGCCCGGGGTGACGCGCGACCGGCGCGAGGGTGACGGCAAGCTCCTCGGCCTCGAATTCCGCATCGTCGATACCGCGGGTTTCGAGGATCAGGACGCCGCGACCTTGCCCGGGCGGATGCGCGTGCAGACCGAAAAGGCGGTGCGCGAGGCCGATGCGGCTTTGTTCATGATCGACGGCCGCGCGGGGGTGACCCCGCTCGACGAGGAAATCGCGCGCTGGCTGCGCAGCGAGGACACGCCGATCATCCTGCTGGTCAACAAGGCCGAGGGCAAGCAGGGCGAGAACGGCCTGATGGAAAGCTATTCGCTCGGCTTCGACAATCCGATCGCGCTTAGCGCCGAGCATGGCGAGGGCGTCGTCGACCTGTTCGACGCGCTACGCCCGATCGTCGAGGGTTTCGACGCCGAAGTAGCGGCGGCCGCACCGCCCGCGCTCGACAGCGAAGAGGATGAGGACGCGCCGCTCGGCCCGATGAAGCTCGCGATCGTCGGGCGGCCGAACGCGGGCAAATCGACGCTGATCAACCGCATGATCGGCGAGGACCGGCTGATCACCGGGCCCGAGGCGGGGATCACGCGCGATTCGATCCGCGTCGACTGGCAATGGGAAAAGGACGGCGAGGTCCACGAGATCCAGCTGTTCGACACCGCGGGCATGCGCAAGCGCGCCAAGGTGGTCGACAAGCTGGAGAAATTGTCGGTGATGGACGCGCTGCACGCGGTCGATTTCGCCGAGGTCGTGGTGCTGTTGCTCGACGCGACCCAGGGCCTCGAGGGGCAGGACCTGCGCATCGCCGACCGCGTGCTGCAGGAAGGGCGCGCGCTGATCGTCGCGCTCAACAAATGGGACGTCGCCGAGGATCCCTCGTCGCTTTACAACGGCGTGCGCACGGCGCTCGACGACGGGCTGAGCCAGGTCAAGGGCGTGCCCGTGCTCACCATTTCGGGCGCGACGGGCAAGGGGATCGACACGTTGGTGCGCGTCGCCTTCGAACAGCGCGACATCTGGACCAACCGCGTCTCGACCGCGAAGCTCAACCGCTGGTTCGAGGCTGCGGTCGACGCCAATCCGCCGCCGGCGCCGGGCGGCAAGCGCATCAAGCTGCGCTACATCACCCAGGCGCGGACGCGGCCGCCGACCTTCGTCGTCTTCGGCACGCGCACCGACGCGCTGCCGGGCAGCTACGAGCGCTATCTGGTCAATGGCATGCGCAAGGAACTGGGGTTCCAGGGCGTGCCGGTGCGGCTCAATTTCCGCAATTCGCGCAATCCTTATGACGAGTGACGCGGGAAGCGTCGTAACCGTCGACACGCGCGGCATGCGCTGTCCCTGGCCCGCGCTGCGGCTGGCACGCGCGATGCGCAGCGATGCCGCGGTGATCCTGCTCGCCGACGACCCGCAGGCGGGGCGCGAAATCGCCGCGCTGGCGGCCGAAAACGGCTGGTCGCTGGCCGCCGAGAGCGAAGAGCGCTGGCTGGTCCGCCGCAGCTGACCCAAAACGGGCCGCATTCGCTTGGCGGGACCGAATCGTAACGGCTTTTTTACCGGGTTCGCGGCATGACGGGCGCGGGACCACGGACCGATTTTAACGCCAAGGGACAGAAGAGTGGACGATATCCTGGTCGATTGGGATGAATTCCGCGCGACGCGCACCCAGCTGGGGGCGGCCTTCGTGCGGATTTTGGGCTATTTTCGCGAGGACGGCACCAAATCGGTCGCCGCGATCGAGGAAGCCATGCGCGCCCGCGACGCCCGCGGCCTCGTCATGCCCGCGCACACGCTGAAGGGCGAGTCGCGCCAGTTCGGCGCCGAGAAGCTCGCCGAGCTGGCCGAGGATATCGAAACCTTCGCGCGCCACTGCGTCGAGGCGCAGATCAGCCCCGAGGAATATCTGCCGCGCGTCGTCGAACTGCGCCCGCTGTTCGAAAAGACGCTCGCCGAGCTGGAGCGCGAGGCGAACCCTCTGGTCCAGCGGCGTCCGACCGGCTTCGGGCGCGCCGTCGGCTATTGAGAGTCTATCTGGGCGGCACCGGCCCGCTCCCCCACCCGGCCTCCCATAGGCTACTATGTTGGGGAGGCCGGGTGGGGGAGCGGGCCGGTGCCGTTTCCGACGTTAGTCGGAAAAGAACTCGCGTTTTTTCATCGGCTGGAACGATCCGCGCGCGAGGCTGCGCCACAGCCATTCGAGCGGGCCGTAGTGATAGCGCGCGAGCCAGGGTTTCGACCAGAGCAGCATCGCGGCCCACATGCCGATGCAGAAGAGATAGAGCGGCGCGCGGCCGATGCTGCCGAACAGGCCGAGGCCATAGCCATAGAAGATCGTGGTCATGACGATCGAGGTCACCAGATAGTTGGTGAAGGCCATGCGTCCCGTGGCGGCGAGGCGCGCGCGCACCGCGGGGCTGGCGCGGGTCTTGATCAGCAGCATGATCAGCGCCGCCCAGCCGACCGCCATCAATATGTCGAAGGGGAGCGAGAGGACGAGGCTGGTCGAAAAGACCGTCATCGTCGCAAAGCCTGTTTCGATGCTGTGCCACGCCATCCACGCCAGCACGGGCGCGGCGATGGCGAAGCAGAGGCCCGCCCATTTGGCGTAGCGCGCGGCGCTCCATTTGCCGGTCAGCATGCGCGACTTGTAGAGCGCCATGCCGATCAGCATCAGCGCCATCGTCTCCCACGCGAAGAGCATGACCTGGATCAGCGGCTCGATCGCGGCTTCGCCCAGACGCATGCCCGCGATCTGCGCATAGCTGCCGAGGAAATGCGCGACGTCCTTGGCGTAGGCCGGCGAGTTCGGGCCCATCATCGCGTTGAACTGGTCCATCTGCTCGCGCATCGCCGCGGCGTCGGCGGCGGGCAGATGCCCCGCCTCGAGCGCGGCGAAGGAAATCCAGGTCGAGCCGAGAATGGCGAGCGAGATGAGCAGGAACACTCCGGCCCAGATCAGCAGCGCGCGGATCGACAGGCCCCGGAACAGGAAGAGCAGCAGCCCGCAAACCGCGTAGAGCGAGAGGATGTCGCCGAACCAGATGAAATAATAATGGGCGAGGCCGAAGAGCAGCAGCCAGAGCATGCGCATATAATGGCTGCCCGCGGCGCTGCGCCCGCCCGCGGTCGCGCTTTCGATCACCAGCAGCGTGCTCGCGCCGAACAGGATAGAGAAGAGCCCGCGCATCTTCGAATCGACGAAGACGAAATTGAACGCCCAGGTCGCGAGGTCGCTGCCGCTCGGCGGGCCGCCCGCGGCGGGGTTGAAATAGGCGCTCATCGGCAGCGCGAAAGCGACGATGTTCATCGCCAAAATGCCCATCACCGCGACCCCGCGGATCGCGTCGAGGCTTTCATAGCGTGTCGCCGCCGCTTGGCCGTTCATACCGTTCCCCCTGTCGATCGAAGGTCTTCGCAACCTGTCCATCTTCGCGCGCATCGCGCATGCTGTATTATGAAGATATAACGGTGTGGGAGGCGGTCCGTCCAGCCCGTTAACTCACTATTGACATCCATGTCAGTAATGCTATCTCGGCAGCATCAGATGATTCGCCAGAGTCCGCCGAAAGAGACCCGCCATGACCCCGACCATCTTCTCCCACCCCGACCGCCAGCCCGCGCGCTTTCGCCCGTTCAAGGCGCTGTCGCACTTCCGCAAGCTGATCAAGGACAAGGAAGACACCGAGCAGGTGTTCCACATCTTCGAGAATCTGCCGCGCAAGGGTTTCATGGATGACGCGCGCGCCTTCGTCGAAAGCGAGAAGGGCCGCCAGCTGATGGCGAGCGAGCCCTATCTGCCCGACCTGCTCGACGACCATGGCTGGATCGACGAACTGCCCGAGGGCAGCGTCGGCCACGCCTATGTCACCTTCATGCGCCGCGAGGGCCTGTCGGCCGCGGGGCTGGTCGCCGAGGCCGACAAGATGGGCCGCCCGAAGTTCGACGATCAGATCCAGTGGTATGCGAACCGCCTGCGCGACACGCACGACCTGTTCCACATCCTGACCGGCTATGGCCGCGATGCGCTCGGCGAACAGTGCGTGCTCGGCTTCACCTATGGCCAGACGGGCAATTACGGCAATTTCTTCATCGCCTATGCCGGCGGGCTCGAGCTCAAGCGCAGCGTCAAGGGCGACGCGCCGGTGATGGGCGCGATCCGCCAGGGCCAGCGCCACGGCAAGGCATCGCAGGCGATCATCGAGCAGGACATTCGCGCATTGCTCGCGGAGCCGCTCGACGCCGCGCGCGCGCGCCTCGGGATCGGCGAGCCGACGCTCTACAAGGAAGCGCACCGCGCGTACCGCAGCCGCGGCATCGACCCTTACAACTTCCTCGCGGCGCAGGCCGCGGCGGCTTGACTTGAAGATCCTCCCCTTGGCGAAGCCATGGGGAGGGGGACCGCCGCCGAAGGCGGTGGTGGAGGGGTTTTACCTCTCGGAGCAGAGCCGCACGATGGAATCTGCGACGGCGTTTGGATCGGCGAGGACGTCTTTGGCCGGAATGCGCAGTATCCGTATATCCTGCGCTTCGAGCCAATCGTCGCGTCCTTCATCGCGCGCAGGCAGGTCGCCCATGTCGTGGCTGATGCCGTCGATCTCGATGGCGAGCTTTAGTTCGACGACATAGAAATCGAGCACATATCGACCGACCGGGTGCTGACGCCGGAATTTGATATATCCGGGCTGCTTGCGCAATATTTGCCACAGCAGAACCTCGGGTAGCGACATCTTCAGGCGGAGCCGTTTGGCGTTCTTGTAGGCGTGGTTGCTTGCCGGCACGCTCGACCCCTCCACCACGCCCTTCGGGCGCGGTCCCCCTCCCCAACGCTTCGCGAAGGGGAGGATCTATCTTAGCCGCGCCGTTGGGCTTGTCGATCAGCGCAGCTCTTTCCGGATCATCAGCTTGAGGCCGGACCAGATGGCGTCGACGGCGCAGACTTTCACGTCGACCCAGCCCATCGGCAGGCATATCTCGCGGATGATGTCCTCGGTGATGTCGGTCGGGACTTTAGAGGCCTTTTTGGGCCAGCCGACCCAGGCGAAACCCGTGGGGTCGATCAGCGTCCGCAATTCGGTCAGCAGGCGGGTGAGTTCGGCGCGCTCGGTGGTGAAGATATGCGCGGCTTGCAGGCCCGCTTCGGGCGCATCGCGTTCGTCGAGCGCTACCTCGCCGATCTCCGCGCGCACGCTCGCCGGCATCGCGTGGAACCACGCCGTCATCCCGTCCTTCAGCGACAATTTCTTCGCGAGCGGGGTGCCCGAATAGCCGGCGGTCACAGCCGGGCGATCAGCGCCTGCGCGGCGGCGGGATTGCGGACCTTGGCGCCCGCGATGAAGAAGAGGAAGACGTCGCGGTCGCCCTTGGCCCAGTCCTTGGCTTGGGCGGCCCATCGGTCGAGCGCCTTGGCGTCGTAGCCGGTTTCGACATCCTCCTGGCTGCGCTGGAGGCGGGCGTAGGTGAAGTCGGCGGTCTGCTCGTCGATGCAGGGGAATTCGTCGCTGTCGGCGTAGACGACCGCCATGTTGCGTTCGCGCAGCATGGCAATGAAGGCCGGGTCGCGGAAGCTTTCGTGGCGGACTTCGACCGCGTGGCGGAGCGGGACGCCGTCCTGGCTGTCGGGGAGCAGGTCGAGGAACCCCGCAAAATCGTCGGCGTCGAACTTCTTCGTCGCCATGAACTGCCAGTGGATCGGGCCGAGGCGGTCGCCCAGCCGGGTGAGACCTTGCGTCAGGAATTTCTCGATCGAGGCGGCGCCGTCCTTCAGCACCTTGCGGTTGGTCGTGAAGCGCGACGCCTTGACGCTGAACTTGAAGCCGTCGGGCACGGCGGCGGCCCAGCCCGCGAAGGTCTCGGGCTTCTGGCTGCTGTAATAGGTGCCGTTGATCTCGATCCCGGTGAGGTGCTGCCCGGCATATTCGAGCTCGCGCTTCTGCGGATGCTTGTCGGGGTAGAAGGTGCCGCGCCAGGGTTCGAAGGTCCAGCCGCCGATGCCGATGTGGATGCTCATAAACTACCGCCTATCCGTTCGTGCTGAGCTTGTCGAAGCACCGCTCTTTCCTTGCTACGGCTAAAGAAAGTACGGCCCTTCGACAAGCTCAGGGCGAACGGGGTTTGGATGGCCGAGGCTTATGCCAGCGCCGCGTCGGCGCCCATCAGGTTCGGGAAAAAGCCTTCATGCGCTTCGCGCAGTTCCGCCAGCGTCACCTGATGGTCGCTGTCGGGGAGTTCGAAGACGATGCGATCCTTGATCGTGCGGCCGACCGGATCCACGGGCACGTCGGCGCGGCCGGCGGCGTCGAGGAAGTCGGCGAGGCAGGTGTCGCAAACGGTGACGAGATAGAGACCCTGGTCCTCGCCGAAGAAGCTCTCGGCGACGCCGAAGGGCTGTTCTTCGCTGACCAGCACGCCGATGTTCGACTTCAGCGCCATTTCGGCGAGCGCGACCGCGATGCCGCCGTCGGAGACGTCGTGGCACGCCGTGATCCAGCCCGCGTTGATCGCGGTGCGGATGAAGTCGCCGGTGCGCTTTTCGCAGCGCAGGTTCACCTCTGGCGGCGGGCCTTCCTCGCGGCCGTGGATTTCGCGCAGCCATACCGACTGGCCGAGATGGCCGGCGCGTTCGCCGACCGCGAGCACGATGTCGCCGGTGCGCTTGAAACCGATGCCGACGGCGCGGTTCAGATCCTCGATCACGCCGACGCCGCCGATCGCGGGGGTCGGCAGAATAGCACTGCCGCCGCCAGTCGCCTTTGACTCGTTGTAGAGGCTGACGTTGCCCGAGACGATGGGATAGTCGAGCGCGCGGCACGCCTCTGCCATGCCGTCGAGGCAGCCGGTGATCTGGCCCATGATTTCGGGGCGCTGCGGGTTGGCGAAGTTGAGGCAATTGGTGATCGCCAAGGGCGTGGCGCCGACCGCTGTGATGTTGCGCCAGGTTTCGGCCACCGCCTGCTTGCCGCCCTCGAGGGGGTCGGCGTAACAATAGCGCGGGGTGCAGTCGGTGCTCATCGCGAGCGCGCGGTTGGTGCCGTGGATGCGGACGAGCGCGGCGTCGCCGCCGGTCTGCAGCGTGTCGGCGCCGACCTGGCTGTCGTATTGCTCGTAGATCCAGCGGCGGCTGGCGATGTCGGGGGTGCCCATCAAGGCCTTAAGGTCGGCGGCGACGTCGGTCGTCTCGGGAACATTGGTCAGCTCGGGCTGCTTGGGCGTCGGCGCGTGCGGGCGGTCGTAGAGCGGCGCATCGTCGGCGAGCGGGGCGAGGGGGATGTCGCAGACGATTTCGCCCTTATGTTCGAGCACCATGCGGCCGGTGTCGGTGACGGTGCCGATGACCGCGAAGTCGAGCTCCCATTTGTGGAAGATCGCCTTGGCGAACTCCTCCTTGCCGGGCTTCAGGACCATCAGCATGCGTTCCTGCGATTCGGACAGCATCATCTCATAGGCCGTCATGCCACTTTCGCGCTGCGGGACATCGTCCATCTTGAGGTGGAGGCCGACGCCGCCCTTCGACGCCATCTCGACCGACGAGCTGGTGAGGCCCGCGGCGCCCATGTCCTGAATCGCGACGATCGCGTCCGACGCCATCAGTTCGAGGCACGCCTCGATCAGCAGCTTTTCGGTGAAGGGGTCGCCGACCTGCACGGTCGGGCGCTTTTCCTCGGCATCTTCGCCGAAGTCCGCCGACGCCATAGTCGCGCCGTGGATGCCGTCGCGGCCGGTCTTCGAGCCGACATAGACGATCGGATTGCCGACGCCCGATGCGGCCGAATAGAAGATCTTGTCCTGTTCGGCGACGCCGACGGTCATCGCGTTGACCAGGATATTGCCGTCATAGGCCTTGTGGAAATTGACCTCGCCGCCGACCGTCGGCACGCCGACGCAATTGCCGTAGCCGCCGATGCCGTGGACGACGCCCGAGATGAGATGCTTCATCTTCGGATGGTCGGGGCGGCCGAAACGCAGCGCGTTGAGATTGGCGACCGGACGCGCGCCCATGGTGAAAACGTCGCGCAGGATGCCGCCGACGCCGGTCGCCGCGCCCTGATAGGGTTCGATGTAGGACGGGTGGTTGTGGCTCTCCATCTTGAAGATCGCGGCAAGCTTCTTGCCGTCCGGCCCTTCGCCGATGTCGATGACGCCGGCATTCTCGCCGGGGCCGCAGATCACCCAGGGGGCTTCGGTCGGGAGTTTCTTCAAATGGATGCGCGAGCTTTTATAGCTGCAATGCTCGGACCACATGACCGAGAAGATGCCGAGTTCGACGAGGTTCGGCTCGCGCCCGAGCGCGGAGAGGACGCGCTCATATTCTTCCGGCGAGAGGCCGTGTTCGGCGACGATCTCGGGGGTGATGACGGAGGCGGGCGCGGTTGCGGTCTGAGTCATGGCGCGCCTTTAGCGGCGCGAGGACAAAACGAACAGACCCCATAGTGCATTTCGCACCATGGGGCCTGCGGTCGGAGAAGGTCAGCGCGCGGCGAGGACGGTGACCGAAGCCTTCAGCGGCTCGACGTCCTTGAGCGAAAATTCGACCTGCTGCGAACCGACGGTGCCGCGGACCTTGTGGGTGCCGACGCGGAGCGAAAAGCGCTTGCCGGTCGCCTCGTCGACGCCGTCGATCACGCGGCGCTCGCCGACGGTCTTGATCGTGTAGCTGTAGATGCGGCCCTCATGCTCGAAGCGGCGGACCTCTTCGGCGTGCGCCGCCGCGGGGACGAGCGCGAACAGGGTCAGCATGGGGAGGATGATCTTTTTCATGATGCAAGTCCTTGTTTGAATGAACAAAACTTGCCTTTACGCCCCTCTCTTCTTGTGCAGTGCAGCATGACGGGGCCGCGGAGTCGCGGCAATTGCAAAATGCGGAATCGCGATTGCGCGGGGTGATGGGGTCAGGCGCTGCGCGGGAGCAGGCTGAGCACCAGCCAGGCCGCGGCGCCCGCGGCGAGGCCGGTCGCCGCGGTTCCCCAGGCGATATCGGCGAGGGTGACCTTGAGCGACCAGATCTTCATCGTCGCATGGTTGGTGAGGTCGTAGGTCATGTAGCAGAAGAAGCCGAACAGCGCGCCGTAGAGCGCCGCGACCTGCCAGCGCCCGGCTTCCAGCGCGGGGGCGACAGCGAAGATCTGGATGCCGAGCATGTAGAGCGCGTAGAAGATAAGCGCCGGGGCGGGGCGCCAGCCGTCCATCAGCAGCTCGCCGATTTCGGGGCGGTAGAGCTTCGGCCCGACCTTGGTCAGCCACACGGCGTCGAGCAGGCCGAAGATCAGCGCGGTGGCGCCGTAGGCTGCGAGATATTGGGGGATCATGTGGGGGCTCCGGCGGGCTGGCGGTTGGCGCCGGCCCAGGTGGCGGTGGCGGCGAGCAGGGCGTAGGCGAAGAGCATCGTCGCGGGGATCGCGAGCGAAAAAGCCGGCTCCTTCGGCCCGAACCAGTCGACGCCTTGCGCGAAGGCGAGCAGCGCGGCGAGGATCCAGAGGCGCCTATTGCTGGTCGGGGCCTGCGTGCGGCGCGCATAATAAAAGAGCGCGGCGCCGATGAAGGCGAGCTCGAGCGGCATCGCGATCGCGGGATGGTTCCAGAGGCCGAGTCCGAGCTTCGGCGGCGCGCCGAAGAGGGTGAGGTCGGGGATATGGACGAGGAGGTCGATAAACCAGTGCGACAGCACGACCAGCGCCGCGCCGATCGCCGCCGCGCGGCGCTTCGTCGCGGCGAGCACGAGCGCGCCGAAGGCCGCGGCCCATAAAATGCTGCCGAGCAGGCTGTGCGTATAGGGCATGTGATGGAGGTCCATCGGGTTCATCGCGGTGATACCGGGTTCGATCCGCATCGCCTCGATCCCCGGGACCAGCAGCGCGGCGAAGCCGATGTCGACGAGCTGCGCCGCGACGAACAAGGTGCCGGGGCCCGCGGCTTTCGGCCGGGCGGCGGCGATCAGCGCCGGGGCGAAATGGCCGATGAACATGGGGCGAGCCTAGGGCGATGATCGACGACGTCAAGCTTGACCGGATGGGGGCGAAGGGGCCAAAGCAGGCGCCATGACGGACACCCCCGATAGCCCCGCCGCCCCCGCCATTTCCGCGCTGTCGTTCGAAGCCGCGATGAGCGAGCTCGAGACGATCGTGCGGCGGCTGGAAAGCGGCGATGTCAGCCTCGAGGAATCGGTCGCGCTCTACGAACGCGGCCATGCGCTGCGCGGGCATTGCGAGGCGCGGCTCGCGGCGGCGCAGGCGCGCATCGAGCAGGTGAGCCTCGGCGCCGACGGCCGCGCCGCGGGCACCACGCCGTTCGGCGAGGGCTGATCCCCGGTGGCGGTCGCGGGAGAGGAGATCGATACCGGCGCGGATCTGGTCCACGCGGCGCAGGCTGATGTCGCCGACGCGATCGACCGGTTGTTCGACCAATTGCTGCCCGTCCCCGACGACCCGCGCGGCCGGCTCTACGAAGCGATGCGCCATGCCGCGATCGGCGGCGGAAAGCGGCTGCGCCCGCTGCTCGTGCGCGCGGCGGGCGACCTTTATCATGTCGACCGCGCGCCGAGCCTGCGCGTCGGGGCGGCGGTCGAGGCGATGCACGTCTATTCGCTGATCCACGACGACCTGCCGTGCATGGACGACGACGATCTGCGCCGCGGCAAGCCGACGGTACATCGCGCGTTCGATGAAGCGACCGCGGTGCTCGCGGGCGATTCGCTCCACGCGCTGGCGTTCGAATGGCTGGTCGATCCGGCGACCCACGCCGACCCCTTCGTGCGCAGCGAGCTGATCCGCGAACTCGCGCGCGCCGCCGGCCCCGCGGGCATGGCGGGCGGGCAGATGATGGACCTCGCCGCCGAGACCGCGCAGTTCGACCTGCCGACGGTAACGCGGCTGCAGCAGCTGAAGACCGGCGCGCTGATCGCCTTTTCGGTCGAGGCGGGCGCGATCCTCGCGCGCATTCCGGCCGAGGGGCGGACGCCGCTGCGCGGTTATGCGCGCGACATCGGGCTGGCCTTCCAGATCGCCGACGACATCATGGACGTCGAGGGCGACGAGGCGCTCGCGGGCAAGGCGCTGCACAAGGACGAGGCCGCAGGCAAGGCGACCTTCGTCACCCTGATGGGGCTCGACCGCGCGCGCGACCAGGCGCGGATGCTCGTCGAGCAGGCGGTCCAGCACCTCGCGGGCTTCGGCGAGGAGGCGGCGCTGCTGCGCGCGATCGCGCGCTATATCGTGGAAAGGGATCGCTGATGCGGGTGGGGGTTTATCCGGGGACGTTCGACCCGATCACGCTGGGGCATATGGACATCATCACCCGCGGCGCGAAGCTGGTCGACAAGCTGATCATCGGCGTCACGACCAATATCGCCAAATCGCCGCTGTTCGACGACGACGAGCGCATCGCGATGGTCAAGGCCGAGATTGGGGGCATCGACGGCGACATCGAGGTCGTCGGCTTCAATTCGCTGCTGATGGACTTCGCCGACGCGCAGGGGGCTTCGGTGGTGGTGCGCGGCATCCGCGGGGTTACCGACTTCGAATATGAGTATCAGCTCACCGGCATGAACCGCCAGCTCAACGACCGCGTCGAAACGGTCTTCCTGATGGCCGACGTCAACCTGCAGCCGATCGCCTCGCGGCTGGTCAAGGAAATCGCGATCTTCGGCGGCGACATCCATAAGTTCGTGACCCCCGCGGTCGAAAAGGCCGTGGTTGCGCGAATTGCGGAGCGGGGGCTCAGGCAGGGTTAGCCCTTATCCCAATCATTGAGCGTTCAGCTTTTTCCGGCTAGGGCGCGCCAAGACGGGGCGCAAATTGCAGTTTTTTACAAAGGCCGATCCAGCATGAATTCTTCCTTTCGCCCCTTGATCCTGACGGCGATGGCGTTCGGCCTTGCGGCTTCGGCCGTCGCGCAGGAAGCGCCGCCCGCGCCGATGCCCGACGGCAGCGCGCCGCCGGCCGAGGCGCCCGCCGAGACGCCGCCCCTCGAAGCGCCGGTGACGCCGCCCGCCGAGACCCCGGCGCCCGCCGCCGATGCGACCGCCGCGACGGCCGCCCCCGCGGTGCCGTCGATGACGCCCGACCAATATATCGGCGTCCCCGAATATATGCTCAACATCGACCTCTCGACCGGCGGCCGGGTGGTGATCCAGCTCTATCCCAATGTCGCGCCCGCCCATGTCGAGCGCGTCAAGCAGCTCGCGCGCGCGGGCTTCTACGACGGGGTCAAGTTCCACCGGGTGATCGACGGCTTCATGGCGCAGACGGGCGATCCGACCGCGACGGGGCAGGGCGGCTCGCAGCTCCCCGATCTCAAGGCCGAGTTCAACGCGTCACCGCACCTGCGCGGCACGGTGTCGATGGCGCGCGCCGAGAGCGAGGACAGCGCGAACAGCCAGTTCTTCATCATGCTCCAGCCGCGCTTCAGCCTCGACCGCCGCTACACCGCCTTCGGACGCGTCGTGTCGGGCATGCAATATGTTGACGCGATCCAGAAGGGCGAGCCGCCCGCGGTGATGTCGCGCATGGTTCAGGTCGCGGTCGCCGCGGACAACAAGCCGATGCCGCCCCTGTCGGCGCTGACCGAGACTCAGCCGGCGCCGGCCGAGATCACCGCCGACCAGCTCAACGCGCCGATCCAGTAAGGAAGGGCGCGCGATGCGCGTCGACGCCTTCGATTTCGACCTGCCGATCGAGCGCATCGCGCTCCGCCCCGCGCGTCCGCGCGACGCGGCGCGGATGCTCGTGGTCGAGGGGCAGGGGATGTCCGATATGGGCGTGCGCGATCTGCCGGTGCTGCTCCGCGCGGGCGACTGCCTGGTGTTCAACGATACGCGCGTGATCCCGGCGCAGCTCGAAGGACGGCGGGGCGCTCGTGAAGAGGACGGCGCGCACGGCGCGCCTGGGGCCAAGATCGGCGCGACGCTGCACAAGCGCATCGACCTTCGCCGCTGGCAGGCCTTCGTGCGCAACGCGAAACGGCTGCGCGTCGGCGAGAGCGTCGATTTCGGCGCGGGCGTCGCGGCGGTCGCCGAGGAGCGGCTTCCCGACGGCAGCTTCGTCCTCGCCTTCGCGGGCGACGAGCCGGTCGAGGTGTTGCTCGAACGCGCGGGCACGATGCCGCTGCCGCCGTACATCGCGGGCAAGCGCCCGACCGACGCCGAGGACCGCAGCGATTACCAGACGATGTTCGCGCGCGAAGACGGCGCGGTCGCTGCGCCCACCGCGGCATTGCACTTCACGCCGGAGCTGCTCGCCGCGCTCGACGCCGCGGGGGTGCAGCGCGAGACGCTGACCTTGCACGTCGGCGCGGGCACCTTCCTGCCGGTCAAGGCCGACGACACCGACGACCATGTCATGCACGCCGAGTGGGGCCGCATCGAACCCGACACCGCGGCGCGGCTCAACGCCGTGCGCGCCACGGGCGGCCGCCTGATCGCGGTCGGCACGACGAGCCTCCGCCTGCTCGAAAGCGCCGCCGGCGAGGACGGCCAGATCGCGCCCTTCGCCGGCGACACGTCGATCTTCATCACCCCCGGCTATCGCTTCCGCGCAATCGACGGGCTGATGACCAATTTCCATTTGCCCAAATCGACGCTGTTCATGCTGGTCAGCGCGCTGATGGGGCTGGAGACGATGCAGGCCGCGTACGCGCATGCGATCGAAAGCGACTATCGCTTCTACAGCTATGGCGATGCGAGTCTGCTGCTTCCGGGCTAAGCCCAATCCTTAGTCATTTACCGATTTTCAAGGCCTTGCCTGCTAAATGCTCCATATTGGTGGGGACCAGTATGACGATGCATCATGCATAGGCCGGCGCTGCGCCCGGAGGACCAGGGGAATAAGGCGGTGCCAGACGGCGGCGGACGGGGATTTCTGGGCAAGTTCGGCGCGGGCCGCGCCGCGGCGCCGCGCGTCGAGGCGGCGCCCAGCATCCAGACCAAGGAAGCCTTGCTGCTGCTCCGGAATTACGAGGAAAGCGGGCAGGGCTGGTTCTGGTCGACCGACGCCAACGGGCGGCTGACCTATATCACCGACACCGTCGCGCAGCAGATGGGGCGAAGCGCCGCGGCGCTGATCGGCGCGAGCTTTGCCGAGCTGTTCCTGCCGGTCGACAGCCACGGCGAGCGCCAGCGCACGCTGCCTTTCCTGCTGACCAAACAGTCCAAATTCGATGAATTGCCGCTGCGCTGCGCGTTCGAGGGCGACCGCTGGTGGGCGGTGTCGGGGCGGCCGCATTTCGACGGCGGCGGGCGCTTCACCGGTTATCGCGGCAGCGGCACCGACATCACCGAACAGCGCCGCTCGGCCGAGGATGCCTCGCGGCTCGCGATGTACGACAGCCTGACCGGGCTCGCCAACCGCTTCAACATCTCCAAAAAGCTCGACACGACGCTCGCCGCCTTTGCGCAGCAGCAGCGGTCGTGCGCGATCATGCTGCTCGACCTCGACCGCTTCAAGCAGGTCAACGACACGTTGGGGCACCCCGCGGGCGACGCGTTGCTCAAGCAGGTCGCGAGCCGACTGCTCAAGATCGTCGGCGACAAGGAGATGGTCAGCCGGCTGGGCGGCGACGAATTCCAGATCATCCTGCCCGACGTCGAGGACCGCGGCAAATTGGGCGACATGGCGTCGGACATCATCAACAGCCTGTCGCAGCCCTATTCGGTCGAGGGCAGCCGCTGCATCATCGGCGCGTCGGTCGGGGTCGCGATCAGCCCCTTCGACGGCGAGAACAGCGACAACCTCGTCCGCAACGCCGACCTCGCGCTCTATGCCGCCAAGGGCAATGGCCGCGGGCGCTTCGCCTTCTATTCGAGCGACCTGCACCAGGCGGCCGAGGACCGCCGCGTGCTCGAGGAGGATCTGCGCGACGCACTGGCGCGCGGCGAAATGGAGCTGTCGTACCAGCCGATCGTCAAGGCGAAGACCAATGTCGTTACCGGCACCGAGGCGCTGGTGCGCTGGACGCACCCCGAGCGCGGGCCGATCTCGCCCGCGCTGTTCATCCCGATCGCCGAGGAAGCCAATCTGATCTGGGCGCTGGGCGAATGGGTGCTGCGCCGTGCGTGCGACGATGCCGCGAACTGGCCGGGCGCGATGCGCGTCGCGGTCAATGTGTCGCCGATCCAGTTCGCCAATCCCGACCTGCCCAAGATCGTCGCCAGCGCGCTGGCGAACAGCGGCCTGCCGCCCGAGCAGCTCGAACTCGAGATCACCGAAAGCGTGTTCCTGGGCGATTCCAAGGAAACCGCGGCGATGTTCAAGGCGCTGAAGGGGCTGGGCGTGCGCCTCGCGCTCGACGATTTCGGCACCGGCTATTCGTCGCTCGGCTATCTCCAGTCGGCGCCCTTCGACAAGATCAAGATCGACCAGAGCTTCGTGCGCGGGGCGACCGAGCCGGGATCGCGCAACGGCGCGATCATCGCGGCGATCGTCGCGCTCGCCGAGGCGCTGGAGATGGAAACGACCGCCGAGGGCATCGAATCGCTCGACCAACTCGACCTGATCCGCAAGCTCAACGTCAGCCATGTGCAGGGCTATGTCTACAGCAAGCCTGTGTCGAACGGCGAATTGCTGGGTCATGCCGAGACGGGCAACTGGATGATCGAGCCCGCGGGCCCGGCGCGCCAGCGCAACGACCGGTTCCAGATGTTCCGCAAGGTCGGCGCGATCCACGACAATTATCGCTACACCGTGGTGATGCGCAACCTGTCGGCGACCGGCGCCTTCATCGAGGGGCTGATCGACGTGCCGCAGGGCACGCAGTTCGTGATCGATTTCGGCGAGGGCCAGCTGGTCACTGCGACCGTCCGCCGGTCGAAGAAGCACCAGCAGGGCATCGAATTCGAAACCTCGATGGTCAGCGACGGCAATGGCGGGCTGTGCACGCGGCACCGCGTCTCGCCCTATCTGATCGCCGCGGCGAGCCAGCAGGCGGGCCTCGCGCTGCCCACTTTCACCACGACGAGCGACTGGACGGCCAAATCATGATCGGGGCCGCTTTCAGGCCCTAGCGCTTTGCCGAGCGTGCTGGCACAAGGCGCGGCATGAGGGATATTCGCAACATCAAAGCCTTGGGTGCCGCTGCGCTGGCCTGGGCCCTGCTCACCGCCGCATCGCCGGGCCCGTCGACCGGCGAACAGGTCGCCGACCTGCTCGACGCGAACAAGCCGATCGAGGCCTTTTCGCTCGCGCAGGCGAAAGCGAACGAGGGCGATGCCGAAGGGCAGTTCGCGCTGGGCTGGTTCTACGACAATGGCGAGCATATGACCGCCGACAAGGCGAAGGCCGCGGGGCTGTACCGGAAATGCGCAGACGCGGGCCTCAGCCAGTGCCAGTGGCGTCTCGGCGTCATGCTCGACACCGGCGAGGGCGTGGCCGAGGATCCCGCCGCGGCGCTGGCGCTGATCCAGAAGGCCGCGGCGCAGGGCAATCCGCAGGCGCAGATGAGCCTCGCGGTGATGCACGCCAACGGGCGCGGCACGCCGGTCGATTACGCCAAGGCGATGGAGAGTTACCAGGCCGCCGCCAAGGCGGGGCAGGCGCACGCCTTTTTCGGGGTCGGGCTGCTCTACCTCGAGGGGCAGGGGGTCGCGAAGGACGGCGAGACCGCGGCGGCGTGGTTCTCGGTCGCGAATCTGCTCGGTGACGCGCAGGGCAAGGCGACGAGCGAGCGGCTGCTCGCGGGGCAGAAGAACGACGTGCTCGACCGCGTCGCGGCCAAGGCCAATGCGATCTATGCCGAATATATCGGCCCGCTGGCGCAGCCCGCGCCGGCGGCGGCTCCGCCTGCACCCAAGGCGCCCTGACGGAACCGCCCGGCGCCCCGTTCGTTCTCCCGTCGACGACCAACGACGGAGACGATCATGGCGGAAAGCAAGATTTTCGAGCGGCTGAAGGCCGACCACGACCGGCATCGCGAACTGCTCGACCGGATCGACGCGACGCATGGCGACAGCGACGAGCGCGAACAATTGTTCGAGGCGTTCCGCGTCGAGGTGACCGCGCACGCGGCGTCCGAAGAGCTGTCGCTCTATGCGACGATGATGGGCAAGCCGGACCTGCGCGAAGACGCGCAGCACAGCGCGAGCGAGCATAAGGAAATCGACGAGATGCTCACCGAGCTTTACGAGATGGACTTCGCCTCGACCGGCTGGCTGACGCGTTTTCGCACGATGAAGCACCGCTACCTCCACCATATCGACGAGGAGGAAGAGGAGATGTTCCCCGCCGCCGAGGACGGGCTGAGCCAGGCGCGCAAGAAGGAGATCGCCGAAATCTTCGCGAAGGAGAAGCCGAAGGAAAAGGCGAAGGCGGCCGAGGAAGAGCCGTCGAGCGAGGATGAGCGGGAGTAGGGGGAACTGGCCTCCAACCGATAAGGCCGCCCTATAAATCCCGTTCGTGTCGAGCGAAGTCGAGACACGCCGAGTTAGCGCGTGCCTTCACGTGTCTCGACTTCGCTCGACACGAACGGAAACTTGGGTGCGGTTGGGAACCACCCCCACCTCGACTTTTCGCCCCGCCCCCGCCATAGGCGCGCGCCATGACGACAAGATTCGCCTTTTCGGTCGCCGCCACCGACGGTGCCGCGCGCACCGGCACGATCACCATGCAGCGCGGCGAGATCCGCACCCCCGCCTTCATGCCCGTCGGCACCGCCGCGACGGTGAAGGCGATGCGGCCGGCCGAAGTGCGCGCGACGGGGGCCGACATCATCCTCGGCAACACCTATCACCTGATGCTGCGCCCCGGCGCCGAGCGCATGGCGCGGCTCGGCGGGCTGCACGATTTCATGGGCTGGGACCGGCCGATTCTGACCGACAGCGGCGGTTACCAGGTGATGAGCCTGTCGGCGCTGACCAAGCAGAGCGAAGAAGGCGTCGCGTTCAAGAGCCACCTCGACGGATCGCGCCACATGCTGACCCCCGAGCGCTCGATGGAAATACAGCGGCTGCTCGGCAGCGATATCGTGATGGCGTTCGACGAATGCCCGCCGAACGGTGTCGACGCGAAGCGCGCCGCGGCGAGTATGGAGCGCTCGATGCGCTGGGCGGCGCGCAGCCGCGCGGGTTTCGACGCGGGTGAGGAGCATGCGGCGCGCGCGGCGCTGTTCGGCATCCAGCAGGGGTCGCTCGACGAGAAATTGCGCGCGCGCTCGGCGGCGGCGCTGACCGATATCGGCTTCGACGGCTATGCGATCGGGGGCCTCGCGGTGGGCGAAGGGCAGGAGGCGATGTTCGGCGTGCTCGACTTCGCGCCCGGCCAGCTGCCCGCCGACAAGCCGCGCTACCTGATGGGCGTCGGCAAGCCCGACGATCTGGTCGGTGCCGTGGCGCGAGGTGTGGACATGTTCGACTGCGTGCTGCCGACGCGCTCGGGACGCAACGGGCAGGCCTTCACGTCGCTGGGCCCGGTCAACATCCGCAACGCCAAGCATGCCGAGGACAAGGGCCCGCTCGATGCCGCGTGCACCTGTCCGGTGTGCACGACCTGGTCGCGCGCCTATCTGCATCATCTCGTCCGCGCGGGCGAGATGCTCGGCGCGATGCTGATGACGCAGCATAATCTGCACTTCTATCAGGATCTGATGGCGGGGATGCGCGGCGCGATCGCCGAGGGGCGTTTCGCAGCCTTCCAGTCCGATTTCGAGGATCGCTACCGCCGCGGCGGCGGCTGAGGCGCGCTCAGTTCAATTTGTTGAGCAGGTCCATCATCGAATCGGGGATCGTCTCGTCGACCGCCGACTCATAGGCGCGGCGCAGGGCGATGTTCACGTCCTGCGCCTTTTTGGGCATTTTCTTGTCGGCGTCTTTTCCGGTGGCCTTCCGCTGCGAACCGGTTTCAGACGACATTATCGTGACATCCAATGGACATGGGGCCTGTTGCTAACCGCGCCTTGAGCAAAGCGCAATGACGCTTTGTTCCTTCCCCATGAAACCAATTTGCGGTTAAATCGTTCCGTGACAGCGCAATAATTTCGGGCGCGGCTGGCGCGTGCGCGGCTTTTGCCCGTTTTTGCACGAGTTTCGGGGCAGGCAGCGACCTGTTTTAGGAGGTAATATATGTCATTGGGTCAGGCGATCGCGCCGCATCTTCCCTATCTTCGCCGCTATGGCCGTGCGATTTCGGGAAGCCAGCAAAGCGGCGATGCTTTGGTCGCGGGCCTTTTGCAGACTTTGGTGGCGAACCCCACGGCGGTCGACACCAGCGCGGACCTCCGCATCCAGCTCTATCGCATGGTGCACGACAATTTCGGGCTGGCGAGCGAACAGGCCGCCGCGACCGACGAGCCCGCCGCGGCCGATATCGCGATCGCCGACGCGCGGCTGCGCCGCATCCCGTCGCTCGCGCGGCAGGCGCTGCTGCTCACCGCGGTCGAGGGTTTCAGCGAGGACGAGGCCGGGCGGATCATCGGCCGCGACTCCGCGACGGTGCACGATCTGATCGCGCAGGCGATGGACGAGATCGAGCGCCAGACGCGCGCGCGCATCCTGATCATCGAGGACGAGCCGATCATCGCGATGGACATCGAGATGATCGTCCGCGACCTCGGCCACGACGTCGTCGCGGTCGCGACCACCCACGCCGAGGCCGTCAACGAAGCGCAGAAGCACAAGCCGGGCCTCGTGCTCGCCGACATCCAGCTCGCCGACAACAGCTCGGGGATCGAGGCGGTGCAGGAAATCCTGTCCGACGTGAAGGTGCCGGTCATCTTCATCACCGCCTTCCCCGAACGGTTGCTCACCGGCGACCGGCCCGAGCCGGCGTTCCTGCTGACCAAGCCCTACCAGCCCGCGACATTGCGCGCGGCGATCTCGCAGGTGCTGTTCTTCGACGAGAGCACGGTTCCGGCCTGAGCTGGAGGTGCTGCGGCGGTCGATCCTGGTTGCCAGCGTGGCGGCCATTGCATTGGCCGCCTGCTCGGACAGGCCGGGCGACGCCGACCTCTTGGCGCATGTCGAAGGGGTCGAGCAGGCATCGCCGTCCGCGCGCATCGAGATCGTCGAATATCGGACCGGCGACGGATGGTCCGACGGTGTCGAGGGCGTGATCGTTTATCGGCTGTGCGATCCCGGCTGCCGGACGAAGCGTCTGGATGCTTCCTTCCAAAAGGCCGGTGATGCGTGGGAGCCGGTTGGCCGGGGAAACGGGCGGTAACCAATTCGCCGACCGGCTTGGGGCTTGCTAGCCGGATGATCGCGCGCGATAGCCGGGCGTAATGACGTCCCAACGCCAATCGGCGCTCGATCGCCTGACCGCCAACGCGCCGTTCCTCGCGCGGCTCGCCGAAATCCATCCCGAGAACGTCGCGCTTTTCCTGAGCGACGGCACCGACGCCGCGCTCGCCGCGGTGACGCCGCCGCCGGGCGACGACGACATCATGGCTGCGCTGCGCCACTGGCGCGGGCGGATCGCGCTGCTGCTCGCGCTCGGCGACCTGTCGGGCGAGCATGACGTCGCGACGACGACGCGGCATTTGTCGGCCTTTGCCGACGCCGCCTGCGACGCCGCGCTCGCCGCGGCCTTCGCCGAACGCACCCCCGACGAGGAACCGCGCGGGCTGTCGGTCATTGCGCTCGGCAAGCTCGGCAGCCATGAGCTCAATTATTCGTCGGACATCGACCCGATCCTGATCTTCGATCCCGAGACGATGCCGCGCCGCCAGCGCGACGACCCGACCGAGGCGGCGGTGCGCATCGCGCGGCGGATGACCGAGATATTGTCGGCGCGCACCGCGAACGGCCATGTGCTGCGCGTCGACCTCCGCCTCCGCCCGCATCCCGAGGTGACGCCGATCGTGCTGCCGGTGAACGCGGCGATCTCCTATTATGAGTCCGAAGCGCTGGCGTGGGAGCAGGCGGCGTTCATCCGGTCGCGCGCCTCGGCGGGCGACCGCGCGCTCGGGGGCGAATTCCTGTCGGCGATCCAGCCCTTCATCTGGCGCCGCAGCCTCGATTTCCGGCAACTCAAGGAAATCGGCGCGATGAGCGACCGCATCCGCGACCATTTTGCGCAGGGGCAGGCGTTCGGCCCCGGCTACGACCTCAAGCGCGGGCGCGGCGGCATCCGCGAGATCGAGTTTTTCGCGCAGGTGCACCAGCTGATCTACGGCGGGCGCGATCCGTCGCTGCGCGTGCCCGCGACGGTCGACGCGCTCGCGGCGCTGGCGAAGGCGGGGCGCATCGATCCCGACATCGCCGCGCGGCTGACCGGCCATTATGCGGTGCTGCGGCGGATCGAGCATCGGCTGCAGATGATCGAGGACCAGCAGACGCATTGCCTGCCGGTGCAGCCCGCCGCGCTCGACGCGGTGGCGCGGCTCGACGGGCACGCCGACGGCGCGGCGCTGCTCGCGATGCTCGAACCCGTCACCGCCGACGTCGCCGCCTGCTACGACCGGCTGGTGCTCGAGCGCGCGGCGACGAGCGGGCTGCCGCGCGACGAGGGCGAACTCGCGGGGGTGCTGATGGCGGCGGGGTTCGAACCGCCCGAGCCGGCGCTGCGCACGATCGCCGAATGGCGCGGCGGCAAGCTGCGCGCGCTGCGCACCCCTGCGGCGCAGGATGCACTCGAAACGGTGCTGCCCGGGCTGGTGCGGGCGCTCGGCGCCGCGCCCGATCCCGAGGCGGCGCTGACGCGCTTCGACAAGCTCGTCTCGGGGCTGCCGAGCGCGATCAATTTTTTCCACCTGCTCGCGGCGCAGCCCGAGCTGGCCAAGGTCGCGGTGCGCGTGCTGACGCTCGCGCCGACGCTCGCCGAGGCGCTCGGCGCGCGCGTCGAACTCATCGAGGGGTTGATCGACAAGCGTGCGTTCGAGGCGCCCGCGACCAAGGCCGAGCTGCTCTCCGAATGGGCGCCGGGGCTCGCGGGGCTCGATTATGAGCGGCTGCTCGACCGCGTGCGCGACCGCGTCGGCGAGCGGCGCTTCGCTTATGGGGTGCAGCTGATCGCGGGCGCGAGCGACCCGATGATGATCGCCTGCGGCTATTCGGAGCTGGCCGAGGCCGCGCTGCAGGTGCTCGCCGACGCGACCTTCGCTGAATTCGTCGAGGCGCATGGGCGGATCGCCGACAGCGAACTCGTCGTGCTCGCCTTGGGGCGGCTCGGCGGGCGCGCGCTGACGCACGCGTCGGACCTCGACCTCATCTATCTCTTCACCGGCGATCATCTCGCCGAATCGGACGGGCGGCGGCCGCTCGGCGCGACGACCTATTACAACCGCCTCGCGCAGCGGCTGACCGGCGCGATGTCGGTGCCGACCGCCGCGGGCAAGCTCTATGAGGTTGATACAAGGCTGCGGCCGCAGGGCGCGCAGGGCCCGTTGGTCGTGACGCTCGACAGCTTCGAACGCTACCAGCGCGAGGAGGCGTGGACGTGGGAGCATATGGCGCTGCTTCGCGCGCGGCCGGTCTATGGATCGGATCGCGCCAGGGCCGCGGTGCAGCAGATCATCGACGCGCTGCTCGCGATCCCGCGCGATGCCGCGAAGCTTGCACAGGACGCGGCGGAGATGCGGGACAAGATGGCGGCGCACAAGCCCGCCAAAGGCGCGCTCGACATCAAGGGCGGGCCGGGCGGACTCGTCGACCTGGAATTCGCGATGCAGGTGACGCAGCTCACCAGCGGGCGCTGCCACGACCCCAATATCGGGTCGGCGCTCGCCTGCCTGCGGGTCGAGGGGCTGGCACCGGCGGAGATCTGCGACGCGCACGGGCTGCTCGCGCGGATGCTGGTCATGCTGCGGCTGACCGCGCCCGAGGGCGAGCCCGCGACCCCCGCGGCACGCCAACTGGTCGCGGCGGCGTGCGGCGAGCCCGGCTGGCCGCAACTGCTTGCCGCGCACGACGCGGCGCGGCAGGAGATCGCGAACTGGTGGGCGTCGATTCGCCCCGATCAGCAGGAGACTAAGCCATGACCCTTGGCATCGGAGACGCCATCCCGGCGGTGACCTTGCTCGACGCCGACGGCGCGGCGACCGACCTCGCGGCGCTGAAAGGCGCGCCGCTGGTGGTCTATTTCTACCCCAAGGCCGACACGCCCGGCTGCACCGTCGAGGCGCAGGATTTCACGCGGTTGGCGCCGGAATTTGCCAAGCTGAACGCGCAGGTACTCGCCGTGTCGCGCGATGCGCCGGCGAAGCTCTGCAAGTTTCGCGACAAATATGGGCTGACCGTGCGGCTCGCGTCGGACGAGGATGGCGCGGTGTGCGAGGCCTTCGGGACCTGGGTCGAGAAGCAGAATTACGGGCGGACCTATATGGGGATCGAGCGCTCGACCTTCCTGTTCGGCGCCGATGGCACGCTCGCCAAGGAATGGCGCAAGGTGCGCGTGAAGGGCCATGCCGAAGCGGTGCTGGAGGCGGCGAAGGCGCTTTGACGAGTTTGGGCGAAGCCGCGCGCGCAGTGCTGCTGACGGCCGATCCGCACGCGAAAAGGCGCGCGGCGCGCGGGCTGGCACGCGCGTGGCGGCAGGGCGCGCTCGCGCATCGATGCGAGGTCGCGATGCCCGACCGCCCCGCCTGGCCCGCCGCGCCTGCGTTGCTGCCGCCGAACCAGATGCCGCGCCGCCGCAAGGGTGGGTCCGACCGCGGGCGCATCGCGATGCTGCATGCGCTCGCGCATATCGAGTTCGTCGCGATCGACCTCGCGGTCGATCTGGTCGGGCGCTTCGGCGGCGAATTTCCGCGCGGCTTCGTCGACGACTGGATCGGCGTCGCGGCCGACGAGGCGATGCATTTTGCGCTGATCGACCGGCGGCTGCGCCAGCTCGGCAGCCATTATGGCGCGCTGCCCGCGCACGCCGGGCTGTGGGAGGCGGCGGAGCAAACGAGCGACGACGCGCTGGCGCGGCTGGCGATCGTGCCGATGGTGCTCGAGGCGCGCGGGCTCGACGTCACGCCGGCGATGATCGAGCGGTTTCGCGGCAGCGGCGACGAAGCGTCGGCGCTCATCCTGGAACGAATCTACACCGACGAGATTCGCCATGTGAGCGCGGGCACAGTCTGGTTCGAATGGGCGTGCGATAAACGGGGATTCGCGCCCGCGTTAACCTGGCAAAGCCTCGTAAAATCGCGATTTCGGGGTCAGTTGAAGCCGCCGTTCAACGACTCGGCGCGCCTCGACGCCGGTTTAACGCAAGAATACTACGCCGTAGTTGCTTCGTAACGATTGGCCCCGCAGACAGGCTGCCGGGCGGATGATCAATCATCCTAAGCAGACTAAACCGGCACCGATGGTTCCAAAAACACCATTGGCGACAAGGCAGATGCGGGGTCGTAAGTGATTAACACTCTTCTGGCGCAAAAGTTTCATTTTGGGCTGATTTTTTGTGCCACCGCGCTGATGGGCGTCACCGCCCCGGCGGTCCACGCCGCCGAAAACAGCGCAGAGGCGGGCATCATCGTCCCCGACGAACCCGATGACGACAGCTTCGACGCGGGCGTCCCGCAGACCGGCGAAGACAGCGAAGCGCGCGCGATTTTCCAGGCGTGGAAGCGCCTCGACACCGGGCTGACGCAGAGCCTGGGCGTGTCGGTTCCCTCGCGCGTGCCGATCCAGAACATGTCGCTCTCGTCGTCCTACGGCATGCGCGTTCACCCGATCACCGGCAAGGTCGCGCGCCACAACGGCATCGACATTCCGGCGCCGCACGGCACCCCGATCTACGCCACCGCCGACGGCATCGTCGGCCGCGCCCAGCGCCTCGGCGGCTATGGCAATTATGTCGAGATCGAACATGGCAACGCGATCCAGACGCGCTACGGCCATATGTCCTCCTATATCGTTCGCCCCGGCCAGCAGGTGAAGAAGGGCGAGATCGTCGGCTATGTTGGCTCGACCGGCCGCTCGACCGGCAACCACCTTCATTATGAAGTCCGCATCGAGGGCGCGCCGGTCAACCCGATGCCCTTCTGCCGCCAGGACACGATGGCGATCGCCGCGATCACCGGCGACAAGGCCGCGATGGGCGGTCCCGAATAAAAAGTTTCCAGGGTCGGAGAGGATAGGGCGCCCAACGGTTCAAGCCGGGGCGCCCTTTTCATTTGGGCGCCGGGCCCCTATCTTGACGCCATGGCCACGCAGCTTTCCGATATCGCCCTGTCTCCCGCCGCCGCGGCGCGCGTCCGCTGGATCGCGAACCGCAAGGGCGAGGCCGATGCCGCCTTGCGGCTCGCGGTCGACGGCGGCGGCTGTTCGGGCTTCACCTATCGCTTCGGGCTCGCCGAGAGCATCGACGCCGACGACATCGTCACCGAGACCGACGGGGTAAAGCTGGTGGTCGACAGCGTCAGCATCGACCTGGTGCGCGGCTGCGTCGTCGATTTCGTCGATTCGCTCGGCGGATCGTCCTTCAAGGTCGAAAATCCCAACGCGGCCTCGGGCTGCGGCTGCGGGTCCAGCTTCTCGATCTGACGCCTTTCGCGGGGCGCCGCATGCTGCCATAGATGCGGCATGAAAATCGCGACCTTCAATATCAACGGGATCAAGGCGCGGCTGCCGCGCCTTATCGAATGGCTCGAGGAGACCCAGCCCGACATCGCCTGCCTGCAGGAACTGAAGTCGAGCGACGAGACGATGCCGACGAAGGAGATCGAGGCCGCGGGTTATGGCTTCCTCTATCACGGGCAAAAGGGCTTCAACGGCGTCGCGATCCTCGCGAAAGGCACGATGCCCGTCGAGACGCAGCGCGGGCTTGCGGGCGAGGCCGAGGACGAGCAGTCGCGCTACCTGGAGGCCGATGTGCATGGCCTCCGCGTCGGGTGCATCTACCTCCCCAACGGCAATCCGCATCCGGGGCCGAAATTCGACTATAAACTCCGCTGGATGGCGCGGCTGCGCGAGCGCGCGAAGGAATTGCTCGCCGCCGAGATCCCGGCGATCCTGACCGGCGATTACAACGTCATCCCGCACGACGACGACGTCTGGGACCCGAAGGGGCCGATGGCGAACGACGCGCTGATGCAGCCCGAATCGCGCGACGCGTGGTTCCGCCTGCTCGGCGACGGCTGGACCGACGCGGTGCGCAGCCGCCATCCGGCGGGCGGCGTGTGGACCTTCTGGGACTATCAGGCGGGCGGCTGGCAGCGCGACCACGGCTTTCGCATCGACCATCTCCTGCTGAGCCCCGCGCTCGCCGACCGGCTGGTCGATGCGGGCGTCGACAAGGATCATCGCGGGCGCGAAAAGGCGAGCGACCATGCGCCGACCTGGGCGGTGCTGGGATGAGCCTGCTGTCCGCCGCAAAGCTGGCGAACGCGCCGCTCTTCGCCGGATTGGACGCGGGCGAGCTCGCCGAGCTCGCCGACGGTTTTTCGCCGCGGCATTTCGCCGACGGTCAGGCGCTGCTCGTGCAGAACGAGCGCGCCGAGGGGCTCTATCTGATCGACGCGGGGCGTGTCGATATCGGCAAGCGGCTGCCCGGCGGCGGGCTCGCCTTGCTGGCGAAAGTCGGGCCGGGCGAGGTGATCGGCGACATGGCGCTGATCGGCCGCGACCTCAAACGATCGGCGATGGGGATCGCGCGCGGGCCGGTCGCGACCTGGTATCTGCCCGCCGACCAGTTTCGTGCCGCGCTGGCGCGACTTCGGCCCGCGTCGCTCAAGCTGCAGGCGGCGCTCGGCGAGCTGATCGCCGCGCGCGTCGCGGGCAAGACGCGCGATATTGCTGTGTTGCTTGGCGATGCGCCCGACAGCTTCACGCCGCGCCCGCAGCGCGCGCTGGCGCCGGTGGCCGAGGATGATTTCGCCGCCGAGGCCTTCCTCGCCAAGCTGCCCTGCTGCGCGGAGATGAGCCCCAGCCAGCGGCAGGCCTTCTGGGACGCGGGCGAACGGGTCGACCTCGCCGCTGACACCGACCTTGCCGCGGTCGGCGCGGCATCGGACCGGCTGTGGCTCGTCGTGCGCGGCGCGGTGCGCAGCGCATTGCCGCACAAGGACGGCGTCTATCAGCTCACCGTCACCGGGCCGGGCCAGCTCGTCGGGCTGTCGCCATTGTTGCTGGGCGCACCGCACGACCGGCTGCTGCGCACCAGCGAGCAGGCGACGCTGCTGAGCTTCGACCGCGATACCTTCCGCGAGCTGCTCGCCACCGGCGACGCGCTCAGCCGCGAGGTCGGGGCGTCGGTCAACGCCGATCTGGTCACCGCGCTCGACGCGCTCGATCAGGTCGAGGCGCGCATCCTTGCGATGCGACGCGGTCATGCGGTGGCAGCCTAGCGCATGGCCGTAGCGCGCTGGATCGCCGCCGCATTGCTGCTGGGCGCCGCGCATCCCGCGGCGGCCGATGAGCCAGGGTTCGACAAGGCGCTCGCGGATTTCCGGCAACTCCATCGCGCCGAAACGCAGCGCGCGAAGATCGCCGGCAGCAGCTTCTATCTCATCCGCGACGGGCGCGTCGTGGCGGCCGACCATCTCGGCGAGCAGGACGCCGAGGCGCATGTCCCTGTCGATGCGCGGACCATCTACCACTGGGCGTCGGTGACCAAGACGATGACCGGCATCGCGATCATGCAGCTGCGCGATCGCGGGCTGCTGTCGCTCGACGATCCGATCGTCAAATATGTGCCAGAGCTGGCGGCGGTGCATAATCCGTACGGCGATACCGGTGCGATCACTTTGCGCCAGTTGATGAGCCACAGCGCGGGGTTCCGCAGCGGCACCTGGCCGTGGCGCGAGCAGGACTGGCAGCCGTTCGAGCCGGCCAGCTGGTCGCAGCTGGTGGCGATGCTGCCCTATACGAGGGTCGAGTTCAAACCCGGTAGCCGCTTCGGCTATTCGAACCCCGGCATCGTCTATCTGGGGCAGGTGATCGAGCGGCTCTCGGGCGAGGATTATGAAGTCTATATCGACAAGAACATCCTGAAGCCGCTGGCGATGCACGACAGCTATTTCGACCGCACGCCGCCGCACCTGCTGCCGTTTCGGTCGCACAGCTACTACATCCGCGACGGCAAGCGCGTCGCGGCGCCCTTCGATGTCGACACCGGGGTGACCGTATCGAACGGGGGGTTCAACGCGCCGATGCCCGACATGGCGAAATATGCCGCCTTCCTGCTCGGCGATCCGGGGCGCGCCGCCGACTATGATCTGGTGCTGAAACGATCGTCGCTCGAGGAAATGTGGCAGCCGCAGATTTCGGCGGGCGAGGATTTCACGCAGGGCCGCATGGCCAAGACGACGGCGAGCGGGCTGTCCTTCTTCGTCGATCGCGGCGCGAGCGTGCGCTTTATCGGGCATAATGGCGACCAGAACGGTTTTCGCGCCTATCTCAGCCTTTGCCCCGATCAGCGCGCGGGGAGCCTGCTGGCGTTCAACACCGAAACCAGGGGCGTGCAGAACAGCCCGGCCAATCGCGACACCGCCGAATCGCGCATCGCGCTGGCGGCGGACCGCTTGTGCGAGGCGTTGGCGAAATAGCTCGACTTACGCGCGCCGGAAAAAACGAAGGCCCGGAAGGTGGGGGTCCTTCCGGGCCTGGGTGCACCGGTTGCAGGGGGAGGGGCGGGCAACCGGAACTCTGTTCGCCATCTCAATGGCAGCAGCAGCCCCGGCGCTCAATCATACCTAGGTTTAGACGGCCCCATCCCGTCAGCGGTTCTTCCGCCCCTCGATCAACCCGTCGACGAGGCTCGGGTCGGCGAGGGTCGAGGTGTCGCCCAAGGACCCGAAGTCGTTTTCCGCGATCTTCCTCAGGATGCGGCGCATGATCTTGCCCGAGCGCGTCTTGGGCAGGCCGGGGGTCAGGTGGATATGGTCGGGGGTCGCGATCGGGCCGATTTCCTTGCGCACCTGCTGCTTGAGCGCCGCGGCGACCTCTTCGCTCGGCTCGACCCCGGCGTTGAGCGTGACATAGGCGTAGATGCCCTGGCCTTTGATGTCGTGCGGGAAGCCGACGACCGCGGCCTCGGCGACATCTTCGTGCAGCACAAGCGCGCTTTCGACTTCGGCGGTGCCCATGCGGTGGCCCGAGACGTTGATCACATCGTCGACGCGGCCGGTGATGCGCCAATAGCCGTCGGCGTCGCGGCGGCAGCCGTCGCCGGTGAAATATTTGCCCTTGTAGGTCGAGAAATAGGTCTCGGCGAAGCGGCCATGGTCGCCGTAGATCGTCCGCGCCTGTCCGGGCCAGCTGTGCGTGATGCAAAGATTGCCCTCGGCCGCGCCGCCGGTTTCTTCGCACACCAGCTTGTTGCCCTCGGCATCGACGAGTTCGGGGCGGATGCCGAAGAAGGGCTTGCCCGCGCTGCCCGGCTGCATCGCATGCGCGCCCGGCAGCGTGGTGATCATGATCCCGCCGGTCTCGGTCTGCCACCAGGTGTCGATGACGGGGACGCGGCCCTTGCCGACGATCTGGTGATACCAGCGCCACGCCTCGGGATTGATCGGCTCGCCGACGCTGCCGAGCAGTCGGATCGACGACAGGTCGTGGCGCGTCACATAATCGTCGCCCTCGCGCATCAGCGCACGGATCGCGGTGGGGGCGGTGTAGAGGATGTTGACCCGGTGCTTGTCGACGACCTGCCAGAAACGGTCGTGGTCGGGGTAGTTGGGCACGCCCTCGAACATCAAAGTCGTCGCGCCATTCTGGAGCGGGCCATAGACGACATAGCTGTGGCCGGTGACCCAGCCGATGTCGGCGCTGCACCAGAAGATCTCGCCGGGGCGATAATCGAAGCCGTACCAGAAGGTCGTCGCGGTCCACACCGAGTAGCCGCCGACGGTGTGGAGCACGCCCTTGGGCTTGCCGGTCGAACCCGAGGTGTAGAGGATGAACAGCGGGTCCTCGGCGCCCATCGGCTCGCACGGGCAGTCGGCTGGGACGTCCGCCGACAGCGCGTCATACCAATGGTCGCGGCCTTCCTTCATCGCGACGTCGCCGCCGGTGTGCGCGATGACGAGCACCGCCTTCACGTCGATGCGTTCGAGCGCCTTGTCGACATTGGCCTTCAGCGGCACGGTCTTGCCGCCGCGCAGGCCTTCGTCGGCGCAGATCACCCAGTCGCTCGCGCAATCCTCGATCCGGCCGTGGATCGCCTCGGGCGAGAAGCCGCCGAAGACGACGCTGTGCACCGCGCCGATGCGCGCGCAGGCGAGCATCGCCACCGCGCCTTCGGGGATCATCGGCATATAGATGGTGACGCGGTCGCCTTTCCGGACGCCCATCTTCTTCAGCGTATTCGCCATGCGGATGACGTCGGCGAGCAGCGCGGCATAGCTGATCGTGCGCGTCTCGCCGTCGGGGGCGTCGGGTTCGAAGATGATCGCGGTCCGGTCGCCATGACCCGCGGCGACATGGCGGTCGACGGCGTTGTGGCAGAGGTTGAGGACGCCATCCTCATACCATTTGATGCTGACGGGGTCGTAGGACCAGTTGCCGATCTTCGTCGGTGCCTTGATCCAGTCGATCCGCTTGGCCTGTTCGGCCCAGAAGGCGTCGGGGTGCTCGACGCTCTGCCGATAGAGACGGTCGTAGTCGGCGGCGGTGCAATGGGTGTTGGCGGCAGCGTCGGCGGGGACCGGAACCAACGGTTCGGAGGGGGGCAATTCGGACACTGGAGTCTCCCGCTTTCGGTTTGCATTGTGCGCCGCCTGCGATAACCCGCGAGCCACAAACTGCAAGGGCGCGCACGCGTCGATGAAGGGACAGAAAATGACGGATATGGGCCAGCAGGTCGCGGCGCTGCTCGATGGACTGGGCGTCGACCGCCGCACATGGACCGAAGGGTCGATGCCGTCGGTGACGCCGCTGACCGGCGAGCAGGTGGCGATGGTGCGCGTTGCCGATGCTGCGGCGATCGACGAAACGCTCGATCAGGCGACCGCCGCCTTCCGCGCCTGGCGCAAGGTGCCGGCGCCGCGCCGCGGCGAACTGGTGCGACTGTTCGGCGAGGAACTGCGCGCCGCGAAGGACGATCTGGCCAGGCTGGTGACGATCGAGGCGGGCAAGATTCCGTCCGAGGGCGCGGGCGAAGTGCAGGAGATGATCGACATCTGCGACTTCGCGGTCGGTCTGTCGCGCCAGCTCTATGGCCTGACCATCGCGACCGAGCGTCCGGGTCACCGGATGATGGAGGTCTGGCACCCGCTGGGCGTGGTCGGGGTGATTTCGGCGTTCAACTTTCCCGTCGCGGTGTGGGCGTGGAATGCGGCGCTGGCGCTGGTGTGCGGCAACAGCGTGGTGTGGAAGCCGTCGGAGAAGACGCCGCTGACGGCGCTGGCGACGCAGGCGGTCTTCGAGCGCGCGGTCGCGCGCTTCGGCGACGCGCCGGCGGGGCTGTCGCAATTGCTGATCGGCGGGCGCGAGGCGGGCGAGGCGCTGGTCGACGATAGCCGCGTCGCGCTGCTGTCGGCGACGGGGTCGACGCGGATGGGGCGCGCGGTGGCGCCGCGGCTGGCGCAGCGTTTCGCACGCGCGATCCTCGAGCTTGGCGGCAACAATGGCGTGATCGTCGCGCCGTCGGCGGACCTCGACCTCGCGCTGCGCGGCGTGACGTTCGGCGCGATGGGCACCGCCGGACAGCGCTGCACGACGACGCGGCGCTTGTTCCTGCACGACAGCATCCATGACGGCTTCGTCGCCAAGCTGAAGGCGGCCTATGCCAGCGTCGGCGTTGGCAATCCGCTGGAGGGCGAGGTGCTCGTCGGGCCGCTGATCGATCGTGCGGCCTATGAGATGATGCAGGAGGCGCTGGCCGCGGCCAAGGCGGCGGGCGGCGTCGTGGCGGGCGGCGACCGGGTCGGCGACGGCGCGAGCTTCTATGTGCGCCCCGCGCTGGTCGAGATGCCGGGGCAGGTCGGGCCGGTGCTCGAAGAGACCTTCGCGCCGATCCTCTATGTGATGCGTTACGACGATCTCGATGCGGTGATAGCGGAGCATAATGCGGTCGCGGCCGGCCTGTCGTCGGCGATCTTCACCACCGACATGCGCGAAGCCGAGCGTTTCCTTGTCGCGAGCGATTGCGGCATCGCCAACGTCAACCTCGGCACCTCGGGCGCCGAGATCGGCGGGGCGTTCGGGGGCGAGAAGGAGACCGGCGGCGGGCGCGAGAGCGGATCGGACAGCTGGCGCCAATATATGCGGCGCGCGACGAACACGGTGAATTATTCGGACGCGCTGCCGCTGGCGCAAGGCGTGTCGTTCGAGCTGTAGTTCCCCTCCCGCAAGCGGGAATGGAGAGGATCAGGCCCGCCAGCCGAAGCGGTCTTCGCCCAGCGCGACGACTTCGCCCGCCGTGCCGACGGGCTCGGCCTGGCCGTCGGTGAGGAAGGCGAGCATCGCGGCGTCGCCGACGTCGACATGCGCCAGCGTGCGCTGGCTGCCCGGCGTGCGCGCGACGACGACGCCGGCTTTCGGGGCGCCGTCGCGGCCGTAAAAGACCGTGTAGCTTTCGATCGTCGCGGGGCCGGCATAGTCCTTCACCAGCTCGGGCACGGGGCCGCGCTTTTCCTCGGCTTCGGCCTGATAGTCATAGTCCTGCGGGAAGGTCGCCGCGGCGATCGGTTCGCTGCCGAGGACGATGCAATGATTGTCGGTCGCGAAGCCGCCATTGGCGAAGAGGAAGCCGTACCGGCCCTGCTTGCGCAACTTCTCGACCATCGAGACCACCGCGTGGCTCATATAATTGGCGATCGGGCCGCCGCCGAAGGTCAGCCCGCCGAACACCGTCGCGGGCTTGTCAGCCGGCCAGCCGAGCGTGCGGCGGGCCATTTTGGGGACGCAGGGGAAGCAGCTGTAGAGTTCGACGAAGTCGAAATCCGCGACGCTCATCGCGTTGAGCGCGAGCGTGCGGTTGATGCTGGTTTCCATGCTGACGCTGCCATCGTAGCGGTCGCGCCACAGGATGTTCGCGGGTTCCTTCGCCGCGGCGCCCATGCCGACGTAGATGAGGCGATCCTCGGCGATGCCGCGGCGGCGCGCTTCGGCGAGGCTGGTGACGATGAAGCCCGCGCCCTGATTCACCGACGAGTTGGCGACCATCAGCTTCGAATAGGGGAAGGCGATCGGGCGGTTGCGCTCGTCGACGCGGAGGATGTCGGCGGGGGTGGCGGGCTTGCGAATCCACGCGCCGTCGTTGGCGGCGGCGACCTCGGAGAAGCGCGACCAGATTTGCGCGCTCTCGTCCTGCGCTTCGGCGAGGCTCTGGCCCCAGGCGGCGCGGGTGGCGTTTTCGTAGAGCGGATAGACGTCCACGGGCGCCGACAGGCCGTGGGCTTGCGAATAATTGGGTTCGCGGCGGTTCGCGACCGCGCGCACGGCGTTGTAGCTCTTGTCCTCGCCCTTCGCCGCCTTGGCGGCGCGGCCCGCGGCGGTGCGCAGCGCTTCGGCGCCGACGATCGCGGCGAGTTTGATCTCGCCCGCGCCGATGCGGTTGGCGGCTTCGTTGAGCAGGCGTATCGGGGTGTCGCCGTGCGGGGCGTCGGACTGATAGTTGATCTTCGGATTGGCGCGGATCGCCGCGGCGAGCGGTTCGGGGAGTTTGCCGAGGCTGTGGAAGCTGATCTGGTCGACGATCGCGAGGCTGTCGAGCTCGGCGAGCGAGACGCCCGCGTCCGCGGCGGCGGCGTTCAGCGCGGCGATCATCAGGCCGAGCGAATCGAGCCCCTGATCGGGGTCCTCGGGCCGGTCGTTGACCTGGCCGACGCCGATAATGACGGGGATCAGTTCGGGATCGGTCATGCTCATCTCAGCGCGCCTTCCATTCGGGCTTGCGCTTCTGGGCGAAGGCGAGCGGGCCTTCGCGCGCGTCCTCGCTGCGCATCAGCGCGCTCCGTTCGAGCGTGTTGTGCTCCCAATAGGCGGCGTCGGAGGCGATGCGGCCGTCCTGGATGCCTAGCGCGACGCGCTTCGACACCTGCACCGACAGCGGCGCGTTGCCCGCGATCTTCTCCGCGAGCGCGAGCGCGGTCGGGAGGAGGTCGGCGAGCGGCACGACATGATTGACCAGCCCATATTCGGCGGCGCGCGCGGCGGGGATCGGGTCGCCGGTCAGCATATATTCCATCGCGAGCTTGCGCGGCAGCTGCTGCGCGAGGCGGAAGGCGCCGCCCGCCGCAGCGAACAGCCCGACCTTGACTTCGGGCAGGCCGAATTGCGCATGGTCGGCGGCGACGATGATGTCGCTCATCAACGCGATCTCGCAGCCGCCGCCGAAGGCGAAGCCGTTGACCGCGGCGATAATCGGCTTCGAGATCGGGTTCGACACCATGCCGGCAAAGCCCCACGCCTGCTGCGCGGGGTCGCTCGGCGCCAGATGCTCGCCGCGCGACAGCGCGACGAGGTCGGCGCCGGCGCAGAAGCTCTTCTCGCCCGCGCCGGTGATGACGACGACGCGGATTTCGGGGTCGCTCTCGGCTTCCTGAAGCGCGGTGCCGATGCCGACATGCACCGCGGCGTTGACCGCGTTGCGCGCCTCGGGCCGGTTGATCGTGACGATCAGGATGTGGCCCCGGCGTTCGCTGAGGACGGCGGGCGCCGCGGTGTCGGTCATCGAATCTCTCCCTTTGACGGGGGAGAGTATCGGCGCAGGTTGACGTTTACGTCAACTGTAAACGACGGACCTTAGATTGACTGGCCGGTCTTGGCCCAGTCGGCGAGGAAGCCCTCGATGCCCTTTTCGGTCAGGATATGCTTGAACAGCCCCTTGATCACCGACGGCGGCGCGGTCATCACGTCGGCGCCGATCTTGGCGGCTTCGAGGACGTGGATGCCGTGGCGGACGCTGGCGACGAGGATCTCGGTCTCATAGCCATAATTGTCGTAGATCAGGCGGATGTCCGAGATGAGCTGCATGCCGTCGAAGCCATTGTCGTCGTGGCGGCCGACGAACGGCGAGACGAAGGTCGCGCCGGCCTTGGCGGCGAGCAGCGCCTGCGCTGCCGAGAAGCAGAGCGTGACGTTGACCATCGTGCCGTCGCTGGTGAGCGCCTTGCAGGTCTTGAGACCGTCGATGGTCAGCGGCACCTTGATGCAGACATTGTCGGCGATCTTGCGGAGGATTTCGGCCTCTTTCATCATCGTCGCATGGTCGAGCGCGACGACCTCGGCCGAGACGGGGCCGGTGGTCAGCGCGCAAATCTCGCGCGTCACTTCCTTGAAATCGCGGCCCGACTTGGCGATCAGCGAGGGGTTGGTGGTCACCCCGTCGAGCAGGCCGGTCGCGGCGAGTTCCTGGATGTCGGCGATTTCGGCGGTGTCGGCGAAGAATTTCATGGCGAGCTTCCTGTTGGGAGGGCGATTCGTACGGGTGCCTATAGCCGCCTAGCGCGCGAGGCCAAAGACGGCGGTGAGCAGCGGGCTGCCGGTCGCGCGCGGGTTGGCGCGGATCGCGGCTTCCTCCTGCCCGATCGCGCGGTAGATGCTGTCATGGGTGCGGCCGCTGACATCCTGCACCAGCCCGCGAAAATCGATGCCGGTCGCGGCGCGCAAGGCTTCGGTGACGACCGCGTTGTCGGCGAGGCGCAGCCCCTGGTCGATGCCGGGAAACATCGCGCCGACGAGGCTGCGGCCCATCGCGCGCTCTAGCAGGTCGGTCGCCGCGGTCGGGCCGCCGCGCACGATCGCGGCGGCGTCTGCGATGCTGATGCTGCGGATCGCGTCGGCGACGAGCGGCGCGGCGCGTTCGGCGCCCTCGCGCGCGGCGCTGTTGACCTGCTTGGTCAGCCGCGTCTTGAACGCGCCGGTGAGTAGCACGCGCGCGATGATCGACGAAGCGCCGCTGCCGCCGAGCTGCGGTGGCAGGTCGATGCGCGCGACCTGGCTGTCGTAGAAGCCGTTCGGCTGGAGCAGCAATGCGAAGGCGCGCTGCGACGAGAGGGTGAGCAGCTCGCGGATCGCTTCGGACAGGCTGAAGCCGGGCAGGCTGGCACAGCCAGGCAGCGTCAGGATCGGCGCGAGCGCGAGGCCCGACAGCAACGTCCGGCGATCAGTGAGCAGGGCCGTCATCGGCATTCTCCCGAATCTAGTAGCGTTCCGCCTTTGTTCCGATTAAGCGAACGGCATGGCCAAAGCGAAGCGTCAATATGTCTGCCAGAATTGCGGCTCTGTCACCTATCGCTGGCAGGGGCAATGCGCCGATTGCGGCGAATGGAACACGCTCGTCGAGGAAGCGGGCGAGAGCGTCTTTTCGGCGAAGCACGACCTCAGCAAGGGCGGACGGACGATCGCGCTCGAAACGCTCGATGCCGACAGCGTCATGCCCGAGCGGATGCTGTGCGGGATCGCCGAATTCGACCGCGCGCTGGGCGGCGGTTTCGTCGCGGGGTCGGCGACCTTGATCGGCGGCGATCCGGGAATCGGCAAGTCGACGCTCCTTTTGCAGGCCGCGGGGCGGCTCGCGCTGGCGGGCAAGTCGGTGGTCTATATCAGCGGCGAAGAAGCCGCGGCGCAGGTGCGGCTGCGCGCGCAAAGGCTGGGGCTCGGCAAGGCGCCGGTGGCGTTGGCGAGTGCGACCTCGGTGCGCGATATTCTTGCCACGCTGGGGGGCAGCGACCCCGACTTCGTCGTCATCGATTCGATCCAGACGATGCACAGCGACCTGATCGAGGGCGCGCCGGGGACGGTGAGCCAGGTGCGCGCCTCGGCGCAGGAACTGATCCGCTTTGCGAAGGACAGCGGCGCCGCGCTGGTGCTCGTCGGCCATGTTACCAAGGATGGGACGATCGCAGGCCCCCGCGTGCTCGAACATATGGTCGACACCGTGCTCGCCTTCGAGGGCGAGCGCAGCCATCAATATCGCATCCTGCGCGCGGTCAAGAACCGCTTCGGCGGCACCGACGAGATCGGGGTGTTCGCGATGGGAGAGGGCGGGCTGGGGGAGGTCGCCAACCCGTCGAGCCTGTTCCTGACCGACCGCAGTCGCGACGTGCCGGGGTCGGTGGTGTTTCCCGCGCTGGAGGGCACAAGGCCGGTGCTGGTCGAGGTGCAGGCGCTGACCGTGCGGTTGGCGAGCGGGGCGACACCGCGCCGCGCCGTGGTCGGCTGGGACAGCGGGCGGCTCGCGATGGTGCTCGCGGTGCTCGAGGCGCGCTGCGGGCTGCAACTCGGCGGGGCGGAGGTCTATCTCAATATCGCGGGGGGCTATCGGCTCACCGATCCGGCGGCCGATCTCGCGGTCGCGGCGGCGCTCATCTCGGCGTTCAGCGAGCGGCCGGTGCCGTCGGATGCGATCGTCTTCGGCGAGCTGTCCTTGTCGGGAGAGGTGCGCCCGGTCGCGCACGACGGGCTGCGGCTGCGCGAGGCAGCGAAACTCGGCTTTTCGACCGGCTGGGGGCCCAAGGGCATGAAGGGGGTGGGCGGGATTTCGGTCACCGGTTTCACCCGGCTCGGCGAACTCGTTGACCTGATGCTCGGGCGCGACTAGCGACCGGCACATGGGAAGTTTGACGGCTCTGGATGTGCTCGTGCTGCTGCTGGTCGGCGGCTCCGCGGTGCTCGGTTTTTCGCGCGGACTGGTGCAGGAGGTGACGACGCTTCTTGCGTGGGTGCTGGCGATCCTCGCGGTGCGGCTGCTCCACGGGACGGTGACCGGGCTGGTCGCGGGCTGGGTCGGGACCGAAGGCGGTGCTGCCGTGCTCGCCTTCGTGATCCTGTTCGGCGGCGTGTTCGCGCTAGCCAAATGGGGATCGCGCGCGATGGGGCAGCGCAGCCGCGCGTCGATCGTCGGCGGTTTCGACCGCGGGCTCGGCGCAGGGTTCGGCGCGATCAAGGGGCTGCTGATCGCCACCATCGGCTTCATGCTGATCACTTTGCTGTACGACATCGGCTACGGCAACGCGCAGCGCCCGGCGTGGATGACCGAGAGCCGCACCTATCCGGCGCTCAACGCGACGAGTTCGGCGATGAGCAAGGTGATCGCCGAGCGCCGTGCGGCGGCGCGCGAGGCCGAAGCCGATGGCGATAAGGACGCACCCGCTGCGGGTGCGAAATGAGTGCGCCGCTCTATAACCGCGACATCTTGTCGCTGGCGGTCGCGACCGCCGAATATCTGCCGCTGCCGGGCGCGCGCCATCACGCGTCGCTGCGCGCGCCGCTCTGCGGCAGCCGGATATTGCTCGATCTCGATACCGACGAGGCGGGGCGCGTGACGAAGGTCGGCATGCACGTCGAGGCCTGCGCGCTCGGCCAAGCGTCGGCCTCGCTGCTCGCGCGTCATGCGGCGGGCAAGGGGCTCGCCGACATCCGCGCGGCGCGCGCGGCGATCGCGGGCTGGTTCGGCGGCGGCGATGATCAGCCCGACTGGCCGGGGTTCGACCTGCTCGCGCCGGCGAAGGATTATCCTGCGCGGCACGGCGCGATCCTGCTGCCCTTCGACGCGGCGATTGCCGCGCTCGAACCGCAGGCGGCGCGGGCGTGAGCCTGTTGCTGTTGGCCGCCGCGGCGTCGAACATCGCCGCCGAAAAAGCGGGCGAAACCGCGACCGACACCCTGCTTTTCGAAGGCGCGATCCTGCTCGGGGTCGCGACCCTGTTCGTGATGATCTTCCGCCGGCTCGGGCTCGGCGCGGTGCTGGGCTATCTGATCGCCGGCGCGCTCGTCGGGCCGCACGGGCTCGGGCTCGTCGGCGGCGGTGAATCGAAGCTCGCCTTTGCCGAGATCGGCATTGCCTTCCTGCTCTTCCTCGTCGGGCTCGAACTCCACCCGCGGCGCCTCTGGGACCTGCGCCGCGCGATCTTCGGGCTGGGCATGGCGCAGGTCGTGATCTCGGGGCTGATCCTGACCGCGCTGATTCTCGCGACTTTGGGCTTCAGCTGGCAGGCGGCGCTCGCGCTGGGTCTGCCGCTCGCGCTGTCGTCGACCGCGCAGGTGCTGCCCAGCCTCAAGAGCTCGGGCACGATCAACTCGCCCTTCGGCGAAAAGGCCTTTTCGATCCTGCTGTTCCAAGATCTCGCGATCGTGCCGATGATCACCATCGTCGCGGCGCTGTCGCGCGCGCCCGCCGATCCCTCGGCGCCGCCGGGGTGGCAGATGGCGCTCTATACCGTCGGCGCGATCGCGGCGCTGGTGCTCGTCGGGCGTTTCGTGCTCAACCCGTTGCTGCGGCTCGTCGGCCGCTACGGCGAGCGTGAATTGTTCGTCGTCGTCGGCCTGCTCGTCGTGCTGGCGAGCGCGGCGTTCATGCACAGTCTGCACCTCTCGACCGCGCTCGGCGCGTTCATCGCGGGGGTGATGCTCGCCGATTCGCCGTACCGGCACGAGATCGAGGCCGATGTCGAACCCTTCCGCCTGATTCTGCTCGGGCTCTTCTTCCTCGCGGTGGGCATGGTGCTAGACGTCGATGCTGTACTCGAACGGCCGCTATTGGTGCTCGGCCTCGCGGCGGGACTGGTCGTGGTCAAGGTCGCGGTGCTCACGGGCATCGCGCGGATTTACGGCATGGGGTGGCGTGCGGCGCTGGGGCTCGGACTCCTGCTGAGCCAAGGCGGCGAATTCGGCTTCCTGCTCTTCACCCAGGCCGCCGACGCGCTGCTGATCGCGCCCGAGGCGGCGAGCCTGTTCAGCGCGGTGGTGACGCTGTCGATGGTCTCGACGCCGTTCCTGATGCTCTTTGCGCGCAATCTGGAATTCGCGCCCGACAAGAGCGGCAAGGAGCTGGCGGGTCCCGAACATGCGCCGCGCGGGTCGGCGCTGGTGATCGGTTACGGCCGCTTCGGGCAGATCGTGTCGCAAATGCTGCACGCGGTCGATTGTTCGGTGACCTTGATCGACAAGAAGCCGAGCCAGATCGAGCTGTCCGAGCGCTTCGACACCAAGGTCTATTTCGGCGATGGGTTGCGGCTCGACCTCTTGCGCCGGGCGGGCGCCGACGAGGCTAAGCTGATCGTCTATTGCATCGACGACCGCAGCGTCGGCGCCGAGGCGCTGCGCCCGGTGGTCGAGGCTTTCCCCCATGCCAAGGTGCTGACGCGCGTGTTCGACCGCCGCCAGCTGATCGCGATCGACGGCGCCGGCGTGACCAGCGCGGTGCGCGAGGTGTTCGAAAGCTCGATCGCGCTGGGGCTGATGGCGCTGCGCCAGCTCGACATCGACGCGCGCGAGATCGAGGATGTCGAAGCGGCGCTGCGCCACCTCGACGAGGTGCGGCTCGGCGCGCAGATGGCGGACGGCGACCTGTCGGCGGGCATGGACCATCGTTTCCAGCCGGGCGGCAGCCGCGAGGGGACGAGCATCCTGGAAAAATTGCGCGAGAAGAGGCGGGCGGCGAAACTGGCGAGGGAAGAGGCCGAAGCCGCTGCCTTCCACTAGCTAGCAAGCGAGCAGAAAAAAGGGGCAGACTCGCGTCCGCCCCTCTTCGCTTTGGTTTGCCTTGGCGTCAGTCGAGCTTGAAGCGCACGCCCACGCGGTAGGTCCGGCCGAGCAGGTCGGAGAAGGTGCTGTTCGCGGCGAGCCCCGTTTCGGGGAGCAGCAGCGGGTTGGCGTCGAACAGGTTGGTGACGTTGAAGAAGAATTCGGCCTCCGACGCGTTCCCGACCTTGATCTTCTGCGTCAGGTTGAGGTCGACGTAGAAGGTGCCCTTGACGCGGTTGTTGTCGTAGGTCGGATTCTGGCTGGTCGAGGTCGGGCACCCACTGGTGCATTCGATCGCGGACGCCAGATATTTGCCCGAGCTGACGCCGCGGCCGGTCACCGTGCCCGAGAAGGTCGGGGTCGAATAGTTGAGGTTGCCGCGGAAGATCCACTTCGGCGTGCTCGCCTGGCCGCCGTTGGCGCCCACCGTATTGACGGGCGTCGTGCCGGCGATGCCGGTCTCCGACAGATTTTCGATGTAGCGCGTCGCGGTGCCCTTGAGCGTGATGCTGCTGTTTTCACCCACCGGCAGGCGATAAGCGGCGTCGAAGTCGATGCCGCGTACCAGCCGGCGGACATAGTTGAAGGGCTGGGTGCGGATCAACAGATAGGGCGTCGTCGGGGTCGAGCGCACCGGATCGGTGGTTATCGCGTCGCAGAACGCCTGTACGCCTTCGTCGCAGCGATTGACCACCTCCTGCGCGCTGATCGAATCGATCGCATCTTCGAGGTCGATACGGAAATAATCGACCGATGCCTGGAAGCCCGGCAGGAAGCGCGGAGTGATCACGCCGCCGATGTTCCACGAATCGGCCTTTTCGGGCTCGAGCGCGGGGTTTCCCGTGGTCAGCCCCGAATAGGGGAAGAATTGCGGGCCATTGGCGAGGTCGGGGGTGAAGGCGGGGTTGCGCACCGAATCGCTGTTCGCGGTGCCGGCCTGGAACAGCTCGTTCAGGTTCGGCGCGCGAATGTCGCGCGAGCGCGTCACGCGCAGGCGGATATCGTCGATCGGCGCCCAAGTCGCGCCGAGTTTCCAAGTTGTGACATAGCCCGAGGTCGAATAGTCGGTCGCGCGGACCGCGCCGTTGAACTCGAGCCCGAAGCCCAGCGGGATCAGCGTTTCGAGATAGGCCTCCTTCACATTATAACTGCCGCGGAAGGGAAGGTAGTTACCGACCGACCAGCGGTTGGTCGTCGTGCCGTTGGCATTGATCAGGGGCTGGAACTCCGCGGGCACGCTGCCGCGGATCTTTTCCTCGCGATACTCGCCGCCGATCGCGATGCTGACGTCGCCCGCCCAGGTGGCGAAGGGGGTCAGCGACAGGTTGGCGCCGGTGACATATTGTTCCAGCACCTGCTTGCGGAACGGATCGCCGAGCACATAGTCGATCGCCGCCGGATCGGCGACGCCGATGCCGAGGCGGTTGAGCGGCACGCAGCTCGGATCATTGTTGGTCGGGTCGGTGTCGACGTTGATCAGGCACTGGATCGAGCCGACCGCATAACCGCCCGTATTGCCCGCCGGTGCGAAAGCGGCGTTGGTCGCGTCGCGCATCCGCGTGACGTGCATGATGTTGCGCAGCTGTTCGCGCACATCGGAGCGGCCATATTGGCCGTAGACGTCCCAGCGCGCCGACTTGCCGAACGCGTCGAATTCGCCCTCGGCACCGATGACGTAGCGCTGGACCTGGCGCTTGTTGTTGATGCCGCGGAAGGGCAGGTCGGCCGCCGTCGTCGTGATGCTGACGCCGGTAACGCCGGCAAGCCGTTGCGCGCCGAGCGTCTGCAGCGCGAAGGCGTTACAGGTGGTCGGCACCGGGACGACCGTACAGCCGGTGGTGTTGAGCGTGGCCGATCCGAGGTTCGGGCCGGCGTTGAAGAAGACTTCCTGCTTGTTGAACGACCCCTCGGCGAACAAAGTCACGCCGTCCGAGACGTCGAAGCTGAGGCGGCCGTAGAAGCCGTAGCGATCGTCCTTGGGCGCAAGGCCGATGCGGCGGCCCGAATCGTTGACGCGCCAGTCGCCGCCGACCGTGCGCGTGACCGCCGCCGCGCCGCCGAGCGCGGGCGAGTTGAACGAGCCATATTGGAACGGGATGACTTGGCCGTTCTGGCCGAAATAAAGGCCGCGCAGGGCGTTGTTGTTGCCCGTCGAACCGGTGATGAAGCCGCCCGGCGCCTGATTCGTCTGGCCGGCATTCTCGCGGAAGGTGATGAAGGCCGGCTGGCCATTGGTCGCGGTATAGGCCGGGTTGGCGAAAGCCAGATAGCCCTTGTGGTTCCACGGCCGGTCGTTGGGATCGACCTCGTAAATGCCGTCCTGATGCGCGATCTCGGCGTTAAAGACGAAATGGCCGCGGCCGTCGGCGAAGGATTTGCCGCCCGCGATGCTGCCCGAATAGTTGAAGCCGTCGCCGACGTGGGTGACGCCGACGTCGCCGGTGATGCGCAGCCCCTCCAGCTTCTTGTTGAGGATGAAGTTGACGACGCCGGTGACCGCGTCCGACCCATAGGCCGACGACGCGCCGCCGGTGACCAGCTCGACGCGTTCGATCAGCGCCTGCGGGATGGTGTTGATGTCGACCCAGCCGAAGATCGTCGAACCGACCGAGCGGCGGCCGTCGACGAGCACCAGCACGCGACTCTCGCCCAGGTTGCGCAGGTTCAGCGCGTTGATGCCCGCCGAGCCGTTGGAGATGTTGAGGCGCGAGTTGGCCGGCTTGGTCGAGCCCGCGAGCTGGGGCAACTGGTTGACGAAGTCGGCGATATTGTTCGACGGCGAGGTGTTCTGGATATCCTCCTGCGTCAGCACGATGACCGGGGTCGGCGCCTTGAAGCCGTCGCGCGCAATGCGCGAGCCGGTGACGACGATCTGGTCGCCCGAGGCGGCCTCGGCGCTTTCTTCCTGCGGGAGTGTCTCCTGCGCCATGGCCGGGGCGCTGTGAACCAGCGCCAGCGCGGTCATCGCCGCGCCGAAGGCGATATTGCGGCCCAGCGACCCACGAACTCGTCCAATATTACGCATTTTTACCGTCCCCTTTGTTGCCCTGGGGCCGAACCGCACGTCGCTTGCCGCGTGCTTTGGTCCGCCCTGTCGTCCCACCTGTCCGCCTGGCGGAGCGTCGCTCCGTCCTGTTATTTTCTTGGATAGTCACCGTAACCGGCCGGCAAAGGCCGCGACCGGGGGCCGCGGAAGTCCGGCTTCGTGACGGCGAGGTTACAGGGTGGTTGCAGCCGGTCAACTGCTCCGCCGCTAACCTCGCGATATGGACATATAGCCTAAGGATATGGGGTTGCCGCGCGGCGCCATCATGCAGATAGCTTGCAGTTATAGGCGGCGCCCCGCTTGTTATGGGGTCGCGGCAGGGGGCTGCGATAGGGTTTTGGTTCGCGATCGTCTTTCATTTTCGGGGAGGGCCTGTTGATCCAGCGCCGCGCATTCTTGCTGGCTTCCGCCGCGCTCGTCGCGATGCCGGGCAGCCTGTTCGCCAAGCCGCGAGTCAAGGCCGGGACGCAAAAGATCAGCCTGTCGGGTGCGCGCGCGCCGATCGAGGTGGTCGAGGACGAGCTGGGCGTGCCGCATATCCGCGCTTCCTCCAAGCATGATGCCTTTTTCGGGCAAGGCTATCTGGTCGCGCGCGACCGGATGTTCCAGATCGACATGGAACGCCGCCGCGACATGGGGCGCATGGCCGAATCCTTCGGGCCGCGTTTCATTGCGGCGGACAAGGCGGCGCGGCTTTTCCTCTATCGCGGCGATATCGAGGCCGAGCTCGCGGCGATCCCACCCGAGGTGCTCGAATGCGCCAAGGGCTATGTCGCCGGGGTCAACGCACGCATCGACGAGCTGGCGGCGGATCCGTCGCTGCTGCCGCTCGAATATGGCATCCTCGGGATCGGCCCGCTGCGCTGGGACGTGCGCGACCTGGTGCGGGGCCGCGGCATCGGCATGGGCGACGCCGACGACGAGGTGCGCCGCGCGCAGCTCCACGCGCGCGGATTGCTCGAGGCCGACCAGCTGATGGCGCCGCTGCGTCCCGCCTGGTCCTTCACCGTGCCCGCGGGGCTCGACACCGCGGCGGTGAGCGAGGCCGACCTCGGCGTGCTCGATCCCGCCAACCGGCCGGGGGGCTTCGAGCCGCTGCAGGAAGCCGCGTGGCTCGACCCCGAGGCGCGGCGCGAGGACCGCTTCGCGCAGGGCAGCAACGCCTGGACCGTTGCGCCCTCGCGCACCGCGACGGGGCGCCCGATTCTCGCCAACGACCCGCATCTCGGCATCGGGCGATCGAGCCCGCGGCATATGTGCCATTTGTCGGCGCCGGGGCTCGACGTCATCGGCGCGGGCGCGCCGGGGCTGCCGGGGATCATGCAGGGGCATACCGACCGCTTCGCTTTCGGCCGCACCAATTTCCACATCGACCAGACCGACCTGTTCATCCTGCGCACCAAGGACGGCGACCCAAGCCGCTACTGGCACAAGGGCGAATGGAAGGCGTTCGAGACCTTCGACGAGGACATCCTCGTCAAGGGCGCCCCGGCCGAGCGCGTTACGCTGCGCTATGCGAACGGCCGGCCGATCGTGTCGGAGGACGCAGCGCGGAACCGCGCGGTCGCCTTCGCCACCGTCGCGATGCTGCCCGGCGCCAATGCGCGCTTCGCGATGATCGCGATCAACCTGTCGAGCGACTGGGCGTCGCTGCGCAAAGCGTTCAAGCTGCACGTCTCGCCGACCAATTTCCATTATGCCGACATCGACGGCAACACCGGCTGGCAGACGATCGGTTTCACGCCGCGCCGGCCGAAGCACGACGGGCTGTTCCCCGCGCCCGGCGACGGCGATTATGACTGGACGGGCATATTGCCGGTCGAGGATATGCCGCACGTCTATAATCCCGCGGAGGGCTGGTTCGCCTCGGCCAACCAGATGAACCTGCCGAAGGATTATCCGTATCGCGAGCGGATCATCAGCTTCAGCTGGAGTGACCCCTTCCGCTACGATCGCTGCGCCGAGGTGCTGCGCGCGCAGCCCAAGCACCGGATCGAAGACAGCATCGCGCTGCAGCACGACGTCCAGTCGCTGCCCGCGCGGGCGCTGGTCAAGCTGCTGCCCGCCGCTCCCTCGGCCGAAGCGGCGGAGGCGGCGGCCTTACTCAAGCGATGGGATTGCGGGATCGAGGCGAACAGCGGTGCGGCCCTGCTCTACGAGATGGTGCTGCCTTTGCTATCGACTGCGGTCTACGAGCGCGTCGTGCCGGCCGCGGCGCGCGACCTGGTGACGTCGCTCAACCTCGCCGAGATGCTGCGCATGCTGGCGGAGCTCGACAAGAGGCTGGGCGACGATCCCGCGGCGGCGCGCGATGCGCTGGTCGACGGCGCGCTGGTCGCGGGGTGGAGAAAGGCGGTCGAACTCGGCGGGCCCGACCCCGCGAGCTGGCAATGGGGCGACCTGCACCGCGTGACCATCGAGCATCCGCTTGCGGCGTCGAACGGCGCGATCGCCGCGGCGTTCCCGAAGATCATGGGCGGGCGCTCGGGCGGCGACTGGAACACGCCGATGGCACGCGGCTTCAACGCGCGGCGGGGTTTCGACGTGTCGCACGGCGCGAGTTATTTGTTCGTCGCCGACGTGGGCGCGTGGGACAACAGCCGCTTCCTGCTGCTGCCCGGCCAGTCGGCCGATCCGCGCTCGCCGCGCTACCGCGACTTTTATCCGCTATGGCTCGCGGGGACGATGCAGCCGTTGTGGTACAGCAAGGCGGCGGTCGACCGCCACGCCGCCGCGCGGCTGGTGCTGGAGCCGGCCTAAAGCGCCTCGGCGATCGCGACCAGTGTGCGGTCGACCGCGGCGGTCGCCTGGCTGTCGGTGTCCTCGGGCATGTCGTTGGCGAGCGCCGAGAAGATGAGCGTGTTGCCGCTGCGCGTCGTGAGATAGCCCGAGAGTGCGCGCGAGGCGTTGAGCGATCCGGTCTTGGCGAAGAGCTTGCCTTCGAGGATCGTGCCCTTGAAGCGGTTCTGCAGCGTGCCGTCGCGCCCGGCGATCGGCAGCGTCTCGCGCCACGCCATGGCCCACGGTTGGCGCGAAATCCAAGTCAGCAGGCCGACCGCGGCGCGCGGACTGATGCGGTTGTAGCTCGACATGCCCGAGCCGTCGGCGAAGTGATAGCCCGTGTCGGGAAGTCCGGCCGCGGTCATCACGCGGTGCATCACCGCCTGCCCGTCGGCGATCGAACCGCTACCCGCGTGGCGCGACACACGGCGCAGCATCAGTTCGGTATGGAGATTCTGGCTCTCCTTGTTGATGCGGATCATATTCTCGACGAGCGACGGCGCGGGCAGCTCGGCGAGCATCGCGGGCTCGGCGGGCAGGGTGGCGGCGGCGCCCTTGCGCTTCTCGGGATCGTCGGTCGCGGCCAGCGGGCGGTGGCGCACCGCGATCTCGCCATCGACCTTCACCCCGCGCGCGCGCAGCAATTCGCCGAGGCGCCACGCGGCATAATGCGCGGGGTCGTCGATGCCATAGCGCAAGGTCAGCGGCGCGGCCTCGGCGCCGACGGTGCCGGTCAGGCGGAGGACGCGGCTGTTCGGCATGCGGTCGGCTTCGATCTCCTCCTCCTTGCCCGCGGTCGTGACGACCTGATTGTCGATGCTGTAATAGCCCGAGGTCTGGAGGGTCGGCGCGGCGCCGATTGCGCCGGGCTTGAGCTTTACAACCAGCTCATTGTCGTCGAGCGTCAGCGCCGAATTGCCGGTGCCGTAGCGCGATGAAATATTGTTCCAGCTCATGCCGGGACTCCAGCGTTCGTCGGGGAACCAGCTGTCGTCGCCGACGATGTTGCGGACGCGGCGCATCTTCGCCGCGACCGCGTCGGCGAGGACCTGCAGGCAGTCGGTCTTGCAGTCGTCGGCGCTCGACAGCAGCGCGTCGCCGCGGCCGTGGAGCACCACATCGGTCGCACCGCCCGCCTGCTCGAGGCGGACGCCGGTGCCCTTGGCGGCCTGTTGCAGCAAGGGCAGCTCGGCATAGGCGATCGCGGTGGTGAACATCTTGGTGTTCGACGCCGGGATGAAGCGCTGGTCGGGGGCGATCGACACGAGGATTTCGCCGTCCATCGTGGTGACGAGCATGCCGAAGCGCGACCCCGGCGGGCCCTCGGCGAGCTTCTGTTCGACCATCGTCTGCAAGGGGACGGGCGCCGGGCTGGTCTGTGCGCTGGCCGCGGTCAGCGAAAGCGACAAGGCGAGCGCCGAGGCGAGGGCGAAGCGTGCGATCATTGGCGTCATGTTATGTCCGTTCATCCCAGGCTGTGATGACCGCATTGCCCACCGCGGGGCGCAGGGTCGTGATGCCGCTGTCGGCGTGGCGGGTCGGGTGGACCCGGTTGGTGAGCAGGGTCCAGGCGAGGCCACGCTCGAAATCGATCCAGAGCCCGGTGCCGGTGAAGCCGGTGTGGCCGATGGTTTCGGCCGAACAGGCGTCGCCGCCGTGCCATCCGGCGAAGGCGCGCTCCCAGCCGCAGCTGCGGTGGCGCTCGCCCGCGGTGCGGATTTCGGCCGTCATCGCGGGCGACAGTATCTCGCCCGCCATCAGCGCACGCGCAAAACCGAGCACGCCGTCGACGGTGCCGAACATCCCCGCATGGCCCGGCGCGCCGCCGAGCGCATAGGCATTCTCGTCGTGCACTTCGCCTTTCATCACGCGCCCGCGCCAGCTGCAATTTTCGGTCGCGACCGCGGGGCCCGGCGGCGGACCGAAGCCGAGCCCTTCGCCGAGCGGCCAGGCCGACAGCGGCGCGCCGGTGAGGCGCTCGATCGCGATGCCGAGCAGGATGAAATTGATGTCCGAATAGACGGGCGGGCCGTGGCGCCATTCGCGCTGGAGGACGAAGGCGCGCAGCCGCGCGGGATCGTCGCCATAGGTATAGATGGGCTCGACCGCGGGCAGGAACGTCCGATGCATCAGGCAGTCGCGGAAGGTCAGTCGTCGCTCCGCGGCATTCGCGACGTCATATTGACGAACATCCGGGATCGCGTCGGTCAGCGGGCGATCGAGGTCGAGGCGGCCTTCGTCGGCGAGCTTCAGGATCATCACCGTCGTCGCGATCACCTTGCTGAGCGAGGCGAGGTCGAACCAATGCTCGCGCGTCAGCGCCTCGCGTTCGGGGACGAGCGCGGCCATGCCGGCGAAGCGCACCGCGCTTGTTCCGTCGATGCTCACCACGCCGAGCGCGGCGCCGGGGACGCGGCCGCTTTGCGTCGCTTCGAGCGCGGGGGCGAAGCCCGCTTCGCAAACGGCGTCGAGGCTCATGCCGTGCGCCCCTTTACGCGGACGATGACGGGGAGGAGGAAGATCGCGGCGAAGCTCAGGGCGCCCGACAGCAGGAAGAAGCCGTCATAGCCGATCTCGGTCTGCATCGATCCCGACGCCCCCGCGAGCAGGCGCGGCAACAGGAAGGCGAAGCCCGAGAGCAAGGCATATTGCGCGCCGGGATATTTGGGGCTGACGAGCATCGAGAGATAGACGACGAACACCGCGCCCGCGAAGCCGTTGCCGAACTGGTCGACCGCGACCGCGGTGTAGAGGATGAAGGACGCAGGCTCGCTGTGCCAGAGCCAGACGTAGATCCAGTTGCCGAGCGCAGCGGTGACCGCGCCGATGCCGAGCGTCCAGCCGAGCGACAGCCGCGTCGACAGCCAGCCGCCGAGCGCGACCCCCGCCATGCTCGCCGACAAGGCGACGACGCCGTCGGCGACACCGATCTGGTGCAGGCTGTAGCCGCGCTCGTTCCACAGCGGATGCGACAATGTCAGCGTCAGCACGTCGCCCATGCGGTAGAGCGAGACGAAGGCGAGCAGCGCGAGCACCGCATAGCCGTAGCGCCAGAAGATCTCGACATAGGCGGCGGCAAAGCCCGACTTGCGCGCCAGCAGGTCGGCGGGCAGGCGGTTGATGCGCGGCAGCGCGAGCGCGAGCACCACGAAGGGCAGCAGCGCGATGGCGAGCACGACCGGGGTGACGTTGGTCTTCGCCGAAATGCCCGCGCCCTCGGCGGCCGACAGCAGCACCCAACCGATGGCGGCGGTGGCGAGCGTCGCGGCGAGCAGGATGAGCAGGCTGGCGGATATCCCCTTGATCAGCGCGGCGCCGCGACCGGTCGCCTCCTGCTGTTCGGGGCGCATCGCGGCGAGGATCGGGAAGGGAGCAAAGGCCGCGAGGGCGATGACCAGATAGGCCCAGGTCCAGTCGGCCCAGGCCGCGACCAATATCGCGCCGCTGCCCGCGGCGACCATCGCGCTGCGATAGCCCCAGAGGTTCGCGGCAACGATCGGCGCCTGCTCGGCCTGCGTGGGGGCGAGCTCGATACGCCAGCCATCGGCAGCGACCTCGAGCGTCGTGGTCCAGAAGGCGAGCAGGATCGCGAACAGCGCGGTGAGCGGCAGGCTCTGATCGCTCGAGGTGAAGGCCATTGCGACCATCGAGAGGAAGATGCCGAGCTGCGACAGCATGATCCACCCGCGCCGCCGCCCCCAGAAACGCGCGAAGCCGGGGATGTCATAGCGCTCGACGAGCGGCGCCCAGGCGAATTTGAAGGTCGGCAGCAGCGCGATCCACGCGAAGAAGCCGATGATGACGATGTCGACGCCGTGCTTCGAGAGCCGCAGCGTGAGCACCGCGTTGAACATGTAGAAGGGCAGGCCGGCGGAGAAGCCGAGCAGGAGGTAGAGGCCGAACAAGCGGCGTGCCGAGGGCTTGGCGGGGGTGTCCAGCGGGATGGGGGTGGGGATGGCGGCGGCGGTCATTTGCCACTCCCGGACAGTGAGAGGAATCCGGCAGATATCGGGTCAAACACGACATCAGCAATCCTCCCCATCGACTTGCGATGGGGAGGTGGCAGCGGCTTTAGCCGCTGACGGAGGGGCTGACGCCGTGAGACGTCAGTACTACCTTTCGGCCCCTCCACCACCGCTTCGCGGCGGTCCCCCTCCCCATCGCAAGTCGATGGGGAGGATTTTTGGATCCGTTCGTCACCCCAAAACCACCGCGGGGCCAAAGCCCCGCAATCCCGACCCCCGTTTTGCCCCGATGCCGTCAAATGCCACCCCAGAAGCCGGGTTGCGGCGGCGACAAGATGCCGTTCGCTGCGCTCACCCCGCCCGGGCGATCCTCTGCAAGCCAGAGCGGTCCGTCAAGGTCGGCGAAGCTGCTCGTCGCCGCGATCGCCCAGGCGGGGGCGATCGACAGCGACGAGCAGATCATGCAGCCGGTCATCACGCCGAGCCCGCGCGCGCGCGCCGCCGCTGCCAGTTCGAGCGCGGCGGTGAGCCCGCCGGTCTTGTCGAGCTTGATGTTCACGACGCCATAGCCGTCGGGGAGCGTGTCGAGGTCGGCGGCGACATGCACCGCCTCGTCGCCCGCGATCGCGATCGCCGAGCGGAAGCCGGCGAGGTCGCGATCGGCGTCGGCGGGCAAGGGCTGTTCGAGCAGGTCGATGCGGAGGTCGACCAGCAGATCCTGCAGGCCGGCGACTTCGGCGATGGTCCAGCTCTCGTTGGGATCGACGATCATCTTCGGCTTCGGCGCCGCGGTGCGCACCGCCCTGATCTGCGCCGCCGGCTCGCTGCGGTCGACCTTGACCTTGAGCAGCGGCGCGTCGGCGAGCGCCGCGGCGGCGGCGGCCATGCGGTCGGACGCGTCTAGGCTGATGGTCATCGCGGTGACGATCGGGGGCAGCGGTTTTTCGAGGCCGAGCGCGGCAGCGATATCGCTGCCCGCGAGCCGCAGTTCGAGATCCCAGAGCGCGCAGTCGACCGCGTTGCGCGCGGCGCCCGCGGGCATGATGGCGAGCAGTTCGTGCCGCGTCGCGCCCTGCTCGATCGCATGGCGCGCCGCCTCGATCGCGAGGATCGTGCTCTCTTCATTCTCGCCGTAGCGCGGATAGGGGACGCATTCGCCGCGGCCGGTGACGCCGTCCTGGCTTAGCGAGACGGTGACGACCCGCGCCGCGGTCTTCGTGCCGCGCGAGATGCGGAACGGCGTGTGCAGCGGCAGGGTCTCGCCCGCGACGGTCAGGGAGCGGCGCATGCGGTCAGGCAGTGGCCGCGACGCTCGGCGCGGCGGCTTCGGTGCCGAGCAGCCGGTCGAGGATCGTCTCGACCCCGAAGCGATAGGGATCGCTGGTCGGCAGTTCGAATTCGGCCTCGATCCTGGCGCAGAGCGCGCGCGCGTCCGCCTCGGACATCGCCGAGGTGTTGAGCGCGATGCCGACGACGCGGACATCGTCGTTGGTGAGCCGCGCGGCGTCCAGATTGGCCTCGATCGTCTGCGCGATGCCGGGCAGCGGATAATGCGGCAGGCCGCGCATATGCGGGCGCACCGGATCGTGGCAGAGGACGAGCGCGTCGGGCTGGGCGCCGTGGAGCAGCCCCATCGAGACGCCCGCGAAGGAGGGGTGGTAGAGCGAGCCCTGCCCCTCGATCAGGTCCCAGCCGTCGTCATCGCGCGCGGGCGAGACCTGTTCGATCGCGCCCGAGATGAAGTCGGCGACCACGGCGTCGAGCGGGACGCCGTCGCCCGCGACGAGGATGCCAGTCTGGCCGGTGGCGCGGAAATCGGCGGCGACGCCGCGCTTGGCGAGCGCGTCCGCGAGGCACAACGTCGTGTACATCTTGCCCACCGAACAGTCGGTGCCGACGGTCAGCAGCCGCTTGCCCGCGCGCTTGCGACCGTTGCCGACGGGGATGTCCGGGCGCGGGTCGCGCACGTCGTGGAGCTGGCGGCCGAGCCGCGCGGCGGCCTCGACCAGCCGCGGTTCGGCGTTCAGCCGGTGGTGCAGCCCGGATGCGATGTCGAGCCCGGCCTCCAGCGCGGCGAGCGCATCGAGGATCAGCGGCTCGCCGAGCTTGCCGCCGGCGTTGGCGATGCCGAGCACCAGCGTCCGCGCCCCCGCGGCGCGCGCCGCGGCGAAATCCATGCGCGGCAGATTCAGCGTCAGCGGACAATCGTCGTGGCGAAATTCGCCGACGCTGATGTCGGGGCGGAAGACCGCGAGCCCGCGCGAGGTCTTGATGTCGGCGGGGTCGGTCGCGTGGCCGAGGTAGAGAAGATAGGGCGTTTCGATCATATGTCGGCAGACCTGCGTAACGGTGGAACCGCGTTCTTACGCCCGGTTGGGGCGGCGATGCATATATCTAGCACCTCCTATCCCATAGCCTGGCGCTATAACCCCTCGAGCACCGTCGCGAGCACCGCGAGGAAGGCCGAGGCGGTTTTCGACGGCGGGCGGTTCTGCAGATAGACGGCATTGATGTCGAAGGTGATCGCGGGCTGAAGCGGGCGGCTCGACAGGCCGGGGGGCAGCGCGGCGTGCGCGGTAAAATTGTCGACGATCGCCATGCCGACCCCGGCGTTGACCAGCGCAGCGGCGACATAATAAGTGCGCGCCGATACGACCTCGTCGAGTTCGACCTCGAGCCGGCTGAGCTCGCTCGACAGCATCCGGCCGATCGGCCCGCTCTGCACCGGGCTGATGAACTTGTGGCCGCGCAGTTCGTCGAGGTGGAGGCGCGGCGGGGCGCCGGGCATATCCTCCTCGCGGTAGATGACGAGCAGCTCGCCCTCGCCGATCACCTGGTGCGCGACGGGGGCCGACAGCGGCACCTCGAAGCTGATCGCGATGTCGGTTTCATGTTCGTAGAGCTTGCGCACCATCTCGTCGTGGTGGAGCGTCTGGAGGTCGAACATGATGTCGTCGTGATCGGCCAGGAAGCGCGAGACCGCCTCGGGCACCGCGCCGAGGCCGAGCGAGGGCAAGGCGGAGATGCGCAGCAGCCCGCCGCGGCCGTGGCGTAGATTCTGACACGCCTGGCGCAGCGACCGCACGCGGTCCTGGATGTCCGAGACTTCGGCGAACAAAGTGTGCGCGTCCTGCGTCGGGATCAGCCGGCCCTTCGAGCGTTCGAAGAGGGTGAGGCCGATCGAGCGCTCGGCGTGGCGCAGCACCTTGGTCACCGACGGCTGCGACACGTTGAGCGAGCGCGCGGCGGCGCTGACCGTGCCGTGCAGGAACACCGCGTGGAAGATTTCGATCTGGCGCAGGTTCATCGTTCAGGGCCTCGGGCTGGAAGTGTCGGCGCACTTTCCTCTCTATGCCATCGGGTTATAGGGGGTGCAACAACGCTGGCTGGACGTCGGGCGCCCGTTCGGGACATCTCGTCGCCGACGTCCCGCAGAAAGGTTATGCCGATGCCGCTTGCCCCGCTTCGTCTCGTGCGTTTCATGGCCATGCTCTCGGGCGCGGCGGTGCTGCTCTCGGTTTCGGGGGCGGCGGCGAAGGCCGACGAGGCGGTCGATGTCATCATCCGCGGCGGGACGATCCACGACGGCGGCGAGGGCGCGCCCTTCGTCGGCGACGTCGCGATCCGCGGCGATCAAATCGTCCATGTCGGTCCGCCGGGCGGCTTTACCGCGCCGCGCATCGTCGACGCGAAGGGGATGATCGTCGCGCCGGGCTTCGTCGATCCGCACACGCATGCCGATGGCTTCCTGCGCTCGCCCGACAAGGCGATGCGCGTCAACGCGGCGTGGCTCAACCAGGGGGTGAGCACGGTGATGATCGGGGTCGACGGATCGGGCACGCCCGACGTCGCCGCCGACGCCGCGAAGCTCGAGGCGTCGGGCATCGGCACCAATGTGGTGTCGTTCGTCGGCTTCGGGCCGGTGCGCCAGCGCGTGCTGGGGCAGGATGCGCGCGCACCCGACGCGGCGGAGCTCGCCCGGATGAAGGCGCTGGTCGCGAAGGGCATGTGCGAGGGCGCGGTGGGGCTGTCGACCGGGCTCTTCTATGCGCCGCAGAGTTTCGCGACGACGGGCGAAGTCGTCGCGGTGGCGCGCGAGGCGGCGATCCGCGGCGGGATCTACGACACGCACCAGCGCGACGAATCGAGCTACAGCATCGGGCTGCTCGGGTCGGTGCAGGAGGTCATCGACATCGGGCGGCAGGCGGGCATGCCCGTGCATTTTGCGCATTTGAAGGCGCTGGGCGTCGATGTCCACGGGCAGACGGGCGCGGTGATCGCGGCGATCGAGAAGGCGCGCGCCGACGGGGTCGATGTCACCGCCGACCAATATCCCTGGCTCGCGTCGGGATCGAACCTCGACGCCTCGCTGCTGCCGCGCTGGGCGGTCGACGGCGGCGGCAAGGCGCTGCTCAAGCGGCTCGACGATCCGGCGACGCTCACGAAGATCCGCGGCGAGATGGCGGAGAACCTGCGCCGGCGCGGCGGGGCGGGGGCGCTGCTCCTGATCTCCGAAGGCTATCCCTGGACCGGGCAGACGCTCGAGCAGGTCGCTGCCGAATGGAAGCTCGACAGCCGCGACGCGGCGCTGCGCATCATCCGCCGGAGCGTCGAAGCGAAGGCGCGCGGCGAGGGCGGCGGGGGCACGGGCGTCGCGTCGTTCAACATGGCGCAGGCCGACGTCGACCTGCTGATGAAGCAGCCGTGGATGGTGACCTCGTCAGACGGCTCCGACGGGCATCCGCGCATGTTCGCGACCTTTCCCGAGAAATATGTGCGCTATGTCCGCGAGCGGGAGGTCATCGATCTTGCCACGTTCATCCGCCAGTCGACCGGGCGCACTGCCGATATCTACAAGCTCGACCGGCGCGGCTATCTGCGCGCGCGCTATTTCGCCGATGTGCTGGTGTTCGACCCCGAGAAATTTGCGCCGCGCGCCGATTATGTGCGCCCGCGCGAGCTGAGCGTCGGGGTCGATAAATTGTTCGTCAACGGCCGGCTGGCGGTCGACGGCGGGCACGCGACCGGCGTCGCCGCCGGCCGCGCGCTGCTGCGGCCCCGCCCGCCGGGCTGCGACGAACGGGGCTAAGCGTCAGGGCCGGCGCAGCAGCGAGACCGTGCCATGGCCGCCGTCGGCGCAGACGCTGACGATCGCCCACGAGCCCGAGGGTTTGTCCCACAGCTCCTTGACCGCCTGGCTGAGGTCGCGCGCGCCGGTCGCGGCAAAGGGATGGCCGATCGCGACCGAACCGCCATTGGGGTTGACGCGATCCCACGGGAAGGGGCCGAAATCGAAGTCGACCCGCGCATGGTCGCGGGTCCAGCCCGGCTTTTCGAGCGCGGCGACATTGGCGAGCACCTGCGCGGCGAAGGCCTCGTGGATTTCCCACAGCGCGACGTCTTCGTAGCGCAGCCCGTGCCGCGCGAGCAGCCGCGGGATCGCGAAGCTCGGCGCCATCAGCAGCCCGTCGACATGATGGTCGACCGCGGCGATCTCGTGATCGACCAGCTCGGCAAAGGGCGTGCCCTCGGGCAGCTTGCCGAGCCCGGCCTCGGTCGCGACCCACAGCGACGCCGCGCCGTCGGTGATCGGCGAGCTGTTGCCCGCCGTGAGCGAGCCCTTGTCCGACGTGTCGAAGGCGGGCTTCAGCGCTGCGAGCTTCTCGGCCGAGGTGTCGGCGCGCGGATTGGCGTCGCGCGCGAGTTCGGGAAGCGGCAGCACCAGGTCGTCGAAGAAGCCGCTCTCCCACCCCGCGACGGCGCGCTGGTGGCTCTTCAGCGCCCAATCGTCCTGCGCCTCGCGGGCGATGCCCCACTCCTGCGCGGTCTCTTCCATATGGTCGCCCATCGTGCGGCCGGTGATGCGGTTCGCCCAACCCTTGACGGGCAGGGTCAGGTCGTCGGCGGTCAGCGCCTGCAGCGCGGCGACCGCGGCGGGCGGGTCGGTGCGGAACAGCTTGACGATGCGCTTCGAGCTCGCGGGCTTGAGCCCGATCGGCGGGCTGCTCATCACTTCGGCGCCGCCGACGAGGGCGAGCTCGGCCGAGCCGCCGAGCATGCCGGCGGCGGCAAAGGCCGCGATCATGCTGGTCGAACAGGCGAGCACCGCCGAAAAGGCGGGAACGGTCGGGTCGAGCTTGGCATCGAGCCAGATTTCGCGGCCGATATTGCTCCAGCCGAGGCTGGGGATCACCGTGCCCCAGACGAACAGGTCGGGGCGCGCCTTCGCGGCCATCGCCTGGACAAGCGGGACCGACAGGCTGATCGCATCATGGTCGGCAAGCGCACCGCCGCCGCGCCCGAAAGGCGTGCGGAGGCCGGGGGCGATAAAGATCTTCTGGGCAAAACGCTGCATGACAAATCTCCATAATCGCGCGCGGGAGAGCGGCGGGAAGCAAGCTATGCAGCGGATGTGGGTGGCGATAGTCCGGCTGTCTACCGGACCAAAGCATATCAAAACATGGGGGGCAGAAACTTTAGCTGCGCGCGCCGTCGAGGAAGGCCGCGACGCGGTCCAGCCCATAGTCCTCGGTGACGAAGCTTTGCCCGATGCCGCGCGTAAGGATCAGCGGCAGCTTGCCCGCGCGGACCTTCTTGTCGTGCGCCATATGCGCCGCGAGTTCGGCGCCGCCGGTGTTGATGCCCGCGCTGGCGAGGCTGTGGGGAAGGTCGACGCTCGCCAGATGGTCGCGGACGCGGGCGGCGTCCTCGGGCGGGCAGAGGCCGTTGGCGGCCGAGAATGAATGCGCGAGGACCATGCCCGCGGCGACCGCCTCGCCGTGGAGCAGGCGGTCGGAATAGCCGGTCTCGGCCTCGAGCGCGTGGCCGAAGCTGTGGCCGAGGTTGAGCAGCGCGCGGACGTCCTGCGTCTCGCGCTCGTCGGCGGCGACGATGCGCGCCTTGGCGGAAACACTGTGGGAAATGGCCTTGTGGCGCGCTTCGCTGTCGCCCGCGAGGAGCGCGGCCCCGTTCGCTTCGCACCAGGCGAAGAAGGCCGCATCGTCGATCAGGCCATATTTGACGACCTCGGCATAGCCCGCACCGAGTTCGCGGCGCGGTAGCGTGGCGAGGGTGGTTGGGTCGATGAGGACGAGCGCGGGCTGGTGGAAGGCGCCGATGAGGTTCTTGCCCGCGGGCACGTTGATCGCGGTCTTGCCGCCGACGCTGCTGTCGACCTGCGCGAGCAGGGTGGTCGGTACCTGGACGAAGGCGCAGCCGCGCTTGACGATGCTGCACGCGAAGCCGACGAGGTCGCCGATCACGCCGCCGCCGAGCGCGATGACATGGTCGCTGCGCTCGACGCCTTCGCCGATCAGCCATTCGGTGAGCCGCGCGAGACCGTCCCAGCTCTTGCTGCCTTCGCCTGCGGGGAGGACGAGCGCCGAATGCGCGATGCCCGCGGCGGCCAGCGAGGCTTCGACCGCGGCAAGATAATGCGGCGCGACATGCTCGTCGGTGACGATCATCGTGCGCGGGCGCTTGAGCAAAGGCGCGACTTGCGTCCCGATCTCGGCGAGCAGGCCATCGCCGATCAATATGGGATAGCTGCGGCTGCCGAGGTCGACGGTCAGGCGTTCCATGTCGAGAGAGCCTCCATGATGGCGCGCACCGTATGTTCGTGCGGGCTCGACGCCGAACTGACGCGGATATGCGCCTCGGCATAGACGGGGTTGCGCACCGCGGCGAGGTCGCGGAGCACTTCGCCGGGGTCGCGGCCCTTGAGCAGGGGGCGGTGGTTGCGGCGCGCGACGCGCTCGACGAGCGTCGGGATATCGGCGTCGAGCCAGATCGACAGGCTGGCGTCCTTGATCAGCGCGCGCGTCTCGTCGTTCATGAAGGCGCCGCCGCCGGTTGCGAGCACGAGCGGCTTGCCGGTCAGCAGCCTTGCGATGACGCGGCGCTCGCCATCGCGGAAATGCCCCTCGCCGAAGCGCGCGAAAATCTCAGAAATCGTCATGCCCGCCGCGCGCTCGATCTCGTCGTCGGCATCGACGAAACGCATGCCGAGGCGCTGCGCGAGGCGGCGGCCGACGGTCGACTTGCCCGATCCCATCAGCCCGACGAGGACGATCGGCCGCGCGCGGATATCGGCGGCTGCGGGCCCGGATGTCGATCCGGCCGGGCTTTTCGGGTTTCCCGTCATGCTGGGCGCGGCTATACCGCCCGCGGCGCGCGGGACAATGGTTTTGCTGCGGCGCGCAAATATTGGGCATGAGGTGCTTGTGATCGACGGATTTGGCGAGGGCGCGCGGTGAGGAAGACCAAGGCATGGACGCTGGCGCTCGGCCTGTCGGGCTCGGCGATCGCGGCGGCGCTGGTGCTGCCCGCGCTGGCGCAGGAATCGCTGCTGCCCGAAGGCTTCGGCACACCCGCACCGTCGCCCGCCCCGACGCCGGCGCCGGCGCCGCGTCCGGGTACGCCTACGCCGACTATTACGCCCGCGCCGACGCCGAACGGGGTGACGCCGCCCACGGTGGTGCCGACGACCGGCGCCGCGGCCGAGGACGAGACGCTCGAAGAGGGCGAAGAGGTCGAACCCGGCACGCTGAAATATGATCTGCCGCCGGGCGCGCGGCGGCTGCTGACGCGCATCGGCCCGCTGACGCCCGAGACCGGCGGGCTGGCGCCCGACGCCTTCGGGGTGCGCGGCCAATATGCCGCGGCGCTGATGCGCGCGACGCGCGGGCCGATCGCCTCGCGCTGGGGATCGATCCTGCTGCGCCGCTCGCTCGCCTCGGCGATCGATACCCCCGCGACGATTAACGGTGCCGACCTGGCCGCCGACCGCGCCGGGCTGCTGCTGCGCATGGGCGAGGCGAATGTAGCGCGCACGATTGTGCAGTCGGTCGATTACGACCGCGCGAGCCCGCGTCTCGTCCAGACCGCGCAGCAGGTGTTCCTCGCCAATGCCGATCCGGCGGGGCTCTGCCCCTATGTGCCGGGCGGCCTCGCGCATGGCGACGAGCATAGCTGGCGGCTGGCCGCGGGCATCTGTTCCGGGCTGTCGGGCGATTCGGGCCCTGCCGGCTGGGCGATGAGCCGCGTGCGATCAAGCGGCAAAGTCGCCAATTTCGACATCTTGCTCGCCGAGCGCGTGCTGGGCGCGAGCGTTGCGGGCGGGCGCTCGATCACGATCCAGTGGGACAAGGTCGATCGGTTGACCAGCTGGCGTTTCGGCATGGCGACCGCGACCGCGACGCCGATCCCCGCTGAATTGCGGAACACCGAAACCCCGGCGATGCGCGCCTGGACCGTGCTCGCGCCGATGAGCGAGATGAACGACCGCGTCGCTGCCGCGCCCGACGCCGCCGCGCGCGGCGTGCTGTCGAGCGAGGCCTATGTCTCGCTGCTGAGCGCCGCGGCGAGCGCCGAGGAACCGCCCGAGACGCTGACCGCGCAGACCGATCTGCTGCAGAACGCCTTTGGCGGAGAGACGGCGACCGCGCGCTATGCCGCGATGCAAGGGCTTTGGGCCCGCGGCACGGGCGATATCGACCGCTATGCCGCGCTGATCGCGACGTCGCGCGCCGCGGCGGCGCTGCCGGTCGGAACGCAAGTCGACGAGGATCCGTGGCAGCTGATCGGATCGATGTTCGCGGGCGGGTATGACAATCGCGCGGTCGACTGGGTCCCCTCGGTCAATGTCGGCAGCCGCGCCTGGGGCGTGCTCGCGGTCGGATCGCCGCGTGCGCTCAACGGCACGACGGCGAGCGCGGTGAGCAATTTCTCGGGCGAGGACGACAGCCCCGATTACCTGCGCTCGAAGCTGCTGCTCGCGGGGCTCGCCGGGCTCGGGCGGATCGATCCCGACCAGGCGGCGTCGGCGGCGAGCGACCTCGGCGTTGACCTCGGCAAGCAGACGCGCTGGACGCGCGCAATTTCGGATGCCGCGGCGCGGCGGGAGCCGGGCATGGTCGCGCTGCTCGCGGCGACGGGGATGCAGGGCGACTGGTCGAAAATCCCGCCCTATCATCTCTATCATATCGTGCGCGCGCTGCGCGAAGTCGGGCTGCCATCGGAGGCGCGGATGATCGCCGCCGAGGCGCTGGTAAGGGTGTAAGATGCGCGACGGCGACGCCGCGCTGATCGATCGCTTCCTCGAAATGATGGCCGCCGAGCGCGGCGCGGCGCGCAACACGCTTTTGGCTTATCGCCGCGATCTCGAGCAGGCGGCGGCGATGGTGCTCGCGGGGCTGGAGGGTGCCGACACCGCGGCGCTGCGGCGGGTCATGGCCGGATATCAATCGCTTGCGGCGAGCAGCGCGGCGCGCAAGCTGTCGGCGCTGCGGCAATTTTACGCCTTCCTGCGCGACGAGGGCGAGCGCGCCGACGACCCCGCGCAGCCGCTCGCGCGCCCGGCGACGCGCCGCCCGCTGCCGCGCATCCTGACCCACGACGATGTCGAGCGGCTGTTCGCGCAGGCGGGCGAGGAAGCCGCGGGCGAGGCGCCGCCGGCGAGCGCCGTGCGGATGCTGCTGCTTCTCGAACTCCTCTACGGATCGGGGCTGCGCGCAAGCGAGCTGGTCGGGCTTCCCCGCCGCGCGGTCGCAGGCGAAAGGCAATATCTGATCGTCCGCGGCAAGGGCGACAAGGAAAGGCTGGCGCCCTTGTCCGAACGCGCGCGCGAAGCGCTCGACCGCTGGCTGCCGCTCGTCGCCGACGGATCGCCCTGGCTGTTCCCGTCGGGCAAGAGCCATGTCTCGCGCGTAAGATTGTTCCAGATGCTGCGCGAACTCGCAGGCCGCGCGGGGCTCGATCCCGCGGCGGTCAGCCCGCACGTGCTGCGCCACGCCTTTGCGACGCACCTGCTCGAAGGCGGCGCCGATCTGCGCGCCTTGCAGCTGATGCTCGGCCACGCCGATATCGCGACGACCGAGATTTACACGCATGTCGACAGCCGGCGGCTGGTCGAGCTGGTCAACCGGCGGCATCCGCTGGCGCGGATGGACGGCGTTGACCTGACGCCGCCATCGGCCTAGCGACGTCCCCCATGACAGCCTTTCTGGACTTCGAAAAACAGGTCGCGGCGCTCGATCGCCAGATTGCCGAACTACGCGAGATGGGCGACGATCCGACGCTCAACATCGAGGGCGACATCGCCCGGCTCGAGGATAAATCCTCGAAGATGCTGCGCGACATCTATGCCAAGCTGACGCCGTGGCAGAAGACGCAGGTCGCGCGCCACCCCGACCGGCCGCATTTCAAGCACTATGTCGCGGGGCTGTTCGACGACTGGATGCCGCTCGCCGGCGACCGCAATTTCGGCGACGACCAGGCGATCCTCGGCGGGCTCGCGCGTTTTCGCGGGCGCCGCGTGATGGTCATCGGGCACGAGAAGGGCGACGATATCCCGTCGCGGATGAAGCATAATTTCGGCATGGCGAAGCCCGAGGGCTATCGCAAGGCGATCCGCCTGATGCAGCTCGCCGACCGCTTCGGGTTGCCGGTGGTGTCGCTGGTCGACACCTCGGGCGCCTTTCCGGGCATCCAGGCCGAGGAGCGCGGGCAGGCCGAGGCGATCGCGCGCTCGACCGAGCAGTGCCTGGCGCTGGGCGTGCCGATGGTCGCGACGATCGTCGGCGAGGGCGGTTCGGGCGGCGCGATCGCGATCGCCGCGGCGAACCGCGTGTTGATGTTCGAACATGCCGTCTATTCGGTGATCTCGCCCGAGGGCTGCGCCTCGATCCTGTGGCGCACTGCCGACAAGGCCGCCGACGCCGCGGCGGCGATGAAGATGACGCCCGAGGATCTCTTGGCGCTGAAGGTCATCGACCGCATCGTTCCCGAACCCGTGGGCGGCGCGCATCGCGCGCCCGAGATCGCGATCAAGGCGCTGGGCGATGCGATCGCGCAGGAACTCGACGCGCTGGCCGGGCTGCCGCGCGAGACGATCCTCGCCGCGCGCGAGGAGAAGTTCCTCGCCATGGGCCGCGCCTGAATTTCCGGAACCCGTTCGCGGGATCGACGTTCTCCCTGACAACCCGATGAGCAGGATGTTCATCGCGGGTCTTGCCGTGCGCCGATATAGGCTATGGCGAGCAGAAGAGGACCAAAGGGAGGCGATCATGGGCCGGAAGATGACGACAGCATTGGCGTTTTGCCTCGCCGCCGCGGTGGGCGCGGGCGGTATCGGCACTAGCGCCGAGGCCCAGACCAAGGGCAAGACCAAGGCGATCAAGACCGCGACCGCGATCACCCCGAGCGAGCGCAAACAGGGCGCCGAGGCGCATCCGCAGCTCGTCCAGGAATTTGGCGGCAATTACGAGGGTCCGCAGGCGGCCTATGTTGGGCGGATCGGGCAGAATATCGCGGTGCAGTCGCGGCTGTCGAACGCGCGCAGCGATTTCACCGTCACGCTGCTCAATTCGCCGGTGAACAACGCCTTCGCGATCCCCGGCGGCTATGTCTATGTCACGCGCCAGCTGATGGCGCTGATGAACGACGAAGCGGAACTCGCCGGCGTGCTCGGGCACGAGGTCGGCCATGTCGCAGCGCAGCACAGCAAGAAGCGCCAGTCGGCGGCGACGCGCAACACGATCCTCGGCGTGCTCGCGGGGGTGCTGGGCGGCGCGATCGGCGACAATGGAGGCTTGCTGGGCTCGCTCGGCGGGCTGCTGCAGAATAATGCGATGCAGGTCGCACAGCTCGCGACTTTGGGCTTCTCGCGCAGTCAGGAGCTCGAAGCCGACCAGCTCGGCGTGCAATATCTGAAGAGCGCGGGTTACGACCCGATGGCGCTGTCGACCGTGCTCGCGAGCCTCGCCAACCAGACGAGCCTCGAGGCGCGCCTGTCGGGCGGCGATGCGCGCGCCCTGCCCGAATGGGCAAGCACCCACCCCGACCCCGCCTCGCGCGTGCGCAATGCCGAAACGCTAGCGGCGCGTGCGGGTGCCGGCGGGGTGCGCAATGCCGATGCCTTTTACGCGTCGGTCGACGGGGTGCTCTATGGCGACGATCCCGCGCAGGGTGTGGTCGAGGGCAACGAGTTTCTGCACCCCGACCTGCGGCTGAAATTCGCGGTGCCGGGCGGTTACGGCATGCAGAACGGCGCGACCGCGGTGTCGGTGAGCGGGAGCGGCGGGCAGGCGCAGTTCACGACGGCCGCCTATAATGGCGACATGAACGCCTATATCGCCGCGGCGTTCAAATCGGTCGCGGGCAATACCGCGCTCAGCCCCGGCAGCATCCAGCGCACGACGGTGAACGGCATCCCCGCCTATTATTCGACCGCGCGCGCGAACACCCAGTCGGGGGCGGTCGACGTCACGGTGTTCGCTTATGAATTTTCGCGGACCAGCGCCTTTCACTTCGTCGCGCTGACCAAGGCGGGCGGCGGATCGGCGTTCAATTCGATGTACAACAGCGTGCGGCGGCTGAGCAGCGCCGAGGCGGCGGCGATCAAGCCGCGGCGGATCGACGTGGTGACGGTCGCACGCGGCGATACCGTCGCGACGCTGGCGCGGCGCATGGCGTACAGCAATTATCAGACCGAGCGCTTCCAGGTGCTCAACCGGCTGAATTCGACGAGCCGGCTGACCCCGGGACAGAGGGTCAAGATCGTGGTCTACGCCAGCCGCTGAGCCGGCGCGGCGCGCCGGCAGCCGGGCGCAAAGAAAATGGGGCGGTGGAAACCCACCGCCCCATCTCTGTCTCTTGGTACCCGGAAGAACCGGGCGCCGACGCGAAGCTTAGAGCTTGGCGTTGACGTTGTTGAACGTGTTGCTCACGCCCTTACCAACCGAGGTCATCGCGGTGATGCCGGCGACGGCGATCAGAGCGGCGATGAGGCCATATTCGATGGCGGTGGCGGCTTTGTTGTCGCGAACGAACTTTTTGATGAACTTCATGTCTGGTCTCCTAACAAGTCACTTGCCCGGTTGACACTCTGGTCTTGGTCAACAGCTTTGGTTCTAAGCGCTATTGGTTTTGAAATTCTTAATGTGGCGGCGCGCCGGATTTTTCGATGAGTCCCGTTACAGGACAGACGAACTTTTGGTCGCGACGTTGTTCCACATGGAGCTGGCCGACTTGCCGACGTTGGTCATCGCGACGCTGGCGGCCATGAAGATCAATGCGAGTATCAGCCCATATTCGACAGCTGTGGCGGCTCTGGTCGACCGCATCAGCTCCACGATATGTATCATGTCCCTGCCCCTATCTTATGACAGGATCATCGTCCCTGAACCGCAAAGCCTTTTGATCATGGCCTTTTAGATGGAGCGGGCGGTCACTGGTCCGTGTCGCGTCGCGCCTTGCCCTGAACGAAATGCAAATCAAACCTTGGCCGTGCAATTCGGGGATTCTGGTCCTAGAGTTCCCGAGGCCTACGGATTTCGCATATCAGGGTTAATAATTTGTCCTCACCTGTCTCGTTAAAAGCCGCGGAAAACTGTCTCATTGTGGTCGCGGCGGCGATGGTCGATCGCGACGGCCGGGTGCTGGTCCAGCAGCGCCCGCCGGGCACGTCGATGGCCGGGCTGTGGGAGTTCCCGGGCGGCAAGCTGGAGCCCGGCGAGACGCCCGAGGCGGCGCTGATCCGCGAGCTTGCCGAGGAGCTGGGGGTCGAGGTCGATCATGCCTGCCTTGCCCCCGCCTGTTTCGCGAGCGAGCCGCTGGGCGAACGCCACCTGCTGCTGCTCGTCTATGCGCTGCGCAAATGGAAGGGCGTGCCCGAAGCGCGCCACGCGACCGCGCTGCGCTGGGTGCGGCCGATCGAGCTCTACGGGCTCGACATGCCGCCCGCCGACCGTCCGCTGATCGGGCTGCTCGAAGCCTTGCTTTAATCCTTCGGCTTGAGCGCTTCGGCGAGCGAGGCGGTACCGCTGCCGCGCCGCGCGGGCTGCGGCTGGTCGGGGTGCGGTGCCCAGCCGCTGAAATGGATCAGGCGGAAGCTTTCCGCGACGCGGCCGTCGGGGTCGGCCTGCGCGGCGAAGGCGAGCGCGATATGCGCCACCTCTTCGCGCGTAAGCGGCGGCGGCGCGGCGGCGAGCCGGCTCGCGAGGCCCGCGGCGCGCAGGTCGCGGACGAGCGCGAACCAGTCGCCGTACCGCACGCTCAGCGCCTCGACATCGACCACAGGCAGGGTGAAGCCGGTGCGCTGGAGCAGATTGCCCATCGCGGCGAGGTCGATCTGCGGATGCAGCCGCGCGATCGAGCGCACCCCGTCGGCCATCACCGCGCGGCGCAGTTTGGCGAGGCTGCCGTCGCCGACGAAGCTGCCGAGCAGCAGCCCGTCGGGCGCGAGCAAGGCGCGCAGGCGGATAAGCGCGCCGGGCACGTCGTTGACGCTGTCGAGCCCGCCCGGCCAAAGGATCAGGTCGAAGCTCGCGAAGGGCAGGTCGATCGCATCGGCCTCGCCCGTGAGCGCGCCGGTCGCCGCGGCCAGGTGCGGCCCGGCTTCGAGGATCGTCACCTCGCTGCCCATGGCGCGGAGATGCGCCGCGAGCGCGGCGTCATGCCCGCCGACCAGCAGCGCACGCGGGAAAGCACGCGTCACCATCGCCAGCCGGTCGAGCAGGCTTTCGGCGATGATCGGCGCGAGGAAATCGGCCCCCGGCGGCAGATTGGCGAGGCGGTCGCGCTGGGCGCGCAGGCGGGCGGCGGAGAAAAGCGGGGCGGGGGGCGGCGACATGCGGCGCTTGTGCCGCCTCGCGTCCTGCTTCACAAGCGGGACATGGGGGCAGCGACGGGCGATGTCGATGGCGGACCCTCGGCGGGAGCGGCCGATGTGATCGTCCGCGGCCTGCAGCGAACCGGCCGCGCGCTGATCGACTATGCGCTGCCGCCGCGCTGCCCCGCCTGCGGGACGATCGTCGCGGGCGACCGGCAATTCTGCCTCGGCTGCTGGCAGTCGCTGCACTTCCTCGATGGCCCCGCCTGCGCGCGCTGTTCGATCCCGCTGCCCGATGCGCTGCCCGGCGCCGATCTGCAATGCGGCGCCTGCCTCGCCGATCCGCCGCCCTTCGACGCCGCGCCTTCGGCGGTCGCTTATGGCCCGGCGGCGCGTACCGTCGCGCTGCGGCTCAAATATGGGCGGCGCGTCGGCCATGCGCGGCTGATGGCGGGGCTGATGGTGCGGCCGCTGACGAGCCTGGTCGGCGGCGGCGAGGCGCTGCTGGTGCCGGTGCCGCTCCACCGCTGGCGGCTGTGGTCGCGCGGCTTCAACCAGGCGGCGCTGGTCGCCGCCGAACTCACGCGGCTGACCGGGGTGCCGCACGACCATGAGTTGCTGCTCCGCGCCAGGGCGACCGCGTCGCTGCGCGGCAAGGGACGGCGCGATCGCGAAAAGATCGTCGCGGGCGCGTTCAAGCTCGCCGAGGGCGCGAAGGCGCGTGCCGCGGGGCGCCACCTGATACTGGTCGACGATGTCCACGCCAGCGGCGCGACGCTGCGCGCGGCGGCAAAGGCCTTGCGGCGCAGCGGCGCGGCGCGCGTGTCGGCATTGTGCTGGGCGCGCGTCGTCCCCGATGCGTTGGCGAGCGGCAACATATTTGACTTTGCTTCGTTGGCTTCCGATATGGTTGACGAAAGGATGACGAGGTAGCCGCCATGGCCAAGATCGAAGTGTTCACCAAATTCTTCTGCCCCTATTGCACGCGCGCGAAGGCGCTGCTCGACGGCAAGGGCGCGGCGTATCAGGAAATCGACGTGACGATGGACCGCGCCGGGTTCGAGGCGATGGTCGAGCGCGCGGGTGGGCGCCGCACCGTTCCGCAGATCTTCATCGACGGCAAGCATATCGGCGGCAGCGACGACCTCGCCGCGATCGACGCCAGGGGCGGGCTCGATCCGCTGCTCGGCACGGCCTGAGTCCTTGATCGTCTTCGACCTCTGCTGTGCCGCCGGGGACCACCGGTTCGAGGCCTGGTTCAAGAGCAGCGAGAGCTTCGCCGACCAGCAGGCGCGCGGGCTGATCGCGTGCCCGGTGTGCGGCGACAGCGCGGTGGCGAAGGCGGTGATGGCGCCGCGCGTCGGCGCCAAGTCGAACCAGCAGGTCGTGCCCGCTGCGCCCGCCGCCCCCGAAAGCGCCGGCGAAGTATCCCCCGAACTGGTGCGCAAGGTCATGGCGGGAATCGCCGCCAAACAGGCCGAGATGCTGCCGCAGTCGCGCTGGGTCGGCCGGGACTTCGCCGATGCCGCGCGCGCGATGCACGAGGGCCGCGCCGCCGAGGACCTGATCCACGGCCAGACGTCGCCCGAGGAAGCGCAGGCGCTGCGCGACGAGGGCATCGCGGCGGTGCCGCTGCTCGTCCCCTTCGTGCCCCCCGAAGCGACGAATTGAGCGACCGGATTATCGGGCCGATTGACGCTGCCCGCGCCGCGCCGCTACACGGGCGCCGGCGCACCCGTAGCTCAGCAGGATAGAGCGTCGGATTCCTAATCCGAAGGCCACAGGTTCGAATCCTGTCGGGTGCACCACTTCGGAACAAAGCTGGGCACCGCGCCCGGCTTTGTTTCGGCGGCACCCGCGATCAAGGCTTGCAGCAGATTGCTTTTCGAGCCGAGAAGCCGAACCTCTCCAACATCGACCTCCACACGCTGTGCAAGCGCACGGAGATGCTCCCGGTGATATCCGCCGCCCTCGATTCGCATCCGCTGGCGCGCGGTGGCGGCAAACTTGGCTAGCATGTCCGGCGAGAACGACTTTTGGCCCGCAGCGCTGAGCGAGGCGGTCACGCGCTCCGCGTCGGCCTTAGCCTGATCGCGGGTCGCCTTGAGCGTTGCGATGCGATCTTTGAGGTCAGGATCGTTCACGTCGGCAATGCCGTTCTCGATAGCGTCGAAGAGCCGTTTTAGCCGCAGCGGTCTCGGTGGCTCGCTTGTTAAGATCGGCCACATGGGCGCGCTTGCGCGTCGTCTGTTCCTGTCGCCGGTCCAGCACCACAGACAGGATGGCTTCCAGCCGGTTCGGTTGGAGAAGCCTGTCCTCCAGATGCTTGGCGACCAGATCGTCCAGCTTTTCCATTGGAACGCTTATCCCGGTGCAGGCGGTCGGCCCCTGCCGCGCCTTGGTCGAGCAGGCATAATAACGATACTGCCCGCCCTTGCCGGTGCGGATGGTCATGGCTCCGCCGCACTTCGCGCAATGAATGAGCCCTGTAAGCAGCGTAGGGCCGCTTACGACGCGAGGGGGTACCTTCTTGGGGTTGCGGGCCTGCAAACGTGCCTGCACCGCCTCATAGGTCTCCTGATCGATGATTGGGGGAACATCGACGACGACGGCCTCTGACTTCGGCTTAAGCTTTCGGTCCTTGCCACGGCGGTTGAACTCGTGGCGTCCGGTATAGGTCGAGCGGGTCAGTATCTGGTGCACGGCACCGAGGCCCCAACGCCCGCCATCGCGGGTGCGAATAGAACGCTCGTTGAGCCAAGCCGCGATGGCCTTGACCCCCATCGAGCCTGATACGCCATCGCCTTCTAGAGCGAGCCGGAAGATGGTCCGCACGGTCTCGGCATGGAACGGGTCAATCTCCAACCGCTTCTTGACCTTTGCGCCGCGCTGCTCGGCAGCGACGACGCGGTAGCCGATCGGTGGCAGCGATCCGTTCCAGAAGCCTTGGCGCGCATTCTCGCGCATCGCCCGCAGCACATGCTTGGCGGTCTCTTTCGACTGATACTCGTCGAACAACGCCATTATCTGGCGCATCATGACGTGCATGGGATCGTCGCCCATCTCCTGCGTGATGGAGACGAGCTTGACCCCGTTCTTGGCGAGCTTGCGGATATAGAATTCCAGCTCGAAATGATCGCGGAAGAAGCGGGAGAAGCTGTGGACGACAACGAGGTCGAACGGCGCCGGTTTCGATGTCCCGGCCTCGATTAGCCGCTGGAACTCCGGGCGGCGGTCATTCGTCGCGGAGGCGCCAGACTCGACATAGGTATCGACGACCTTGAGGCCGCGCGCCGCGCACCAGCCTTCGCCCTGTCGCCGCTGATCGGGGATCGACACATCATGTTCAGCCTGCCGCGCGGTCGAGACGCGAAGGTAGAGGGCCGCGCGCGCCCCCGTGATGGTCTGCGGCGCGGTCATGGCACTCTCCGTAGGGTCAGCTTAGAGGGGTGGGGAAAAGAATTCGTCGAACAGGTCGCCGAACCAGCGTTCGAACACTTCGACTTCCGCCAACGTGACCGGAACGGGATCGGGCCAATCATCGGTGACGCGCCATGTCGAGAGGTCATGCTTGGGAGGGCGGCCCGGAAAGGGCCACGGCTTGCCGAGCAGCAATTCAAGCTGCTCCGATGCGCTGGGCGCTCGCTCGGGGGAGGGACAGGCCACGCTGCAAGCGTCGCGCGGTAACTCGCGCAATGGAACAACAATCGGCGCTTTCGTGGCGCGCATCCATAAATGGCGACGAAAAAGAATAAACAGGAAAGATCGGAGAGCGGCGCTGGGGCGGCTTGTGACCGCCAGTCGGGCCTCTCGCTGCGAATCACCGGCATCCGCGCGCTTTGCAGATGGCTACTTGGATTGCTCGCGGGCATGATCTTCTCGCGCCTCGCGGATAGCGCACAGCACCCTGACGATTTCCCGCTCGACTGTCTTTACGCTGATGCCGAGGCGGTGGGCGATGCGGTCGTATGGAAGATCGTCGAAGCGGTGCATCAGGAACACATCGCGCGTCTGCTTCGGCAAGCGAGCAATCGCCCATTCGATCCGCGCTATCTCTGGATCGGGAGCTTCGTCGAAGTTGGGAACGACCGGTGGCGGAACGAGCAGGTCGCGGATTGTGCGCGCGAAGCGAGCGGCGAGGTTGTCGTCAGCCATGAGCCTGCCTCCGCCGGGGGCGATGGTGTCCCGTCACCCCGCCCACATGATCGAGCAATTCCCGGAGCAGGGGTGGAATGTCCGGCAATGACTTAGGGAGCAGGGGCCGCGATCCGTCGAGGTCGGGATTGCGCCAGACGTTGTAGGGCGACAGCACCGGGGCCAGCCGCCGGAGCGCAGGGGAGTGATAGTTTAGGCCGGTCGCATTCGCGTAGGCCAGCGCCTTGTCGATATGCAGGCCGATATGTCGGGCGCACCATCTGTCGTCGAACCCGACGTCGAGCAGATGCGAGGTGAGCGCCAACTGCGCCACGATGCCGGTTTGATAGAGAAGGTCGCCGGTGTCGGAAAACAGTCGTTCCTCGATCCCGAGGAAGAAGCTCTCGGCGTTTCGATAGCGGCACCGGCTAAGAAGCCGACCCTCTCGCGTTCGGGAAACGTCCGGCGTGGCCCGGACCTGCGGCGCCAATACAAAGTTTGAGATCGAGCCGGAAAGAAGAGAGCTCGCTCCGAGCGCTTCTCGCCGCGAGAGGGTGACGGGTGGCTGGGCTCGCGTTTTGGTGACCATTGGACATCTCGCAATATCGTAATAACCGATATCGGATATATCGCACCGGCCCGCGTAGGGCAATAACCGATATCGGTTATTAGGGTTGTGATTGCGCGGCTGGTTGGTCGGGTTAGGTCGATCCCATGGGAAGGCCTCCACTAAAGGTGAAAACCACCGTCGTCCGATTGCCGGAAGGGATGGGCGAGCGGATCGATAATCTCGTCGGGAAACAGCGCCGCGCCGCATTCATCCGCGAGGTCGTCGAGCGAGAGGTTGAGCGGCTCGAAAAGAAACATCGCGAGATGGGATTGCTTAAGTAGCTACCTCAGACGTGGTGGGGAGGGGCGATGCGCACCCTCGAAACGTCGCTGAAAACGGTCGTTTTGTACAGGCGAGGCAGCGCGAGCACCCGGATCGCACCCTCGAAAAGTGGCGAAAAGGCGGTATGCACCCGTGCGTGAGGTGTGTGACTATCGAATGGGGTCCGATGCGCAGCATCGCGACCCGAAAATTTCCGATCGGCCGGACTGGTAAGCCGAGGGGCGACTGACCGATCAAGCAGATGTTCCTTCACCTGAATTGGAACAAATGCGATCCGCCTTTATCCCGCTCGTTATGGCAATCCGATCTCGCTGTCAGTCTCGCGGGCAAGATTGCCATCGCGGTCGGGATATTGAATAGGCAGACTTGCCCTCCGAGTGACTGGACCTGATCGGACTTCGATGTATCGTCGAGCGCTGGGTAGGGGGATTATCGATGCGTCTTGTGGCCAAGTTCCAGTTCACAACGAAGTCAGAGGGCGATGCGGTCGCCCAAGCAGTGAATGGCACCCTCGACAAGTGGTGCGCCAGAAAGTTCATCCGGTCGGACGATGGCTCGACAGTCATTCGTCACAGTGGCGCTCACGCCGTTTATGAACGCGTCTCCGACGACATCGATGGTCAGCGCTGCGACACCTTCAGCATTCTTGAACCGATCGACGACGGACACCTGCAGACCGACGTCAACGTGCTGGCAGATGCCGAACGCACCGCCTTCCGCTGCCGGATCAGCATCGCGACAGATGGCGGCATCATCCCTGCCGACGTTTCGCTCCGTCCTCCGCGCTTCGTGCGAGAGGTCGTCGGGCTCGGTTTACCTTGGACGCTCGGCGTCGCTGGTGAGCGCGTGTTCGCCCGCGACTTCCCGGTCGATGTAGACGACGTTACCGAGCTTGAGGCGCTTATGGACGCGCCGCAGAGACGCCTTCCTATCATAATTGTTTCCGAGCTCGATGGCGAAACTCTGGCAGGGGACATCCATGAGCGGCTGAGCCAGGACCTGTGCGGCCTCGCTCACACCGTTCGGCTCTCACGCGAGGCAAGTTGGGAACTCACCCGCCGCCGTGGCAGGGAGTGGTCTTGCTACAACGGGGCTATCCGGCTCCTCTGGCCCTTTCGGTCCAATAGCTACGACCACCGCGCTCACCCGCTCTGGACGATAGATAACCTGTTGCGTGTCGACACGGCTGTGCAGGCTCGGAACCGACTTCGCGGGATCATTGGCGGATGGATTCTCGAGGCTTCCACGTTCGTCGCCGACGATCCGATCTTTCACGATTTCGAGGTCGCAAAGTTGAGACGGGCGGCGGATGAGGTGCGCGCGGCTGCGAAAGAAGACGGCGACATGAAGGGCCTCGCCGACGCCTATGCCAAGGAGAACGACGCTTTACGCGCGCGGGTCGATGAGCAGGATAAGGAGATTGCGACACTTCACGGAAACATTGAGGCGCTGAATATAGCGCTGCGGTCTGCTCCCTCAGCTGGTGAGGCGGAGACGGATGAAGCGCCACCGCAAACAATAGGGGAGGCTGTCGCCGCCGCGCGGACCAAACTGGCGGGGCGAGTCCTGATCGCGAGCGAGACCGACGCCGACATCGAAGATTTGAATCCCTCAGCGGGGCCGCCCGACAAGATTCTTCGTTATCTGCTCACCCTTGGCGACCTCGCCGATGCGCTTGCCAAAGGCCCGATCGGCCAGTCGGTGCCGATTTGGCTCCGAGAGCGCAACGTGGAGTGTAGCACCGACTCCGAAACGGCGAAAACCAGTGAGAAGGGCAAGCGCTTCCGCAACCGCATCGTTGAAGGTGACAACGTAGAATGCGAATTTCATGCCAAGCCGGCGGAAGGTGTGTCACCTGACCTTTGCGCGCGCATCTACTTTGCTACTGGTGCTGATGCACCGTTTGTGAAGGTTGGCTACATCGGGCGGCACACAGCCTAGTTCTGGCGCCCATCCTATACGCCTGTTGCCGAAATGGGGGCCGATTACTTGCTATCAGGGAGAGATGATGATGGCCAAAACTTCGAAGATCAGGGAGCGAAATAGGAAGGCAAGATAAAAGACCTGCCAGCTTTGCACGCATTTACGGGTGATTTCAGATAGATATAGTATGGCACCCTGCCTCAGCTGCCAGCTTTTTCCATCTTTTTCATGTAGTTGCAATCATTTACTAAATGGCAGATGTGTTTCTCGCAGAGCCGAACACCCTTTTTCTAGAGCGGAGATAGAGTTGATGGCGGGACGGCCGTTCAGAACGGAAGAGAGCATCAGCGCCGAGATCGCGACGCGTAACCGCGTCGAGGCGCTACTGGAGCGCCACGGCTTCAACATACGTGGACGCAATATAATCAAGCGGGGCACCGCGACGACGCAGGTGATCGAAGCTCAATTGGGCGACGGGCCTCTGATCAAAATGCATGTTCGATTATGCTGGCGGCGAACCGGGCGTCACTCCCGCGAACATCTGTACTCGGCAGCACAATTGCGCGCGCGGCTTGATGCTGGCGGCTGGGAGGAAACCCTAGAGAATATCGCCGCGCGCCACGCTCGTGAGGGGCTTACGCACCTACTACTCGTGCAAGATAGTCCACAAGGTTTTGTACTTGCAGCACTGGTCCCGAGCGCCGACATTCCCGCGATATGGCTGCGCCAAAGGGATGTAAGCGACGATCTCTTGAGTCGTGGCCTTGCGGGCAACATGACCAAAAACCACGCGGCGAACGGTTCAAGTCCTACCCTTTGGCTTCAAGATGACCGGCATCTTTCTACGCATGCTGTTGCGGATGTTCTGTGGGGATGGCCAGGGGTTATCAACGTCATGGCATTGCCCCTTACCGGGGGCGGAAATGTGGATTTCGATAGCTTGGCCGACATCACCACACCGGATATTGAAGCAGGACGGGACGGTACCGATCGCATCGTACAAATTCGTTCCGGTTATCCTCGGGACCCAAAAGTTAGGGCGCTAGTCCGTGACCGTGCGGCAGGTACGTGCGAACGTGAAGATTGTGGGGAGCGCCGGACCTATCCTGGCTTCCTAGATGTGCACCATATTCTCGGAATCGAAGTGAGCGACCGGTTCTGGACTTGCGTGGCGTTGTGCCCAAATTGTCATCGCGAAGCCCATTTCTCACCAGACCGCGATAAGATAAACGAGCGGCTGGCGGTCTTCGCACGACGATTTGTAGCCCCGTAGGTTCTTTGATCCGACAACGCGCGGCATTACAGTCCGATCTTAATCCCCCAGCGGCGAGTCCGCGTCGGGCATCGCCCCAGAAGCCTGAGGCTTTCGGCGATGAGATAACGTTTACGATTTCTTGTCGTTGGAAAAATCGTGATCGTAAGCCTCACGAGATAGGTAGCGGCTGAAAGCTGCCAGCAGCGAATTTGCTAGAGGGTCCCGCACTCGTCCGCATCGTCGAACCTGATAGGAGAACTTGCTGTTTTCGTATTTGCCGCGCTTTTGGAACGCGGCCGCGGGACAGACGCTGGGCACTTCATTCTTTTTCGCGAACCCTTTGTAATTTTCCTGAAGGCGCTTTGCCCGCGCATCCCAAGCTACGCTCGGAAATCTACCTTCAATAGCCGCCGTAGGAGAAAATTCGCATCGTCCGTCGTCGCGCAGCACTGCAAGATCAAGCACATTGAGATTAACCGGCGTAGCATCGGCAAAACTTACAATCGCACGTTGCGTACCCTTATGGTCGAAATGGTCGAGGGAAAAGGTGAGGCCGTGTTTGATCTCGGGCGGCAGTCCCGGGTCTCCCGTTTTGATCGGAGCAAGCACCGCAACTTTAAAATTTTCTTCGCGAGAACGCTTGCCGTCCAGTCGCACCATGAGGTCACAAGGTTGGGCAATGAGAACCCACAGCTTCAAAGAGCGCGGCGCCCCGATTTCGAAGAAATCCCCATTGCGCAACGGGTCTCGGAACGTGTTGACCAAATCGCCGGTCTCATAAAGCTCGCCGAATCGCAACTGCGCCAGGCGTGTGCTCGACGCTTCCGGAAGCGCCCGCGCAACATCGGCGACTCCTTTTACGATTTGCGCAGCGTCAAGAAATTGGCCGAGCCTCTCGCCGCCGAGCAGCTCCTTCTTGACGCGGTCCTTTTGCACGATGGAATAAAGTCGAAGGAGGGTCTCAAATTCGCTGACACCTTCGACTCCAGATGAGTTCACAATCATGTGCTCAAAATCAATCGGATCGAGATTTTTGAATTCGGTGAGGGCGTCGCCGAGCGCCTTTTGAAAGGCGCTTTCGCCAACGGATTTCATCTTTTCCGTGTAGATGTTTATGAGCGTGCGATATACCGCGCCGTAGAAGGCGTCGCTGTCTCCCAAATTCTTCTTTGAGATCGGCATGAAGAGTTCAAGGCTCAGCTCTTCTTCCTCTGAAAGCCTCCGCCATGCTGAAACCTCGGCTCCTTTGTCGAAGGTGTGCGTGAGCAGGCCGCAAAACCACCGGGTGCCGAATGCGCTCGCATCCTCCCCCGCTAAGGCCGCGATGATCTCTGTGCCCTTCGTAAAGCCGTGCGCTCCGTCTTCGCTGATATTCTGATCAAAAAAGAATAGCGTGCGAGCAGCTACCGTGGCTTCAGCAAGAAGCGATTCGCGCTTTTTTACCCATTCCGCTGGAGTCAGGAAAAGAACTGGGAAGTTCTTTGGCGCCATCTCTCGGACGGCCTTCGCAACTTCAACGTCTGACGCCTCGTCATCGAACGGCGTCAGCGAGGACCGGAGAAGGGAAAGTTGATCCGATTCGAGCGTACCAAGAATCGCACTAATCTGATCAAACATATTTTGGTTGTCTGCATTCAGGTCGATATCCGGAAAGTACTCGGCCGCCGCTTCCGCTGCCTCTGGAATTTGAGAAACGATACGCGTCACAAGCGCCGCATCAAGCGGCTTTTCCAACTGGTCGTCAACGACGACAATCTTTTTAATGTTGAGCTGTGTGAAAAGCTTTTCGAGCCGGTCTCCAATGTTTGTCATGTCCGGCGGCGAGGATGTATCTGCGGGCGCAGCAGGTGCGTCTGAGCCGGCCGCCTCCGGTGCAGCCGAATTCTCGTCAATCACGAGCGACACTCGCGAGGTCTATCTCAAATATATAGCGCTTACCCGCATCGTTGCGGTCGGATAGGAGGTTAATAGAGCCTCCCAATGAGTCCATGATCTGCGCATTGATATACAAGCCGAGTCCCCTCCCCTGGGCTTTCGGTTTCAAAGTCACGAATGGTTCAAAAAGGGTGTCTTCAATCGATTTGTCAATGCCTGAGCCATTGTCCCAGACTCTTATTCTATTCGGCTCATAATCAATGAAAATAACTGGCTCCTCAGCTCCAGGGCGTTTTGCCCGGTTCTTAAGCCAATATTCCGCATTAAGTATCAGGTTGTCTAGAACTTGAATGATGCGGCCTTGATTGGTTTCGAGCGAAAAATCACTCCCAGATACCGCAAGTTTACAGGTGAACTTGTCCCCTTCCCACCTGGAAACAAAATGCTCCTTAACGTCTCTTATCAGGTCGCTGATATCGAAGCGCTCAATCTTGTCTCGCTGGAAGCGTAGGGATGGCGTAAGATGGCCGACAATCTTGCGTAGAACCGAGACTGTCGAAATTACCTCTTGAGCGAACTGCACCAAAGGTGCGTTTTCGGGTCTGGATGCCCTCCCACGCGAGATTGCTCCGGACGCGCGACTCATCAGTCGATCGGTTTGATTCTGCACTTCGTGCGACAGGTTTTCCGCCAATAATCCCAGGCCGGCCAGTTCGGAGAAATCTTGCAGTTGCTCTGCCATGAGGTCGAGCTTTGGAACCAACACCTTGACGATGTCCGCCAACCCTTTCGCCTGATCAGAATATGTTTCCAGTTCGGCAAAAAGCCTACCTGATGCGGCGAGCGATTCTTCGGCCTCCGTCAGAAGGTCTTCCAACTCCCGCTCGGTCCCAGACGACAGGATCGGAGTCTGCTTGATCCGGGCGGTAACTTTCTCGATCTTCTGCCGCGCTGTCGACGCGTCGGTTTTGAGCGCCGAAGTCCGTGAGGTATAATGCGCTAACCGCTGTGCGACGTCAGTGGCGTCCGTCAGCGTTTGCTGGCTGCCTCGAAACGGGTGTTCCTTTTCTGCAAGCTCAGCCTTGTACAAGTTCAGATTGCGACGAATCGCTTCATACAGGCCGCCCACGGTCTCGGCCACGTGCATCACGAGCCGCTGAAAATTGATTGACCAGGGATTCGATACGAATCCCTCGCGATCTGTCTTCTCCTTCAGTTTCCCATTCTCGGCTTCCGATATTAATACAAACCCGAGCACATTCTGCGGCCGCAGACCATACCAGGAACTTCCACTGGTTTGCTGAACACCCAGCCGGAGCCAGTCTTGGCCATTCACACCGTAAGGCTTAATGCCGAACCCATCCCGAAACACCTTTATACCGGCTTGGAGGCGCACGAGTTGCTGCACTTCGTTGGCGTTAATCAGCCCTCCCAGCTTCCACCCGGCTTCATCAAAACGAAGCATGAACTCATCGATCTCACCTTTGAAGGGGCCAGGGTCGGCAGGCTCCTCCTTGTCGGCTGTCTCTGGAGAGGGAACCATCTCGATGTCGCCGAGCGATGCAAGATCGATTTCATAGTCGAACGTGACGAAGAATGATCTATCGACGCTGTATTGCAGGGGGACGGGTAGCGTTTTATTCTTCAGGAAGTCGAAGAAGGCTCGGCCGTTGTCGCGACTGATCGATTTGTCGTAAAATTCTCCGTCATTACCTCGCAGTTTCGCAAGGCGAATCTTGCCGCCGATCTTAAGCTTGCGATCTTTAAAGGCGAACTCAAAGCGGGAGACGGCTGCGTTACGAAGCTTCTCTGAGACGTGGCCGAGGTCCATCGGCCTGCCGTTGATCTTGAGCGTAACGAGGAAGGGTCTCGCTTCCGGATAGGGGGATATTATCTGGGATAAATCCGCAACCAGCTGCTCGACCGCGCTGCCGCGCCAAGCATTTGGATTGCGAAGCCCTGAAACGGCCAGAAGTGTACCCCGCTTTCGCAGATCCTTAGACGCATCGTTGATGGAGACAGGAACTTCGCTGAGACTGCGATCGTCCCCAAACGACGACCAACTGAATGCTACGTGTAGGCAGCCGCCGTCTTTGGTCGTCAGCATTTCCAAATTGTCACCGAGCTTTTGAGTACTTAACCGACCGAGTCCCTTGTCGCCCAGGGGCGTTCGTCCCTTCGGCGTCTTCCGGCCTTCGGACTTCATCTTTCGTTTTGCCGAGAGGGAAATCATCAACCAGCCGTCAATTATATCGGACCTGTTCATCCCGACGCCGTCATCCTCGACCGTGATATAACCCTTCACGTCCGGGAATGCCGAGCAGGACAAAGGCAACGCGTCCTCGGTGTTGACTACGACATTGGCAAAGGTTGCGTCGGCGTCGTATGCGTTTTTGACGAGTTCGACGATCGCTGTGACCTCATCTGATACTAGCTCTTCGCCCAGCTGCCGGACAACTGCCGCACTGATATCGAAATGAGGGGTGGCGCTGTCGGTCATGCCGGAAGCTTTCTTACCAGAAGAATCTGCTCTTCCTTCATTGTCGCCGAGCTCGCATTCCGGTCGGGCATTCGTTTGTGATAAATCCTGCGTGTGAGCGTTGTAACCGTAGTACAACCTGATGCACTCAGCAGTTCGCATAGAATTCTATCGGTAGGAACCTGCGTAGAAGCTATATTTCGATTTCCAACAGTCCAAATCATATAGGCGTTGTCGCGTAGACGGCCGACAAGTGAATTCAAGCTGAGTTGAACGTCGCTATAGAAGCGCAGCAGACGCGCGCGACCATCGCGCGAGGAAGCTGGAATTGCGTCGGCTGACCGCTGTAGGGTGGGACTTAGCTGAAATAGAATATCGTCCGCCAATTGGTCGGCTGCGCCGCCCCCCAGACTCCGCCGATCGATCTCGTGCGTCGTGCGCAGTAGGTCTGCATCGACCTTCGGGTCTATATCGGCCCAATCAATCCAGCTCAGCGGGAGGTAAGAATGCTGGCCATAGGTGACTGTCGTCAGATTATCGCCGTAGGGTGGTGAGGTCATCATAAGATCAAATGGGGATTGCTTCGGCAGACCTCCACCTTCTCGACTATCGGCGAGAGATATGCCGGTTTCAGCGACGTATCTGCCCTTATTTATCGAGCCCGCGTCCTGTAGTTTCTTCCGGAAAAAAGCGAAGCTGTCGGCGCTTCGGGACACCGTGTCCGAAAACACATCAATCGGCGACGCGTTTCTCAACGCTATCTCATCCACCGGCCTCGCATGCAGCTTGTAGGTCGATGTTCGGTCGTTGCTGGTAAGACGGATGGTTTCTGCGAGCGAAACCCACAGAAAACGTCGGACCCAAAGATCGTTACACTGTCGGATGGCCCGCCGTAGCCGTGACAACTCAATAGCTACGTCTTCGGTGAACCATTTCCCCCGGTTTTTCATGTCGGTCTCAATGGAAGAGCTTGCATCCTCGCGTGCAGTGAGTGCAACCTCTTTGCCGATTAACCCTACCGAGAAATTGACCCGCCTAGATGTACGTACGCGGCTGATCAAAACTGCGAGCGGGTTGATGTCTGTTCCATAGGCAGCCAGGCCGAAATGCATTGCGCTGACAAGTGAGGTCCCAGACCCGACAAACGGATCGTAAATCGACTTGATCTCAGGCTGAACAGCGAGAACTGCTTGTAGAAGCCGCCGCTGTACAAGCGGAACCATCATCGCGGGATATTGGAAAATGCAGTGGGCGCTATCGCTGCGATCACGTTGTCGGGAGGACCAAAAATCCGGGTCCTCAGATCGCTGCCTCAAAATGGTGAGCAATGCATCGTCGGCCTCATTGAGGCGAAAATCCCGTCGACCCGACGGAGCCGGCGCAGTTGAACTCATTGCTTCACGCTCGCCCCTCGATGCGACAAAAATTCATGGCATTGTCATCGATGAGCCATTTCTCCCCGGCCAAGCCGGAAGCAGGATAGCGAGTTATTTCAGACTCGGCAAAGGATATTCAACGCATGTAGCCTTACGTTTCGAAACGAAATTCTTGGCTGCATCTCTTGAATTGGTGCCGCGCACCCTAGCTGATTTTCAGGCGATCTTACCCGCCGCCTCAACGCTTTTACTCACGCGTGTGACCTCCGCTTTCGCCCGTTCCATCCCAAACCGGAAAGCAAAAGCGACGTTCCCTTCAGGAAGGGTAGGCAGCCAGGTGGCGTGGCGAAGCGGCATCGTCTAGAGGGCTATAGCAAAATGGTATTGCTCATCTTCGCCGGTCGCGGTGCACCACGCACATCCAAGATATCGTATGACCTCGTAATGCCCGGTCGTTGTCCGCGAGGCGGTGCAGCTCTGCGGGTGTTTCGCGAGCGGATTCCGGTTGTGGCCGACGGCATGGCTTGCGGAGCGGACTTTGGGTCCATTTGCAACTAAGGCTTTGACCTGGTTTTCTGGTAGCGCTAACAATTTGCGGTGCGCCTTAACAGAGGCGACGGTTTTGGGAGGTTGTGATGAAACAGGCGATGATCCTGATCGCGGCGCTGGCCTGGGCCTTGCCGGCCCATGCGGCGGAGCCGCGTGGGCTGCCGGTCGGGACCTGCATCAACATGGGCAACAGCCTCGAACCGCCGACCGAGACCGGCTGGGGCGGCCACGCCATCACCGATGCGGACTTCCAGAATATCGCCAAGGCGGGGTTCAAGACGATCCGGCTGCCCGTGCGCTGGGACAGCCATGCCGCGCGGGCGGCGCCCTATACGATCGAACCCGCTTTCCTCGCGCGGGTGCAGCATCTGGTCGGTGCGGCGCAGGCGGCGGGGCTCAACGTCATCCTCGACAGCCATAATTTCGAATCGATGCACAAGGATCCGCTGGGCAGCGCGCCGCGATTCGCGGGTATCTGGAAACAGATCGGCGTCGCCTTTGCCAAGGAGCCGACCGCCAGCCTGTGGTTCGAACTCGAAAACGAGCCGCACGACAAATTCACCAACGCCAATCTGATCGCGGCGCTGGCGCCCGCGCTCGCCGCGGTGCGCGCGACCAATCCCGACCGGCCGGTGATCATCGGCGGCGAGAATTGGAGCGGCATCGATTCGCTCGCGACACTGACCCTGCCCGACGATCCGAACGTCTATCCGACCTTCCATTATTACGAGCCCTTTCAGTTCACCCATCAGGGCGCCGACTGGGTCGATCCGGTGCCGCCGCTCGGTCGCGCCTATGGCAGCGGCGACGACGCCGAGCGGCTGGTGCGCGATGTCCAGAAGATCCGCGATTACAGCGCGCGCACCGGACTGTTGCCTTTCATGGGCGAGACCGGGGCGCACACCACGGTGCCGTTGGGCCAGCGGGTGCAATATCATGCCGCGGTGACCAAGGCCTTCGCGCCGCTCGGCATCGGCATGTGCACCTGGGCCTATACCAACACCTTCCCCTTCTACGACAGCGACAAGAAGGCGTGGCTGCCCGGGATGCGCGGCGCGATCGGGCTTCCTGACCCGACGAGTGCGCCCGCCGTGACGGCGTCCCCCGCTGCCGCGGGCGAGCGGCAGCCGACCCCCGAACTGCAGGCGCTCGACGACGCGCTGCCGGGGCGGCTGATCAACGACCCGTCGGCGCTCGACTGGTCGACCTTCGGGACGATCATGAAATCGAAGAACGTCAGGTCGGCCGATATCCCCGGAGGCGGTGCGGCGGTGCAGTTTGCGGTGCAATCGCTGGGGACGACGCCTTATGACGCGGGCGCCAATGTCCCGATCCGCACGGCGCTCGGCAGCAAGGGCGATTATGTCGCGGCCTTCTGGGCGCGCACGATCAAGTCCGACGCGCCTGACGGCAAGGGGCGGATCGGCGTCCGCTTCCAGCAGAATGTCGCGCCTTACGCCGGGTTCGGCGACACCGCGCTGACGATCGGGTCCGAATGGCAGCTCTACGAAGTCGCCGCGCAGGGCGACCGCGATATCGCCAGGGGGCAGGCGGTGCTCGGGCTGCAGCTTGCCGGCGCGCGGCAGACGATCGAGATTGGACAGGTGATGGTCGTCGAGGGCGCGAAAACGATCCGCCAGGCCGCGGCGCCGGCGGCGCCCGCCGCCGATCCCGAGCTGCCGCCGCAGCTCGCCGGCAAGGGCGACCTGCTCAACGATCCGGCGAACCGCGAATGGCTGCTCTATGGCGCGGCGCAAAGCGCGAAGGCGACGACGACCAATGTCTATGGCCGTGTCGCAACGCTGCTGACGGTCGGCACCGCGAGTTCGAACGCCTTCGATGCCGGGGCCTCTGTGCCGCTGCGCGATGCGATCGCCGAGGGCGACCGGCTGCGCATCGCGATCCTCGCGCGCACCGTTTCGGCCGCGACCCCCGACGGGCAGGGCAAGCTCGCGATCCGGGTGCAGCAGAATAGCGCACCTTACGACGGCTTTGCCGACAATGTCCTGATCGTCGGGCCGAACTGGCGGCTCTACCAGATCGGTACGACCGCAGCGCGGGCGCTCGCGGCGGGGGAGGGGCAACTCGCGCTGCACACCGCCGGGGCGGAGCAGGCGCTCGAGATCGGCCCCGTCTATGTCTTGCGCGAAGGCACGCCTTCGGTTGAATTGGGGAAATGAGCTGCGCCACCCTGTTCGATATGCTGACGCTGACGTCGGGCGATGCGCGGCTGGCGCTCGTGCCCGAGGCGGGGGGCGCCATCGCGGCGTGGCGCGTAGGCGGCCAGCCGCTATTCCATGAATCGGGCGTCGCGCCCGGGCCGGACTGGGATCCGCTGGCGATGGCGAGCTTTCCGCTGGTTCCCTTTTCGAACCGCATCGGCGGGGGACGGTTCCGGTGGGACGGCGCCGAATATCACCTGCCGCCGAGCGTGCTGCGCGACCGACATTCGATCCACGGCGTCGGTTGGCGCCGGACGTGGCAGGTGGTCGAAGCCGCGCCCGACCGCGCGGTGCTGCGCCTCGATCATGATGGCGATGGCGACTGGCCTTGGCCCTTTGTCGCGGAGCAGCGTTTTCACCTGACCGCCGGCGGCCTCGACGTCCGCATGACCGCGACCAGCGGCGCCGATATCGCGGTGCCGCTGGCGTTCGGGATGCACCCCTATTTCGATGCCGCCGGGGCGCAACTGGACTTTGCGGCGGCGCATATCTGGCGGGCGGCGCACGACGGGCTTCCCTTGCACGCCCAGACGCCGGGGCCTGCCGAAGACTTCGGCGGCGGGCTGGCGGTGGCGGCGACCGATCTCGACAATGGCTACGACGGCTGGACCGGGCTGGCCAGGATCGCGTGGGAGGGGCGGCGGGTCGAACTCTTGATCAGCTCCGACCTGCCGTGCGCGGTCGTCTATACGCCGCCGGGCGCCGGCTATTTCTGCTTCGAGCCGGTACCGCACAGCAACAATGTGCTGAACCTCGGCGGCCGGGGGCAGGCGATGCCGGTCGCGGCGCCGGGCGAAACGATCGCGGCGCGCGTGCGCTTCGAAACGCGGCTTCGGGACGGCGCGTGATGATCGATCCGGTCCGCACCGTCGTCATCGTCGGCGGCGGCACCGCCGGCTGGATGGCGGCGGCCGCAGCAGCGCGCTTCCTGAGCGATGGCCAGCGCCGCATCCTGCTCGTCGAATCCGATGCGATCGGCACGGTCGGGGTCGGCGAGGCGACGATCCCGCCGATCCGCGACTTCAACCGCATGCTCGGCATCGACGAGGCCGAATTTCTCCGCGAGACCGGCGCGACCTTCAAGCTGGGGATCGAGTTCGTCGACTGGGGCGCGCTCGGCGAGCGCTATCTCCACCCCTTCGGCGATCCCGGGCATAATTTCGAAGGCATCGCCTTTCACCAATATTGGCTGAAGCACCGCCACGATCCGCGCATCCGGCCCTTCACAGACTATTTCATCACCGGCGCCGCGGTGCGCCACGGCGGCTATGCGCCGCAAAGCGGCGACCCGCGCTCGCCGCTGCACCAGATGGCGGCGGCCTATCATTTCGACGCCGCGCTCTACGCCGCCTATCTGCGCCGGCGCGCCGAGGCCGGGGGTGTCGAGCGCATCGAGGGGCGGATCGAGCGCGTGTCGCGCGACCCGGCGAGCGGGCATGTCGCGGCGCTGCACCTAGCCGACGGGCGCGCGGTCGCGGGCGACTTCTTCATCGACTGCTCAGGGTTCGTCAGCCTGCTGCTCGGCAAGGAGATGGGCGTCGGCTATCGCGACTGGTCGCGCTGGCTGCCGTGCGACTGTGCGCTCGCGGTGCCGTCGGCGCGCGTCGACCCACTTTTCCCCACCACGCGCGCCACCGCGCATGGCTTCGGCTGGCAATGGCGCATCCCGCTCCAGCACCGCACCGGCAACGGCATCGTCTATTCCAGCGCCTATGCCGACGAGGACGAGGCGCGCGCCACGCTGCTCGCCCATCTGGGCAGCGAGCCGCTCGCCGAACCGCGCGGGCTGCGCTTCACCGCGGGGGTACGCGAGCGCCTGTGGGAGGGCAATGTCGTCGCGCTCGGTCTCGCGGGCGGCTTCATCGAACCGCTCGAATCGACGAGCATCCACCTGATCCAGACCGGGATCAACAAGCTGTTCTGGCTGTTCCCCGACATGCGCTTCAGCGCGGTCGAGCGCGACGAATATAACCGGCTGATGATCGACCAATATGAATATGTCCGCGATTTCATCGTCCTGCATTACAAGGCGACGGCGCGTAGCGACACGCCCTTCTGGCGCGACATGGCGGCGATGGAGATCCCCGACAGCCTGGCGCAGAAGATCGAGCTGTTCCGCACCAAGGGGCGTATCCGCCGCTTCGACCACGACCTGTTCGGGATCGCCAATTGGGCGGCGGTGATGCTGGGGCAGAATATCGCGCCCGAGGGTTACGACCCGCTGGTCGACGCGACCGACGACGAACGGATCGTCGCGGCGATGGCGCGGATCGCATCGGTGTTCGACCAGCAGGCCGCTGCGATGCCGAAGCACGCCGACGCGATCGCGCGGCTGGTCGCGCGCTAGCGCGGGGGCATCAGCCCGCGCAGCAGGAAATTGCGGATCGTCTCGTCGCGCTCGGACGAGGCTGCGCCCTGCACGCCCCGCGCATGCGGCGGCAGATGGTCGGCGGCGGCCGCCCCCTCGTCGCCGAAGACGAAATGCTCGAACCAGGCGCGCCAGGCTGCGCGCTCGGCGGCGGGCAGGTCGCGGATCGCGAGCAGCGCGTGGGCGAAGGCGAGCAAAGGCGAACTGCCGGCACGCGCATCGAGCCAATAATTGACCATCAGGTTGAGCGGCCCGGTCGCGCGGATATTGTGCCACCACAGCGCGGGGATGAAGATCGCGTCGCCGGGTTCGAGCGTCGCCACCTGCGCCTGCTCCATCGCCGCGGCGAAGCGCGGGTAGCGCGCGAGGTCGGGGTCGTCCACCGCGACCATGCTTACCGGCTGCCCCGCGGGGGTTTTGTTGAGCGGGCCGAGATAGAGATTGGCGACTTGCTCGGGCGGGAAGATCACGAAGCGCCGCACCCCCGCGACGACGACGGCGATATTGTCCGACTGGTCGAAATGCGTCGCGATATGGCTGTCGTTGCCCGTCCACAGCCGCGGCACCGCGCCGGGCGCATCGAGCGGCAGGCTGTGCTCGGCAAGGAAACCGGGCAGATAATCGTCGGCGGGGGTCGACCCGGCATAGAAGCTCGGCGGGGCGGCCTGTTCGCTCGCCCACAGCAGCCGGTCGAGCAATTCGGCCATCGTCGCGCGCTCGGTGCGGAAATTGAAGCCCGCCATATCGCCGCGATAGAAATAATGGCCGTGCATGCCCGGCGGCGCGGTGAAGACGTTCATCGCACCGCCCGCGCCATAGCTTTTTAGCAGCGCCGCCAGCGCCGCGGGTCCGGCGCGCCCGGCGGCGACCGCGGGCCAGTCCGCGACCAGCCCGCGCAGGACGAGCGGCTGCGGCCCGGCCCCCGCCAGCGTTGCCGCTTCGGCGACCGGCGCGGCGCTGGCCAGCCAGGCGCTCATCGGCAGGGAATCATGACATCCGCGACCGACGCCAACCGGACATCGGCGAGGCTGAAGCGCGCCGCGCCTTCGGTGGTCAGCCGGAAGGGGATTTCGACCCGGGTCATGTCGGCGCCCTTAGCAGCAAAGCATTTGAGCGGCACGCCATAGCTGCGCCATTCGCCGGGCGGCGCCGACGCCAGTGCAGCAAAGGGGATGGCGGTGCGGTTGAAGACGAGCGTCGCGGGCCCCGCCGGAGGCTGATCGACGCGCATCGTCGCGACGAGCAGCAGGTCGCCGTTGGTCTCGCGCGTCAACTCGACCGGCGCATGGGTCGATACTTCGACCGCGGCATGCCCGCCGCTGATCGCGAACCGGCGCGCGCCTTCCTGGACGCCGTGGTCGGTCGCGGTGACGGTCACCCGCCCGCCGAGTGCCTTTGCGGGCACGCTGCTGATTCGTGTCGTGTCGCCCGCGCCGTCCATCACACGCAGCGACCAAGATGCCGCAGGCACCCCGCGCGCGAACCAGTTGGTGCCGCTGTCATTGTCCGCGACTCCCGGATCCTCTGACAGCGCGGTCCAGCGCCCGCCGCTGCCGAGCCGCAGCCCATAGCCGAAGGGAAAGAGTTGGGGGCCGTCGGCGCGCGCTGTGGCAGGCCAGGCGGCCGGCAGTTCGCCGGTGAAATCGAAGCGCGGCTTGCCGTCCTTGCCGGCGACCAGCAGGTCGGCGACCCCCGCGCCCTCCGACCCCGGCAACCAGGCGGCGACAAAGGCGTCGGCGCTGTTGAGTTCGGGGTTCATGAACAAGGGCCGGCCGCTGATCATCACCGCGATCACCGGAATGCCCTCGGCCTTCAGTTTCCGCATCGTCGCGAAGGGCGCGCGCAGTTCGGGGCGCAGCTGGAGCGTTTTGAGGTCGCCCTGGAATTCGGCGTAAGGCGTCTCGCCGAACACGATGATCGCCACGTCGGGCTTCTTGCGATAGGCGCCGTCGGGGGCGAGTTCGGCGCTGCCGCCGGCGGCACCGACGGCCTCGTCGAGCCCTTTCCAGATCGAGGTCGCGCCGGGGAAATTGGCGTTGGTGACCCCGGTGCCCTGCCAGCTCAGCGTCCAGCCGCCCGACTGGCGGCCGATATCGTCGGCGGCGTCGCCCGCGACGAGGATATGGCTCCCGGGCTTGATCGGCAGCACGCCGCCCTCGTCTTTCAGCAGCACCAGCGACTTGCGCACCGCCTCGCGCGCGATCGCGCGGTGGTCGGGCGCGCCGAGCAGCTCCCATTGCCCGGCATAGCGCCGGCTCGACGGCTTGCCCGCCTCGAACAGCCCGAGCCGCATCTTGACGCGCAGGATGCGCGCGACGGCGTCGTCGATCCGCGTCATCGGCACCGTTCCGTCCTTCGCCTGCGCGACGAGCGAGGTCCACATCGCCTTCCAGCTGTCGGGCGCCATCACCATGTCGAGCCCGGCGTTGATCGTCTGTGGGCAGGAGGCGTTGGTGCATCCCGCGACCTGGCCGTGCGCGTTCCAGTCGCTGACGAGGAAGCCGTCGAAGCCCATATGCTCCTTGAGCAGGTCGGTCAGCAGCGACTTGTTGCCCGTATTCTTGACGCCGTTCCAGCCCGAGAAGCTGACCATGATCGTCGCCACGCCTTCGGTGAGCGCGGGCACATAGGGCGCGCCATGGACGTCGCGCAGCACCTCTTCGCTGATCTGCGCATCGCCCTGGTCGCGTCCCTCGAGCGTGCCGCCGTCGGCAAGGAAATGCTTGGTCGAGGCGATCACATAAGGACCCTTGAGCAGGTCGCGGCCGTCGGCGGGGCCCTGCAGCCCGCGCACCATGCGCCCGACATAATCGCTGACCAGCGCCGGGTCCGACGAATAGCCCTCATAGGCGCGGCCCCAGCGATAATCCTGCGGCACGGTCACGGTCGGGGCAAAGGTCCACTCCATCCCCGTCGCGCGGATTTCGAGCGCGGTCGCTTTCGCGATCCGCTCGATGAGGTCGGGATCGCGCGCGGCGCCCAGCCCGACATTATGCGGGAACAGGGTCGCGCCGACGATATTGCTGTGGCCGTGCACCGCGTCGGTGCCCCAGATGATCGGAATCGCGACTCCGCCGCGGCTCTTGTCCACCGACGCCGTGTAAAATTCGTCGGCGAGCGCGAGCCATTTTTCGGGCGGCGCGAAATCGTCGCCGCCCGGCCCGCTGCTGCCGCCGTTGAGGATCGACCCGAGATGATAGGTGCGGGCGTCTTCTGGGGTCGCGCTGCCGATATCGGCCTGGACGATCTGGCCGACCTTCTCCTCGATCGTCATGCGCGCGATCAGCGCCGCGATGCGCGCCTCGGTCGCGGCGTCGCGCGGCAAAGGCCATTTCGGGGCGGGCCATTTTTCGGGGTGCGCCGTCGCCTCGGGCGGGGTCGGGGCGAGCAGCAACGGCTTTTCCTGCGCGGCCCCCTGCACCGCACAGGCGGACGATAGCAGGGGGAGCAGCCAGACATGCTTGCGCATCATGATCCTCTCATTGCGGAGCCGCGCGGGCGATGGTCGTTCGGACGATGTCGGGGTGCAGCGCGAGCGCGGTCGGGTCGAGCCGGCGCGGCGGCGGGCGCAGCGCCATCAGCCGCGACAGCCAGTGGCCGGGAGCGATCGGATCGAGCTCGCGCGGCGCGATCCGTCCGCGCACGTCGAAGGCGGCGAGGATCGCAGCGAGGCTCGCAGGCCGCGCGCCGTCCCCGGCGACGAGACAGAGGCTGCTCCAGTCGGCGAGCGCGTCCTGCGCGATCACAGTGCGCCGGACATATTCGTCGACGTCGCTGCCCTGGCCGCCGGGGCGCGGCAGCAGCGCGATGACGCGCAAGATATCTTCGAAGGCATGGCCGAGCAGGCTGCCGTCGGCGGCGGGGACGTGCAGCGCCGCGGCGCCGATCGCGACGGCATTGGCCCGCCAGCTTTGCGCAAGCCGGCCGGGCGCGGTGCCGCCGCCGGGCGCGATCGTCGCGCTCCAGCGTCGCGTTTGCCAGTGCAGCCCGGCGGGCGTGGTCGCAAGCCGCTCCTCGCCGACAGGCCCGCCGGTTCCGGGCGCGAGGCTGAGCGTCGATGCCGGCAGGACGGCGGACCAGTCGTGCCATTCCACGCCCAGCGCCGCCAGCAGGCGCGAGCGCGGACCGGCAGCGTCGACGTAGAGGTCGGCGGCCAGCATCGTGCCCGCAGAGGTGACGATGCCCTTTACCGCCGCGCCGTCGGTCTCGACCCCGACCCTGTCGACGTCGTGCCGGACGATGCCGAGCGCCGCCGCCATCTCGGCGAGTAGGGCGGCGTAAGCGGCGGCATCGAAGCGCGCGCCGAAGCCGCCCTCGTCGCCGCGCGCGTCGCGCAGCGCGAGCAGCATCGCGGCGAAATCGGGCGCCGCGTCGCCGCTTTCGGCGCGGTGACGGAGCCAGATCTGGTGGAGCGGCACGCCCTCGACAAAGGCGATGGCCGCCGTGCTTGCCTCGCGTATCTCGCTGCCGTCGGTGCGAACATAGCGGCGCAGGAAGACGGGCTCGGCACCGGCGCGCCGCACGAACAGCGCCGGATCGAGCCCGATCTGGCGGTGGAACTTGTGGATGACCGGGCTCGCGGCGCCGAGTCGGTCGATCCAGCCATTCTCATCCGCGGGCAGCTTCACGAGCGTGATCGCCGCGCCGGGCAGCGCGCGGCGCAGCGCGATCGCCGCGGCCAGCCCGACGATGCCGTCGCCGACGACGAGGACCGAGCGGGTGAGGGCGCCGCCGCCGGTCATGTCGCCTCCCACGCGCCCGCTTGGCGGAGATATTCGGCATGATCGGGCCAGGCGGCGACGCGCTGGTGGATTGCGCCGCCGAGTTCGGCGAGCGAAGCGGCGATACGCTCCTGCGGCGGGATATCGGCGCGCTGGTCGTAACCGTGCGGCACCACCCCTTGGCCGAGATAGACGGCGATCCAGCTCGCCTCGAGGAACAGGCCCTCGCTGTAAAGCTCGACGCGGCCGGTATCGCGCCACAGCGCCATCTTGCGCGCGAGCTCGGGGGGCAGCGCCATCGTGCGGACATGGTTCCAGAAGTCCGAATCGTCGCGCCGCGTCGCGTGATAATGGAGGATCAGAAAATCGCGGATGCGATCATATTCGCGGTCGACGAGCGCGTTGAACATATCGCGGTCGGCGGGGTCGATGTGCCGCTCGGGGAAGAGTTCGACCAGCCGCGTCACCGCCTGCTGGACGAGGTGGATGCTCGTCGATTCGAGCGGTTCGAGGAAGCCGCTGGCGAGGCCGATCGCGACGACATTGCGGTCCCAGCTGTGCGTCCGCCGCCCGGCGCGAAAGCGCAGAACGCGGGGGTCGGCAAGCGGTTCGCCCTCGACCGCGTTCAGGATCGCGGCGCAGGCTTCGTCCTCGGACACATGGTGGCTCGAAAACACATAGCCGTTGCCGACGCGGTGTTGGAGCGGGATGCGCCAGCGCCAGCCCGCGGGCATCGCGGTCGCGCGCGTATAGGGCTCGATCGGCCCGTCGGGCGCCGTGCAGGGAAGCGCGGCGGCGCGGTCGCACGGCAGCCACTGCGACCAGTCCTCCCACGGCGAGCCCAGCGTCTCGCCGATCAGCAGGCTGCGGAAGCCCGAGCAGTCGACGAACAGGTCGCCCGCGATGACGTCGCCGCGGTCGGTGCGCAGCGCCGCGATATCGCCGCTTTCCGCATCGCGCTCGACGCCGACGACCTTGCCCTCGCTGCGCCGCACGCCATGCGCTTCGGCGAAGGCGCGCAGCATCGGCGCCATGCGCGTCGCGTCGAACTGATAGGCATAGCTGTAGCTGCTATCGAGGAAGTCGCCGCCTTCGGGAACCGGCGCGAAGCGATGCGCACGCGCGGCGACGATCGGCAAAGAAAAGTCGCAGATCGGCGGGAGTGTCGCGCCTGCCGCTTTCATCCGCAACCAATAATGATGAAAGCCGACCCCGGCAATGTCGGTGCCGTAGGCGCCGAAGGGATGGATGTAGCGCTCGCCGATCGCGCCGAAATCGACGAAGTCGATGCCCAGCTTGAAGGTCGCGCGCGTCTGGCGCATGAATTCCATCTCGTCGAGGCCGAGGCGGCGGATGAACTCGCGCAGGTGTGGCAGGGTCGCCTCGCCGACCCCGACGATGCCGATCTCTTCGGATTCGACCAGATGCATGTCGGCCTGCCCCGGCAGCAATTTTGCGAGCGCGGCGGCGGTCATCCACCCCGCGGTGCCGCCGCCCAGGATGACGACGCGGATGGGTGCGGAGCGGGTCACGGCCGGCCCTCGGCGCGCGCCGCGTGCGGACCGATCACCGCGCCGGTGAACAGTCCGGCGCCGACGGTGGCGAGGATCGACGCGTCGACGCCCGTCGCGAGCGGCTGCCATGCGTCCGCCCCCGCGGCGCGCCACGCGAGGTCGGCCTCGCCGCGGTCGAGGCGGATTTGCAGGTCGATGGCGGTCGGTGCCCTGTCCCCGAGGGGTGTCATTTCGATCACCAAGCCCTCGTTCGGGTCCGAGGCGGCGGCGCGCGCACGAAGGACGATGGCATCGCCCTGTTCCAGCCTTTCGCGGCCGAAAAAGAGGAAATGATCTTCGTCGGTCAGCGCGAGCAGCCCGGCGCGGTCGCCGGTCGCTTGCGGCGCGAAGGCGACGCTCGTCTCGATCACCGCCTTATGGTGCCGCAGCCTTTTGCCGACAAAACTCGGCTGACCCAGCGATCCCGCTGCAACCGACCGAGCGGTCAGTTGCAGTGCACCCGTGGCGCGCGACAGGTCCCACCACGGGGCGCCCTGCGGCGTGCGCAGCATCATCCAGTCCTTGGCAAGGCGCGCCTCGTCGAAATCGTCGCGCCAGCGATCCAGTTCGTCGCCCGCGAACGCCGCCAACGCCGGGCGCTCCGTTGTCGGCGCGATCGCCGCGCCCGGCGGCAAAATCCCCGGCCATCCATCCCGCCATGTCACCGGCAGCAGAAAGGTCTCGCGCCCCAAATTGGTCTGCTGCCCCGCATAGGGGCGCGTCGCGAGGAACACCGCCCACCAGCTGCCGTCGGCGATCTGCACGAAATCGGCATGACCGGTCGCCTGCACCGGCCAGCGCCGGCCCTCGGGCAGGTCGCGCTGCGTCAGGATCGGGTTGTCCGGCCCGGCGACATAGGGTCCCGTGACCTTGTCGGCGCGATAGATGGTCTGGCTGTGCCGGTCGGCGGTGCCGCCCTCGGCGGCGGTCAGATAATAATGGCGCCCGACCTTGTAGATATGCGGGCCCTCGGCCCAGACCGGCTTGTCGGCGGGGTGCACGCCTTTGTCGACCAGCAGGGTGCGCGTCGGCGCCATCGTCATCGCCGTCAGGTCGATCTGCTGCATCCACAGCGCGCGGTGGCCGTCATATTCGGGCGGTCCGGGCGGTGCGTCGTTGTACGCGATCCATGCGCGGCCGTCGTCATCGACAAACAGCGAGGGGTCGATGCCGCCGAAATCCAGCCAGTGCGGGTCGGACCAGGGACCCGCCGGATCGTCGGCGCCGATGATGAAATTGCCGCCACAGTCGATGCAGGTGTTGACGATGTAGAAGCGGCCCGCGTGATGGCTTATCGCCGGCGCGAACAGCCCGCGCGTCACGCCGACCCCACCGATCGTCAGCTGCTCCGGCCGGTCGATCGCGTTGCCGATCTGGCGCCAGTGGACGAGGTCGCGGCTGTGATAGACGGGCAGGCCCGGAAACCAGGCGAAGGTCGAGTTGACGAGATAAAAGTCGTCGCCGACGCGCACGATCGACGGGTCGGGCTGGAAACCCGGCAGTACCGGATTGGCGAAGTCGCCGGGCGCGACGTTCCCCGATTCGGCGTCGGGCGTTCCCGAATAGGCGACATGGTCGAACGACGCGACCGGCGGCGCTTCGGGTTGCGCCGCGGCCGGACCCGCCGCCAGCAGCGCTGCCGCCCCGATGATATCGCGCCAAACCGGCAAAGCGTTCCTCCCCTCGCATGCGTCTGCCGGGTTCGCCGCACCCGCTGCGCATGATTTTGTGTCGCCAGCCTTGACACCCCGGAGCGTGATGGTAGCGCTATCACAAACATGACGACGGGGAGGATCGAGGTCAATGGGTTTCGCGCTGGGTCCGCTTTTGCCGTCCGATTGGCGCACCGCGCGCCTGCTCGGGCGAGTCGATTTCGGCGACGGGCCGACCCCCGTGCTGATCGACGGCGGCACGCTTTACGACCTGACGGCCACCGCCGCGACGGTGTCGGCTGCGATCGCGCGCCGGCAATGGCTTCCCGAACATGGGCAAGCCGTCGCCTCGCTCGACCCTGAGGCCCCCGTGCTGCCTAAAGGCGCGGCGCTGCTCAGCCCGATCGACCTGCAATGCATCAAGGCGGCGGGGGTGACCTTCGCGGTGTCGGCGATCGAGCGCGTGATCGAGGAACGCGCGCGCGGCGACGCGTCGCAGGCGGCGAGCATCCGCGCCGGGCTCGAGCAGCATGTCGGGCAGGGCATCCGCGCGGTGGTCCCCGGCTCGCCCGAGGCGGCGGCGCTCAAGGCGGCGCTGATCGCCGAGGGCATGTGGTCGCAATATCTGGAGGTCGCGATCGGCCCCGATGCCGAAGTCTTCACCAAATCGGCGGTGCTCTCGTCGGTCGGCTATGGCGCCCCGGTCGGCGTGCGCTCCGATTCGAGCTGGAACAATCCCGAGCCCGAAGTCGCGCTGATCATGGACGGCGCGGGCGAGGCGGTCGGCGCGACGCTGGGCAATGACGTCAATCTCCGCGATTTCGAGGGGCGCTCGGCGCTGCTCCTCGGCAAGGCGAAAGATAACAACGCCTCGGCGGCGCTCGGGCCCTTCATCCGGCTGTTCGATGCCGGATTCACCATCGACGACGTCCGCGGCGCGCAGGTCGATCTGCGCATCGAGGGCGCCGACGGCTATGTGCTGACCGGCCAGAACCATATGAGCCAGATCAGCCGCGACCCGCTCGACCTCGCGGCGCAGGCGCGCAGCGAGCATCATTATCCCGATGGCTATGCGCTCTATCTCGGCACGCTGTTCGCGCCGACGCAGGACCGCGACGTGCCGGGCGAGGGGTTCACGCACAAGGTCGGCGACCGCGTGATCATTTCGAGCCCCCGGCTCGGTACGCTGGAGAATATCGTCGCCACCTCGCGTGACGCCCCCGCCTGGACGATGGGCATCGCCGCGCTCGTCCGCAATCTCGCGAGCCGCGGGCTCGTCGATCGCATCTGAAGGAATAATCTCACCCATGACCTTGAAACTCGGGCATTTGATCAACGGCGAAAGGATCGGCGCCGACGACGCCGCGCTGGAGAGCCTGAACCCGTCGGACACCGACGAGGTGGTGGCGCTTTTCCCCGCGGGTGACGGCTCAGTGGTCGATGCCGCGGTCGCCGCCGCGCGCGCCGCGCAGCCGGGCTGGGCGGCCGCCTCGCCCGAAATCCGCGCCGACCTGCTCGACAAGGTCGCGGCGACGATCATGGCACGCGCCGCCGAACTCGGCGAACTGCTCGCGCGCGAAGAGGGCAAGACCCGCGCCGAGGGCATGGGCGAGGTGATGCGCGCCGCGCGCATCTTCCGCTATTTCGGCGGCGAGGCTTTGCGCCGTCATGGCCAGACGCTCGAATCGACGCGGCCGGGGCTCGATGTCGCGACCTATCGCGAGGCGGTCGGCGTCTATGGGCTGATCACGCCGTGGAATTTCCCGATCGCGATCCCGGCGTGGAAATCGGCGCCCGCGCTCGCCTTCGGCAATACGGTGGTGATGAAGCCCGCCAATGTGACCCCCGCGATCGCCAGCGCGCTCGCCGACGTCATCATGGAATGCGGCGCGCCGCCGGGGGTGTTCAACCTCGTCCTCGGCCAGGGCCAGGTCGGCGCGGTGATCGCCGACCATCCGGGGGTGGATGCGATCTCCTTCACCGGCTCGCAGGGCGTCGGAGCCAAGGTCGGCATGGCCGCGATGGCGCGGCAGGCGCGGGTGCAGCTCGAAATGGGCGGTAAGAACCCGCTCGTCATCCTCGCCGACGCCGATCTCGACAAGGCGGTCGCGATCGCGCTCGACGGCGGCTTTTTCCAGACCGGGCAGCGCTGCACCGCTTCGTCGCGCGTGATCGTCGAGGATGCGATCCACGACCGTTTCGTTGCCGCGCTTGCCGAGCGCGCCAAGGGGCTGCGCGTCGGTGCGGCGCTCGACCCCGAGACACAGGTCGGCCCGGCGGCGAGCGAGGCGCAGTTCGAACAGAATCTGCGCTATGCGAAGATCGCGGTCGACGAGGGCGGCCGCTGCGTCACCGGCGGCGATGCGGTGAAGGCTGCGACGCCCGGCTATTATATGGCACCGACGCTGATCGCCGACACCGACCCCGCGATGCGGATCAACAAGGAGGAAGTGTTCGGCCCGGTCGTGTCGACGGTGCGCGTGAAGGATTATGACGCGGCGCTTGAACTTGCCAATGCCGGCGAATTCGGCCTGTCGTCGGGGATCGTCACCGACAGCCAGAAGCATGCGCGGCATTTCCGCAAGCATGTCCGCGCCGGGATGGTGATGGTCAATCTGCCGACCGCGGGGGTCGATTATCATGTGCCGTTCGGCGGCACGCGCAAGTCGAGCTATGGTGTGCGCGAACAGGGCTTTGCCGCGGTCGAATTCTATACCCAGATCAAGACGGTCTACACGGGGGATTGAGCGTGCTGACTCGGACGACACAAGCCGGAAAATCGGCAGCGAATTATCCCAGCCTAGCCGGCAAACGCGTATTGGTAACCGGTGGCGCGTCGGGAATCGGCGAGGCGCTGGTGAGCGGTTTCGCGCGGCAGGGCGCTTATGTCGCCTTCCTCGACATGCAGGACGACGCCGGCGAGGCGCTGGCGCGGCGCCTGACGGGCGATGGCCTCGTCGCCCCCCGTTTCGCGCATTGCGACCTCACCGACCTCGGCAGTCTGGCGCGCAATGTCGCGACGCTCGCCGCCGAAATGGGCGATTTCGACATCTTGCTCAACAATGCCGCGAGCGACGATCGCCACGCGATCGGCGACGTCACCCCGGCCTATTGGGACGAACGGATCGCAGTCAACCTGCGCCATCTCTTCTTCGCGGCGCAGGCGGTGATCCCGGGCATGAAGGCCGCGGGCGGCGGGTCGATCGTCAATTTCGGATCGATCAGCTGGCACCTCGCGCTGCCCGACCTCGTGCTCTACCAGACCGCGAAGGCGGCGATCGAGGGCATGACGCGGTCGATGGCGCGCGAGCTGGGCGGCGACAATATCCGCGTCAACACGATCATCCCGGGCAATGTCGAAACGCCGCGCCAGGCGCAATGGTACACCCCCGAGGGCGAGGCAGAGATCATCGCGGCGCAATGTCTGAAGGCGCGCGTCCAGCCCGCCGACATCGCGGCGATGGCGCTGTTCCTCGCCTCCGACGACGCGCGCATGTGCACCGGGCACGACTATTGGGTCGACGCGGGCTGGCGCTGATGGCGACGACGCCCGAACCGGTCGCTTTTCCCTCCGCCTCGCTGGGCGAGGGGCCGGTGTGGGATGCCGCGCGGCAATGCCTGTGGTTCGTCGACATCAAGCTGCGCCACCTGTTCCGCTTCGCCCCCGGGACGGCGGTGCTCGACCAATGGACTGCGCCCGGCGAGATCGGCTGGGCGCTGCCCGCCGATGACGGGCGGCTGCTCTGCGGCCTGCAGGATGGGCTCCACTGGTTCGATCCCGCAAGCGGCCAATTCGCTTTCTGGCAGGCGATCGAGTCCGACCTGCCGGGCAATCGGCTCAACGACGCCTGCATCGGTGCGGGCGGCGAGGTGTGGTTCGGCTCGATGGACAATGGCTGCGAACTGGCCACGGGCAGCTTCTATCGCCTCGCGGCCGGGCGCGTCGAACGTGCCGGTCCCGGCCCCTTCGCGATCACCAACGGCCCGGCGATTTCGCCAGACGGGACGACCATCTATTTCACCGACACCGGCGCGGGGCAGATATGGGCGGCGACTGTCGGGGCCGACGGGTTGCCGAACCGTCTTCGGCCCTTTGTGACCTTCAGCGAGGCCATGGGCTTTCCCGACGGTTCGATCACCGATGCCGCGGGCAATCTCTGGGTCGGCTGCTACGCCGGCTGGGCGGCGCGTTGTTTCAACCCGGCGGGCGAGGAGATCGCCAGGGTCGATTTCCCCACCGCGAACATCACCAAGCTCGCCTTCGGCGGCGCCGACCTCGCGACGCTCTATGCGACCTCGGCGCATCAGGAAATGTCCGATGCCGAACGCACGGCGCAGCCGCTGGCGGGGGCGCTCTTCGCCTTTCGCCCCGACATCGGCGGCCATCCGCTGCCGCTGGTCCGCACGGCATGATACGGCGCGCTCTGCTCTTGGTGGCCGCCGCGTGGGCCAGCCCGGCCCTCGCGCAGGTCGCGCTGGCGCCGCCCTTTACCGATCATGCCGTCATCCAGCGCGACCAGCCGATCACGATCCGCGGCACCGCGGCACCCGGCGACAAGCTGACCGTCCGTTTCGCGGGCAAAAGCGCGGTGGCGACCACCGATCGCGCGGGAAACTGGCAGGCCGGTTTCGGGGCGCTTCCGGCCGGCGGTCCTTATGAACTCGTGATCCTCGGCGCCGACGGACGCGCGGTCGCCGCAGCGAAGGATGTGATGCTCGGCGACGTCTGGCTCTGCTCGGGCCAGTCGAACATGGAATTGCCGGTGCGCCGCGCGCTCGATTTCGACAATCAGGCGCCGCGCTTCGCCGACCCCGGCTTGCGATTGCTGACAATCGAGAAGGCGACCGCGACCGTGCCGCAATCGCGCTTTGCGACGTCGCCCAAATGGCAGCAGGCGTCGGGCGATAGCGTCCCGGACTTCTCCGCCGCCTGCTATTATATGGCGCGCGACCTGCGCGCGGCGCGCGATGTCCCAATCGGGGCGATCGACGCGAGCTGGGGCGGCACACAGATCCGCGCCTGGCTCGATCCTGCCGCGACCGGCGCGATCTATGGGCAGGCCGAGGCCGATCTGCTGGCGCTCTACACGCGCGATCCACTCGCCGCGAACCAGGCCTTCTTTCCGCGCTGGGCCGACTGGTGGCGCGGGCTCAGCGGCGATGCGGCGGGCGATGAGCCGTGGGCCAAGCCCGACCGGCTCGACTGGAAAGCCTTTCCGTCGATGGCCTATTGGGACGCGTGGGACGGCACGGGGTTCAAGGATTTCAACGGCTATGTCTGGGCGCGGCTTACCGTCACTTTGACTGCCGCACAGGCAGCGCAGGGCGCGACGCTCTCGCTGGGCGTCATCGACGACAGCGACCAGACCTTCGTCAACGGCCAGGTCGTCGCGAATACTTTCAGCTGGTCCGACGCGCGCGACTATGCGGTGCCGCCGGGCCATTGGCGCGCGGGGGCAAACGAGATCGTCGTGCTCGTCGGCGACAGTTGGGGCAATGGCGGTTTCCAGGGTCCCGCCGAGGCGCTCAAGCTGACCTTCCCCGACGGTTCGGAAATGCCGATCGGCACCGGCTGGCGCTATGCGATCGCGACCACAAAGGCCGGCGGCGCGCCGCGCCCGCCGTGGGACCAGATCGCGGGGCTCGGGCTGATCCACAATGCGATAGTCGCGCCGCTCGGCCCCGTCGGCCTCGACGGCGTCGCCTGGTACCAGGGTGAGGCCGACGCCGGCATCGCCGGCTATGACGCGCGGCTCGCGGCGCTGGTCGGCGGCTGGCGGCGGCAGTTCGGCCGGCTCGATCTGCCCGTCCTCGTCGTCGGCCTCGCCAATTTCGGCGCGCCGGCCGCAAAGCCGGTCGAAAGCGGCTGGGCGATGCTGCGCGACGAACAGCGCCGCGCCGCCGACGCCGATGCCGCGGTCACGCTCGTTCCCGCGATCGACCTCGGCGAGCGGCTTGACATTCACCCCGCGAACAAGCTCGAACTCGGCCGCCGCCTCGCGCGTGCCGCCGAAGGCAAGCCATTTCCCCGCGTCATTGGCGCGACACTGCAAGGCGAAGCGATCGTCGTGCAGTTCGATGGCGTCACCGGCGCGCTGGCGAGTTGGAGCAGCGACCGCGCGATCGGGTTCGAACTCTGTGGCGATGCCCCGGGCAGCTGCCGGTTCGCCGCTGCCGTCGCCGATGGCCGCACGGTCCGCATCGCCGCCGACGGCCGCGCGGCGACGCGCATCCGCCATGGCTGGGCCGATAATCCGCTGGTCAATTTGTTCGACGGGGCGAACCTGCCCATCACCAGCTTCGAGGTGCCGATCCGCTGACCGCGCGTCAGTGATTGTGCCGCGGCAGCGTCTTCGACGTCCGGCGATATTTCAGCGCGAACTCCATCACCCCGCCTTCGCCGAGCTGGCCGGTCTTTTCGCGGAACAGCTCTTCCCACGGCGTGTTGCTCGGCGGGATGTCGGGCAGGCCCTCCGCCTGCCGCCGCGCAATCTCGTCGGCGTCGACGAGCATGTCGCAGGTCCCGGCGTTGAGGTCGACGCGGATGATGTCGCCGCTGCGCAGCCAGGCGAGCCCGCCACCCGCCGCGCTTTCGGGCGAGGCGTTGAGGATCGACGGGCTGTCCGACGTCCCCGACTGGCGCCCGTCGCCTAACGTCGGAAGCCACGATATGCCGCGCTGGATCAACGCGTCGGGGGGCTGCATGTTCACAACCTCGGCCGACCCCGGCCAACCCAATATGCCCGACGAGCGCATCACGAGGATACAATTCTCGTCGATCTCCAGCGCCGGATCGTTGATGCGGTGGTGATAATCGTCGGACCCGTCGAAGACGACCGCGCGCGCTTCGAATATCCCTTCGGCGCCGGGGCGCGACAGGTAGCGGGTGCGGAACTCGGCCGAGATCACCGAGGTCTTGAGGATCGCGAAGTCGAACAAATTGCCCTTGAGCGTCAGGAAGCCCGCCTGCGCCTGCAACGGATCGGCGAAGGGCCGGATCATCTCGCGGTCTGGGCTCTCGTGCCCCGCCAGATTGTCGGCGATGCTGCGTCCGCTGACCGTCAGGCAGTCGCCGAACAGCCGCCCGGCGTTCATCAGCTCCCACATCGCGGCGGGCACCCCGCCGGCGCGGTGGAAACGTTCGCCCAGATATTGCCCCGCTGGCTGCATGTTGACGAGCAAAGGCAGGTCATAACCATGCTCGGTCCATATTTCGGGTTCGAGTTCGATCCCCGCGTGCCGCGCCATCGCGACGATATGCGGCTGGGCATTGCTCGACCCGCCGCACACGCTCACCGTTGCAATCGCGTTGAGGAAGGCCTCGCGCGTCAATATGTGCGACGGGCGCAAATCCTCATGCACCATTTCGACGATCCGCCGCCCGGTGCGATAGGCATATTGGCCGCGCTCGCGATAGGGCGCGGGGATCGCGGCGCAGCCGGTGAGCGACAGGCCGAGCGCCTCCGCGACCGCGTTCATCGTCGAGGCGGTCCCCATCGAATTGCAATGGCCGAGCGACGGCGCGCTCGATGTCGCACGGTCGAGGAATTCCTCGTCGTCGATCAGCCCCGCCGATAGCGCGCGGCGGCTGCGCCAGATCACCGTGCCCGACCCGACCAGTTCGCCGTCGTGCCAGCCGTCGAGCATCGGCCCGCCCGACAGCACGATCGCCGGGATATCGACGGTGGTTGCCGCCATCACCTGCGATGGCGTCGTCTTGTCGCACCCGGTGGTCAGCACGACGGCATCGAGCGGGTAGCCGTTCAATATCTCGACCAGCCCCAGATAGGCGAGGTTGCGGTCGAGCGCCGCGGTCGGGCGGCGGCAGTTCTCGAAGATCGGGTGGACCGGGAATTCGATCGGGATGCCGCCCGCGTCGCGGATCCCGTCGCGGATGCGCCTGGCGAGGTCGACATGGACGCGGTTGCACGGGGATAGGTCGCTGCCCGACTGCGCGATGCCGATGATCGGCTTGCCCGACTGCAGCTCCTCCGGCGTGGTGCCGTAGTTCATGAAGCGTTCGAGATAGAGCGCGGTCATGTCCCAGCGTTCGGGATTGTCGAACCAGTCGCGCGATCGCAGCTTGGGGGGCTGGCCGGCGCCGCTCACCGCCGTTCGATACCCTTGGCGGCACGCGTCGCGAGGCTCGGCGCGGCGTCGGATTCGCGGCGGATCAGCGCATAGGGCAGTGTCATCTGCTGCTCTTCGGCACGCTCGCCCGCCCGGCGCGCGCGCATGATCGTCGCGATCGCCGACACCGCCCAGGCGGTCATCTCGCGGATCGGCTGGCGGATCGTCGTCAGCTCGGGCCAGATCGTGCTCGCCATCGCGGTATCGTCGAAGCCGCAGACGGTGATGTCGTTGGGGACGTCGAGGTGGCGGCGGTGCGCGACCGCCACCGTCGCCGCGGCCATGTCGTCGTTCGAGGCGAAGATCGCGGTCGGGCGCGGATTGACCGCGAGCAGCCGCTCGGCGCCATCCATGCCCGAACGATAGGTGAAGCGCCCCTGCACGATCAGCTCGTCCGACGCGTCGAGTCCGGCATCGGCCATCGCGGCGCGATAGCCGTTCAGCCGCCGTCCGCTCGCGACCTGCTCGGGGTTGCCGATGATGAAGCCGATGCGCTCGTGCCCCAGGTCGATGATATGCTTGGTCATGTCATAGGCGGCCTGGAAATCGTCGATCATCACCGCGCCGTGCGATCCGGTCGCCTTGCCGGGGCCCACCGCGATCGCGACGCCGTCGAGCTCGCTGACCAGGTCGAGCACGCTCTGGTCGTCGCACAGCGGCGGCGGCAGGATGAAACCCTTGATCCCGCCCTGCGCCAGGTTGCGCATCAGCGCCTGCGCGTCGGCGACATTGTCGCAACTCTGCACGACCAGGTGGATGTCGCCGCGCGTCGCTTCCTCGAGCGCGCCCATCAGGAATTCGCTGAGATAGGAGGCCGACGGATTGTCGAACAGCAGCGCGATGCGCAGTTGCTCGCCGCCGGCCAGGCTGCGCGCGGCGCGATTGGGCATATAGCGCAGCGCAGCGATCGCCTCGGTCACCTGCTTGCGCGTCGCGGCGCGGACATTGGAATCGCCGTTGATGACGCGGCTCACCGTCATCGGCGAACAGCCTGCGGCGGCGGCGACGTCGGCGATGGTCGGGGCCTTGCCCTGGCGGCGGCCCTGGCGGGGCGTGGTAGCGCTCTTTTCGCTCATGCCAGCGTCCCTAAAACGTCTGACCTGCCAGCGCTAGGCGAATATCGGGCGCGCGCCGTCGTCATATGCCGGGCGCCTCGGGGAAGCGTTGAGCGCGGTACCAGTCGAGGGGTTGCGCTGGTGCGGCATGGCCCGCGGGCAGCGGGCGCTTCGCCAGCGACTGGAAATAGGCGATCGACGCGTCGCGCCACCAGCGCGCCTCCTGCTGCTGGACCGCCAGCAGCGCCGCGACTTCGCCGTGACGGCGCGCGTCGATGCGGCCGCTGAGGCCGTTCCACGTCGCCGCCATCGCATCGACCCCGGCGACGCCGCGGTCGTAGCGCACGACCAGTTCGTCCCAGACGCTGCGCCCGGTGACCAGCCGGTCGTCCCAGCGCTTGCGGTGGAACCACAGCAGGAAGGGCAGGGCGGGGTCGCTTTCGTCGGCGTAACGGCGGGCGAGGCCGACGGGATATTGGGCGAGGGCGTTGCTGCCGCTCGGCGTCCGGTCGAACCCGATGCCGTCGGCGTCGGCGCGGTGGTAATAGACGGGGTTCCAGTCGGGCCGGCCAAGATCGTCGACCCACGGCGCCGGCCCGTAATGATGGTCGCTGCCCATCAGATGCGCGAGCCCGAGCGGGGTCATGGTGTCGACCACCGTCTGCCGACTCGCTAGCATCATCGGCACGATTGCGCCGACCAGTTCGGGATCGGGCGCGAAGCTTTGCGCCGTCCATTCGCGCGCAATCGTCTCCGACGACAGGCGCGGGTTCCACGCCAGCCGGCCGAAGGCATACCAGTTGGCCTGGTCGAAATGCGACCCGCTCCAGTTGCGGTCGGACCCGATATTGGCGACCCCGGCGATCAGGCTGGTCGGCGCGGGCTTGTCGCCGGTGACGATGTCGGCGAGCGTCGCGCGGCCGTCCTTGCCAAGCCCGCCGGTATCGAGCGCTTCCTCGAACAGCGGTGCGAGATAGGCGAGGTGGGTCGAGAAGCCGAGATATTCCTTGGTGATCTGGAACTCGAGCCCGAGCTGCGTTCTGGGCATCGCGCCGAACAAGGGGCTGATCGGCTCGCGCGGCTGGAAATCGAGCGGGCCGTTCTTGACCTGCACCACGACATTGGCGTCGAATTGCCCGTCGAGCGGCTGGAAGGTGTTATAGGCCTGCATCGTCCGCTCGGTCGCCGGGTCGGGGTCGTAGACGAAGGCGCGCCAGATCACGATCCCGCGCGTCCCCAGCGCACGCGCGAGCATATTGGCGCCGTCGGCGTGGCTGCGGCCATAATCCTGCGGTCCCGGCTGGCCTTCGCTGTTCGCCTTGACCAGGAAGCCGCCGAAATCGGGGATGGCGGCATAAATCTCGTCGGCCTTGGCGCGCCACCAGCGCTGCACTGCCGGGTCGAGCGGGTCGGCGGTGGCGAGGCCGCCCAAGTCGCGCGGCGCCGAAAAGCGCGCCGACAGGAAGACGCGGATGCCATAGGGGCGCAGCGTGTCGGCGAGCGCCTTCGCCTTGAGGATGAAGCGCGGGGTCAGGAAGGTCGCGGGCGCATTGACATTGTTCACCGCGACCGCGTTGATCCCGATCGATGCATTGGCGCGGGCATAGTCGGTCAGCCGCGGATCGACATAGCCGGGCAGCCGCCACCACTGGAAGATCGAGCGGCCGGCATAGCCGCGCTCGACGCTGCCATCGACATTGTCCCAATGGTCGAGCATGCGGATCGCGACGCGCGGCGCATCGGCCTGCGGCAGCGTATCGAGCGGCGCCCGTTGCTGGATATGGCGGAGCAGCGCGAAGCTGCCGTAGAGCAGCCCGATATCGTCGCGCGCCGACACGGCGACCGACCCGCGCGCGAGCCGGTCGATGCGATAGGCGCCCGTCCCGTCGGCGAGTCTGTGCGCCGGCAGCGTCGCGGCGCACGGCCGGTCGAGCCGGCACAGCAGCAGCGCCGTTTCGCCCGTGCCCGCTGGCGCCAGCGGGCGGCCGGTCCAGGCGGCGAAGGCGCGGTCGAGCTCGGCAGTCGCGGCCGCGATCGTCGGGCTCGCCGGTGCATCGACCGCGAGCGCGGGGGCGATGGCGGCGACCTCGGCGGCATAGGTGGGGGGCAGCGGGCGATAGCGCAGCCACAGCTCATAGCCGTCCTCGGCGCGCGCCGGGCCGGCCGCGAGCAACAAGGCGAGCGCCCATGACAGGATGATCGCTCCGCCCCGCATTCTCTTTGTCCATCTCCCTTTCCCGCGTTCACCATGGCTTGACAGCCTGCGCCGCGATTGTTCATGGTAGCGCTAACATAAGCGCGGAGAATCGATCCGTGCAAGCGAAAAGGGAGAGAGACGATCATGCGCACGACCCTGGCGGCCGCCCTGCTGGCCACGACGATGATCCTGCCGCTGACGCAGGTCACCGGGCAGCCGACGGCCTCCACGCCCGCCGCGGCAGCAGCCAAGCCGCCCGCCAATGCTGCCTATCGCAACGCCAGCCTGCCCGTCGATGCGCGCGTCGCCGACCTGCTCGCGCGGATGACGCTCGAGGAAAAAGTCGGGCAGATCGTCACCCTGTGGGACAGCAAGGCCGATGTGCAGGACCCCGACAGCCGCTGGAACCCGGCCAAGGCGTCGCAAAAATTTCCCGACGGCCTGGGCCAGATCGCGCGCCCGTCCGACCGCAGCGGCCCGAGCAGCCCGCGCACCAACAAATTGCGCTCGATCGCCGAAAGCGTCGATTATGTGAATGCGGTGCAGAATTGGGCGACCAAGAACACGCGCCTTGGCATCCCGGTGCTCTTCCACGAGGAAGCGCTGCACGGCCTCGCGGCGCGCGACGCGACCAGCTTTCCGCAATCGATCGCCATGGCCTCGACCTTCGACCCCGACCTCATCCGCGACGTCAACCGCGTGATCGCGCGCGAGGTGCGCGCGCGCGGCGTCCCCTATGTGCTCTCGCCCGTCGTAGACGTCGCGCGCGACCCGCGCTGGGGGCGGATCGAGGAGACCTTCGGCGAGGACCCCTATCTGGTCAGCGAAATGGGCGTCGCTGCGGTCGAGGGGCTGCAAGGCAAGGGGCGTCCCGGCCCGCTCGCGCCGGGCAAGGTGTTCGCGACGCTCAAGCATATGACCGGCCACGGCCAACCCGAAAGCGGTACCAACGTCGGCCCCGCGCCGATCGCCGAACGCACGCTGCGCGAGGATTTTTTCCCGCCGTTCGAGGCGGTGGTCAAACGCACCGGCATCGAGGCGGTCATGGCGAGCTACAACGAGATCGACGGCGTGCCCAGCCACGTCAACAAATGGCTGCTCGGCGACGTGCTGCGCGGCGAATGGGGCTTTGAGGGCGCCGTCGTCAGCGACTATTATGCGATCGACGATCTGGTCAAGCTGCACAAGATCGCCCCCGACCTCGCCGATGCCGCGCGCCAGGCGCTGGCGGCGGGGGTCGATAGCGACCTGCCCAATGGCGCGGCATACAAGACGCTCGTGGAATCGGTGCGCGCGGGCAAGGTGAAGGAGGCCGATATCGACGCCGCGGTGACGCGGATGCTGCGGATCAAGTTCCTCGCCGGGCTGTTCGAAAACCCCTTCGCGCGGCTCAAGGACACGACGGTCACCAACAATGCGGAGGCGATCGCGCTGGCGCGGCGCACGGCGGAAAAGTCGCTGGTGCTGCTCAAGAACGATGGCGTGCTGCCACTCGCGCTGCCGGCCGACGGTGCGGCGAAACCCAAAATCGCGGTGATCGGCCCCAACGCCGCGGTGGCGCGGCTCGGCGGCTATTACGGTATTCCGCCGAAGACCGTGTCCCCGCTCGACGGGATCAAGGAACTCGTCGGCGACAAGGCGAGCATCGTCTATAGCGAAGGCGTCAAGATCACCGAGAATGACGACTGGTGGGCCGACGAAGTCCAACTCGCCGATCCCGCCGCCAACCGCCAGCGCATCGCGGCGGCGGTCGAGGCGGCGCGCGGCGCCGACCATATCCTGCTGTTCATCGGCGACACCGAACAGACCAGCCGCGAAGGCTGGGCCGATACGCATCTCGGCGACAGGTCGGACATCGACATCGTCGGCGAGCAGGAGGAACTGCTCGACGCGCTGAAGGCGCTCGGCAAGCCCGTCGTCGTCATACTCGTCAACGGCCGCCCACCCTCCTATCCGGGCGTCGTCGCCAAGGCCGATGCCATCCTCGAGACCTGGTACGGCGGCGAGCAGCAGGGGCATGCGATCGCCGACGCGCTGTTCGGGCGCGTCAATCCGGGCGGCAAATTGCCCGTCACCGTCGCACGCAACGTCGGCCAGCTACCCTTCTTCTACAACCACAAGCCGACCGCGCGGCGCGGCTATCTGTTCGACGACAAGGCGCCCTTGTTCCCCTTCGGCTATGGCCTCAGCTACAGCAAATTCACCATCGGGACGCCGCGCCTCTCGGCACCGTCGATCGCGGCGGGGCAGCCGGTTTCGGTGACCGTCGACGTCGCCAACACCGGCTCGCGCGAAGGCGACGAGGTGGTGCAGGTCTATGTCCGCGACAGCATCAGTTCGGTCACCCGCCCGGTCAAGGAACTCAAGGGCTTCCAGCGCATCACGCTCAAACCCGGCGAGACGAAACCGGTGACGATCGCGCTGACATCGGCGGCATTCCAGATGTGGAATGCCGAGATGAAGCGCGTCATCGAACCTGGCGAGTTCGAGATCATGGTCGGCCCGAACTCCGCCGAGGTGCAGAGCGTCAAGCTGGTCGTCACGCCGTGATCGACAAAGCGCTCAGCCGGCGCGAAGCGCTCGCCGGCCTCTCGGCCTTGTCGCTCGCCGCCTGTGCAGGCGGAGCAGGGCCGGCCGCCACGCCGCCAACGCCGGGCGAGGGCCTGCACGCGATCGCGCAGCGCAAGGGGCTGCGCTTCGGCTCGGCGATTGCCTATGGCGCCGAAGGATCGGACAGCGGCTCGATCGGCAATCCCGACTATCGCACCATAGTCGAGCGCGAATGCGGGCTCGTCGTCGCCGAGAATGAGATGAAGTGGCAGGCGATCCGCCCCGGCCCCGACCAATATAATTTCGCCGCCTTCGACGCGATCGTCCGCTATGCCAAATCGAAGGGCCTCGATATCCGCGGCCACACCTTGCTCTGGCACCGCCCGAAATGGCTGCCCGAGTGGGTCAATAATTACGACTATGGCGCGCGCCCCGCGACCGAGGCGGCGCGGCTGATCACCAGCCATATCGAGACCGTGACGCGGCGCTATCGAGGCGTCATCCACAGCTATGATGTCGTCAATGAACTGTTCGACGACAAGACCGGCGCCTTCGTCGATACGTCGATGTCGAAGGCGATGGGCAGCCACGAGGCGGTCGTCGATCTCGCCTTTCACACCGCGCGGACCGAATTGCCCGACGCCGAGCTCGTCTATAACGACTATATGAGCTGGGAACCCGGCCATGCGAACCACCGCGCCGGCGTGCTGCGCCTGCTCGAGGGGTTCCGCAAGCGCGGGGTGCCGTGCGACGCGCTCGGCATCCAGTCGCACATCGAAATGCGCACGATCGACCGCAAGACGGGCATCGGCCCCTATGACCTCAAGGAGTGGCGCGCCTTTTGCGACGCGGTCACCGGCATGGGCTACCGGCTGCTGCTGACCGAATTCGACGTCAAGGATAATGGCCTGCCCGCCGACCATGCCGCGCGCGACGCCGGGGTCGCCAATTACACGCGCGCCTATATGGAGGTGATACTCGCCTATCCGCAGCTGCGCGATATCCTCGCTTGGGGCATGGTCGATAAATATAGCTGGCTGCAGGGTTTCGCGCCGCGCGCCGACGGCCTGCCGCAGCGCTGCTGTCCCTATGGCGACGATTATCGCCCGCATCCGATGCGCGCCGCACTGGCCGAGCTGTTCGCGGGCGCCGCGCCGCGCACTTGACCGCGCGGCGATCGCGGCGAAGGAAGGGCGGATGACGACCGCGCCCGATTGCCGCCCCGCCGACACGGCGGTCATCAACGTCCTCGCGATCGGCGCCGAGCGCGCGCCGTTGATCCGCATCGACGGCGCGACGACCGACCCGCGCGCGCTGGTCGATTTCGCCTGCCATGCGGTCGCTTTTGCGCCCGTTGCGGGCAATCTCTATCCGGGGCTGCGCGCGCCGATGCCGCTCGATTATGTGCGGGCGATGGCGACGCGGCTCGATCCGCTCGTGCGCCGCATCTATGCGCTCGGCGATGCCCGGCTCACACGTGCCGAATGTTTCTTCTCGATCGTCGCGACCCCGTCGGCAGAGCTCGTCCCGCTCCAGACGGTGCCGCATATCGACACCAGCGACCCGCTGCATTTCGCGACGGTCCATTATCTCTGCCCGCCGCATTTCGGCGGCACCGCCTTTTTCCGCCAGCGCTCGACGGGCTTTGAGGCGATTTCGCCCGACCGCGAGCCGGCGTGGGATCGCGCCCGCGACGCGGCGCTCGCCGTGCAGCATCGCCCGGCCTACCCATCGCCCCACACCCCCGACCATGTCCGCGTCGCTGCAATCCCTGCAGCGTTCGACCGGCTGATTCTCTATCGCAGCAACAGCCTGCACGCGGGGATCATCGAACCCGACGTCGCGCATCCCGCCGATCCGCGAACCGGCCGCCTGACCGCGACGATGTTCCTCGCCTATCGCCCGCCCGCATAAAGAAGGGCCGCCGTTTCGTGCGAAGCGGCGGCCCAAGGGAAGGAGGCGGGATGCACTCCTAAAAGGTGAAGCGCGCCAGGATCGTGAAGCGGCGGTCGCTCATATACCATTGGCGCGGGACGTACTGGATCTCACCGGCCCCGTTGAGCACCGCGGCCTCGGTCTTGGTCTGCGAGTTCAGGATGTTGACCGCCTGGACGCCCAGCTTGAAATTGTCGGTGACGCTGACCGTCGCCGATGCGTCAAGCTGGCCATAGGCGCGCTGGAAGATCGGATCGAACGGCGTGATCACGTCACGGATCGTCAGCAGATAGCGCGAGCGCCAGTTGTACGATGCGCGGAGCGACAGCGGGCCGATGTCGATGAACGGCGTGAAGTTGATCGTATGCTTCGACAGCCCCTGGAGCGGGAAGGCGTCGCCGGGGATCGCCGACTGGCGGCCCGCGGCGACGTCGGGGTCGGTCGCCGACAGCGTCGTCTGCGGCACCCCCGACGATTTGACATAGGTATAGGTCGCCTGCAGCCCCAGTCCCGACAAAGGCCCCGGCAGGAAGTCGAAGACCTGCTGGTACGACACTTCGGCGCCGGTGACCTTGCCGGTGTCGGACGAATTGACCGCCGTCGTCAGCACCACCGGGAAGGTGGCGCCATTGTTGGTGATATCGGTCGACACCGTCGCATTGGTCACGACATTGTGCAGCCGCTTGTGGAACAGCGACAGCGTGACCTGCCCAACCTTGCTGAAATAATATTCGGCGGTCAGGTCGAAATTGTCCGATGTCGTCGGCAACAGATTGGGATTGCCGGCCGTGACCGTGGACTGGATCCGGAAGCTGCCGGGGATGGCCGCGCCGGTGCTGTCGACATTCTGCGCCGCGGTCAGGCCGGTGATGTTGAAATAATTGCGCGAGAAGCCGAAGGGCGGCGCAAACACGCCCTTGAAATAGCCCGCGCGGAACTGCAACCCGCCGCCGACCTCAAGCTTCAGGTTCACGCTCGGCAGGAAATAATCATAGGTCGTCTTGGCGTCGATCGGCAGCAGCGCGCCGTTCAGATAATCGCGCGCCTGCTGCCGCACCGCCGGTGTGAAGGTACAGAAACCCGTCGCCGGCTGCCCGGCATTGGCGGCATCGATACACGCCTGCTCGGTGGTGATCGACGTCGGATTGTTGGCGAATTGCTGGAAACCCTGCGACGTCCGCTTGGTGCGCGTGTAGCGCAGCCCGACATTGCCGGTCAGCCGCGTTCCGCCGCCGAATTCACTGTCGAACTTGACCATCCCGTAGAGTGCGAAATTCTTGTTCTGCTGCGGGTTGATCTCGCCCGGCTGGAACGGCGTGCCCGCGACATTGCCGCAGCGGTCGGCGAGCGAATTCCAACCCGCGTTGATCGTCCGGCCGTCGACGCCGCAGGTCGTCGTCCCCTGCCATTCGCGCGCGATGGCGTTGGCATAGGCGATATAGGCCTCGCGATCCCTGACCGTATCGCCCGAATAGAAGAGGCGCCCCTGGCCCGCGATCGGATTGTTGGCGGCGCCGCGGAAGAAGTTCGGATAGAAGACCTGCTCATACCCCTGTGGCGGCGTGCCGCCGGTGCCGCCGACTACGCCGTCGACATTGTCGTCGAACCAGACCGGCCCGCCATTGCCCCATTGCTCGCTGAGCACGCCCCAATTGTAGATCGAGAAGCGCGCCGTCTGCTCGGTGTCGGCATAGCGCCCGCCGACCTGCACCGATTTCAGGAAGCCGCTGTCGGGGAACGACAGTTCGGCATCGACGCGGAAGGCGTCCTCGCTGCCTTCGCTTGCCTCGAGGTGGTCCATCGCCGCGCGATAGAAGCTATTGAACGGGTCGGTGAAGCTCTGGTGGTTGGTCCCGAAATAGGAGGGATGATCGTCGTCGTCGAAGCCGATCGTGCCGCCGGTCGATCCTTCCGGACCCGGGCAGGCCGGATTGATGCAGGTCTGCGGCGGCAGGAATTGCACCTCAGGCAGGCCCGTGCCGTTCAGCCTGATGGCTGCATCCTGATAGGACGAGCCCCACAGCGTGTTATCCTCGACGTCGCTCTTCGAATCGACGTGCTGATAATCGAAGTTCAGCGCGAAATTCTCGGTCGGGGTCCAGCGCAGATTGGCCGAATAATCGGTGGTCTTGATCCGCTCATAATGGTCGCGCCGGATGTTGTTCGACTGGAGGCCGAGCACCGGGGTGCGCACATCGTCGGTCTGCTGGTCGGCGCGCCAGCCGGTGGGGCCGGTGATCACGCCATTTTCGAACACGCCGCTGTCGTCGAAGTCGAGCGAAGTGCCCGCGACGGCGCGCGAGTCGCCGTTGTTCGACACATTGTCGGTCGCGATTTCGATCGTATTCTCGCTCCACGCCTGGCGCGCGTCGGAGCGCAGGAACTGGAAAGTCGCGGCCAGCGTGCCGTCGTTGCTCTCCCATTGCAGCGCGCCCGAATAGCCATAGCGTTCGCGGTTGAAATTCTGGCGGCCGAGCACGGCACCGCGCGGGAAGAGTACCGACGGTCCCGCGGTCGCGCCGGCGAACGGAACGACGTCGGTGCGCGTCCCGTCCGAATAACTCGTCCGCGGGCGAAAGCTGGAGATGCCGATGCGGTCTGCCTGTGAATAGAGCTGCGAATAGGAGGCGCTCGCCAGGATCCCGATCTCGCCGATCCCGGTCGACCAGCGGTTGCTGACCAGAGCCGAAAAGGTCGGCGCCGACTTTTCGACGAAATCGCCGTAATTGATCTCGGCCGAGCCCGCGATCAGCAGCCCGGTCTGATCGAAGGGCAGGCGGGTGCGCAGGTTGACGATGCCGCCGATGCCGCCCTCGATCAGGTCCGCCGACGGCGTCTTGTAGACATCGACACCCGCGAGCAGCTCGGATGGAACGTCGGCGAAGCTCAAGCCCGACCCGTTACCTGCGCTGAATGCGTCGCGACCGTTGAAGCGCGATCCGACATAGCTGAGGCCGCGGATCGTGACCCCCGAGCCCTCCACCGAGAAATGGTCGGGGTCGACGCCGGCCGAGAAGCGGTTGATGGTGACGCCGGGGATGCGTTGCAGCGCCTCGGTCACCGAGCGGTCGGGTAGCGCGCCGATATCTTCCGCGGTGATCGAGTCGATGACGGTATCCGCATTTTCCTTGCGACCCTGCGCGCTCTGCAGCGCGGCGCGGAAGCCGGTGACGACGATTTCGTCGCCGGTCGCTTCGGCGACCTCGCTGTCGTCGCTGTCCTGGGCCAGCACCGGGGTAGCGATTATCGTGGCGGCGACGAGCGCCACCGTCGATGCGCCCAGGCGAAGCCATGGCGCGGCGTGATTCGTGAGCTGCGCTTTACGAGAAAATATCGTTGCAACAGGCATTTAAACCCCTCCCATGTCATGGGCCTTTTCGGCCTCATAGGCTTGCGCACCTCAAAAGGTAGCGCTACCATTTGCATGTCATATGGCAAAGGCCCGCTTTCGACAAGCGGTGATTTGCGATAGGGACGAATAGCGGCGACCGGGCATGCGAAAAATGCCGGCGCGGGAGGGGAGACGCGATGGAAACGAACCGGATTCAATCGATTGTCATCGTCGGCGGCGGTACCGCCGGCTGGATGACCGCGGCCGCCCTCGCGCGCATATTGGGCCCCGATTACGCGCGTATCACGCTGGTCGAATCCGACGAGATCGGCACCGTCGGGGTCGGCGAGGCGACGATCCCGCAGATCAACATCTTCAACCGCATGCTCGGCATCGACGAGGATGATTTTGTCCGCCGCACCAAGGGCAGCTTCAAGCTCGGAATCGAATTCGTCGATTGGGGCGGCATCGGCCAGCGTTATTTCCACCCCTTCGGCAACATCGGCGTCGATATGGGTGGCGTGTCCTTCCACGCCTTCTGGCAGCGGCTGCGCGGCGAACCCGAATTTTCAGATGTCGAGGATTATTCGGTGATGGCCAAGGCGGCGCGGCACGGCAAGTTCATGCGTCCGACGACCGCACCCGGTTCGCTCCTCTCGTCGATCGCCTATGCCTTTCATTTCGATGCCGGCCTCTATGCGCTCTATTTGCGCGAACTCGCCGAGGCCAATGGCGTCACCCGGGTCGAGGGCAAGATCACCGACATCGCGCGCCATGGCGAAACCGGCCATATCGAGCATGTCACGATGGCCGACGGCCGGACCGTCGGCGGCCAGCTGTTCATCGACTGCTCGGGCTTCGGCGGCCTGCTCATCGGCCGCGCGCTCGGGGTTCCCTATGTCGACTGGTCGGCCTATCTCCCCTGCAACCGCGCGGTCGCGGTGCCGTGCGAACATGGCGGGGCGTTCACGCCCTACACCCGGTCGACCGCGCGCTCGGCGGGCTGGCAGTGGCGCATCCCGCTCCAGCACCGTGTCGGCAACGGCCATGTCTATTGCAGCGACTATATCGGCGACGACGAGGCGGCGGCGGTGCTGCTCGCCAATCTCGACGGCAAGCCGCTCGCCGATCCGCGGTTCCTGAAGTTCACGACCGGTCACCGCGCGCGCTTCTGGGAAAAAAATTGCGTGTCGATCGGGCTTTCGGCGGGATTCATGGAGCCGCTTGAATCGACGAGCATCTGGATGATCCAGACCGGCATCGCGCGCCTGCTCTCGAACTTCCCCGACACCGGCTTCGAACCCGCGAGCATCGAGCGCTACAACCGGCTGATGGTAGAGGAGAGCGAACTGGTGCGCGATTTCCTCGTGCTCCACTATCATGTCACGACGCGCGACGATTCGGACTTCTGGAACTATTGCCGGACGATGCCGATCCCCGACCGGCTCGCCGAGAAGATCCGGGTGTTCCAGAGCAGCGGCCGCGCCTTTCGCGAGCATGAGGAGTTGTTCAACGACACCAGCTGGTTCGCGGTAATGGAGGGGCAGCGGCTCGGCGCGCGGCGCTACGATCCCGTCGCCGAACTGATGCCGATCGAACAGACGCGCGACCGGCTGCGCCAGATCAAGGCGGCGGTGACCGCCTCGGTAGATCATATGCCGCTTCACCGCGACTATATTCGCGACCATTGCGCGGCATGAAAAAGGGGCCGGTCGCCCGGCCCCTTTCCTTCGGGCTTCGCCGGGACGCGCTCAGCCCTCCATGGCCTCGAGTTCCTTGCCCTTGGTCTCGACGATGAAGCGCTTGACCAGGAAGAAGCTGATCACCGCGCAGATCGCATAGAAGCTGTAGCTGACCGCCAGCCCCAGCCCGACCGCCATGATCGGGAAGGTGAAGGAGATCAGGAAGTTCGCGAACCACTGGAAAAATCCGCAGATCGCGAGCGCCGACCCGCGGATCTGGTTGGGGAACATCTCGCCCAGCATCACCCACATGATCGGGCCCCAGCTGAGGTTGAAGAAGATTACGTAAAGATTGGCCGCCACGAGCGCGAGCGTGCCGAGCGACGACGAGAGTTGCAGCTGCCCCTCGGCATCGAGCGTGCCGTTGGCAAAGGCATAGACGAGCGCGAACAAGGTCGCCGCCATGCCCGCCGACCCGATGAGCAGCAGCGGCTTGCGCCCGATCCGGTCGACCAGCAGGATCGTGCCGAAACAGGCGGCGATCGAGACGATCCCCGACACGATGTTGATCTGCAGCGACTGATCCTCGGTGAAACCCGCGAGCTGCCACAGGGTCGCGCCATAATAGAAGATGACGTTGATCCCGACGAGCTGCTGGAACACCGCGAGCAACAGCCCTGCCCAGACGATCGGCCGCACGCCGCCCTTGACCGGATCGAATATGTCCGACAGGCGCGGGCGGTGGTCGGCGCTGAAGCTCGCCCGGATTTCGGCGACCTTGGTCGCTGCCTCTCCCGCGCCGAACAGCCTGGTCAGCACCCGCCCGGCTTCGTCGATCCGCCCCTTCGAGACCAGATAGCGCGGGCTCTCGGGAATGAAGAGCAGCGCGACGAGGAAGACCGCCGCGGGGACCGCCTGCATCAGATACATCCAGCGCCACGCCTCGATCCCCGCCCAATAGGGCGCGGTCGAGGTCCCGGCGCTCGCCGCGAGGAAATAATTGACGACGAAGGCGGCGGTCAGCCCGGTGATGATCATGATCTGCTGGACCGTGGTCATGCGGCCGCGGATATGGGCGGGGGCGACCTCCGAAATATAGGCGGGGGACAACACGCTCGCGGCGCCGACCGCCATCCCGCCCATGATCCGCGCCACGACGAACAGCCACTGCTCGTGCGCGAAGCCCTGGATCAGCGCGCCGACGAGGAACAGCACCGCCGACAATATCATCACGTTGCGCCGCCCCATGGCATCGGCGAGCGTGCCGGCGAGAAAGGCGCCGATGAAGCAGCCGATGAGCAGCGACCCGACCGTGAAGCCGAGCCCCGCCTCGCCCAGCGCGAAGGCCGCGCGCAACCCGTCCTGCGTCCCGTTGACCGCTCCGCTGTCATAGCCGAACAGCAGCCCCCCGATCGTCGCGACCGCGACGATCGCACTGATGAGCGCCAGATTGGTCTGGCTTCCCGCGTTGGTGTTCATTTGCTCTCCCAGATTTGTTATGGTAGCGCTATCATGATTTGATGTTGTCGGTTGCGCAAGCCCCATTCGATGACCCGCGCATCACCGGGAGCAGATGTCGCCGATGGTCTGGCCGGTCCACCGCCGGATCGCGCGGCGCAGGTTCGCGCTGTCGCTGAACCCGACTTTCCACGCCCCGTCGTCGACACTCCTCCGCGTCGTCTGCAGATATTCGATCGCGAGCTTGCGGCGGACATCGTCGACAATCTCGCCATAGCTGGTGTCCTCGGCCGCAAGGCGGCGGGGCGCTGGGTTCGAGCGAGAAGTACGAAGAAGCATCGTGCCGCTCGCCGACAAGCTAGGCGCCGCGCTAGGTGCTTCGCGCGCCGCGGTTGACGCGGGCGATGGCCCCAACGACTATCAGGTCGTCCAGACCGGCAAGATCGTCGTGCCGCAGGTCTATTTCGCGATCGGCATCTTGGGCGCGATCCAGCATCTCGCCGGGATGAAGAACAGCAAGACGATCGTCGCGATCAACAAGGACGAGGACGCCCCGATCTTCCAGATCGCCGACATCGGCCTCGTCACCGATCTGTTCAATGCCGTGCCGGACCTGACGGCCAAGATGTGACAAATTCGGGTGGGGCGCCCGCGAGATGTCCCGCGGGCGGCACATGGAAAAGCATTCGAATCAGGCTCCGACTGTCTCGCAGGCGTTGACCTCGATCCGTGACTTGATCGCATCGGCGATCCATTGGGTCACCCGAGGCCAGACGCTTGGATGGGGAGCGGTCCTGCCATCGATCCATCGATGGACGGTCGAATAACTGTAGCCAAGCTCGTCCGACAGCATGTGCGCATCCAGTCTGCAATGTCCGAACGCCGTCCGCATAAGATCGGTGAACTGGTCCCGGTCTAAGTATTGCAGCCAAAAAACGCGGCCGCTCTTTGGCCAATGGCCATCGCGGGCGCGTTCGTATTGCCGGAGATCGGCGTCGGCATGATCGAACAGTCGATCACGCGGAGGCCTGTAAACCCGTGCACACGGCATTGGTCATCGACGACCGAAGTGGTTGCGTTTGCCCCCATCGCGCAGGTGCCCGTGCCGTGCAGGCCGGGATCGGTAAGGCCTCGCAACTCTTCTATGAGCTCGCGGTCTTGCTTGAGTTCCGGGCCCGGATGTCGCTCGCTCCCGACGAAGGGCGCGAGCGCCACACTGCTGGCCATGCGCCGCAGCATATGGAACAGCGTCAGCGCCTTTTGCTGATCTGACTCATCGCTCCAGAAGCGCGGATCGACGATCGGTGCCTCGCGATAATCGGCGCTGGCGAGCCTGACGTTCCCGCGCGATTTGGGCCGCAGATGGAAGCCGGCAAAGGTGATCCCGGGCTTAGCGGAAATCGGACTGCCGGGTTCCGCCGCCATTTCCTTGACCGTCCGCATCGCAAACGGGGAGGCCGCGAGTTGCATGTCGGGCCAGTCCGGTTCGCCTTCGCTCGAAACCATCGCGGTCGCGGGCAGTCCCACGCGAGCGAGCGGCCCGGTACCGGTCAGCATATATCGCGCGGCATTGCGCGCGAGCCGCCACCCGAAAAATTCGCGGTTCAGGCCCGGGTGATTGTGCAGGTCATAGGAGATGCCCATTTTTTGGTGGTCGCACAGACCCTCGCCGACGGCGGGCAGGTCGCGGGCGACACCGATGCCGTGGCCGGCAATGTGCGCGGCCGGACCGATGCCCGACAGCATCAGCAGTTGCGGCGATTTATAGACCCCCGCCGACTGGCTGACCAACACGACGATCGTCGTCGCCGATTATATCGAGGACCCGACCCGCTCGGGCGTTGCGACGATCGCGCGCCAGTTCAACTCGGGCAGCGCTGCGCTCAACCGCGGCAACACCCAGCGCATCGCGCCGATCATCGCGCAGCTGAACGGCATCGCCTGCCCGGGCAATATCTGCCCGACTTGGCTCGAATATGCGCAGGGCCAGGTGACCGCGGCGGCCGGGCGCTCGCACTATGTCGTGAACGAAAACAATGTCGGCTACGGCAATCCGAACTCGCGCCAGATTGGGCTGATCAACACCACCGTGGTCGATCTCGGGCCCGACATTTCGCTAAAGAACATCTTCAGCCGCCAGCGTACCAAGGGGCAGGGGCCGACCTCGGTCAATATCGACGGCCTCGGCCTGCCAATGCTCGAACAGATCAACGCGACGCGCGGGCCGAGCGACGGCCTGACCGAGGAATTGCAGCTGCAGGGCAGCCTGTTCGACGACCTGATCGAGTTCACCACCGGCGGCTATTATGAGAAGAACTGGACGCCGTATTATCTCGGCGGTTCGAACGTCTTCTACGGCGGCTATATCGCGCAGTCGACGACCGCGGCGGGCTGCGGCGCGCTCGGCGCGCGTGCTGATGCGGGCCCGGACGGCGCCTTCTATTGCTGGACCGGCGCGCAGACGACGGTGAGCCGGACGCGCGGCATCGACAAGGCGCTCTATGGCCAGGCGACGATCAACATCACCGACCAATTCTCTCTGACCGGCGGCTATCGCTATACGTGGAGCAGCCGCAAGTCGGCGTCGCAAACGATCTCGTCGCTCTCGCCGCTGCTGACGGGTGGCACGATCGCGTCGCAGATGCTGACGATGAACGGGGCGCCGCCCTTCCTCGTCCCCGGCTCGCGGATCCGCTCGATCCCCGGCGAAACCTATTTCACGGTGAAGTCGGAGAAGGGGACCTATACGCTCGCCGCGCAATATCAGTTCTCGAAGGACTTCATGGTCTATGCGACGACGCGCAGCGGCTATAATCCGGGCGGCCGTAACAGCCGCTTCGCGCCGGGGTTCGAATTCTACGCGCCCGAGACGGTGACCGACTATGAGATCGGGACCAAGATCGGCTGGCATTCGGGCGATCTGCGCGGGCTCGTCTCGTTCGACATCTTCCGCGACAATTACAACAATGCCCAGCGCAGCGTGACCCAGCCGGTGAACGGCACGCCGACGGTGTTCCTCGCGAACGTCGCCAAGGCGCGCATCCAGGGCTTCGATTTCGATGCCAATGTCAATTATGGCTGGTTCAACCTCGGCGCCTTCGTGACGCTGACCGACGGCAAATATCGCGAATATCCGAACGGCGGCAATTTTCCGCAATATCCGGTCGCGACCTTCCCCGACCTTACCTTTTTCAACCTCGCGGGCATTTCGAAATGGGTGTGGGGCATCCGGCCGACGATCGATTTCGGCAAGATGGGGGGCGATGTCCCGGACATTTCGCTGTCGGGCAATATCTACCACCGCGGCACCTTCTATTCGAGCGAGCCGAACACCGATATCGAGGCGCAGCGGACGATCCCGGCGAATACCCAGCTCGACCTCCGGCTCGACTGGCGCAACATCGCCGACACCAATTTCAGCGCCGCCTTTGCGGTGACCAACGTCACCAATTTCAACGGCAAGGTTGGCGGCAACGAGTTGCGGGCGACCAACGGCATCAACATCGATGTCTATGCGCCGCCGCGGCAATGGTATCTCGAACTCAATTATCAATTCTGAGCGATCTTATACCGGCAACCTGGCGGTGCCGGTCGATGGGGAAGCGTCCATGACAATCGGGTCAACATTGCCATTGGCGCTTCCCCTCTATCGCCGCCGCTTCCTGGGCGGCGCGGTGGGGCTGGCGGCGGTGGCTGCGACAAGCAGTGCGAGGGCGATGACCGGGACGATAGACCTCGTCGAAACCACCTCGGGCAAGATACGCGGCACCAGCGACCGCGGCGTCCGCATCTTCAAGGGCATCCCCTATGGCGAGCCGACCGGCGGCGCGGCGCGCTTCCTGCCGCCGCAGCCCTTCAAGCCGCGCGGCGAGGTTATCGAGGCGGCATCCTATGGACCGAGCTGCCCGCAGCTCGGCGGGCGCGGCCTGACAGGGATCGAAGACTGCCTTGTGCTCAACATCTGGACCCCGGCGACCGATACCGCGAAGCGCCCGGTGATGGTCTATCTCCACGGCGGCGGCTTTCGCACCGGATCGGGTTCGGGGGCGTCGAGCGACGGCACGTATCTCGCACTGACTGAGGATGTGGTCGTCGTCTCGCTCAATCACCGCATCGGCCCGCTCGGCTATCTCTATCTCGGCGACGTCCTCGGCGGCGCTTATGCCGCAGGCAACGCCGGCAATCTCGACCTGATCCTCGCGCTGCAATGGGTGAAGGACAATATCGCGGCCTTCGGCGGCGATCCCGGCTGCGTCACTATTTATGGCGTATCGGGCGGCGGCAAGAAGATCAGCCATTTGCTGGCGATGCCCGCCGCCAAGGGCCTGTTCCACCGCGCGATTGTGATGAGCGGCGCGCTCTCGGTCGCGATCGAGCGCGACGCATCGACCGCCTACACCGACCGCCTGCTCGCGAAGCTCGGTCTCGACCGTGCACGAGCGCGCGAACTCCTCGCCTTGCCCGCGGCGCCGATCCTCGAAGCCGTCGCGGCGCTGTCGAAGGCGGGACAGGACCCCGAGGGCGGCTATGGCGGCGGCGGCGGTCCGCAGCCGCTCGTCGATGGCGTGACCTTGCTCCAGCATCCCGGCGCTGCCGTCGCGGCGGGCGCGTCCGGGATGATCCCCACCATGATCGGCAGCACGCTCGACGAACCGATCGCCGGCTATCAGGGCCCCGAGGGTCTGAAGCAGCTCGAAACAATGAACGCCGACGAGGTGCATGCGCGGCTCGCCGACGGTCCCTTCGTCAAGCTCGGCGACCGCACCGACGCGGTCCTTGCGCATTACCGGAACGTCTGGCCCGAGCTTTCGCCCGGCGCGTTGATGGTGCGTGTCGAGACCGCGGGCAGTTGGCGCTATCTCTCGAACAAGCTTGCCGATGCCAAGGCGTCGGCGAAGGCGGCGCCGACCTTCGTCTATGTGATGACCTACGCCGGCGGCACCACCGATGGACCGCGCGGGGCGGGGCACGCGACCGACGTGCCGCTCGTCATGGGCAATTATGCCGATCTTACCGAGATGAGCCGCACGCCCTGGTTCGCGGACTCGCCGCGTGTCGCCGAGATGAGCCGGATGATGGGCCGCACTTGGGCGAGCTTCGCGCGCCACGGCAAACCCGACAACAAGCTGCTTCCGCACTGGCCCGCCTACTCGGCGAAAAAGCGCGAGACGATGTTGCTCGACGCGAAGCCGCATGTTGTGGACAACCCGTTCGACGACCGCGAAGCGATGGGAGTCGCCTGATGGCCAGCGCCACCGCGCCCGAGATCACACCCGCCGCAGCCGCATCGCCGCGGCTCGACCGCCCCAGCCTAGCCTGGGCACTCTTCGAGGGTGGGCGCATTCCCTATGTCGTGATGCTCGGCGTCGTCTTCATGCCCTATTTTGCGAAGACCGTCGTCGGCGACGCGGTGGCGGGGCAGGCCGAGGTCGCGAATTTCGCCAAATATGCGGGCTTCGCCGCCGCCTGCACCGCGCCCCTGCTCGGCGCACTGCTCGACCAGCGCGGGCGGCGCAAGCCGTGGATCATCGCCTTCATGGCGATCCTCGTCGGCGTCGTCGCTTCGCTGTGGTTCGCGAAGCCAGACGCTGCCGGGCTGCCGATCGCGGTGATCGTGACGCTGCTGGTGCTCGGCAAGCTTTTCTATACTTACACCGAGATGCTCCACAATTCGCTCCTCGCCGTGGCGGCGTCGGGCGGATCGATGGCGCGTCTCTCGGGCCTCTCGATCACCATCGGCGCGTCGAGCGGTTTCCTCTTCCTGATCTTCGTGCTGTTCGCGCTCGTGCAGCCGGAGGTGCCGCTCTTCGGGCTCGACACCGCCAGCTTCCAGCATCTGCGTATCGTCCCCGTTCTGGCCGGGCTGCTGCTCATCGCCGCCAGCGCGCCGCTTTTGCTCTACGCGCGCGACTATCCGCCGACGAACAAGAGCTGGGGCGCGTCGTTCGGCGGCGCCTTTGCCTATCTCCGCGGGCTCGCGCAGCATCTGAAGGCGCGGCCCAGCGCCGCGAAGTTCCTGCTTGCCCGGATGATCTATGCCGACGGGATCACCGCCATCTCGATCTTCACCGGCGTGCTCGCCGGCGGGGTGATGGGGTGGAGCGCGACCGAGCTGCTCCTGCTCGGCATCGGCCAGCTCGCGGCGGCGGCGACCGGGGCCTTCTTTCTCGCGCGGCTCGACATGCGGATCGGGTCGAAACGCACGCTGCAGATCATGCTCAGCGGCATGATCCTTGCGCTGCTCGTGATCGTCGGCACTTCGCCCGACCGGATATTCTTCGTGCCGATCGATGGCAGCCCGCTCGTCTGGGGCGGAACGGTGTTTGCGCGCGTCACCGACATCGTCTTCCTCGCGCTGCTGCTCACCATGACCGGGCTGACCTCGGGCACCACCGCGTCGAGCCGCGCGTTGCTCGCATCGCTCAGCCCGGCCAGCGAGGCGGGCGCCTATTTCGGCCTCTATGCGATGGCCGGCACGGTCACCGCCTGGCTCGCGCCGCTCGCGATCGGCTGGGCGACCGCGGCCACCCAATCCCAACAAGCCGGTTTCGTGCCGGTGATCGTCCTGCTGGCCATTGGGCTGGCGCTGCTCTCGACGGTGAAGCCGTCCGAGGCACCTCAGAAAGACAATCCATGAATATCGAGCGCCCGCTTCAGGAGCAGAAGAGCATGACCGACGCCAGGGAACGGGCGTTCAGCGATATCGTGCCGATCGTCGAGCCCAAGCCCAAGCCGCGCACGGTCGGCCTCACCGAAATCCGGTCGCCCGCCTATTCGCTCCACCAGCTGACGGGGATCGTCGAGGGGCTGGGCGACTTCGTCGACAGCGTCAAATGGACCTGCGGTACCCAGCGCCTGCTGAGCCGCGATACGGTGAAGGAGATCAACGCCTATCTCCACGCCAATCAGATCGAGGTATCGACCGGCGGGCTGATCGAGACGGTGCTGCCCTTGGGCGAGGTTGCGGTGCACCGCTATCTCGAACAGTCGAAGGAACTCGGCTTCGACATCGTCGAACTGTCGTCGGCGCTCGTCTCGATCTCGGTGCAGGACAAGGCGCGGCTCGTGAAGGCGGTCAACGCACTCGGCATGAAGGCCAAGCCCGAGATCACCGGCTGGAGCCCCAGCGACCGCGGCAAGGTCAGCGCCGACAAGATGATCCGCGAGGCCGAGGCGATGGTCGAGGCCGGTGCCTGGACGATCATGATCGAGGAAGACGGCCTCTTCTCGAGCGGCAACAGCGCCAACGACGAACGCGACTGGAACCGCGATGCCGTGTGGCGCATTGCGTCACGTCTGCCCGAGGACATGCTCTATTGGGAGGCGAGTTCGGTGACGATCATCCGCTGGCTGCTGAACAGCTTCGGCTCGGACGTCAATATCTTCGCGGGCGCCGAAGACCTCGGCTATATCGCCGCCTTCCGCTCTGGCACTTTCGCGATGAACATCGCGGCATTCAACGGTTAACCCTACTCTGGAAGGCCCTTTTCGGGTCTGGCCACATGGAGGCTTTCCGCGCGGTCAAAGTTGCAAGTCCATATTGCGTCATCCGACGTCCCTCGTGGCTCGGCGGTCGTCAATGTCGGCTTACTTGGATCCTTGCCTGAAAGCAGCCTGTCCTTAATCGGCAAAAAGCCGATATTCACCAACATCTCGCCGCGTGATAGGAGAGCCGATGCTTCGAGGCTTGCCGATCATGCTGTAAAGGGGGTGAGCAGTATGGACGCCATGAGCGAGACAGCGAAAGAGGAGTTATCCTTCGCCTTTGGCCCGTACCGCCTCGTGCCCGGCCGTCAGTTGCTTCTGCTCGACGACCAGCCGGCCAAGCTCGGCGGGGGCGCTTTCGAGGTGCTCAATCTGCTGGTCCAGCGCAGCGGGCAATTGGTGACCAAAGACGAGCTGATCGCGGCGGCGTGGCCGGGTACGTTCGCGCGCTACAATGCCGTCGTTCGGCTCGACGGCGACGAAGGCCTCAAGGTGCCAGCTCCTCGTTCAATTCCATCTGCCGTATAAATCGTTTCGCTTTGGCAGCTGGTCAGAGAGAGATTCTGCTTTCAAACTCCGGGCGAACCACGCTACCCAATGGCTATCTAATAAGACATTGAAAAGACATGTTTTCCTGTCTTGCGGCGAGCTAGTTTCGAACCGCAACTTATTGAAAAGTCAAATGATATCAATGACTTAATATGCTTGGCTCCCCGGGTAGGATTCGAACCTACGACCGATCGATTAACAGTCGATTGCTCTACCGCTGAGCTACCGAGGAACAGTCCGCCGTGGCGGGCAAGGCGGCCCCTTTGCCGCCGCGCGTCGGATTTTGCAAGCCCCCTCAGACGATAAATTGTTCCATCGCGATGCGTTCGTCGAGGCCATGGTCGGGATCGAAGAGCAGGGTCAGCGGACGGCTGCGGTCGGTGGTCACCAGCACGGTCTTCACGTCGCGGATTTCGCGCTGGTCGGCCACCGCGCTGACCGGGCGCTTCGCGGCTTCGCGGACGTTGAAGCGGATGCTCGTCGATTCGGGAACCAGCGCGCCGCGCCAGCGCCGCGGACGGAAGGGGCTGATCGGAGTCAGCGCCAGCATCTGCGATTCGAGCGGCAGGATCGGGCCATTGGCACTGAGGTTGTATGCGGTCGATCCCGCGGGGGTCGACACGAGCACGCCGTCGCAGGACAATTCCTCGAGCATCGACTTTTCGTTGATCAGCACTTCGAGTTTCGCCGCCTGGCGCGTTTCGCGAAGCAGCGAAATCTCGTTGATCGCGGGCAGGATGTGGCGCTCGCCGCTGACCGTCGTGATGTCGCCCGACAGCGGGTGGATCAGGAAGGGGCGTGCCGCGGCGAGCCGATCGAGCAGCCCCTCGATGCGGAATTCGTTCATCAGGAAGCCGATGGTGCCGCGGTTCATCCCGAACACCGGCATGCTGCGCCGCTGGTCGAGCAGCTGGTGGAGCATGTGGAGCAGGAAGCCGTCGCCGCCGAGCACGATCAGCATGTCGGCCTCGTTCAGATCGACGAAGTCGTAGAGCGGGCGCAGTTCGGCCTCGGCCTCCAGTCCCGCGGGCGCGTTCGACGCGACGAGCGCGATCTTGCGATGCATATTGGTCCCCCGTGGAGCGGGGTCCTACCCGCCCGTTGCACTCATATGACGCGCGACCGCCGGTGCGGACTTTCGTTCGATATGAAAGTCATGCGCGCGGGGTTTGCCAGCCAATGCCGCATCAATCAAGCCATCGACGTCGCCGCCGTCGCGCAGCGCCGCGCGGAGGTCGACATGGTCGTCCTGCCCCAGGCACATATAGATGCGCCCCTCGACCGTCAGGCGGATGCGGTTGCAGGTGGTGCAGAAATTGTTGCTGAGCGGGGTGATCAGCCCGAGCGTCACCGGGCTGTCCTCGACCCCGAAATAGCGCGCGGGGCCGCCGGTCTTCTTGTCGACGGGGAAGATCGCGTGCTCGGCGCGCAGCGGTGCGATGAACTGGTGCAGCGGGATATAATGGTCGCTGCGGTCGCCTTCGATCTCGCCGAGCGGCATCGTCTCGATCAGCGTCAGGTCGCAGCCGTTCTGGGCGCACCAGTCCAGCATCGGAAGCAGCTGGTCCTCATTGAGCCCGGCGAGCGCGACCATGTTGATCTTGACCGCGATCCCCGCGGCGCGCGCGGCGGCGATGCCCCGCAGCGCGACATCGACGTCGCCCACGCGGGTGATGTGGCGGAAGGCGGCGGGGTCGAGCGTGTCGAGGCTGACGTTGATCCGCCGCACGCCCGCCGCGGCGAGCATCGGGGCATATTCGGCGAGGCGCATGCCGTTGGTGGTCAGCGTCAGCTCGTCGAGCCCGTGCCCGATCAGCGCGCCGAGTCGGCCCGCGAGCAGGCCGATGCCGCGCCGCACCAGCGGTTCGCCGCCGGTCAGCCGGATGCGCCGTACCCCGCGCGCGACAAAGCGTGCCGCGAGCTCGCCCATTTCCTCGATGCTGAGCACCGCCGAGCGCGGCAAAAAGGTCATGTCCTCCGCCATGCAATAGCGACAGCGAAGGTCGCAGCGGTCGGTCACCGACAGCCGCAGATAATCGATCCGGCGGCCGTGGCCGTCGGTCAGCGGGGTGGTGGACGAGGGTGACAATCGCGTCATCTTGTCAATCTTGCTGCAAAAGGGGGGAGATTGGCAAGCAATGCCTGCTATGGCGGCGCCGATGAATCGCATAGTTGACACATTTTCCGCGGCCGTCCGGCATCTTGAGGAGCTCCACCTGCGCCACGATGCCGACATCGGTGTCATCCTGGTCCAGGTCGATCAGCTCGCGCGGATCAACAACAGCGCGGGGACCGAAGCGGGCGACGCGGTGCTCGAGGAAATCGCGCGTCGGCTCGAGAATTTCGCGGGCGACGAATTCGGGCGCGGCTCGCACGTCGACCGGCTCGACGGCCCGCGCTTCCTGATCGTGCCCGCGGCGGCGCTGTCGCTCGGCGCCCTGCGCGCGCAGGAACGCGCGCTGCACGTCGCGCTCGCCGAACCGATGGTCGGCGACCCCAACGGCCGCCTCGCGATCCGCATCGCGGCGGCGCGGATCACGCGCGACGAACCGGTTGCCGAGCAGCTCCGCACCGCGAGCGACCAGCTCGCGCGCCCCGCTTCGGCGCGCGACGGGGCGACGGTCAAGGCCGCGCTCGCGGCGGGCGAGGTGGTGATCCACTACCAGCCGCAATATGACGTCGCGAGCGGCGCGATGACCGGGGTCGAGGCGCTGCTGCGCTGGCAGCATCCCGAGCTCGGGCTGCTCGGCGCCGGCGCGCTGGTCACCGCGGCGCGCGCGGCAAGGCTCGAATGCGAACTCACCGAGCATGCGCACCGCGTCGCGCTGCACGAGATGGCGAAATGGCCGAAGGCGCTGGCGAAGCTGCGCGTCTCGCTCAACATCACCGCCGCCGATCTTGGCGATCCCGATTTCGCCGACCGCTTTGCCGCGATGGCGAAGAAGGCAGGGGTCGATCCCGACCGGCTGACGCTCGAACTCACCGAACAGGCGATGCTGAGCGACCCCGCGAGCGCCGCGGCGCAGCTGGCGCAGATCCGCGAGCTCGGCTGCGCGATCGCGATCGACGATTTCGGCACCGGCTATTCGAGCCTGTCTTTGCTCGCACGGCTGCCGATCGATTATCTGAAGATCGACAGCGGCTTCACCCGCACGATCGACGGCAGCGACCGCGACCGCATCGTCGTGCGCGCGATCGTCGATCTCGCGCGGGCCTTGGGCCTGCTGGTGGTCGCCGAGGGGATCGAGCACGAGCCGCAGCTCGCGCGGCTGAAGGAGCTCGGCGTCGCGACCTGGCAGGGTTTCCTCAAGTCGGGGCCGGTTCCGGGCGATGAACTGGTGGCGCTGCTCCAGGCCTAGCCTGCCTGCTTCGCCAGCTTGCCCAATCCCTTCGACAATTGCAGCGCGCCGTTCAGCCGCGCCCCGGTGCTCACCCAATCGCCGCTGATCGACAGCTTGTTGTCGGGGCGGATGCGTGCGCGGCCCTTCAGCCGCTCGACATAGGCGATCAAGCCGGGGACGTTGGCGAACGCGTCGCCGTGGAAGCTGACCAGCGCGCCCTTGGTGCCGACGTCGAGCTTGGCGATGCCTGCGAGCTTGGCGTTGGCCTTGATCTCCATCAGCTGGACGAGGTTCGCCGTCTCGGGCGGCAGCGGGCCGAAGCGGTCGATCATCTCGGCGGCAAAGGCGTCGAGCGCCGGGCGGTCCTGCGCGTCGTTCAGGCGGCGGTAGAGCGCCATGCGCAGCGGCAGGTCGGGGACATAATCCTCGGGGATCAGGATCGGCGCGTCGATGGTGATCGTCGGCGACAGCGCCTCGCGCGGCGGCGCGGCGCCCATGCCCTCGGCTTTGGCCACCAAAATGGCCTCTTCGAGCATCGACTGGTAGAGCTCGAAGCCGACCTCGCGGATATGCCCCGACTGCTCGTCGCCGACGAGATTGCCCGCGCCGCGAATGTCGAGGTCGTGGCTCGCGAGCTGGAACCCCGCGCCGAGCGTGTCGAGATCGCCGAGCAGCTTGAGGCGCTTTTCGGCGGTATCGGTGATCGCGCCATGGTCGGGGGTGGTGAGATAGGCGTAGGCGCGCGTTTTCGACCGCCCGACGCGCCCGCGCAGCTGGTAGAGCTGGGCGAGGCCGAAGCGGTCGGCCCGGTGGACGATCAGCGTATTGGCGCTCGGAATGTCGAGCCCGCTCTCGACGATGGTGGTCGAGACGAGCACATCATATTTGCGGTCGTAGAAGGCCCCCATCCGCTCCTCGACCTCGCCCGGCGCCATCTGGCCGTGCGCGACGACATATTTGATTTCGGGCACGCGCGTGCGCAGGAACTCCTCGATATCGGGCAGGTCCTTGATCCGCGGGGTGACGAAGAAGCTCTGCCCGCCGCGGTCATGCTCGCGCAGCAGCGCCTCGCGGATGACGACGGGATCCCAGGGCGCGACATAGGTGCGCACCGCGAGACGGTCGACCGGCGGCGTCTGGATGACGCTGAGTTCGCGCAGCCCCGACATCGCCATCTGCAGCGTGCGCGGGATCGGCGTCGCGGTCAGCGTCAGCACATGGACGTCGGTCTTGAGCTGCTTTAGCCGCTCCTTGTGGACGACGCCGAAACGCTGCTCCTCGTCGACGATGACGAGGCCGAGGTTCTTGAACTCGACCGCCTTGGCGATCACCGCGTGGGTGCCGACGACGATGTCGATCTGGCCGCTGGCGAGGCCGTCGCGCGTCTTCTGCGCTTCGGCGGCGGGGACGAGGCGCGACAGGCGGCCGATATTGACCGGGAAGCCTTTGAAGCGCTCGACGAAATTGGTGAAATGCTGGCGCGCGAGCAACGTCGTCGGACAGACGAGCGCGACCTGCACCCCCGCCATCGCCGCGACGAAGGCGGCGCGCAGCGCGACCTCGGTCTTGCCGAAACCGACATCGCCGCACACCAGCCGGTCCATCGGGCGCCCCGACGCCATGTCGGCGAGCACGTCGCCGATCGCGCGGTCCTGGTCGTCGGTCTCCTGATAGGGGAAGCGGTCGGCGAAGGCCGGGTAAGCCGCATCGGCGGCGAGCAGCTCGCCGGGACGCAGCGCGCGCGCCGCGGCGGTCGCGAGCAATTCGCCCGCGATCTCGCGGATGCGCTCCTTCATCCGCGCCTTGCGGCGCTGCCACGCTTCGCCGCCGAGCTTGTCGAGCGCGACCCCCTCGCTCTCGCCGCCATAGCGCGAGAGCACGTCGAGATTCTCGACGGGGACGTAGAGCTTGTCGCCGCCAGAGTAAGTCAGTGCGACGCAGTCGTGCGGGCTGTTGCCGACCGGGATCGAGGTCAGCCCCTCATAGCGCCCGATGCCATGATCGAGATGGACGACGAGGTCGCCGACGCTGAGCGTCGCGAGCTCTGCCAGAAACGCGTCCGCGCTCTTGCGGCGCTTTTGACGACGGACCAGCCTTTCGCCGAGGATATCCTGCTCGGTGAGCAGGCTGATCGCATCGCTGGCGAAGCCATGGTCGAGCGGCAGGACGACCATCGCGGTCGTACCGCCGCTTTCCGCCGACGCGGTGCCGAGCGCTTCCTGCCAGCTGTCGGCGGGCGCGAGCGAGGTCACCCCATGGTCGCGGAGCAGCCCCGACAGTCGCTCGCGCGCGCCGCCCGAATAGCTCGCGATGATCGTGCGGCGCCCCTTGCGGCGTTCGTCCGACAGATGGTCGGCGACCTTGTCGTAGACGTTGAGGTCGGCGGCGCGCTCGGGGGTGAAGTCGCGCGCGGCGAAGGTTTCCAGGTCGACGACGGTCGCGGCGGGGGGCACGTCGAAGGGCGTGACGACATGCACCGGGCGGCTCGCCGCGGCGTCCGACCATTCGGCTTCGGTCAGGTAGAGGGTTTCGGGTTTGAGCGGGCGATAGCTGCCCGCCTGCTCCTGCGCCGCCGCCACACGGTTCGCATGATAGTCGGCGATCGCGGCGAAGCGCGTCTCGGCGGTCGCCTCGGTGCGGTGGCCGCGCAGCACCGGCGTCGCCGCGTCGATATGGTCGAAGATCGTCGCCAGCCGCTCCTCGAACAAGGGCAGCCAATGGTCCATGCCCGCTTGGCGCCGCCCTTCGCTGACCGCCTGATAGAGCGGGTCGCCGGTCGCCTGCGCGCCGAAGATTTCACGGTACGACGAGCGGAAGCGCTTGATCGTGTCTTGGTCGAGCAGGGTCTCGGCGGCGGGGAGCAGTTGCAGCGCCTTGGCGGGACCCAAGCTGCGCTGGTCGGCGGGGTCGAAGCGGCGGATGCTCTCGATCTCGTCGCCGAAAAAATCGACGCGCAGGCCGGTTTCCTCGCCCGCGGGGAAGAGGTCGACGATGCCGCCGCGCACCGCGAACTCGCCCTGGTCGGCGACGGTGTCGACGCGGCTGAAGCCGTTCGACACGAGCAGCTCGGCGAGCGCGTCGCGGTCGATTCGCATGCCGGGGCCGAGCGTCGTTGCGAGCTGGCGGACGCGGAAGGGGGTGAGGGTGCGCTGGGTGACCGCGGCGACGGTGGTCAGGATCAGCTCGCCGCGCTTCGGCGCAGCTTGCAACGCCGACAATGTTGCGAGCCGGTCGGCGCTGACGCGCATCGAGGGACCGGCGCGATCATAGGGCAGGCAGTCCCATGCCGGGAAGCGGTGGACGATCAGGTCGGGCGCAAAGAAGGGCGCGGCGTCGGCGACCGCCTGCATCGCGGCATCGTCGGTCGCGACATAGACGAGCCGCTTGTCGCTGGCGCGCGCCAGGTCGGCGAGCAGCAACGGCAAAAAGCCGTCGGCCGCGCGCGAAATCGTCAGCGGCGCGGGCGCCGACGCGATGGCGGCAAAAATGTCGGCGGCGCTTCGGGTCATGGCAGCGGGATATAGTCCAGCCGGCGCATCGCGGCGATCATGTCGGGACGGTCGAGATGCGCGGGCGGATGCCCGGTGCCGAGCGCCCACGCCATGATGTCGACGTCATCCTCCTCGACCACCAGTTCGTACCACGCAATGTCGTCGTCGCCCCATTCGGGCGAATAGCGGTCGAAAAAGCCGCCGATCATATAATCGGCCTCGCGCGTGCCGCGATGCCAGGCGCGGAATTTGAGGCGTTTGAGGCGGTCGGTCATGGGCACGGCATGAATCCCGATAGCCCATGACGCCGGGAGTGGCGCACGGGGCAAGCAAGCGATAGACGGGATGCACTAGCCATGCGACCCGAGATACTCAATCCGCTCTTTGCCGCGCTGACCGACCTGAAAGGCGTCGGGCCGCAGCTTGCCAAGCCGCTGACGCGGCTCGGGCTCGAGCGCGTGGTCGATGTATTGTTCCACCTGCCGACCGGGCTGGTGCAGCGCTATCCGGTCGACCGGCTCGATGCGGCGCAGGTCGGGCAGCAGATCATCGTGACGCTGACCGCGCAGGATTATCGTCCGGGCCGCAGCCCGCGTGCGCCCTTCGGCGTGGAAGCGTTCGATAGCGCGGGCGATCATGTCCGGCTCGTCTATTTCGGGCGCACCGCGGGGCTCGCGAAGAAGCTGTTTCCGCTGGGCGAGGCGCGGCAGGTGTCGGGGCGGCTCGATGCCTATGGCGACATGCGCCAGATCGTCCATCCCGACCATGTCGGCGAGCCCGGCGACGGCGAAATCGCGACGAGCGAGGCGGTCTATCCGCTGAGCGAGGGGTTGACCAATGCGCGGCTGAACCAGCTCGTGGAGATCGCGTTCGAACGGCGCCCCGAGCTCGCCGAATGGATCGACGGGCCGTTGCTGGCGCTGCGCCAATGGCCCGACTGGCGCGAGGCGCTGACCCGCGCGCATTTGAGTCCGCACGATGCCGCGGCGCACGATCGGCTCGCCTATGACGAGATTTTCGCGAGCCAGGTCGCGCTGATGCTGATCCGCGACGGGCTGCGCAAGCGCAAGGGGCGGGGGATCGCCGGCGACGGGCGGCTGACCGGCGCGCTCAAGCTGCCGTTCGGGCTGACCGGCGCGCAGGAACGCGTCGGCCGCGAGATCGCGGGCGACATGGCGCAGGACGTGCCGATGCTGCGCATGCTGCAGGGCGACGTCGGGTCGGGCAAGACGCTCGTCGCGCTGCGCGCGATGCTGACCGCGGTCGAGGCGGGGACGCAAGCGGCGCTGCTCGCGCCGACCGAGATTTTGGCGCGCCAGCATTTCGCGACCTTGCAGGCGATGCTCGCGGGGCTGCCGGTGAACATCGCGATCCTGACCGGACGCGACAAGGGCCGGGTGCGCGAATCGACGCTGATGGGGCTCGCCGACGGCAGCATCGACATCCTCGTCGGCACGCACGCGATCTTCCAGGAGGCGGTGAATTACCGCGACCTGTCGCTGGTCGTGGTCGACGAGCAGCACCGTTTCGGCGTCGCGCAGCGGCTGATGCTCACCGCCAAGGGGCAGCGCCCGCCGCACCTGCTGGTGATGACCGCGACCCCGATCCCGCGCACGCTGCAGCTCGCCAACCATGGCGAGATGGACGTGTCGCGGATCGACGAGATGCCGCCGGGGCGCACCCCGGTCGATACGCGCGTCGTCTCGGTCGACCGGCTCGACGAGGTGATCGGCGGGCTCGAGCGCCACCTTGCGAGCGGGGCGCAGGCGTACTGGGTATGTCCGCTGGTTGCCGAGAGCGAGGTCAGCGAGCTGGCGGCGGCCGAGGAGCGCGCCGCGTTGCTGCGCTTGCGGCTCGGCGACGATCGCGTCGGGCTGGTGCACGGGCGGATGAAGGGGCCCGATAAGGATGCGGTGATGGCGCGCTTCCAGGCGGGGCAGATCGGCGTGCTCGTCGCGACCACCGTGATCGAGGTCGGGGTCGATGTGCCCGCCGCGAGCCTGATGATCGTCGAACATGCCGAGAATTTCGGGCTGGCGCAGCTCCACCAGCTGCGCGGCCGCGTCGGGCGCGGCGCGGCGAAATCGGTGTGCCTTTTGCTGCGCTCGCAGAATTTGTCGGAGACCGCGCGCGAGCGGCTGGCGCTCATGCGCGAGACCAATGACGGGTTCGTGATCGCCGAGAAGGACCTGGAGCTGCGTGGGGGCGGCGAGCTGCTGGGGCTCAAGCAGTCGGGCGACGCCGATTATCGCGTCGCGAGCGCCGAGCAGCTCGTGCGGCTGCTCCCCGTGGCGCACGACGACGCGCGGCTGTTCGTCGAGCGCGACGGCGGCATGGACGGCGCGCGCGGCGAAGCGGTGCGGCTCTGTCTCTATCTGTTCGAACGCGACGCGGCGGTGCCGCTGCTCCGAAGCGGTTAGGCGTCGCCTCTGGCGCCCATGGCGCGGATCATGGGGAGATAATCCTCGACCGCGATCATGTTGTCGAACTGGACGCCGGTCTTGCCGGCCAGCGACCAGATGACCTTGGCGGCGATGCGGCCGATGATAGGCATGCGGAACACCACAAGGTCGCCGATTTCGAGCCCGCGTTCGTAGCGCATCAGCAGCCCGTCGGAGCTGATGTTGACGCAGGTACACATGTCCTGGCCGCCGTCGGGCAGGATCATCGGCAAGCGGCAATAGACGTCGCTGCGCGGCGAAAGCCGCTGGTCGAGCCCGACATAATGGGCCTTGTTGGTGTCGATCTTGCGCATTCCATCACTCTCGCTGGTCGAGCGCGAAGTGATCGCCGCGATTCACCTAAGAAGTGGTAAACGCTGCGGCAAGCCGTCAGCGTGTGACCAGCCCGTGCTTCTTGGCGCCGAGGCTCAGCGGCACCGGATCGGCGGCGGGCGAAATGACGTGGGTCGGATCGCGGATCACGACGCCATCGACCTTGACCGCGCCCTCGTCGAGCTTGCGCCGCCCCTCCTTGTTCGACGCGGCAAAACCGAGTTCGCGCAGCGCATCGAGGATGCGGATGCCCTCGGCGGGCGCCGCAACCTGCGGCAAATCGCCGCCGATCTGCCCTTTTTCAAAGGTTTGCGCGGCGGTTTCGGCGGCGGTGCGCGCGGCGTCTTCGCCGCGGCAGAGCGCGGTCGCGGCGTCGGCGAGGATCTTTTTCGCTTCGTTGATCTCGGCGCCCTCAAGCGCTTCCAGCCGCGCGATCTCGTCCAGCGGCAGGTCGGTGAACAGCTTCAGGAACTTGCCGACGTCGCGGTCGTCGGCGTTGCGCCAGTACTGCCAATAGTCAAAATGGGACAGTTGATCCGAATTTAGCCATACCGCGCCGGCGGCGGTCTTGCCCATCTTGGCGCCGGCCGCGGTGGTCAGCAGCGGAGTCGTCAGGCCATAAAGATCGGCGCCGTCCATGCGGCGGCCAAGTTCCATCCCGTTGACGATATTGCCCCACTGGTCCGACCCGCCCATCTGCAGCCGCACGCCCATCGCCTTCGACAGGTGGCGGAAATCATAACCCTGCAGGATCATGTAGTTGAATTCGAGGAAGGTCATCGGCTGTTCGCGCTCGAGCCGCAATTTGACCGAATCGAAGGTCAACATGCGGTTGATCGTGAAGTGGGTGCCGACCTCCTGCAGCAGCTCGATATAACCGAGCTGGCCGAGCCAGTCGTGGTTGTTGACCATCACCGCGTCGGTCGGGCCGTCGCCGAAGGTCAGGAAGGGTTCGAAGATCGTGCGGATCGACGCGATATTGGCCTCGATCGTCGCGTCATCGAGCATCTTGCGGCTCTCGTCGCGGCCGGTGGGATCGCCGATCCGCGTGGTGCCGCCGCCCATCAGCACGACGGGCTTGTGCCCCGTCTGTTGCAGGCGGCGCAGCATCATGATCTGGACGAGGCTGCCGACGTGCAGCGACGGCGCGGTGGCGTCGAAGCCGATATAGGCGGGAATGATCTGCTTCGCGGCGAGGGCATCGAGCCCTTCCGCGTCGGTCTGTTGATGGATATAGCCGCGCTCGTCGAGCACGCGGAGCAGATCGGATTTGTAGGTCATAGCGGGCGGGCGCTTAGCATGGGAAACGGGCAAACCCAACTCGGTTCGTTTCCGATCAATCGGCTTGTCTCAAGCTTGTATGCGGACGGTCCTTGGTTTTAGTTCGCGGCAGCCAGGGAGAATTTGATGCCGCTTGATCTCGAGCCGGATTGGCCGGAGCCTACCATAGGCTTGATGCTCATCGCGCACCCCGAAGCGCCGGCGCGCGCGGTTGAGAGCGTCGAAGTGCAGTTCGAGATGTCTCCCGACGGCGCCCTGTGGCTGCGCTATCATATCGAAGTGCCCGAGAATGACCTCGCGCTTCCCGATCCGGCGGAACGCGACCGGGCCGACGGACTCTGGAAAACGACGTGCTGTGAACTCTTTCTCAAGCAGTCAGGCGAGCCGGAATATCTGGAGTTCAACTTTTCGCCGTCGAGCCGTTGGGCGGCGTACCGGTTTGCGAGCTATCGCGACGGCGGCGAGAATCTCGATATCGAGCCCCCCGCGATATTCCTTGATTGCAGTGCCTCGCATCTCGCGCTGGAGGCGACGGTTCAGTTGCCGCGGGGGTGGACGGATGCTCCGCTCCTAGCGGCCCTCTCCGCCGTCATCGAGGAAACCGACGGCACCAAAAGCTACTGGGCGCTCCGCCACCCGCCGGGCAAGCCCGACTTCCATCATCCCGATTGCTTTGCGCTGACGCTTGGGGCACCCCCGCCCGCATGACAGTCCTTTTCGGTATCGACCGCCTGCTCGCCGACCCCGCGCTTCGCCAACCGCTCGAGGGCAGGCGCGTTGCGCTGCTTGCGCATCCGGCCTCGGTCACCGCCGATTTGACGCACAGCATCGACGCGCTGGCCGCCGCCGCGATCGACGTCACCGCGGTGTTCGGGCCGCAGCATGGCGTGCGCGGCGACCTGCAGGACAATATGATGGAGTCGCCCGACTTCACCGATCCGACCTATGGCATGCCGGTGTTCAGCCTCTATGGCGAGGTGCGGCGGCCGTCGGGGCAGTCGATGCACACTTTCGACGTGATGCTGGTCGACCTGCAGGATCTGGGCTGCCGCATCTACACCTATGTGACGACCTTGCTTTACGTGCTCGAAGCCGCGGCCGCGCACGGCAAGAGCGTGTGGGTGCTCGACCGGCCCAATCCCGCGGGGCGCCCGGTCGAGGGGACGTTGCTGCAAGCCGGTTGGGAAAGCTTCGTCGGCGCGGGGCCGATGGTGATGCGCCACGGGCTGACGATGGGCGAGATGGGGCATTGGTTCATCCGCCACTTCAATCTCGACGTCGATTATCGCGTGATCGAAATGGAGGGATGGCAGCCCGAGGGGCCGGGCTTCGGCTGGCCGGCGGAGCGCGTGTGGATCAACCCGAGCCCCAATGCCGCGAATCTCAACATGGCGCGCGCCTATGCGGGGACGGTGATGGTCGAGGGGGCGACACTGAGCGAGGGCCGCGGGACGACGCGCCCGCTCGAATTGTTCGGCGCGCCCGATATCGACGCCAAGGCGGTGATCGCCGAGATGCAGCGGCTCGCGCCCGGCTGGCTCGCTGGGTGCCGGTTGCGCGATATCTGGTTCGAGCCGACCTTTCACAAGCATATGAAGGTGCTGAACAACGGCGTGTTCATCCACGCCGAGGGCGGCTGGTACGATCATGCGGTGTTCCGGCCGTGGCGCGTGCAGGCGCTGGGGTTCAAGGCGATCCGGTCGCTCTATCCCGATTATCCGATCTGGCGCGGCACGGATTTCAAATATGAATATACCGACGATGTGCTCGCGATCGACGTGATCAACGGCGGCACCGGCCTGCGCGAGTGGGTCGACGATGCCGGGGCGGAAGCGGGCGATCTCGACGCGCTCGCCGGACCCGACGAGACGGCGTGGCGCGCCGAGATCGCCGACCTGCTGATCTATGACTGAGGGGATGACCATGCACCGGCGGCACTTTCTGGGAACCGCGGCGCTGACCGGGCTGGTCGCGACGCTGCCGGCATCGGTGCTCGCCGCCGACACGGCGGGCCTGCCCGATCTCGCGGCGAAGGCGGTGCCGATCGGCAAGCCCGAGCGGCTGGCGCGCATCGCCAAGGCGAAGGAATTGATGGCCGCGAACGACATCGGCGCGCTGCTGATCGAGCCGGGGTCGAGCCTGATCTATTTCACCGGGGTGCGCTGGAATCGCAGCGAGCGGCTGACCGCCGCGATCCTGACCCGCGAAGGCGAGGTCGCGGTCGTCACACCCTTTTTCGAGGAGCTGTCGGTGCGCGAGAGCCTGGGCATCGATGCGGAGGTTCTGACGTGGAATGAGGACGAGAATCCGCTCGCGGCGGTCGCCGCGTGGCTCGGCAAGCGCGGGCTCGCCAAGGGCCGGATCGGCGTCGAGGAGACGGTGCGCTATTTCGCGGTCGACGGGCTCGAAAAGGCGATGCCGGGTGCGACGGTGGTCAACGGCGCGCCGGTGGTGCGCGGGTGCCGGATGCACAAGTCGGCGGCCGAGATCGCGCTGATGCAGATCGCGTCGGACATCACCATCGCCGCCTATCGCCACACCGCGCCGCGGATCGAGGCGGGGATGACCCCCGCCGACATCGGCGCGATCATGGCGGCGGCGACCGCCGCGCTCGGCGGCAGGAGCGAGTTTGAACTGATCCTGCTCGGCGAGGCGAGCGCCTATCCGCACGGCAGCGGCAAACCGCAGGCGGTGCGCGAGGGCGAGGTCGTGCTCATGGACTGCGGCGCGACCGTCCATGGCTATCAGTCCGACATCTCGCGCAGCTTCGTTTACGGAAAGGCGAGCGCAAGGCAGCGGCAGGTGTGGGACCAGATGCGCAAGGGGCAGGACGTCGCCTTCGCCGCGGCGAAACTCGGCACGCCGGCGGGTGCGGTCGACGATGCGGTGCGCAGCTATTATGCGGGGCTCGGCTGGGGTCCGGATTACAAGCTGCCCGGCACCTCGCACCGTACCGGGCACGGCATCGGGCTCGACGGGCACGAGCCGGTCAATCTGGTCCGCGGTGAAACGACCAAGCTCGCGCCCGGCATGTGCTTCTCGAACGAGCCGGGCATCTATATTCCGGGCGAGTTCGGGATCCGGCTCGAGGATTGTTTCTACATGACCGACAGCGGGCCCAAATGGTTCAGCGAACCGCCGCCGTCGATCGACCGGCCGTTCGATTGAGTTTCCCCTCCCTGAAAGGGAGGGGCTAGGGGTGGGTCTGGCGAGCGCAGCTCGCCGCTCTTCCTTGTGACCGCGGTTCGAGGCATCGACCCACCCCCGACCCCTCCCTTTCAGGGAGGGGAGGACTTATGCTTGCTCCGGTCCCTTCGGCCGTTGGACGAGGCTCACCAGCACGAAGGAGATGATCATCAGCAGGTACCAGCTGCCGAGCTTTTCGATCCCCACCATCTCCCAGCCGCCCTTCTGGTTCGGGTAGCTCCAGGCACGCGCAAAGGTGCCGATATTCTCGGCGAACCAGATGAACAGCGCGACGAGGCCCCAGCCGACGAGCAGGGGCATGCGGCGGTGGACGTGGAGCGGGCGGAACCAGACCTGGCAGCGCCAGAAGAGCAGGGCGGTCGCGGCGAAAAGCAGCCAGCGGATATCGACCACCCAGTGGTGCGCGAAGAAATTGACGTAGATCGCGGCTGCCAGTGCATAGGTCGCCGATAGCGGCGGATAGCCGGTGTAGCGGAAATCGAAGATGCGCCAGACGCGCGTGATATAGCTGCCGACCGCGGCATACATGAAGCCCGAGAAGAGCGGCACCGCGCCGATGTGGAGCAGGCTCGCCTCGGGATATTGCCACGATCCCGCGGCGGTCTTGAACAATTCCATCACCGTGCCGACGATGTGGAAGATCAGGATGACCAGCGCTTCCTTGGGCGTCTCGAGCCGGAAGGCGAGCATGCTGAGCTGGATCAGTACCGCGCCGATGGTGATCGCGTCGTAGCGATGGAGCGCGGCGTTTTCGGGCCAGAGGAGATGCGTGCCGAGCAGCAGCGTCAGCATCAGGCCGCCGAACAGGCACGCCCAGCCCTGCTTGAAACCGAAGACGAGGAATTCGAGGAACCAGCCGCGCGGTCCGGGTTCGACCGCCATCGCCTCGAGCCGGGCGCGGACCGTGTGGAAGCGGCTGTGGCCGCGTTCCGGTTCAGACATGCACGGCGACCCAGGCGATCAGCATCGCGGCCGGGAGCAGCAGCGCTTGGGCGAGGATGGTGCCGGCGAGGCGGCTCAGCGAGATGAAGGTGATCGCGCGGCGGAAATCGGACTCGTCGACTTTGCCCTCGACCGCGTCGTCGGTCATCACCGACAGCTGCGGATCGATAAAGGCAAACAGCAGGATCGTCGCGAAGCCGTTGATCAGCGCCGAAAGCTGCGACGCGGTGACGCGGAACTCGGGGGCGAGATAGCCGGCGTAGAGCGAGGCGACAACGCCGACTGCCAAGAGAGATTGCGCGAGGCAGTTGGCGATGAGCACGCCCCAGCCGATGCCCTTGGGCATTTTCCAGCTCTTGAGATGCGACAGGCTGGGGAAGGTCAGCGACTGGCGGAGCGTGCGGACGCCGGTCGGGCTGACGGCCTTGATCGCGAGCTTTGTCGTCGAGCGGTTATCCTGATACCAACCGATCGCGGCCGCAAACATGCGCTGGCCGGTGGGGACGAGCAAAATGCCGATCAGCGTCGCGACGCTCGCCGCGGCGAGCACGAGCTGCATGTCGAGGAAGAGCGACAGGCCGCTGCCGTCGTGGATGCGCGTCTCGATGCGTTTGGCGAGGAAGGGGCCGAGGAAGCTGTTCGAGGTGCGCGAGAAGAGCACGAGGATGTTGAACAGCGCGAAGGACATGGCGATCCGCCGCGTTCGGACCCCGGCGATGCGGGCGGCGTAAGCGAGCGCACCGATCAGGTTGATGAAGCCGGTGAGCAGCAGGATGGTCAGGAGGGGGAGGTCGAACATCGCCGGGGATTAGCCGCAGGGGCGTGGGATTTCGAGCGGTTTCACTCGGAGGCCGACATTTCGGTCGGTTCGAAATCGCCGGTTTCCCAATTGCGCAGAAACGCGCTGCCGACCGGTTCGTCGATCAGGTGCAGCCAGCTGTCGTCCTCGTTCAATACCTTGCCGATGGCGATGTAGCTGAAACTCGGACTGTCATATTCCTCGTCGGTGAGGCCCCGGGTGTCGCAGCGGAAACGCCAGCCGCTGTCGGGATATCTGTCGCCATCTTGCGGCGGATCGGGTTCCTCGCGGTAGAGATATTCGACCTTCAGCCGGCCATCGAGGATCTGATCGTCGACGAAGCAGCGGTCCCAATACCAGCGCCGTTCGGGTGCAGGGGGCGGAGGAACGGCGCGATCCCCCGCCCAATCGATGTCGATGATGTGCCAGCGCTGGAAACGCACGACATCGCCATGTTTCAACTGCGGCATGTCGGATGGCCTATTGTCGAGTGTGCCGGTCATTTGATCGCCATCGACCGCCGTGACGATAACCCACATATGCTCGGCATCCCATTCGTCGCTGGGCGGGATCGATTCGAAGATGATCTTCACAATATCGTCCGGCGCGACGGCCAGCAGTTCATTCTCCGACGGCAGATGATAGGTGTAGGGCGCTCCGGCAGCGATGGGCCGGGGATCGTCGATCCGGTACTTGCCGAACCAGCCCCGCAATCTGTCTCGGAAGCCGGCCAACGTCGCCTCAATGCTTGCGCGTCAACTCGCGCGTCGCCTTGTCGAGGCCTTCGAGCGTCAGCGGGTACATGCGGTCGTTCATCAGCTGTTTGATCAGCTTGACCGACTGGGTGTAGCCCCAATGCTGTTCGGGCACCGGGTTCAGCCACACCGCGGCGGGATAGACATGGGTGATGCGCTGGAGCCAGACCGCGCCCGATTCCTCGTTGAAATGCTCGACGCTGCCGCCCGGATGAGTGATCTCATAGGCGCTCATCGACGCGTCGCCGACGAAGATCACTTTGTAATCATGGCCATATTTGTGGAGGATGTCCCACATCTGGTGGCGTTCGGACCAGCGGCGCTTGTTGTCCTTCCACACGCCTTCGTACGGGCAATTGTGGAAATAGAAGAATTCGAGATTCTTGAATTCGGTCGTCGCGGCGCTGAAGAGTTCTTCGCAGAGCTTGATGAACGGATCCATCGAGCCGCCGACGTCGAGGAACAACAGCAATTTGACCGCGTTGCGCCGTTCGGGGCGCATCCGGATGTCGAGCCAGCCCTGGCGTGCGGTGCCGTCGATCGTGCCCGGGATGTCGAGTTCGTCGGCCGCGCCCTCGCGCGCGAATTTGCGCAGGCGGCGGAGCGCGATCTTGATGTTGCGGGTGCCGAGTTCCTTGGTGTTGTCGAGGTTCTGGAACTCGCGCTTTTCCCAGACCTTCAGCGCGCGCTTGTGCTTGCTTTCGCCGCCGATCCGCACGCCTTCGGGGTTGTAGCCCGAATTGCCGAAGGGCGAGGTGCCGCCGGTGCCGATCCACTTGTTGCCGCCTTCGTGGCGCTTCTGCTGTTCCTCGAGCCGCTCCTTCAGCGTCTCCATGATCTTGTCCCAGTCGCCGAGCGATTCGATCGCGGCCATTTCCTCGGGGGTCAGGAATTTCTCGGCGACCGCCTTCAGCCAGTCGGCGGGCACATCGACGGGGTTCTGGCCGTAATCTGTGAGCAGGCCCTTGAAGACCTTGTTGAAGACCTGGTCGAAACGGTCGAGCAGGCCCTCGTCCTTCACGTAAATCGCGCGGCTGAGGTAATAGAATTGCTCGGGGCTGCGGTCGATCGCCTCGCGGTCGAGCGCCTCCAGCAGCAGCAGATGCTCCTTCATGCTCACGGGAATGCCCGCGGTGCGGAGTTCTTCGAGGAAGCCGAACAGCATGGATTAGGGGTACTCGGTCGCGGGGGCGGGCGCAACTGCTTTACGTAAACGGAAAGTGCGCGCGTCTTGCGCCGCGGAAGTTGACGAAGTTGACGCCCCTACGCGTGCGCGAACAATGGGATAGCCGCGATGGCAGGCGACGACATGGGCACAGGCGGGGCGAAGAATTGGGGTCATTGGGGAGGGTAGATCATGGTGGGATTTATTAGGAAAGCGGTTTTTGCTACGGTCGGCGCGGAGGTGCCGCCGCGTCCGATTGCAGGGGTCGACGCGATGTGCGATCATCAGCTGAATGATGCGCGCGATCTTCCCGTTGATATTGGTTGCGTTCTGCTGTTCCTCCGCCGCGGCGCAATCGCGAACCAACGCGCCGCCTGACTTTGAAGCGAATGCCGTTCCTCTCCGTACCATACAAGCTGCCTTTGTTTGGCATTGGGAACATGCTCATCTCGTAACCTACGATCTAGGTAACGAAACACATTTCGAGGCGCGAAATTATTATGACAATTGGCGAGAACGTCTTTCTCGGGAAATGAGCCGCGACCTCAACGCGAGATGGGTGTCCTGTCTGACTGTCGAAGGATACGCAGACTATGAAAGGCGCGGCGATGCGGGCCGACCGACATTTCACATGGTGAGAATGATTTCCGAGAAACCCGCTGGCATCTCTGCGGATTGCTTCTCGAGATCGACCGGGTCGGAATAGCCGCGGGTTTCCCACTCCAAGGCCAAACTCGAAACCTCGCCGTACCCATTGACCCCCCGTTAACCATTATCGGTCATCACCTGCGGATGATTCCGAACGTGGGTGGCGCAATGAAATTCGAGTCCATAAATCCGGCGGCTCCGATCCTCGACCAGTCGGTCGCGGGCGACTGCGGCGAGCTCGCCGTCGGGTGCAGCGAGGCGGCGGGGCGGATCAAGCGTTCGACCGACCAGATGGACCGCCAGATCGTTGAACTCGGGCGGCTCGAGGAGTTCGTCGTCAGCCTCGAGGCCGACCAGCGCCAGATCGCCGATTCGACCGACGAGGCGAAACTGCTCTCGGCGCGCGCCTGCGAACAGCTCGACACCGGCGCCGAGCGCGTCAACGCCGCGGTCAGCGAATTCCGCTCGGTGATCGACCTGATCGCGCGGCTCGGCACGCATGTCACCAATTTTGCCGCGGTGATGGAGCAGGTGCAGCAGGTCAGCCAGTCGATCGAGTCGATCGCCAAGACCACCAACATGCTCGCATTGAACGCCGCGATCGAGGCCGAGCGCGCGGGCGATGCCGGGCGCACCTTCGCCGTGGTCGCCGCCGAGGTGAAGAAGCTGGCGCAGAATACGCGCAGCGCCACCGACGAGATCCGCCGTTCGATCGGCAGCCTCGCGACCGAGGCGTCGGGCCTCGTCACCGAGATCCAGTCGGGGGTCGAACAGTCGAGCCGCGCCGAGGCGCAGTTCGAGACGATCACCGACGCGCTGCACGACGCGACGCACCTCGTCGCCTTGCTCGACGACCAGAGCGACCGGATCGCGCAGTCGAGCGCGATGGTGCATGCGAATGGCGCCAAGGTCCGCGACGCGGTCGACCGCGTCGTCGCGTCGGTGCGCGACAATAGTGCGACCCTCGACGGCACGCGCGATTCGATCCTGAAGATGGAGCATGTGTCGAACCGCATGTTCAACGCGGTGATCTCGGCCGGCGTGTCGCCGAAGGATTCGGCGGTGGTCGAACTCGCCTCGCGCGTGCGCGATCAGTTCGTCGCGATCGCCGAGCTGGCGCTCGCCAAGGGCGAGTTGTCGACCGACCAATTGTTCGACACCAATTATGTGCGCGTGCCGGGGTCGAACCCCGAACGTTTCCGCACGACGCTTTGCGACTGGGCCGACACCAATTGGCGCCCGCTGTTCGACCATGTCGTGGCGAGCCACCCCGAGGTGAAGATGTCCTCGGCGGGCGACATGAACGGCTTCCTGCCGACGCACATCACCGACTGCTCGCGCGCCCCGACGGGCGATGTCGTCCACGATACCGCGCATTGCCGCAACGGCCGCATCCTGTTCGACGACACCGACAAGGCGGCGAAGAAGAGCAATGCGCCCTTCTTCATGGCGGTCTATCGCCAGGAAGGCGACGGCACCAACTATGTCACGGTGCGCAACGTCTATATGCCGGTGGTGATAAACGGGCGCCGCTGGGGCGACGTCGAGGTGGCTTACCAGCTTTAGTCGGCCTTACGACTTGCGCCCCCACATCCGTTCGTGTCGAGCGAAGTCGAGATACGTCTGGCGCTGTGTTCGCGTGTCTCGACTTCGCTCGACACAAGCGGGGAGGGGTGAAGTCGGTGCAAGGCCGCGAGCCCCTCCACCACCCGCTTCGCGGGCGGTCCCCCTCCCCATCGCTACGCGACAGGGAGGATGTTTCGGTCAGCTTCCCTGCCGCCGCGCCATGAAGGCGAGCTTTTCGAACAGCATCACATCCTGCTCGTTCTTGAGCAGCGCGCCGTGGAGCGGCGGAATCGCCTTGCCGACGTCGCGGTTCTGGAGCACTTCGAGCGGCATGTCCTCGTTGAGGAGCAGTTTCAGCCAGTCAATCAGCTCGCTGGTCGAGGGCTTTTTCTTGAGGCCCGGGACGTCGCGGACCTCGTAGAAGATGTCCATCGCGCGGCTGACGAGCGTCTTCTGGATGCCGGGAAAATGGACCTCGACGATCGAGGCCATCGTGTCGCGGTCGGGGAATTTGATATAGTGGAAGAAACAGCGGCGGAGGAACGCGTCGGGCAGTTCCTTCTCGTTGTTCGAGGTGATGACGACGATCGGGCGTTCTTTCGCGACGATCGTCTCGTCGGTCTCGTAGACATGGAAGGCCATGCGATCGAGTTCCTGGAGAAGGTCGTTCGGGAATTCGATGTCGGCCTTGTCGATCTCGTCGATCAGCAGCACGGGGAGCTTGGGGCTGGTGAAGGCCTCCCAGAGCTTGCCCTTGCGGATATAGTTGCGGATGTCGTGGACGCGCTCTTCGCCGAGCTGGCCATCGCGGAGGCGCGCCACCGCGTCATATTCGTAGAGGCCCTGTTGCGCCTTGGTCGTTGATTTGATGTTCCAGGTGATCAGCGGCGCGTCGAAGGCTTTCGCGATTTCCTCGGCCAGCACGGTCTTGCCGGTGCCGGGTTCGCCCTTCACGAGCAGCGGGCGGCGGAGCAGTGTCGCGGCGTTGACCGCGACCTTCAGGTCGTCGGTCGCGATATAGGCGCTGGTTCCTTCGAAGCGCATGGGCGGAGAGCCTTTCCCTTAACGTGAACGTCAAGGGGCATAGCGGCGCATGCGGGGCGGCGCAAGCGCGCCTGACGAGGCGTCAGTTAATGGTGGCGGCTCGCGGCGCGGGCCTCGAGCAGGTCCCACAGGCCGCTGTGCTGTGCGATCAACTGCTGCGCGCCGAAGACCAGCGCGCGCTCGGCGGCCGGGGTGTCGGCGACCGCGCCGGCGAGGCGGGCGGTATCGCGGAGGTCGGGGAGCGCGCAGCGCGGCGGCGCCATGTCGAGCCGCTGCGCGCTGATGTCGAGCAGCACGCGGATCGTGCGCCAGTCGAGCGTCAGCGCGATCGCGGCACCGACGGCGCAGCCGTGGCGGTCCGATTCGGCGAGCATGTCGAGCGCCTTGCGCTGCGCGGCGACCGCGGCCTCGCACTGATCCTGGCCCTGGGTGCTGGGCACCGGGCCGACCGCGGCGGCGATCTTCGAAAGGAAGGCGCGCTCCTGGACGAAGGCGTCGGCGGCCTCGTCCATCCATTCGCGCGACACGGGGTCGACCGCCTTGCGCGCGGCGAGGTCGATCACGCCCGGGTGGCGGCCGTGGAGCAGGCAGAGGAAATGCACGGCGTCGGCAAGGTTGCGCATGGCGTCGGGGCCGTTCGACAGCCCGCCCGCGCGGACGTGGCGATGCGCGCCGGTGCCCTCGCTGGCGACCAGCGAATCGAGCATTTCGGCGACGCTGCGCGCCTGCGGCTGGAGCTGGGGCGACTGGCTCAACGCGTCTTCCTTGCCTGCGGGCAGCGGGGCTGCCGAACTTCATCCGGACGGCATAAAGCAACGCAGTAAACAGCGCGTTTATGAGGGGGCCGCCATCTGCGGAATCTGTGTGTCAGGGCGAGACACAAAGGCGCCGGCAAGCGGGGGATGCTTGCCGGCGCCGGTTGCGGATCGAAGCGGACGGGCGCGGGGGAGAGGGAGTGCCCGCCCGGCGTCGATCAAGCTGCGAGGGCGAGTTCCTCGGTGGCCTCGACCGGACGCGAGCCTTCGACGGCGGCCAGCGCGGGCTGGGCGGCCGCCTTCTTCGCGGGGAAGATCAGGCGCGAGGCGAGCACGACGGCGCCGAGGCCGAAATAGGCGGCGAAGGTCTGAACCGGGAAGAAGAAGAGCGGGGCGATGAACGCCAGGCGCAGCCAGGTCGGGTTGAAGCCGAAGTCCTGACCGACGGCTTCGCAGATGCCGAACATCGTGTCGCGACGCTGGAAGAGATTGGTGGTCGTCGTGTCCTGGCTCATGTGTCTGGTCTTTCCTCTTGCCCGCGGCGGGGGATACCGCGGCTCTGTCCCATGTTAAGCAATGGGCGTGCCAATTTTGCGCTCGCCCGGATTTCCGGGGTTTTTCGGGTTACGGCCGCGCGGGCCGGTGTTTTGGGTCTCGGGCGAATTCCCATTCGACGGGAAAATCGACCATTTGTTCGCAGCGACAAGGCGGCTGGTTACAGCGCCGCAAAGCCCGCCGCGATCATCGCCGGGGCGCTATCTGGGGCGCAAAGATGAAGATTTTAAGGGGCTTGGCAGAAAAAATTGTGCGATGCACAATCGGATGCGCGGGGCGTCAGCGCTGCGTCTCGCGCCACAGCCTTTTGTTATTGCGCTCCATGCGCAGATATTCCCAGAAGGTCGGGGTGGTGAAATGGCGCCCGGCCTGTTGCGGGGTGGCCGCGGCGGCGTGCGTGTCCCAGTCGGCGAGCAATGCCGCAAACGCCTCGGGCAGCTCCTCGCGCACCTTGTCGTTGGTGCGGCGGATCGTGTCGGCGAGCCTGGGCTGGAAATCGATGTCGACCGCGCGCTTGTAGAGGATGTCGCCGGTGTCGATGCCCTTGTTGATGCGGTGGATCGTATAGCCCGACTGGGTGCGCCCGAAATAGATCGGCCAGACGACGCTCTGCGCGCCCGGATATTCGGGGAGCAGCTCGCCGTGGAAATTGACGAAGCCTTGGCTCGGCACGCTGAAGACGCGCGAGGCGATATAGCTGTTGCCGACCGACAGGCCGACGTCGGGGGCGTAGTGGTTCAAGGCTTCGACGGTCTCGTCGCAATTGACGCGCGGGACGGTGACGATCGGGATGCCGTGCGCCTTGGCGACCTCGCGCGCGTCGGTGCGCATGTCGTGGCCGAACCATTTGCGGATGCGGATGCCGTTGAGCGCGCCGAGCGGGCCGATCTTCCAGATCTTTTGCAGCATCTTCTTGCGGCTGCGCTTGGCGACGATGGTTTCGGAGACGATCAGGCAGACGAGTTCGACTTCGGGAACGCGCGTCAGCCGCTCGAGCACGACCCCCGAACCGCCCACCGGGCCGCTGGTCATCAGGGCGACGCGCAAGGTCATCCCTCGCGGAAACCCCGCGCCCAGACCATCAGCTCGTGCAGCGGCCAGTGGAATTCGAGCTGGTGGCGCGGGATGTCCATGACGTCGGTCGCGCCGGGCTGGACGGCGCCGCGCACCGCGCTGAAATTGCTGGTGAAGCCCGCGTTGACGATCGCCGCGCGGCCCGCGGGATCGATGTCGCTCGCGGTGCCATAAGGCCAGGCGAAGCTGTCGCAGGGGCGGCCGACATGCCCCTCGATGATCGCCTTGGCGCCGGCGATCTCGTCGGTCAGGCGCGCGGGGTCGTTCGCGATCTTCGACAGCCGCGCATGGGTGCGCGTGTGGCAGCCGATCTCGCCGATCCCCGCCGCGGCGGCCTTGGCCTGGTCCCAGTCGAGCGTGCGGACGCGCGCGCGATAGGCGGGCATATGCGCGAAATAGGCGGCGAGCGTGTCGGGATCGGCGTCGATCAGGTCGGTCGCGACGAACATGGTGTAGGGGACGCGCTCCTCCTCCATCACCGGGCCGCCGGCCTCATAGACGCTCGCGAAACCATCGTCGAAGCTCAGGTGGAAGAAGCGGCCGTCGCTGGATTTCCCGTCCGCGATGATCGCGCGGAGCGTCGCCGTATCGACGAACTCGCCCTCCTGCTTCGCGGCCTTCAGGAAGGCGCGGAAGATCGGGACGGTGTCGGGGAAGACCGCATGGGCGTAGAGGCAGCGGACGAAGGGCGCGGTTTGCGGGCGCTGCTTCAAGGCTTCGAGCCGTATGCGTGCCGCGCGCGCGGCGCTGCGCGCCTTGGCGCCCCAGCCGCGGATGGGCGCCCAGGCCTCGGCGGCGGTTTCGGCGAAGGTTGGGGCGGCGGACATTGTTTACGCCAATGGCAAATACGGGGGCGGGGTTCAAAGCATTTGTCGTGGGGTGGCTGCTTCGGGGTGGATTCCAGACCTATAACCCCTCCTCTTCAGAGGAGGGGCAGAGAGACTTGGTCCGGCGCAGCCGGGCCTTTAGTCGAACGGGGTGGTGGCCGATGGCTTACGCCCAGCCGAGAGCACCACCCCGCTGCGACTAACGAACAAGTTCGTAAGTCTCGCACCCCTCCTCTGAAGAGGAGGGGGTGGGAACGACAGCTTCCGCCCGAAACCCGTCGTCACCCGCGCCCCAAAAAAAGGGCGCGGGTCTTCCCCGCGCCCTCGATCTTTCGCTGCGAACCCCGCTTACTGGTCGAGGAACGACCGCATCTTGCGCGACCGGCTCGGGTGCTTCAGCTTGCGGAGCGCCTTCGCCTCGATCTGGCGGATGCGCTCGCGGGTCACGCTGAACTGCTGGCCGACTTCCTCGAGCGTGTGGTCGGTGTTCATGCCGATGCCGAAGCGCATGCGCAGCACACGTTCTTCGCGCGGGGTCAGCGACGCCAACACGCGGGTCACCGTTTCCTTGAGGTTCGACTGCACCGCGGCGTCGACCGGGATGACCGCATTCTTGTCCTCGATGAAATCGCCGAGGTGGCTGTCTTCCTCGTCGCCGATCGGCGTCTCGAGGCTGATCGGCTCCTTGGCGATCTTCATCACCTTGCGGACCTTTTCGAGCGGCATCGACAGTCGCTCGGCCATTTCCTCGGGCGTCGGCTCGCGGCCGCTCTCGTGGAGGAACTGGCGGCTGCAGCGGACCAGCTTGTTGATCGTCTCGATCATATGGACCGGGATGCGGATCGTGCGCGCCTGGTCGGCGATCGAGCGGGTGATCGCCTGGCGGATCCACCAGGTCGCATAGGTCGAGAATTTGTAGCCGCGGCGGTACTCGAACTTGTCGACCGCCTTCATCAGGCCGATATTGCCTTCCTGGATGAGGTCGAGGAACTGCAGGCCGCGGTTCGTATATTTCTTGGCGATCGAGATCACGAGGCGCAGGTTCGCCTCGACCATTTCCTTCTTGGCGATGCGTGCCTCGCGCTCGCCCTTCTGGACCATGTTCACGACGCGGCGGAATTCGACGAGGCTCATGCCCGCCGCCTGCGCGATTTCGCTGATCTCGATGCGGATGCGGTCGACCGCGCTCGCCTCGTTCTCGGCGAAGGCCGCCCATTTCTTGTCGAGGCCCGACACCTGGTCGAGCCAATTCTCTTCGAGCTCGCGCCCGACATAATTGTCGAGGAAGGCCTTGCGCGGCACCTTGTGGCGCTCGGCGAGGCGCAGCATCTGGCCGCCGAGCGCGGTCAGGCGGCGGTTGTAGCTGTAGAGCTGGTCGACGAGATATTCGATCTTGGTGCCGTGGAACTGCACGCTCTCGACCTGCGCGGTGAGTTCCTCGCGCAGCTTGTGATATTTCTTCTCCGACGCCGAGGGGAATTCGCCGCCGAGCGACAGCGCCTCGAGCCGCGCTTCCTGCAGCTTCGAGAAAGCCTTGAAGCTGCGCGTGATGTTGGCGAATTTCTCGAGCGCGTCGGGCTTGAGCAATTCCTCCATCGCCGCGAGGCTCAGCGTATTGTCCTCGTCGTCTTCCTCGAAGCTCTCGCGCTTGCCCGAGGTGCCTTCGCCGTCCTCGTCGTCCGAATCGGCGGCGGGCTCTTCCTCGACCTCGTCCTCGTCCTTGAACGAGACGCCGGCGGTCTTCTCGCTGATCTCGCCGTCGTCCTCGGCGCCTTCCTCGTCGAGGTTTTCGGGCGCGGGGTCCTTCGAGAGCATCGCTTCCAGATCGACGATCTCGCGCAGCTGCATGTCGCCGTTGTTGAGCGCGTTCGACCATTCGATGATCGCGTTGAAGGTCAGCGGGCTTTCGCAGAGCCCGAGGATCATCGTGTCGCGGCCCGCCTCGATGCGCTTCGCGATCGCGATTTCGCCCTCGCGGCTGAGCAGTTCGACCGCGCCCATCTCGCGCAGGTACATGCGGACGGGATCGTCGGTGCGATCGACCGTTTCTTTCTTCTTCTCGACCGCGGGGTTCGACAGCGATCCGGTGCCGGCGCTGACGTCGACATCGTCGTCGGGTTCCTGGTCGGCCTCTTCCTGGACGTCCTCGTCGCTCTCGACGATGTTGATGCCCATGTCGCTGATCGCCGACATGATGTCCTCGATCTGCTCCGACGACATCTCGTCCTGCGGCAGCGCGGCGTTCAATTCGTCATAGGTCAGGTAACCGCGCTTCTTGCCGCGCGCGATCAGCTTTTTGACGTCGGCCTCGTTGAGGTCGATCAGCGGGGCGTCGGTATCGGTGTCGGCGGCGGTGTTCTTGGTGGCCATATTCATTCCTGCCTAGAGGCGAAAAGTCATCAAGCCTGCGGGCTGTCTTCGGACAGCGCGGCCAGGCGGCGGGTCAGATCCTCGTCCATCGCGCGCAGCTTTTGCTGTCGCTCCAATCCTGCGTCGTCCATCGTGCGCTGGAAATCCGCGGTCGCCTCGGCGAGCCGGGCGCGGATTTCGGGCTGCGTCACGAGCACGCCGATATATTCGTCGAGGTCGCGAAGCGCGGTTTCCCGCGCCGCATCGGCCCCATCCTTGCTGTCCAGCCTGCGATTGAACGAGAAGTGCATTCCATCGGCTCTGAGCAATGTCGTCGCCCTATTATACACTTTCATCGGCTCCAATATGGCAAGCAAGCCCTCAGTATCAAGCCCTTCTTGGCGCATTGCCGTGTCAAGCATTGTGCCGAGCAGTTCGGCGTCGCCCGGATCGCCGATCGCGAGCCGGCAAAGCGCCTCCTCATGGCGGCGCAATGCGACGGGATAACGCAGCAGGCCGCCGATCAGCGCGCTGGCAAAATGCCCGCCGATGCCGATCTGACCAATGCTACGCGTTTCATCCCCCGGAGGTTGCAGCCGCGGGTCGGGCGCGAAGCGGCCGCGGCCGCCGCCGCGCTGGCCCTGCGGCGCCCAGGGGACGCGCGGGCCGCGCTCGGGTTGCTTGCGCGCGAAGAGCGTGTCGAGCCGCTCGCGAAAGGCCTCGCGATAATGATGGCGGACGTCGGTATCCTCGATCGCGTCGGCGTGGGCGAGGAGGCGGGTCTTCAAGGCGGCGCGTTCCTCGGGCGTCGCGAGCGGGCCCGCGGCGACCTCATGCGCCCAGAGGCGCTCGACCAGCGGCTGCGCATCCTCGAGGACCTCGAGAAAACCCGCGGCGCCGCGCGCGCGGACGAGGTCGTCGGGGTCCTGCCCCGCGGGGAGCGTCGCGAAGGCGAGGCTGAAGCCGGGGCGGAGCAAGGGCAGCGCGCGGCTGGCGGCGCGCATCGCAGCCTTCTGGCCCGCGGCGTCGCCGTCGAAACAGAGGACGGGGACGGGCACCATGCGCCAGATCATGCCGAGCTGGTTCTCGGTCAGCGCGGTGCCGAGCGGGGCGACGGCGTCGGCGATCCCCGCCTCGGCGAGCGCGATGACGTCCATATAGCCCTCGACGACGATGATCCGGTTCGTCTGGCGCGACGCGGGCGAGGCCTTGTCGAGATTGTAGAGCGTGCGCCCCTTGTCGAAGAGCGGGGTGTCGGGCGAGTTCAGATATTTGGGCTCGCCGTCGCCCAAAATGCGGCCACCGAAAGCGATCACGCGCCCGCGCGCGTCGCGGATCGGGATCATTAGCCGCCCGCGGAAGCGGTCGTAGGGCTCCTTGTCCTCGACCGCGATGAGCATCCCCGATTCGACGAGCATCGCGGTCGGGAATTTCTTGAGCGCTTCCTTGAGTGCGCTGCGGCTGTCGGGGGCGAGGCCGAAGCCGAACGCCTTGCGCGTCGCCTCCGAAATGCCGCGCTTGGCGAGATAGTCGCGCGCCGGGGCGCCGTTGCTGCTGCCGAGCTGCTGGGTGAACCAGTCGGCGGCGGCCTGCGTCACGTCGCGCAGGCTCGCCTGCTCCTCGGCCTTTTTCGCGGCGCGCGGGTCGGCGGCGGGGACCTCCATGCCGGCCTCGGCGGCGAGCTCCTTGACCGCGTCCATGAAGCTGAGGCCGCGCTGGTCGGTCATCCAGCGGATCGCATCGCCATGCGCGCTGCACCCGAAGCAGTGGTAGAAGCCCTTCTCGTCGTTGATCGTGAAGCTGGGCGTCTTTTCGTTATGGAAAGGGCAGCAGGCCTTATACTCGCGGCCGGCGCGCGTGACCTTCACCGTGCGCCCGATCAGGGTCGACAACGTGACGCGCGAACGCAGTTCGTCCAGCCATTGCGGGGTGAGGGTCAAGGGTTCCCCTCCCGATCGGCTATACCCCCACCTCCGTTTGTGTCGAGCGAAGTCGAGACACGTTGGCGCCCGTCCTCGCGTCCCTCGACTTCGCTCGGGACGAACGGGAGGGGAGGTCGTTCTTTCGGAGGTTTGGCAAAATGGCCCACCATGGCCCAATCGCCCCTGATCAACGCTTCCTTTTTGGCACGGGACCACGGCTTGATGCGGCGCTCGGCTTCCAGTGCTTCGACGCGGGTCGAAAAGTCTTGCGACCAGACCAGCGTCACTGGTCTTCGCCGCGACGTGAAATCGCAGAATCCGCCATGTTGGTGCTGGGCGATACGGCGTTCCAAATCGTCGGTATGTCCGGTGTAATAGCGGCCATCAGAACAGAGCAGAATGTAGGTCCAGAACGCCATTCTTCCCCATAACCGTTGGTGTCGAGCGAAGTCGAGACACGTTGGGAAAGTGCCACCCATCGCGTCCCTCGACTTCGCTCGGGACGAACGGGAAGGGAGGGCGTTCTTTGAGTGTTAGCTCAAAGCCGCCTTCACCCACCCGCTGGCCTTGCTCATGTCGAGCTCCGAGCCGTGGCGTTCCTTTACCGCGGCCATGACCTTCCCCATGTCCTTGAGGCTCGCCGCGCCGAGTTCGGCCGCGATCGCCTTGATCGCCGCGGTCGCGTCGGCTTCCGACAATTGCGCCGGCAGGAAATCCTCGATCACCAGCACTTCCGCCGCTTCGATGTCGGCGAGTTCCTGGCGGCCGCCCTGTTCGTACATCGCGATCGACTCGCGGCGCTGCTTGACCATCTTCTGCAGCACGTCGGTGACCAGCACATCGTCGTCGGCCGGCGCGGTGCCGGTGCGCAATTCGATGTCCTTGTCCTTGATCTTGGCCAGCATCAGCCGGATGGTGCCGAGCCGCGCCTTGTCGCCGCCCTTCATCGCGGCGACCTGCGCAGCCTTGATGTCGTCACGAATCATTGCGTGTTCCCATGCGCTGCAAATTTCGGAAAGGCCCTCTCTAGCGGCAAGTTTGTGAAACCGATAGCTTGTGAATCACTTTTTTGCCGCCTAGTTGGTCGGCCGTTTAGCCCCCCGTCCGGAGCATGTTGAATGGCACCAGCCAACCCCTCTGCCGCGCCCAAAAGTCAGCCCGATGGCGCGACCGGCGTCCTCGTCCTCGCCGACGGCACGATCCTGTGGGGCGTGGGATACGGCGCCGCGGGCGCGGGTGTGGGCGAGATTTGTTTCAACACGTCGATGACCGGCTATCAGGAAATCCTGACCGACCCGAGCTACGCCGGGCAGATCATCACCTTCACCTTTCCGCATATCGGCAATGTCGGCGCGAACCCCGAGGATATGGAGCGCGAGAAGCGCGCCGCGATCGGCTGTATCACGCGCGAGTTGCCCACCGCGCCGAGCAGTTTCCGCAGCGTGCAGACGCTGCCCGACTGGATGAAGGCGCAGGGGCTGATCGGCCTCGCCGGCATCGACACGCGCGCATTGACGCGCCGCATCCGCGACGCGGGTGCGCCGACCGGCGTGGTCGCGCATGCGCCCGACGGCCAGTTCGACATCGACCGGCTGCTGCTGCTCGCGCAGGGCTGGCCGGGGCTCGAGGGCATGGACCTCGCCAAGACGGTGACCCGCGAACGGCAGGGGAGTTGGGACGCGGGCGTCTGGCATCTGGGTTCGGGCTATGAGGTATCGGATCACAAGCGTGCCGCCGATGCCGCGCCGCATGTCGTCGCGGTCGATTATGGCGCGAAGGACAATATCTTCCGCAACCTGGTCAAGGCCGGCGCGCGCGTGACGGTGGTGCCCGCGAAGACCGGGCTCGACGACATCATGGCGCTGCGCCCCGCGGGGGTGTTCCTGTCGAACGGCCCGGGCGATCCCGCCGCGACGGGCGAATATGCGGTGCCGGTGATCAAGGGGCTGCTCGAACGTAACGTCCCGATCTTCGGCATCTGCCTCGGCCATCAGCTGCTCGGGCTGGCGGCGGGCGCCAAGACGGTGAAGATGCACCAGGGCCACCGCGGCGCGAACCATCCGGTGCAGCGCGTCGGCGGCGATTTCGACGACGGGGTGGTCGAGATCACCAGCATGAACCACGGCTTCGCGGTCGATACGACCACGCTGCCCAAGGGCGTGGTCGAGACGCACCGCAGCCTGTTCGACGGATCGAACTGCGGCATCGCGATCACCGGCAAGAACGCGTTCAGCGTGCAATATCACCCCGAGGCGAGCCCGGGGCCGCAGGACAGCTTCTATCTGTTCGAGAAGTTCGTGGGCGGCCTCAAGTGAGCTTCGCCGACCAGCTCGACGCGCTGGCGGCCGATGCGGCGGCGCATCCCGAGCGCTGGGGCGCGGGGGTGCGGCTCAACATCACCTGCGCGCGGCGGCTGCCCTATGAGGCGGTGCAGCTCGCCGAGGCGCGCGGCTTTGCCGAGGCGCGCGGGGTCGGGCGGCATCACCTGATCTTCGAATATGAGGATGTCGTGCCCGACGCGGCCTGGGTCGCGGCGACGGCGCGCCCGGTGCTCGACTTCATCGCCGAGGTCGGCGGGAGTGATCCGCAGATCGGCGTCGATCGGAATGTGCAGTGAGCCAAGGTTTCGGCCTTGTTACCCCCCTCCCCGTCGGGGAGGGGCTGGGGGTGGGGGAGCGAGGCCGTCAGGCCGCGCGTCACCGCTCACGTGCGTACACCCCCACCCAACCCTCCCCCTCAAGGGGGAGGGTTTTATCGGCCGCGGGCGATGGCGAGTTGTTCGATGATCGTCGCGATGACACCATCGGTATTGGCGAGCACATCATTGTTCCAGAAGCGGATCACGCTGTAGCCATGCGCTTCGATCACGCGGGTGCGCTCGGCATCATCGAGGCTGTCGGCGTGCTGGCCGCCATCGACCTCGACGACGAGTTTCATCGACCGGCAGGCAAAATCGGCGACGAACGGGCCGATCGGGAACTGTCGGGTGAATTGAACGCCCAGCTGCTTTCCGCGCAGCCGCGCCCAAAGCCTTTTCTCCGCCTCGGTGGGTTCGCGTCGCAATCTGCGTGCCACCCTCGTCAATCGCTTGTCCGTCACGATTTGCTCCCTCTCCCCGGCGGGGAGAGGGTTGGGGTGTGGGGGCTCGACGGTCAAGGACTAACGCAGCCGCCGAACTCCCCCATCCAGCTTCGCCTAGGCGGCGAAGCCGCCAAGGCTACGCATCCTTCCCCCTCCCGGGGGAAGGTCTGGAGTTTTTAATGCCCAAAAGAACCGACATCCAATCCATCCTCGTCATCGGCGCCGGCCCGATCGTTATCGGCCAGGCGTGCGAGTTCGACTATTCGGGGACGCAGGCGATCAAGGCGCTGAAGGAGGAGGGCTATCGCATCGTCCTCGTCAACTCCAACCCGGCGACGATCATGACCGATCCCGACCTGGCGGACGCGACCTATGTCGAGCCGATCACGCCCGAGATCGTCGCCAAGATCATCGCCAAGGAGCGCCCCGATGCGGTGCTGCCGACGATGGGCGGGCAGACCGCGCTCAACACCGCGCTCGCGCTGTTCAACGACGGCACGCTGACCAAATATGGCGTCGAGATGATCGGCGCCGATGCCGAGGCGATCGACAAGGCCGAGGACCGGCAGAAGTTCCGCGACGCGATGGACAAGATCGGCCTCGAAAGCGCGCGCAGCGGTGTCGCGCACACGCTGGAGGAAGCCTTTGCGGTGCTCGAACGCACCGGGCTGCCCTCGATCATCCGTCCGTCCTTCACGCTCGGCGGCACCGGCGGCGGCATCGCGTATAACCGCGAGGAATTCGAGCATATCGTCCGCGGCGGCCTGATCGCCTCGCCGACCACCGAGGTCCTGATCGAGGAATCGCTCCTCGGCTGGAAAGAATATGAGATGGAGGTGGTGCGCGACCGCAAGGACAATTGCATCATCATCTGTTCGATCGAGAATGTCGACCCGATGGGCGTGCACACCGGTGACAGCATCACCGTCGCGCCGGCGCTGACGCTGACCGACAAGGAATATCAGATCATGCGCAACGCGAGCATCGCGTGCCTGCGCGAGATCGGGGTCGAGACCGGCGGGTCGAACGTCCAGTTCGCGGTGAACCCGAAGGACGGCCGCCTGATCGTGATCGAGATGAACCCGCGCGTGTCGCGCTCGTCGGCGCTCGCGTCGAAGGCGACGGGTTTCCCGATCGCCAAGGTCGCGGCGAAGCTGGCGGTCGGCTATACGCTCGATGAGATCATGAACGACATCACCGGGGTGACCCCGGCGTCGTTCGAACCGACGATCGACTACGTCGTCACAAAGATCCCGCGCTTCGCGTTCGAGAAATTCAAGGGCGCCGAGGCGACCTTGTCGACCGCGATGAAGTCGGTCGGCGAGGTGATGGCGATCGGGCGTACCATCCACGAGAGCCTGCAGAAGGCACTGCGCGGGCTGGAGACCGGCTTGTCAGGTTTCAATTTCGTCGATCGCCTGAAGGGCGCGACCCACGATCAGCTGCGCAGCGAACTCGCGCAGCGCACCCCCGACCGGCTGCTCAACGCCGCGCAGGCGATCCGCGAGGGCCTGCCGCTCGCCGAGATCAACCGCGTCGCGGGTTACGACATGTGGTTCCTCGAACGGATCGAGGAAATCGTCGAGGCCGAGAAGCAAGTGTGCCGCGACGGCCTGCCGCGCGATGCCGAGGGGCTGCGCAAGCTGAAAGCCATGGGTTTCAGCGACAAGCGGCTCGCCTATCTCGCGCTCCAGTCGGCGAACCTCCATCCCGGCACGCGCCGCGCGACCGCGCGCGGGTCGGGCCTGATCCACGAGGCGGTCAAGGCGATGACCGGCGGGGTGACCGAGGCCGAAGTGCGCGCGCTGCGCCACAAGCTCGGCGTGCGCCCGGTGTTCAAGACCATCGACACCTGCGCCGCCGAGTTCCAGGCGCAGACGCCCTATCTCTATTCGACCTATGAGGCGCCGACCTTTGGCGAGCCCGAGTGCGAGGCGAACCCGTCGGGGCGGCAGAAGATTGTCATTCTCGGCGGCGGCCCCAACCGCATCGGGCAGGGGATCGAGTTCGACTATTGCTGCTGCCACGCCTGCTTTGCGCTCGAGGATGCGGGCTACGAGACGATCATGATCAACTGCAACCCGGAAACGGTGAGCACCGATTACGACACCTCGGACCGGCTCTATTTCGAACCGCTGACCGCCGAGGATGTGCTCGAGATCCTGCACGTCGAGATGTCGAAGGGCACGCTCGTCGGCGTCATCGTCCAGTTCGGCGGGCAGACTCCGCTCAAGCTCGCGCAGGCGCTCGCCGCGGCGGGCATCCCGATCCTCGGCACCTCGCCCGACGCGATCGACCTTGCCGAAGACCGCGAGCGCTTTGCGGCGCTGGTCAACAAGCTCGGCCTCAAGCAGCCCGAGAACGGCATCGCGCGCAGCCGCGAGGAAGCGGTCGCGGTGGCGGCGCGCATCGGTTACCCGGTGCTGACCCGCCCCTCCTATGTGCTCGGCGGCCGCGCGATGGAGATCGTCGACGACCAGGCGCAGCTCGAAAATTACATCGAGACCGCGGTGCAGGTGTCGGGCGACTCGCCGGTGCTGATCGACCGCTATCTGCGCGACGCGATCGAGGTGGACGTCGATGCACTGTGCGACGGCACCGATGTCGTGGTCGCTGGCGTGCTCCAGCATATCGAGGAAGCCGGCGTCCATTCGGGCGACAGCGCCTGCTCGATCCCGCCCTACAGCCTGTCGGCCGAGATCGTCGCCGAGATCGAGCGCCAGGCCGATGCGCTGGCGCGCGCCTTGGAAGTGCGCGGCCTGATGAACATCCAGTTCGCGGTCAAGGGTGACGAGGTGTACCTCATCGAGGTCAACCCGCGCGCGAGCCGCACCGTGCCCTTCGTCGCGAAAGCCGTCGGGTCGCCGATCGCCAAGATCGCGGCGCGGGTGATGGCGGGCGAAAAGCTCGCCGACCTGCCCAAGATCAACCGCGACATCGCGCATGTCGCGGTGAAGGAAGCGGTCTTCCCCTTCGCGCGTTTCCCCAGCACCGACCCCGTGCTGTCGCCCGAGATGAAGTCCACCGGCGAAGTCATGGGAATCGACAGCAATTTCAACCTGGCCTTCGCCAAGGCGCAGCTCGGCGCCGGCGACCGCCTGCCGACCGACGGACGGCTGTTCGTGTCGGTCAAGGACAGCGACAAGCCGCGCATCGTCGGCGCGGTGCGGCAGCTGCGCGCCTGGGGCTGGCGCGTCATCGCGACGGGCGGCACCGCCGACTATCTGGATGCGCAGGGGATCGCGGTCGAACGCGTCAACAAGGTCGCCGAAGGTCGCCCGCATATCGTCGACCGGATCAAGGACGGCGACGTGCAGCTGATCTTCAACACGACCGAGGGGTGGCAGTCGCTGCAGGACTCGCAGTCGATCCGCGCTTCGGCGCTGGCGGCCGACATCGCCTATTATACCACGGCCGCCGCAAGCGATGCCGCGACGCAGGCGATCGGGGCGCTGCGCGCGCACAGTCTTGAAGTAAAGCCGCTTCAGGACTATTATTGAGGGACCGCTTCACCCCCCGACATCGACGGAACCAGCGGCTCTGCCGCCCGGCGCTCTCCCGCCGGGGCAGGATTATTGACGAAGGACAACAGGATAATGGCAAGCGTTGAAAAGGTGCCGATGCTGGCAGAAGGCTATGAGAAGCTGAGCGCACAGCTCAGCGCGCTCAAGGCCGAGCGACCGTTGATCGTCGATGCGATCGAGGAAGCGCGCGCGCATGGCGACCTTTCGGAAAATGCCGAATATCACGCCGCGAAAGAGCGTCAGGGCCAGGTCGAAGCGACGATCGGCGACCTCGAGGACCGTCTGTCGCGCGCGCAGGTGATCGATCCGACGACGCTGTCGGGCGACCGCATCGTGTTCGGCGCGACCGTCACCCTCGCCGACGAGGACGACAAGCCGATCCGCTACCAGATCGTCGGGCAGGCCGAGGCCGATGCCAAGGACGGCAAGATCAGCTACAACTCGCCGCTGGGCCGCGCGCTGATCGGGCGCCGCGTCGACGACGAGATCGAGGTGACCGTGCCCGCGGGCGACAAATATTATCTGGTGACCAAGATCGAATTCGTCTGACCGGGTGCCCGCGTCGATGAACGCCGCCCGGACCCCCGTGATCACCGGCTATGCGGTGGCGTGCGTCGTCATCTTCGTGCTGCTCGCGATCACGGGCTTCGAGCGCGAGGCATTCGTCGGGGCGGGGTTCATCCCGGGGCGTTTCGGCAGCGAGCTGATCGCGCCGCCGGGGACGCTGCTGCCCTTCGCCTTGACGCCATTGTCGTCGGCCTTTCTGCACGCCGGGGTGCTGCACCTCGTCTTCAACCTGGTGATGCTGCTGTTCATCGGACGCCAGCTCGAAACCCCGCTCGGATCGTCGGCGACCGCCTTCCTGCTCGTCGCGGGGGCCTATGCCGGCGCGCTCGCGCAGTGGATCGCGAACCCCGGATCGCTCGTCGTGGTGATCGGCGCGAGCGGGGCGATTTCGGCGCTGCTCGCGGTCTATGCGCTGATTTTCAGCCGCACGCGGACCGCGGCGATCGGGCCGATCCCGGGTCCCTGGGTGCGCGCCTTGTGGCTCGCCGCGGCGTGGATCGGGCTGCAACTGCTCATCGGTATCGCGGGCGGCGGCGACTTCGCCAATATCGCGATCTGGGCGCATGTCGGCGGTTTCCTCGCCGGACTGGTTCTGGCGCGCCCGCTGCTACGCTGGCGCTTCAAGGGGCGCTAGGCCGCCGCGAGCAGCCCGCCCACCAACAGCATCGCGACGCGCACGTCGATGCCGCAGCCCTCAGCGCGTTTTGCCGCGACGAAATCCTCGATCCCGGCGAGCGGTACGCGGTGGACGATGATATCCTCGCTGTCGACCCCGCCGCCTTCGCCGACCTTGGTCAGCCCCGTCGCCACCAGCAGCGTGAAGCTTTCGCTGACCATGCCGGGTGAGGAATAGAATTCGCCGACCGTGCGCCAGTGCGCGGCGGCATAGCCCGTTTCCTCGTCGAGCTCGCGCGCCGCGGCGAGTTCGGCGGCTTCGCCCGCGGTGTCGTCGCCGACCAGCCCGGCGGGCATCTCGATGCAGTTCATGCCCATCGGTACGCGATATTGCTCGACCAAGATGACATGGCGCCCGTCGGGCGCGTCGTCGATCGCCAGGATCACCGCGGCGTGGATGCCGCGCGCGCGCGACACATATTCCCACGTCCCCTGCTGCTTGACCGTGACGAAGCGGCCTTCCCAGCGCGTTTCGATGGGGGTGTCGGGAGCGGGGCGGGACATACGATCTCCTGTCGTCATTGCGAGCGAAGCGAAGCAATCCAGAGTGGAGCGCGCCAGCGCTGGATTGCCACGCGGCTTCGCCGCTCGCAATGACGAAGCAGTTACAATTCGATCAGCCGGTCGGGCAGTTCGTTTGGATTTTCGCTGCCGCGCGGGAAATGTTCGGCGAGCACGACGCCCATCTGGCGCACCGCTTCGGCCATGCCTTCGCCCGGGCGGCCGGCGCGGACATGGTCGATCAGCGCCGCCATGGCGTCACCCCATACGTCGGGTGAGACCTTGGCGGCGATGGCCTGGTCGGCGACGATGTCGGCGCGGTGCTCCTTGAGGCTGACGTAGAGGAGGACGCCGGTGCGGCCCTGCGTCTTCGCCTCGGTGCCGACCTTGAACAGGTCGACCGCGCGCGCGCGGACGCGGCCCGCGAGGATCGCGCGCGGGGTCAGCCACAGCCGTAGCGGGCGCCACAGCAGGATCAGCCACATACCGATCCATTTGATCACGCCGACCGCGATTACCGTGCCAAGCCATTGATTGGCCGTGAGCTCATGCCCCCAGCCGCCCGTCAGCCGGTCGTAAAGTCCACGGTAGAATTCGGGAAAGAGCGCGATCACCGACATCGCGATAAAGGCGATGACGCTCGCCCAGACGAGCGCGACATCGTCATAATCGTTCGACTGCGCCGCGACGACGGTGACGATCTCGCCGCTGGTGCGCGCCTCGGCCGCGGCGACCGCGGCGGTGACGAGGTCGTGATCGGCGCTGCTCACATGGCTCACTTTGCGTGGCATCAGGGACAAAACCTCTCCATGGGGCGGCTGAGGCGGCAAAATGGCGAACATATCGGGTCAAAGACCCCGCAGGGAACAGTGGTTCTGTTTTCAAGGGGGCTTTGGCCCGAGATGGAAGCCATTTTGCCGTCCCTTCGGGATTTGGCCAAATTTGTCCATTGCCGCGTCAGAGAGCCTAGAAATATTATCATATGTCTTCGCCTCTCTTCCTCGCACTGAACAAATTTGACTCAAACCTCAGCCGCCCCATGGAGAGGTTTTGTCCCTGCGTCCCCCTACCAGCCGCCCGACGCGCCGCCGCCGCCGAAGCTGCCGCCCCCGCCCGAAAAGCCGCCGAAGCCGCCGCCTCCGCCTCCGCCGCTGCTCCAGCCGCCCCACGACGATCCGCTGCTGCCGCCGCCGCCCCAGTCGTCATCGTCGCCCCAGATGATGATCGGGGCGCCCCACGGGCTGTTCTTGCGCCGCCGCTTCCGGCCCTTGCGTCCGAGGCTCGAGAGGATCGGCAGGACGAAGAAGAAAAAGATGATGATCGCGACGAAGATCAGCCCGCCGATATCGCCGTCGTCGGCGCGATCGCGCTCCTCGGCCTCGATCTGCGCGGCGCGCGCCGCAGCTTCCTCGGGGGTGAGCTGGATCTGCTGGGCTATGGCATCGACGCCCGCCTGGATGCCGCCGGGATAATCGTTCGCCTTGAAGCGCGGGGTGACGGTATCGCGGATGATCCGCCCCGACATCGCGTCGGTGAGCACGGGTTCGAGGCCGTAGCCGACCGAGATGTTCATCCGCCGCTCGTTGGGCGCGATCAGGAAGACGACGCCGTCGTCCTTCGCCTCGTCGCCGATCTTCCATGCGCGGCCGAGCTTGTAGCCGTAATCGGCGATGTCATTGCCTTCGAGGTCCTTGACCGTCGCGACGACGAGCTGGTGCCCGGTTTTGGTCTCAAGCGCCTCGAGCTGCGCGGTCAGCGCGGCTTCCTCTGCGGGCGGAATGATCTCCGCCTGATCGACGACGCGGCCCGTGAGCTTGGGGAAGGTCTGCGCGCTCGCGGGTGCGGCAAGCAGCGACAGGCCCAGCGCCCAGCCGAGAAGGATCGACTTCACGATGCGTCTCCGGTCTGCGCGGCGATGGCGTCGATGCCGGTCGCGAGGCCGCGCCCGTAACGAATGCGGCCGCCGCGCTGGTCCGCAAATATCCGGGTCATATCGTCGACGATCTTTTGCGCTTCCTTATCGGTCAAATCTGCCTCCGCAGCCGTCCCCGTCGCAATTCGCACTCGGCGTTCGTTCGGTGCGAGCACGATTAGAATGTCGTTCTCGCTGATTTCGCCTTTCGCCGCCGAGCGATTTCCCAGGCAGCGCGCCACCAGTTCGATGCTCTGACCCTTGAGTTCAGGTAGTATCGCCACGTTGACTACACGCTTTCGATCCCTCTCATTTTTCAACTGAGCGCCCAGTATCAACTCATATCCGCCATTATCGAGGAACCCGGCCGGATCGTATATCGCGTTGGTATCGCCGATATCAGCTACGCTTTCACAGGCAGGGTCGTGGGCTTCAGATGGCCCTCCTTCGGCGCCGCTCGGCACCTCCTTGCATCCGCCCGCGATCAGCAGGATCGCGAGCGGGATGGCAAGGGCGGGACGGCGCACGCTTATTTGCCGAAATCGACCTTGGGTGCCTCGTTAGCGCCCGGCGTGACCGCGCGATAGGGCGTCATCGGCTCGGCGCCGTGGACGATCTTGGCGCCGATGATGTCGGGGAAAGTGCGGATCGTCGTGTTATAGTCCTGCACCGCGGCATTATAATCCTGCACCGTGACGTTGATGCGGTTCTCGGTGCCTTCGAGCTGGGTCATCAGGTCGGCGAAGCGCGCCTGGCTTTTGAGGTCGGGGTAGGCCTCGACCGTGACGAGCAGGCGGCCGAGCGCGCTCGACACATTGCCCTGCGCCGCCTGGAAAGCCTGCACCTTGGCGGGGTCGTTCAGGTCGTCGGTGCTCAGCTTGACCTGCGTCGCCGACGCGCGCGCCTGGATCACGCCTTCCAGCGTCGACTGCTCGATGCGCGAGGCGCCCTTGGCGGTTTCGACGAGATTGGGGATCAGGTCGGCGCGCCGCTGATAGGCGGCTTCGACATTCGCCCATTTCGCCTTCGCCGCTTCCTCCTTGGTTGGCACGCTGTTGATGCCGCAGGCGGACAGGCTCAGCGCGGCGACGGGCAGGATCATCCAGCGGGCGGAACGCATGGTCATGGTCATCGAGGCTCCCTCCGGCGGCGTTTTGCCGCAACAATACAGATAATAGGATGGCGCTTGCCTTTGTGCAATCCGCGCGGCACCTTCTGGGCGCAGGACCAACCATCCGGGGAGAGCCAAGATGTTGGCAGAGTTCAGGGAATTTATCGCGCGCGGCAATGTCATCGACCTAGCGGTCGGTGTCATCATCGGCGGCGCCTTCGCGACGATCACCAAGTCGCTGACCGAGGATCTGATCATGCCCGTCGTCGGCTGGATCTTCGGCGGGGTCGATTTTTCGAACATGTTCATCCTGCTGGGCGACGTGCCCGCGGGCGTCTCGCCGACCGACTATGCCAAACTCAAGGAAGCCGGGGTCGCGATGTTCGGCTATGGCGCCTTCATCACCGCGACGATCAATTTCCTGATCCTGGCGTGGATCATCTTCCTGCTGGTGCGGGCGGTGAACCGGGTGGTGCGCAAGGCGCCCGACGCCCCGGCGGGCCCGACCGAGGTCGAACTGTTGGCCGAAATCCGCGACGAGCTGCGCAAGAAATAATTTTCCACCGCTTTTCAAGGCCAAGCCCGTCCGCGCCCTTTCCAAGCGCGGGCGGGCTTCCTATATGCGATATGTCGGTTTCGGCCGACTATGAGGATAAATGTTGCCGTGGAATAGGCACAGCGGACCCGGGGGCAGTACCCGGCGGCTCCACCACGAACCCGCGCCCTTGTTGAAGGGGTGCGCGGGTTTCTGACGGGGCCGAACCAGGATCGACGTGTGTTCAAAGACGGTGGTTTCTTCCGGGCTGAGTAACCCGTTAAAGGCTCAAAACCAATAAGTGCTAACGATAACGAAGCACTCGCTCTGGCTGCGTAACCGATAAGCCTCACGGCCTAAGGTTATTCAAATAGAACGCGGTTCGGACCGAACCGGGCAACAGAATCGGATACCAGCGGCTGGGGACGAGCCGGGCAACAGAATCGTCCCACCTTGCCCTTCATTCTGGCTTTTCGGGCGCCTCCGGCGTCGACGGCCGCGCGAGCTGGCGGCTGTAGAGCCAGCCGATGCCGATCAGGCTGAACCCCAGCACCACGAACGAGCCGATGCGTAGCAAGCCTTCGAGCCCCGAGGCGTCGAACAGGAACACCTTGCCCACCGCGCCGAGCATCAGGATCAGCGACGCGATGCGCCAGTCGTGGCGGTTCTGCCTTATGCCCCAGAGCAGGAAGCCGATCGCCAGCGCGAGGATCAGGATCGAGCGCAGGATATTCTCGCTGTTCGTCACCCCCGGTTCGACCAACAGGCCGCCGTGGAAGATCTGGCGCAGCGTCGCCCAAGCGAAGCCCGCGACAAGCAGCATCGTCGCGAGCTGGACGATGCGGTCTAGCGCCGCGCGTGCGTCGGGGAAGAGGGTGCGGATGAGCACTAGGCCGGCGCCGGGCAGCAGGAACAGCGGGATCAGCCAGTTGGCGAGCGGGAGTGACCCGACCGCTTGCTCGGTCCACAACGGGTTGTGGAGGATGAGACCGTACCAGATCGCGTGCGCGGTGCCCGCGACGACCAGCGGGCGTGCGAGGCTGGTGAGCCCGCGGCGCATCGCGAGCCATCCGCAGCCGATCAGCAAGACGCCCCAGGCGATCCGCTGCGCCACCCCGGTGGCGACGAAATCGCTGCCGAAGGCCGCCGCGAAGCCGAGGCGGTAGAGGCAGTGGAGCGCGATCCCGGCAAGGATGCCGATAACCGCGAACGCCGCGATCAGCAGCCAGCGTGGGAGCGCCTCGCGCAACAACAGCAGCGGGGCGCCGAAGAGCAAAGCGGGGAGCAGCAGGCGCAGCAGCAACTGGTCGATCGCGAGCGCGGGCGCGTCGAACAGCATCGGCACCCCGCCGAGCGAGAGTACGGCCTTGGTCGCCCAGACACCGACGGGCAGCACCGCCCAGGCGAGGCCCAGCGTCGCAAAGCTGGCGGCGGCGCCATCGATGCGCGTGATGTCGATGCGGCGGGCGGCGAGCAATGCCGCTGCACCGCCGAGCGCGGGGACCAGCATCAGATAGGCACCCGGCACGACCTGCGCGAGTGCGCCATAGGCGAGTAGCGCGGCGGCGACCTGGCCGACGCGGCGGATCGCGGGTTGCGCCGACAGAACGGCGTAGAGCAGGCCGAGCAGGGTGAGCCCGCCCCAGCGCAGGATGGCGGTGCCGGGGACCAGCTCATCGCTGCCATAGAGGCGCGTCCATTGCGCGATGACGCCGGGGCCGGTCGAGGCGAGCAGCAACACGGCGAGCAGCGCATAGGCGAGCGACAGGCCCTCGATCGACAGGGCGCCGCGGCGCCGCGCGAGCGCGAACAGCGCCGCCGCGACCGCGCCCATCGCGAGCGTCAGGCTCCAGGCGGGGACGAGCTGTGCGAGCGCGCCATAAGCGAGCCCACCGGCGATCGTCAGCGCGAGGAAGCGGAAATAACGGTCCACGGCCTTCGCCGCGAACAGGCCGAGTAGCGCGGCCAGCCCGCCCCAGCGGACCAGCGCCTGCCCCGCAAAGGCGTCGCCGGCCCCCACGACCAGCCGCGGCAGTTCGACCAGCGCGAGCGGGGTGGCGATCAGCGCGACGAGCGCAAGCGCGACGAAGCCCGCGGCGATCGGCTCGATCCGCTTGTCGCCGGCGGCCTTGCCGAAGAAGAGCAGCGCCGCGGCGACGGCGCCGACCGCGAGCGGCGCGGTCCAGTCGGGCGCGATCAGGCAGGCGGCGACCGCGACGAGGATGCCCGTCACTGCGGTCAGCCAGGCGAAACGGCTGTCGGCGGTGCGGTTCTCGACCTTCCAGCCGAGCGCGATGCCGGCGCCCGCGACCAGCGCGGCGCCGAGCGCGGTGAGCGCGAGCACCAAGTCACCGGCGTCCCAGAAATGCCATTTGACGAGCGGCGGCGCGGCGAGCGCCAGCGCGCAAAGCTCGAGCGTGCGGCGCAAGGTCCGCGTCTCACCCCATAGTTTCGCGAGCAGGGGCAAGGCGTGGATCGCGGCGAGCGCGAGGCCGATGGTGGCGAACCAGCCCGTCGCCGGATCGGGCCAGACGGCGAGCAGCAGGATCGACAGCGCGAGGCTGATCGAGGGGATGATCGCAAAATCCTTCTCGCGCCAGGCGAGCCACTGGCCCGCCGCGGCGATCAGGATGAACAGCCCCCAATGGAGCGGCGCGAAGCCGCCGATGCCGACGAGCAGCGCGAGTTGCAGCGCGCCGACGATCGCCGATCCGGCGCGGAGCAGCGCGGCGCGCGGGCCGTCGAAGGCGATCATCGGCAGCGCCAGCGCGAGCAGCAGCACATAGCCGCCGATCGACAGCGAGCCCAAAGTGTCGAGCGCGGTGGTCGCGAGCAGCATCCACAGGCTCCAGCCGACCCCGCCGACGAAGGCGGCGAGCGCGAGCCACGGCCAGCGCTTCATCCGCGCGACCCCCGCGAGCCCCGCGATGGTGAGGCCGAGATAGACCGCGAGCAAAGGCACATTGGGCTCCATCGCGCCGACGAGCGCGGGGGCGGCGAGGCCGCCTGCGAGCCCGAGCAGCGCGCTGGGCGGACCGAAGCGCAGCGACAGCCCGAGCGCCGCGGCGGTCACCGCCGCCAGCCCGACGAAGGCCGCGAGCGGCCCGATGAGGCCATAGACATTGGCCGCGACCAAAATGGCGGCATAGAGCGTCGCGATGCCCGCGCCCGACAGCGCCTGCGGCACGCGCAGGTCGCGCACCTTGTCCTCGTTGCGCCAGGCATATTCGGCGCCCCCGATCAGCCCGAGGCCGAAGAGCATGCCGGCGATGACCTGCACCCCAGGCGTGAAGACGCGCGCAAAGAAACCGGCGTCGATCGCATAGCGGACGATCAGCACGCCCGCGATCGCGAGGGTGATGCCGCCGGCCCAGATCGGTAGCGTCTTGCCGAAGAGGTTCTCGAAGCGCGACGCCATCGTCGGCGGCGGTCCGGGCGGGGCGGGCGGCGGGCCGGCAGGGGGTTCGGGCTCGGGGAGCTTGGCCTTGAGAACGGGCTCCTCGATCGCGGGCTCGGCGGCGACGGGCTCCGGGACGGCAGGCTCCGGGAGGGCGGGTTCGTCGATTGCGGGCTCGCCCTCGACCGGAACCTCCTGCTCGATCGACGGCAGCGGCGCGCTCGCGGCGGCGACGGGAGCTGGCAGTTCTTCGGTTTCGGGTTCGACTTCGACTTCGGGTTCCGTGGGCGCGGGCGCCGGTTCTTCGGATGCCGGCACGTCGGGCTTCGGCTTCCAGCGATCGATCGTCTCGGGCGAGGGCGCGACCCACGAGGGCGCTGGTGCGGGAGTGGGCGACGGCGCGGCACCGCGCAGCGGCGCCGCCGCATTGGCGCGCGCCTGTTCGGGGCTCTCGCCTTCCTTGGGGGGCAGCAATCCGGCGTGGCGCTGCAGCGCGCCGATCCGCTTGGCGGATTCGGCTAGCGTCGCCTCGGCCCGCTTGAGCCGGGCCCGTGCGTCCATCAACAGCAGGAATAGAACGACAATCGACAGAAAAGCGAAAAAGCCGAGCACTGCGATCCCCTACACCCGCGCCATCCTAACAGCGGGCGAAGCGAAGTCGACCAACTTGTTATGGTTACTCGCGAAAGGGCGGCGGGGACTTGAGCGTCAGCGGCAGGCCCGCGGCGATCAATACGACTTCGGTGGCGGTTGCCGCGACCGCCTGGTTGAGGCGCCCCGCCGCGTCGCGGAAGGTCCGTGCGAGCGCATTGTCGGGGACGATGCCGAGGCCGACCTCGTTGGCGACGAGCAGGATATGCCCTTCGAAACGCGCGATCGCGGCGCCGAGATCGGCGGTCGCGGTTTCGATGTCGTGCCCGGCAAGCAGCAGGTTCGAGACCCAGAGCGTCAGGCAGTCGACGAGCAGCACCGCGTCGGGGGCGCTATGACCTGCGATGGCCGCGGGCAGGTCGTAAGGCGCATCGACCGTCGTCCAGCGCGCGTCGCGGTCGGCGCGGTGGCGCGCGATCCGGTCGCGCATCTCATCGTCCCAGGCTTCGGCGGTGGCGACGAAGATATGCCGCCCCGCGATGGCCTCGGCGCGGGCCTGCGCGTAGCGGCTCTTGCCCGAGCGCGCGCCGCCGAGAACGAAGAGGCTGCTCATGCGCCGCCCTCTGCGAGTGCAAGCAGCGCGTCGAGATCGACGTGATCGGCAAGTTCGGCCGCGATGTCGTCGAGTGCGGCGTCGACGTCGGCTTGATGGTCGCGACCGTTGCCCGTCAGGCCCAGCCGCGCGAGGAGCGCGCTGCGGAGGTCGGGAGCCGCGAGCAGGCCGTGAAGATAGGAACCGAGCACGCGGCCGTCGGCGCTGACCGCGCCGTCGTTGACGCCATCGTCGAGCCGCGCGAAAGGACGTGTCGTGCCCGGGCCGCTCGTTTCGCCCATATGCATCTCATAGCCCGCCACCGGGGCGCCGAGCGCTTCGCCCTTCACATGCCGCAGCCGTTTTGCGGGCGAGAGGATCGTTTCGACGTCGAGCAGGCCGAGCCCCTCGGCGTGCGTCGCTTCGCCCTCGATGCCGAGCGGGTCGGCGATGCTGCGCCCGAGCATCTGGTACCCGCCGCACAGGCCCAGGATCATGCCGCCGCGGCGGTGGTGCGCCCTGATGTCGATGTCCCAGCCCTCGCGGCGCAGCGCGACGAGGTCGGCGATCGTCGCCTTCGATCCCGGCAGGACGACCATCGCGGCCTCGGCGGGGATCGGGCGGCCGGGCGGGACCATGATCAGCTCGACCGCGGGTTCCAGCTTGAGCGGGTCGAGGTCGTCGAAGTTGGAGATGCGCGGCAGGATCGGGCAGGCGATCAGCTTGCGTCCTTCGCGCGGGTCGGCGGGGCGTTCGAGGATCACCGCATCCTCGCTCGGCAGCCGCGCGGCGGCGGTCAGCCAGGGAATGACGCCATGGCCGCGCCAGCCGGTGCGCGCCTCGATCTCGCGATAGCCGTCCTCGAAAAGCGCGGGGTCGCCGCGGAACTTGTTGATCAGGAAGCCGCGGATCATCGCGGCGTCTTCCGCGTCGATCACGGCCTTGGTCCCGACGACCGAGGCGATCACCCCGCCGCGGTCGATGTCGCCGATCAGGACGACGGGGACGTTCGCAGCGCGCGCGAAGCCCATGTTGGCGATGTCGCCGGCGCGCAGGTTGATTTCGGCGGGCGACCCGGCGCCTTCGACGATCACGAGGTCGCATTGGCTGCGCAGCCGGTCGTAGCTTTGCATGACCTCGGCCAGCAGGCTGCCGCGCGCTTCGCGGAAATTGCCGCTGCCGAGCGTGCCGCGCACCCGGCCGTGGACGATCAGCTGCGACGTGCGGTCGGCCTGCGGTTTGAGCAGTACGGGGTTCATGTCGCTGTGCGCTTCGGTCCGGCAGGCGAGCGCCTGCAGCGCCTGCGCGCGTCCGATTTCGCCACCGTCGATGGTGACCGCGGCGTTGTTCGACATATTCTGCGGCTTGAACGGGCGCACCGTCAGCCCGCGATTGGCGAAGGCGCGGCAGAGGCCGGCAACGAGTACCGACTTGCCGACGTCCGACCCCGTGCCCTGCAGCATCAGCGCGCCCATAAGAAGCCTCCCGCGATCAGCCAGAGCAAGGCGCAGGCGATCACATAGACGCGCAGCGCGTGGCGGATGTCGAGGGCGGTGGCGGCGGGGCTGCCGGTGCCGATCCAGGGCTTGTCGTGCATGACGCCGTCATAGGCGACCGACCCCGCGAGCCGAAGCCCCAATGCGCCCGCCATCGCGGCCTCGGGCCAACCGGCGTTGGGCGAGGCGTGCTGGCGGGCGTCGCGGGCCATGATGCGCCACCCGCCACCGCCCGCGAGGCAGATCAGGACGCCCGCGAGGCGCGCGGGGATGAGGTTCATCGCGTCGTCGGTGCGGGCTGCGGCCCAGCCATAGGCACGCCAGCGTTGTTCGCGGTGGCCGATCAGGCTGTCGGCGGTGTTGACCGCCTTGTAGATCCAGATGCCCGGCAAGCCGAGGAGGAGCAGCCAGAAGAGCGGCGCCGCGACGCCGTCGCAGAAGCTTTCGGCGAGGCTCTCGATCGCGGCGCGCGCGACGCCGCTTTCGTCGAGCGCTGCGGTGTCGCGCCCGACGATGGCGGCGACGACTTCGCGCGCGGCGGGCAGGCCGTGGCGTTCGAGCGCGTCGGCGACGGCGCGGACATGGCCGAAGAGGCTGCGCTGCGCGAGCGCCGGCCAGGCGAGCATCGCGACCGCGAACCAACCATCGGCGCCGACGTGGCTCAGCAGCGCCCACTGGACGAGCCACGCGGCGCCTCCGACCAGCGCGACGAGCAGGAGCAGCGCCAGCAGGCCGAGCAGGCGGCGAGCGGCAAAGCTTCGTTCGGCCCCGTTCCAGCGCCGCTCGAACCCTTCGATCAGCCATGCGAAGAGACCGACCGGGTGGCCGATGCGGCGGTAGAGCGCGGCGGGCCAGCCGAACGCGGCATCGAGCGCCAGCGCGGCGAGGGCGACGGGCTCAGCCATCGGCGAGCGCGGTGCGCAGGCGGGCGAGCGCTTCGGCGTCGGCGGGCAGGCCGAGGCGCAGCCAATGCGGCTGCTCGGCGAAGGGGCGGGTGAGGATCGCGCGGCGGGCGAGGCGGTCGAACAGCGCGGCTGCGGCTTCGGTCTCGATCAGCCGGAACAGCGGGCAGGCGCCTTGCGGTCGGTAGCCAGCTCCAGTCAGTATGGCATCAAGCGCAGCGGCTTGGCCGGGCAGGCGACGGCGGGCGGCGGCGATCCAGTCGGTATCGGCATAGGCCGCAGTCCCGATGGCGATCGCAGCCGCGGAAAGCGGCCAAGCGCCGAGGATCGCGCGCAGGTCTTGCAGGAACGGCTCAGGGCCGAGGACGAAACCGAGCCGCACCCCGGCGAGGCCGAAAAATTTGCCGAAGGAACGGAAGACGAGCAGGCGGCGGTCGTCGGCGATCCGCGCGGCGATGCTCGGCGAAGGGTCGCAATCGGCGAAGGCTTCGTCGACGAGCAGCCAGCGGGCATCGCCGCGCGTCGCGAGGAGTGCGTCGAGGGCTTCCGGTGCGAGAATCCGCCCGTCGGGGTTGTTCGGGTTGGCGAGGATGATCGTGCCGCCCTGTGCCGCGAGGTCGGCGTCGGCGGTTGCGAGGCTGCCTGCGATCATCTCGCCGTGGGTTCGATAGCTCGGTGCCGCATGCCGCGCTTCGCCGCCGATCAGCCGCCCGGCGAGGCGCAGGCCGATTTCGGTGCCGGGAACGGCGCAGACATGACGGGGATCGGCGCCGAAAAAGGCGGCGGCGACGGCCTCCAGTTCTGCAAGCGCGCGGCGGTCGGGCAGGCGCTGCCAGTCGATAGGAATTCGGTTTGCGCCCGGCCAGGGCCGGGGGTTGATCCCGGTCGACAGGTCGATCCAGTCGTCGCCGCCGAAGTGGTGCTTGGCGGCGGCGAGGTTGCCGCCGTGCCAGGTCCATGCCTCGGTCACGCGAGATGCCGCCAGAGGAGCGCGGCGAGGAGTAGTGCGCTTTCGGTGACCTCGATCCCGGCGCCATGGCCGTCGCCCGAGATGCCGCCGATCTTCCGGCGCAGCCACCAGCCCCATGCACCGATCAGCAGCGGCGCGATCAACAGCGACGGCGACCACCAGCCGGCGACGGCGAGCAGCAACGCCCAGATCGTGAGGTGGACCGGACGGATGACGCCGCGAAAGCGCGCGCCCAGCCCCGCATGCAAATCGGGCAGCCAGCGCGACCAGAGCAATGGCCCGATGCGCGCCGCGAAGGGGACCAAGGCGATCGCGACGAAGGCTTCGCCCTCGATCAGCGCGCGCAGCAGCACGAGCTTGGCGATGAGTTGCAGCGCGATCGTAACCACCGCGAAGCTGCCGACGTGCGGGTCTGACATCACTTCGATCATCCGCGCGCGATCCTTGTGCGCCGCGCCCGCGGCGTCGGCGATGTCGCCGAGCCCGTCGAGGTGCAGTGCGCCGGTGACCACGACCCACAGCAGCAGCGCGGCGAACGCACCGGTCCAAGGGTCGAGCCGTGCGCCCGCCCAGCCGCCCGCCGCGACGAGCGCGCCGACGATCAGGCCCACCGCAGGGAACCAGCGCATCGAGGCGGCGAATTCTTCGCTCGACACCGTAAGGCGCGGCGTCGGCAGCCGCGTCAGGAACTGGATCGCGACTATCAGCCCCTTCATGGCCGGATCGCCACGAGTTGCGCGCTATCGGGCCGGACGTGCAACGAGACGAGCACGCCATAGGGCAGGTCGAACGACCAGAGCTGGCGCTGGTCGAAGCCGCAGAGGCGGTGCAGCGCGGCGCGGATCGTGCCGCCGTGGGTGACGACCAAGGTGGGGCGCGGCGCGAGGTCGGCGAGCGCCGCCGACACGCGCGCTGTCAGCGCCGACCAAGACTCGCCGCCGGGGGGCGGATGGGCGTCGGGATCGCTCCAAAAGCGGCCGAGCGCTTCGGCGTCGATGGCGGAGCCGGGCTGGCCGTCCCAGTCGCCGAAGTCCAGCTCGCGCCAGCGCGGGTCGGTGGCTACCGGCAAGCCGGCTGCCTTGCCGATCGCCGCGGCGGCGGCGTGGCAGCGCGTCAGGTCCGAGCTGATCAGCGTCTCGACAGCGAGGCCGCTCGCCTGCGCTGCACAAGCGGCGATGCCGTCTGCCGTGGGCGCTATGTCGGTGCGGCCGAGCAGCAGTCCCGGCGTTTCGGGCGCGCCGTGGCGGAGCAGGTGGAGCGCAAAGGGCGTCACAGCGATTCCGACACCGCGGCTTCGGCGAAGGTCGCCATGCCGTCGTGCGCGGCGAGCGCCGAACGCACGACGTTCGCCGCCACCGCGGCGCCGCTGCCTTCGCCGAGCCGCATGCCGAGCGACAGGATCGGGTCGAGCCCGAGGCGATCGAGCAGACGCTGGTGTCCGGGCTCCGCCGAGCAATGGCCCGCGAGGCAATGGTCGGTGATCGCGGGATTGTCGGCGGCGAGCGGGGCGAGCGCCGCGCAGCCGATGAAGCCGTCGAGCAGCACCGGCACGCCGAGCTGCCGCGCACGCAGCGCCGCGCCCGCCATCGCCGCGATCTCGCGCCCGCCGACGCGGCGCAAGGTTTCGAACGCCGAGTTCGCGGCATAGGCGTGAACGCCAAGCGCGCGCTCGACCACCGCGATCTTGCGCGCGACACCCTCGTCGTCGACCCCGGTGCCGGGACCGGTCCAGTCGGCCGCGCCGCCGCCGAAGCTGCGTGCGCAAAGCGCCGCGGCGGCGGTCGAATTGCCGATCCCCATCTCGCCGAGCAGCAGGAGGTCGAGACCTTCGTCGACCACCGCCGCGCCCGCGTCGAGCGCATCCAGGCACTCGGTCGCGGACATCGCCGCGCCCGCGGTGAAGTCGGCGGTCGGACGGTCGAGGTCGAGCGGCACGATTACCAGTTCCAATCCCGCGGCGCGGGCGAGCGCATTGATCGCCGCGCCGCCGCTCCGGAAATTGGCGACCATCTGTTCGGTGACGCTCGGCGGAAAGGCGCTGACACCGTGGACGGTCACGCCATGATTGCCGGCGAAGATCGCGGCGCGGCCATGCTCGAGCCGCGGGCGCTCGCGGCGCTGCCAGCCCGCGAAGAAGATCGCGATCTCCTCGAGCCGCCCGAGCGATCCGGCGGGTTTGGTGAGCTGCGCCTGCCGCGCGCGCGCCGCGTCCTGTGCGCTGCTGTCGGGGCCGGGCAGGTCGGCGAGCGCGGCCTCGAAGGCGGCGACGGAGGCGAAGATGGTCATTCGGCGATAAATCCTGCCGGCGGGGTGCGGGTGATGAAGTGGCCCTTCACGCCCTCGGGCCACAGGCCGTAGGCGACGCGGCCATGCTCGCTCGCGGCATAATGGGCGGCATAGTCGAGGATCGCGCGCGCCGCTTCTTCGTCGGGAGTGAAGCGGCCGAGGACATAACCGACCTTGTCGGGCGCGCGCAGGTGGACGGTGCAATGATCCTGGCACGCGAAGAGGCACGGCATCGCCTGCACCGCGATTCCGGCGTAGCGCGGATCGCTTGCCTTGACGCGATCGAGCGCCTCGACCAGCCGCGCGCCGCCGGTGACGCCCTCGGCATCGGTGCGCGCGAAGCGGTCGTGGCGGCAGGTGCTGCACGCCACGACCGCGGGGCCGGGATCGACCGGGGTCAGCATGGGCCGTTCATGCCGCCGCCGGCTTCGGCGGCGCGGGGACGCCGACGAAGACCAGCAGGCGATACAGCGCATAGAGCCCGATCAGGATCGCGGCGTTGCGCAGGAATTGCTCGACGAGCAGGTCGGGCGCCATCGCGGTGTGCAGCCCGCCGAGGACGAGGGCCCACAGCAGGATGATCCCCTTGAACGCGGTGAAGCCCGCCGCATAGGCGAGGCTCAGCTGCGCCGTGACCGAGCGATAGCCCGCGAGGCGCAACGCCGCATAGCTCGCGAGCGCCGAACCCACCGCGGCACTGCCGAGCCCGACGCCCCACGCCAGCGTGCTGCCGTCGCGCGGATAGCCCAAGAGGAAGAAGCCGACGAACTGGCTCGCCGCCCAGGCGAGCAGCATCAGCGCGAGGCCTTCGCGGCGGCGCATATGCACCCCCGCGAGCGCCGCGAGCGACGGGAAGGGCGTCGCGCAGGCGAGGACGAGCGTCGTCGCCGTGCTCGCCGCGGTGAGGAGCGACACCCAGAGCGCCGAGGCGCCGCGGTCCGACAGCGCCGCCATCAGAAGCGCCCCCGGATACCGGCGTAGAAGCTGCGGCCGATCGAGCCGTAGCGGAACGCGGTCATATAGGCTTCGTCGAAGACATTTTCGGCGCGCGCGAACAGCTTGACCTCGTCCGACAGCGCCACTTCGGCGCGCAGGTCGACGAGCGTATAATCGTCGAGGCGCTGGGCGTTGCTGGCGTTGTCGAAGCTCTTGCCCGACCAGCGCAGCGCAGCGCCGAGTTCGAGCCCGAAATCGAAGCCGTAGCTGACAGAGGCGTTTGCCGTATTGCGCGGGCGGCGCGGCAGCCATTTGCCGAAATTGGCGCCGCCGGGCGAACGATCCTCGGCGACGATCCAGCTGTAATTGCCGTCGAGCTTGAGCCCGCCGAGCGTCAGCGCGGCGCTCGCCTCGACGCCATGCGCCTCGGCGCGCGCGACGTTCGAATAGAAGCCCGAGCGGCGCGTGGCCGGATCGCCGGGGACGAAGCACAATGGATTGGTCGAGGTGCCGCTGCAGCTGTTGAAGATGACGAGGTTCGTCGTGCGGCGGTCGAACCAGGCGGCGCCGACGACGAGTTTGCGATCGAACAATTGCTGTTCGATGCCCGCTTCCCAGCCCTTGGCCTCCTCGGGGTCGAGCGCGGTGTTGCCGAATTCGCTGAACAGCTGGAACAGGCTGGGCGCCTTGAACCCCTCGCCATAGCTCGCGCGCAGGACGGTGCCGGTGGACAGCCGCCACACGCCGCCCGCGGCGAACAAGGTCTGGCCGCCGAAGCGATCATGGTCGTCGTAGCGGACGCCGCCGTTGAGCGTCAGCCCGTCGACGGGCTCGACGCTGAGCTGGCCATAGGCGCTGGTGATTTCGGCTTCGCCGCGCGCGAAGGCCGGCACCGGCACCGCAAGCGACGCCGAGGGCGAGCGGCTGCGGAAGGTCGAGCGTTCGTTCTCGGCGCCGAAGATCGCGGTGATGCGATCCGACAGATCGAAGCTGCCCTGATATTCGAAACGCCTGTTCTGGCCGTCGGCTTCGAAGCTCTGCGGCCGCGCGCGCGTGGGGTTGAAATTGTCGCGGTTGGTGTCGGTGTAAGCGTAAGCAAAACGGTTGCAGAAGCGCCCGTCCACCAGTGCGAGGTTCAACCCCGCATAGCCGACGAATTCCTTGTTGAGGCCGTAATCGGCGCTGTCGGTGTTGAAGCCGTCGAATTCGACCCGCCCGCTGGAATAATAGCTGCGCACGTCGACGCTGACATTGTCGGCGAGGGTGAGTTCGGCGCGGCCCGAGAGGTTGGTGTTGCGATAGCCGTCGGCCTCGACCCCGCCGAATGCCTTGGCGTGCGACGAGATGCCGTCGGTGGTGAAGCGCTGGCCGCCGATCCGCCACGCGAGCGGGCCGGTCCTGCCGCCGAGCGCGGCGCGCGCGCTCACCGTGTCCCGCGATCCGGCCTCGAGGTCGAAGCTGCCTTCGAGCGTCTTTTCGGGCGATGCGGTGACGATATTGACCACGCCGCCGATCGCCTGGCTGCCCCACAGGATCGACTGCGGCCCGCGCAGCACCTCGATCCGGTCGATGTCGCCGACGAGCAAATTGGTGAAATTGAAGCCGCCGCCGGTCGACGAGGGGTCGTTGAGCTTCACCCCGTCGATCACCGCGACCGTATGTTCGGATTCGGCGCCGCGGATGCGCAGCGAGGTTGCAGTGCCGTAACCGCCGTTGCGCGCGATGCTGATCCCCGGCGTGCGCAGCAGCAATTCGGTGACGCCGATATCCTGCGACCGGTCGATCGCTTCCTTGTCGAGCACCGCGACCGATGCGGGAATTTCGTCGAGCGTCAGCGGCGCGCGCGTCGCGGTGACGATGATGCTGTCGGCCTCGCCGGCTTCCTCGGCAAAGGCAGGCAGCGCGGCCGCGAGTGCGGCCACGGAAAGCGTGGTACGAAAAACAGTCCTGAACATGATAACCCCATCGACAAGGCCGCTGACGCGCCGGGTCGATGCGAGGGTCCGGGAGCGGACGCGCGACATCGGCCCGTGCACGCGCACGGCCACCTTTGTCGTCATTCGGGTTCACTCCCCGTCCGCCCGGCACACCCTGTCCGCGCGAAAAACGACGGCGACGGGCAGGTCTCCTGGCTCGCGGGTCGGTGCCGGTCCGGGCCGCCTTCTCAGGACTTGAAGTCCCAATGGCATATGGCCCGATGGCTCTCCGCTTACAGTTGCAGGGGCAGCCGGGGTTTTGCACCCCATTCCCTTTTGATCCCCTCTCGGGGAACCTGTCGCTGGCGGCGCCCCTAACGCGATTCCGGGGCGGCGGTCAATTGCTGCGTTGCAGCGGCGTCAGGCGGCCTTCATCCACACGACGAGCGCGAAGCGCGTCGCGCGCGTCGGCAAGCTGCAGTGCGGGGTGAAGCGATCGAGGAACAGCACAGTGCCGGCGGGGCAGTCGGGCCGGACGCGCGGCAGGCCCGCGAGGCGATAGCCGGGGATTTCGAAGCCGTCCGCGACCTGCTCGCCGAGCGGCGCGGGCTGGCGCGCGGCGACGACTTCCAGCCCGCCGCTCTCGGGCCCCGCATCGCCGAGCGGGATCCACGCGGTGACCAGCACCTTGCCGCAGCCGGTGCCGTCGTCGCGCGCGACGTCGCTATGCCAGGCGTGGCGATGCTCGGGGAAACAGGCGATGCTCGCGCGAACGCGGACGATCTTGCCCGCGAGTTTGCGGCCGCAGAGCGTTTCGGCGGTTTCGATCAAGCGAGGGTCGTTCGCGAGCGCCTGCAGCCGAGTGCCACGATGCGCGTCGGTGCACACGGCGACACGCAGCAGGTTCGCGACGCTCCGCTCGGCGGCGTAGACGCGGTCGATACGCTCGGTCAGCGGCGCATCGGGCGCGGTCAGTTCGAAGGGCAGGTAGAGGGCGCGCGCCACGCGGTCGATATGTTCGGCGATATCCTCGCGCGCCGCGAGGATCTGTTCGCGGTCGAACAGGGGCAGGGCGGCATAGCCCTGCTCCGCGAAGGCTTCTGCGCTCATATGCGCGCGCGGCCGAAGGTCGTGACCGTGGGCCAGTCGCCGCCGGTCTCGACGCGCGCGTCGATGCCATAGACCCGGCGCAATAGCTCGGGCGTCAGCACCTCGGCGGGCGCCCCGTCGGCGACGACGCTGCCTCCGTCGATCAGCAGCAGCCGGTCGCAATAGCGCGCCGCCATCGTGAGGTCGTGGAGCACCGCGATCACCAACGCGCCGCCGTCGGCTTCGCTGCGCATCAGTTCCATCACGTCGATCTGGTGGCCGGGATCGAGGCTGGCGAGCGGCTCGTCGGCGATCAGCGCGGGCGCCTCGACCGCCAGCGCGCGCGCGAACAGCGTGCGGGCGCGCTCGCCGCCCGACAGCTCGGTGGCGATGCGGTCTTTCAGATCGAGCACATCGGCGCGCTCCATCGCGCGGGCGATGGCGGCGCTGTCGCTCTCGGCGATCTTCGACATCGGCGCGAGGTGGGGCAGGCGCCCGAGCCCGACGAGCCGCTCGACGGTGAGCGGCCAGTGCAAAGTCTGTCCTTGCGGCAGATAGGCGATGCGCCGCGCGAGCGTGGCGCGCGGGGTCGCCGCGACATCTTCGCCGTCGAGCAATACCCGCCCGGTCGCGGGAACCAGCGCGAGCATCGCGCGCGAGAGGGTCGACTTGCCCGCGCCATTGGGGCCGACGATGCCGGTCAGCGTGCCGGGCGCGAAGGTCGCGCTCACACCCGTCACCACGGCGCGGCGGCCGAGCGTCACGCCGACATTGTCGAGGGTCAGGCTCACCATATCCGCCGCTCCCGCATCAGGTGGAGGAGGAAGACCGGAACGCCGAGGAAGGCGGTGACGACGCCGAGCTTGAGCTCGTTGGTCGTCGGGATCACGCGCACGCCTAGGTCGGCGAAGGTCAGCAGCGCCGCGCCGCCGATTGCCGAGGGCAGCAGGATCGCCGAGGGGCTGCGGTCGGTGAGCGGGCGGATCAGGTGCGGCACGATCAGCCCGACGAAACCGATCGCCCCCGACACCGCGACCGCGCCGCCGACCCCGATCGCGGTGCCGATCAGGAGGCGCAGTCGCAACCTGCCGATATCCGTGCCCAGCGCCTGCGCGGCGTCCTCGCCGAGGGTCAGCGTGTCGAGCGCGCGGCCGTTCCACAGCAGCATCGCACCGCCGATCGCGATGCACGGCAGCGCGATCCAGACATGGTCGAACGAGCGGTTCTCGAGGCTGCCGAGCAGCCAGGTCATGATTTCCATCGCCGCAAAGGGGTTGGGCGAGAGGTTGAGCGCGAGGCTGGTCCCCGCGACCGCGAGCGTCCCCACCGCGATCCCCGCGAGGATCAGCGTGAGGGGGCTCTCGGCGCGTCCTGCGAGCGCGAAGAGCAGCACCAGCGACAGCAAGGCGCCGCCCGTCGCGAGCACCGGCAGCATCAGCGGATGCAGCTCGGCGAGCCCGAAATAGATCGCCGCGACCCCGCCGAGCGCCGCGGCGTTCGAGGTGCCGAGCACCGAGGGCTCGGCGAGCGGGTTGCGCAGATAGCCTTGCAAGGCGGCGCCCGCGAGCCCGAGCATCGCGCCAACCGCGAGCGCCAACACCGTGCGCGGCAGGCGGAGGTCGAAAAGGATGATCGTCGCGACCCTGTCGCCATCGCCCGCCGCGGCGGCGAGCAGCCGCGTCACCGACAGGTCGACCGCGCCGAACAGCAGCGACGCGACCGCGGCGACCAGCGTCAGCGCGGCGAGCGACGCGACCAGCGCCCAGCGCGGGGGAGCGAAGCGGGTCATGACGCGCCTCCCGCATCGTAGCGCGCGATCTGATCGACGATGCTGCGCGCGGCCTGCGTGTAAGCGGGGCTACCGCACACCGTCCACGCCTGCGGCACGCTGATCCGCGGGATGTCCTTGAGCGCCGGATGGTGCAGCATTTCGCTACCCTGGTCGGTGACCGTGTCGGTCGCGCTTTCGACGATCAGGAAATCGGGCCGCGCCGCGACCATTTCCTCGAGGCTCAATTGCGACAGCGGCGGTTTGCCGAGCTTGCCCGCGAGATTGACCAGACCCACGCGCCCCATCAGTTCGTCGATCAGCGTACCGGTGCCGGTCATGTAACCGCGCCGCTGATAATAGGCCGCGACGCGTCCGCGGCCGGGCCTTGGCAATCCGGCAAGTTCGCCCTGCATGCGGGCGACCAGCGCCTCGCCGCGCGCGGGATGGCCGACCGCGGCGGCGGTCTGATGGATCGACGCGTAGATCTGGTCCAGCCGGTCGGCGGTCTCGAGGTCGAGCAGCGGATAATCGGCCTCGGGCAAAGCCGCGAGCGCCGCGCTGCGGCTCGCGGGCATGCCGACGATCAGGTCGGGTTCGATCGCCAGAATTTGCTCGGCCGAATTGCTGAGCAGCGGGATGCCCCGCGCCTTCGCAGCCTCGCCCGACATTTCCACGTCGGTCGCATTCTTGGTCAGCCCCGCGATCTGCCCGCGGTCGGCGAGCGCGAGCACGAGCTGGTCGGCGCAGAGGTTGATCGACACGATGCGCTGCGGGACCGCAGGCGCCTTGGCGGCCGGGGCAGGGGCGGCTGCCCACAAGGCGCCCGCGCCGCCGAGCAGCAGCACCGCACCGCCGAACCGGACGCGCTTCAAAACTCGACCCCCGCCTGCGCGCGGACATTCTGTTCGCGGAAGGGGTGTTTGACCTGCGCCATCTCGGTGACCAGATCGGCGGCGTCGATCAGCGCCTGCGGCGCGTTGCGCCCGGTGATCACGACATGCGTCATCGCCGGCTTGGCGGCGAGCGCTTCGAGTACTTCATCCACGTGCAGATAGTCGTAGCGAAGCACGATATTGAGCTCGTCGGCAATCACCATCTTGTACGCGGGGTCGGCGATCATGCGCTTGACCTCTTCCCATGCGGTGCGCGCGACCGCGATGTCGCGGCTGCGGTCCTGCGTGTCCCAGGTGAAGCCCTCGCCCATCGGCTTGAATTCGGCAAGCTCGGGAAAGCGGTCGAACACCGCTCTTTCGCCGGTCGCCATCGCGCCCTTGACGAACTGGACGATGCCGACCTTCATCCCGTGGCCGATCGCGCGCACCGCCATACCCAGCGCCGCGGACGTCTTGCCCTTGCCCGGCCCGGTATGGACGATGACCAGCCCCTTCTCGACGGTCTTCCTCGCGACCTTCTTCGCCTGCGCCGCCTGCAGCTTCTGCATCTTCGCCTTATGCTCGGCGTCGGTGCGGGGGGGCTTCATCAGAAGCGCACCCGCACGCCGCCATAGGCCGAGCGGCCATAGGTGCCGTAGTTGAAGGCGGTCGCGTAATCGACGTCGAACAGATTGTCGATGCGGCCGTAAAGCTCGAGATTTTCGCCGATCGGGAAGGACGCGCGCACGCCCGCGAGCGCATAGCCGTCGAGGCGGACGTTGTTCGCGAAATCGTCGAAGCTGTCGCCGATCATCGTCAGCGTCGCGCCGGTCGACAGGCCGAAGGCCCAGTCGTAATCGACCGACAGGCTGGCGGCATGCTCGGCGCGGCGCGGCAGGCGGTTGCCGTCGAACCCCGGGCGGCCCGAACGGTCGCGCGCGTCGATCAGGCTGTACGACGCGGTGACGTTCAGCGCGTCGACCGGGCGCAGCGCCAGCGCCGCCTCCACGCCCTTCGCCCGGGTGCGGTCGATATTGCCATAGGTGAAGGTCGCATTGTCGAAATTGATCTGGTCGCTGGTGTTGCGCAGGAAGGCGGTCAGCGAGATCGTGGCGCGCCCGCCCGCAAAATTCTGGTCGACGCCGACGTCATAGCTTTTCGAGCGTTCGGGCCGCAGCGCCGCATTGCCGCTGAAGGCGTCGAACAACTGGTAGAGCGACGGCGCCTTGAAACCCTCGCCATAGCTCGCGCGGATGTTGGTCGCGCCGCCGTTCGGCGAATAATTGGCGTTGGCGCCCAGTGTGGTGGCGCCGCCGAACTGGCTGTGATCGTCGTGGCGCACCCCGCCGGTGAGCGCCAGCCCGGTCAGCGGCTGGACGATCGCAAGCGCATAGACGCTGTCGATATTCGCCTTCTGGCTGTCGGTCGATCCGAAGCCGAAGAAGTCGTAGTCGGGGCGCTCATGCTCGTAGCCGAAGATGAGCTTGGCCGCATCGCTCGGCGCGACGACGCCCTGATATTCGAAGCGCCAGTTGGTGCCCGAATAACCGTAATCGGGCGCGGTGCCGCGCACGAAATAATAGTCGCGGTCGTTCTGCAGCCAGGTCACCGCCGCGCGGCTGGTGAAGCGGCCGTCGAACAGCGCGAGGTTGAGCCCGGCATAGCCGGTATACTGGTCGAGCTTCGCGACGTCGGGGCTGTCGGCGGGGGCGCCGAAGAAGCTGTCGTAATCGAGGTCGCCGTGGATGTAGTAGCCGCGGAGATCGAGGCTGAGCGCGTCGCTGAACGCGACCTTCAGCCGCGCATTGCCCGCGAAATTCTTGTAGCCGTCTTTCTCGGTCCCGACCGCGGCCGACGAGATGCCGTCGGTGCGGAAATAAGCGCCGCCGATACCGCCCGAGATGCGCCCGGCGGTACCCGACACATCGGCCTTGGCGCCCAGCGTGTCGCTATAGCCATAATCGGCCGAGGCATGGGCGGCGAAGCCCTCGGCCGGGGTTGCGGTGGTCAGGCTGACCACGCCGCCGATCGCCTGACTGCCGTGGACGACCGAGTTCGACCCGCGCAGCACCTCGATCCGGTCGATATTGGCGGTGAGCAAATGGCCGAAGTCGTATCCGTCGCCGATGCCGCTGGGGTCGTTGACCTTGACCCCGTCGATCAGCACCAGCGTCTGCGTCGTCTCGGCACCGCGCAGCGAGATACCCGCGACCGATCCGGTGCTGCCGTTGCGGCTGAAGCGCACGCCGGGCGTGGTTGCGAGCAGGTCGACGACGTCGACCGTCTGGCGCGTCGCGATCGTGTCGGCGTCGATGATGGTGATCGCCTGGCCGGTCTCGTCGCGCGATTGTTCGATGCCTGATGCGGTGACGACGATCTCGTCGTCGGGGCTCTCGGCGGCGAGGGCGGGCGTGGCAGCGACGAGCGCGGCGGTGGAAAGCAGAAGCGGCTTGAACATCGAAGTACCCCCGTACGCCATGAGCGTGGACGGGAGCCTGCCGGGCGCGGGCGCGACCGGCCGGGCGAGGAACGGACGGGCGTCGGCGCCGCATCCCTCGCACCGAAGGCGGCTCCAGCCCGCCTTGGTCGTCGCTCGACGGAAGTCTCCGTGCCCTGGCCTTTCCCTGGACCGAGGCATTGAGCGACCCACGCCGGCAGGTCTCCTGGCTCGCGGGTCAGGGCCCGATGCACGCCTTCCCAGGTTGCCCCAGTGGCTGGCCCGACAGGTCGGGCCGGTGCATCGCGCTCGCCGCTTACAGTTGCAGGGACAGCCGCGGAATCGAAGGACCTGTTCGCAGGCCTCCTCACCGCGTTCCCATTTTAAGCCCTTTCGGGCACCGGCGCGATCTTTGCGGAAGCCGAGGCTTCCGCGGGGGTGCCCATAAAGGAGCGGGCGGTTTTGGCAATCGGCTTTTGCGGGGGTGTGGGAGGTGCCGGGTAGTGGCTGTCGTTAGTAATCCTCCCCATCGACTTGCGATGGGGAGGGGGACCGCTCGCGAAGCGAGTGGTGGAGGGGCCGAAAGGTCGCACCGACACCTGACGGCGTCGGCCCCTCCGTCAGCCTCTTCGAGGCTGCCACCTCCCCATCGCAAGTCGATGGGGAGGATTATAAGGCGACGCCCCCACCCCCACCAAGGCATTTGCCAAGGCTGTGTTGGCCATTTAATACGGCGCCGAAGATGTTTTCATTTCGCCGTCCCGTGACCATGCCGCCCGCGACCGAAGAGCCGGGCCTCGCGCCGATTCCCGACCCCGGCGCCGGACCCACGCCCACACCCGAGTCGCCGCGCCGCCGCCGCTGGCGGCGCGTGCGCCGCGTCCTCGGCATCGCCTTCCTGCTCTTCCTGTTGCTCGTCGGCTGGCTCGCGATCACCGCGCCGCTGTCCAAGTCGCTCGAACCGATCGCGCCGCCGCAGATCACCCTGCTTGCCTCCGACGGCACGCCGATCGCGCGCATGGGGGCGATCGTCGACGATCCGGTGAAGGCGAACGCGCTGCCCGACCATGTGAAACAGGCCTTTCTCGCGATCGAGGACCGGCGCTTCTACAGCCATTGGGGGGTCGACCCGCGCAGCATCGCGCGCGCGGTCTGGGCCAATGTCACCGGCGGGCGCACGCAGGGCGGTAGCACGATTACCCAGCAGCTCGCCAAATTCACCTTCCTCTCGCCCAAGAAGACGCTCGGCCGCAAGGCGCGCGAGGCGTTGATCGCCTTCTGGCTCGAGGCCTGGCTTTCGAAGGACGAGATCCTCGAACGCTATCTCTCGAACGCCTATTTCGGCGACAACACCTATGGCCTCCGCGCCGCGTCGATGCATTATTTCTACCGCCAGCCCGAAAAGCTCACCAAGGCGCAGGCGGCGATGCTCGCGGGGCTGGTGCAGGCGCCCTCGCGCCTCGCGCCGACCAAGAATCCCAAGCTCGCCGAGGCGCGGATGCGGCTGGTGCTCGGCGCGATGGCCGACGTCGGTTACCTCACCGAAGCCGAGGCGAAGGCGATGCGCACCCCGCGGATCGATGTGCGCACGCGCAATACCTTGCCGACTGGCACCTATTTCGCCGACTGGGCGCTGCCCGAGGCGCGCAAGCAGAGCGACGTCGGCTACGCACGCCAGACGATCACCACGACGCTCGATTCGCGGTTGCAGGCGGCGGCGCGGCGGGCGGTCAACGGCGCGCCGCTCGGCAAGGCGCAGGTCGCGCTCGTCGCGATGCGCCCCAATGGCGAGGTCGTCGCGATGGTCGGCGGGCGCGACTATGCCGCCTCGCCCTTCAATCGCGTGACGCAGGCGCGGCGCCAGCCGGGCTCGACTTTCAAACTCTTCGTCTATCTCGCCGCGCTCGAAGCGGGCTGGGACCCCGACGATACGATCGACAATCGCGCGATCGAGACGGGTAGCTATCGTCCCAAAAATGCGGGCGGGGCCTATTCGGATACGATCACGCTCGAGGACGCCTTCGCCTCGTCGAGCAATGTCGCGGCGGTGCGGCTGTTCAACGAAGTCGGCAGCGAAAAGGTCATTGCGCTGGCCCGCGCGCTCGGCGTCACCGCGCCGCTCGCCGAGGGCGACCCCAGCCTCGCGCTCGGCACGTCGAGCATGACGCTGATGGAACTCACCGCGGCCTATGCCGGGGTCGCGGGCAACAGCTATCCGGTCGAGCCGCACGCCTTCAAGGCCGAGGAGCGGGGCTGGTTCGAAAGCCTCTTCTCGGGCCCCGACAGCTTCTCGTCGGGCGATCATGAGGCGATCGAGCAATTGCTGCGCGCCGCGGTCAATCGCGGCACCGGGCGCAACGCGCGCCTGCCGACCGCCAATTTCGGCAAGACCGGAACCAGCCAGGACAGCCGCGACGCGCTGTTCGTCGGCTATGCCAACGGCCTCGTCGTCGGCGTGTGGGTCGGCAACGACGACAATACGCCGCTCGCGGGAGTCACCGGGGGCAGCATCCCCGCGCGCATCTGGCGCGACTTCATGGTACAGGCCTCGGGCAAGGGCCAGCGCGCGCCGCCGGTGAAGAGCCGGCCCACCGACCCCGTCCAGCCGCTCGACGTCCCCGACATCGGCGCGATCCCGGTGGGCGAGGCGACGCAGGTCGGCGTGCAGGACGGCAATGCGGTGATCACGACCGAGATCAACGGCACGCGCATCGACCTGAAGCTGCCGATCCCGAAATCCGAAGCACCGCCGCCCGAACCCCAGCCACCCCCGCCATAGGCCGCCGCCCACCGGCCTAGGCCATCGGGCTAGCCCGTCCGGGCGATGCGCCCGCCGCCGCGGCGCCGCACACTCCTCTCACTTCAAAGGGGAGTCGGCAATGCGGCCTGATCCGGCAGTGGGTTTGATCATCACGATCATCGTGGCAGCAGGCGCACCGCCTGTCATCGCCGCGTCCGAACCGTCGGTCCCGCCCGTCTGCCAGCGCGCCAGCCACGAACGGCTGCTGGTGCGCGAGGGACGCGACGTGTGCGGCGCCAGCCTCAACCGTGCGGGCCAGCCGATGGCGATGGGCTATCTGCCCACGACCTGCCCGCGCGAAAGCGACACCTATCGCATCGACGCCGCGGGGCGCGCCGATCGCTGTGTCCGGCGCCCCGCGGCTCAGGGGGAAAAATCATGAACCGTCACTCGCTGACGCTGGCGCTCGCCGGCGCGTCGCTGCTCGCCTTCGCGGCGGCGCCCGCCCAGGCGCGCAAACGCGAACCCGCGCCCGTCGACATCTCGGCCGAAAGCCCCGCCGCGCTCGCGGGGCAGGGCGCCGCGGCGCTGCGCAGCGGCGACAGCGCCAAAGCGATCAGGCTGCTCTCCGAGCTCGTCGCACGCCAGCCGCGCCACGGCGGCAATCAGGCATTGTTGGCGCTCGCCTGGCAGATGCGCGGCGAGACCGACGCCCAGGCGCTCGACCTCGCGCAGGCGGGCTACGACCTCGCCGGGCGCGCCGAGCCTGGGCAGTACTGGCCCGCCGCGATGGCGGGGCGCGTCGCCTTCGACCAGGGGAAATATGACCAGGCCGCCGACCATTTTGCGCGCGCCGCGCTGCTCCGCCCCGGCGACGGCCGCGCGCTCGCGGCGCTGGCGTCGGCCGCCTATATGAACGGCGACCTCGGGCTGGCGGGGGTCGCCGCCGAGCGGGCGATCGCGCTCGATCCCGCCGATGCCGCGTCGCAGCGCGTCGCCGCCTTCGCCGCCGCCGCGTCGGGCGATCGTGTGGGTGCACTCGCGGGCCTCGACCGGCTCGCCACGCTCGCCCCCGCCGAGGCAGACCGCGACCGCGCGCGGGCGATGCAATTGCTCCAGACCGGCGCGCTCGACACCCCGCCCGCGGACGAGGGCGAAGCCGGCGTCGCCGCCTCGCCCGACCAGATCTCGCTCGATGTCGCGATCATCCTTGCGCAGAACACGCACCGCGAGCGCACCGGGATCAACCTGCTCGACGGCTTGTCGCTGCAATATGGGCTGGGGCGCCAGTCGACGCGCGCGATCACCCGCGACGGACAGGGCAACAACGGCAACAATTACCAGCGCGTGTTGACCGCTTCGGTGTCGATCCCGCAGCTCAACTACAACCTCAACCTCTTCAACCGCGGCGGGCAATATTATTCGGTCGTCGCGCGGCCGCAGCTCACCGCCTATCGCGGCGAACAGAGCGAATTCTTCGTGGGGCGCCAGGTGCGCGTCGCGGTGAGCGGGGTCAATCTCGGCACGCTCGAACAGATCGACATCGGCATCGAGATGAAGGTGACGCCGGTCGAGATTACGCCCGAGGGCACGCGCATCCGCATCGAGACCGGGCGCAGCTTCCTCACCAGCGACCCCGCGGGCAGCTTCAGCGAGCAGCTCACGACCTTCCGCCAGAAGGTCGCGGCGACCGCCGAGATCCGCTTCGGCGAGACGCTCGTGCTGTCGGGGCTGACCGAGACGGTCGACGACAAGACTTTCTCGAAGACCCCCGTGCTCGGCGACGTGCCGCTGGTCGGCAATCTGTTCAACGAGCGCAATTCGACGCAGCGGCGCGATTCGGTGCTGGTGCTCGTCACCCCGACGCGGCCGATGGCGCTGCCCGGGCGGCCCTGGGCGCGCTCCGAACAGGTCGAGCGGCTCGCCAAATTGTGGACCGAGGTGATCGACCCGATGAGCGACGCGCGCGTCGCCGAGCAGCGCCTCGCGCGCATGCCCTTCTTCACCCGGATGACCCGCGCCGACGTCGCGATGCCGATGCCCGGCGCGCGCCAGATCGCCGCCGAAATGATCGGGGAACTCGCCCCCGGAAGCTGAACGACCACCATTTTCGAGGAGGGAAGACATGAACTGGAGACATTTTGCAGCGCTGCTCGCGGCGGCATCGACCATCGCGACGGCCTCGGCCGAGGTGCGGATCATCGTGGAGCCGCACGACAGCAGCCCCAACGCCAATATCGGCAAGCTGACCGGTCATAATAATGACACGCCCTTCGTCTCGCCGGGCGGGACGGTCGATATCGAGCGCAGCAGCGACACATTCCTGTGGGTCTATGAACATGGCATCAATCTGATCCCGACGCAGTTCAGCGACGACGATGCCGATGTCACCGGCAGCGAATTCACCTCGAGCGATGGCCGCCTCGCGCGCGTGCTGCTGCCGATCGTCGAGTTCGGCGGGCGGCAGACCGTCGCGGCGGCGGGGGTCAAGGCGTTCAAGGTCAATGTCCAGCGCGGCGCGCAGGTCGGCGACACCGTCAATTTCACGATTTCGAAGGCGAATGGAGCGATCCGGTTCAGCGGCCGGATCACGTGCAGCAATATCACCGAAAGCGCGTCGGCGCTGACCACGCTCACCGCCTCGACCGAAGCGATCGGCGCGGGCGGGCAGGGCAGCTTCACCTTCAAATTCGACAAGCCGCTGCCGTGCCAGAGCCAGCAGGTGCAGATCAGCCTGCCCGCCTGTTTCGAGAGCGCGGTGCCGGGCTCGGCGGCGCGGGGCCGCTTCTTCTCGCCCTTCCTGCGTCCGACCGCCCCCAAACAGCTGACGCTGCCGATCTTCGCCGCGGCGCCGGGGACGTGCACCAACGGCGGCGGCGACATCAAGGTGACGAGCAACGGCGTGACCAAGACGGTCGCGGTGCGCTTCTTCGACAGCTCGACGCTGAGCAAGCCCAAGCCGCTGGTGCCACAGGTCCCCGACACGCTGAAGCCCGAGCTGATCAATCCGAACGCGCCCGCGACGCCCAAGCCCAAGGGGCCGGGCGGCGGCTAACCGCCATCATAGACAACAAGGGGTCGTCCCATCCTTTGAAATTCGAGGAGAAAGATGATGCAGAAATATCTGATTTTGGCCGCGATCGGCCTGACCGCGCTGTCGGCGCCGCTCGCGGCGCAGATCCAGCCTTTGCCCGACAATCCGCTGGCGAAGAAGCCGACGCTCCAGATCGCACGGCTCGGTTTTGCCGAGGTGCCGTCGGGGACGATCCTGCTCCCCGTCACCACCGGCACCGGCGCGGGATCGACGACCGAGGTCCCACTGCGCATCCGCACCGTCGGCGGCGGGGGCCGGGTGACGCTGTCGATCGCGGTCGACGGCGTGAACGCCAGCCGCTTCACGCTCGTCGAACCGCCGCCGCTCACCTCGGTTGGCGGCCAGCAGCTCGTCACCGCGGGCATCCAGCAGCAGCCCGCTGCGGCCGCCGCCAGCTTGGAGGCCGACCCGGTGTTCCGGATGCTCAAGGTGAGCGGCACCGGCGCCTTTCCGTCGACGATGCCCGGCGAGCACCGGGTCACCGTCACCGCGCGCGAAAGCAACGGCAACAGCGTCGCGCGGACCTTCACGATCCGCTTCATGCGCGCCGCCGCCAAGCCCGCGCTCGTCGCCTCGGCGACCGCGAGCCAGGAGCGGGCGACCGACCGCTCGGCAGGGTTCAACGCCGCGCAGCTCGATTTCGTGCCCACGGGCGAAGTGCCCTTCGTGCCATACAACAGCGTGCAAATCCGCCCCGCGTCGGGAGCGGTGATCAACTGGCATCCGCTCGACCCGGGCAGCGAGATCATCTGCCTCTATGGCAGTTTCCGCTATGCGTGTGAGACCGAGAATCCTGTCGCGCCCGACCGCCTGCCCACGGCACTGACTGTGAAGGTCCCCGACATCGGCCGCGGCAAGAGCGTGCGGATCGTCCTCACCGGCCCCTATGGCGAAAGTAATGCGGTGAGCACGACGATCGACAGCGAGGTCGATCGCACCGTCCGCCGCCGGCTGTCGGTCGCGCAGTTCGGCGGCAAGCATCTGTTCCGCAGCGCCCCCGCCGAACGCGGCACCGACTTGCCGAAGAACGGCGACCCGGTGAAATGCGATCGGCCCTATCTGGTGTGGAAGGACCAGACCGTCGAGGACAAGGTCTTCTATTCGCCGCCGCCCGGCGCGCTGCCGATCGGGATCAAGCTCGCCGGCGAGCCCAAGGTACGCGTCGTCTCGGTCCCGCGCGGCCAGCGGATCACCGACAACCCCGACGCCAGCTGGGCCCAGCTCGAAAGCGATGTCCCCGCAGGCATCACCAACTTCTATGTCTTCGACACGACCTACAGCTACACGACCCAAGTCGGAGAGTGCGCCGACCGGCGGCGCTAGCCGCCCGCGATCGCCCGGCCGAGCGCGGCCGGGTCGACCGGCTTGATGAACAGGGGCCAGCCCGTCGCCGCGATGTCCTGCGCGGTGGCGGGCGCGGCGTCGCCGGTCATCACCAGCACGCGCGCGTCGGGCCAGGCGGGGTGCAGCATCGCGATTGCATCGGCGCCGGTCAGCTCGCGGCCGATATGCCAGTCGGTGACGATGACGTCAGGACGCCATGAGCCGCCGCGGACTGCCGCGATTTCGGAAGCGTCATGCACCGCGCGCGTATCGGCGCCGGCCAGCGTCAGCAGATTGGCCAGCGCGGTCGCCCCGGCGCGGTCGTCGTCGATCACCAGCACCGCGATGCCGCTCAGATCGACCTCGCTTGCCGTACCCCGGCTCACGGGTGCCGCGACGGCGCTCGCAGCGGGCAGCGTTAGCGCAAACCTCGCACCCTTGCCGCCGCCATCGAGCGCCAGTTCGCCGCCCATCAGCCGCGCCAGCTCGCGCGCGATCGACAGGCCGAGTCCCATGCCCGTGCCTTGCCCGCCCTGCGAATAGGCGTCAAAAGCCGCCGCTGCGAAATCGTCGTCGAAGCCGACCCCGTCGTCGGCGACGATGATCCGCACTTGCCCGCCATTCGCGTTGGCGGACAGGCGTAGATGCGCGGCGCGCGAATGGACGATGGCATTCTGCATCAGGTTGCGCAGGATGCGGGTTACCAGCGTCGGGTCGGCGCGCACCCAAAGCGGTGTGGTCTCGACGTCGAGCGACAGCTTCGCCTCCGTCGCCGCCGGGCGCAGCTCGTCAGCGAGTGCGGCGAATAGCGGGGCCAGCGCGACGGCCTCGGGATGCACCGTCACCGCGCCGCTCTCGATGCGCAGATGCTCCATCATGCGTTCGAGCAGGGCATTGGCCTCGGCGAAGCCGTGCGTCACGCCCTCCGCCGCCTCTTCGCGGCGCGCGGGGTCGGGGTGACGGCGCATCTGCTGGAAAAACAGCATCGCGGCCTGCAATGGCTGGCGTAGGTCGTGCGACGCCGCCGCGATGAAGCGCGTCCGCGCGTCGCGCGCGTCCTGCGCATCCGCGAGCGCCACCGCCAACTCACCCGACAGCCGCTCGGCGGCGAGGCGGCTGGCGATCGCTGAGCGGATCGCCTGTTTCAAAATCAATGCGACGACGATCATCAGCCCGCCGAACGCCATCAGGAAAGCCGCGACCGACCCCGCATATTCGGTGTCGGCCTGGAGGAAGAAGATCGCCGCCGAGCCGAAGATGCTGAGCACCGCGAAGACATTGGTGCCGATCGATTCGGCGGTCGAGATCACCTGTCCGCTGATCGCCGCCGAATAGAAGATCACCATCAAGAGTTGCAGCGGTTCGCTGGCGAAAGGGAGCAGCAGCCACACGCTCGCCGCCGCCGACAGGTCGAACAGGATCGCGACCAGCTTGCCGAACGGGCTCCAGTAACGCTCGATCGCTTCCGGGCTCGGGCGGCGGATGAAGAAGATGATCGGCGTGACGGCCATCACCAGCGTGACGAAGGCGGTAAAAGAGGCCCAAATATGCAGGTTCGTCGCGGGTACCAGCGGCGCGAACAGCTGGTAGACATAATAGAGGGTGCCCGCGATCAGGATCGTGAAGATGCCTGCCATCGCGAATTCGAGCCGCGATTCGCTCGCGCGGATTTCGCGGTGCGCGTGCCGCTCGTCAGCTATGGGGTCGCTCGCCGACAATCAGATCAGTCCGGCGCGGCGGGCGTTGGCGACGGCTTCGGTGCGGTTGCTCGCCTCCAATAGGCCGATGATCTGCGCGACATGGACCTTCACCGTCGCCGGCGAGATGGCGAGCTCGCGCGCGATTTCTTTGTTCGACAGTCCGCGCGCGACATGATCGAGCACGTCGCGCTGGCGGCCGGTGAGCGCATCGGCGCGGGGCAGGGCAGGGGCTGCTTCGGCCGTACCGAACGCCAGCGTCTCGACCCGCTCGGGCAAATAGCGACCGCCCGCGAGCACCAGCTTCACCGCCGCCTCGATCACATCGGGCGACGCCGATTTGGGCAGGAAGCCATGCGCACCCGCGGCGAGCGCGATACGCAGGTCGGCGTCGGACTCGGACCCCGAAAAGACCAGCAGCCGCGCCTCGGGCGCCGCATCGCGGAGCGTGGCAAGTCCCGCGGCGCTATCCTCGCCCGGAATATGGAAATCGACGAGGCAGAGGCGCAGGTCGCTCAGCGTCGCAGCGGTCGCGGCGGCGTCGGCGAAGCGGTGGACGACGGTCACCTCGGCACCGAGCGCCTGTTCCATCGCCATCGCGAGCGCCCGCGCCATGAACGGATGATCGTCGCAAATCAGGACCTGCATGGCCGCTTTCCCCCCGCGCCCAAGCTACGGAAAAGGGCGCGGCGTTTCCAGCGCTATTCGGCCTCGGTGCTCAGCCCCAGCTCGGGAATGCCGATCGAGCGGCGCCCGCCGAAATCGGAGCGCACGACGATCGCGCCCTGCTTTTCCATATAGTCGACCAGCCGGCGGATGCGGCCGGGCGAGCGGCTGCCATAGGCGCGGCCGAGAATCTCGTCGTCGGGGCAGGGTTCGCCGTCCATCGCGGCGCGCACGATCTGCAGGAAGGGCGCGACCATCTCGTCGGGCAGGCGCGCCGCCACGACCAGCGCCTCGCGCCAGCGCGGTTCGCTCGGGTCGAGTACGCCGCCTTTTGCGAGCGCAAAACGGCGGCGGAAGGCGGCGAGGTCGAGCGGCACTTTCGACAGGCGCTGCATGCGGCAGCGCACGGTGAAATCCTGATACAGGAAGGCCTCGGGGTGGAAGGCGCAGTCGGGATCGGCGAGCATTTCCTCCAGCGTCGCGACGATCACCGCGTCGCTCGCCTCGGCCTGCTCGACCGCCGCAACGATGTCGAGCACCGGAGGCGCTTCCTCGCCCTCGTGGGGTGCGTCCTGTGCGGCGATGCGTTCGAGCAACTCGTCGGCCCCGACCGGCTCGGGCTCGGGCGCAAGGACGTGCGGGGCGACGGGCGCCTCCGTCTCGGTGAACAGCATCGACCGCATGTCGGCGCCGTCGGCGCTCGGCAGCGGCATCAGGCTGTGCGTGCCCATGCGCGTCGCGGTGCGCGTCGCGCCGATGCGCACCGACAGCGGGCGGCGCGAGATCGCGGGGCCGAGCCCCAGGAAATGCCCGCGTTCGAGGTCGCGGATCGCCTCCGCCTGGCGGCGCTCCATGCCGAGCAGGTCGGCGGCGCGCGCCATGTCGATGTCGAGGAAGGTGCGCCCCATCAGGAAATTGCTCGCCTCGGCAGCGACATTCTTCGCGAGCTTGGCGAGCCGCTGTGTCGCGATCGCGCCCGCCAAACCACGTTTACGTCCGCGGCACATGAGGTTGGTCATCGCGCTCAGGCTCGCGCGGCGCACATTGTCGGAAACGTCGCCCGACACGCTCGGCGCGAACATCTGCGCCTCGTCGACCACCACCAGCGCGGGGAACCAATGCTCGCGCGGCGCATCGAACAGCGCGTTGAGGAAGGCCGCGGCGCAGGTCATCTGCGCCTCGAGGTCGAGCGATTCGAGGCTGAGCACGACCGAGGCGCGATGCTCGCGGATGCGCGCGCCCATCGCCGCGATCTCGCGCTCGTTATAGTCGCCGCCGTTGATCACGACATGGGTATAGGCGTCGGCGAGGGTGACGAAATCGCCCTCGGGATCGATGATCACCTGCTGCACCATGGCAGCGCTTTCCTCGAGCAGGCGGCGCAGCAGGTGCGACTTGCCCGACCCCGAATTGCCCTGGACGAGCAAGCGCGTCGCCAGCAGTTCCTGGACGTCGATCTGCACCGGCTGCCCCCCGGCGTCGGTTCCGATTTCGATGCTGATGTTCACGCGCGCCGCCCTATCGGGCGCCCGGGCCGATGACAACCGGAGCGCGGAGCGGTCCGTCGATTTTTGGGCGGGCAATGCTTGCCAAGCACGGCGCGCGGGGCGAGGAGGGGGCATGGATTTCGACGACCAGCTCCGCCGCTATTTCGGCACCGCCGACCTCGCCGCGATTCCGCCCGCGGCGCTCGTCGCGGGGACCGAGCGCATGCAGGTCGATTTCGGGCTGGAGACCAACGGTGCGCGGCGGTTCGCGCTATGGGCGCTGCTCTACATGCTCGGCGCGGCGCCCGATCTCGACGTCGCGTTCAAGGATGAGGCCGACCGCAATTCGGCGCGCGACTTCATGGATTTGATCGACCGGGCGGGTAGCTAAAGCCCGCCCTCGCCATCGGCGTGCAGGCTCATCAGCGAATCCATCAGCCCGTCGTCGGCGCTCGAACACACCCCCAGCACCAGCGCCTCGTCGCAGCCGTCGGCGACGACATAGGCGTGGCCCATCGACGAATCGAGATAGATGCCCTGGCCGACCTCGAGGATGATCGGGTCGTAGAATTCGGTGTGCACCGCCATCCGCCCTTCGAGGACGTAGATGAACTCCTCGCCATGATGATGGACGAGTTCGCCGAATTCGGTCGCGCTGTGCGCGCGGATGCGCGTCAGGATCGGGATCATGCGCTTCTGGCGCAGGTCGGTGCAGAGATAATGATAGTCGTAATTGTCGGTGGTCACGCGCACCGCATTGTCGAGCGTGCCGACGCTGCGCCGCCCGGTGACGCGCGGCGAAGCCTCCTCCGATTCCTCGGCAAACAGATCGGACATGCGCATGTTCAGCCGCTGGCTGAGCTGCTGGAGCTTGTCGTAGCTCAGGGTCAGCCGGTCGTGCTCGACCTTCGACAGCGTCGATACGGGGATGCCCGACTTCGCGCTCATCTCCTTGAGCGTCCAGCGATTCCGCGACCTTATCCCGCGCATCACCTCGCCGAGCGTCGGCGGTTTGCTGCGGCTTGCCATCAAAGTTGCCATAAGCCGTTTGACAATTTTCTAATCAGGATCATTATGTCCCTATTGGGCTAACAGATGTCAGCCCTTGGTAAGGGGTCGCGCTGCTCGCTGCAAGGGCCAGTGAGGGCGCCGTAAAAAGGGAGGTGGCGATGCGTTTCGTTCGCAAGCTGATGATCGGACTGGCGGCGCTCGCCGCGGTCCCGCTGATGGCGCAGGGGCCCGTCCCCGCGCCGCCCGCCAAAAAGGCCGAGGCACCCGCGCTGCCCGCGGTGAAAGTGCCCGCCGCGCCGGTCGCGCTCGACCGCGCCGATCTTGAGGCGTGGCTCGACGGTTACCTCCCCTATGCGCTCGAACGCGGGCGTATTCCGGGTGCGGTCGTCGTCGTCGTCAAGGACGGCCAGGTCGTGCTGGAGAAGGGCTATGGCTATTCGGACGTCGCGAAACGCGCACCGGTGCTGCCCGAATCGACGCTCTTCCGCCCCGGCTCGGTGTCGAAGCTCGTCACCTGGACCGCCGTGATGCAGCAGGTCGAACTCGGCAAGATCGACCTCGACAAGGACGTCAACGCCTATCTCGATTTCAAGATTCCCGCCTATCAGGGCAAGCCGATCACGATGCGCAACATCATGACGCACACCGCGGGCTTCGAGGAATCGGTGCGCCACCTGATCAGCAGCGATCCCAAGGCGGTGATGACGCTCAAGAAGCAGATGCCGCTGGCGCTGCCCGAACGCGTCTTTGCGCCCGGAACGACGCCGGCCTATTCGAACTACGCCACCGCGCTCGCGGGCTATATCGTCGAGCGGGTGAGCGGCGAGGATTTCGACTCCTATGTCGAAAATCATGTGTTCAAGCCGCTCGGCATGACGCACGCGACCTTCCGCCAGCCGCTCCCCAAGGCGCTCGCGGCGCATATGTCGAAGGGCTATCCCGACATCACGCAAAAGGCGCAGCCCTTCGAAATGGTGATCCCCGCGCCCGCGGGCAGCCTGTCGGCCTCGGGCGCCGACATGGCCAAGTTCATGATCGCGCACCTCAACGACGGCGCCGGGCTGATGAAGCCCGAAACCGCCAAGATGATGCACGACTATAAGGCGCCCGGCGTGGGCCCGCTCAACAGCATGGCGCTCGGCTTCTACGAACAATGGGTCAACGGCCACCGCGCGATCGCGCATGGCGGCGACACGGTGTGGTTCCATTCCTATCTGTGGCTCTTCCCCGACAGCGACATCGGCCTCTACATCTCGATGAACGCCCCGGGGAAGGCCGGCGACGCGGGCGCGGTGCGCAGCGCGCTGTTCCATAAATTCGCCGACCGCTACCTGCCCGGCACCGAAAAGCCCGGCGCCGTCGACGCCAAGACCGCGAAGCAACACGCGCAGATGATGGTCGGCCATTATGTCAGCAGCCGCGGCAGCTTCACCAATTTCCTCAGCGTCCTCGGCCTGCTCGGCCAGGCGCAGATCGGGCTGACCGAGGATGGCAAGCTCAGCTTCCCCGCGCTCGACGGGCTCGGCGCCGGCGCGCGCGACTGGGTCGAGGTCGAGCCCTTTGTGTGGCGCGACACCGGGACCGGCGAGCGGCTCGCCGCCGAGGTCAAGGACGGCCGCGTCGTGCGGATGAGCGTCGACGCGGGCTCGCCCTTCATGGTGTTCGAACCCGCCCCAGCGGCGACCAACAGCGCATGGCTCAGCCCCGCGATGCTCTTCGCGCTGGCGATGGTCGTGCTCGCGGCGCTCGCCTGGCCGGTGCGCGCGCTGGTGCGGCGCAGCTACAAGGCCGAGTTCGCGCTCACCGGACCCTCGCTCCGCGCCTATCGCGCCTCGCGGGGCTTCGCCTGGCTGGTGATCGCGGCGCTGGTCGGCTGGGGCGCGCTGGTCGCGGCGTTCTCGGCCGATATCGGCAGCATCGGCGGCCCGCTCGACTGGCTGATCCACCTGCTGCGCATCCTGACCCCGCTCGCGAGCTTCGGCCTGCTGGCGACGGCTGGCTGGCATCTGGTGCGGACGGTTAAGGACAAGCGGGCCTGGACGATGAAGCTCGGCGCGGTGCTGCTCGTGCTCGCGGCCTTGGTGCTGGTGTGGGTGACGCTGGTCTTCCACCTCTATGGCTTCGACATGGTGTATTGATGGCGACCATGGACCGGCAGAAACTGGCGCTCGACCTTCGGGTCGAGCGCTTCCCCTACCACCAGCCCTTCCGCATCTCGGGACATGTCTTCACCGAGACCGCCTTGCTCGTCGCCGAGCTATCCGACGGCACGCACGCCGGGCGCGGCGAAGGGGCGGGGGTCTATTATCTTGGCGACGATATCGACCATATGCTTGGCCAGGCGCAGGGTGTGCGCGCGGCGATCGAGGCGGGCGCGACGCGTGCCGAGTTGCAGCATTTGCTGCCCCCCGGTGGCGCGCGCAACGCGCTCGACTGCGCCTATTGGGAGCTCGAAGCGAAGCAGGCGGGGCGGCCCGTGTGGGAGCTCGCCGGGCTGGACGCGCCGAAAGCCTTGCGCTCGACGCTGACGCTCGGCGCCGACGAGCCGGGCAAGATGGCGCGCGCGGCGCAGGCGATCGATCCCGAGGCGCCGGTGAAGGTCAAGCTCACCGGCGATCTGGGCGACGACATCGCGCGCGTCGAGGCGATCCGCGCCGCGCGACCCGAAGCGTGGATCGGGGTCGATGCCAACCAGGGCTATGATATCGCGACCTTGCGCAAGCTGCTCCCGATACTCACCGCAAACGCCGTCGCGCAGCTCGAACAGCCGCTGAAGCGCGGGCGCGAGGCCGATCTCGACGGGCTCAAGCGGCCGCTCCCCTTCGTCGCCGACGAAAGCGCGCTGACATTGGCCGATACCGCCTCGCTCGTCGGGCGCTTCGATGTGGTGAACATCAAGCTCGATAAATGCGGCGGGCTGACCGAGGGGCTGGCGATCGCGCGGCAGGCGAAGAAGCTCGGGCTCGACGTGATGGTCGGCAACATGATGGGCACCAGCCTGTCGATGGCGCCCTCCTATCTGGTCGGCCAGCTCTGCGACATCGTCGACCTCGACGGCCCGACCTTCCTCGCGCACGACCGCGACCCAGGGGTCGAATATCGCGGCGGCATGATCCACTGCCCCGACGAAATCTGGGGTGGCTCCTAGACAGCCCTCCCCCTCGATGGGGGAGGCAGCGAGACTTGGGAACTTGTTCCCTAGTCGCAGCGGTGGGGGTGCGGTTTCGGCCTGACACGAGCAATGCAAGGACGCATCCTCACCCCCATCCAACTTCGCCCAGGCGGCGTTGCCGCCGAGGCTCCGTATCCTTCCCCCCATCGAGGGGGAAGGGACCGCAGCCGGATCGTGAAATAATGGAGTTGATGTCCTATTTGGGTTGACAATTCTCTGATTAGGACAATAGTCTCGAATTTGTAATTTCAGGAGGTCGGATCGGAATGGCAACGTCATTCCCAGTGACGCGCCGCGCGGTCATCGCGGGCGCGGTCGGTGCCGCTTTGTCCGCGCCGATGATCAACCGCGGCGCCTTCGCTTTCGCAGCGGCGCCGGCGAAGAGCTATTCGCGCCGCGCGGTCGACCTCGTCGCATCGTCGCTGGTCATCGACATGCTCGCGCCGCTCAAGATCACGCTGTCGCCCGATTATGTGACGCGCCGCCTGACCGACGCTGAGGCGGCGGAGTTTCGCGCCAGCGGCATCACCGGCTTTCACAACGCCTATGGCCTCGGGGGCCCCGACGCGCGCGAACAGGCGCTCGAATATCTCGCGGCGTGGCAGCATTTTGCCGGGCATAATGGGCATGTCTTCACCATCGTCGGCGACGTCGCCGACCTCGACCGCGCCAAGGCCGAGAAGAAATGCGCCGTCATCATGGGCATCCAGAATGCCGAGCATTTCGCGCGCGTCGAGGACGTCGCGACCTTCCGCCGCCTCGGCCTGCGCTGCGCGCAGCTCACCTATAACAGCCAGAACCGCATCGGGTCGGGCAGCACCGAGCGTGTCGACGGCGGGGTCAGCGACTATGGCGCCGCGATCATCGCCGAGATGGAAAAGCAGAAGATGCTGGTCGACGTCTCTCACTGCGGCGACAAGACCACGCTCGACGCGATCGAACTGGCGAAAGGCCCGATCGCGATCACCCACAGCAACGCCCGCGCGCTGGTCGATCACCCGCGCGTCAAGACCGACGCGGCGATCAGGGCGCTCGCGGCGAAAGGCGGCGTTATGGGCATCACCGGCGTGCGCATGTTTGTGCGCGCGAGCGATCCGACCAACGTCGGGCATATGGCCGACCATATCGACCATGTCGCGAAGCTCACCGCGATCGAGCATGTCGGCATCGGCTCCGACGCCGACCTCCACGGTTACGACGACATGGAGCCGTCGGAATATGCCGCGCTCAAGGGCAGCTACAAGGCGAGCTACGGCTTTCGCGACAAGATCGACATCGACGGCTTCGACCATCCCTTGAAGGTCTTCGACCTCACCGAGGAACTCATTCGCCGGGGTTATTCCAACAACAACATCACGGCCGTGCTCGGGGGCAATTTCCGCCGCCTGCTCGGCCAAGTCTGGGGGTAAGACGATGAAAAAGGGTCTTTTGATTGCCGGAAGCATGGCCGCGATGCTGGCAGCGTCGCCGGCCTGGGCCGAGGAAGCCGCCGACGAATCCGAAAGCGAGATCGTCGTCACCGCGCAGAAGCGAGAGCAATTGCTGATCGACGTGCCGCAATCGGTCAGCGTCGTGTCGGGCGACGCGCTGGAAAAGGCGCAGGCGACCAGCTTCGCCGATTATCTGAAGCTCGTCCCGGGCCTGCAGCTCAACCAGACGACCCCCGGCTTCGGCCGCCTCGTCATCCGCGGCGTGAACACCGGCGGCGTCGCCTCGACCGTCGCTGTCTATCAGGACGAAATGAATTTCGGGTCGAGCAGCGGCCTCGTCAACGGCGCCATCCTCGCGGGCGACTTCGACACCTTCGACATCGAGCGTATCGAAGTGCTGCGCGGGCCGCAGGGCACGATCTATGGCGCGAGCTCGATGGGCGGCGTGCTCAAATATGTGACGAAGAAGCCCGCGCTCGGCGCGTTCGAGGCGCGCGCACGCGGCAGCGTCGAGGCGACCAAGGGCGGTGACGAATCCTTCCTCGGCAGCGCGGTGGTCAATGTCCCGCTCGGCGACACGCTCGCCTTCCGCGCCTCGGGATTCTACCGCGACTATGGCGGATATGTCGACTCGATCGGCACCACCGGGTCGGACGTCGCGAAGAATATCAACGACAGCAAAAGCTATGGCGGCCGCGCCTCGCTGCTGTTCAAGCCCAGCGAGACCTTCTCGGTCCAGCTCAGCGCCTATTCGCAGAATTTGAAGACCAACGCCTCGAACAATGTCGACAGCGACCCGGCGACCGGCCGTACCCTCTATGGCGGGCTGACCCAGTCGCAATTCGCGCCCGAGGGCACGGACGTGCAGTACCGCGTGTACAGCGCGGTGGTCGACGCCGACCTCGGCTTCGCCAACCTCGTCTCCGCAACGAGCTACAGCACGCTGCGGCAGGTGTTCCGCGCCGACCTCACCACTCAGTTCGGCGGGCTGATCGAGGCGGTGTTCGGCACCCCGAACGACTTCTTCAACCAGCAGACGACGCGCGTCCGCCGCCTGACGCAGGAAGTGCGGCTCCAGTCGCCCGAAAGCGACAGCTTCGAATGGCTGGTCGGCGGCTATTACACCAAGGAAAAGGGCCTGATCGACCAGGAGTTCAACGCGGTCCAGCCGGGCACGCTGACCCCCGTCGCGGGCCTGCCCTTGCTCGGCGTCGCACAGCTCAGCTCGCGCTACCGCGAGATTGCGGGTTTCGCCAATGCGACGCTGCACCTCGGCGACCGCTTCGACCTGACCTTCGGCGGCCGCTATAGCGACAACAAGCAGTCGGCGCTGCAGGTGTCCGACGGCGTGCTCGCGGGCGGCCCCGCGACGCTGCCGGTCGCGCGCTCGTCCGAAAATGTCTTCACCTTCTCGGTCGCACCCAGCTTCGAGATCAGCGACCAGGCAACCGTCTATGCCCGCGTCGCCAAGGGCTTCCGCCCCGGCGGCCCGAACGTGCTGGCACCGGGGGCACCACCCGAACTCGGTTCCTACAGCTCGGACTCGCTGATCAGCTATGAGGTCGGGGTGAAAGCCGAGACCGCCGACCGGACGTTCGGTATCGACATCGCGGCCTTCCACATCGACTGGAAGGACATCCAGGTGTTCGGCATCGTCAACAATTTCGGGATCAACTTCAACGGCGGCAAGGCCGAGAGCAACGGCCTGGAATTCACCGCGAACCTGCGCCCGACCAGGGGTCTCGTCTTCTCGCTGAACGGCGCCTACACCGACGCGACGCTGAAGGACGACACCCCGGCGCAGGTCGGCGGGCTCGCCGGCGACCGGCTGCCCTACACCCCCAAATACAGCATCGGCGCCAACGCCGATTATGAATGGGAATTGGGCGGCGAGACGACGGCCTATGTCGGCGCCTCGGTGCGCAGCCTGTCGAAACAGCCCGCGGGCTTCGATTTCGCCTTCCGCGCCGCCAACGGCCGCCAGCGCTACCTGCCGTCCTATGAGGTCGTCGACCTGCGCGCCGGGATCGATTTCGGCCAATATTCGCTCGAACTCTACGCCAAGAACCTGTTCGACAGCGAAGGCAAGACTTCGCTCGAAGTTCCGGGCAATATCCCGCTCGGCGCCGCCGGCACCGCGGTTATCCGGCCGCGGACGATCGGCGCCACGCTGACGGCCGGCTTCTGACGCGGGCAGGGGAGAGATCAAGATGAACGCGCCCACCGGACGCTTGTCCGAACGCCTGACGCTGCCGCAGCCCTATCTGCTGTTCCTCGGCGACACCACCGAAGCCAGCTTCGCGAAGACCGCCTTCGGCCTCGCGGACTGGGCGGCGGACCGCTGCGTCGGCGAATTTTCGGCCGCTGGCTGTACCGTCACGACCGGCCTGCCGCGGCTCGACCCCGCGGCGGCCAAGGCGGCCGGCGCGCGGTCGCTCGTCATCGGCGTCGCCAACCAGGGCGGCGTCATCGGCGAAAGCTGGGTCGCGATCCTGATCGACGCGATGGAGGCCGGGCTGGACATCGTCGCCGGGCTGCACACGCGGCTGACCAGCGTGCCCGCGCTGGTCGAGGCGGCGCGCCGCACCGGCCAGCGACTGATCGACGTGCGTACCCCGCCCGCCGATATCCCCATCGGCACGGGGATCAAGCGCACCGGCAAGCGCCTGCTCACCGTCGGCACCGACTGCGCGCTCGGCAAGAAATATACCGCGCTGGCGCTGCACCGCGCCTTTGCCGAGCGCGGGCTCGACGCCGATTTCCGCGCCACCGGCCAGACCGGCATCATGATCGCGGGCGGCGGCATCCCGATGGATGCAGTGGTGTCGGACTTCGAGGCTGGCGCCGCCGAAATCCTCAGCCCCGACGCGCCCGAGGGTCATTGGGACGTGATCGAGGGGCAGGGGTCGATCTTCAACCCCGCCTATGCCGCGGTGTCGCTCGGCCTGCTCCACGGCAGCCAGCCCGATGTGTTCGTCGTCTGCCACGATCCGTCGCGCAAGGTGATCCTCGGCATGGAGAGCTTTGCGCTGCCCAGCGTCGAGGAGGTCATCGACCTGACGATCCGCCTCGGCAGCCGCACCAATCCCGCGATCCGCTGCGGCGGGGTCAGCCTCAACACCTCGAGCCTCGGCGCGGGCGAGGCCGAGGCGTTGCTCGGCGCCGAAAGCCGGCGGCTCGGGCTGCCGGTCGCCGACCCGATCCGCGGCGGCGCGGCCTTGGCCGCGCTCGTGGACAGCTGCCTCGCATGAGTGTCGCCGAACCAGCTGCAGGAGCCAGCTGGTTCCAGCGCTTCCTGCTCCCCGGCTTCGCGCTCAAGGCGGTGATCATCGGCGGCGGGTACGCGACCGGGCGCGAGCTCGCCGAATATTTCGTGCCCGCGGGGCCGTGGGGCGGGCTTGCCGCGATGCTGCTCGCGACACTCGTGTGGAGTGTCGTCGCGGCAGTGACCTTCGCGTTGGCGAGGAAGCTCGGCGCCTATGATTATCGCGCCTTCTTCCAGGGGCTTCTCGGCTCCGGCTGGATCGCCTTCGAGATCGCCTATCTGATCTTCGTGATCCTGATCCTCGCGGTGTTCGGCGCCGCGGCAGGGGCGATCGGCGCGGCGACCTTCGGTTGGCCCGAATGGCTGGGCTCGCTGCTGCTCGGCGTGGCGATCGTCGCGGTGACGGCATGGGGCACCGGCGTGGTCGAGCAGATGTTCAAATATGTCTCGATCCTGCTCTACACCGTCTACGCCCTGTTCCTCGTCATCGCGCTCGCCAGCTTCGGCGACCTGATCGGTCAGGGTTTCGCGACCGCGCCGCCGCCGTCGGGCGACTGGATATCGGGCGGGCTGACCTATGCCAGCTACAACATCGTCGGCGCGGTGGTGATCCTGCCGGTGCTGCGCCACCTCACCAGCCAGCGCGACGCGGTGCTCGCGGGGATCATCGCGGGCCCGCTGTCGATGCTCCCCGCGATCCTCTTCTTCGTCGCGATGATGGCTTTCTATCCTGCAATCGGTGCGGAGACCTTGCCGTCCGATTTCCTGCTGCGGCAGATGACGGTGCCGGGTTTTCATGTCCTGTTCCAGGTGATGATCTTCGCTGCGCTGCTCGAAAGCGGCGCGGGGGCGGTGCATGCGATCAACGAGCGTATCTCGGGCGCGATCGAGAGCCGCGGCCGCGCGCCGCTGACCACCCGCGCGCGTGCGGTCATCGGCGCGGTGATCCTCGCGGGCTGCATCTTCGTCGCGGGACGCATCGGCCTCGTCGACCTGATTGCCAGCGGCTACCGCTTCCTCGCCTGGCTGTTCCTCGGCGTCTTCGTCCTGCCTTTGCTCACCATCGGCGTCTGGCGCCTGCTGCGTCCTTCCCCCCTTGCCCCCATGGAGACCGTGTCATGAAACACGCCCGTTTGTTTGCCGCCGCGCTGCTCGCCGCGACGGCGGTCCCCGCCTGGGCCGAACCGCCGAAGGATTTCGGGACCGAGGTCGAGGCGCTGCGCAAGGAAATCGGCGCGACCGGGGTGTCGATCGCGATCGTCGAGGATGGCAAGACCACGCTGTCGCGCGGCTGGGGCGAGCGCAAGCTCGGCGAGCGCGGCGCGGTCGACAGCCAGACGATCTTCCAGACCGGCTCGACGGGAAAGGCGATGACCGCCGCGGCGCTCGCGATCCTGGTCGACGAGGGAAAGATCGGCTGGGATGATCCGGTCATCGAGCATATGCCGTGGTTCCGCATGTACGATCCCTGGGTCACGCGCGAGATCACGATCCGCGACCTGCTCGTCCATCGCAGCGGGCTGGGGCTGGGGCAGGGCGACCTGATGTTCGTCCCGCGCACGCATTTGACGCGCAAGCAGACGGTCGAGCGCGTCGCTTACCTCAAGCCCAAGACGAGTTTCCGCTCGGCCTATGCCTATGACAATATCCTCTATGCCGTCGCCGGGCAGCTGATCGAGGAGGTTACGGGCCAGAGCTGGGAAGCCTTCATGCGCGAGCGCGTGTTGCGTCCCGGCGGCATGAAGAATGCGACCAGCGACAGCGAGGACCGCTTCCGTATCGCCAACCGCTCGTGGCCGCACGCGCGGCTCAACGGGCCGCTGCGCGGGCTCGGCGACCAGCAGGCGCTCAACGAGCGCGACGAGCTGGGGCGCAACGGCGCGCCGGCGGGCGGACTGGCACTCAGCGCCGACGACATGGCGGCATGGCTCAAGATCCAGCTCGCGCATGGCGCGCTGCCGAACGGCAAATATCTGTTCAGCGAGGCGCAGGCGGCCGAGATGTGGAAGCCGGTGACCCCGATGCCGATCACTCAGCTCCCCGAGCAACTGAAGGCCGCGCAGCCGATGCAGCAGGCCTATGCGCTCGGCTGGCAGGTGCAGGATTATCGCGGCCACCGCATCATCTCGCACGGCGGCGGCGTGTTCGGCTCGATCACCCGCGTCGTGATGATCCCCGACAAGAACATCGGCTTCGCGATCATGATGAACAATGAAGAGAGCGGCATGCTGCTCGGGCTGACCTACCGGCTGCTCGACCATTATCTGGACCAGCCCGACACGGGCTGGACCACGAAATGGCAGGATTGGTACAAGGAACGGCTTGCCGGCGGCGTCGAATATCTGAAGCAGGCGCAGGCTTCGCCCGCCAAGGTCGGCCCGTCGCTCGACCCCGCGCGCTACGCCGGGCGCTACCGCGATCCCTGGTACGGCGACATCGTCGTCGCCAACACGGCGCAGGGGCTGACGATCGACTTCACCTCGACCCCGCGCATGGTCGGGCGTTTGAAGCATTGGCGGTATGACAGCTTCGTCACCGAATATGACGACCCCGCGATCGAACCCGCCTATGTGACCTTCGCGCTCGACGCCGACGGCAAGGTCACCGGCGTGACGATGAAGGCGGTGAGCAAGATCGCCGACTTCAGCTGGGATTATCACGATCTCGACCTGAAGCCCGTGGAGGAGGAGAAGTGAAATACCTGCCCCTGTTGCTTGCCACCGCCTCGCTCGCCGCCTGCACCGCGGCGAAGGAGGAGGGCGCAGCGCCTAACGACGACCGGCCGCTGCACAGCCGTTTCCTGACGCTCGACACCCACCTCGACACCTCGCTCCATTTCGAGCGCGCAGGGTGGAGCTTCGCCGACCCGCACACGCTGGAGGGCGATATCGTCCAGGTCGATATCCCGCGGATGAAGGCCGGCGCGCTCGATGGCGGCTTTTTCGTCATCTACACCGAACAGGGACCGCTCACGCCGCAGGGCTATGCCGACGCGCTTGCCTTCGCGCGCACCCGCTCGGACCTGATCGACGCGACGATCAAAAAGCATGGCGACCTCATTGGCCCCGCGCTCACCGCCGCCGACGCGCGCACGCTCGACAAGGCGGGCAAGCTGATCGCCTACAAGTCGATCGAGAACAGCTATCCCTTGGGTGAGGACGTGTCGCTGCTCGCCGAATTCGACAAAAAGGGCGTCCGCATGGCGGGCCCGGTGCATTCGAAGACCAACCAGTTCGCCGACAGCGCGACCGGCGAGGCGAAGTGGAAGGGGCTGAGCCCGCTCGGCAAACAATGGGTCGCCGAGATGAACCGGCTGGGCATGGTGATCGACGCGAGCCATGCCTCGGACGCGACCTTCGACCAGCTGCTCGCGCTCTCCAAATATCCGATCATCCTCTCGCACTCGAGCCTGCGCTCGGCGAACGACCATCCGCGCAACCTCGACGAGGGGCGGCTGAAAGCGCTCGCGGCGAAGGGCGGGGCGATGTGCATCTCGACCATCTTCATGTCGGAGATGAACATGACCCCGGCGCGCGGCGCGCTGTTCGGCCAATATGAGCGGATCGGCAAATTGTCGCCCGAAGAGCAGGCCGAGCTCAACCGCAAATGGCGCGAACTCGACAAGAGCGAGCCCTTATGGGCGGCCGATTTCGAAGCCTATATGAAGATGGTGCTCCGCGCGATCGAGGTCGGCGGCGTCGATCATATCTGCTTCGGCGCCGACTGGGACGGCGGCGGCGGGCTGCCGGGGATCGAGGATATTTCGGCGCTGCCCAAGGTCACCGAGCGGCTGAAGGCCGCCGGCTATTCGGACGCCGATCTCGAAAAGATGTGGAGCGGCAATATCTTGCGCGTGCTGGCGGCGCAGGGGAAATGAAGGGCGGGTTTTCGGGCGGGAGCGGTCATTCCCCAACCCCTCCTCTTCAGAGGAGGGGCAGCGAGACTTACGAACTTGTTCGTTAGTCGCAGCGGGGTGGTACCCGAAGGGCAGCGCCGAACCTCACGCACCACCCCGCTCGACTAAGGCCCGGCTACGCCGGACCAAGTCTCTCTGCCCCTCCTCTGAAGAGGAGGGGTTTTAGGTCCGCTCACCACCCCAAAGCGGACCTAGTCTCGCCAAGCCCGTGTATGATCGACACGAACGCGAATAGAGCCAATGATCCGTGCCCCAAGGGGCTAGCAACCGGTCGCAGTTCCGCATAGCAGACCCGCCATGACAGCCGCCGTCGATCCCTTTTTCGCGATCTCGATCAGCCGCCTCGCGCATCAGATGAAGGCCGCGGGCGAGCCGGTGATCCATATGGAGTTCGGCCAGCCCTCGACCGGCGCCCCCGCCGCCGCGGTGGCGCGGGCGCAAGAGGTGCTGGCCGCGGACGGCATGGGCTATTGGGAAAGCCCCGCGCTCAAGCAGCGGATCGCGCGCTACTATCAGGACGTGCACGGCGTCGCGGTCGATGCCGAGCAGGTGATCCTGACCTGCGGCGCCTCGCCCGCCTTCGTGCTCGCGCTGACCTGCGCCTTCGCCCCCGGCGCGCGCGTTGCGCTCGCGCGGCCGGGCTATGTCGCCTATCGCAACACGCTCCGCGCGCTGCACATGCTACCCGTCGAGATCGGCTGCGGCGAAGCCGAGCGCTTCCAGCTGACCGCGGCGGCGGTCGAAGCACTCGATCCCGCCCCCGAGGGGCTGATCGTCGCGAGCCCCGCCAACCCGACCGGGACGGTGATCGAGGCCGCCGAAATGGCCGCCATCGCAGAGGTCTGCCGGCGGCGAAACATCCGCATCATCTCCGACGAAATCTACCACGGCCTCTCCTATGTCGGACCCGTGCCGTCGATGTTGCAGGAGGATCCCGACGCCTTCGTCGTCAACAGCTTTTCCAAATATTACAGCATGGCGGGCTGGCGGCTCGGCTGGCTGGTGGTGCCGCCCGACCAGATCGACGCGGCGCGCGCGCGGATGGGCAATCTGTTCCTGACCCCGCCCAGCCTCGCGCAGCATGCGGGGCTCGTGGCCTTCGACGAACGCGACGAACTCGAAGGCCATCTCGCCACCTATCGGCGCAACCGCGCCCTCCTGCTCGACCGGCTGCCCGCGATGGGCCTGCGCCGCATCGCACCGCCCGACGGCGCCTTCTACGTCTACGCCGATATCGGGCACCTGACCGACGACAGCATCGCCTTCTGCCGGCAATTGCTCGTCGATACCGCGGTCGCGACGGCGCCGGGCGTCGACTTCGACCCTGTCGACGGATCGCGCTTCATGCGGCTGAGCTTCGCCGTCTCGACCGAGGAGATCGAGGAGGCGTGCCGCCGCATGGCACCCTGGTTCGCGAATTATGCCCGCTTGCCCTAGCGGCATCGCCTCCCCAAGAATTTCTATTCGGCCGCCGGCCCGCGGCCGCTTGCCTCGCCCGCACCTGCGTGCAAGGGACGGCTTCGCATAAACCTATGCGGGAGAGATTTGGCGATGCGGTTCGACGTGGTGATCGTTGGGGCAGGGCATGGCGGCGCGCAGGTCGCGGTGGCGCTGCGCACCCAGAAGTTCGAAGGCAGCATCGCGATCGTCGGCGACGAACCCGAACTCCCCTATGAGCGCCCGCCGCTGTCGAAGGAATATTTCGCGGGCGAGAAGGAATTCGAACGCATCCAGATCCGCCCCGCCAAATATTGGGACGAGCGCGAGGTCACGATGCTGCTGAACACGCGCGTCGTTTCGGTCGATCCCGCGGCGCACAGCGTCACCACCGACGGCGGCGAGACCATCACCTATGGCAAGCTCGTCTGGGCGACCGGCGGCGCCCCGCGCATGCTGCCGATCCCCGGCGGCGACCTGCCCGGCGTGCAGGGCGTGCGTACCCGCGCCGACGCCGACGCGATGAAGGCGGCGTCCGAGACGGCGGGGCAGATCGTCGTGATCGGCGGCGGCTATATCGGGCTCGAGGCCGCGGCGGTGCTGCGCAAGGCGGGCAAGCCCGTGGTGCTCCTCGAGGCGCTCGACCGCGTGCTCGCACGCGTCGCGGGCGAGGATCTGTCGCGCTTCTACGAAAAGGAACATCGCGATCACGGCGTCGACCTCCGCCTCGGGGTACAGGTCGCGGCGATCGAGGGCGAGGATCGCGCCACCGGGGTCCGGCTCGGCACCGGCGAGGTCATTGCCGCGGACCTCGTCATCGTCGGTATCGGTATCGTCCCCGCGGTCGAACCCCTTATCGCGGCGGGCGCCACCGGCGGCAATGGCGTGCTCGTCGATCATCATTGCAGGACCAGCCTGACCGACATTTATGCGATCGGCGACTGCGCGGCACATGAAAATGATTATGCCGAGGGGGCGGTCATCCGGCTGGAATCGGTGCAGAATGCCAACGACCAGGCCAATGTCGTCGCCAAGGGCATCTGCGGCGACGAGGCGCGCTATCACGCCATCCCCTGGTTCTGGTCGAACCAATATGATTTGAAGCTCCAGACTGCGGGCCTGTCGACCGGCCATGACGCAACGGTGCTCCGCGGCGATCCCGCGACGCGCAGCTTCTCGATCGTCTATCTGAAGGGCGGCAAGGTCATCGCGCTCGACTGCGTCAACGCCACCAAGGATTATGTCCAGGGGCGGATGCTCGTCACCGCGGGCCTCGCGGCGACGGCGGAGCAACTCGCCGACGTCGAAACGCCGCTGAAGAGCCTGCTGCCGGCCTGATCAGCCCGGCGGCGGTTCGGCCGCCGGTTCGTCGCCCAGCGTGCGTTTCAGCGTCGCCTTGATATTCCGCAGCAACCGCCGCAGCGCGATGATCACGATCACCGCGGCGACCAGCATCAGCACCGCGATGACGATCGCGACCGGCGGATAGGCGATCGCGAGCGCTATCAGTCCGCCCGTCGCGACATCCTCACCGGTCGACACCACGACATTGCTGAACGGCTCGGGGCTGGCGTTCACGACGGCACGCGTCGTCGCCTTGGCGCCATGGCTGACCAGCGCCCCGCCGCCGCCGAGCAGGAAGGCGATCACCTGCCACGCCGGGTCCGAACTGTCGACCAGCGCCAGCGCGAGCAACGCGCCGCCGAGCGGGCGGATCACCGTATGGACGGCATCCCATGCCGAATCGACCCACGCGATCTTGTCGGCCAGGAATTCGGCGAGCGTGCCGACCCCCGCGACCCCGAGCACCCACGGGTTCGCCAGGATCTGCAGCGCCTGCAGATGCTCGGGCAGCGGCAGCCAGCCGAAACGCATCGCGATGCCCGTGGCGAGGATGGTGAGGTAGAGCCGCCAGCCCGCGAGCAGGCTCAGGCTGCCCGCGACGCCCAAAATCTCGACGATGCCCATCGACCCGCTCCCACCGCCATCTTGCGATTGCCATCTTGCACCCGGCTCCCGGCGTCGGCAATGCCGGATGACAAGTCGAACGGAGAGGATTATCGCCGGTGATAATGAGCGATAGTGAAAAACTGCCCGACGGCGCGATCCCCGCCGCCACCCTCGTCATCATGCGGCCGTCCGAGGGCGGCGGCCCCGACGAGATCTTGATGGTCAAACGCGCCGCGAACATGGCCTTCGCCGCGGGCGCGATGGTCTTTCCGGGCGGGCGGATCGACCCCGACGACTATCTGGTCGCGCATAACCACGGCTATGCCGAGATGGACCCCGACGGCGCGGCGCGCGTCGCGGCGCTGCGCGAAACGCTCGAGGAAACCGGGCTCGCGGTCGGCTGGCCGACGCTCGGGGAGGCGGAGGTTCCGGCGGTGCGCCAGGCTTTGCTTTCCGAGCGGCTGCTGTCCGAAATCCTGGCCGAGCGTGGCGACCGGCTCGAGCTCGATGCGCTGGTGCCCTTCGCGCGCTGGTGCCCCAATTTCAAGGAAGCACGCACCTTCGACACGCGCTTCTTCGCGGTCGAGGCGCCCGAGCACAGCCACGAACTGACCATCGAGGAGGCCGAGCACAGCCATATCTTTTGGGCCAGCGCGCGCGATACGCTCGCCATGGCCGAGCGGGGCGAGGTGTCGATCATTTTCCCGACGCGGCGCAATCTCGAAAAATTGGCACAGGCCGATGATTTCGCCGCATTTTCGGCACATGCCGCCGACCATCCGGTCGAATTGGTGACGCCATGGATCGAAACCCGCGGTGGTGAGTCTTGTCTGTGTATCCCGGAGCATTTGGGATATCCCGTGACGAGCGAGCCTTTCGAGCGAGTAAGACGCGGTTGACAGAAGAGTGCGGTACCAATTTTCCCGAGATTTAGCAGAATCATAAGAAATGGTGCAGTACGGCAAAACGCCTTGCAATATCTGGCAGCGCTGCCTAGAAGGGCGAGGCAGAAGCGGTTTGGGGGTGATTCCCCGGAGCGATTCGAGAAGATCAAAATTCCAGTGGATGGAGAAAATGATGAACCTGCTCAAGAAAGCTGCGATCTCCCTCGCCGCGACTTCGATGCTTGCGGCTCCGGTTGCTGCTTCGGCTGCGCCCGCCATGTCGGCGGTGTCGTTCGACGACGTGAACGCCGTTTCGGCCGTTGAAGGCCAGAGCGAGCTCGAAGGCAGCACCAGCTGGATCATCGCGCTCCTGGCGCTGATCGCCATCATCGGTGGCATCGTGATCGCCGCCGGCAACAACAGCGACACTCCGACCAGCCCGTAAGCTGGCGTGTCCACACACGAGTTTCAAAAGGCTCCGAGCTAAGCTCGGGGCCTTTTGCACGTCTGGCAGGTGCGGGGCGTGTGAGGACGCCGGGTCACCGGTATCGGGCGGAAGTTGCCGTTCGGCTAAACCGTTCTCTCCCCTTCAGGGGAGAGATACGCAGGCTTGCCGGTTTACCGGCTAGCCGGAGTTGAGAGGGGTTTGACGATACCCCTCTCTCAACCCTCTCCCCTGAAGGGGAGAGGGCTAACGTCCGCTCCCCACCCCAAAACTGCCATCGCCTGCAAATAAGGCTTTCCTACATTATCCGGCTGTGCCAGCCTTCATCTGGCGGACAAAAGCGACCGCTGCCGGGCTGGCCGATGTGGCAACGCCGCGCTGCACACAGGGCTGAACTTTCCTGAACTTTGAAATGTCGCGCGACCCTCGCCCGCCATCGCGAAGCCGGCGCGGCGCAAGCGCCGCATCGTGCCTAGAGGTCAACCGCGCGATTCGCCCGCGACCGCGCCAGCGGGATCGCCTGCCGCGCCCGCTCCGTCGCGGCGGGGTCGACCGGCGCCACGACCAGCGCAAAATCCTCGCCCGGCACCCCTTGCGCCTCGCCCAGCACCTCGCCCCACGGCGCCACCGCCAGGCTATGCCCATAGGTCGACCGCCCGTCGGCGTGCACCCCCGACTGCGCCGCCGCGAGCACGTGGCAGCCGGTCTCGATCGCCCGCGCGCGCATCAGCACGTGCCAATGCGCCTCGCCGGTCGAGACGGTGAAGGCGGCGGGAATTGCGAGCAGTTCGGCGCCGCGCTCGGTCAGCGCGCGATAGAGCTCGGGAAAGCGCAGGTCGTAACAGATGCTGAGCCCCAGCCGCCCCGCCGGCGTGTCGACCACGACCAGCGTCTCGCCGCCGGCATAGCTCGACGATTCGCTCCAGCTCTCGCCCGAGGGCAGCGACACATCGAACATGTGGATCTTGTCGTAGCGCGCGACGACCGACCCGTCGGCGGCGACCACATGGCTGCGGTTGACCGGGCGGCTGCCGTCGTCGGACAGGAAGGGCGCCGATCCGCTGTGGATCCACAGCCCGTGGCGCCGCGCCATCGCGCCATAGGTCGCGATCCAGGTGCTATCCTCCTCGCGCACGATATGCGCCGCCGAGCGCGTCCGGTCGCGGTCGAGCAGCACCGACATTTCGGGGAAAAAGGCCATGACCGCCCCGGCCTCGGCGGCGGCGGCGAGCGCGCGGTCCATCGCCGCCAGATTGGTCTCGGGATCGATGCCGCTCGTCATTTGGACGAGCGCGATCAGGTGCGGGGCTGGGGTGTTGGTCATGCCCAAGGGCTAGGCAGATGCGGCGAAGAGAGCAAGCCGCGTGACAGTTCAGTGGCGAGCAAGGTTCGGACGCGTTAAGATGGGGCAATGTCCAGCCTGTCCGCGCCGCCCCTGCGCTTCGCCCGTTCCTTCCTTGCCGCCGGCATCGCCGCCGCCCTGCTGTCGGCGTCGCCCGCCGCGCTCGCGCAGCAGGGGGCCGGCACCGTCCAGGTCCAGCCCGACAGCTGGCTCTACGAAGGCAGCGACATCCCGCGCGACACCGCGTGGCAGTTCGGCACCCTTCCCAACGGCGTGCGCTATGCGGTGCGCAACAACGGCGTTCCCCCGGGACAGGTGTCGATCCGCGTACGCATGGACGTCGGCTCGATGTTCGAAACCGAGGGCGAGCGGGGCTTTGCGCATCTGCTCGAACATCTGACCTTCCGCGGCTCCGAGCATATCCCCGACGGCGAGGCGAAGCGCATCTGGCAGCGCTTCGGCGTCAGCTTCGGCAGCGATTCGAACGCGCAGACCACGCCGACGCAGACCGCCTATCAGCTCGACCTGCCGAGTGCGACCCCGGCGACGCTCGACGAAAGCATGAAATTGCTCGCCGGCATGGTGCGCGAGCCGCTGATCTCGGATGCCGCGGTCGCCGCCGAATGCGGGGTCGTCCAGTCCGAATTGCGCGAATCGGACGGGCCGCAGAAGCGGATCGCCGATGCGACCAACGCGCATCTGTTCGCCGGCCAGTTGCTCGGCGACCGCTCGCCGATCGGCACCTATGAATCGCTCGCCGCCGCGCGCGCCGACACGGTCAAGGCGTTCCACGATCGCTGGTACCGCCCCGACCGCGCGGTGGTGGTCATCGTCGGCGACGGCGACCCCGCCGAATTCGCGCGACTGATCGCCAAATATTATGGCGACTGGAAAGCCGATGGCCCGGCGCCCAAACAGCCCGATTTCGGCAAGCCCGATCCGAAGGCGCCCGCCGCATTGCAGATCGTCGAGGCGAACCAGCCCCCGGCGCTGACGCTGGCGATGGTCCGCCCGTGGATCAAGCGCATCGACACGGTCGAAAACACGCGGCGGCTCTACCTCGAGTTCCTGTCGATCGCGCTGGTCAACCGCCGCCTCGAGAACCGCGCCCGCGCGGGCGGCAGCTACCTCGTCGCGACCGCCGAGCAGCAATATGTCAGCCGCAGCGCCGACGTCACGCTCGCGCAGATCGTGCCGCTCGGCGACTGGAAGGCGGCGCTCGCCGACGTCCGCGGGGTGATCGCCGACGCGACGCAGAACCCGCCCTCGCAGGCCGATATCGACCGCGAGGCGAACGAGATCCAGGCGTTCCTCGTCAAGGAACTGCAGAATGCGCGCAACGAGCCCGGCGCGCGGCTCGCCGACGACATGGTGCGCGCGGTCGACATCGGCGAGACGGTGACCAGCCCGCAGGGGCAGGTCGACATGTTCGCCGCGATCCGCGCCTCGGCGACGCCCGAAGTGATGCTCGAGATCAGCAAGGCGATCTTCTCGGGCGAAGCCACGCGCGTCGTACTGACTACGCCGGCCCCGATCGCCGGCGGCCAGCCTGCGCTGCTCGCCGCGCTCAAGGCGCCCGCGGTGATCCGCGACGACCGCCTCGCCGCCGCCGACGTCAATTTCAACCAGCTCCCCGCGCTCGGTACCCCGACCCCGGTGGTAAAGAGCGAGCGGCTGCTGGGGCTGCGCGCCGAGCGGCTCGAATTCGGCAACGGCGTCACCGCGCTCGTCTCGAACAATATGGTCGAGCCGGGCAAGGTGCGCGTCAACGTCCGCTTCGGCACGGGCAACCGCAGCGTCGCGGCGAACGAGCCCAACCTGCTGTGGACCGGCGACTATGCCGTGGTCGCGAGCGGGGTCGGCCCGTGGGGGCAGAACGAGATCGACGCGATCACCAACGGGCGCCAGATCCAGCTCAATTTCGCGATCGACGACGACGCCTTCGAGCTGTCGGCCGAGAGCAAGCCCGAGGATCTCGACGACCAGCTGCGCCTGATCGCGGCGAAGCTTGCCAGTCCGCGCTGGGACGCGGCGCCGGTCGAGCGGCTGCGCATCGGTTACCTCACCGGTTACGACCTCAACGACGCGACGCCCAATGCGGTGCTCGACCGCAATCTGCGCGGCTGGCTGACCGCCGACGACAAGCGCTGGTCGCCGCCCGACAAGGCGGCGATTGAGGCCTTAACTCCCGCCGCCTTCCGCGCCTTCTGGGAACCGCGGCTCGCGAGCGGGCCGATCGAGGTGCAGGTCTTCGGCGACCTGTCGGCGGTCGATTACCGGAAAATCCTGTCCGACACGCTGGGCGCGCTGGCGCCGCGCACGGCGATCCTGCCCGCGGGCGGCCAGACGGTCGCCTTCGCGCCGCACGTCGCGACGCCTGCGCTCGCCTATCATCGCGGCGACAAGGGGCAGGCAGCGGCGATGACGGCCTGGCCGACGAGCGGCGGCTTTGCCAATCCGCGCGACGCGCGCGCTTTCGACGTGCTCGGCGCGATCTTCAACGACCGGCTGTTCGATCGCCTCCGCGCCGACCAGGGCGCGAGCTATGGTCCGGTGGTCGACAATCACTGGCCGACGGGGTTCGACACCGGCGGTTATCTGCTCGTCGGCAGCCTGCTGGCGCCCAAGGACATCGACGGCTTCTATGCGATCGCGCGCGACATCGCCGCCGACCTCGCGGCCAATCCGGTCAGCGCCGACGAACTCGCGCGCAACGCCGGGCCGATCCGCGAGCAGGTGACGCGCGCCTCGACGGGCAATGTCTATTGGATGTACCTGCTCGAAGGCGCGACGCGCGACCCGCGCGTCGCCGCCTCGGCGCTGTCGATGGAGCAGGATATCGCCGCGGTGACCGCCGCCGACATCCAGCGGCTCGCGAAGCAATATCTGATCCCCGCCAAACAATGGTCGCTCGCGATTCTGCCCGCGGGGATGACGCTCGCCGAGGCATCGGCGCAGAACAAGCCGGCGGGCGCCGCGGGCGGGCGCTAGCCTCCTAGTTTAGCCGGGATCGCTGCCCTCGACCGGGCGCCGCACCCGCCGGATGCGCGGTTCGCGTTCCAAGGCCCCCTTGGTCATGATGTCGTGGCGCATCTTGGCGCGCACGTCGTGGATCGACGCGATCACCGGCCCCATCGCGACGCCGAGATCGATCAGCACCGCCTCGGCGAGTTGCAGCGAGCTTTCGAGCGTCTCGGGCACCGCGTCGGTCGCACCCGCCTGATAGAGCGCGGCGGCATGGTCCGAATCGCGCGCGCGGCTGATGATCGGCAGGTCGGGATATTTGCGGCGCATCGCCTTGGTCATGCGCAGCTGCTGCACCGGATCGTCCATCGTCAGCACGATCGCATGCGCGCTCTCGATGCCCAGCTTGTCGAGGCTGCCCGGGCGCGCGACGTCGGCGAAGCGCACGATGAAGCCCTCACGCCGCGCCGCGGCGACGGTGTCGATGTCGGCATCGACGGCAATGTAAGGCCGGCCATGCTCGCGCAGCAATTGCGCGACGGTGTGCCCGACGCGGCCGAAGCCGACGACGACGGTGCGGCCCTCGGGCGTCTCCTCGTCCTGGCTCTCGCCGCTGCGCATCTCGATCCGCCGCGCGATATCGTGGCCGACGCGCGCGAGCAACGGGGTGATGGTCAGCCCGATCGCGGTGACGATCTGCCAGAATTCGGCGGTGTCACGGCTGATCAGCTGCGCCTGCAGCGCGGTCGCGAGCACGATGAGGGTGGTCTCCGACGGGCTCGACATCAGCAGCCCGACCTCCGCAGCGGTCCCGCGCCGCACCGCGCCCGAGAAGCGCAGCAGCGCGGCGGTGACCAGCGCCTTGACCAGCACGACGCCGACCACCGCGCCGATCAGCGCGGGCCATTGCGCGGCGATCGTCTTGAGGTTGAGCCCCATGCCGACGCTGATCAGGAACACCCCGAGCGCGAGCCCCTTGAAGGGCGCGGTGATCGCCTCGACCTCCTCATGATATTCGGTCTCGGCGATCATCAGCCCCGCGAGCAGCGCGCCGACGATTGGCGACAGCCCGACCGCAGCGGTCGCGAGCGCGGCGACGATGACGACGAGCAGGCTCGCGGCCAGGAACAGCTCGGGGTCCTTGGCGCGCGCGGCCTGCGCGAAAATGCGCGGCAACAGGAACCAGCCGCCGATCGCGAGCGCCGCGACCACCGCCGCACCCTGCCACAGCGTCGTGAACAACAGTTCGGCGCTATCGCCCGACGCTGTGGGCGACAGCGCGGCGAGGACGAAGATGATCGGGACGAGCGCGAGGTCCTCGAACAGCAGCATCGAGAAGCTCGCGCGCCCGACCGCCGACTTGGTGCCCGCGATCGGCAGCACCAAGGCGGTCGAGGAGAGCGCGAGGGCGATGCCGAGGCCATAGGCGGCGGCGGTCGAATGATTGCCGAAGAGCAGCAGCGCGGTACCAAGGATCGCGCCCGCGAGGAACAGCTCGGCGGCGCCGATGCCGAACACCAGCTTCCGCAGCTGCCACAGACGCCGGAACGACAGCTCGAGCCCGATCGAGAAGAGCAGCAGCACGATGCCCAGCTCGCCGAACAGCGCGATATCCTCGGTCGACGCGATGGTGATATGTTCGAGCCACGGATAATCGCTCGCGAGCGCGCCCAGCCCCGACGGGCCGACGAGCAGCCCGACGAGGATGAAGCCGATCACCGGCGAAATCTTGAAGCGCGCGAAGGCGGGGATGACGACGCCCGCGGCGCCGAGGACCACCAGCGCGTTGCCGATGGCCGACGTTTCGGTTTCCGATACCATAGGGGCCGACCTTATGCAGGCCGGCCCCCCTTGGCTAGATAGCTATCTCAAGCTTTTTGCTTGTTTGTCAGGCGCCCATCTTGGCTTCGAGATTTTCGACGATCGCCTCGAAGAAACCTTCGGTGGTCAGCCAGTTCTGGTCGGGGCCGATCAGCAGCGCCAGATCCTTGGTCATCTTGCCGCTCTCGACCGTCGCGACGCAGACCTTTTCGAGGTCGTCGGCGAACTTCACCAGCGCGGCATTGTCGTCGAGCTTGCCGCGGTGCTTGAGGCCGCCGGTCCATGCGAAGATCGACGCGATCGGGTTGGTCGAGGTCGCCTTGCCCTGCTGGTGCATCCGATAGTGGCGGGTGACGGTGCCGTGCGCGGCTTCGGATTCGACGGTCTGGCCATCGGGGGTCATGAGCACGCTGGTCATCAGGCCGAGCGAGCCGAAGCCCTGCGCGACGGTGTCCGACTGGACGTCGCCGTCGTAATTCTTGCAGGCCCAGACGAACTTGCCGCTCCACTTGAGCGCCGAGGCGACCATGTCGTCGATCAGGCGGTGTTCGTAGACGATGCCGAGCGCGTCGAACTTCGCCTTGAATTCGGCCTGGAACACTTCCTCGAACAGATCCTTGAAACGGCCGTCATAGGCCTTGAGGATCGTGTTCTTGGTCGACAGATACACCGGCCATTCGCGCGCGAGGCCATAGTTCAGGCTGGCGCGCGCGAAGTCGCGGATCGAATCGTCGAGGTTGTACATCCCCATCGCGACGCCCGCCGATGGGAACTGGAACACTTCCTCGTCGATCAGCGTGCCGTCCTCGCCCTCGAACACCAGGCGCAGCTTGCCGGGGCCGGGGACGCGGAAATCGGTCGCCTTATACTGGTCGCCGAAGGCGTGACGGCCGACGACGATCGGGTCGGTCCAGCCGGGGACGAGGCGGGGGACGTTCTTCATCACGATCGGCTCGCGGAACACCACGCCGCCCAGGATGTTGCGGATCGTGCCGTTCGGCGACTTCCACATCTTCTTGAGGCCGAATTCCTCGACGCGGGCTTCGTCGGGGGTGATCGTCGCGCATTTCACGCCGACGCCATATTTCTTGATCGCGTTCGCGGCCTCGACGGTGATCTTGTCGTCGGTGCGGTCGCGTTCCTCGATGCCGAGGTCGTAATAATGGAGGTCGACGTCGAGATAGGGGAGGATCAGGCGCTCGCGAATCCACTGCCAGATGATCCGCGTCATTTCGTCGCCGTCGAGTTCGACGACCGGGTTCGCTACCTTGATCTTGCCCATATGCGTGCCTTTTCCTTGGGGAGTCGATTTGCAGCGGGCCTTAGGCAAAGCCGAGGCTTTGGTCAAACGCCACGGTGGCCCATCGAGGGAACGTCGCGCGGCTTATTCCGTTGTCAGTAAGAGATCGCGACCCTAGAAGAAGCCCCCATGTCTTCCATCTCTTCCAACCGCCCCGGTGGCGGTATCAAGTGGCACTGGCCCTCGATCCATCCCGAGGGGCGCAAATTCGTCCTGATCGCGGCGATCGTCACCCTCTGTTTTTTCCTGCTCGGCTGGCCGATCGTGCCCTGGCTGATGCTCGGCGTGACCGTCTGGGTCGCGGCCTTCTTCCGCGATCCGGTGCGTATTACCCCGGTCGGCAGCGATACTATCGTGGCGCCCGCCGACGGGCTGATCACGCAGATCGCCGAAGTGCCCCCGCCGCCCGAGATCGCGGGCACCGACGGGCTGGGCGCCGCGCCGATGCTGCGCGTCTCGATCTTCATGAGCGTCTTCGACGTCCACATCAACCGCACCCCGATCGCGGGCACGCTGCGCAAGATCGTCTATATTCCCGGCAAATTCGTCAACGCCGACCTCGACAAGGCGAGCGAGGAGAATGAGCGCCAGCATTTCGTCGTCGAGCGCGCCGATGGCCTGCGCGTCGGCTTCACCCAGATCGCCGGGCTCGTCGCACGGCGCATCCTGCCCTTCGTCAGCATGGGGCAGGAGGTATCGACCGGCCAGCGCATCGGGCTGATCCGCTTCGGCAGCCGCGTCGACGTCTATCTGCCCGCGGGCACGACGCCGCAGGTGCTGCTCGGCCAGCGCACGCTGGCGGGCGAAACTGTCGTTGCGCGGATCGGCACCTCCGGGGTCATCGACGGCATCGGGCAATAGGATGGCCGAGCGCGAGGAGGTTCCGGCGGATGCCGCGGGGCGCCGTATCGGCGGCATCAGCCTGCGCGCCTTTCCGCCCAATGCGATCACGGTCCTCGCGCTCTGCTTCGGGCTGACCGGGGTCCGCTTCGCGATCGGCGGGCAGTTCGAATATGCGGTGGGCGCGGTGGTACTCGCCGGCGTGCTCGACGGCATGGACGGGCGCATCGCGCGCCTGCTCAATGCACAGAGCAAGTTCGGAGCCGAACTCGATTCGCTCTCCGACGTGATCGCCTTCGGCGTCGCGCCGGCGATGATCCTCTTCCTCTGGTCGCTCGACGAGGCGCCGAAATTCGGCTGGACCGCGGCGCTCGCGCTCGCGGTCTGCTGCGCGCTCCGCCTCGCGCGCTTCAATTCGCGCATGGATGCCGATTTCCAGCCGCACAAGTCGGCGGGCTTCATGACCGGCATTCCGGCGCCCGCGGGGGCGGGGCTGTCCTTCGTCCCGGTCTATCTGTGGCTGGTGACCGAAAACGACCTGTTCCGGCAATGGTATGTCGTGATGCCCTGGGCGGTCGGCGTCGCGATGCTGATGATCTCGGCGATCCCGACCTACAGCTGGTCGTCGTTCCGCCTGCGCCGCTCGTGGCGGCTGTTCGCTCTGGCAGGCGTCGGGCTGTTCGGCGCGGCGCTGGTGACCGCGCCCTGGTGGACCTTGCTCGGGGTATGCGCGGTCTATCTGACGCTGCTGCCCTTCGGCATCGCGAGCTACGCGCGGGTCAGGCGGCGCGGCTAAGCTGCGGCGCGGTGCCGCCGGTCAGGCGCACCGGGCGGGGCGCATCGCGGCGATCGCCGCGCTGGCGCAATTTGACGACATTGGTCGCGGGTCCCGGATGCGGGGCGTTCTGCATCGGAAAGGCGCCTTCGCCTAGCAGCGACGAGAGAATCGCATTCTCGTTGGTCTTGAGCATCGCGAGGATCACGGTGATGCCCAGCCCGGCGGCAATGGCGAAGAGGAGAGCGGCAGCGACCTGAACCATCATCTTGTCCTTCCGGTTTCTTTGTGCGAAACCATGTTCGTGGACGACGGTTTCGTTACGCATTTCGTTCCATGTTCCCGTTTTGTTCTCAAGTCATTTGCGACGAATGGAGTCATTTTGTCGCCGGGACGAGTCTGTCCGCGTCGCGCGCGGTGGGTGCCGATGCGACGAAAAGTGCCGCCGGGCCCTTGCTTTTGGCCGCGGCTGCGGCTAACGGCCCGCCCATTCCACATGGAAGGCGCACATAAACCGGTGCCGGGTCATCCGCTTGCGGACCCCGGTTCTTGCTTTCCAGAGGACCAACCGGAAGGAGAAAGACCATGGCGGCACCTGTCGTCACGATGCAGAATCTTATCGAAGCTGGCGCCCACTTCGGCCACCAGACCCACCGTTGGAACCCGCGCATGAAGCCGTATATCTTCGGCGCGCGCAACGGCATCCACATCCTCGACCTGTCGCAGACCGTGCCGCTCTTCGCGCGCGCTCTGGAGTTCGTGTCGGCCTCGGCGGCTGCCGGCGGCAAGGTGCTGTTCGTCGGCACCAAGCGCCAGGCGCAGGGCCCGATCGCCGATGCGGCCCGCGCTTCGGGCCAGCACTTCGTCAACCACCGCTGGCTGGGCGGCATGCTCACCAACTGGAAGACGATCTCGAACTCGATCAAGCGCCTGAAGACGCTCGAAGAGCAGCTTTCGGGCGACACCTCGGGTCTCACCAAGAAGGAAGTGCTCAACCGCACCCGCGAGCGCGACAAGCTCGAGCTGAGTCTCGGCGGCATCCGCGACATGGGCGGCATTCCCGACGTGATGTTCGTGATCGACGCGAACAAGGAAGAGCTGGCGATCAAGGAAGCCAATGTCCTTGGCATCCCCGTCGTCGCGATCCTCGATTCGAACGTCTCGCCTGACGGCATCGCTTTCCCGGTTCCGGCGAACGATGACGCCGCGCGCGCCATCCGCCTCTACTGCGACGCCGTGGCCCAGGCCGCGACGCGTGGCGGCCAGCAGGCCCGCGCCGACCGCGGCGAAGACCTGGGCGCGGCCGTCGAGCCCGTCGCCGAAGAAGCGCTGACCGAAGAAGCCGCCGCTCCGGTGACCGAGGACGAACAGGTCCCGGCCGAAGCCGCCGCCGAAACCGAACGCCAGAGCGACGCCTAAGCGCGCTCTCGTATGACGGGACGGCGCGGCAGCACGCTCGCGCCGTCCCTGTCATCGGTTTGACTTATCGCCCCGCCATGCGCGCGGGCGTCCCGCGGGCCCGATCGGCTCGCCCCTATGGAAAGGATTATCCCATGGCTGAGATTACGGCCGCTCTCGTCAAGGAACTGCGCGACCGCACCGGCGCGGGCATGATGGACTGCAAGAAGGCGCTCGCCGAAAACAACGGTGACATCGAAGCGTCGATCGACTGGCTGCGCACCAAGGGCCTCGCCGCCGCCGCCAAGAAGGCCGGCCGCGTCGCCGCCGAGGGCCTCGTCGGTGTCGCCACCGACGGCACCCGCGGTGCGATGGTCGAGGTCAACAGCGAAACCGACTTCGTCGCCAAGAACGAGCAGTTCCAGACCTTCGTCCGCGACGTGACCAACGTCGCGCTCGCCGGCAGCATCACCGACATCGAGGCGCTCGGCGCCGCGACCTATCCGTCGGGCGGCACCGTCGCCGAGGCGCTGACGCAGAACATCGCCACCATCGGCGAGAACCAGTCGCTGCGCCGTTCGGCCGTGATGTCGGTGAACTCGGGCGTCGTCACCGCCTATGTCCACAACGCCGCGGCGCCGGGCATGGGCAAGATCGGCGTGCTCGTCGCGCTCGAATCGACCGCGGGTGCCGACGTTCTCGAACCGCTCGGCAAGCAGCTCGCGATGCACGTGGCCGCCGCCAACCCGCTGGCGCTGAACGGCGACGACCTCGACGCCGACCTCGTCGCGCGCGAGCGTGCGATTGCGGAAGAGAAAGCGGCTCAGTCGGGCAAGCCCGCCGACATCGTCGCCAAGATGGTCGACGGCTCGATCGCCAAGTTCCGCAAGGAAAATGCGCTGCTGTCGCAGCTGTTCGTGATGGACGGCAAGACCCCGGTCGCCGAAGTCGTCGCCGCTGCCGGCAAGGACGTCGGCGCGACGATCACGCTCAAGGGTTTCACCCGCTTCCAGCTCGGCGAAGGCATCGAGAAGGAAGAAAGCGATTTCGCGGCGGAAGTCGCGGCGGTCGCCGGCGTCTAAAAAGAAACGCGGGATTGCGGCGCCTTGGCGCGGCAGTCCGCTTGGCAATGGCGCGTGCCCGCTCTAGGGTGCGCGCCATTCGCATATATAGAGTAGCGAGAGGTTCCCCCCGACATGGCATTGCCCGGCATGAAACGCATTTTGCTCAAGCTGTCGGGCGAGGCGCTGATGGGCTCGACCCCCTTCGGCATCGACCCCGAAACGGTCGCGAGCATGGCGGCTGAGGTCAAGGAAGCCAAGGATCGCGGGCTCGAAATCTGCCTCGTCATCGGCGGCGGCAACATCTTCCGCGGCATGGCGGGCGCCGCCAAGGGCATGGACCGTGCGCAGGCGGACTATATGGGCATGCTCGCGACGGTGATGAACGCGCTCGCGATGCAGAATGCGCTCGAGCAGCTCGGCGTCCAGACGCGCGTCCAGTCGGCGATCGAGATGGACAAGGTGTGCGAGCCGGTGATCCGCCGCCGCGCCGAACGCCACCTCGAAAAGGGCCGCGTCGTGATCTTCGCCGCGGGCGTCGGCGCGCCCTATTTCACCACCGACAGCGGCGCCGCGCTGCGCGCCGCCGAGATGAAGTGCGACGCGCTGCTCAAGGGCACCAGCGTCGACGGTGTCTATAACGCCGATCCCAAGAAGGATCCCAGCGCGGTGCGTTACGACACGCTCGGCTACGACCGCGTGCTCGCCGACAACCTGAAGGTGATGGACGCCAGCGCGGTGGCGCTGTGCCGCGACAATCATATCCCGATCGTGGTGTTCAACATCCGCGAGGCGGGCAATCTGGCACGCGTGCTGGCGGGCGAGGGTGTTTCGACCGTCGTCAGCGACGCTGCCGGGCATGCATAAGAGAGGAAATTACCATGGCGAAATATGACAAGGCCGATCTCGAGCGCCGCATGCACGGCGCGGTCGAATCGCTGAAGAGCGACCTCGCGGGCCTGCGCACCGGCCGCGCGCACACGGCTTTGCTCGATCCGGTGACGGTCGAGGTCTATGGCAGCCACATGCCGCTCAACCAGGTCGCCTCGGTCAGCGCGCCCGAACCGCGCCTCCTGTCGGTGCAGGTGTGGGACAAGTCGAACGTCGGCCCGGTCGACAAGGCGATCCGCTCGGCCGGGCTCGGCCTCAACCCGATCGTCGATGGCCAGACGCTGCGCCTGCCGATCCCCGAAATGACGCAGGAGCGCCGCAAGGAGCTGTCGAAGCTCGCCGGCCAATATGCCGAAAAGGCGCGCGTCGCGGTGCGCAACGTCCGCCGCGACGGCATGGACAATCTCAAGACCGACGAGAACAAGAAGGAAATCAGCGAGGACGAGCGCAAGCGGTCGGAAACCGACGTCCAGAAGCTGACCGACAGCACGATCGCCGAGATCGACGCCGCCGCGACCGCCAAGGAAAAGGAAATCCTGGGCTAAACCGATGAGCCAGGGTGCGCGCCACGTCGCGATCATCATGGACGGAAACGGCCGCTGGGCGAAGAAGCGGCTGCTGCCGCGCGTCGCCGGGCACAAGGCCGGGGTCGAGGCGGTGCGCACGATCGTCCGCGCCGCGGGCGACATGGGGCTCGAGGCGCTGACGCTCTATGCCTTCTCCTCGGAAAACTGGAAACGGCCCGAGGAAGAGGTCAGCGACCTGATGGGGCTGATGAAACGCTTCATCCTCTCCGACCTCGACGAATTTGCCGCCAACGACGTGAAATTGAAGGTCATCGGCAACTGGCGCGCGCTCGCGCCCGACGTCGTCGCGCTGATCGACAACGCCTTGGAGCGCACGTCGGGCAACAAGCGCACGACGCTCGCGGTCGCGCTCAATTACGGCGCGCAGGACGAACTGGTGCGCGCGGCGAGGGCCGCCGCGGCCGAGGGCGCGATCACCGCGGAGGCGATCGAGGCGCATCTCGACACCGCCGACATGCCGCCGCTCGACCTGCTCATCCGCACTTCGGGCGAGGTGCGGCTGTCGAACTTCCTGCTGTGGCAATCGGCCTATGCCGAGCTGTATTTTACCGACAAGCTCTGGCCCGATTTCGCACCCGCAGACCTGCAGGCGGCGCTCGACCAATTTGCGCGGCGCGAACGTCGCTACGGGGGACTCTAGATTATGGCTGCGGGCAAATCGGACCTGATGGTGCGCGCGGGATCGGCGATCGTACTGCTCGCCATCGCGGGCGCCGCGCTGTGGTTCGGCGGCATCGCCTTTGCGCTGCTGCTGCTCGTCGGCGCGGCGCTGCTGCTCGTCGAATGGTTCGCGCTGGTGCGCGCGATGACGCTTTCGGGCGGCGCCAAGGGCGCGCTGATGATCCTCGGCCCCGTGCTGACGATCGGCGCGGTCGGCGGCCTCTGGTTCATCCGCGACACGCTCGGCATGACCGCGGCCTTGTGGGTCTTCGCGATGGTATGGGCGACCGACATCGGCGCCTATTTCGCCGGGCGCGCCTTTGGCGGCGCACGGCTCGCGCCCAGGATCAGCCCGTCCAAGACCTGGTCGGGGCTGTTCGGCGGCATGATCGCCGCGCTCGTCGCGGGCGCGACGCTCGGCGACCGTGCGGGCATCGTCGGCGTGCCGCTCTGGATCGGCCTGATCATGGGCCTGCTCGCGCAGCTCGGCGACCTCGGCCAGAGCTGGATGAAGCGCCGCGCCGGCGTCAAGGATTCGGGCAAGCTGATCCCCGGCCACGGCGGCGTCTTCGACCGCGTCGACGGGCTGCTGCCGGTCGCGCTGATCCTCGGCGGCCTCGCCTTTGCCGGCGAGCTCATCGTGCGCACGGTCCACTGACATGACGCGCCGCCTCTCGCTGTTCGGTGCGACGGGATCGGTGGGGCAATCGACCCTCGACCTCGTGCGCCGCGACGGCGAGAGCTGGCAGGTCGCGGTGCTCACCGCCAACAGCGACGTCGCCGAACTGGCGAAGCTCGCGAAGGAATTCCGCCCCGCGCTCGCGGTGATCGCCGACGAGGCGCGCTACGCCGACCTCGCCGAGGCGCTCGCCGGAACCGGCATCGAAGCCGCCGCGGGCGCCGACGCGCTGGTCGCGGCGGCCAAGGCGCCCACCGACCTCGTCATGGCGGCGATCGTCGGCTGCGCGGGGCTCGCCCCGACGATGGCCGCGCTCGAAGCCGGTACCCCGGTCGCGCTCGCCAACAAGGAAGCGCTCGTTTCCGCCGGCGAGTTGATGACCGCGGCGTCGCGCGCGTCGGGCGCGCCGATCCTGCCCGTCGACAGCGAGCATAATGCGATCTTCCAGTGCCTCGCGGGCGGCAGGATCGAGCAGGTGCGCCGCATCATCCTGACCGCGAGCGGCGGCCCCTTCCGCACGATGAGCGCCGCCGACATGGCGCGCGTCACCCCGGCGCAGGCGGTCGCGCATCCCAATTGGTCGATGGGCGCCAAGATCAGCGTCGATTCGGCGACGATGATGAACAAGGGCCTCGAACTGATAGAGGCCTATCATCTGTTCCCCGTCGGGCTCGACCGCATCGAGATCCTCGTCCACCCGCAATCGGTGATCCACAGCCTCGTCGAATATGTCGATTGTTCGACGCTCGCACAGCTGGGCTCGCCCGACATGCGGATCCCCATCGCCAGCGCGCTCGCCTGGCCCGACCGGATGGCGACGCCGTGCGCGCCGCTCGACCTCGCGAGCATCGCGCGGCTCGATTTCGAGGCGCCCGACGAAGTGCGTTTCCCCGCGACGGCGCTCTGCCGCGCCGCCATAGCCGAGGGCGGTGCCCGCCCGGCGCAGCTCAACGCCGCGAACGAGGTGGCGGTCGCCGCCTTCCTCGCGGGCCGCATTTCCTTCCCCGCGATCGTCGATACGGTGCGGCGCGTGCTCGATGCCGACGCGCCCGCCGCGCCGGCGTCGCTTCACGACATATTCAGCGTCGATGCGTCATCGCGCGCAGCCGCGCATCATTTTGTGGATCAGTACGAACATGCCTGACGTGCCGATTTGGCTCTATTTCGTCGCCTTCCTCGCGGTCCTCGGGCCGCTCGTCTTTGTCCATGAATATGGCCATTATATCGTCGGGCGCTGGTGCGGGGTAAAGGCCGACACCTTCTCGATCGGCTTCGGGCGCAAGATATTGGGCTGGACCGACAAGCGCGGCACCGAATGGAAGATCGGCTGGCTGCCGCTGGGCGGTTATGTCCAGTTCGCCGGCGACCGCGATGCGGTAAGCCAGCCCGACGCCGAGTGGCAGGCGCTGCCCGCCGAAGAACGTTCGCACACCTTTCCGGCCCAGCCGGTGTGGAAGCGCGCGCTGATCGTCCTCGCGGGGCCGGTGACCAACTTCCTCTTCGCCATTGTCATCTTTGCGGCCTTTGCGATGGCCTATGGCGTCGGCCGGACGCCGCCGGTGATCGGCAAGGTCGAACCGGGACGCCCCGCTGCCGAAGCCGGCCTCGCGACGGGCGACCGCGTCCTGTCGATCGACGGAAAGCCCATCGACCTGTTCGCGGACATTCCGCGCACGATCGCCTTCGACCTCGGCAAACCCGCGAATCTGGAAATCCAGCGGGGCAGCGAGCGCTTCTCGGTGACGCTGAAGCCCCAGATGGTCACCGAGACCGACAAGTTCGGCAACAAGGCCGAACGCGCGATCCTCGGCATCTGGCCGGGGGAACCGGTCTATTCCGCCGCCGGGCCGGTCGAGGCGGTCGGCATGGGGATCAAGCAGACCGCCGCGATCGTCCGGCTGACCGGGTCGATATTGGGCCAGTTCCTGACCGGCCAGCGCTCGATCAAGGAAATGGGCGGCCCGATCAAGATCGCCAAGGCGTCGGGCGAGGCCGCGTCGCTGGGGATCGAGGATCTGATCATGTTCACGGCCTTCATCTCCATCAATCTGGGGTTCATAAATCTGTTGCCATTGCCGATGCTCGATGGTGGCCATTTGCTTTTTTACGGCTATGAAGCGGTGCGGCGGCGGCCGGCGCCCCCGCAGGCCCAGGAATGGGCCTTTCGTTTCGGCTTTGCGGCGATCGTCACGCTGATGCTGGTCGTGACTTTCAACGATTTGGGCTCAATCGGGGTTTGGGACCGGATCGCGCGCTTGATTGGATAAGCGGACTGGGGCAGGAGTGCGCGCGGACCCGTGGGCAAGCGGGTTCGTCGCTTTTTTGAGTATTTTTGCGGGATGAACAGCGTGGCTTCACACAAATTTTCGGCGCAGGCGCGTTTGGCTGCGTTCCTCATGGCTGGAACGATGCTTGCGGGCCCCGCGCTGGCGCAGGGCGTGCAGCCCCCCGCCGTCCCCGCGCCGACCGTTCCGGCCCCCGCGCCCGAGGCCGTCCCCGTGGCAACCACGGTCCGCTCGATCACCGTCACCGGCAACCAGCGGCTCGAGGCGCAGACGATCCTGTCGTACCTGCGCCTGCGCGTCGGCCAGACCTACAATCGCGCGACGCTCGACCAGGCGCTCAAGGATCTCGCCGCCACCGAATTGTTCAAGGATTTCCAGATCAGCGACGACAATGGCGCGCTGACGATCCAGGTCGCCGAGAATCCGGTGATCAACCGCGTCATCCTCGAGGGCAACAAGCGCCTCAAGGAAGACAAGATCCGTCCCGAGATCAAGCTCGCGCCGCGCCAGATATTCACGCGCTCGAAGGTTCGCGCCGACGTCGCACGCATCATCGAGCTCTACAAGCGCCAGGGCCGCTTCGCCGCGACGGTCGAGCCCAAGATGGTCTCGCTCGACCAGAACCGCGTCGACGTCGTCTTCGAGATCAACGAAGGTCCGAAGTCGAAGGTCCGCCAGATCAACATCATCGGCAACGACAAGTTCAGCGACGGCGATCTCAAGGACGAGATGGCGACCAAGGAATCGGGGCTGCTGACGATCCTGTCGTCGAACACCAGCTACGACCCCGATCGCCTCGCCTACGACCAGCAGAAGCTGCGCCTCTTCTACCTGTCGAACGGCTATGCCGACTTCCGCGTGATCTCGGCGGTGGCGGAGCTCACCAGCAACAAGCAGGACTTCATCATCACCTATGTGGTCGAGGAAGGCGAGCGCTACAAATTCGGCAAGGTCGACGTCGAGAGCGAATTGCGCGATTTCCGTCCCGAGACGCTAAAGACGCTGCTGCCGATGAAGGAAGGCGACTGGTACGACGCGAAGGCGGTCGAGGATACCGTCGAGAGCCTCAGCGAGACCGCAGGCCTGTTCGGCTACGCCTTTGCCGACATCAACCCCGAATTCCGCCGCGACCCCGAGACGCGGACGATGGACATCACCTTCAACGTCGCCGAAAGCCCGCGTACCTACGTCGAGCGTATCGACGTCAACGGCAACACGCTGACGCAGGACAAGGTCGTCCGCCGCGAATTTCGCCTGAACGAAGGCGACGCCTTCAACAGCTTCGGCGTCAAGCGCACCGAGAACCGCATCAACAGCCTCGGCTATTTCCAGGAAAATCTGGAGATCGAGCGCAAGGAGGGCAGCGCCCCCGACCGCATCATCCTCGAAACCAATGTCGAGGAAAAGCCGACCGGCGAACTGTCGCTGTCGGCGGGCTTCTCGTCGATCGAGAATTTCCTGCTCCAGGCGTCGGTGCGCCAGCGCAACTTCCGCGGCCTCGGCCAGCAGCTCCAGGCGTCGGTCAATTATTCGAGTTATTCGAAGTCGATCGAACTCGGCTTCACCGAGCCCTATCTGTTCGACCGCAATATCTCGATCGGCGGCAGCATCTATCGCCGCGACCTCAACTCCTTCGGTTTCGGCATCAACAACGATCGCCGCACGACCTTCGAACAGGTGACCACCGGCGGCCAGATCACCGTCGGCGTGCCGCTGACCGAATATCTCTCGGCCTTCGGTCGCTACAGCCTGAACTACGACGATGTGTCGCTCAGCCGCGACCCCGCCGACGGCTTCTACTTCGGCGGTCAGTGCGACATCCTGCGCGCGGGCCGGTACCTCTGCGACGCGATCGGCAAGCGCACGACCTCGCTGCTCGGCTTCACCATCGCCTATGACGACCGCGACAACCGCCTGCGCCCGACGCGCGGCCAGTCGCTCTCGCTCAGCCAGGATTTCGCGGGCCTCGGCGGCAGCGTCAAATATGTCCGCACGCGCGTGTCGGGCAGCAAGCACTTCAACCTCGGCAGCCGCTTCATCCTCAACTTCTCGGGTGAGGGCGGCTATATCTATCCGTTCGGCGGGCGCCCGACCCCGACCAGCGACAAGGTCCGCCTGACCGACCGCTTCTTCCTCGGCGAGCCGCAGATGCGCGGCTTCGACATCCGCGGCATCGGCCCGCGCGTCATCCGCTTCACCGACGTCGACCTGACCGACCCGGCGAACCCGATCCTCAACGCAGACCTCGCGAACCGTCGCAACCTGTTCGACGACGCGCTCGGCGGCCGCGCCTATTATCAGGGCCGCGTCGAGCTCGACATTCCGCTGGGCACCGGCGCGAAGGAACTGGGACTGCGTCCGTCGGTGTTCCTCGACGTCGGTTCGGTGTTCAGCGTGAAGCGTCCGACGCTGACGACGCTCGCGAATTTCAAGGATCCGACCGACGGCTTCACCAAATTCCTGTGCCGCAACGCCACGACCGGCGTTCAGCAGTTCGCGACGCGCGACCTGAACACCGACGGCACGCCGAACGGCAACAGCTACACCACTTGCCCCACCGGCTTCTCGCAGCTCGCGCCGTTCGAAGAGCGCTTCTACGGCGACAGCTGGAAACCGCGCGTCGCGATCGGTGCCGGGGTCAACTGGAACTCTCCTTTCGGTCCCTTCCGGATCGACTTCTCTTACGCCCTTCGCAAAGAAGAGGGCGATGACACCAAACGCTTCTCATTCAACGTAGGAACCCAATTCTAATGAAAAAACTTCTTGTCGCTTCGGCGCTGGCGATCGCCACGCTGTCGGTCTCGCCGATGCTTGCCGCGCCGGCCTTCGCCCAGGCCAAGGGCGTTGCCGTCGCCGACGTCCGCGTCGCCGCCGCGCGTTCGAACGCCTTCACCACCGCTTCGCAGCAGATCGAGACGACCTACAAGGCGCAGATCGATCAGCAGAACACCCGCGCCCAGACGCTGCAGGCCGAAGTGAACGTCCTCATCGCCAAATATAACGAAGAGGCGAAGAAGACCCCGCAGAACCAGACCGCACTCCAGGCCGCGGGCAAGGCCGTGCAGGACAAGCGCCAGGCCGCGAGCACCGAGCTCGGCCAGATCGGCGCGCCGGTCGAACTCGCCATCGCCTATGTGGAGGACCAGATCAGCGTCCGCATGAACGAGGCGATCAAGGCCGCGATGACCGCGAAGAAGGTCGACCTGCTGCTCAACCCCGACGCGGTACTCGCGCGCGAGAACAACGTCGACATCACCGACGCCGTGGTGACCGAACTCAACCGCATCCTGCCCAACGTCTCGATCGCGGTGCCCGCGGGCTATCAGCCGGGCCAGCTCGTCCAGCAGCGCAACCAGCAGCTGATGGACGCCGCGCGCGCGGCACAGGGCACGCCGGCTGCCACGGCACCGACCGGCAGCGCGCCGACCACCCGCTAAGATCGTGGCCGACGGGGAAAATTCGGACGGCGCCATGGGTCCGGTGGATATCCGCCGGATCCTGACGCTGCTGCCGCATCGTTATCCGATGCTGCTCGTCGACCGGGTGGAATCGATGGTCAAGGACGCCTCGATCCACGCGGTCAAGGCGGTGACGATGAACGAGCCCTTTTTCCAGGGGCATTTCCCCGGCCGGCCGATCATGCCTGGCGTCCTCATCGTCGAGGCGCTGGCGCAGGCGGGCGGCATCCTGGCGGTCGAATCGCTCGGCCTCGGCGGGTCGGGCAAGCTCGTCTATTTCATGGGGATCGACGGGGTGAAGTTCAGAAAGCCGGTCGAACCCGGCGTCCTGCTCGACCTCCACGTCACTATCCTCCAGGCGAAGCGCAACATCTGCAAGTTCGAGGGCCGCGCGATGCTCGGCGGCCAACTGGCGACCGAATGCCAGTTCACCGCGATGATCGCCGATCCGCCGAGCGACTAACCACCTACTTGCCAAATCAGCCGTTCGCCGTTAGGGGACGCCGCTTCGCGGCCCCCGACGGGGCGGCATCGACTCACGCTGCTGGTCGGAAACCAGCGGCACAGGAGCTTGAGACATGAAAAACGACATTCACCCCGACTATCACATGATCACGGTCAAGATGACCGACGGCACCGAATATCAGACGCGCTCGACCTGGGGCAAAGAGGGCGACGTGATGACGCTCGAAATCGACCCCACCGCGCACCCGGCCTGGACCGGCGGCACCGGTCGCCTGCTCGACGCCGGCGGTCAGGTCGCGAAGTTCAACAAGCGCTTCGGTGGCCTCACCCTCAAGCGTTAATTCGCTTCCTCAGCCGAGGACCTTTGCAAGCGCGCTTTGCCACCCGGCAAGGCGCGTTTTGCGTTTCCCGGCATCGAGTGCGGGGGTAAAGCGCGTCGCGGTGCCGCGCATCGCCTGCGCCGCGCGCGCGAGGTCGGGGTAGAGCCCGGCCCCCGTCGCCGCCAGCATCGCCGCGCCCAGCGCGGTGCTCTCGACGAAATCGGGGCGCTCGACGACCAGGTCGAGCATGTCGGCCAGATCCTGCGCCATCCAGTCGTTCGCGGCCATGCCGCCGTCGATGCGCAGTTCGGCCCAGTCGACCCCGTCGGCGGCAAAGGCCGATTTGAGGTCGTGCGCCTGATAGGCCTGCGCCTCGAGCGCGGCGCGCGCGACATGCGCCTTGCCGCTGGCAAAGCTCAGGCCCGATAGCGCCGCCAGCGCGTCGGGCCGCCAGTGCGGCGCGCCCAGCCCGGCGAGGGCAGGGACCAAATATACCCCGCCATTATCGTCGACCGAGCGCGCCAGCCCCTCGCTCTCCCCCGCGCTGGCGAGCAGCCCCAGCCCGTCGCGCAGCCATTTGATCAGGCTCCCCGCGACGAACACCGACCCCTCGAGCGCGTAGGAGCGGACATCGCCTTCCTGCACCAGCACCGTCGCGAGCAGCCGGTTGTTCGAAACGGGGCGCGTGGTGCCGCTTGCCGACAGGATGAAGGCACCGGTGCCGAAGGTCGCCTTGGTCTGGCCGGGCGTCAGGCACGCCTGGCCGATCGTCGCCGCCTGCTGGTCGCCCGCCATGCCGCTGATCGGAATCGCACCGCCGAACAGCGCCGGGTCGGTCGTGCCCACCGTCGCGGTGCAGCCGGCGATTTCGGGCAGCAGCGCCATCGGCACGCCGAGCAGGTCGCACAGCCCCGCGTCCCAGCCGCCCGCGCCGTTGATTTCCATCAGCAGCGTGCGCGACGCATTGCTCGCGTCGCTGACATGCACCCCGCCGGTCAGGCGATAGACGAGATAGGATTCGATCGTCCCGACCGCGAGCCGCTCGCCCGCCGCGCGCAGCTGCGGCCAGTTCTTGAGTGCCCAGCCGATCTTGCTCCCCGAAAAATAGGGGTCGAGCAGCAGTCCCGATTTCGCCTGTACCGCGGCTTCGTGCCCGGCGTCCTTCAGCGCGGCGCAGTCGGCGGCGGTCCGCCGGTCCTGCCACACGATCGCGGGGGCCAGCGGCTCGCCGGTCGCGCGGTCCCAGAACACCACCGTCTCGCGCTGGTTGGTGATCCCGATCGCCGCGACCGCGTCGGCGCCTCCCGCCTGCGCGACCATCTCGCGCGTGCAGGCGAGCGTCGCGTCCCAGATTTCGGCTGCGTCGTGCTCGACCAGCCCGGGCCCCGGATAATGCTGCCTGAACTCGCGCTGCGCGCTGCCGAGCGGGGTGCCGTCGGCGCCGAAAAGCATCGTGCGGGTCGAGGTCGTGCCCTCGTCGATGACGATGATCTTTTCGGCCAAAACACATCCCCTCTCTTTGCCGGAATGTCTGCCAAAGGCGGTGGGGCAGGACAAGGGTTCACGCGGAGGCGCGGAGACGCGGAGAGAAAAATGCGCGCAGAGGCGCAGAGGACGCAGAGAAAGGAAAATGGCGGCGAAGCCGCCAATCTTCTCTCTTTCTTCTCCGCGCCTCCGCGTCTCCGCGTGAACAAATCTCGGCGACCTCTGCGCCTCTGCGCGAATCCTCTTTCCTTCCTCCCGCGATACCCAAGCAATAATCTTGCAATTTCACGCAACCCATGCCATATGTTGTGCAGCGCAGCATGGCGGGACCACCCGCCGCAACCACCGGCAGCGTGATTTTCCCGCCCGCTTTCAGGCGCGGGACGAGCCGGACCGGCGCTTTGTCCCCAGAGGCACCCTTTCACGCGGGTCGTTTCGAACCCGCGGCCGTGCGCCGTCCGTTCGATGCGAACGGATGCGCCTGCGCGTCGCCCTATGTGAGTATCTTATGACGACTTTCAACGACTTTGGCCTGCACGCCGACATCAACCGTGCGCTTGCCGCCAAGGACTATACCCAGCCGACCCCGATCCAGCAGCAGGCGATCCCGCCGCTGATGAAGGGCCGCGACCTGTGCGGTATCGCGCAGACCGGTACCGGCAAGACCGCCGGTTTCTCGCTGCCCTCGATCCACCACCTGATCACCTATCCGCACAAGACCAATCCGCGCAGCTGCCGCATGCTCGTGCTCGCGCCGACGCGCGAACTCGCCGCGCAGATCGCGCAGAGCTGCCGCGACTATGGCCGCTTCACCAAGCTGCGCGTCTCGACCGTCTTCGGCGGCGTGCCGATCAACAAGCAGATCCGCGATCTGGCGCAGGGCGTCGAAATCCTCGTCGCCACGCCGGGCCGCCTGCTCGACCTGATCGACCAGCGCGCGCTGCGCCTCGACGATGTCGAAATCTTCGTGCTCGACGAAGCCGACCAGATGATGGACATGGGCTTCATCCACTCGCTGCGCCGCATCGCCAAGCTGCTGCCCTCGCGCCGCCAGAACCTCTTCTTCTCGGCGACGATGCCCAAGGAAATCGCGCACCTCGCCGAACAGTTCCTTGAGGACCCGGTGACCGTGTCGGTGACCCCGGCGGCGACGACCGTCGAGAAGATCAGCCAATATTCGACCTTCGTCGAACAGAAGGAAAAGCAGGCGCTGCTCCACTCGGTCATCGCCCGCGAAGATATCGACCGCGCGTTGATCTTCACCCGCACCAAGCATGGCGCCGACCGCGTCGTGCGCCACCTTGCGGGCGCGGGGATCAAGGCGATGGCGATCCATGGCAACAAGAGCCAGTCGCAGCGCACTCACGCGCTGCAGGCCTTCCGCTCGGGCGAGATCAAGCTGCTCGTCGCGACCGACATCGCCGCGCGCGGCATCGACGTGTCGGGCGTTTCGCACGTGATCAACTTCGAAATCCCGAACGTCCCCGAACAATATGTCCACCGCATCGGCCGCACCGCGCGCGCCGGGGCCGAGGGCAAGGCGATCAGCTTCATCGCCCCCGACGAGCGTCCGTACATGCGCGATATCGAGCGCGTCACCCGGTCGAAGTCCGAACCGATGCCGCTGCCCGAGAATTTCAACGAACTGGTGCGCAACCTGCCCAAGCCGGCACAGCCGCCGCGCGACACCGGCAGCAAGGGTCGCAATCCGCAGCGCCAGCGCGAGGACGCGCTGGGCAACCGTGGTGGCGGCCAGCCGCGCGGCGATCGCGGTCCGCGCCGTGAAGGCGCGGGGGCTGCCGACGGCCAGCCGCAGCGCAAGCGCCGCTTCCGCCCGCGCGGCGGCAAGGTCGGCGCGCACAAGGGGGCGGTCAAGCGCGTCGGTTGACGCGCCCCGCCTCCGGTCCTTAGTGTCTCCCCAGGGTCTGGGGAGGCACGATGATCGACGACGACGAATATGAGCCGCTGCCGCCGCGTCCGATGATGCGGCGCAAGCGCGTACTCATCCCGCTCGGGCTGCTGCTCGCGCTCCTCGCCACCTTTCTGTGGCTGCGCACGCCCGACACCGACCGCGACGAGATGATCGCCAAATATGGCGGCCCCGCGGCGACCTTCGTCGCGGGCCCCGCCGGCCAGCGCATCCATTACCGCGACCAGGGCAGGCGCGACGGCCCAGCGATCATCCTGCTCCACGGCTCGAACGCCAGCCTCCACACCTGGGAGCCGCTGGTGAAGCGCCTCGGCGCCGACTACCGCGTCGTCACGCTCGACCTGCCTGGCCACGGCCTCACCGGCGGCACCCCCGACAAGGATTATGGTGCCGACGGCATGGCCGCGGCGGTCGACGTCGTCGCGGCGAAGCTCGGGCTCGACCGCTTCGTCCTCGGCGGCAATTCGATGGGCGGCTGGGTCGCGTGGCGCTACGCGCTCGGCCATCCGGACCGCGTCGACGCGCTGCTGCTGCTCGACGCCAGCGGCATGCCGCTGCGCAAGGGCGAGAAGCGCCCCGAATCGAACATCGGCTTCCGCGTGCTCGAATATCCCCTCGGCCGCTGGCTCGCGACGCGGATCACCCCGCGCATGCTCGTCGAACAGTCGCTGCGCGGTTCGGTCGAAAAACAGGCGATCGTCGACGAGCCGATGATCGACCGCTATTGGGAACTGCTCCGCTTCCCCGGCAACCGCGAAGCGACGGTGCTGCGTGCCCGCATGGACCGCGAACCCGCGATGGCGGCGCGCGTCGGGGAGATCAAGGCGCCCACGCTGATCCTCTTCGGCAAGCAGGACCGGCTGATCAACGCGACGGCCGCGCAGACTTTCCACGAGCGGATCAAAGGCTCGGAGGTCGTGTTGCTCGACGGGATCGGCCATCTGCCGATGGAGGAAGCCCCCGATGCGACCGCAGCGGCGATCGCCGATTTCCTCAAGCGGCGGCTTGTGCCCGCGCCGGCTGGTCCAGAAACGAACTGATCCGCGCCGAAATCGCCGCGGCATGGGTGAAGGGGAAGAGGTGCGACCCCGGCACCACCTCCAGCACCGCGCCGTCGATCAACTCGGCGATCGTCTGTCCGTGGCACGCGGGCACGACCCCGTCGTTCTGCCCCATCAGGATCAAGGTCGGCACATCCTTGAGCTGCGGCAGCATCGGCGCGCTGGTCCAGCCCGCCATCGCCATGCTCTGATAGGCGAGCCCCAGCGGCGTCGCGGTGGGCAGCTTCAGTCCGCTCGCCAGCATGTCGTCGTCGAGCAGCGCCGCCCAGCCGATCCCCGGCGCCGCGACGCTCGGCGTCGTTGCCATCAGCACGAGCCGGCGCACGCGTCCCGGAAACTGCACCGCAATCTGCTGCGCCAGCGCGCCGCCCCAGCTGAACCCCGCGAGGTCGACCTGCTGCTGGCCCAGGCGGCTCGCGATTTCCATCACCACCGCCGCCATCGTCGGCGCGCCATAGGGGATCAGCGCATCGGGCGAGCCCCCGACCCCCGGCATGTCGAGCGTCCACACCTCACGCCCCGCGATCTGCGCCAGCAGCGGCGCCGCCGCGCCGATATCGGCGCCGATGCCGTTGAGGAACAGCAGGGGTGTGCCGGGCGCCTCCGCACGCCAGCGCGCGACGCGCAGCGTCAGGCCATAGACATGTTCGGTGCTGAGGGCGGGCTTGCCGCTGATCCTGCTCATGGCCCGTGCCTTGGCAGCTTTTGGTGACGCGCGAAAGTCCGCTTGGGCGTCAGGCGGGCTGTTCCGCTGCGGCGGCTTCGCGCTCGGCCTTTTCGTAGCGCAGGCAGTCGAAAATCTTCGCGCCGGCCAGGAACACCGAACCGCTGCACGCGAGCAGCAGCAGCTTGCCGCCCACCCCCGGATATTGGTCGATATAGATCATCCCGCGCGCAATCGCGCCGACGCCGAGCGCGTAGATGATGAGGCAAGCCTCGAACTTGGTCTTAATGACGAACAGGCGTCCGATTTTCTTCAGCATCACCATGCACCCGAGCAAGAGCCGTGCCAGTGGCGCAAATCGGGGATTCGACGCCGCGGACTTATGGTAAATTGTAAATTAACTCGACAGGCGAGGGAAGGGGCGACCGCCAATTGCCCGTCCCGAAACGGAAAGCGGCACCTCCGCATCGCTGCAAAGGTGCCGCTGACTGACGTCCCAGGGTCGCAGAAGGGCCGGCAGTTGATGGCCTTATCGGTCCGCCGGAGGGTGGCCGCATCCTTCATATGAAGGATGGATCGCGATTTCTCAGTGCGGCGTCGTGACGGCGATGCGCGCAAGCAGCGACGCGAGGTCGGCCTGCCTCGTACAGCCGGTCTTTTCGAGCACGCGGCTCAGCTGGCTGCGCACCGTGCTGATCGCGACATCGCCCGCCGCCGCAATGGCTTCGGGGGTTTCGCCGCCCGCAATCCCCGTGGCGACGCGCGCCTCGGACGGCGTCAGGTCGAACAGCGAGCGCATCAGCGTCGCCGACGGCGCGCGCTCCGACGCGACGGGGACCAGCAGCATCAAGGCGTAGCTATCGCCGAACACATCGTGCGCGCTGCGCCGCACCGGGACGATATGCGCGACCAGTTCGGGCTGCCCCGACGCGCCGCGGATCGGGAAGGACCGCACCACGCTCTCGCCGCCCTGCGCGAGCCCCGCGAGGGCATCGGTGAGGATCGCATCGGCCTTTTTGTCGTTCAGCCGCAGCCGGCCCTTCGCGCCCCAGGTAATCTGCCCGGCGACCGCGTTGGTCATCGCGCTCGCCTCGGCGACTTCGCCGGCATCGCTCAGCAGGAAGGCGGGCAGTTGCAGCGCCGCGAGCGCTTCGGTCGCGCCCTGAGCGCGCTTCAGCTGCAGCCGCGCGCTGACCAGCGCGCTGCGCGCCAGATGCGGGCGGATGCCGTTCAGCCGCGCGACATTCTCGGGCTCGATCGGCCCGCCGTCGAAGGCGCGCTCGACGCTGAAGACGATATTGTCGCCGGTGGGGAGGTGCAGCCCGGTCCCCGCCGACCAGCCGAGCCCGCGCGGGCGAAAGAAGTCGCGGTATACCGGATCGGCGCTCAGCTGCTCCTCGCTCCAGAAATCATGCTCGACGAAGAAGCTTGGCGCCTCCTGGCTCATGATGCACACGCGGCGGCTGCATTTGCCGAACCAGCCGTCGTTGACATAGGCGTCGAAGGCGTCGGCGACGCTGTCCGACGCGGTCCAGTGCAGCGCCTTGCGCGCCGAGAAGAGCAGCCCGCCGGTCGACTGCGCCAGCGCCGCGACATCGTCGAGCACCGCGGGCCAGGCTTCGGGTACCACCGAGCATTCGTAGATCCGGTCGATCAGGTCGTCGTGCATAAATGCCCCCCGGCGCGATGAGGGGTCATTGTCCGCGGATGGGCGCGAAATGCAAGGGGGGCGGAGGGCGGCTTGCCCTCTTGCTCACCGCGCCCGGATGAAGGCCCGCACATCCTCGGACAATTTATGCCGGTCCTCGTCGCGGATATACATCATGTGGCCCGCGCCATAATAAGTGTAGTGAATGCGGTCCTGCGGGATGCCGGTGCGCGACAGCGCATATTCGGCGGCGAAAAACGGCGTCGCGAAATCGTACCAGCCCTGCGCGACGAGCACCTTCAGCCCGCTGTTTTCGCGCAGCGCCTGCCCGATATAGGGTGCGACGTTGAGGTACGCGTTGGTGTCGCGGCCGCCGATGCGCCAGTCCCATTGCCCGCCGATGCCGCCGATCGACTGATATTCGCGGTCGGTCTTGAAGCCCAGCCCGTCGCGGCTCCAGCTGTTGATTGCGGCCGTGTACGATGCGTCGATGCCATAGAAGCTCGGATCGTTGTCGGGCCCCTCGCCGGCATTGTCATAATCCTTGCCGGTATAGCGGCTGTCGAGGCGGCCGACGGTGAGGCCGCGGTCGCGGAGCAGTTCCTTGTAGAAACGCTGCGGCGTGACGCGCAGGTCCGCCTGTTCGAGATAGGTTTCGCTGAGGCCGGTGAAGCGTGCGAGGTCGCGGCGGATCGCGGCGCGTTCCTCGCCCTGCAATTTCTGCCCCTTGAGTAGCGCCGAGGCATAAGGCCCGATCGCCCATTGCCGCGCTTCCTCGGCAAAGGCCTCGGGCGACGCCCCCTGCGCCTTGCCGTGATAGAGCGCGGTGACCGCCATCGAGGGCAGATTGGTGATCGGCGACAGCTCGTTGCCCGGCGTGTCGGCGCCCGCCGCGAAGTCGAGCACGGTCGAGATCAGGATGATCCCGTTCAAAGCGACGTCGTTGTAGGTGTCGTTCATCAGCTCGTTGGCGACGGCGGCGGAACGGGTGGTGCCATAGCTTTCGCCGCCCAGATATTTGGGGCTGTTCCAGCGGCCGTTGTCGTTGAGCCACAGCCGGATGACCTGTGCGACGAGCTTCGCGTCCTGGGTGACGCCGTAATAATCCTTGGGGTCGGCCTTGCCGATCAGGTGCGAAAAGCCGGTGCCCGGCGGGTCGATGAACACCACGTCGGTGACGTCGAGCAAGGCATCGGGATTGTCGACGACCGGATAGGGCGGCGCGCCGTCGTCGACCCCTGTGCCGGGGATGGCGACGCGCTTCGGCCCGAAGGCTCCCATCATCAGCCAAACCGTGCCCGACCCCGGACCGCCGTTGAACAGGAAGGTGATCGGCCGGTTCGGGTCGCGCGGTTCCTTGACGTAGGAGGTGGTGACGACCGCCACCTCCGGCACGCCGTCCTTGTTCTTGATGATCGTCTCGCCGATCGTCGCGGCGTAATTGATGCGCTGGCCGCCGAAGGTGCCGCTGAGCTTGGTCGTGCGGACCTGCGGGGTGACGTCGGCGGGCTTTTCGGCCTTCCCCTTGTCGGCCGGCGCCTCCTGCGCGTGGGTTACGGCAGGCGCGGCGAAGGCGAGCGCCAGGGCGATGAGCGACGGACCCGATTTCATTCGATATTCTCCCCGTTGAGGCGCCGGACGCTAATCGGCGTGCGAGGAGGCGGCAAGGGTGCTCGTCGGGCGTGGCGGGCCTTTGGTCGAAGCGGAGAGCCTCAGCGCGGCGACAAAATCCTGTCCATCACCCAAGTGGTGTGCGCCGCGCTTTCGCCCGTCGAGGGATGCCGTCCGCGACCCGCGAGACAGTCGCGCATGGCCTCGACATGGAAATGCTGGATGACCGACGGATGCTCGACCGTGGTTTCGACCGCGACGCTATCGCGCACCAACTGCAAGGGCGCGTCGTCGAAGATCGCGAAGCGGATGCGGCCGGCGCTGCCGATGATCTCGACCCGGTCCTCGCGCTCGGCGGCGCCGAAATTCCAGGCACCCGATCCGGTCACGCCGCCGCGATGCAGCCAGCATCCGGTCACCGCGTCGGCGGCGTTGTAGCGGCGCTGCTGGTTGACCGCGAAGCCCGCGACATCGGCAAACTCGCCGAATAGCCAGCCGAAAAGGTCGAGACCGTGGCTCGCGAGGTCGTCGAAATAGCCGCCGGGGGCGACCGCGGCGTCGACGCGCCAGTTGCTCGCCGCGAGGTCGGCGGGGCTCGCGGGCTTGGTCAGCGTCCAGTGGACATGGCGCACGTCCCCGATCGCGCCTTCGTCGAGCCAGGTCTTGACCTGCCGGAAGCGCGGAAGCGTGCGGCGGTAATAAGCGACGAAGAGCGGCAGGGCGCGCGCGGCAAAGGCGTCGCGGATGCGCACGCAGGCGGCGTGGTCGGGCGCCATCGGCTTTTCGATGCAGCAGGGCTTGCCCGCGCGCGCGACCTCCAGCGCATAGGCTTCGTGGCTGTCGGGCGGGGTCGCGATATAGACCGCGTCGATGTCGGGCGAATGGATCAGCGCCTCGGCGCTGGCGAAGACGCCCGGAACGCCGTGGCGCACGGCATAATCCTCGGCCTTGGCCAGCGTGCGGTTGAACACCCCGTGCAGCGCGAAGCCCTCGACCTGCCGATAGGCGGGGCCGCTCTTGCGCTCGGTCACGTCGCCGCAGCCGATCATCCCCCAGCGGATCAAGCTCATCGGCCCCATTTGGTCTTGCTGGACTTCCCGAACCGGCCCTTGCGGGTGCCCGGCTTGCCCTCGTTCGAGCGGCCGACGCGTGGCGCGACCTGCTCGTCGGGCGGCAGGCCGAGTTCGTCGGCCTCGAGCTTGCGGATCTCGTCGCGCAGGCGCCCGGCTTCCTCGAACTCGAGGTCGGCGGCGGCGTCGCGCATCTTCTTTTCGAGCTCCTGGATATAGGCGCGGAGGTTGTGGCCGACCATATGCGCCGGCTTGTCCTCGCCGATGTCGATCGTCACGCCGTCCTTCGACGCGACATGCGCGATGATGTCGCCGATGTTGCGCTTGATCGTCGTCGGGGTGATGCCGTGCTCGGCGTTATACGCCTCCTGCTTTTCGCGGCGGCGGTCGGTCTCGCGCATCGCGCGTTCCATGCTGCCGGTGATCCGGTCGGCGTAGAGGATCACGCGGCCGTCGACGTTGCGCGCGGCGCGGCCGATCGTCTGCACCAGCGAGGTCTCGCTGCGCAGGAAACCCTCCTTGTCGGCGTCGAGGATCGCGACGAGCCCGCATTCGGGGATGTCGAGGCCTTCACGCAGGAGGTTGATCCCGACGAGCACGTCGAACACGCCGAGCCTGAGGTCGCGGATGATCTCGATGCGTTCGAGCGTCTCGACGTCGCTGTGCATATAGCGGACCTTGAGCCCCGCTTCGTGAAGGAATTCGGTCAAATCCTCGGCCATGCGCTTGGTCAGCGTGGTGACCAACGTGCGGTATCCCGCCGCCGCGGTCGCCTTCGCCTCCATGATCAAATCGTCGACCTGTTCCTCGACCGGCTTGATGAACACCGGCGGGTCGATCAGCCCGGTGGGGCGGATCACCTGTTCGGCGAAGACGCCCTGCGTGCGGTCCATCTCCCACGTTCCCGGCGTCGCCGAAACGCTGACCGTCTGCGGGCGCATCATGTCCCATTCGGAAAAGCGCAGCGGCCGGTTGTCGATGCACGAGGGCAGGCGGAAGCCATATTCGGCGAGCGTGATCTTGCGACGATGATCGCCCTTCGACATCGCGCCGATCTGCGGGATCGTCTGGTGGCTCTCGTCGACGAAGAGCAGCGCATTGTCGGGCAGATATTCGAACAAGGTCGGCGGCGGTTCGCCGGGGAGGCGGCCGGTGAGGAAGCGGCTGTAATTCTCGATCCCCGCGCAGCTTCCCGTCGCGGCGATCATCTCGAGGTCGAAATTGGTGCGCTGTTCGAGCCGTTGCGCCTCGAGCAGCCGGCCCTCGGCCTCGAGTTCCTTGAGGCGCTCGGCGAGTTCGTGCCGGATCGCCTCGGTCGCCTGCTTGAGCGTCGGTCCCGGGGTCACATAGTGCGAGTTCGCATAGATGCGGATATAGTTGAGGCTCGCGATCTTCTTGCCGGTCAGCGGGTCGAATTCGGTGATCTCCTCGATCTCGTCGCCGAAGAAGCTGACGCGCCACGCCATGTCCTCATAGTGCGAGGGGAAGATCTCCAAGCTGTCGCCGCGCACGCGGAAATTACCGCGGGCAAAGGCCTGATCGTTGCGCTTGTACTGGAGCGCGACGAGCTTGCGGATGATCTCGCGGTTGTCGGCGACCTGTCCCTTCTTGAGGTCGAAGATCATCGCCGAATAGGTCTCGACCGACCCGATGCCATAGAGGCACGACACCGACGCCACGATTATGACGTCGTCGCGTTCGAGCAGCGCGCGCGTCGCCGAGTGGCGCATGCGGTCGATCGCCTCGTTTACGCTCGACTCTTTCTCGATGTAGGTGTCCGACCGCGGCACATAGGCCTCGGGCTGGTAATAGTCGTAATAGCTGACGAAATATTCGACCGCATTGTTCGGGAAGAAGCTCTTGAACTCGCCATAGAGCTGCGCGGCGAGGATCTTGTTCGGCGCCAGGATCAGCGCCGGGCGCTGCAATTCGTCGATGACCTTCGCCATGGTGAAGGTCTTGCCCGAACCGGTGACGCCCAGCAGCACCTGGTCGCGCTCGCCGTCGCGGGCGGTCGACACGAGTTCGCGGATCGCCGTCGGCTGGTCGCCCGCGGGTTCATAATCGCTGACCAGTTCGAAAGCCTTGCCGCCCTCGACCTTGTCGGGGCGTGCGGGGCGGTGGGGGACATAATCGGCCGCGGTGTCGATTTCGTCGAGCGAGGTGCGAATCTGAATTGCCATTGCTGCCAATATGGTGAGGATGCGGCGCATCCACAATCGGACTCGACAGGGGAAATGCCATGAAAAAGACTTTGATGCTGGCAATGGCTGGTGGCCTCCTGCTGGCGGCATGCGGCGACAAGGCGGCGAAGGACGGCGAAGGCTCGGCGGCCGCGTCGAACGAGCCCCCCGAACTGCGCCAGCCGGGCAGCTGGGGCCAGAAGATCGAGATCGTGAAGCTCGAGGGCGACGACGTCACCCCCGAGGCCAAGGCGCAGATGCAGCAGATGTTCTCGATGCTCAGCGGCATGACCGTCTGCCTGACCCCCGAGGCCGCGAAGCAGGAGGACATGGCCAAGAACCTGTCCGAAATGGGCTCGAAGGGCGAGAATTGCACCTTCGACAAGAAGGTCTTCAGCGGCAAGACCGTGGATTTTGCCGCGACCTGCAAGGGCGACGGCGGCAAGTCGATGAAGATGAGCGCGACCGGCACCAGCGGCGCCACCGCGCAGGACATCACGATGACGATCCTCGCCAACAAGGCCGACGGCAGCAAGGAAGGCGAGATGGTCATGCGCATCACCGCCGAGCGCAAGGGCGAATGCGGCCCGAACGACATCACCCCGCCGGCCCCGCCCGCCGCCAAGAGCTGATCGGACCGCGGCCATGATCGGCTATGTCACCATGGGCACCGACGATCTCGAGCGCGCGCGGAGTTTCTATGCCGCGCTGCTCGGGACGATCGGCGCGACCGAATTGATGCGCATGTCCGACGAGGAAGCGAACGGCTTCACCCTCTACAGCACGGGCTGGGGCCAGCCGGGGATCGCGGTGACGCGGCCCTATGACGGGCTGCCCACCGACCGCGGCAACGGTCATATGACGGCGCTCGTCGTCGACGAGCGCGCCAAGGTCGATGCGCTGCACGCCAAGGCGCTCGAACTCGGCGGCAGCTGCGAAGGCGCGCCGGGGGTGCGCGGCGACGATGGCGACCAGGCCTTCTACGGCGCCTATTTCCGCGATCTCGACGGCAACAAACTCTGCGCCTTCCGGATCGGCCCGGCCTGAACGCCGCCGCCTGGATCGGGCAGCGCTGGGCGCCGCTGCTCGTCGGCCTCGCCGCGGGGCTGGTCGCGGTGGCGGCTGCGCTGATCGCGGGGCGGGGCGCGCCGCAAGAAGCCTTGCTCGCCGCGCGCTGGACCGCGCGCACCGCGGCGCCGGTCTTCCTCGTCGCCTATCTCGCCTCGACCCTGTGGCGGCTGTGGCCGGGCGCTCTCACCGCCGCGCTGCTGAAGCGCCGCCGCCAATGGGGGCTGGGCTTCGCGCTCGCGCACAGCATTCATCTCGCGGCTTTGCTGGTGAACATCATCGCCTTTCGCCCGCGGCCCGCGGCGACGCTGATCGGCGGCGGGCTCGCTTATGCGCTCATCTATCTGATGGCGCTCACCTCGAACGACGCGTCGCAGCGGCTGCTCGGGCGATGGTGGAAATGGCTGCACCGGATCGGCATCCATTATATCTGGCTGATCTTCACCATCAGCTATCTGAGCCGCGCGGTGCACGCCGATCCGGCCTATCATGTCGAAGGTCGCATATTGGCACCGCTCTTCCTTGCCGCGCTCGGCCTGCGGTTCTATGCGCGGTTTGGGCGCCGCTGATGCGCCGGCAACGGCGATGGGTGCGTGACGATTTTCGGGATGGCTGTGGCGGTGGACTTGCCGGACGGAAAAACGGGTGGGGCCATTTTTCCGCCCGGCGAAGTCGCTGTGTATGAAGCCGGAGGACCATGCGACAAGTGCCAGGGACCAGCTCGCACCCGTCGGTCTTCCGACCTCAATTCGTCATACCGAACCAAGGCCCGGACCAGACGGCGACGTCACGAGGGCGTCACCACGATCAAGGGATGCCCGAAATGGGACAAGGCGGCGAGTTACATTGGGTCACGTAGCGGGTTGTCGCTATCCGGTAAGGAATTATTAACCTTATTTCCACGTTTTTCAGGCGTATTTGGTAATCATGTGCTTTCATGTTATGATGATTGGCTTTGTTGTTACCGTTACAAGGAAGTGACAACGGCTGGTCGCGCCCAGTTATTGGCGTATCTACCGCGCTGCAGCTCGTTCGGGGGCATTTGGGGGTAGTATGGACCGCACGACGACGAGCGCCGACCAAAATGGCGACGACACCGACAGGATCATAGCCGCCGAACTCAAGCATCTGCTGGATTCGCCGCTGTTCGTTCGTTCGCCGGTGCTCACGCGCCTGCTGCAGTATCTGGTGGATCATCGGCTCCAGGGCAATCGCGCCGCGCCCAAGGCTTATGCAATCGCGACCGAGGCGCTGGGGCGTAGCGCCGACTTCGACCCCGCGGTCGACAGTTATCCGCGCGTGATGGTCGGACGGCTGCGCAACCTGCTCGACCGCTATTATGCCGAGACGCCATGGCTTCACCGGCTGCGCGTGCCGCAGGGCAGCTACGAGATCGTCATCCAGCATCGCGCCGCGCCGCCGGCGGCGCGCGGTGCCGACGCCGGCGAAGCGGTGCGCGAAGGCCATGCGGCCGCCGACTCAGGTGCCTCCGCACCCGGCGGCGCGACACCGGTTCCGTCGACGACGATGCGCCCCGCTGCGGCACCGCGCCGGTCCGGCCTGCTTTTATGGCTGGGCTTCGGCGCGGCGCTGGCGCTCGCAGCGCTCGCCGGCTGGTGGTTCGCGCGTTCCGACCGGGCGTTGCTCGGCGCGGATTTTGTCGCAATGCCCACGCTCGAAGTCAGCGCGCCGGTGTCGGGCGACAGCGGCCCCTCGCGCGCGATGGCGCGGGGCCTCGACGGCAAGCTGCGCGACGGGCTGCGCCGTTTCGAGCTGGTGCAGCTGCTGTCCTCGCGCGGCACCGATGCCCGCGCGCCGCGCCCGCGCGCCGATTACCGCCTCGACGCCTCGATCGTGCGCACCATCGAAGGCCCCGTCGACGTCACGCTGGTGCTCAACCGCGTCGCCGACGGGCGCGCGATCTGGTCGCAGCAGATGCGCCTCACCGACGAGGATATCCCCGAATTCACCGGCCTCGAACCCGCGATCGCGCAGATGGCGGGCGATTATGGTGTGATCGTGCGCGACCAGTTGCAGCGCGAGCCCGACAATTATGCCACGGGCTATCCCTGCCTCGCGCAGTTCAACCGCCTGCGCCAGATGCGCAATCCGGCCGCCGCGGCGCGCGTGGACCGCTGCCTGCGCGCGACGATCGTCGACATGCCGCAGGACCCGGTGCCGCTGAACGCGCTGTCGCTGCTCCGCTTCGGCGACTGGCAGCAGCGCCGCGCGACGGCCGAGGGCAAGGAAGCTTATGCTGAGGGGCAGGAGCTGGCGCGCCGCGCCTACAGCGTCGGGCCCAACAGCGCGGCGGGGCTGTTCGCCATGTCGCGCGCGCATTTCTATGGAGGCGACTGCCAGCGCGGGATCGGGCAGGGGGCGCGGCGATCGCGCTCAATCCCTATGACGCCGATCTCACGGGCTTTTTCGGGCTGTTCAACACCGCCTGCGGACGCGCCGCGGAGGGCGAGGCGCTGCTCTCGCGCTCGGTGATGCTCGACGATTCGCACGCGGGGGTTCCGGCGGTGACGCTCGCCTTCCTCCATTCGCAGCGCGGCGAGCAGGCCGAGGCACTGGCGCTGCTCGACCGCATGCCCTCGCCCAGCAACCTCGAGCCGCAATATCTGATGGTGCGTTCGATCGTGCTCGCGCGGATGGGCGAGGTCGATCAGGGGCGCGCGCTGTGGCGGCGGCTGCTCGAATATACCGGCCAGCCGGCGAATGCGCCGCCCGAAACGGTGCTGCGCCAGTTCATGATCACCCCCGCGGTGATCGCGCGCGCTTCGGTGGCGCTGCGCAGTTCGGGCGTGGTCGGCCCGCGCCCCGCGACGCCCGCGCCCGCCGATTGACAGCGCGCGGCGGCGCGAACAGGATCGCGTCATGCTGACCGGTATTGCTGCCCTCGCGCTCGCCGCGACCCCCGTGCCACCCGCCGCGGTGGCGGTGCAATTCGACCGCGAGGGCCGGGTCGAGACACGCGTCGTGGAGGGGCAGGCCGACCGCGCGGTGGGGCGGATGCTCACCCCCGACGACCCCGTGCGTATCGCTTCGGTCTCGAAGCTGGTCGTCGCGCTCGGCGTGATGCGGCTGGTCGAGGCGGGCCGGCTCGACCTCGACCGCGACGTGTCCGATTATCTCGGCTGGCGGCTGCGCGCCCCGGCCCATCCCGACCGGCCCGTGACGCTGGCAGAGCTGCTTGGCCACCGCGCCGGCCTGACCGACAATGTCAATTATGCGCTGCCGCTGGACAGCGATCTGGAGGTCGTGCTGAAAGATCCGCAGGCTTGGGACACCGCGCGGCCGCCGGGCGGCGATTTTACATACGCCAACCTCAACTACCCCGTCGTCGCCGCGGTGATCGAGGCGGCGACGGGCGAGCGGTTCGACCGGGCGATGGCACGGCTGGTCTTCGATCCGCTGAAACTCGACGCCTGCTTCAACTGGACGACGTGCAGCGACGCGGCGGTGGGCCGCGCGGTCATTCTCTACGGCGCCGACGGCAGCGTCCAGCGCGACGATCTGAAACGGCAGCGCCCGGCCTGCCCCGTCGTCCCCGCGACCGACGGCAGCTGCGATGTCGCGACCTATCGCCTCGGCCGCCACGGCGCGGGGTTCAGCCCGCAGGGCGGCCTCCGCATCTCGGCGAACGGCCTCGCGCGGATCGGGGTGATGCTGCTGCGCCGCGGCGAGACCTTCCTGAAACCCGAAAGCCTCGCACGGCTGCAGGCGATGGCGCCGGTGCACCCGACGAGCGGCGAGGGGACCGGCGGCTTTTTCTGCGAATATGGCACCGCCATGCATTCGACCGGCGGCCCCGCGCTCGCCGACCCCGCGTGCCGCGACGACCTGTTCGGCGACGGCCGCCTGCGGCTCGGCCATTCGGGCGACGCCTATGGCCTGCGTTCGGGCCTGTGGTTCGATCTTGAACGCGGCGAAGGCATTGCCTATTTCGTCACGCAGGTGCCGGAGGGGCAGAAAGGGAAGCGGTCGGCCTATAGCGCCGCAGAGGAGGCATTGGTCGATACCGCACGCGCCGGGCACCCCGACGCCAGCCCTCTTGCCAGCCCCGCTGGCGCGCACTAGGGCAAATTTCAACATTCACGGCTTAGTCAGAAAAGGAATAGCGCATGAGCGATTCGGCCGAAAAGGTTAAGAAGATCGTCGTCGAACATCTGGGCGTCGAAGCCGACAAGGTCACCGAGGAAGCGAGCTTCATCGACGATCTGGGCGCCGACAGCCTCGACATCGTCGAACTGGTGATGGCGTTCGAAGAAGAATTCGGCGTCGAAATCCCCGACGACGCGGCGGAAAAGATCGCCACCGTCAAGGACGCGATCGACTATATCGAAGCGAACAAGGGCTAAGTCCCTGCGATCCGGCCTGGCCGGATGCGGCGGCACGCCGCCCACGCATTTCCGGCTTCCCGGCCACGAGCGCATGCGCGCAGCGGCCGGGAAGCTTTTTTTATGCGCGCCGCTCCTCTAGAAGCGCGCCGGGTTAAGTGATGCGGGTTTCTGCGGGGGCGGGAACCGACGAAAGGAATGATTATGCGCCGGGTTGTGGTGACGGGTCTGGGTTTGGTGACGCCGCTGGGTGGCGACGTCGAGACCACTTGGGCCAATCTGATCGCCGGGAAATCGGGCGCGGGCCCGATCACCCATTTCGACGCGTCGGACCAGAAATGCACCATCGCCTGCGAGGTGAAGGGTCCCGACCATGAATATGGCTTCGACCCCGGCAAGCGCGTCGACCACAAGGTCCAGCGCCAAGTCGATCCCTTCATCATCTTCGGCATCGACGCCGCGGGGCAGGCGCTCGAAGACGCCGGCCTGACCGACATGCCCGAGGAACTGAAGGTCCGCGCGGGCTGCTCGATCGGCTCGGGCATCGGCGGCCTGCCGGGCATCGAGAGCGAGAGCCTGTTGCTCGCCGAAAAGGGCCCCGGCCGCGTCAGCCCGCACTTCGTCCACGGCCGTCTGATCAACCTGATCTCGGGCCAGGTCAGCATCAAATACGGCCTCAAGGGGCCCAACCACGCGGTCGTCACCGCCTGCTCGACCGGCGCGCATTCGATCGGCGACGCCGCGCGGATGATCCGCGACGACGACGCCGACATCATGCTCGCGGGCGGGGCCGAGGCGACGATCTGCCCGATCGGCATCGCTGGCTTCGCGCAGGCGCGCGCGCTCAACATGACCTACAACGACCGCCCCGAACAGGCGAGCCGGCCCTATGACAAGGACCGCGACGGTTTCGTGATGGGCGAAGGCGCGGGCGTCGTCGTGCTCGAGGAGTATGAGCATGCCAAGGCGCGCGGCGCCAAAATCTACGCCGAAGTCGTCGGCTACGGCCTGTCGGGCGACGCCTATCACGTCACTGCGCCCGATCCCGAAATGGACGGCGCCTTCCGCTCGATGAGCGCGGCGCTGAAGAAGGCGGGCATGACCCCCGCCGACATCGACTATATCAACGCGCACGGCACCTCGACGATGGCCGACACGATCGAACTCGGCGCGGTGAAGCGCCTGTTCGGCGATGCGATGGGCAACGTGTCGATGAGTTCGACCAAATCGGCGATCGGCCACCTGCTCGGCGGCGCCGGCGCGGTCGAGACGATCTTCTGCATCCTCGCGATCCGCGACCAGGTCGTTCCGCCGACGCTGAACCTCGACAATCCCGACGAAGGCACCGAAGGCGCCGACCTCGTCCCCAAGGTCGCGAAGAAGCGCAAGGTCAAGGCCGCGCTCAACAACAGCTTCGGTTTCGGCGGCACCAACGCCAGCCTGATCGTCAAGGCGGTCGAGGACTGATCCATGCGCTGGCTGCTTGCAGCCCTGATGGCACTGATGCTCGCCGCCTGCTCGGGCGGTGCGCCGAAGGATGCCGAGGTCGTGATCCCCGAGGGCGCGAGCATCGCCAAGGCGGGCGACATCCTCGAAAAGGCCGGTGTCGTCTCGGCGTCGAGCTTCCGCAACGAGGCGCGCTTCTTCGGCTCGTCGGACCCGATCAAGCCCGGCGAGTATAAGGTCGAGAAGGGGATGGACGCGGGCGACATCCTCGAACTGCTCCAGTCGGGCAAGACGATCCAGCGTCTCGTGATGATCCCCGAGGGTATGCCCTCGATCATGGTCTGGGACCGGCTAATGGCCGAGAAACGGCTGAAGGGTGAAATCCCCGTGCCCGCCGAGGGTAGCATCCTGCCCGACTCCTATGCCTTCGCCACCGGCGAAACGCGCGCCGCGGTGGTGAAGCGCATGCAGGCGGCGATGGACAAGGCCTTCGACGAGCTCTGGAAGAAGCGCACCGCGCGCACCGCGGTCAAAGACCGCAACGAGGCGATCACGCTGGCCTCGATCGTCGAGAAAGAAACCGGCGTCGCCGCCGAACGCCGCACGGTCGCGGGGGTCTATACGAACCGCCTCGGCGTCGGCATGAAGCTCCAGGCCGATCCGACGATCATCTATCCGATCACCAAGGGCAAGCCGCTCGGCCGCCGCATCCTGCGCTCCGAGATCCAGGCGGTGAACGGCTACAACACCTACAGCATGGCGGGACTGCCGCAGGGCCCGATCGCCAACCCCGGCAAGGCGTCGATCGCCGCGGTGCTCGACCCCGAGGCGAACGACTTCCTCTTCTTCGTCGCGAAAGGCGACGGCGGCCACATCTTCGCGCGGACGCTGTCCGAGCATAATGCCAATGTCCAGCGCTGGTACCAGCTGCGCCGCGACCGCGGGGAGATAGAATAGCCGCCACAGGGAGGGAAGCCGATGCGACGCCTGTTGGGACTATCCGCTGCGGCGCTCGCGCTCGCCGCCTGCATGAGCGGCGGCGGCGCGGCCGAGAAGGCGGCGAGCGACGTCCGTTTCGAGCAGGGCCCCGGCCTCGGCGCCCCGCGCGCGACGCACCAGCTGATCGCCGCGGGCGGCGGCACCTTGCTCGCCATCGGCGGCTGCGTCGAAGCGGGCTGCGAATCCGGTCCCGCCAGCGCCACCGTCGACATCATCGAAGGGCCGGGCATGGCGGTTACCGCAACCGGGCGCCTGCTCGCGCCGCGCATCCAGCCCTCGGCGGTCGCGCTCCCCGATGGCCGGGTGCTGATCCTCGGCGGCTGGGTGAACGGCCGCGTGAGCGCCGCGACCGAAATCTTCGATCCCGCCACCGGGCGCTCGGTCGCCGGTCCCGCCCTGGCCGCGCCGCGCAACGCGCCGACCGTCGCCGCGCTCGCCGATGGCCGCATCCTGATCGCCGGTGGTTATGACGGCCGCGACGTCCGCGCCGACGCCGAAATCTTCGATCCCGCGACGGGCAAGCTGACCCGCACCGGATCGCTCGCCACCGCGCGCAGCGGCGCGACCGGCACCTTGCTCACCGACGGCCGTATCCTGATCGTCGGCGGCGGCCGCCCCGACCGCGAACCGCGCCGGGCGCTCGCCAGCGCCGAATTCTTCGACTCCGCCACCGGGCGCTTTGCTCGGGCGGGCAATCTCGCCGAAGGCCGCTACAAGCATGGCGCGGTGCGCCTCGCGAACGGCGATGTGCTCGTCGTCGGCGGCTCGGACATCCGCGACTATGGCGGCAAGCTCCGCTCGGTCGAGCGCTACGACGTCGCGGCCGGCCGCTTCGTCCCCGCCGGCCATCTCGCCGACCCACGCTTCAAGATCGGCGACGGGCTGCTGCTCCTCCCCGGCGGGCGCGTGCTCGTCGCGGCGGGTGATAGCGCGCCCGAGATTTTCGACATCGCGACCGGCACCGGCCGGCGGCTCGATTACGACCTCGGCGGCCAGTGGAATTATATGACGCTGGTCCGCGCCGATGCCCACACCGCCTTGCTCGCGGGCGGCTATCGCGAGGGGCGGATCGAGCCGACCGCGCAAAGCTGGATCGTCCATCTGCCGAAGGGATAGGGCCATGACCACCGCCAAACTCTTCCTCCACGGCGTCCCCGACAGCCCGCTGACCTGGGGACCTTTGCTCGCCGCGCTCGATCTCGGCGACACGCCCGTCGCGGTCCCGGCACTGCCCGGCTTCACCGGCCCGCTCCCCGCGGGTTTCCCTGCGACCAAGGAGGCCTATGCCGACTGGGCGGTGGGGCAGGCCGAGGCCTTGTTCGCGCAGCACGGCCCCATCGATATCGTCGGCCACGACTGGGGCGCACTGATCGCGCAGCGCGTCGCGATGCTGCGCCCCGACCTCATCCGCAGCTGGGCGATCTCGAACGCGGTGATCGAGCCCGACTATCGCGGTCACCGCCTCGCGCGCATCTGGAACACGCCGGTGCTCGGCGAGCTGTTCATGGCGCTGAGCAAGCCCGCCAAGCTCGCCGAGGGCCTCGCCGCCGCGGGCATGCCCGCCGCCATCGCGCAGGAAGAAGCAGCGCAATGGGCGAACAAGGACAAGCGCCGCGCGATCCTCAAGCTCTATCGTTCGGCCAAGGGGCTGAGCTTCGCGCACGACTGGGCGCTCGACATCGCGAAGCTGCCCGCGAAGGGTGCGCTGATCTGGGGCGAGGGCGATCCCTATGTCGATCTGTCGGTCGCGCAGCGCTATTCCGCGAACACCGGCACGCCGCTCGCGGTGGTCGAAAAGGCGGGCCATTGGGCGATCGCCGAGCGTCCCGAAGCGGTCGCCGCGGCGCTCAAAGCGCATTGGAACAGCGCCTAAGGCTCGGATAATAATATGTCATCGCCTTATACGATTATTGTTATGCAATTTATCGATTGGCGATTTTCTGCGGGATTCGCCATTTGGGCGGCGAGCGAGACAGAGTGTCCCATGGACGACGGCCATCCCCCTCCCGCTTGCCGCGCCCATCCCTGCTCATGACAGGCGATCCGGTCATCCCCCCTCCCGACCGGGTCTCTGGCGCCGCGCCCATCATCGTGACTGCGACGATGGGTGCGGCCGACCAGCGCCTCTTCGACACGCTCCGCACCGCGCATTTCCCGCCCGAGCGCAACCATCTCGCCGCGCATATCACGCTCTTCCACCAGCTCCCGCCTTCGGCGCTTACCGAGCTCGAAGGCCTGATCCGCACCCTAGCCGCCGACACGCCCCCGCCCGCGGCGCGGCTGACCGAGGTCTATTCGCTTGGGAACGGCACGGCCTTCCGCATCGACAGCCCCGCGCTGCTCGAAATCCGCGCGCGCATCGCCGATCATTTCGCCGGCATGCTCAGCGCGCAGGATCGCGGCACCCCCAAGCTCCACATCACCGTCCAGAACAAGGTGGCGGCCAAAGCCGCGCACGCGCTGCAGGCCGAACTCGCCCGCGATTTCCACCCGCGCCCCTTGGTCATCGCGGGCCTCGCCGCGCATCACTACCGCGGCGGCCCGTGGGAAAGCGCCTTCGCCCGCAATTTCCGGGGGCCGCGCAGAGGATATTGACCAGACCCCACCGCCTGCCTATAGGCGCTGCTCGCCCGCACGGGCGGCCTTTCGGGGCGGAGTAGCTCAGCAGGTTAGAGCAGCGGAATCATAATCCGCGTGTCGGGGGTTCGAGTCCCTCCTCCGCTACCATTCGAACCCCAAGAAAATCTGCGGTTTTTGCCCGAAATAGGGTCGAGAACAGGCTGCGAACGGTTTACATCCGTGTTGCGGCTTGTTGCACGCTTTTCCGTTGATTTACCCGCCCTACTTGCCTGTCCGTGCAACATGAGCGCAACACCGCTGCCACATTGAACGCTTCCGATTTTCAATCTGACATTACGGCAAATTCGGGCCGGTAGCGGTGTCGTATAGGGGCGATACACCTTTTCAGGTCGCCACCCTCAGTCGGTCTTGCCGCCGTCGATCACGGCCAGTGGCTCGGGCGGCTTCGGATCGAGGGTAGCTGCAATTTCCCTGAGCAGGTCGGCGCCCTCTATGGGATCGCACGCATTAAAATAGCGCGCATCCTGGTCCGCGACGTCGCGAAGAAGCGTCGACACGCTGCCGGGTTCGATCGATCCTTGTTCGACCAACCTGAAATAAATTGCGTAGATCGTTTGGAGCGTAGCCCACATGACCGTTTCGCCACGATAGCCGTCTGCCATAGCTTTGCTCCTGTTGCGCTAGTCGTGCACTACCCGAACCGCATATCTTCTGACATCGGTACCGCAACCCACGAGTCGACAAAGAGCTTATGAAGGTATGCATCTATGTGCGCCCTCAGCGCGATTTTTCTTCCGTTAGTGCCGAGCGGCTTAAATGTCAGGTCACCGTCTCGGATGGCCCTCCTGAGCTGCGAAACAGACAGTCGACTGTAGAGTAGCGTCTCTCGGAAGCTCAGCGCAGCCGGCCAGTCTGGCATGTCGCGGAGTTCGATGGTCATTTCGGCTTCTTGGTCCGATGCCCGCGGGTCATCCTGCGAGCTCGTCGAAGCGCTTCATCAATGGCCTGCGCTTTCGATACATCCGCAACCTTGCGCCGACGGGGAGCCGGGAACGCGATGGCCGGTTCGGGCGACGGCGTCTCATTCGTCACGCGGGCCTCGTAGGCCGCTACCTCGGTGGCCGCGATCCGGATTAGCGAGCCGAGCCGAAAGCACTTCAACTGGCCCTGGTTGATCAGCTTGCGGATCATGCTGTCGCTGCAGCCCCATCGGTCGGCCAATTGCGCGACCGAATAGGGTCGGACGTCATGCTCGGGCAGGATGTGGCTGGGCTTCTGGGTCTCGTCCGCCAATGTGCCCTCAATCTGGTTCTATCGTTGATTGGATTCGGTCGCAGTCATGTTACATCTGCCTTCGCCGGCTGACACCCCGTCTGTGAGAAGCGGGGGCCGAAAGGCAGCGTCTTGGGCTTTGGCTAAAGCGTCAGCCGGTACATATGGGGGGATCGATGACGAGCGAAATCTGGCCGCCCGCGGAATACGAGCCGCTGCTCGCCGAAATGGGGCGAATCGTCTTCAACTTCAACTCGCTCGAGCGCGTTACGCACCGTATAGTACTGATGCTGGCAACCAGAGGTAGCGAAGACCGGTCGGTCCAGATCCTGATCACGCATTTGAATAATGTGCCGGCCACCGACGCGCTGCGTTCGCTGGCGATCGACGCCTATGATGGCGCTGTTCAGGAACACGCCTTGCATCTTGCCGAGCTTTTTGACCGACTGCGTGAGTATCGCAATTTCTATGTCCACGGCTTCAAGGATATCAACCTCGGCGGGGGTGGGGCAGTTTCGACGCGCACGGCACGAAAAGGGCTGAAATACCATGATCTGCGCGTGGACCGCGAAAGCATGGCCGATCTCGCGCGATCTTTGCAGCTTGCGCATTCCTATGCCGCGAATGTCTACTGCGGGTTCGGCGAAATTCTGCTGAGCCGTCCAGAAGTCCGGGGATTGCCGGAGAAGCTTGCGCTCCCGGATAGGCTAGAGAAGCCAGCCGAAACCATTGCGCAGTGGGATGAGCGCAAGCAGCGTGAGCGCGAGGAAATTGAACGTCGGCTGGAAGATTACCGTGCGGCTATGCCGCCGAAGGCTTCGTCTCCAAAAGCCTCAGCGGCGCCCGGGCCGAACCAAGACAAGCCATAACACTTCAATCGCTAGCCGAGGCCATATCCGACACGCTGACGAATTTGTGCAAGCGGCGATGGCCTCATTTTGAGAGCAATTTGGAGATCAGTGCGGCGATCCAGGCCATACCGGCAAGGCGGATGATCGGCCCGAGCGACATCATTATGACGGCGCCGAAGGCGAGGCGCGGATGATCATGCTCGAGGAAGGCTTTCGCGGTATTGGGAATGGCAGTCGACATGGCGCACTTCTCCTTAAAAGAGAGAGAGGTGCGCCCCTGCTCCTGCGGAATATCACTCCGGCTATGAATCTCAAAGTTTCTGGTTGGCGGCGGAATCCCATCGGCTCGGCTAAGGTGTAATTCGCTCCGAAATCTGCCGACCAAAAATCCCTTGTGATATTGGAAATGCTGTCTGCCATCCATTGAGCGCGAATGCGAGCACGGAGGCTTTGATGGCTGAGACGTCCGCCTTTCCGGTCTTCATCCGGGCGGAATATGATAGCAGCGGCAATGCCTTTCGGGCGTTCGAGAAAGACGCCACGACGGCCGCCGACAGCGTTCGCCGCCGGTTCACGGCAACCTTCGACGAAATCCATCAGGTCGTCTCGAAGGCCATCTCTCGTGGTGTCGGCGCGAGCGGCAGCATCAACCTCGATACGAGCGGAATGCGGCAAGCGGTCGCCGATGCGCGGCTCGCGGAAGCGGCATTCGATGAGCTGACACGCACCGCGGCTCAACTGGCCGTCGAAACCCACGACACCAGCCAGGCGACGCGCCATTATATCCAGGCGCTCTCGGCTCAGCGCATTGAGGCTGCGCAAACCGTGTCGCAGCGAGAAGCCGATCTCGCGACGCACTCTCGTCTGCAAGCCGCGCTCGACGTCACCGCAGACAAGCAGAGCAAGCTCGCTCAAGCCTATCGCGACACGTACGCCGAGGCAGCGCGGGCAGCGCAGATTGAGATAACCCAGAGCTTGGCGAACAGCCGGATCGGCGGCACGATCGCACCGGCGATGAATTCGCGGGCCATAGATAACGGCGCTGGCTATGAAGCGCTCTCTCGCGCCGCTGCCGCCGCCGACCAGTATCAGCAGGAATTGGCCGAACTTCGTCAACAGCTCGACCCCCTTGGTGCGGAACAGGCCCGGCTGAACCAGCAGCTCGAATTTGCTGCGGAGGCTTTCAAGCGAGGCGATATCACCGCTGCTCAGTTTCAGGCACGGTCCGCTCAGCTCAATGGCTCGCTCGATCAGGTGCAGGGCGGCTCGCGAGCTGCCGCGGCGGGCATGCAAAACCTCTCGTATCAGATCCAAGACATCTTTCAGGGCATCGCACTCGGGGTCAATCCGTTTACGATCCTCGCCCAGCAGGGCGGGCAACTCGCATCATCGCTGCAGCAGATTTTTGAAGCTTCGCAACCCGTATCGGGCGCGGTGGCCGGCGCAGCTGCGTCTATGACCGGCCTGAACACGGCAACCAGTTCCGCAAAGGCGTCGACCATTCAGCTTGCCGGCGCCGACGTCGCTGCAGTGCCGGCAGTAGCGGGCCTTTCGACCGCCGCAGGCGCGCAATCGACGACCTTGGCGGGCGTGACGATCACAATGCGGGGCGCCACCGCTGCCACCCAGCAGTTCACGCTCGCTCAGAAAATTGGAGCGCTCGCCGCCGGGCCTTTGGGGGCAGCGATGATCGCGCTCGTTTCGGTTGCTGGCACCTTCGCATGGAGTATGCGAGACAGCGCCGATGCTACGACGGATGCAAAATTAGCGTCGGACAGCCTAGGCGAAGCCCAGAGCGCTCTGGGCCAAATGTTCGACCTAACCACCGGGAAGATCAAAGCGCAGAACGAATTGCTCCGCCTGAATGTTGAGCTCACCGCGATCCAGCTCCGTGCCAACGCTCTGGCCGCTGAGAAGATAGCTCAAAATGCCGAAGATGCATCGGGACAGCGCAGTTGGTCGGGATGGTTCGGCGCCAAGCGTCCTGGATCGCTTATGCAATCGCATGATACGGTGGCGCGCCGGAAATTGCAGGGCGTCATGCGCGGGCAGGTCGATGCAAGCGAGGTCGCGAAGTGGGCCGAAAAGGCCGACTTCTCCGGAGTGAATATCACCCAAGAGGATTATCTGAAGGCGCTGGCTAGCGTTGTCGAAGTCCGCCGCAATCGTGAAATTGCCGGCAAAATCGACGAGTCGATGGAGAACGGCGAACTCGACAAGATCTTCCGGCAACCAGGTAGCAAGCGCAAATCCCGTCAGGGAGGCGATTCTCAGAAGGCTGCAGACGCGTTGGCCAATTCGCTTACCGAGGCGAACGAAAGGGCGATCTCTTTGCGCGGCCAGTTCGACCGCATGCCGAGCGATATCGACAGGTCGGTCAACGCGGTCGAGGATGCCGACCAGATCATCGCGCAGATGGAAAATCGTCTTGCCGGCGGGAAGCTAACCGATGCCCAAAGGGAGGCAGCGGAGGCGACTAAGAAGGTCGCCGAAGAGGCTAAAGCCCTTGCTGAGGCAGCGCCGAACCGTCCTATGGCCGACGCGCTTGTGGCTGCCGAGGAGACGCTGTTTGCCCAGCAGCTCATCCTCGAAGGCCGTATAAACGAACGCGACACGCTGCAGGACAATCTGGAACTTGCCCGCCTGATCGGCGCGACGGACCTGTCGCAGGTCGGCGTCCTGATCAAGAAGCGGAATATCAGCGAGCAGCAGCTCGAAACCTTCTACGCTCAACAGAAGTCGCTTCGCGACCAAGAGCGCATGATGGAGCGCCTCAATCGGGCCGGCTATTCGGTCCAAGAGCAGCTCCGCGAGATCGACGGCATCCGGGGCAGCATAGAGCAAGCCATCGCGGAGGCACCGGGCAACGTGGGCGCTGCGGTCAAGAACCTGGTCGGGAACATCACCGACCAGTTCCGCCAGCTGTCCGCTCGCCAGCTCACCGACCGTCTGTTCGGCGATGTGTTCGAAGAGCTCGAGGTCGAACTACAATCGCTTACTCCCATGGGCCGGGCGACGCAGGCTTACGTGGACGGGACGGGCAAGGCCACGACAGCGCTGGCGGCCTTCACGACCCAGCTTGAGGCCGCAACAGCCGCCGCCGCGGCTAATGACAACCTGGCCATCGGGAGCAGCATGGGCGCCGGCCTGCCAATAATGTCCGGCCCTCTGCAGCGAGCAATATCGGAAATCGTCGTCACGGCGCCGATGTGGAAGACCAAACCGGCCGCTGAGGCATCTCGGAGCCAATCCGGCCTCTCCGCGGCCGACCTGTATCAGACGACCTTCACCCGCCTGTTTGAACGCTATCTCGGCAAGGGGGCTCCGCTGGCTCGCGACCTCGGTTCGATCCTGTCTGGCTATTTGCAGGCCGGGCCCGTGGGCGGCGCGATCAATGGGCTTTCTGCATTGCTCGGCGAGGGCTCTGGCATCGGTCGAGCGCTGAAAGGCCTCAGCCAGTCGCTTCCGCAGGTCGCGATGATCATGGAAGCTCAGAGCGCCATCGGGAGCCTGCTCGGCAACGACGAGATAAAGAACGGCGGCATCCTGAATCATCTCATCGGTCCCTTCGCGACTGCTATCTTTGGCAGCGCAAAGCGAGGCTCGGCATCGATCAGCGGCAACGCCGACGACTTCTCGGTCGCAGTTCGCGGCAACACCGGAAAGTATCGGAAGGCGAGCGCGTCGGCCGCCGATAGCGTAATCGAAAGCATTTGGGACATCGCCGACCGTCTCGGCGGTTATGTCGATCCCTCCCGCGGCAATGTCTCCATTGGCATTCGCAAGGGCCAATATCGCGTTGATCCCACCGGGCAAGGCCGCACCAAGGCCAAGAACGGGGTGCTCGACTTCGGGGACGATGCCGAAGCTGCGGCTCGCGCTGCCATGATCGACCTGATCAATGACGGCGTGATCCAGGGTCTTCGCGCCGGCACGCAGCGATTGATCCAGGCGGGTAAGGATCTTGATGCTCAACTGCAGAAGGCGCTCGACTTCCAGAGCGTGTTCGACCGCCTGAAGGCGCACAAGGATCCGGTCGGAGCTGCTCTGGACACACTCGACAAGGAGTTCACCCGGCTGAAGAAGATTTTCGCCGAAGCTGGGGCCACGACCGCCGAATATGCCGAACTCGAAGAGCTGTACGGCATCGAACGCGCCGCGGCGATCAAGGAAGCGAGCGAGCGCCTCACCGCCAGCCTGAAATCCCTCTACGACGACCTGACCATCGGCGACAACGGCAAGTCTCTGCGTGATCGCCTTGCTGCTGCGCAGGCCGCTTATGACCCGCTCAAGGCCCGTGTCGCCGCCGGCGACCGCACGGCCTATGACGACTTCGCGCAGGCTGCGCAGGCCCTGCTCGACATCCAGCGCCAGTTCTCCGGCTCGCAGAACGGCTATTTCGACCTGCTCAACGAGATCACCGCCCTCACGAAGCAGCGCATCGACGCTGAGACTAACATCGCCAGCATCGCGGCAAACCGCGACAGCCCGTTTACCTCGACCGGACAGGTGTCGACGGACAGCACGGCGGTGGTCGGTGCGATCGGGCAGACGAACCAGATTCTGATCGACGGCTTCCGGGCGCTGATCGCAGCGAATTCTAATGGCGCGGCGCTGCCCACCGGTTTCCTGACGCAGCGCTTCGGCTCGGCATAATAAGGAATGGGCGCATTTCGCGTAGCGATTGGCGGAGGCGAGATATGGCCGGTCACGCTCACCCTGCGCCAGAGGTCTTGGTCTAGCTCGCGCCTGTGAAGGTGTGAAGGCTCGCCCGGCCTCGAGGGGGGGGGTGCAGATTGCCGGGCGAGCCTACAGCATATTATCGCGGAGGATCGCCGGAAGTTCCTGGCGCATAACAATTTTTCGACCCTGACGGCGAAGCTCTCAAATTGAGGCCAGTTTCAGTGGCGGGAGGTTGCCGACCCGCTTACAATTTGACAGGCGATCAACAGGAGATTGCCATGTCCCCGATCATCGAAGCCGCGGCCCGCGCGCTATGCCGCCAAGCAGGCAACCCCGAGAACGCGACTAAGGACGGCAAGCCGCTGTGGCAGGACTATGTGCCCGAGGTCCGGGAAGTCCTGATTGCGGCCCGCGAGGCGAGCGACGCTATGGCTGAGGTCGGACGAGCGACCGCCTACGATCGCGTTGTCGATCTCGGCCCCGAGGATGCGAAAGTGATCTATGCGGCAATGCTGGACGCGTCGCTGTGGGATGGAGCGTGAATGACCGCTAACGACCGATTGCGGACACTGGCGGACGGCCGCATACACTCCAGATCATGACAATCGAACCTTGGCAAACGAGGGCGCCCGATCTGATCGCCGAGGTGCTCATTTATCCACCCGATGATGGCGGCAGATCAACTGCCATCCAGCCCGGCTATGGTTGTCCCTGCTTCACTGAAAAGCGGACTAGCAAGGGAGGGTGGGATGCCCGACTGCAATTGGGCGATCGCCCGTTAGAGCCGGGAACGAAGCGGCAAGTGGGCTTCGTCTTTCTTTCTTCCGAAGGTGCGGAGACAATGCGTCGAGCGCGTAAATTTTACCTGTGGGAGGGGCGCTTCATTGGGGAAGCGGTAGTCACGGACTGACGTCCGCTTCCCACCCCATTTCGGACGTCGCGCCTAGATCGGATTGAATGCCGGTACGCTCCGCCAAGCCCCACCTCCTACACGAAAAAACATGGTGACAATTCACCGACTTAGGCTAGCTATATAACCAAGTCGCAAACGCTTAGACCGCACCGAAATGGAGACTGGCATGCCCGATGATACTCGCACGGACATAGATGACCGCAAAGAGTGGAAAGCACCGGAGCTGCGCGCCACGCTACCTGCAAGACGCACGGCGGGCGGCCCGTTCGATCTGAATGATCAGGACGACGCCTTTTACTCGACTTCCTGATTTCTGCATAAAGAGAGGGCAGCCACGCCGCCTCTGGGTACGTCGGCGGGACTGCCCGAGCCGACTCGCGCCGACCCAGCCTTGCGGCCGTGCTAAGGGATAACTGCACACTCGCACCCGGTTCAAGGTAATGGCCGCTAATCGTTTGATCTCGTGGGGAGAGCATCATGAAGCGTGGACTATTTTCCGTTCTGATTCCGGTCGCTGTCGCTGGGTGCAGCGAGCCCGAAGAAGCGGCGAGCGAGCCGCGGGCCGCGACTGTCCAGGCGCCATCCGAAGAGACCGTTGTCGAGCTGGTCGCCGAGACGCACGACAGAAGCGCCGAAGTGCTGGACTAGCAGCCTTTTCGTCAGCCGTTTCAACTGTATGATGGGATGGCGACGTCCCAACCGTCGCGCGCTCGGTCCGTTCTCACTTACCGGGCAGCGGGCGGGTCAAGCGGTCGATCCCCCAAGGACGCAGCTTGGCCCGCTCGCAACTGCGGTGCGGATGACGGGCTTCATCATTCCACAGAGGCGAATATGTTCGATGCAAACGAGACGCTGAATAAGCTGACAACCGAGCAGACGGCGCGCCTGCTCGAACTGCTCGCATCCGGCAATTCGCTACCATGGATCGACATCGACGACGAATTGAGAGCGCTGAGCTTGGTCCAGCCCGGACACCGGCGCGTCGAGAACGCCACGTTGAACAACTGGGGATGGGCTGTCGCAATGATAGCCGCGCCTCCGGAAACCCCGTGAGACGATCAGGGTTCAGGAGGCGGGCCGTTCGCACTACGCAGCGCTTTGGCAGATGTTCCATGCGGTGCCCTGCGCATTTCTAAATAGGATGGCCGGGACGGTGGGGACCAACCTTTCGCCCCGGCCTGGCCGCCCGTCTTGTGGGGATCGGGGCGACCCGTACGTCAAACATACCACGCAAAGGCTAAAACGACTATTTCGCGCTGTCCCGCAGAAGTCGCATCGCCAACCGTGATGGCGGGATCGGCTTGGCGATTTTATGGCTATCAGAGATTGCGGCGTGCCGTCATTTCATGATTGTGAAGCAGCAAGTGTTAATCTGCTGTCATTCATTAGTTCATGGCAGATTATCTCGTCCGCTCAATGCACGATGTCGCGTTTCACCTTGAGCCACCCATGTGATCGAGCCCGCACGTACGGGGCATCCGCCCGCTTGATCATCACGCCCTCTTGGCCGGCCGCCCAGGCGGAATGCCCCTCTGCCTCAGCATCGGCAGCAGTGAACGCCCATGTGTCCGCGACCAGTTCGACAGCGTCGACCCCATGGCCAGCGCCGCGAGACCCCGCACGCCACTCCCATTGGGCGGCATCGGGCGCAGTCGTGGCGATCGCCCGCGCCAGCTCGGCCTTGCGACGGTGTAGGGGCATATCGCACCATCCGCGTCGCCAGTCCTCCATAGGCACGGCATCGAAGGCATGGAACACGCCGGCGTCGCCCTGACGCCATCCACGGTCATAGTGAGCCTTTGTCGCCACCAGCGTCCCGTCGACCACGAACTCGCCGTCGATCATATGCGGGGCGCCGATGGCCGCTTCGACCTCAAGCAGACGGGCAAGGATATGCGAAGTTCCCGGCATCGGCATCCCGCCTCGGGTCCACAGCCCTGGGCGACCGTTCAGGCCGGGGAAGAATAAGCAGCGGAAGCCGTCGTGCTTGCGCTCCACCATCGCGCCGGCCGGGTCGGGCATGACGCCGTTCCACCGACCCGCAAGCATGCAGAGCTCGGTCGGTCGGACCTTGGACGAAGGTGGTGAGATGGGCTGCCTCTGCATGACCGAAAGGATGACGCGCCGAGGGCGCATGGGCAACTGAAAAGTGCCGGAAATGCGGGAAAAATCGCGGGTCCTACCTAGCCGGATCGCGTACCCTATGCGCTGCGGGACCGCGATTTCGACGTCGGGCTCGGGGTTCAGGTCGTCCAATAGTTACAAGATGCAGTTAGGCCTCAGCGAATCGCAGCAGCGGATCCTATTCAGCGCGCCAGCACGGGCGATTTTCCCAATCGCTAGGGAAACCCATGGCCTCAATCTGGGCGGGCGTGCGCGTCGTGATAAGTTCCCGCACTCGGGCCGGAAAGGTTGTGTCGGGGCTTTGGTGTCGGAGAAGGCGTGCGAGTACCGCCAATGGATTATAGACGCGGTTGTCGGGCTGCAGCTGGCGACCGCTTGCGTCGATGGTTTCGACGACGACCAGATCGGCTTTGAAGCGCCTGATATAGGGGATGCGTTTCACCGTGTGCCGGTTCCACACCCGCCCGTGGTGCGCGCAGATGTTCCGGATGTACGACAGGAGCTGAAGCGTGCCTTCGAGCGCCTCCCGCGTCGGAAGCCCCAGATCCGACGCCACAGCAGATTTGACGCGGGGGTCTCGCGTGGCAGCGAACCATTTTGACAACTCGCCAAACGTCATCAGCTCCGTGACCACCCAGAGAGGCGGCAAAAAAGGCTCGGTGTATTTGCGGCGATAATGATCGACGAAGACTTCCTTGCTCGCCTCTGCCCGCGTCGCCAGAGACGACAGCAGGATGACATGATCGTACCCGGACTGGAACGCTCCGGCATCGAGATGGGCGTGCGCGCCGTGCGCGAGAGAGAGACGATTCGTCCATCGGGAGCGGAGAGCGATTTCGACCCGCTCGATGGCTTCCATTATTAGCAGCCGAAGTTTGCGATCGAACATATATGCATCGGCAATGATGTCGAAGGTCGTGCCATCGCGAAATGTCTTCGACCTGGTTGCCGGCGCTATTGCGGGGATTTCGAAGGGCAGCCAATACGCGCTCAGCCGATAGTAACCGACTGTCTCAAGCCAGCGCCGCATCAGCTCCGTGTCGCCATGCATCCCGCGGTCGCGCAGCATGCCGATTTGTTCGTCGATGGTCGTTGCTGGTTTGCCGTAAAGCATAGAGCCTCCCCGGTTACCCGGAGAGGCTCCATAAAGTAACCCCCCGGTATTGAGCAAGCCGAAGCTCTAGGCCTGGGGGGTGTTGTTGCGGCCTATGTACGCATGGAAGTTCTAATCGTCAATGAACAGCTAAAGGCCGGTGCCGGGTGCGGCCGCCGACGGCCGTTGAACGGCCGCTGCGCGATCAATGTCGGCCGATGCCGGTCTGTCCTTGGCCGGCACGAAATGGTTGGCAAAATCCCGCGGCTTGCCGTGGTTCGGATCATATTCCTCGAAGACCTCTGCAGCTTGTCGCGCCGTGACGGCATCGTCCCGCGAAATGAAGCTCCCGAGACTCCGGATACCTGACGTCGTGCGAATGCTGGCCTGCCAGCGCTGTGTACGGCGGTGCCAATGGACACCCGCATGACCTGATGTGTTGATCTTCGACAACTTGCAGTTTCGGAGACAGGTCCGGTGATCCACGTCGCGCAAATTGTCGATGCGGTTGTCGCGGCGATCCCCATTTCGGTGGTTTATCTCGAGCATCGGCCACTTTCCATGGTGGATCGCCCACGCCACGCGATGCGCCTTCAAATACCGACCGGCGATCGGGCCATGATAATATCCATATCCGTCGATGCCGATCAGCGCCGGCTTGCCAGCATATTGGCCATTCCAGCACGCGCACGATTTGCGTCTCGCGGCCTCCGTCGCGCCGCCGATCATGTCCGGCGTGCGGGGCAGCCAGGTGAGCACGCCGGTAGCGGGGTCGTAGATGACCACGCGGCGGAGGAACTCGATCGAGGGGAGGGGATTCGGCATGGCTCAGCTCCTTGCTGGCATCTGCACCGACGAACGGTCATGGCTGGCCTGCCGGGCTGTTCGGTGCATAGAAAAAGCGGCCGATCGCCAATGAGCCAAGCGATCGGCCGCCGAGTTGCCCGAGATGCCCGATGATGCATCCCGGGCCCCGAGACCGCGCGAAAGGACGCGCGGAACTCGAAAGAGGCTTACCCCGCTGCCCGCCGCGCTGCCTGCACCGCGGTCGCCAGAAAGGCGGGAAACTTCACTTCGGGGCAGTTGGGAACCGACGGCGGCGCGCTTCCCTTATGCGCCGAGCACTTCGCCCGAATCTGGTCGAGCAGGCCCAGCACATCGGCAGGGACGTCGACCTGTTCGAACGGGAGAAATGAATGATCGCGCACCGCGACAGCGAGGACGTCGCCGAGGGCATCGGCTTCCCGCCCCCCATACCCGCCGGTCGCGAGCGCGATGGCACGGGCGGCTGCATAGTGCCGCGCGATAACGCTGATCGCCGCAGAGGCTTCGGACATCGCGTTGTCGAGCAGCGGCCGGAAGATCGGACCGACCTTCGCGCGTTCCCTGTGCTCGGTGCTGCGGATGGCGGTGTAAGTGTCCCGCTCACGAATGGCGAGGTTGGTCAGGCCGGCTGACAGGGCTTCGCGTTCCTCCTCGAGCGCGGTCCGATTGGACGAGCCGCGCGCAGCATCGCTGGCCCCCACGCCGCGGAGCAGAGCGTCGGCAACGTCGATACCCCGCGGGCTCCGAAAATTCCGCAGCTCTTCGCTGACTGCGTTTCGGCGATCGGTCGCCACCTGCCGAGCGGCCTCGATGTCCCGCAGATCTTGCGTCAGGCTTGCGTACGATTGGCCTTCCGGTTCCAGGTCGAGCTGGTCGACCTCCCGAGCTACATCGGCGATGAGGCTGGTTTTCATGATGATCACTCCGTTCAATTGGGGGTGGCATGCGACACGGACGCCCAAGCGCGATCCCAGAGCGCATCGCTTCGACCGCCAGCAGCCGACGGTTCGCTCTGGCCTCCATCGCCTTTGCGGGGGACCGCAGCGAGCGCGGCTTTCATTTCTTCGCGCCCGATATTTTCGGCAGCGGCGCGCTGACCGTCGGTGAGGGACGGCAGTACGGCTGCTGGCCTCGTGGCTAGTATCTTGAGGATGCCCGACGCGGGGACGCTGGCGAATTCGTCATTGGCCAGCAGCTGCAGCGCCGCGTCTTCCTTGCCCTTCATCGCGGGGCTCGACAGGACGGCGCGCGCCACAGTTTGCAGGCGCGTCGGCGCTGATACGGCGACCCGCGGCTTTACGGCCGACGACGAACGATTATTCGCCGGGGCCGGCGCCGTGGATGCGCGCTGACGACGATTCATGCTGCGATAGGACCCCTTCTGGCGGGCGGTGAGCTCGCGGAGGCCGCTGCGGAAGTCCGCCGTCTCCTGATCGGTCATCATTTCAGTTACCCCTTCCAGAGTATGCGCGCGCCCACACGGCGTCGGCGCGCTCGGTTTTCGATTGCGCAGCTGCCCGGTCTGCGGGCGCTTTTTCAGATGCGGACTTAGGCGTACTGCGGTCGATTGCCGCACGCGCTCTGCTCCAGACATCATCGGCGACGCGCGCTCGCCGGTCTTTCGTGAGGTGCGCCACGATCTCGGCGTTCGAATGGCCCTGCTGGAGCAGCGTTATAGCTTCGCTGGCGCGGCCGACCACAGCGGGATGCTTCGCCAGCTCGGCGAGGCGGGCTTCCGTGCGAGCATAACCGCGGACGTATGCGGAGACGGCCTTCTTGCCCATCGCGGCGACGTCCGGGGGGACAATCATTGCGGGCTTCGTCGGCGCGCTGGTAGCGGCCTTCGGTTTAGCAGGGACCGCAGCGGGAGGCGGGGTCGTCGCCGAGGGCATGGTCGCCCCGAGGCGGCGAGCGGGGGTTCGATCGCGCGCGGCGGTCTGAATTTTGGCAAGGGCTGCTTGAAGCCCGGCAAATCGTCTGGGTTGAGCTGTCATTGGTCAATTCCTTTCGGGGTGCGCACCGCCGAGACGCGGGGGCAGGGTGATCGGGTGAGCCGCTCGGTAGGCGGCAAAATCAGCGCGGCGCCAAAGCTCGTCGACGGCCTGGCGCAGCATCGTGGGCCCGGGACGCCCGAAAGCACCGATGAAGCCCGTGTCGCGGAAGAACGGTCTGCTATGAGGCGTTGACGCGATCCAGCCTGCCATGGCGCTTGGGAGATCAGCGCTTGGCTTCACGGGCTTTCGCCTCCAGAAAGTCGGCCGTCGCTCGCGCGAATTTCGCTGCGATTGCCGTCGTGCGGGCGCGAGCCGTAGCCGCCGCGTCGTCGACTTCTCGCTGCAGACCGGCGACAATGATGGCTCGCCCGACGGTGAGCAGGCCTTCTACCGTGGCCTGCTGCTCCCTTTCGGCCACCCGGGCTTGAAGGAGTTGGGCCGCGGCGCCGAGCTCGGCATCGGTCGTGTCAGCGAAGCGCGCCTGATATTCGGGATGTGCCCAGAAGGGCGAATGCTGGTTGTTCGCCTCTGCCCAATCGGCCAGCGCCTGCGCTCGCTGCAGGCTCTCTGCGCTCAATGCGGCAGGCATATCAGGCAATCCTCGCGTCGATCGCGTTGTCGAGCAGATCGTCGAGTGCCTGGGCGGGGATCAGGACGCGGCGGCCGATCCGGCGAGCACTGAGCCGGCCATCTCGCACGAGATTGTGGATCTGCGATTTCGAGAGCGACGAGGCTTCTGCCGCTTCACGGACGCTGAACGCCCTTTTGGCAATCGGGTTATGCATTTCGCTGCTCCATGTGCGGAATGTGCGCCATGGATGCAGGAACCGGGCGGGTCTGTCACAAGGGGTGATTGACCGATTTTTTCGGGGGCGAATTATCCCTTAGGCGAGGTCGATTATGTAGGTTGGATATCGAATGGGCTTCTCAAGTCCCCGGGGCCCTTCGGGCAGGTCGCGCGTGCGCGCCTCCTTAACCGTCTCGCGAAGGTTGGGAGCCCTTTCCCCCGTGGCCAGCCGGATCGTCCTATCGAAAAAATCCGGCCATGGCCCGAGGTCAGCGGCGCCCTCGTAGTCGTTCACGTGCGGCTCCCAAGAAAAAGCAGCTCGGAAGATCGGCGAGATGTAGCGAGCGCGCCGGATCCGAAGTTCCTTAGCGTTTGAAGCTCTCCATTTGTGTAGGTCGGGCTGCAAGCTCCCCGCGGCTGCGAAGAGAAACTCAGCGGTCGCCCGGGAATAGCCGATGTTTTTGAGGATTATCCGCCAGCCCGCTTCGCCGACGAGCTGCTTTACCGCTTCATCCTCGGGCATACCCAACGCGTTTAGCCTGTCCGCACAGTCTTCAACGACGCGAGCGAGGTCCAATAGGTTGTCGCGCGTCATAGCGGCCCCCTGTACCCTGTCCGGCATACCTGGGATCCGCGCGTCCACAATCGCGAAGGCGCGCCGAACAGCTGTCGTGAGCCAGTCTAGCGAGCGGCCGGCGGCAAGCTCTAATCGGAATCCTTCCAGCGCGGCCGCCATGGCGTCCGGGGTGACGTGCAGAAAATTCTGATCGCCGCACCAATGCCAGGTTTCCCCCCGTTCCCACTCGGCGTCGAGCCAACGTTGCACCCCGACAGGGAGTGGGTCGGGCAGATTAATCACAGCGACCCTCGCAGCATCGCAGTCGTTACGACGAGCTCGGCGCGCGTCAGATCGCCAAATGCTTCGCGAAACCCCGGCTCGACCAGCGGCGCGGAGATGTGCGGCCGCGCCTTGAGCCAATCCGCGGCGGCTACGCACCGATCGCGGCGGTGTGGGAGCAGGTGGGGCGCTGCGCCAATTTCCATCGTCACGAGACGGCGCGCCATCTCGGTTTCAGCCGCCTCCATGTCGGCAAAGCAAGCCGACGGGAAGCGAGCACCGAACTCGGAATGCTCCCGGATATCCATGCTCCAAGGCAGCGTCGTCGCGAGGTCCGCGATTTGGCCGATCATCGCTCGGCGATCGTCGCGCCGGCGGCGATCTTCGTTGATGTCGATCGCATCGGTCATTGGGCGAGTTCCGGATCCATGTGCTCGGCGAGCGCGATGACCTCGTCGAAAGCTAGGTCGCGGATCATCCGGCGCAGGTTGGCATCGGGGCGCGGGATGAGCAACTTTTGACCGGCCCAGGCGCCGCCGGCGTCCTTCCATCGCTGCAGCCAGGTCTCGGGGTCGAACTCCCGCAATTGAGGGAGTATCGGGTCATGCTGCATCATCGGTCTCCATCTGGAATGCGCCGCGTCGGCCAAGCTCCCAATGAAGCGGGCCGCGATATTTTTCGGGGAGGTTTCGGCCCGACCGAAATTTGCTCATCGTGCCGGGAAGCATGTTGATCGCCCTCGCGATCTCCGCAGCCGATGCTCGACCGTCGTCGATCAGCCGATCGAGCGCCGCCCGCAGTTCGGCGGGGTGAGCGAAGGCATTTCCAGAGCCGGGAACATCATCCGAGGATTGCTGATCCTGGTTAACTATATGGCTTGCGGTAGGCTCAGGACGGAAACGGCCGCCAAACCCGCAGGTTTCCGTTTCTCTCGTTGCGGTAGGCTCAGTGGAAAGTTTCCATTGTGCTGCGGTAGGCTCATGACGTTTCCACGTTTCCACTGCGGTAGGCTCAAGGCTTGTATTTCCATTTCGCGGCGTCCAATTGCGCCACTCGTTGGTCGGTTGCTGCGCCGCAGATTGCCCTGTCTGAACGAACGTGAGGCGATATTCCCGGGCCTTTCGCTTGTGATGATCGGCGCCAGAAGTGCATTCGATGAAGCCCCGATCCATAAGCTCGAGCAGGGCCGCAGAGTTAGCTCGATGGTTCTGGTTGCCGAGCGCGCGCCCCAAGTTTTCTATCGAAAGGCCAATCTTGCCGTTGTTCCAGCCGGTCCAGGTTTCGAGCAGCACGAATAGGGAGGATCGAGCCCGCAGCGAGAGGCTTGCATAGGCTGGGCTGCGCAGCATGGGCCGACCGAGGAGAAAATAATCTCCCCCATGGTCGACCTTCTGCGCCGGCTCTCCACCGCCTCCCTTTTTGCCCATCAGCCGCGATCCTCGGCGTGGGCCTGCTCCAGCATCAAGGCCATGACTTCGATGCAGCCGATCGCCGCTTCCATCGGCGGCAGCAGCTTGTCTACATCTTCCCCGGTCGCCTCGAAATGGATCGCGGCCTTCTCGGCCAGCGCGAAGAATTCCATTCCGCGCGACCGATGAGCGAGAAAGGTCAGCGCCGGATTGACGCCGCCCAAAAGCGACACCGTGTCGGAACTGAGCCGGCCGCGGTGCAGCTTCATGAGCCGCTGCGCCTTGCGCTCGGGTACGCCTGCGCGCGCCAGAAAGGGCAGCCAGTGCCCGTGGCCGCATTGCTCCTTGGCCTCGCAGAGCAGGCGACCGGCATCCAATGCGTGCGTCACGGCATCGCGTTCGGCCTGCTCGGCGGCATCATTCGCGCGACGCAGGTCGTCGGCGATAGCGGTCAGGGAGTTCGTGAGGCGATCTTCGCCGGGCGCCATGCTCAGCCCTTCATCTGGGCGACGACAGGCAACCCAGTCGCCTCGCCGAGGATCTTGCCAGCCATTCGGGCGAGGGGCGCCGACGAGAAAGTGGAGGGGCCGCGGAAGCCGTCCGGTAGAGCCTCGGGTGGCAGGACGGCCAGCCGGAAGAACGGGCCGTCCTTGCTCAATACGATGTGGGGGTCGCCGATCATCAGACGTCGCACTCGTCGTCAGCCTTGCCGCCGGGATCAGAGACCGGGCATCCGGCGATATGCAAAGTGATGTCGGGATCCGCGAACCACGCGACCGGCTCGTCCTCGGCGCCATTGCCGTCTTGGTCGTCGGCATCGCCGTCGATCTCGTCCATGATGTCGATCGCGGCTTGGACGAAGCGGTTGAGCGTCTTGCGGTTGGTCATGGCAAGGGAGCGGATCAGGTCGACGTCGACCACGCCGACGGCGACCGGGGCGAGGGCCGGGCTCATGCGGCCTTCCTTTCGGCGACGATGCTCGCTTGAATTGCGTCGATCGCGTCGCGATGCGCTGTCATGTTGTCGTGCAGCAGCAACAGAAGGCAGAAAACCTCATAGTGCGCGCGGTCCTTGCCCTCGCCGACGGGCATTTCATCGTTGGCGACCCTCAGCGCCTCGGTTGTGGTGTCCAGCAGGATTGTCAGCCGCTCCAGAGCGCAGCTGGCATCATCGCACAGCGTGAAAGCGGACGGGGCAGGGGCGGGAGGTTTGCTCGGCCTTGCGGATGTGATACTGGTCGTCATAGTCGTTATCCCTCAGTGCAGGGTGTCGATCATGGCCGGCGATGAGGGTGGCGACCCCTGTCGTCGGCCGCTTCGTTTAGGCGGCCTGTGTGTCGCCCGTGAGCGCACGCTCCAACTCGGACTTTCGAAACATCAAGGTTCGCGAAGATTTGCGGATAACCGGCAAATCTCCGCGTTCGACCATCGCATAGATGAGGCGCGTAGAGAGCCCGCAGAACTCAGCGGCAGCCTTAGCGCCAACGATTATGTCATCCTTTAACATTCTTTTTACCTCCTGTGGTTATCCGATCCGGTTTAGGTATTATTTGATCCAGTTAGACATTCTTTGGTGGTCGTGCAACACATAAAACCGAATCAGATATACGGAAGCCGGGGAATGCATCTAAGCTACTCAAAAATGGTCGAAATATTCGCTTGGATGCACCGTATCTCGCCCGCCGGCATGGGGGCGTTCAAAGCGCGGCTTCGGAAGCTTCAGAGTGAGGAGGTTCCCCAAGGCTCCCGGCCTGGTAAAGGCGCAAGGGTCGATTACGACCTTCCTATGGTCGCAGAGTTGGCTATCGCTTTGGAGCTATTGCAGTCTGGGCTGTCACCGCACGACGCTGCGGCGCTGATAAAGACGAACCGCCAGGATTTTTATTCCGCATGCTTATTGGGGCTGTCGACCGATCTCGCCGAAGCAGATGATCCGTTTGTCCTAATCAGCCCCGTGGCGGTTGAGGGCTATCCTGCACAAGTCGATGGCCGTCAATTTGCGCTGCTCGGGGCCGTCTCATTCGTTACCAGGACGATGCTTGTCGACAGGTTCGCCAAGCGAGCGGTCGCGGAGCCTACATCTGGTGATTCATGGCGCTGGCTGATTTTGGATCTTCGTCGAACAACGCATTATCTTCTCGCCGCGCTAACCCGGGACGATAAAACGAGCGACGTGATTTTTGACACGGTGATTAGTGAATGGGAACGCGACGCCCCGCATCGCTCCAGCTTCAAGCGTAACCGGCTGAATAAGGTTTCCGAAATACCGCTGCCCTTGGAGGGACCGGAAAATGTCGATCCGTAAGCGCACTTGGCTCGCCCCCGACGGCACCGAACGCCAGTCCTGGCAGTGCGACTATCGCGACGCTGCCGGCAAGCGCCGCTCAAAGCAATTCGACCGCAAGCGCGACGCCGAGGCCCATCTGGACGCGGTGAAGGGCGAGCTCCGCGAAGGGACGCACGTCCACGCGAAGGACAGCATTACGGTCAGCGAGGCGGCCGACCTGCTCGTTGCCCATGCGGAGGCGAACGACCTCGAGCGCAGCACGGTCGACCGGTACCGCGCGATCGGCAATCTGCATATCAAACCGCGGATCGGGGCGAAGAAGCTTTCGGACCTCACGAAGCCGATGGTCGAGGAATTGCGGCTCGAGCTGCTCCGCGACCTCTCGCGGCCAATGGCGGGGAAGGTTCTCGCCCACCTGTCGATGATCATCAACCGCGCGATGGATCTCGGGAAGGTCGGGAAGAACGTCGCCAAGTCGGTGCGCGTGACCAAATCGAAGCGCGATGTCGAGAAGGTCGTGCCGCCCGATCGCGCCGACCTCAAAAAAATGATCAAGGCGGCGACCGACAATGAGCGCGCGCTGATCATGATGGCGATCACCACGGGCTTGCGATCATCGGAGCTGCGAGGCCTGCGGTGGGCCGATATCGACCTCAAAGGCGCCAAGGTGACAGTCAGCCAGCGTGCCGACCAGTGGGGCGTCATCGGGCCGCCGAAGAGCGAGGCAGGCCGCCGGACGATCCCCATACCGCCCCAGCTCGTCGCCGAGTTGAAGCGATGGAAGCTGAAAAGCCCGCCGTCGTCGCTCGACCTGGCGTTCCCCAGCTCGACCGGGACGCCACTGCGGCACAACAATCTGCTGCGGCGCACCTACTTCCCGCTGCAAGTCCGCGCGGGGCTCGGCGTGCCCAAGATCACCAAGGCCGGCGAGCCGATGGTCGACGAGGACGGCGCCCCTGTCCTGACCGGCAAATACGGCTTTCACCAGATGCGACACGCCGCGGCGAGCGGGTGGATCGCGAACCTGATCGACCTTAAGCGGCTCCAGGTCTGGATGGGTCACGAGAACATCGAAACAACGATCAACATCTATGGCCACCTGCTCGTTGACCAGGGCAGGGATGCCGAGCTCGCCAAGCGAGCCAGCCGGGATTTGTTCGCGTGACCGACGCAATGATCTTCGACATCGGAAAGACGCTCGCACAGCTCCTCGCGACCGCGGGCATCGCCTGGTTCACGGTCGCCGCGGCCCTGCGACGATTCAAAGCTGAAAAGACGTGGGAGCGGCGATTTGATGCCTATAGTCGGGCAGTCACCGCTCTCGGGAATATGCAAGCGGTCCTCAATCAGTGGATGCGCGATCTAGAACTTCGTGTTGAACGACCAGATTACAGCATCCAGGCGACGTCGGCGCGATATCAGGCGGCCAAGGTGGAACTTGACCAGTGCATCGCTGTCGCGCGGCTCATCCTGCCGGACGATACCTTTCAGACGCTCTCCAAGGTAAGGTCGGGATTGGACGGCATCGACCCGAGCGACGAGTACGGAACATACGACATCCACGCCAGTCTAGTTGCCAACGGGCTGCAGCAGCTCGTCGAGCAGGGCCGAGTAGCTCTGCGCTGATGCGACACGTCTGCAACATGGGGTCAAGAAACCTACGGAAAACTGCGGCCTAGCTGAGTTATCATAATCCGCGTGTCGGGGGTTCGAGTCCCTCCTCCGCTACCAACTCCCACCACATCGACATCTCGCCGCGCGGAACCCTTCGCCTTCTGCCGCGCTATCCCCGGCGATGGAACTCAATGCGCCGATACTCGTCCACTGGATCGACCTCGACCTCTTGTCGCGGCTCGGGATTGCCGCAGTGCTCGGACTGCTGCTCGGGCTCGACCGCGAGGTGCGCGGGCATGAGGCGGGGTTTCGCACGCATGGGCTGATCTGCTTCGCCGCCGCGGCGATGACGGTGTCGATGATCTCGCTCTATGGCCAGATCGGCGGCGACCGCGCCGATCCGCTGCGCATCTTCGAGGCGACGGGTGCCTTCATCGGGATCATCGGCGCGGGTCTGATCGTGTTCAGCAAGGGCGAGGTCAAGAACCTCACCACCGCGGCGCATCTGTGGCTCGCGGCGGTGATCGGGGTCGCGTGCGGCGCGGCGCAATGGCCGCTCGTCGCGATCGCCAGCGTGATCAGCTTCGTGATGCTGACCGTGCTCGGCTTCGTCGAGAGCTTCTGGGAACGGCGGCGCACGAAACCCGACGAGGAGTGAGCCCGCTCAGCCCTCGTTCGCGGCCGCGAGCCTCGCCGCGCGAATATCCTTCTTGAGCACCTTGCCGACCTTCGAACGCGGCAGGTCGGGCCAGATTTCGAGGGTCTTGGGCGCCTTGACGCTGCCGATCGCGGCCTTGACCGAGGCGATGATCTCGGCCGGGTCGGCCTGCTGTCCGGCGCGCAGCTGCACCACCGCGCAGACGCGCTCGCCCCATTTGTCGTCGGGCAGCCCGAACACCGCGCCGTCCTGCACCGCGGGATGCGCGAGCAGCGCCGCCTCGACCTCGGCCGAATAGACGTTGAAGCCGCCGGTAATGATCATGTCCTTGGCGCGATCGACGATGAAGAGGAAATTGTCGGGGTCGAGATAACCGATGTCGCCGGTGCAGTGCCAGCCGTTCACGCTGGCCTCGTCGGTCGCTTCCGGGTTCTTGTAATAGCCGTCCATGACGAGGCTGCCGCGCACGACGATCTCGCCGCGTTCGCCCTGTGGCAATTCCTGGCCCTCGCCGTCGAGGATCGCGACGCGGACGAGCGGACCGGGCCGGCCCGCCGACGACAGGCGATGCCGCGCGACCGATCCGTCGGGATTGAGGTGGTCCTTCGGCGCCATCATCGAGATCATCATCGGCGCCTCGGTCTGGCCGAAAAGCTGCGCCATCACCGGGCCAAGCTTCTCGATCGCCTCCTCGAGCCGCGCGGGCGAGATCGGCGCGGCGCCGTACCAGAAGCACTGCATTGCCGAGAGATCGGTGACCGGCAGCGCGGGGTGATCGAGCAGCATGTAGATCAAGGTCGGCGGCAGGAAGGTGTGCGTCGCGCGATGCTGCGAGGCGAGCGCGAGGAATTCGCCGATGTCGGGGTAGGGCATGATCACGACCTCGCCGCCATGCGCCATGATCGGGAAGGTGAGCACCCCCGCGGCGTGGGTGAGCGGCGCCATCGCGAGATAGACGGGGCGGTCCTCGAAGGGATAGCCCATCAGCGTCAGCGCGGTCATCGCTTCGAGGTTGCGGTTGGTCAGCATCACCCCCTTGGGGTGGCCGGTGGTGCCGCCGGTGCCGGGCAGCATCGCGAGGTCGCTGACGGGCGCCGCCGTAAAGGGACCGGCGTCGACGCCCGCCAGCCACTCGGCCAGCGACGGCGCAAAATCCTGTTCGGCGTCGAGGCAGACGAGCAAAGTCAGCTTGGGCAATTGCCCGCGCAATTCATCGACCAGATCGGCGAACTTCGAATGAAAGATCAGCGCGGTGCAGTCGAAATTGTCGAGCACATAGGCGTTTTCGGCACCCTCGTTGCGCGGGTTGATCGGGCACCACACCGCGGCGGCGCGCGAGATCGCGAAGACGCAGGCGAAGGCGGTGGGATCGTTGCCCGAGAGGATCGCGACATGCTGGCCGGGTAGAATGCCCGACGCGTTCAGCCCGCGCGCGACGCGGTGGGTCAGCGCCTGCACCTCGGCATAGGACAGGCTCATCCCGTCCATCGTCAGGCAGGGCGCATCGGCGCCGAGCGACGCCCCCTTGTCGAGCCAGTCGACCAGCCGCATCGCGCGCCCCTCCTCAGTCGTTGACCGTGACGATCGGTTTCAGCACCAGCCCGAACTGGCGCAACGTGCCGAGGATCTCGCGGTGCCCGAAGGCCTGGCACGCCGAGGCGAAGCCGGTGCGGCGGGGCGCCTGTTGGAGCAGGTTCGCGGCGGCCCAGGCCTGCATCAGCCCGGTCTGCTTGTAGTTGCAATTGCCGTGAAGCAGCACATGCACGCGGCCGAGCGGGCCCGAGGCATAGACCGAGTCGATGCTGGTGTTGAGCCGCGGATTCTCGCGGGGCGGCATGTCGCCTTGGACCGATTCCGCCATCTTGGCGAGTGCGGCTTCCTGTTCCTTGAACGGCAAAGGCTTGATGTCGGTGTCGATCATCTTGGTCATGCCCACGACATTGTCCATCACCTCGCGCGCGAAGACGCCGCCATAGACCTTGACCGTCGACACGCGCGGGTCGTTCTTGAACCACAGGGGATGCGAGGTGCCGCCCCACGGCAGGGTGAGCGCGGTGGCGTGCTGGCCGGGAACCTGGCACTCGGTCGTCGTCAGCGTCGGCCACTGCACATATTGATTGTTCTCGAGATAATACCAGTCGGCCTTGAGGATGGTGAAGATCGTCTGGACCGAGGCGTAGGTCGGGAAGCCTTTCCACAGCACCAGCATGTCGAGGGTGTCGAGCCCGGGCATCGTCTCGAGCGCGATGTTCGCGGCGATTTCGCCGGTGGTGTACATATGCGCCACACAAGGAGAGAGCAGCAGGCCTTTTTTCGCGAAGGCGTCGCCCCATTTCTCCTGCGCGAGCATCATCCAGTCCTGCTCGCCGGTGGTGTCGAGATAATGGCATCCGGCGGCGAGGCTCGCCTCGACCGTCTCGGGGCCATATTTGATGAAGGGGCCGACCATGTTGCACACGACGCTGGCGCCCTTGAACAGCTTCGTCAGCGCCTCGACATTGTGTTCGACCTCGGCGACTTCGTAGTCGGCGGTCTCGATGCCGGGGACCTTGTCCATCACCTCCTGCACGCGCTTCTTGTCGCGCCCAGCGGCGATGAACGCGATACCCAGTTCGCGCAGATATTCACAGACGAGGCGCCCGGTGTAGCCCGAGGCGCCATAGACGATGACCGGTTTCTTGCTCATAAAGTTCGTCCTGTTCTGAAGGATTTGGGTCAGACCGCGGTGTAGCCGCCGTCAACGATCAGCTCGTTGCCGCACATGTACGAAGCGTCGTCGCTCGCCAGGAACAGCAGCGGCCGCGCGATCTCGTACGGCGTCGCCATGCGTCCCATCGGGATCGCGGCGGCGGTCGCGGCGGCGAAACCCGCCGCCTCGTCGCCCAATGCGCCGACGGCATCGACGACCAGTTTGGTCTCGCAATAGCCAGGGTGGAGCGAGTTGATGCGCACCGGCCAGCCCTTGCGCGCGCAATCGACCGCCGCGGCCTTGGTGAACATCGCGACCCCGGCCTTGCTCGCGTTGTAGGCGGGGAAGAGCGGCTCGGCGACGTTCGCCGCGATCGAGGCGACGTTGACGATCGCCCCGCCGCGATCCTTCATCGACGCGATCCCCGCACGCGTGCCGAGGAAGACGCTTTCGAGGTTGACCGCCATCAGCCGCTGCCATTCGGCGAGCCCGGTGTCGACGACCGATTTCAGGAACCCCATGCCGGCGTTGTTGACGAGGATATCGAGCCCGCCGTCGCGCGCGGTGACGTCGGCGATCAAGGCGGCCCAGGCGGCTTCGTCGGCGACGTCCTGCCGCCGCGCTTCGGCCTTATGGCCTTCGCCGCGGATCGCCGCGGCCGCCGCCTCGGCTTCGTCGAGGTCGATGTCGGTGATCGTCACCGACGCGCCCTCGCGCGCGAATTCCTGCGCCGCAGCGAGGCCGATGCCGCGCGCGGCACCGGTGATCAACACGCTCTTTCCCGTAAAACGCATCATATGGATGCTCCTTGGCTCGAACAGGGGTGGGGCCGGCGGGCGGGAGGAGGATTGCCCGCCGGCCCCGGGGGCGACCCGTCAGAATTTCGCCGTCAGCTCGACCCCATAGGTGCGCGGCGTGCCGCGATTGAGGTAATCGAGCCCGAAGATGTCGATGTTGAGTCCGTAGCTGTAGTAGAATTTGTTGGTCAGATTCTTGACCCACAGGCTGGCGGCATAATTGCCATGTTCGAAGGTCAGCCGGCTGTTGACCAGCCAGTAACCGGGGTTGCCGCAGGTGATCGCGGGTCCCGCGGGGCGGACATTGCCGGGCGCGCCGGGGCGGTCGCAGGGGCTCTGGCCATAATCGCCGAAGGGGTCGAAATAATATTTGCCGGTGTAGGCCGCGTCGCCGCGCAGGGTCAGCTTGTTGTCGCCCTGGTCGAAGATGTCCCAGTCGAAGCCGGCCGAGAAGGTCGTGCGCGGGGCATTGGGGAAGGGGTTGCCGTTGACGTTGCGCGTCGGGCTCGACGGATCGGCGGGGTCGATGACATTGCCCTTATATTTGCTGCGCAGCAGGCTCATCGACGCGTCGAAGCGCAGCCAGTCGGCGGCCTGGATCGCGAGTTCGGCCTCGCCGCCATAGAGGCGCCCGTTGGCGCTGCGCGTAAAGGTCGTCGCGCCGATGACCTGCGTCACCTGGTGGTTCTTGTAGTCGTAATAGAAGCCTGCGAGGTTGAGCTGCACACGGCGGTCGAACAGCCGCATCTTGAGCCCGCCCTCATAGGCGTTGATCTGCTCGGGGCGGATATAATAGACCTGATTGGTGCCCTGATAGGCGAGGCCGTTGAAGCTGCCGCTGCGATAACCGCGGCTGTAGTTTACATAGCCCATCACATCGTCGGCGAAATCATAGCTGATGTTGACGCGGCCAGTCAGGCGGTTCGCCTTTTCATTCTGTTCGAGCGCCGGGGCGTTCGGATCATAAGGGAAAGTGTAGGGGATGGTGCTCGCGCGGATCGTCCCGCCGAGGTCGTAAAGCACGGTGCGGCCGTTCTGATATTTGACCTTGTCCATCGTGTAGCGGAGACCGACGCTGACCGTCAGCGCATCGGTCACGTCATAGCTGCCGTCGAAATAGATCGCCGCCGAGGGGCGCTTGATCGTATATTTCTGCTCGCCTTCGATCGGACCGAAGGGCGGGGCGCCCGCGGCGCGGCACGCCGCCGAGATCGCGCCGCCGAAACCGCCTCCGCCCGAATTGTTGACCTGGATGTCGGTGAGCAAAGCGATCAGCGAGCGCGCGTCGAGGAAACCATTGGGGTTGCCCGTCGGCACCGCTGCGCAGTTCGCGGGATTGGTGGGGTCGAGCGCGGGGTTGACCGCGAAGGCGGGAACGATGGCAGCGGCCTGCGGCGCCGACACCGGTGCGTTGAAGAAGCTGGTGGGGACGCCCGCACCGAGCAGGATCGGCCTCAGCACTCCGAAGAAATCGATCTCGTTGCGCGTGTCGATCTTGTCGACGCCATAATAGAGGCCCGCGACGAAGTTGAGCCGGTCGCCCTTGTAGTTCAGGCGCAGGTCTTGGTTGAAATTCTGGCTCACCGAATTGTAGCGCAGCGCGCAGACCTTGTTCGGCGATCCGTCGCAATCGAAGGGCGAGTTACGATATTTGCCGCCGTCGTAGCCGGTGATCGAGGTCAGCGAAAAATTGTCGTCGAGCTCGACCGCGATGTTGAGCGCGACCCCGCGCGACGAGGTGAAATAGCGTCCGCCGGTATCGGCGGCGACCTCGTTCTTGCCGAGCGGGGCGCCGCCGTTCTGCGCCGGGTCGAAGCGCGAATAGCCGAGCACGTCGCGGTCGCCCGCAAGCTGTCCCAGCGCATAGGGATTGGGCGCCAGCGGATTGTCGCGCGCGAAATAGCCCTTCAGATTGATGTCGATCGTGTCCGACGGTTTCCAGCGCAGCGACACGCGCCCGGCGACGGTGTTCGTCGTGCCGACGTCGCGGTTCTGCACCGGGTTGAACTGCCACCCGTCGCCCTTGGCGAAGGTGCCGGCGACGCGGATGCCCAGCTTGTCGGGGACGAGCGTCGCTTCGAGCGCGCCCTCGACCGTCTTGGTGTCGTAATTGGCGTAACCAACGGTCAGCGTGCCATTGCTCGCCCCGAGTTCGGGCTTGTTGCTGAAGAAGCTGATCGCGCCGCCGGTGGTGTTGCGGCCATAGAGCGTGCCCTGCGGCCCGCGCAGCACTTCGACGCGTTCGAGGTCGTACAGCTGCTGGCCGTGGCTGGCGCGGAAGCTCTGATAGACTTCGTCGACATAGACCCCGACCGGCGAGGCGGTGGAGGCGGAAAATTCGTTGGCGACCGACACGCCGCGCAGCGAGAAGTTCGGCTGGGTGCGGCCATAGGGCGTGGTGATCTGGAGGCTGGGGACGAAGCCCTGCAGGTCCGAGGTTTCGCTCACCCCGCGCGATTCGAGTTCCTCGCCGGCGAGCGCCGATACCGCGACGGGCACGTCCTGCAGATTCTGCGCGCGCTTCTGCGCGGTGACCACGATCTCGGCGATCCCGCCGCTCTCGGTCTCGGCGGCCGCCGCCGCGTCCTGCGCAAGCGCGGCGCCGTGCCAGCCGACCAGCATGGTCGTGGACAGGCAGGTCGCCAGAAAAGCCTTGTTGCTCATATCGTCTCTCCCACGGCTTGCGGCCCGTCGATGCGTGGCCGTCGATGGGGGAGAGGCTATGGCGGAGGCGCGGGGCGTCATAGCCGAGGCGGCGGGGGGAGCGATGGGGGGGATGCTTGCCGTCGGCGGCACATGGCTATAGCCATGGGGCTCAGATGGAGGGCGAGACATGACCATCCAACCGGGATCGAGGACCGAGGCCAAGGCGCATCTGCGCGTCGTTGGGGATCATGCCCGCGCGGCGCCGGTCCCGCCCAAATATCGCCCGCCGCGTTTCCCGTCCGATCTCGTCGGCCTCGACCGCGCCGCGCTATGGCTCGGCCGGCTGGAGCAGCGCGAGCTTGCGCTGGTGCAGGCGCCCATGGGTTACGGCAAGACAGCCTTCGCCGCCGCGCTGTTCGCCGCGGCCACGGCCGCGGGCTGGCGCACGGGCTGGGTCTCGTTCGACGCCGATGACGATGGCGCGGCGGCCAGTGCGCATGTCGCGGCGGCGGTACGCATGGCGTGCGGCCGCGTGTCGCAACCGGACGAGGCGGCTGTCGCTGTGCCCGAACTGGCAGCCGAACTGGCCGAGGCGATCGACGGCGCCGACCGCCCGCTGATGCTCGTCCTCGACGACGCCGACCGGCTCGCCAATGCGGGCGCGGCCGAGCTTCTGGGCGACTTGCTCCGCCACCCGCCCGCGCAGTTGCACCTCGTGCTGACCGGCCGCACCGCGCCCGCGGTTGCCGTCGATACGGTCGAGCGCCGCGGCATGGCGCTGCGGGTCGGCAAGACCGACCTCGCGCTCGATGACGCCGCGGCGAATGCCTTTCTCGCCGCAGCGGGAGCGATGCTCGACGCGCAGGGTTCTGCCGCGCTGCGCGGCTTGCTCGAAGGCTGGCCCGCCGGGCTCCGCCTCGCCGCGCAGCCCGGCGCGCTGGCGACGCCCGGTTACGCCGGTCTGCTCGCGCGCATCGATGCTTTCGTCGCGCCGCTGGTCGACGGCCTTCCCGATGCCACGCGGCTGTTGCTTCAGCGCTGCGCCGTCGCGCCGCGACTGGATGCCGACCTCGCCCGCCTGCTCGGCGGTGACGAAAGCAGCGGCGACCGCCTCCGCGATCTGGCAGGGCAGGAGTTGTTCGTCGAAGCCGGCGAAGACGGCGCGTCGTATCGCCTGCACCCGGCGTTTCGTGCCGTGCTGCGCCGCCGCCTCGATCGCGCCGAGCCTGGCCGCGCGCCGCAATTGCACCGCGCCGCGGCACGCCATTATTCCGCGGCGGGACGGACGGCGGAGGCAATCGATCAGGCGCTGGCCGCCACCGACTTCGAGCAGGCCGGCACGCTCATTGCCACCGCCGCGATGCCGATGATCGAAAGCGGCCATATCGATCAGGCCGGCAAATGGATCGCCGCGCTCCCCACCGAGACCATCGCCGCCATGCCCGACCTCGGTACCGCGCGCGCCTGGCTCGCGCTGCTCGGCGGGCAGGGCGAGGCCTGTTTCGAAGCCGCGGGCGCCGACGCCCCCGCGCTCGACCTGCTCCACAGCGCCTACGCCGCCGACCGGCTCGATCAGGCCATCGAGGCGTGCGACCAGCTGCTCGCCGCGCCCGGCGACCTTTCGGATTTCGCCGCGGCGATGCTGCGCGCGGCGCTCGCGCATGGGGCGCTCAAGCGCGGGCTGTTCGGGCTGGTCCACGACGCGGTACGTCCGCTGCTGCTGCGCGGTCGCGGGCGCCCACTCGATCTGCCGCTCGCGCTCGCGATCACCGCCAGAGCGGCCGCCGCGCGCGCGCAGGGTCAGCTAGCCGAGGCCGAACGCATGCTGCGCGATGTGTCGCCGAGCGCGGAACCGGGGCTGGCCACTGCGCTGGTCGACGCCGCGCTTGCGCGCTGCTGCTACGAACGCGAGGATTTCGATGCGGCCGCGTCGCTCGCCGAATGCGCGCTCCCATCGCTCGAACGCGCCTGTTTTCAGGATGCGCTGCTCAACGCCTGTCTCGTCGCGATCCGCGTCGCGGCGGGCGCCGGCCATGGCGACCGCGCCGCGGCTCTGATCGACCGCGCCGAACTCATCGCCTTCGATCGCGGCTGGGCGCCGCTCAAGGCGCTGTGCGTCGTCGAGCGCGCGCGGCTGCGGCTGCCGCAGACGATCGATCCCGAGGCGGTGGTCGCCACCGCCGACGAAGAAGCGGCGGCGCTCGATCCGCTGTCGGCGCCGGGGCGCGCCTTCGCGCTGCTCGCCGAAATGCGCGCCTATGAGGCGATTGCAGCAGGGGATCGCCCGCGGCTGACGCGCGTGGCGGCGCTGCTGCTCCAGCTCGCGTCGAGCGCCGACGATGCCGAGCTGCGCACAGCGGCAACCTTGTTCAACATATTGCCGCAGCTCAGCGGCCGCTGCGACAAGATGGTCGAATTGGAGACCGTGGGCTTCCTCAACCACGCCGCCAGCGTCGGCTTCCGCCGCACGATCGTCGACGTGCTCGATGTCACCGGGGTGCGCGCGGTACAGAATTTCTGCAGCGAGGCCTATGCCTCGGGTTGTTTCCTCGCGCTGCTGCGCCTCGCCGAGCCCTCGCGCCGCAACCCCGCGCTCGAAGGCGGGCATGGCGCCGCGCCCGGCGAGGCCTTCTCGTTCCTCACCGAGCGCGAGATCGAGATATTGAGCGCGCTCAACGCCGGCGAATCCAACAAGGAAATCGCCCGCACGCTGCAGCTCGCGCCCGAGACGGTGAAGTGGCATCTCAAGAATGTGATGCGCAAATTGCGCGCCGGGACGCGCGAGGAAGCGGTGCTCAACGCTTCGACCTTGGGGCTCAAGCTGATCGAGCCGGCCGCGCGCCACTAGTTCGGATTCGTTGCGTCGTCGTCCAGATGCTATGCGCACGACCTGCTGGGCGAGGGAGAGTCTGATGGCCGATTGTCGGAATTGCGGCGGGACGGGCACCGCGCAATGTAATGAATGCTACGGCAGCGGTAAGCGCTATGACGGAAAACCCTGCAACTATTGCAAGGGGAGCAAGCGTGGCCGTTGCTGGGAATGCGGAGGATCCGGTCGCCGGTGAAATGGCTCGCGGGATAATATGTGCCGCCAAAACCTTCGCTTAACCACATGAGTTACAGAAATATTTCGCCGATTAGTCGCATCGGTGACCGCCGACAAAGATATGGACAGGCCGGGGGGCGGTTTATATCAACGGGACTCCTGTGGATGTCGTCGGTGGAGGAGAGACAAATGGCCATTTCGCTCAACAAGAATTCGAGTGTCAGCCTGTCGAAGGAAGCCGGCGGCAGCGGGCTCACCCGCATCGCGCTCGGCGTGGGCTGGGACATGGCCCCCGCGAAGGGTTTCTTCGCCAAGCTTTCGGGCGGCAACGAACAGATCGACCTCGACGCCTCGTGCCTCGTCTTCGACGGCGGCGGCAATATCGTCGACGTCGTGTGGTTCCAGAAACTGACCAGCGACGACGGCTCGATCCGCCACAGCGGCGACAATCTCACCGGCGAGGGCGACGGCGACGACGAGACCATCATGATCGACCTGACGCGCCTGCCGTCGAACGTCGAGACTTTGGTGCTCACCGTCACCAGCTTCCGCGGCCAGACCTTCGACAAGGTCGCCAACGCCTTCGGCCGCGTCATTGACCTTTCGACCAACCGTGAGCTCGCGCGCTACGACATCAGCGAAAGCGGCAGCTATACCGGGCTGATCCTCGCGTCGCTGAAGCGCAGCGACGGCGAATGGATCTACAAGGCGCTGGGCGAACGCGCGCAGGGCGTGCATGTCCAGCAGCTCGCCGACCAGTCGCGCAGCCTGATCTGATCCGTCTTTTTCAACGATCCGCGTCGCGGCTGAACCGCGGCGGCAAGGGGGGCATCGATGCAATTGCAAAAGGGTGAAAAGCGCGGCCTCGCCGATCTCGGCGTCGGCAACCGCTGCGAAGTCGCGGTGTCCTTCGGCCTCGCGGGGGTCGACATCGCAGCCTTCGGCCTCAACGCCGAGCGCAAGATCGGCGATGACCGCTATGTCGTGCTTTTCTCCAACCCGCGCACGCCTGAGGGCGCGATCGGCCTGTCGCCCTCGTCGGACCGCGCGGTGTTCGCGGTCGACCTCGACGCGCTGCCCGCCAGCATCGACCGCATCGTCTTCACCGCGACGCACGACGACCGCTCGATCGCCGACGCCAAGCCGCTGTTGGTGTCGATCGACGGCGGCAAGGCCGAGTTCAACGTCGCCGAGCATCTCACCAACGAAAAGGCGGTGATGATGGTCGAATTCTACCGCCACAGCTCGGGCTGGAAATGCGGCACGATCGCCGCGGGCTTCGCCGGCGGGCTCGCGAGCCTGATCGGCCATTTCGGCGGCGAGGTGGCCGATGCGCCGGCTCCCGCGCCCGCCCCGGCACCTGCACCAGCCCCGGCTCCCGCGCCGGCGCCCGCTCCGGCCCCTGCACCGGCGCCAGCACCGGCGGCGCCGGTCAGCCTCAAGAAGATCACCCTCGAAAAATCGAGCCCGAGCGTCAGCCTCAAGAAGACAGGCTCGACCTTCGGCGAGATCGTGCTCAACCTCAACTGGAGCCAGCCCGAGCAGAAGCGCGGCTTCTTCGGTGGCGGGCCCAAGAATATCGACCTCGACCTCGGGGTGCTGTTCGAACTGCAGGACGGCTATAAGGGCGTCATCCAGGCGCTGGGCCGCGCCTTCGGGGACTTCCACCGCGAACCCTTCATCCAGCTGTCGGGCGACGACCGCACCGGCGCGGTGTCGGCGGGCGAGACGATCCGCGTCAACGGCCAATATTTCGACCATATCAAGCGGATCGCGGTGTTCGCGCTGATCTACGACGGGGTTCCGAACTGGAACAAGACCGACGGCATCGTGCGCATGACGATCCCCGGCCAGCCCGAGATCGAGGTCCGCCTCGACGAAGGGCGCGACAATTGCCGGCTGTGCGGCATCGCCATCCTCGATAACGAGGGCGGCAGCCTGAAGATGCAGCGCCACATGCGCTATTACCGCGACCAGAAGGAATATGCCGACGACATCGGCATCTTCCTGCGCTGGGCCGCGGGTTCGAAAGACTGATTTTTAAGGACCGCTACGGCGGGAAGGGGACGAATTTCGATGTTCAAACATTTTGGCGGCTCGCTGCTATTCACCGTGGTGGCGCTCGCATTGGGCGCCTGGTACGGCTGGGAGCTCACCGGCACGATCGACGGGGTGCTCGGCATCGTGTGGATCTGTATCGTGCTCTCGGTGCTCGAGGTCTCGCTCTCGTTCGACAACGCCGCGGTCAACGCCTCGGTGCTGAAAGACATGGACCCGGTCTGGCAGCAACGCTTCCTGACCTGGGGTATCGCGATCGCCGTGTTCGGCATGCGCATCGTCTTTCCGCTCGTCATCGTGATGGTCGCGGCGGGGCTCGGCCCGATCGAGGCGTTCAAGCTCGCGCTCAACGAACCGCAGGAATATCAGCGCATCGTCAGCGACGCGCATATCGGCCTGATGGGCTTTGGCGGCGCCTTCCTCGGCATGGTCGGCCTCAAATATTTCTTCGATTCGGACAAGGAAGTCGACTGGATCGCGGCGATCGAACGGCCGCTGGCCAAGGTCGCCGACATCGACGCAGTGGCGATCGGGCTCGTCCTGCTCGGTACCTGGCTGACCTCGACGATGCTGTCCGACGCCGACGCGCTGGTCTTCATCATCGCCGCGATCGGCGGCTTGCTCACCTTCATCGTGGTCGAGATCGTCAACCATGTGCTCGAACCCCCGACGCCGAGCACCGGCGACGTGGCGAAGGCCGGTTTCGGCGCCTTCCTCTACCTCGAAGTGCTCGACGCCAGCTTCTCGTTCGACGGCGTGATCGGCGCCTTCGCGCTCACCAACAATCTGATCATCATCGCCATCGGCCTCGGCATCGGCGCGATGTTCGTGCGTTCGATGACGATCTTCCTCGTCCGCAAGGGCACGATGTCCGAATATCGCTACCTCGAGCATGGCGCCTTCTATGCCATCCTCGCGCTGGCGGTGATCATGTACATCAACACCTTCCAGCATATTCCGGAGGTGATCACCGGGCTGATCGGTGCGGTGCTGATCGGCATCGCCTTCTGGTCCTCGGTGCGCTGGAACCGCGCCAACCCCGACGGGGACGGCGCGGACGAAGGCGAGGCCGAAACCGCGAAGGCGTGAGATAAAAGGGACGCAACATCGGGGGTGGCCGGACGGTCCGGTCATTCCAACCAGCAACGGAAAGGATGAAACTCCATGGCAATCTCTCTTTCAAAGGGCGGCAACGTCAGCCTGTCGAAGGAATCGCCCGGCCTCGACGAGGTCATGGTCGGCCTCGGCTGGGACGTCCGCGCCACCGACGGGCAGGATTTCGACCTCGACGCCTCGGCCTTCCTGCTGAAGGGCGACGGCAAGGTCCGCTCGGACGGCGACTTCTGCTTCTATAACAACAAGGACATCGGCGGCGCCGTGGTCCACCAGGGCGACAACCGCACCGGCGAAGGCGACGGCGACGACGAGCAGATCAAGATCGTGCTGTCGAAGGTCCCCGCAGACGTCGAAAAGGTCGCGGTCGCGGTTACCATCCACGACGGCGAATCGCGCGGCCAGAGCTTCGGCCAGGTCTCGAACGCCTTTATCCGCCTGGTCGACAACAAGACCGGCACCGAAATCGTGCGCTACGACCTGTCGGAAGACGCCTCGGTCGAAACCGCGATGATCCTCGGCGAAGTCTATCGCAACGCCGGCGAGTGGAAGTTCCGCGCCGTCGGCCAGGGCTTCAAGGGCGGCCTCGGCCCGCTCGCCGGAAACTATGGCGTCAACGTCGGTTGATGCGGACATGATGGAGGGACCGGCGGGCATAGGGCCGGCCGGTCCTCTCCCGGATTTTGAAAGGACGCGGACATGGCAGTGTCATTGAGCAAGGGCGGCAATGTGTCGCTCAGCAAGGAAGCGCCCGGCCTGTCGGCGGTGACCGTGGGCCTCGGCTGGGACGTGCGCCAGACCGACGGCGCAGCCTTCGACCTCGACGCCTCGGCGTTCGTCATCGGCGCCAACGACAAGGTGCTGAGCGACGCGCATTTCATCTTCTACAATAACAAGGCGTCCCCGGATGGCGCGGTCGTCTATGGCGGCGACAACCGCACCGGCGAGGGCGCGGGCGACGACGAGACGGTGAAGGTCGATTTCGGCCGCCTCGGCGCCGACGTGAAGAAGGTCGTCGTCGCGGTCACGATCCACGAGGGCCAGGAGCGCAAACAGAATTTCGGCTCGGTCTCGAACGCCTATGCACGCGTGATCAACGACGCCGACGGCAAGGAACTTGCGCGCTTCGACCTCTCCGAGGACGGCAGCATGAACACCTCGCTGATCTTCGTCGAACTCTATCGCGGCCCGCAGGGCGACATCAAGGTCAAGGCGATCGGCGAGGGCTGGGAAAGCGGTCTTTCGGGGCTCGCCGGCAGTATGGGCGTCAACCTTGGCTGATCGCGTGCCCGGTCTCTGCGGGACCGCGGTCCCGGCATGCCGGGCGCGATGATGCGCATCTGGTTCAATCGCGGTTTTTCGCTCGCGCCGATCGCGGGGCTGATGCGCGCCGCCGATCCCTCGCTCGAGGTCTGTATCAGCGTCGGGCCGCACGCGGCGCGCTATCCCGGTCCGACCGCGACGTGGATCGACGGCGGGTCGGCCGATGCGCCCGCCGACGACCGCGAGGGCTATCTCGCATGGGTGCGCGAGACGATCGCGCGCGAGGCGATCGACATCTTCATCCCGACGCGCCATCGCAAGCTCATCGCGGAAGCGGAGTTGCCGTGCCGCGTGCACCTGCCCGCCGACATGGCGACGCTCGCGCTGCTCGACGACAAATATGGCTTTGCCGAGGCGCTCGCGGGCGACGAGCATCACCTGCCCACGCATCTGGCGCAGAGCAGCGGCGAACTCGCCGACCTGCTCGCGCGCTGGCCCGACGACGGGTCGAGCCCCTGCGTCAAGCCGCGGCAGGGGGTCAACGGCCTCGGCTTCTGGCGCCTGATGGACGTCGATCCGATGGCGCATCTGAAAGACCCCGAACGCCGCCGCATCCGCGCCGAACTCTATGTCGCGGCGCTCGCCGAGCAGGAAGCGCGCGGGCCGATCGACGATATCGTCGTCATGCCCTATCTGCCGGGCCCCGAAATCTCGTTCGACATATTGGCCGATCACGGCCGCCTGCTCAAATATGCCGCGCGGACGAAGATGGCGAACGGCCACCAGCATATCGTCTCGCGCCACCCGCTCGAGGATGCGGTCGCGGCGATCGTCCGGCGCTTCGGCCTCGACGGCCTCGTCAACGCGCAGTTCCGCCGCGCGAACGACGACAGCTGGAAATTGCTCGAGATCAACGCCCGGCCCGCGGGCGGGGTCGTCTATGCCGACCAGGTAGGCTGCCGCCTCGTCGCCGACTGGGCGGGCCTGCTCACCGGACGGCTGACCCCCGAGACGATCGACCGCAGCGCGATCGACAGCGAGGTGTCCTTCACCACCGTGGTCCAGGCCGTCGCGGCATGAGGGAGGGCAGGCGATGAACAAGGCGCAACCCGGCGAACGGCTCGCGGTCGACGACAGCAGCGCGTGCACGATCCGCGTCGCCGGGCGCGGCGCCGACCGCGTCGGCATACTTGCGGTCTCGCGCGAGGGCGCCTTCCAGCCGCTCGAAAAGGGCAGCGGCGCGGGCGAGTGGACCTTGTCGGCGATGTCCGACCTCGGCGACCATGCCGAACTTTTGCTCTATATCGTCGACGACCGCAGCGGTGGCTTCGTCAACGACGCCTATCCGCTCACCGTCGATTTCGGCGGCACCAGCTACGACTTTCCCGCCCCCTTCGACCAGCTCGCCGCGGTGATCATCGCCGAGGTATATATGCGCAATGGCGCGCGCCGGGTGAAGGTCGCGAACGAAGGCTATACCTTCGGCATCGAGGCCTTCGCGCGCGCGCGCAACTTCTCGGTCGACGCGATCCCGGGGCGCCAGCGCAGCGGCGGTGGCGGCGGTTCGGGCAATCCCTGGGGCGACCACCGCCCGCCGCCGCCGCCGGGCACGTCGCTCGGCTCGGGCAGCGGCGTGCTCGTCGCGCCGGGGGTCGTCGTCACCAACGCGCATGTCATCGAAGGCGGCAACGACTTCAAACTCGGCGGCAGCAAGCAGGCACTGACGATGCTCGCGGTCGATCCGATGCACGATCTCGCGATCCTGCAGGGCGAGGTCCAGGGCACCCCGCTGCCGCTGCGCCATACGGCGCCGATCTGGCTGGGCGAGGCGGTGCTCGCCGCGGGCTATCCGCTGATGGACCTGCTCGGTAGCGACCTCAAGGTCTCGACCGGCAATGTGTCGGGGCTCAAGGGCTGGGAGGGCGACGTCGCGCGCTTCCAGTTCACCGCGCCGATCGGTTCGGGCTCGTCGGGCGGCGCGATCCTCGACGAATATGGCAACCTCGTCGGCATCACCTCCTCGTCGCTGGCGCACGGAAACCTGCGCGACCGCGGCGCGATCAGCGAGAATGTCAATTTCGGGGTCAAGGTGGCGCTGGTGCACGAGATGCTCGCCGCCTCGGGCGTCGACGTTCCGCACGGCGGCCTGTCGGAGGACAATAATCGCCGCAACGTCGTGCAGCGGCTGCGCGGCTCGGTGATCAGCATCATCGTCAGCAGCTGAGCCGGACGGTCGCCGTCATGTCCTTGCCCGACCGGCTCGAAGCCATATTCGACGGCGATGCGATCCGCTTCACCGACGGCGGCGGCATTCCGCTCGATCCCGCGCTCTACCCCGTCGCGCGCCGCGCGATGAAGGCCGAAATCGCCGAACTGCTGGCGCAGCATGTCCTCGCGCGCAACGCCGCGATCGACGCGCTGACGGCGCAGCATCACGATATCCCGGTGGGCCTGCGCGCGGCGCCGTCCGCTGCGGCCAAGCCGCAGCGCGAAGCCTATGCCAGCGACCAGGCGCATATCGAGGCAGTGATGCTCTGGCGCGCCGCCGCAGCCAATTCGGGACCTGCGACCACGGGGATCGAGGCACAATTGCTCACCGCGCTCGGCGGCCTGCAATTCCCGCGCGAGACCAACGTCGCGCTCGAACTGCGCGGCGACCGGCTGCTCCTCGACGTCGACCTGCCGGGGATCGAGGCAATGCCCACCAGCCGCTGGGTCGCCAATATCGGCTATGCGGCGCTGATCGCCCGGCCGATCCCGCCAAGGGACGTCGCGGCGCTCTATCTGGCGCATGTCGCCTCGCTGATCCTGCGCTTGATCGGGCACGGCTTTTCGGTCAGTAGCGATATCCGTTCGGTCGCGGTCTCCGCTCATACACAGCGTTGTGGATCCACCGGTCAGCTTGCCGATGAATATGTCGCGGTCGCCGAAATCGACCGCGACGGCTGGAACCAGGTCGATTGCGCCAACATAAGGGCGATCGACCCCGCGGAACTCCTGCGCCGCTTCGGGGCGAAGCTGGAGGCCGATCCGCGGGGCAGACTGAAAGTCCAGCAGCGCTTCGATTAGGGCGTGTTCGTCGTCGACTGGCCGACCGGGCCGAAACCGCCATCATGATTTCATCTTTCAAGGAAAAACTGCGTTCATGCTCCACGAGCTGTCCCAAATGACGATCATAGACCTTGCGACCGGGCGGCTGGAGCTGGTGACCGCGGAGGATGTCGACCTCGACGCCTATTGCGATTTCGCCGCGCGCGCGAACCCCAAGCGCGGCTTCCTGATCGTTTCGAAAGTCCTCGGCCGCCATCTGCCCGCGCGCCCCGCGGCGATGCGCGAAGCGATGGACGCGATGGCAGCGCGGATCGCCGCCGACCTGCCCGGCCCCGTCGCCTTCCTCGGCATGGCCGAAACCGCGACCGCGCTGGGGCAGGGGGTCTTCGCCGCCTGGCAGGCGCGACATCCGGGGCGCGAGGCCGTCTATCTGCAATCGTCGCGCCAGCGCGCCCTCGGCGCCGAGGTGATCGCGCGCTTCGAGGAAGGGCATAGCCATGCGACCTCGCACCTCGTCCAGATCGCCGACCCCGCGATCCGCAAGCTCGCGGCGTCCGCGCGGTCGCTGGTGATCGTCGACGACGAATGTTCGACCGGCAAGACCTTCGTGGCCGCCGCCGAAGCGCTGGTCGCCGCGATGCCGCTGATCGAGCGGATCGAGACCGTGTGCATCACCGACTGGAGCGACCGCGCCTATCTCGATGCGATGCCGCGCCCAAGCGCCGCGCGCGCGATCGTCGAAGGCCGGATGGACTGGACCGCCGCCGCGGTGCAGCCCGCCGTCCCCGAACTGGCGGCAGCCAGCAACGCCCCCGGGGCTGCGCCGGCATCGGGCATGGCGAGCCGCACCGGCCTGCTCGCGCCCGAGGCCGCGACCCGCGCGCCGGTCGTCGCCGTGCCGGGCGAACGCGTCCTCGTCCTCGGCGAGGGCGAGCATAGTTATGAGGCGCTGCTTGTCGCCGAAGAGGTCGAGCGCCACGGCGGCATCGCCGCGGTCCAGTGCATCACGCGCAGCCCGGCGCTGCTCGGCGGCGCGATGGCCAGCCGCTCGACCTTCGCCGACAGCTATGGCAGCGGCGCGCCCTGCTTCCTATACAATATGCTCGGCCATGCGCCCGACCGCGTCCTCGTCGTCACCGAAGTCGCCGCCGACCAACAGGCCGAGACCGAGGCCGCGCTCGCCGAACTCGGCTCCGACGTGCCGGTCGAAATCATCCTTTGCCACTATGCGGCGGAGGGCTGATCCGATGCGCCCGCTCGTCCTCACCGACCTCGACGACACGCTCTTCCAGACGATGCCCAAATGCCCGCCGGGCATGGAAGGGCTGCGCCAGATGAGCAGCCTGCTCGACGGCAGCCCCAGCGGCTTCGCGACCCCGATGCAGCAGCATTTCCTCAGCTGGCTGCAGGACGGCACCGTCGTGCCGGTGACCGCGCGCGGCCGCGACGTGCTTGCGCGCGTCGCGATCGAACAGGCGCCGGCGATCTGCTCGAACGGCGGCTGCATCGTCGGCGACGACGGCGAGATCGACCGCATCTGGCACGACCGGCTGGCGGGTGAAGCACTTCGCACCGACCCCGTCGCCGAGGTCTATCGCACAATCGCCGACCCGCTCTGCACCGTAAGTTTCCGCCACTGGATGGTCGAGGAGAATGGCCTCGACCTCTATGTCGTGATCAAGAGCAACGACCATGACGATCAGGCGCTCGCGGTGCTGGAGCAGGAACTGGCACCCCGCGTGCCGAAAGACTGGCGCTGCCACCGCAACGGCAACAATCTCGCCTATCTGCCGCCCTGGCTCAGCAAGCGCGTCGCGGTCCGCTATCTCATCGACCGCGCGCGGAACGAAGCGCCCGACCGGCCGGTGATCGGCATCGGCGACAGCGTTTCCGACGTCGGCTTCATGGACCTCTGCGACTTCGCGGTCGTGCCGACGCGCTCGCAGCTGTGGGCACAGATCATCGACGGCAACGGCTGGGTCGACTGACGCGATGACGCGCAATCCCCTCTATCTCGACACGGCCGGGCATTGGAGCTTCTCGGGCTCCTACGATCCGGACGATGTCGTCTTCCTGCTCAATCCCCGGCGGATCGAGCCGGTGGACATTGCCGAGAAGGAGCGGCTGATCCAGTCGGGCGCGCGCCATTATTCCGAAATGCTCTCGGCCGAGGCAGTGCCGGGCGATGCCTATATGCGCCTCTACCACGCCGCGCTCGCCGCCAACGCCGCGCGCGTCCACCACGATGTCGAAGCGCTCGCCGCCGCCATCGCCGCGCGCCCCGAAACCGCCGAGACTTGCGTGATCCTCTCGCTGGCACGCGCTGGCACGCCGATCGGCATCCTGCTCAAGCGCGCACTCGTCCGGCGCAGGGTCGCGGCGCATCATTATTCGATCAGCATCATCCGCGGCCGCGGCATCGACACCAACGCGCTCGCCTATGTCGCGCACCGCCACGGCACCGCCAATGCGGTCTTCGTCGACGGCTGGACGGGCAAGGGCGCGATCCGCGGCGAGCTCGACCGCTCGCTCGGCGATGGCGCCACCGGCTTCGCGCCCTTCCTCGCGGTCGTCGCCGATCCTGCGGGGGTCGCCGATCTCGCCGCGAGCTTCGACGATTATGTCATCCCCGGCGGCCTGCTCAACGGCATCGTCTCGGGGCTCGTCAGCCGCTCGGTGCTTAATGCAGACTTGGTCGGCCCGCACGATTTCCACGCCTGCCTCGCGATGCCCGAGCACGCCGAACGCGACGTCAGCCGCGCCTATATCGACGCGATCGAGGCGGCGGGTGATTGGCACGGCCGCGCCGAGCGCCCCTGGTCCGCCGATGAGGTCGCGGCGGTCCGCCAGGGCGCCGCCGACACCATCGCCGAACTCGCCGCCGAAGCCGGCGTCACCGACATCAACCGCATCAAGCCCGGCATCGCCGAAGCCACTCGCGCGATCCTGCGCCGTGTGCCAGATCATATCCATGTCCAGCGGCGCGGCGACCCCGACGTCGCGCACATCGTGCTGCTCGCCGGACAGGCGGGCGTGCCGGTGATCGAAAGAAACTTGCGGACCTATCGGGCCGTCACCATTATCAAAGACTTGGGAGCAGAGCAGCAATGAACGCGGTCGAACTGGGTGCCACCCTCTACGTCCCCGCCATCAACCCGACGGCAAAGGCGATCGCCTATGGCGCGATCGACGACCTGCGCTCGGTCGTCATCTGCCTCGAAGATTCGGTGCGCGACGATCAGGTGCCCGCGGCGACCGGGGCGCTGCAGGCGCTGCTCGCGGGCTTCGCCGAGCGCGCGCCGACGCTGTCGGTCTATATCCGCCCGCGCAATTTCCAGATGCTGACGCAATTGCTTCACATGGAGGGGATCGACCGCATCGACGGTTTCGTCCTGCCCAAGGTCACGACCCAGTCGCTGCCCGTGTGGCTCACCGCGCTGATGCACGAACATCACCGCATCATGCCGACGATCGAGGGCGAGGAGGCGTTCGACCGTGCCGCGCTCGCGCGCCTCTGCGACCAGCTCAAACCCTATGCCGAGCGCGTGTCGGCGGTGCGCATTGGCGGCAACGACATCCTCGGCTTGCTCGGCATCCGCCGCTCGCGCTACCGCACCGCCTATGACGGCCCCTTGGGCAGCGTGATCCGCGACATCACCGGCACCTTCATCCCCAACGGCTTCGGCGTCGCGGCGCCGGTGTTCGAGCATTTCTCCTCGCCCGACGTGCTCCGCCGCGAGGTCGAGCAGGATATCGAGCACGGTCTGCTCACCAAGACCGCGATCCATCCCGAGCAGATCGCGATCATCCATTCGGTCTATCGCCCCGACGCCGCCGAAATGGCCGAGGCACGCGCGATATTGAGCCAGGAGGCGCCCGCGGTGTTCGGCAGCAACGGCAGCATGTGCGAACCCGCGACCCACGCGCCCTGGGCGGGAATGATCGTACGCCGCGCGCAGGCGCATGGCGTCGCGGGGCTCGATCAGCAGGCCGACGTCCGGGTGGCATGAGCGGGCTGGACCTCGAACCCCCGGCGCCCTCGACGCCCCCCGCGCGGCCGGCGAGCGGCAGCGAGGTCGCGCTCGACGCCGCGACCGTCGCGCGGCTGAAGGCGGTCGCGCGCGAATTCGCCGGCGCCTTCGTCTCGATCGAGACGCATAGCCCCGAATTCGACAGCAAGGCCGCGCAGATCGCGGCGCTCGGCAGCCGCGAAGTGAAGTTGCTCTCCGACCAGGCGCGCGCCACCATGTCGCGCAGCACCAGCCGCGACGGCGCGGTGAGTGCGGTGCACACGCATCTCGAACGGCTGCGCGCGGTGGTCGAGCAGCTGAACCCCGGTGCCGGGGACGAATTGCTGAAGCCGCGGCGCCTGCTCGGGCTCTTTCCGTCGGGCAACCGGCTGACGAGCTATTTCGACCGCTACCGCGACGCCGAGGGCGAGATCGAAGCGGCGCTCGGCGCGCTCGCCGCGAGCCGCGACCTGCTGCTCCAGGACAATATAGCGATCGAGCGCTTCCGCGCCGCGACCTGGCCCTTGCTCGCCAGCCTCGCCGAGGCGGTCGAGATGTCGGGCCACCTCGACGCGCGGTTCGAGAAGCTCGCGTCGCAGCTCGATCATAACGACCCGAACAAGGCGCAGCGGCTGCGCTCGACCGCACTGTTCCAGGCGCGCCAGCGCCACGGCGACCTGCTCACCCAAATGGCGGTGTCGCAGCAGGGCTATGCGATGCTCGGCATCATCCAGACGAACAATATCGAGCTGATCAAGGGCATCGACCGCGCCTCGGCGACGACGATCGCCGCGCTGCAGACCGCGACCGTCGCGGCGCAGACGCTGACCAACCAGCGCATGGTCCTCTCGCGCATCGGCGGGGTCACCGCGGCGGCGGGCTCGCTGCTCGAACGCTCGGCGCAGGCGTCGGCCGACGGCAATGCCAGCTTCGCGCTCGATAGCGCCGAGGCGGCCGAGCAAGTGGCGGCGCTGCGCGCGGCCTTCGCCGACGTCACCGCCTCGGTCGATGCGCTCGATGGCCAGCATCGTTCGGCGCTGAGCACGCTTTGACCGCCTTGGAAAGCCGGGAGCGCGCGGCTATGGATGGGGCAGGATGACGGCAGCAGGCGGGAAAGAGACGCGATGAGCATGTTGCGGCGGCTCGGCCGCCTGTTCGGCGGAGAGGCGGATACGCCGCGCGGCAACCCCGCGCCGCCGCCCGCTGCGCCGCCGCCGGCCGCGACGCCCCCCGCCTTCGATTACGACGACGAACGCATCCCCAAGAGCGCCAAGGCCAAGATCGCCACCATCCTCGAATCGATCACCGCGGTCGAAAAGGCGATGGAGCGCGAACAGGTACCCAGCTTCAGCCGCGTCGACACCGGCCAGATGCGCGACGTCCACCTGCCGGGGCTGGTGCAGAGCTATATCGACGTCCCCGCCAGCCACCGCGGCGAGATTTTCCGCAAGACGGGCAAGTCGGCGAGCTTCCTGCTCGACGCCAGCCTCGACAAATTGCAGGAGCGCGTCGATTCGATGCTGCGCGACCTGGCGCAGCACGACATCGACGCCTTCACCAACAACACGCAGTTCATAAACGAACGCTATTCGGACGACGAAAACCCGTTCCGCTGACCCGAAGGAGCCTGACGATGACCGAATTTCGCAGACTGGAAGAAGCCGTCGAGGCCGGCGGGGTCCGGATCGAGAAATATCGCTTCGTCGAAAAAAGGCTGGTCACCCGCGGCATGCCGACCGCCGAGGGCGGGGTGCATTATATCGTCGAGAATACCGACATCTTCCAGCTGTGCATCAAGCTTTCGGGCGGCGCGGTGATGCTCGAGCCCGGCGCGCTGCAATATATGCACGGCAAGATCGAATCGACCGTCCAGCAGCACGAGGACAAGGGTTTCTTCGGCCGCGCGCTCGCCTCGGCGGGGACGGGCGAATCGGCCTTCGCGACCAAATTCTCGGGCCATGGCACGATCTGGACCGAGCCCGGCCGTCGCAATTTCATCATCGGCGAGATCGACGGCGACTCGCTGCTGCTCGACGATAAGGCCTTTTATGCCTGCGGCGCGGGCATCCAGCTGACGACGCACCGCCACAACACCATCGCCGGCGTGCTCGGCGGCAATGGGCTGGTGCAGCCCAAGATGAGCGGCAAGGGCGTGTTCGCGGTCGAGGCGCCGGTACCGGTCGAGGAGATCGACATCGTCGAGCTCGACGGCAGCCAGGAACTCACTGTCGACGGCGACTTCATGCTGATGTTCTCCGCCGAGCTCAGCGTCACCATCGGCCCGCTGGTCAAGGGCCTGCGCAACGCGCTGCGCAGCGGCGAGGGTTTCGTCTACAAGCTCAACGGCCGCGGCACCGCGTGGCTGATGCCGACCGCGAAGGTCAGCTAGACCATCAGAATTTCACGCTCAGGCCGGCGGTGATCCGTCGGTCGGTGAGCCCCTGGAAACACAGCAGCGCCTTATTGTTCACGCAATATTGGTTCTGGTCGCCGCGCAGCAGGTTGATCCCCTCGACCCCGACATTGATGTTGTCGGTGATGTCGTAGTTGATGCTGGCGTTGAGCTGGCCGCGCGCGCCGTTGATCAGCGGCAGGCCGAAAAAGAAGGGGTCGTTCGACACATAGCTCGACCGCCATGTGTAGCGCAGGCGCGCGTTTAGGCCGTATTTGTCGTAAAAGAGCGTCGCGTTATAGGCGTATTTCGACAGATTGGTCAGCGTGATCAGGTCGCGCGAACCCGGGAAACCCAGCTGAGTGAACACCGTCCGCGGCCCATCGGCGGCGCGATATTCGCGCGCCGATCCGCCGGTCTTCTGATAGGTGAAATTGCCGATCACGCCGAGGCCCGAGGCGAAGCCGAGCGTGTCTTCCCACGCCGACAGATCGTGCTGGAACGCGACCTCGATGCCGGTCTGCGTCGTGCTGCCCGGGACGTTGAAGGTCGAGCTGCGCGGCACGCAGATGCCGACACCCTGGATCGGGTTGTTGATGTTGCGGTTGGCGATCGGGTTGTAGATGCCGCCGCCGGGGCAGGCGGGGTCGATCGAGATGTTGAGATTGCCGTTCGCGTCGAGGTTCGGCGCTGGATCCTCCTGCCGCTGCGCAAACAAATTGGTGCGGCTCTTGTGGAAGAAGCCGATGCTGACGAGGCTCGACGGCGCGAAATAATATTCGCCCGACAGGTCGAATGACCACACCGCCTCGGGCACCAGATCGGGGTTGCCCACCGCGACCGGCGTGTTGGCGCCGGTGCCGAAGGAGAAGGAAGTCGACAGCGTGTCGAAATTGGGCCGGCGGATGTCGCGCGCGATCCCGGCGCGGACGAGCAATTTGTCGGCGGGCTCGAGCACCAGGCTGAAGCGCGGCAGCAGGAAATTATAGTCGCTCTTCGCGACCGTCTGTCCGGTGACCGCGCCGTTGGCGATATTGTTGCCGATCGACGACAGCTTGGTGTGCAGCCAGCGAAAACCCGCATTGCCGCGCACCGGCATGCCCGCGATCTCGCCCTCCATATTCGCCTGGAAATAGGCGGCGTTGGTCGTCTCCTTGATGCTGAAGAAGCCCGCAAAGGACTCGGTCGGCGTCGCGAGCGAGGCGACCGCGGGCCCCTGCGTGCGCGCGGCATTGCTCGCCGCGATCGCTTCGTTGAGCGCCGCGAGAACGCTCGCCGGATCGCGGAAGGCGAGGCCGCCGTCGATCAGCAGGAAGTCGGGGAAATACAGCTCGCGCCCGTCGGCGGCGTTGAAGTTGTTCGGCCCGGGGATCAGGATATCCGAGAAAAGGTCGCCCGACGGCCGGTTCCACGCGGTGGTGGTGTTCGTCAGGCTGACATTGTTCGAAAATTCGCTATTCTCGGCCGAGGTGCGGTTCCAGCGCCAGCCGAAATCGATCGAGGTCACGAAGGGGTTGAGGTCGCTCGTGTCGTAGGTGAAGTCGAGCCGCGCGGCGCGCTCCTCGTTATCGGTCGAATTGGCGCCCTGCGTCACCTGTTGCAGCTGGTAATTGGCGGGGTCGAGCAGCTGCGCGGTCGTCGGCGCGAAGGGGCTCGCCTGGTCGATGCCGAATTGCAGCGTGCCGCCGCGCAGGTCGAATTCGATCGGCACGCCATTGTCGATGCTGCGCCCGATCACCGGCTGCGGCCCGTTGGGGTTGATGAAGTCGAGCGTGGTCGAGAAATTCGGGAAGTCGGATTTCGAGGTCGATAGCGACAGCTCGGCGCGCAGGCTCAGCTTGTCGGTCACCTGCCATTCGGTGCCGAGGTCGAACACGCGGCTCTTGGTCACGCGCGCGCCGGTGTCGCTCGATGTGCGCAGGTTCGGGTCGATCACGGTGCCGGTCGATCCGCCGATGCCGATCGTACCCGCGAGCGCCGCTTGCACGGTGCCGAGGTCGATCGGGCCGTTGGGGCCGTCGAGCGTGCCGAAATCGACGGTTTCGAAATCCGTGTTGTTCATCGCGTCGACCACCGACGGCGTCGCGGTGCCCGAAATCTGGACGCGGTGGCTCTGCTGGCCGCGCTGCTGGTTGTTCAGCGTCGCGTCGAAATAGAATTTGAGGTCGTCATTCGGCTTCCACTCGAGCGCGGCGGTGCCGTTGTAGGTCTCATATTCGTAATTCTCGAGCCCCTGCTGCAGGAACTGAATGCGCAGGAAAGGGAAGGCCTCGGCGCTCGGCCCCGAGCCCGGCAGCACGAGCGCATCGCGGTCGACGCGTGGCTTGAACGCCGCTACGTCCTGCCGCGCATAGCTGCCGCTCACCACGATGCCGATCTCGCCGATGCCGGTGTCCCAGCGGTTGCCGAGCGTCGCCGACACGCGCGGCAGCGTCGATTTGGAAAGGTCGCTATTCTCCATCTGCGCGCGCGCCGCGATCAGTGGATCCTTGAGGTCGAGCGGGCGGATCGTGCGCAAATTGATCGTGCCGCCGACCGATCCCTCGATCGTCTGCGCGGTCGGCACCTTGGTCACCTCGACCGAGGCGATCAGCGCGGCGGGCAGATCTTCGAAGCTGATGCCCGATCGGCCGGCGCCCGAGCCGACGGTCGACACGCCGTTGATCTCGGTGCGGTTGGCGTCGGTGCCGCGGATCTGCACCGCATTGCCGACGCCGGCCTGGCGCGTGATCTGGACCCCGGTGACATTTTCCAGCACTTCGGCGAGGTTCTGGTCGGGCAGCTTGCCGATATCTTCGGCCTGGATGACCTCGACGATATTGTCCGAGGTGCGTTTCTCGCCCAGCGCGGTGGCAAGGGAGCTGCGGATGCCCGAAACGACGATCGTGTCATCGTCACTCGCGTCGGTCGCCGTACCGTCCTGCGCGGCGCTGTCCTGCGCAAAGGCGGGGACGCCGAGCAGCGCGGTCGTGCCCAGCAGCGCCGCCGCGAAATTCATCTTGCCGCGCGAAACGCGCATCAGGCTGGCCCGAATCATGTCCCTCTCCCTCCCTGGTCTTGTTTTGCGGCAAGCTCTTCCTGTCAGGCCAGTATGTCAACCCATGATTCAGACCAAAACCGGGTTGTTATTGTCATACCGCTTGTATAGACCAGTGGGCGAGAATCAGAAGATGGGTGAGGCATAGTGCGGACAAGGGCGGTTCTAACAGCAATCTTGCTGGTCTCGGCGGCGCATCCGGCGCTGGCGCGCGACCTGCTCGTCACCGATCGGGCGCAGTACAGCGCCGCGGTCAAAAAGGCGCAGCCGGGCGACAATATCGTCCTCGCCGACGGCGAGTGGCGCGATTTCCAGATCGTCTTCACCGGCACCGGCACCGCGGACAAGCCGATCGCGCTGACCGCGCAGACCAAAGGCAAAGTGCTGCTCACCGGACAGTCGAACCTGCGCATCGGTGGCCGCCACCTGCTGGTGTCGGGCCTTATCTTCAAGAACGGGTCGAGCCCGACCGGTGAAGTGATCGCCTTCCGCCGCGATTCGAAGACGCTCGCGAGCGACACCCGCGTGACCGAGGTCGTCATCGACGGTTTCAGCAAGCCCGACCGCCGTGCCGAGGATGTCTGGGTCGCGCTCTACGGCACTGGCAACCGCGTCGATCATTCGCATTTCGAAGGCAAGACCAACAGCGGGGTGACGCTCGCGGTGATCCGCCGCGCGGGCGACCCGCTCGATAACCGCCACCGCATCGATCACAATTATTTCGGCCCGCGCCCGCCCTTGGGTTCGAACGGCGGCGAGACGATCCGCATCGGCACCAGCGAGGAATCGCTGTCGGCATCGAACAGCATCGTCGAGCGCAACATCTTCGACCGCACCAGCGGCGAGGTCGAGATCGTCTCGGTCAAGTCGGGGGGCAATATCCTCCGCGAAAATCTCGTCCTCGAAGCGCAGGGCGCCTTCGTGCTGCGCCACGGCAACGGCAATATCGTCGAGCGCAACATCTTCCTCGGCAAGGGCGTCGCCGACACCGGCGGGGTGCGCGTGATCAACCGCGATCAGGTGGTGCGCGGCAATTATTTCGAGGGGCTCGCGGGCAGCTCGTTCAAGAGCGCGATCAGCGTGATGAACGGCGTGCCGAACTCGGTGATCAACCGCTATCATCAGGTCGCGAATGCGCGGATCGAGAATAACAGCATCATCGACAGCGCGCGCATCACGCTCGCCGCGGGCGCCGACGCTGAACGCTCGGCGGCGCCCGTCGACAGCAAGTTCGAGCGCAATCTGATCGTCGGGGCGAAGGGCGAGGATCCGTTCGGCGCCGAGGGCGAAATCGGCGGCATCGCGTTTGTCGGCAATGTCGAAGGGAAGGTGACCAAGCCGCTGCTCGGCGCGGGGGTCGAGCAGCGCGAGGTGACGCTCGAGCGCGCCGCCAACGGCTTGCTCTATCCGACCGACCCGGCGCTCGCCGCCGTCGGCGCGCCGCGCGACCTCCAGCCCGTGACGCGCCAAGAGGTCGGCGCCAGCTGGTACCGCGGCGACGCGCCCGAGGCGGCGTTCGGCACCGGCACCACGCACCCGCTCGCCGCGGGCGCCTCGCTCGCTGCGGCGGTGGCCGATAGCCGGGCAGGGGATACGCTTGCGCTGGCGACGGGCACCTACGAGGTCGCGGCACCGCTCGCGCTGCGCCATCGGCTGACGATCGCCGGCGCGAAGGATGCGAAGCCCGTGCTGCGCGTCGCGTCGGGGCTCGTCCGGATCGACGGCGGCGGCGGGCTGCGCCTCGAAAATCTCGAAATCGATGCGCGCGCCGCGGCGGACGAGGGCGCATTGATCGCGGTCGGCCCCGGCGCCGCGCCCAATTACGGCCTGACGCTGGGCGGCGTGTCGGTGGCGGGACCGGGCAAGGGCCGCCTCGACGGCATTGTCATGGCGCCCGGCACCTTCGCCGACGATGTGATGATCACGAACAGCGCATTCGCCGAAATGGGCGTCGTCGTCGCCGCGACCGGCGAGCAGGAGCCCAAGGGCTGGTACCCGATGGAGCGGCTGACGATCGCCGGCAGCAACTTCGCGCGCGTCGCGATGGTCGCCGATCTGCTCCGCAAGGGCACCGACGAAAGCACCTTCGGCCCCTGGTTCGCGATGACCGGATCGAGCGTCGCCGACAGTGGCGCCGACGGCGCGTCGCTGCGCATTTCGGGCGCGCAGCACGCCGAGATCGTGCAGAATAATTTCGCCAAGTCCGACGGCATCGTCGTGATCCACTCGGTCGGCGCGCCCGAGACGCGCATCGCGTCGAATGCCTTCGCCGCGACCCCCGCACCGCGCATCGAGGAACTCGCGTGGAAAGGCCCGCCGCGCGGGCTGATCGAAAATAATGTGGAGGCGCGCCGGTGACCCGCACCCTCGCGCTCCTGCTCGCTGCGGCGACGCTGGCTCCGGCCGCCGCGCAGGCGCAGACCCCGCCCGCCGCGTCGCCGCAGGCCTATGCCCCGCTCTTCGCGGGCGAGGTCGAGCGCGCGCGGCGCGACGTCGACGCCTCGATCGCGGCGGGCATCAACGTGCCCGTCCCCAAGGATCCCGGCGGCGGCTTCACCCACGAGCAGCACAAGCGCAATTACCGCGTCATTTTCGAGGGCGGCCAGCTCTTCCGCCTGACCGGCGAGGCGCGCTACCGCGACCATGTCCGCGCCATGCTGCTCGCTTATGCCGACCTCTATCCGGGGCTAGGGCCGCATCCGGCCAAGGCCAACCAGAGCGCGGGGCGCCTCTTCTGGCAGAGCCTCAACGACAGCGTCTTCCTCGTCAACGCGGTGCAGGGCTATGCCGAAATCCGTGCGTCGCTCTCGGCCTCCGACCGCCAGCGGATCGACGACAAGGTGATCCGCCCGATGGCGCATTTCCTGTCCGACGGCTCGCCCGAAGTGATCGACCGCATCCACAATCACGCGACCTGGGCCGCGGCGGGCGTCGGCCTGTCGGGCTATCTGCTCGGCGACCGCGACCTCGTCGACAAGGCGCTGCTCGGGCTCGACAAGAGCGGCAAGGCGGGCTTCCTGCGCCAGCTCGACCTGCTCTTCTCGCCCGACGGCTATTATGCCGAAGGGCCCTATTATCAGCGCTATGCGCTACAACCCTTCGTCGTATTCGCCGCCGCCATCGCGGCAAACGAACCCGAGCGCAGGATCTTCGAATATCGCGGCGGCATCGTGCTGAAGGCGATCCGCACCGCGATCGACGTCACCCACGACGGCACTTTCTTGCCGATCAACGACGCGATGCCCGACAAGAGCCTGCGCACCGAGGAACTCTATCACGCGGTCGCGATCGCCTATGGCGCGACGAAGGACCCGAGCTTCCTGTCGATCGCCGACTGGCAGGGGCGCACCGTGCTGACCCCCGCGGGGCAGGCGATGGCGGCGGATCTCGCGGCGGGCAAGGCGCAGCCCTGGCCCTTCGCCTCGCGGCTGCTCTCCGACGGGCCCGACGGCCGGCAGGGCGCGCTCGTGCTGCTGCGCACCAAGCCCGATCCCTCGGGCCCGCTGCTGGTCGCCAAGAACACGGTGCAGGGCATGGGACACGGTCATTTCGACCGCCTCGGCTGGCTCTATTATGACGAGACCGGCGCGGTGGTGACCGATTACGGCGCCGCGCGCTTCCTGAATGTCGAAGCGAAGCAGGGCGGGCGTTACCTGCCCGAGAACGACAGCTGGGCGAGCGCGACGATCGCGCACAATACGCTGGTCGTCGACGAACAAAGCCATTTCGGCGGCGACTGGAAGGTCGGCGAGAAGGTCGGCACGCGCCAGCTCGCCGCGTCGCTCGACGGCCCGACGCGCTATGCGATCGGCGAAATCGACGGCGCGTACAAGGACGTCGCCTTCCGCCGCGCGCTGCTGCTGGTCGAGGTCGATGGCCTCGCCAATCCGCTCATCCTCGATATCCTCCACCCGACTGGCAGCGGCAGGCATCGTTACGACCTGCCGCTGCATTTTTCGGGGCATATCATCGACAGCGACATCGCCTTCGACCGCAAGCTCGCCGAGCGGCCGGTGCTCGGCGCGGCCAACGGCTACCAGCATCTGTGGGTCGACGGCGAGGGGAGCAAGGCCGGCAAGGCGCGGCTGACGTGGATGCAGGGCAGCCGCTTCTACTCCTATCATATGCTGCCGCCCGCGGGCGCGCGCCTCATCGTCGCCGAGAGCGGCGCCAACGATCCCGACTTCAACCTCCGCCGCGAACCGGTGGTGATCCAGCGCGTCGACGGCGCGGGCGACGCGACCTTCGTCAGCCTGCTCGAGCCGCATGGCGCTTACGACGCGTCGGCCGAGACCGTCGTCGCGAGCAGCGCGCGCGTGACGGGGCTCGAGCATCGCCGCGAAGCCGGTGCCGATGTCGTCCTCGTCACCCTCGTCGACGGGCGCCGCATCGCGATCGCGGTCGCCGACGACGTCACCGCCGGGACGAAGCATAGCGTCACCATCGACGGCCGCACGCTGGCTTGGACCGGCCCCGTCGGCCGCCTCGACCTCGCCAAGACCGGAGCGAAGAAATGAGCAATATCAAGGGCCGCTTCCGCTGGTGCGTGATCGGACTGATCGCGCTGGCGACCGTCATCAACTATATCGACCGCAACGCGCTCGCGGTGATGTGGCCCGAGGTGTCGAAGGAAATCGGCGCCTCGAAGGAAGATTATGCGCTGCTGGTGACGATCTTCATGATCTTCTACGCCTTCGGCCAGTCGCTCTTCGGACGCATCTTCGACGCGATCGGGACCAGGATGGGCTTCACCATCTCGATCGTCTTCTGGTCGCTGTCGATCGCCGCGCATGCGCTGGTGCGCTCGATGCCGCTGCTGATGGTGCTGCGCGCGACGCTCGGTATCAGCGAGGCGGGCAACTGGCCCGGCGCAGCGAAGGCCAACGCGCTCTGGTTCCCCTCGCGCGAGCGCGCGCTGGCGCAGGGCATCTTCAACGCCGGCGCCTCGCTCGGCGGGATCGTTTCGGCGCCGCTGATCGCTTTGCTCTTCGTCCAGTTCGGCTGGCACGGCACCTTCCTGCTCATCGGCGTGCTCGGCTTCGTCTGGCTCATCCCGTGGCTCTGGTTCTACAAGGCCGATCCCGACAAGCATCCGGGGCTCAGCGAAGAAGAGCGCACCTATATCCTGACCGGGCGCACCGAGGCGGGGCGCGACGACGACCGCCGCGTGCCGCTGGGCGAACTGCTTCGCTATCGCCAGAGCTGGGGCGTGATCCTGTCGCGCTTCTTCCTCGACCCCGTCTGGTGGCTCTTCGTGTCGTGGCTGCCGATCTATCTCGCCGAAACCTTCGGCTTCGACGTCAAGCAGATCGGGCTCTTCGCCTGGGTGCCCTTCGTCGGCGCGATGCTCGGTAGCCTGTTCGGCGGCTGGCTCGCGGGGCGGATCATCGGCAAGGGCGGCGGCGTGCACAAGGCGCGGATGACGACCATCGCGATCGGCTGCGCGATCATGCTGCCCGCCCTGCTGCTGACGATCGGCGCCAGCGACCCGCTCACCGCGGTGCTGCTGATCGCCTGTATCCTCTTCGGGTTCCAGATGGCGATCGGCAATATCCAGACGCTGCCCAGCGACTATTTCGGCGGCGGCGCAGTCGGCAGCCTCGCGGGGATCAGCGGCACCGCCGCGGTCGCGGGCACGCTGATCACCACCTGGCTCGTCCCCGTGCTCACCGAGACGAGCTACGCGCCGATCTTCGCGCTCTCCGCGGCGATCGTGCCCATCTCTTTCCTGTGCTTCTGGCTGGTCGGCGGCCGCGTCGCACCGGTCACCGTCAAACCCGCCAACAATCAAGAATAAGGAAGTGCATCCAATGAATCTCCAGGGGAAAACCGCGCTCGTCACCGGCGGCGGCCGCGACATCGGCCGCTCGGTCTCGATCGCGCTCGCACGCGCCGGCGTCCGCGTCGCGATCAACTACAACAGCGGGCGCGAAGCGGCCGAAGATACCTTGAAGGCGATCGAGGACGCGGGCGGCGATGCCTTCCTGGTCCAGGCCGACGTCACCGACAGCGCCGCGGTCAAGGCGATGCTGCAAGAGGTCGGCGTTGCGTTCAGCGGCCGGCTCGACATCCTCGTCAACCTTGCGGGCGGCATGGTCGCGCGCAAGACCTTGAGCGAGATGGACGAGGCCTTTTTCGACCATGTCATGACGCTCAACCTCAAATCGGCCTTCCTCGTGCTCCAGGCGTCGCTGCCCTTCCTCGGCGAAGGCTCGGCGGTGGTGAACGTCTCGAGCCAGGCCGGCCGCGACGGCGGCGGTCCGGGCGCGTCGGTCTATGCGACCGCGAAGGGCGCGCTGATGACCTACACGCGGTCGATGGCGAAGGAACTCGGGCCGCAGGGCATCCGCGTCAACGCGGTCTGCCCCGGCCTGATCGGCACCAGCTTCCACGACATCTTCTCGAAGCCCGAGGGCCGCGCCGCGACCGCGGGCAACACGCCGCTCCGCCGCGAGGGCCATCCCGACGAGGTCGCCGACACGATCGTCTATCTCGCCTCGCCGTCGGCGAGCTTCCTCGCGGGCGTCTGCCTCGACATCAACGGCGGCCTGGCCTTCTCGTGATGCGCTGGCTTGCCGCAACCGCCGCCTGCGTGCTGCTTTCGGGCGGCGCGCAGGCGCAGACGCGCGAGCGGACCGACGCGCCGCCGCTCGAGCCGTACAAGATCATCCTCGTCGGCGACTCGACCATGGCGCCGCACAGCGGCTGGGGCGGGGCGTTCTGCGCGCATCATGTGAAGTCGTCGGTCGCGTGCCTCAACGCGGGCCGTGGCGGGCGCAGCACGCGCAGCTACCGCCAGGAGGGCGGCTGGGACATCGCGCTCGCCGAGGCGAAGGTGCCGGGTTATCGCGGCACCTGGGTGCTGATCCAGTTCGCGCACAACGACCAGTCGTCGCGCCCCGAGCGCTGGACCGACGAGACGACCGAATTCCCCGCGAACCTCAAACGCTTCGTCGAGGAGGTGAAGGCCGCGGGCGCGACCCCGGTGCTCGTCACCCCGCTGACGCGCCGCGAGTTCAAGGACGGCAAGCTTCGGAACACGCTCGCCAGCTGGTCCGACCAGGTCCGCGCCGTCGCCAAGGCGATGGACGTGCCGCTCGTCGACTTGAACGCGCTCAGCGCGGCGCAGGCTGAGGAGATGGGTGCGGAAATGGCGACCAAGCTCGCGCAAGAGCCGCCGACCGCCGAGGAACTCGCCGCGGCGAAGGCGGGCACGACGCTGACCGCGCGCCCGGCGCCCCCCGAACCCGCGCCGATCGCCGGCGACGGCGCGCGCGGGCAGGTGACGCGGAAGTTCGACTACACCCACCTCGGCGACGTCGGGGCGGAGGTCAACGCCAAGCTGGTGACGCAGGCGCTCGCGCGTGCGGTGCCGGGCCTCCGGAGCCAGCTCGTGCGCTGACAAAGTCGGTATGGCAAAATGGACTAACCAATTTGCCATACACTATTGTTGACAAATTGGCCGCCATGTTCGACAGCAGCGGCCACAAGAGAATCGATTTTCAGGGAGAGACGACGTGACTTCTCGCAATCCGATCCGCGCGCGCAGCCTGCGCGCCGCGTTGCTGGCCGGTGCCGGTTCGACGCTGCTGATCGCCGCCATGCCCGCGGCCGCGCAGGAGACCCCGGCGCCGCAGGACGAGGCGCAGGAGGAGGATGCGATCGTCGTCACCGGTATCCGCGAGACGATCCAGAATTCGATCAACACCAAGCGCGAGGAGACCGCGATCGTCGACGCCTTGTCGTCGGACGACATCGGCGACATCCCGGCGATCTCGGTGGGGCAGGCGATTCAGACGATCACCGGCGCGACGACGCACCGCGAAAAGGGCGATGCGTCCGAAATCGCGCTGCGCGGCCTCGGCCCCTTCCTGTCCAACGCGACCTTCAACGGCCGCGACGCGACCAACGGCAGCGGCGACCGCTCGGTCAATTTCAACCAGTTCCCCTCGGAGCTGGTCAACAACATCAAGATCTACAAGACCCAGCAGGCGAGCCTCGTCGAAGGCGGCGTCGCGGGGACGATCGAGATCGGCACCTTGCGTCCGCTCGACTTCGGCAAGACGCGGCTGCAGGGCGAGATCAAGGCGCAATACAACCCCTATGGCGATCGCATCACCGGCGGCTCGGGCGGCGTCGGCTGGCGCGGGACCCTGAGCTACGTCGACCAGTTCGCGAACGACACGATCGGCATCGCGATCGGCGCGCAGCGCAACGACACCAACAATCCCGAAGAAACCTATGCCGCGTCCACCACTTGGACCGCATGCCAGGCCGCGCCCGTCGTCGCGAACAACAATTGCAACGAATATACGCGCGACGAATATGGGCAGGACCTGCCCTTCTACCTCGTCCCCAACGCTTACACCTTCCGCCAGATCAGCGAGACCGACAAGCGCGACGCGATCTTCGGCGCGATCCAGTGGCAGCCGTCGGACACGCTCGATATTAACCTCGACGTCCAATATTCGAAGCGCACCTATGTCGAGAGCCGCCGCGACCTCAACCTGTCCGAGGGGCGCTATGGCCTGACCAACGTCGTCTTTGACGAGAATGGCATCGTCCAGAGCCTCAGTGGCATCAGCTCGCTGGAATCGAACGGCTCCGAACTGTCGCGCGCCGAACAATATCTCGGCGGCGGGCTGTCGGTCGAATGGCAGCCGACCGACCGGCTGACGATCAACCTCGACGGCAGCTATTCGCGCACGATCCGCAAGGAAATCGAACGCAACGTCCGCCTGCGCACCGACCCCACCGACGTCAACGGCGTGCGCACCGTGTTCAACAACATGCGCATTCCCTATACCTATTCGATCACGCCGGGCAGCTTCGTCCCGACGATCACGATCGATCCGCGCTTCGACCTCAACAACCACGACCTCTTCTGGGACGACGCGCGTTTCCGCCGCGACGAGAGCAAGCGTCGCAACGAAATCTACGCCGGACGCTTCGACGCCGCCTATGAGATGGACGGTTTCCTCAAGACGCTGTCGGCGGGCGCGCGCTGGTCGCATCTGACCTACCGCGACTATGACGTACGCAACGGCGACTTCAACCTGAACCCGCCGATCGCCGAGGATCGCCGGATCAACAATCTCTGCCGCCAGGCCTTTCCGCAGACCGATTTCCTGTCGGCGGCCGAGGGGAACAATATTCACAGCTGGGCGACCTTCGACGTCGACTGCCTGTTCCGCGAATATATGGGCAGCGAGGATCCGGGGCTTCCCGCCGACACGCGCTCGGTCGCCAACCGCGACGTCACCGAACGCACCCTCGCGGGCTATGTCATGGCCGAATATGGCGGCGATCTCGGCGCCATGCCGGTGCGCGGCAATGTCGGCGTGCGCGTCGTCAAGACCGACGTGACCTCGAACGGGCTGCGCAGCGACCTCAGCATCGTGAACAACCCCGACGGCACGATCCGCCTCGAAACCTCGGGCGATTTCGACACGGTGACGATCGAGAGCAGCAACACGCGCATCCTGCCCAGCATCAACGCGATCTTCGAGGTCGCGCCGAACACGCTGGTCCGCGCCGCGGGCTATCGCGCGATGTCGCGTCCCAATCCCAGCGCGCTCGGTGCGGGGCGTACGATCCTGCTCGAGGACGGCACCAGCTTCACCTCGGTCCAGGATGCGATCCGCAACATCACCGCCAACGGCAGCCCGCGCCTCAAGCCGCTGATGTCGTGGAACGCCGACCTCGCCTTCGAATGGTATCCGAACAAGGACAGCCTCCTCTCGGCGACGGTCTATTACAAGCAGTTCACCGGCGGCTTCCAGCCGGTGGTGTTCGACGAGGATTTCACCATCGACGGCCAGAGCGTCGCGATCCCGGTGACCCAGACGCGCAACAGCCCCGACAAGTCGCGCATCTACGGCCTCGAACTCACCGCCGCGACGCGTTTCTCCTTCCTGCCCGCACCGCTCGACGGGCTGGGCGCCAAGGTCAGCTACAATTATGCCGACTCCAATTTCGAGACGCAGGACATCCGGCTCGGCGACCAATATGACCCCGAGACCGACACGGTCAGCCCGGGCATCATCCCCGCAGCCAATATCTCGGGCTATTCGAAGCATGTGCTGTCGGCGCAGGCCTATTACGAGCTCGGCCCCGTGTCGCTGCAGGCGATCTACAATTACCGCTCGCGCTATTTCCAGGACTTCGTCGGCGGCAACAGCCAGCTGCGCTACGTCGGGCCCAGCGAGACCGTCGATTTCCGCGCCTCGCTCGACCTGATGAAGGGCGTGTCGCTGCGCTTCGAGGCGCTCAACATCTTCAACGAGCCCAAGGCGACCTATATGCCGGTCTATGGCAGCAGCCGGCAATATCATTATTACGGCGCCAAATATTTCATCGGCATCCGCGCGCGCATCTAGAAACTGATTTCGGTCATGGGCTTCAAACTTGTCATACCGGATTGTATGGACATGATGAAGTCTACAGCGGGGAGACAACAAACCATGGCCGAACGCCGCCTTTTCGAAGATGTCGCCGACACAATCCGGCGCCTGATTCTCGACGGGACCTTCCCGCCGGGGACAAGGCTGCCCGGCGAGCGCGAGCTGTCCGAGCGCTTCGACGTCAGCCGCGTGACGATCCGCGAGGCCGAGATCGCACTGCAGGCGACGGGGTGGATTCATATCCGGACGGGCGCAGGCGCCTATGTCGAGGCGGTGCTGCCCGGCGACAATGCGGTGCTGCCCAAGGTCAGCGCCTTCGAACTCACCGAGGCGCGCTCGCTGTTCGAGGCCGAGGCCGCGGCGCTCGCCGCGCCGACGATCTCGGCCGAGACGCTGGCAAAGCTCGACGACCTGCTCGCGGCGATGGCCGACGACGGCAAGAGCGAGGACGAGATCAGCGCGATCGACCGCGAGTTCCACATGACGATTGCCGCCGCCTCGAGCAACAAGGCGATCATCCATGTGATCGAAAGCCTGTGGCGCATGCGCATGGAATTGCCCGAGGTGCGCAGCAGCCATTCGCTCGTCTGCCGCAAGGACGGCGCGGCGCGGCAGGCCGAGCATGCCGACGTCGTCGCGGCGCTGCGCAAGCGCGACGCGACCGGCGCGCGGCTCGCGATGCGGCGCCACTTCAACCGCCTGATCGAATCGATGCTCGACGAGACCGAGGAACGCGCGATGGTCGAGCTGCGCCGCCAGTCGGCCGAAAGCCGCCAGCGCTACCTGCTGAGCGCCAAGCTCGCCTGATGCCCGAGGTGCCCGATCCGGCCGCGGCGCTGCTCGCCGCGCGGCTTTCGGGCCGGGCGCTCCCCGCCTTCCCGGCGCCGGTCCCGACGACCCTCGCCGACGCCTATGATATCCAGCAGCGCCTCACCGCGGCGCTCGGCGCCCCGGTGCTCGGCTGGAAGGTCGGGCGCATCCCGCCCGCGCTCATCGAGACGCTCGGCGCCGAACGCGTCGCGGGCCCGGTGCTGCGCGTCGCCGAACTGGACGGGGCGGCGGGCGCGGCGATGGTCTTCGACGGCGGCGCGGGCGCGATCGAGGCCGAGGTGATGCTTCGCCTGCGCGCCGTGCCCGATACCGCGGTGAGCGGCAGCGACGACGGCGCCCGCTGGATCGACGAGATTCGCGCGGGTTTCGAGGTCGCAAGCTCGCCCGCGCCCGACGTCCACGCCCATGCGCCGTTCGGCATCGTCGCCGACATCGGGATCAACAACGGCCTGCTGCTCGGGCCGCAACTCGATATCGCCGATTTCATGACGCTCACGGTCGAAACGCGGATCGAGGGCCAGCCGGTCGGCACCGGCCGCGCGATCGATGTGCTCGACGGGCCATGGGGTTCGCTGAATTTCCTCCTCGGCCTCCACCGCCGCGGCATCATCGAACTCGCGCCCGGCCAGTGGATCTCGGCCGGCGCGATCACGGGTGTGCATCCCATCATCATCGGCCAGCGCGCCGAGGCACGTTTCGGCGCCGCCGCGACGATCGCCTGCGCCGCGGTTCCGGAGACCGGCTTCCAGTCATGATCGCGCCCGAAGGTCCCATCGCCTGTTTCGGCGAGATCGTGTTGCGCGTTGCGGTCCCGCACGGCGAGCTGCCGCTGCAATCGGCGCGCTTCGACGCCTATGTCGGCGGCGCCGAGGCCAATGTCGCGGTCGCGCTCGCCGCGCTCGGGCGCCGGACCACGATGATCAGCGCGGTTCCCGACGGACCGATTGGCGACGGCGTGCTCGGCGAACTCCGTCGCCACGGCGTCGATGTCGCACCCGTGCTCCGCCCCGCGGGCCGCATGGGGCTCTATTACCACCTTCCCGGCGGCGCGATGCGCCCCGCCGAGGTCGTCTACGATCGCGCCGCCTCGGCCTTCGCCGAGACCAAGCGCGAGAGCTGGGACTGGGACGCGCTGCTCTCGGGCGTGGGCTGGCTGCACCTGTCGGGCGTCACCCCCGCGCTCGGCCCCGCCGGCGCCGCCGCCGCGCTCGAAGCCGCGACGCATGCGCGCGCCGCCGGGATCGGCGTCTCCTTCGACGGCAATTGGCGCGGGCGCCTCTGGGAGCGCTGGCAGCCCGACCCCGCCTCAATCCTCAAACCCATCGTCGCGCAGGCGACCCTGCTCTTCGGCAACCACCGCGACGCCGCGTTGCTGCTCGGCCGCGATTTTTCGGGCGAAGGCGCCGACCGCCGGCGCGAGGCCGCGCTCGCGTTGCTCGACGCCTTTCCGTCGCTCACCCATGTCGCCTCGACCGCGCGCGAGATCGTCGCGCCCGATACGCACCGCATCACGGCGCGCATCGATATGCGCGATGACAGCGCGACGACCGAGCCCACGCCGATCGCCCCGGTGATCGACCGCGTCGGCACCGGCGACGCCTTCGCCGCGGGGGTGCTCAACGGGCTGTGGGCGGGCAAGACGCTGACCGACGCCGCGCGCCACGGGCTCGCGCTCGCCGCGCTCAAGCACGGCCTCCGCGGCGACTTCGCTCCCTTCGGCCGCGCGGCGGTCGAGCAGGCGTCGTTCGGGACGCAGGACATCGCGCGCTAGGCGAACGCCGCGCCGACTATGGCGCCACATCCTCGGCGGGCACGAGCAGCGGCTTGCCGCTCTCGACGATATAGGTCGCGAGTTCGGCGCCGTTGACGCTTCCCGGATTGCGCGCCTTGTGCGCCACGCCAGCGGGCACGAAGAGGACCTCGCCGGCCTTGACCGTCACCGGCGCCTGGCCCTCAAGCTGATATTCGAGCGTGCCTTCGATCACGTAGATCAGTTCCTCGCCGGGATGCCGGTGCCAAGGCGCCGTCGCGCCGGGGGCGACGTCGATGCGCGCCTGGACGCTTTCGCGGCCGGGAATGGAAAGCGGGTGCCGCTGCAGGTCGGTGCGCGTCACGCCTTCGGGCGAAGCGGCGGCCAGTGCCGCGATGAGAGCAAGAAGCATGATCGGATCCTTTTCTCTAGCGCAGCGCAGCGCGGATTTCGGCCGCAGTCCGCTGCGGATCCTGGAGATGGGGATAATGGCCGGTGCCGGGAAGCACCGAAAAGGAAGCCCCGACGCGGGCCGCGAATTCGGCGCCCATCGCCGGATCGATATAGACGTCCTTGCCGCCCCAGACCACTGAAACCGGCGTCTTCAGCCGCGCGATCCGCGCCTCGAAATCGGCTTGGTCGGCCGAGAAAGCGGCGTAATAGCGGGCGAAGGCGTCGGCGGCGGTGATCGCGCCATGGCTCCAGCCCGCGGCCATGTCGGCGCGATAGGCGGGCGAAATCTCGAACTGCTCTTCGGGCGAAAGGCCGCGGCGCATCGCATTGGCGAGGATTTCGTCGCGCCCGGCATTGAACGCCGCGCGCACCGCCTCGTTCGTCGCTGGCGTCTTCAGCGCCTGCAGCCGCCCCTGCATATATTGCGGGCGATCGAGCGGCGCGAAGTCGCCGACGACGATGTGCCGCGCGATCCCGGGTTCGTCGAGCGCGGCGAGCAGCGCGGGAAGCCCGCCGATGTCGGTGGCGTAGATCACCAGCCGCGACCGGTCGATCCCGGCCTTGTCGATATAGGCGCGCAGGATGCGGGCATAGTCGCGCGGCGCATAGCCGAAATCGGCGGGACGCGGCGACTGGCCGAAGCCGGGCCAGTCGAAGGCATGGACTTCATAGTCGCTCGCGAGTTCGGCCGACACGCCCTGCCAGGCGTGGATCGTCTCGGGAAAGCCGTGGAGCAGCAGGACGGTCGCCTTGGGCGTGGCGGGGCGGACGACAAGTCGCCGCACGGCGATGTCGTCCGCGACGGCGAGTGTGCCGATTTCCGCCGTGGGCGCGGGTTCGCTTGCTGCTGCGATCGGAGACGGGCTTCCGAGAAGCAACGTGGTGGCAGCAAGGCCGGAAAGCCATTTGACCATGGTGCGATCCTTTCTCTCGTTGGGGGGCGGCCGCGCCGGAAGGCCGGCGCGGCAGCCTGCCGGGTCAAGCCGTTAGGTAGCGCGGCGCAGGGGTGTTCGCGGACAGCTCGCCCGCCATCGCCTGCCGGCTCGTCTCGAACGCGGTCCAGCGCGTTGCGTCGTGCAGGCCGGGGACGGTCGCGAACTCGCCCTGCGCCAGCCCCGCCAGCGCGGCGTCGACCATCGCGTCGGCGCGCATCACGATCTCGCCGGGCAGATGCTCGACGGGCGTCCCGGCGACGTCCCAGAAGTCGGTCGCCGTCGCGCCGGGCAGGACGACCTGCACCGTCACGCCCGTGCCTTCGAGCTCGCGGTGCAGGCTCTGGCTCAGCGCCAGCACGAACGCCTTGCTCGCGCCATAGACGCCGTTCAGCAGTTCGGGCGCGACCGCGACGATCGAGGCGATGTTGACGATCGTGCCGCGGCCGCGTGCGACGAAGGCGGGGACAGCGGCATAGGTCAGCCGCATCAGCGCCTCGACGTTGAGCGCCACCATCGCGCTCATCGTGTCGACATCGGCGTCGAGTGCGCGTGCGGTCGATCCGACCCCGGCGTTGTTGACCAAGAGGTCGATGCTGCGGTCGTTGCTGATCCGCGCCTCGACGCGGCGGAGGTCGTCGGCATGGCCGAGGTCGGCGGCGATCGTCTCGACCGCGCGGCCGGTGGCCTCGCGAATGGCACCTGCCACGCGTTCCAGCTTGTCGGCGCTGCGCGCGACCAGGATCAGATCATAACCCTGCCGCGCCAGCCGGTCGGCATAGAGGGCGCCGATACCGCCCGACGCGCCGGTGATGAGGGCGCTGCCCTTTTTCTCGTTCATCGCTTCATCCTTTCGAAAGCACCGGCCGGAAGCGGCGGTGCGGACGACAGCGATTTAGATTTGCGCCCCGGTGCGCAGTAGCCGGCGAAAGCGAGAGTCAGCCTCTCACCGGGGGCAAGGAAGCGCGATGGGGCTCAGCGACAGTCGAAGCGCGTGCACGCCTCGCGCAGCCGCGGCGCCATCCAGTCGATGAAGGCGCGCACCTTCTGCGGCATCAACCCCTGCCGCGGATAGACGATATGCACCGGCCGCGGATCGTCGCCAAAACCGGCCAGGATCGGCACCAGCCTGCCCGCGGCGATCTCGCCCGCCAGCTGATAGTCGAACAATCGCGCGATCCCCATGTCGCCGAGCGCGGCGGCAAGATTGGTCGCCGCGGTGTTGACATGGATGCGCGGGCGCGGCGCGCTGACCGCCGTCCGGCCGTCGATGTCGAAGCTCCAGAATATTTCGGGCGCCGCGAACAGCACGCCGTCGTGCCCGGGCAGTTCGGCGGGATGCAGCGGCGTGCCGCGCCGCGCGAGATAGGCGGGGCTGGCGCAGGTGAGCAGGCGGAACTCGCCGGCCTTCACCGCATAGAGCCCGCTGTCGGCGAGGTGGCCGAGGCGGATCGCCACGTCGACCTGCTCGTCGATCATATGCACCAGCCGGTCGGACGCGGCGATGCGCAGCCTGACCTCGGGAAATTCCTCCATGAACGCCATCGCGATCGGCAGCACGTGGCGCGTGCCGAATTCGACCGGCATGGTCACCGTCAGCTCGCCGCGCGGCGCCTGATATTCGCCCGACGCGCGGCGCTCGGCCTCGTCGAGGTCGGCGATGATCCGCCGCGCGGCATCGACATAGTCGCGCCCGGCGTCGGTCAGCTGGAGGTTGCGGCTGGTGCGCACGAGCAGATTGGTGCCCAGAAACCGCTCGAGCTCGGCGACCTTGCGGCTGACGCTGGGCAGCGGCGCGCCGAGCTTGCGGCTCCCCGCCGACAGGCTGCCCGCGTCGACCACCGCCAAAATCACCCGCATCGCGTCGAGACGATCCATGCGCCCTCCTTCGCGCAATCCTATCATTGATGATCGGGCGCGTATCGCACATCCTCGGCGGATGATCAGCAAGTCCAGCCGGGCCGCCAAGGGGCTGCGCCAGTTCCTCGATCCCGACCAGCAGGAGGCTTGGCTCGACGGAGCACAGCTCGCCGACGCCGGCGAACGGCCCGATTCGATCGAGCAGCGGCTCCGCTATGCGCCGCGCTTCCAGAAACTGCTGCGCCGGCCGCAGGCGCCCGCGCTGTTCGAAATCCTCGAACCTTACGGCCGGACATGCATCCCCATCCCACGCGCGACCGAGCGCTATTATTGGTCGGTTTCGTGCCTGCCCTCGACGTCGGACAAGCCGCTCGTCCGCGTCAACGCGAGCTGGATGGAGCTTTTCACCCTCTATGCCGACGGCGACGATCTGCGCGCCCGCTTCATCCTGCACGTCTCGGATTTCACCGTCGACGGGTCGATCATGCCCGAGGCGATCGATCCCATGCGCCTCGAACAAGGCGTGCAGCGGCCCGAGGATCTGACCTATGCGTGCCCTGGCAGCGCGGACCTTTTCATCGTCAAGGTCCGCGGCGCGGCCTCGATCCGCAGCTTCCTCGCCGATCCGGTCACGCTGCGCGCGATCCGGCGCTTCAACCTCACCCACATGAACCGCGGCCGCAACGCCTATCAGGCGAGCCATGCCTTCGGCGTGGCGGACTATATGCTGGGGGAAGGGGAGCCCTGATACGGCTGCGGTCGATGGGGTGGCTGGTGCCGGCTGCAGGATTCGAACCCGCGGCCCCCTGATTACAAATCAGATGCTCTACCAACTGAGCTAAGCCGGCGTACCACGCGCCCTTTGCGTCAAATGATGCCGAAGGTCCAGCCCTCGGTGCGCGCGAGGCCCGCGGTCAGCGGGGCAGGCGACCAGGGTGCCGCCTCGCCCGCGACCGCGCGGAGCCAGGCGGCGGTGAGTAGCGCGTCGCTGGCATGGTCGCTCACCGGCCCCGCGAACCCCACGGGAGGCGAACCGAGTGCCGCCAGTGCGGTGTCGAGCGCCGCGCCGTCGCGAATCTTGCTGCGCCCGCCGCCGACGCCCGCCGCGCGCGCCGCGAGGCTGGTATAGATTTCGACCAGCAACGGCCCCTTGGGCGGCACCGGATCGAGCGGCCACAGCGGCAGCCTGCCGCGCAGCCGGTGGAGCAGGCGCATCCCCGACAGGCTCGCCTTGCCGACCTGCGCCGCGCCGACGAGGTTGAAATTGCTGACGCTCGCCGCCTGTTTCGTCGCGCGCTGATGCCGCTCGACGACGCGTAGCCGCCCTGCGCCCGCCTCGAACAAATCGCCGACTTCGCCGCGGCCGTGGCGGAAATGGCGCCGCGCCTCGGGGTGCGCGAGGAAGCTCGCGATCTCATAATGCGGGTCGGCCGCCGCCAGTCTCTCGACGAGCGCCCAGAGCGCGGGCAGGTCGGTAGGGCTGTCCATCCATTCGGGAAAATAGGCGCCGCGGTCGTCGAACGCGAAAGCCGCCGAAAAATCGAAGCCGATCAGCATGTCGGCGCCTGATGCGGCGACCTCTTCGAGCCACGCCAATATCTCGGCGCGCGACCAGATATGCCCGAGGCGCACCAGCTCGGGCGCCGCCGCGCCGCTTGCCACCGCCAGCGCGATGCCGCGCTGGCGCGGTCCGCGCGCGCCCGACCAGTCGATCGCGGCGAAGTGGGAGAAACGGCGCATGACCGGCCTCTAGCGCGCGCTTGCCGCTTGCACAAAGGGTCGCGGCGTCCCACATGCCCCCCATGCTGATCGAAACCGAATCGACGCCCAATCCCGCGACGCGCAAATTCCTGCCCGGCCGGGTCGTCATGGAAAGCGGGACGCGCGACTTCGCGAGCCCCGAGGAGGCGCAGGCATCGCCGCTCGCGACCGCGCTCTTCACGCTCGGCGACGTCACCGGGGTCTTCTTCGGCCGCGACTTCGTCTCGGTGACGATCGCGCCCGGCGCCGAATGGGCCGATGTGAAGCCCGATATCCTCGGCATCGTGATGGATCATTTCCTCGCCGACATGCCGCTGTTCCACCCCGCGAGCGCCGCGGGCTTCTCGGTTCCTGCCGAGGATGAGAGCTTTGCCGACGATCCGGCCGACGCCGACATCATCGAGCAGATCAAGGAACTGATCGAGACGCGCGTCCGCCCCGCGGTCGCCAACGACGGCGGCGACATCGTCTATCGCGGCTTCGACAAGGGCAATGTGTACCTCAAGATGCAGGGCGCCTGCGCCGGCTGCCCCTCGTCGACCGCGACGCTCAAGAACGGCATCGAATCCCTGCTCAAACATTATGTTCCCGAAGTGACGGCGGTCCACGCCGTCTGACCCTTTCCGATCCAGGAGAATGACCCGATGAGCGAGCCGCTTTCCAACGAGGCCCTCGACCAGCTGTTCCGCACCGCGCGCACCTACAACGGCTATGTCGACAAGCCGGTGAGCGACGAACAATTGCACGCCATCTGGGACTTGATGAAATTCGGCCCGACCAGCGCAAACTGTCTGCCGGCGCGGATCGTCTGGGTCACCTCGGACGCGGCCAAGGAAAAGCTCGCCGCGCTCGCGCTGCCCGCCAATGGCGACAAGATCCGCAAGGCGCCGGTGACCGCGATCATCGGCATGGACCTCGAATTCTACGAGAACCTCCCCGAACTCTTCCCGCACGCCGATGCGAAGAGCTGGTTCAACACCAACGCCGAGCTCGCGTACGCGACCGCTTTCCGCAACTCGAGCCTGCAGGGCGCCTATTTCATTCTCGCGGCGCGCGCGCTCGGGCTCGACACTGGGCCGATGTCGGGCTTCGGCAACGAGGCGGTCGACGCCGCCTTCTTCGCCGACCAGCCGACGGTGCGCAGCAACTTCATCTCGACGCTCGGCTATGGCGACCCCGCGACCATCTTCGAGCGCAGCCCGCGGCCCGGCTTTGACCGCTTCAACCGCATCGCCTGAGGCCAGCCGCCTCGTCATCGACTCCGCCAGCGAGGCCTGTTCGGTCGCGCTGTTCGAAGGCGCGCGCCTGGTCGACCACCGCCACGACATCATTGGGCGCGGCCATGCTGAGCGGCTCGTCCCGCTGATCGCCGAGCTCGCGCGCGGCGGGCGCGCCGATACGATCTTCGTCGGCTGCGGCCCGGGCAGCTTCGCGGGCGTGCGCATCGGCGTCGCCGCGGCGCGCGCGCTGGCGCTCGGCTGGCAGGTGCCCGTGCAGGGCTTTTCGACCCTCGCGCTCGTCGCCGCGGCGGCCGCCGACGACATCGCCGGCGCGGGCGGCGCGCTCGTCGTGATGGAGGGCGGTCACGGCCAGTGGTTCGTCCAGCCCTTCGCCGCCGACCTGTCGCCGCGCGCCGACGTGCAATCTTTGCTGCCCGACGCCGCGGTCGAACTGGACGACGCGCTGATCGTCGGCAACCGCGCCGAGGCCTTCGTCGCGCAGCGCGGCCATGGCACGGCCCTCCCGATGCTGCCCGACGCGCGCGCCTTCGCTCGCCTGCCCGCGGGCGCGATCTTCGTCGATCCCAGCCCGATTTACGGCCGCGCGCCCGACGCCAAGCCGATGGCGCAGCCGGCATGAGCGACACGATCCGCCTCGCCACCGCGCGCGTTGCCGACCTCGCGGCGGTGATGCAGGTGATGGAGGCGGCGTTCGACCCCGCCTATGGCGAGGCGTGGAGCCGCGCGCAGCTGCTGACGCTCTTCGCCTTGCCCTCGGCGCGCATCTGCCTCGCGTGGGAGGGCGAAATCCCGTGCGGCTTCTCGGCGGCGCGGATCGCGGGTCCCGAGAGCGAATTATTGCTCCTCGCGGTCGATCCCGAATGGCGCGGCCGCGGCGTCGGCGCGCGACTGATGGCCGATTGGCAGGGCTGGGCCGCCGCAAAAGGTGCCGAAGACTATTTCCTCGAAATGCGCGCCGACAACGACGCCGTTCATCTCTATCGGCAGAGCGGCTTTTCGGAATGCGGTCGCCGCAAGGACTATTACCGCGGTGCCGACGGGACGATCCGCGACGCGATTACCATGCGCCGTTTCCTCCACAACCGAGATAACTAGGGTAACCAGCTTGCGGAAGCGACGCCAAAGTGGCATGGGCAAGTGCGGATGAAGAAGACTCTCAATATTCGTCATCCAACTTCTGGGTATAACAAATAAGGAATCTGTCCCATGTCGGAGCAAGCCGATACCAGCGAAATGCTGGTCACCCTTACGGCGGATATTGTCGCTGCCCATGTCAGCAACAATAGCGTCGCGATCTCGGATCTTTCGGTCCTTATCAATAATGTGCACGCCGCACTTTCGGGCCTCGGCACGCAAGTGATCGAAGAAGAAAAGCCGGTTCCGGCGGTTTCGATCCGCACCTCGGTAAAGCCGGACTACATCGTCTGTCTCGAAGACGGCAAGAAGCTCAAGATGCTGCGCCGCCACCTGATGACGCATTATGGCATGACCCCCGACGACTATCGCGCGAAGTGGGGCCTGCCCGCCGACTATCCGATGGTCGCGCCCAACTATGCCGAAAAGCGCCGCGCGCTGGCCAAGGAAATCGGCCTCGGCACCAAGGGCCGCGGCGGCGGTCGCAAGCCCAAGGCCAAGAAGGCGGCCTGACGCCCTTCGAACGACGTCCCGGAAGGGCAGGTGAGGGCGGTGCCGCGATGGCGCCGCCCTTGTCCTATGCGCGGGCCGTGCCTATACAGATTGCAGAAGAACGACACGGCTGCATATTGCAGGAAAGGCCCGCATGTCCGGTACCATCGACCTCGAAGCTTTGTGCCACGAAAAGGGGCTGCGCATCACCGAGCAGCGCCGTATCATCGCGCGCGTGATCTCCGACAGCGAGGATCATCCCGATGTCGAAACGCTCTATGAGCGCGCTTCGAAGCTCGACAGCGGCATCTCGATCGCCACCGTCTATCGCACCGTGCGCCTGTTCGAAGAGGCGGGCATCCTCGACCGCCACGATTTCGGCGACGGCCGCTCGCGTTACGAAGCTGCGCCCGAGGCGCATCACGACCATCTGATCGACGTCGAGACGGGCAAGGTGATCGAATTCGTCGATCCCGAACTCGAAGCGTTGCAGAAGGTGATCGCCGAGCGGCTGGGTTTCCGCCTCGTCGACCATCGCATGGAGCTTTACGGTGTCTCCCTCGGTCGCGACAAGGGCTGACGCCGCCCGCATAACCTGGCGCACGGTCGCGCGTCTCGCCCTGATGGTGCTGACGCTGCTGTTCCTGATCGTGCCGCATCTTTGCTACCGCGCGGTCGGCCGTCCCTCGCCGATGGTCATGGCCTTCCTCAATGCCGTCGGCTGGATCGCGGGGCTGCGCATCCGCACCACCGGCACCCGGCTGCGGCGCGACGTGTTGTTCGTCTCGAACCACGTCAGCTGGCTCGACATCCTCGCGCTCGGGGGCGCGGCGCGCTCGGCCTTCGTGTCGAAGGCCGAGGTCGAGACCACCCCGCTCGTCGGCTGGCTCGCCGACCAGAACAAGACCATCTATGTCCAGCGCGAGGCCAAGCGCGAGATCCACAATCAGGCGAACAGCCTGCGCGAGGCGCTCGCGCGCGGCCGCCCGGTGACGCTCTTCCCCGAGGGGACGACGGGCCCCGGCGATGGGCTGCTGCCCTTTCGCGCCTCGCTGTTCCAGGCGATCGTCCCGACCCCGCCGAAGCTGCGCGTCCAGCCGGTGTTCCTCGACTATGGCGCGGAGGCGAACGACATTGCGTGGCTCGACCCCGAATCCGGGCTCGACAATTTCAAACGGCTGCTCGCGCGGCGGCGCGCGATCCCGCTGACCATCCATTATCTCGATCCGCTGCCCGACCATGTCGAGCAGGACCGCAAGGCGATCAACGAGGCTGCGCGCGCTGCGATCGCCGCCGAAATCGCCGCGAATGCGCGCCCTTCCGTCGCGTCGCGGCATCGCCTATAGCGCGCCGATGAAATCCGACTCCCCCAAGACTTTTCACGTCAAATCCTTCGGTTGCCAGATGAACGTCTATGACGGCGAGCGCATGGCCGAGATGCTGGGCGCCGAGGGCTATCTGCCCGCCGCCGACGGTGCCGACGCCGACCTCGTCGTGCTCAACACCTGCCACATCCGCGAGAAGGCGGCCGAGAAGGTCTATTCGGACATCGGCCGGCTGAAGCGCGCCGACGGCAGCACCCCGACGATCGCGGTCGCGGGCTGCGTCGCGCAGGCCGAGGGCGCCGAGATCGCGCGCCGCGCCCCCAGCGTCGACGTCGTCGTCGGCCCGCAGGCCTATCACCGCCTGCCCGACCTCATCGCCAAGGCCGCCAAGGGCGAGAAGGCGATCGACCTCGACATGCCGTTCGAAAGCAAGTTCGGCGCGCTGCCGAAGCGCGCCGGCGGCCAGCGCCCGACCGCCTTCCTGACGGTGCAGGAAGGCTGCGACAAATTCTGCACTTACTGCGTCGTGCCCTACACGCGCGGCGCCGAGATCAGCCGGCCCTATGCCGACCTGATCGCCGAGGCGCGTGCATTGGTCGACGGTGGCGTGCGCGAGATCACCTTGCTCGGCCAGAACGTCAATGCCTGGGACGGCGAAGATGCGAAGGGCTGCGTGGTCGGCCTCGACGGCCTGATCCGCGATCTCGCGCGCATCGACGGGCTCGAGCGCATCCGCTACACCACCAGCCACCCCAACGACATGACCGACGGGCTGATCGCTGCGCATGGCGAGATCCCCGAACTCATGCCCTTCCTCCACCTGCCGGTGCAGGCGGGCAGCGACCGCATCCTCGCCGCGATGAACCGCAGCCATTCGGTCGACAGCTATCTGAAAGTCATCGAACGCGTCCGCGCCGCGCGCCCCGACATTGCGATCTCGGGCGACTTCATCGTCGGCTTCCCCGGCGAGAGCGAGGAAGATTTTCAGGCGACGCTCGATATCGTCCGCGCGACCAATTATGCGATGGCGTACAGCTTCAAATATTCGCGCCGCCCCGGCACCCCCGCGGCGACGATGGACGATCAGGTCGACGAGGCGGTGATGAACGACCGCCTCCAGCGGCTGCAGGCCCTGCTCAACGAACAGCAGCATGCGTTCAACGCCGCGACCGTCGGCCGCACGACGCACCTGCTGCTCGAACGCAAAGGTAAGCTCGACGGCCAGCTGATCGGCAAGACACCCTGGCTGCAATCGGCGCATCTCGTCGCACCGGGGCTGGCCATCGGCGACATGGTCGAAGTGCGCATCGCGTCGGCCGGACCCAACAGCCTGGGCGCCGAACCGCTGATGGAAGCGGTCGCCTAGTGAGGGTGGAGGGCCATGTGTGACTGGAAAGCCGCACATGCCTCTCCATCTGTCGAATCCGGACGCTGCCGATGATGGACTCCCGCCTTTGCGGGAGTACAATCGAATCCTGTCCGAAGGAGCCTTGCCCATATGTCCAAACGCCCGCTGACTGCCGCTGCCCCCGCCGAACCCGGCGACCGCGTCCGATTGACGGCGGAGTTTGAGCGGACCCAGCTGCTGGGCATCCTGTTCGGCGAATTCGACCGCAACCTCGTGGCGATCGAAAACCGTCTCGGCGTCTATATCTCGGCGCGTGGCAACCGCGTGCAGATCGAGGGCGAGGCCGAAGCCGCGGCGCGCGCGCGCGATGTGCTCGTCGATCTCTACAACCGCGCCGAACAGGGGCAGGAGGTCGATGCCGGCATGGTCGACGGGGTGATCGCGATGTCGGCGCAGCCGACGCTCGACGGCATCATCCGCCACGACACCGACGCCGCCCCGCCGATCATGATCCGCACGCGCAAGAAGACGATCGTCCCGCGCGCGCCGTCGCAGGTCCCCTATATGCAGGCGCTCGCCCGCGACGACGTGATCTTCGCGCTCGGCCCCGCGGGCACAGGCAAGACCTATCTCGCGGTGGCGCAAGCCGTAGCGCAGCTGATCACCGGCAGCGTCCAGCGCCTGATCCTGTCGCGCCCCGCGGTCGAGGCGGGGGAAAAGCTTGGCTTCCTGCCCGGCGACATGAAGGAAAAGGTCGATCCCTATCTCCGCCCGCTTTACGACGCGCTCCACGATTGCCTGCCCGCCGAGCAGGTCGAGCGTCGCATCGCGTCGGGCGAGATCGAGATCGCGCCGCTCGCCTTCATGCGCGGGCGCACGCTCGCCGACGCCTTCATCATCCTCGACGAGGCGCAGAACACCACCATCCCGCAGATGAAGATGTTCCTGACCCGCTTCGGCATGAACAGCCGCATGGTGATCTGCGGCGACCCGAAGCAGGTCGACCTGCCGATCCCCGCGACCTCGGGCCTCGCCGACGCGGTCGCGCGGCTCGAGGGGCTGGAGGGCATCAACGTCAGCCGCTTCACCAGCGCCGACGTCGTCCGCCACCCGATCGTCGGGCGCATCGTCGATGCCTATGAGGGGCCGGGGGCCTAGCTTCCCGTCTTGCGGAAGGTGACGGTCGTGGGCGTGTTGTCGTTGTAGTTGAGCTCGAACTCGCGGATGCCGCGACGCGCGGCGCCGTCGGGCCAGCGGATCTGATAGACGGTCCGGCCCCGGATTTCGGCGGGCCTTCCGGTCTCGACCTCCTTCCACCGGCAGGCGAAACGATCCCACGGATCGGGCAGTTTGCGCGTACAGACCTTGAAGGCAAAGGCGCTTATCAGCAGCACTTCGCCGCCGGGTGGTTCGGTTCGCAGGATTACCGGTGCGGGCGGCGCGTCGCCGCAGCCGCCGTCGGCGATGACCCCGGGCAAATGCCGCGCCATCCGCGCGCGATTCGCCTCGATCGTTCGTGCCAGCGCGGCTTCGGGCGGTTCACCGACCTCCGCTTCATCCTCCGCTTCGGGCAAGGCGTCATAGATTTCGTCGGGACCAATCCCGAGCGCCATCAGCACCTGGTCGGGCGTGCGCCGCTTCGCCTGCTCGACCAAATGGCGCTCGTAGGTCGCGAGCGGTGCGGCATAGACGTCGGCGGGATAGCCGATCGTCACGAGGTCGCGGCGCATCCGGGCGATTTCGAGCGCGGTGTTGCCATAGCGCTGCGTCGCTTCGTCGGATTCCTCGGGCGTGATGAAGAAACCGCCGCAGCCGAGAATGTCATATCTCGCGCCGTCGCCCCAGTCCGGCGCGAGATCGCGCTTCGCGACCGGCGCCTCGGCAAGCTCGGCCGCGGCGGCGATGCGCGCGTCATAATAGCCCTCGGGATACCAGTCCTGCGGCGGGACCTCGGCCTCGATCCGCTTGAGCTCCGCTGCGGTCGCGGGCGCGCGGGCCTCGGCGGGCGCCGCGACCAGCAAGCCGATCAGCCCTGCGAATGCCAGATGATGCATGGCAACCTCCTTTCGCGTCGCCCTCGGTTGTTCAGCTCCCCGTCTTGCGGAAGGTGACCGTGGCGGAACCGCCTGGCCCGGGCGCTACTTCGCGCGTGCCCTTGCGTATCGTGCCGTCGGGCCATTTGACCTGATAGACGAAGCGCCCCGACATCGGCTTGGCGACGCCGGTCTCGATCTCGTTCCAGCGGCACTGGAAGCGGTCCCATGGGTCGGGCTGCTTGCGCGTGCAGACCTTGAACGCAAAGGCGTTGATCATCAGAAGCTCGTCGGCGGGCGGATCGGTTACGAACAGAATCCCGGCGGGGCGGGGCGGTGGCGGCACGACTGCCGCCGCCTTCGGGATGCCCGGCTTGCGCGGTTTCGGCGTGGGACCGGCGGATTCGGGTGGCGGTGGCGGCGGTGGCGGGCAATCGTCGTCCGCCGTGACGAATGGCAAGGCCGGGGTCGGCGGCCGGAAGCCGAAGTTCAGCTGCGACACCAATTCGCCATAGGCCGCGTTCTTGGATGTTTGCCCGGCGAGGCGGTCGCGCTCGAATATCGCAAGCGGGGTTTCATAGACGAACGCCGGGAATTGCGCGCCGACCAGCGCAGCCCGCACCCGTGCCGTCTCGATCGCGATACCGGCTTGGCCGCGTAGCGCCGGGTCGATCCCATCGATGCCCAAGTCCGGCGGTGTACAGGTCCTGAGGTTGATCTTTGCCGGGTCTGCCGCCGCCGTTCCCACCGTTTGCGCGCGCTCTGCGATCTCGGCCTCGGCAGCCAGGCGCAGGTCGTAATAGCCATCGGGATACCAGTCCTGCTTCGGTATGGCAGCCTCCAGCGCCGTCATCTGCTCCGCGTCGGTCACCGCTCCCTCTTGGGCGAAGACCGCCGCCGGGCTACCCAGAGCAAGGAGCAATGCCGCGCCGCGCCCGCCCATGTTCAGCTTCCCGTCTTCCGGAACGTCACCGTCGACGCCGGATCGCCGTCGGGGCCCGCGATGATCTCGCGCGTGCCCTTGCGCACCACCCCGTCGGGCCATTTGACCTGATAGACATAGCGGCCGGAGAGCTGCTTCTCGACCCCGGTCTCGATCTCGTTCCACTTGCACGCGAAGCGATCCCACGGGTCGGTCTTCTTGCGCGTGCACACCTTGAAGGCAAAGGCGTTGACCAGCAGCACCTCGCCGCCCGGCGGGCTGGTCTTGACGATCACCGGCGCGCCGTCGCCCGCCCCGCAGCCGCCCTCGAGCGTCACCGCGGGCAGCTTGGGCGCCAGCCTCTTGCGATTGGCCTCGACCGCCTGGACGAACTTATATTCGGCCGAATCCTCATAATCGCCGACATCGTCGGGATAGGGTTCGTCCTCGGCGGGCATTTCGACCCCCGCGATCAGCCGCACCTCGCGCTCGCTGAGTTTCGCCGCGGCCTCGACCCGCGCGCGTTCGAAGGCCGCGAGCGGCTCTGCATAGACCGCGAGCGGGAAACCCAACCGTTCGAGCTCGGACCGGATGCGCGAGATGTCGACCGCGTCGGTCACATAGCGCAGCGTCACCGCGTCATATTCGGCGGAATCGGTATAATATTCGGCGCTGCAATCGATGATGTCGTAGCGCTTGCCATTGCCGTCGCCCCAGTCGAAGGCCAGATCCTTCACCGCGCGCGGATGTTCGGCGACCTGCGCCTCGGCGGCGATGCGGACGTCGTAATAGCCCTCGGGATACCAGCTTTGCGGGGGCACTTTGGCCTCGATCGCCTTCAGCGCGGCGGCGTCGGGCGGCGTCTGCGCCTGTGCCGCGGCCGGCCCTGCCAGCGCCGCCAGCGCGGCCATCATTCCCCCGATGCGCATCTCATTCCTCCTGTTTCAGCCGCCGCGGCCCGCCGAGCCAGCCCGCGACCAGCAGCGCCGCCGCTGCTGCGGCGAGCATCCACGCCCCGCCCAGCATCAGCTTGACGCGCCCGATCGACCCCGCGGTCCACAGCGCCGCTTCGTCATAAGCCGCGTCGACTAGCGCGTCCGACGGCAGGTCGGGGCATTCGCTTTCGTAGACCAGCTTCGCATCGGGCGTACATTCGGTGCCGCGCACCAGCGGCGCGCCCTGCTCGCCCGCGATGACATAGCCGCTGTGCGCCCAGCCATAGGTGGCGGCGGCTACGACCAGGAGCGCGAGCAACGCCCCCTGCACGCCGCGTTTGGTCCACCATTTCGCCTGCCCGCTGCCGATCACCCCCGCGGGGATCGCGAGCGCGACCAGCGCCGCGAGCCAGCCCACCGGCGAGGCGGGCGGCGCCAGCCCGCCGAGCCACGCCGCGAGCAGCAGCAGCGCGAGCACTGCGCCGCCCGCGCCCGCGCGCACCAGCGCATTGTTCCAGCTGAGCTTCGCGGCGCCCTGCGGTTTGGCCGAACGATATTCGCGCGCGTCGGTGACCCCGTTCACCAGCTGGCTCACCACGTCGCCCAGCCGCGCAATATGGTCCTCGACCGGCGGCGACAGCGCGTCGAGCCAGTGCGGCACGCTCATGAAATATTCGAGGCTGCGCTCGGGGACGACGTCCTCGATGCGAAACGGAATGATCGGCAGCCCCAGGTGCACCGCGCGCTCGACCTCGCGCAAAATCTGCGGCGAGGTATTGGCGTGCTGCGAAAAGACCAGCACGAACACCTGCGCGCCCTTCAGTCCGGTGATGATCGCCTCGCCCCATTCGGTGCCGGGCAATATGTCGCGCGGCGCGATCCAGCAGCGATGCCCGCGCTCCTCCAGCAGCGCGCACACCATGTTCGCGATGGTGCGGTCCTTCGACGAGTAGCTGATGAAGACCTCTGCCGCCATCGGTCCTGTCCCCCCGCGCCGATCATGCCGCGCGGGGCAGAGGAGGGCAATGGCTGAATGGTCGTCCCTATCGCTAGTCGATGTGGAGGATAACCACATTACGCGAACGATTCGCATTATCATAAAGCTTGACCCCCGCGATTCACGCTCCTAGAGCGCCGCTATTGCGAGTCACTCGCAAACTATAAGGGGAAGACAATTGAAGATGCAGGGTTCGCCGTCCATCCATCGCCTCGCTACAGGCACCGCACTCGGCATCGCGCTCGCCGCGGCCGCCGCGCCCGCGATGGCGCAGGACAATGACGGCGAATATTGGGTGGCGCGCAAGAACCAGATTATCGTCACCGCGACGCGCACCGAGGTGAAGGCCGAGGATGTGCCGCTCACCGTCTCGCTGATCACCGAGGAGCAGATCGCCAACGAACTGGCGACCGACATCCGCGACCTCATCCGCTTCGAACCCGGCGTCAGCGTCCAGCGCCAGCCCGCACGGTTCGGCGCTGCGCTCGGTGCCACCGGGCGCGCCGGCAACGACAGCTTCAACATCCGCGGCATCGGCGGCAACCGCGTGCTGATCCAGGTCGATGGCGTGCGCGTGCCCGATGGCTTCAGCTTTGGCGCGCAGGCGGCCGGCCGCGGCGACTATGTCGACCTCGGCCTCGTCAAGTCGGTCGAAATCCTCCGCGGCCCCTCGTCGGCGCTCTATGGCAGCGACGGCCTGGCGGGCGCGGTCAGCTTCGTCACCAGCGATCCCGAGGATTTCCTGACCGGCGGCAAGTCGGTCGGCGGCCTTGTGCGCGGCGCGTACAGCAGTGCCGATGACGAGTATAGCGAAACCGCGATCATTGCGGGCCGCAGCGGCGACTGGTCGGTGATGGCCGCCTATACGCGCCGCGACTGGCAGGAACTCGACAACAAGGGGACGAACTCCGGCATCGTCTTCCCCGTCGGCACCCCCGGTACCTCGGGCCTCGTCCCCGGCACCGGGCCGCAGCGCACCCTGCCCAACCCGCAGGACGGCAAGTCGAACGCCGCGCTCGCGCGCATCGTCTACGATCCCGCCAACGGCCACAAACTGCGCCTGACCGGCGAATATCTCGACACCCATCTCTACACCAACGGCCTCACCGGCGTGACCGCGACGCGCAACGGCGCGGGCGTCATCACCTCCAGTGTCGACCGCCTCGAAGGCTTCGACAGCGGCGAGCGCAAGCGCGTGTCGCTCGACTGGAGCTGGGAACGCGAGGGGGCGATCGATTTCGCCCGCGTCGCGCTCTACTGGCAGGACGGCGAGGACAATCAGGACACCGAGGAAGACCGCACGCCCGCCGCCGACCGCACCCGCCTCAACACTTTCGAGAACCGCGTGATCGGCGCCGCCGCCGACGCGCGCGCAGACTTCAACACCGGGACGATTTCGCACCGCCTCGTCTTCGGCGGCGACATCAGCAAGACGCGCCAGCGCGGCCTGCGCGACGGCACTGTGCCGCCCTTCGGCGAGACCTTCCCGACGCGCGCCTTCCCCAGCACCGATTTCACCCGCGCCGGGCTGTTCGTCGGCGACGAAATCTCGGTCGCCGACGGCCGGCTGCTGCTCTATCCCGCGCTGCGCTTCGACTGGTACGATCTGTCGCCCGACGACGACCCGCTGCTCCCCGCCTTCAACGGCGCCGGGCAGGACGGCTCGCGCGTCTCGCCCAAATTCGGCGCGGTGTTCAAGATCACCGACGAGGTCCGCCTGTTCGGCAATTACGCCACCGGCTTCAAGGCGCCCGAGCCCGGCCAGGTGAACCAGTTCTTCGAAAACCTCGCTTCGGGCTATACCTCGATCCCGAACCCCGATCTCGGTCCCGAGCGCAGCGAAAGCTTCGAGGGCGGCATCCGCTTCTCGAACGACGCGCTCAGCCTCGACGTGACGGCGTTCACCTCGCGCTACAAGGATTTCATCAGCCAGGAGGTCGTGGACGGCAGCTTCACCCCCGCCGACCCGGCCGTCTATCAATTCGTGAATCTCGATCGTGTTCGCGTCAAGGGCGCCGAAGCGCGGTTCGAGGGGCGAGCGTCGTTCGGCCTCTATACGACGCTCGCCCTATCCTATGCCACGGGCGACGTGATCGAGCCCACGGGCGCGCGCAGCCCGCTGTCGACGATCGACCCGTTGAAGCTCGTTGCGGGCGTCGGTTATCGTGAACGCAGCGGGCGCTTCGGCGGGCAGGTCATCATGACGCACGCCGCGCGCAAGGAGGCGTCGCGCACCGACGGGCTCTGCACGCCGCAATGCTTCCGCCCCGATGGCTTCACCATCCTCGACGCGACCGCCTTTGTGCGCATCGTCGACGGGCTGACGCTGCGCGCCGGCGTCTTCAACATCCTCGACAAGAAATACAGCTGGTGGAGCGACGTCCGCGGCCTCGCTTCGACCTCGCTGATTGCCGACGCCTATACCCAGCCCGGCCGCAACGCGAGCGCCTCGCTTAGCTACCGCTTCTAAAAAGACCAGAAGGACTGCACCGATGAAAATCTATCGCACGATCGCCGCCGCGCTTCTGCTCGTCGCCGCGCTGCCCACCGGGGCTCTGGCCCACCCGCCGATGGCCGCGGACGCCGCCGCCGCCAATTTCGAGGCCGACCGCGCCGATATCCTCGCGATGGCGGGCAATTACCGCGTCAGCTTCAACATGCAGGAATCGACCCGCTGGGACCCCGATTACGAGGTCCTCGAACCCAAGCGCTCGGGCGGAAACGAGGTCGTGCGCGTGATCGAGGACACCGGCCGCAAGATCGTCCTCCAGCACATGCTCGTCATCACCGGCGACGACGACAAGAGCATGATCATCAAGCATTGGCGTCAGGACTGGGAATATGAGCCCGCGAAAGTGCTGGTCTATTCGGACCGCAATGCCTGGACGTGGGAAGACGTCCCCGAGCGGATGCGCACCGGCCGCTGGTCGCAGACCGTCTATCAGGTCGACGACAGCCCGCGTTACGGCGGCTGGGGCCAGTTCGAGACGCAGGCGGGCATCCGCCGCTGGCGCTCCAACTGGACCTGGCGCCCGCTCGCGCGCCGCGACGCCGTGCGCAACCCCGTCTACGACCGCTATCATTCGATCAACCGCCATCAGCCCTCGCCCGACGGCTGGGTCCATTGGCAGGACAATACGAAAATGGGGACCAGGGACGGCAAGCTGGTGCCGATCGTCCAGGAATATGTCCTCAACACCTATATCAAATACGACCAGTATGACGTGAAGGCGGCCGACGATTATTGGGCCGCCACCAAGGATTATTGGGCCGCGATCCGCGCCGAATGGGACCGCGTCGCCGCGGCCAAGGGCGGCATCGCGATCCAGGAGGAGGCGCAGACCGGCACCGTGATCAGCGGCCGCCTGCTCGAAATGGCCGACGAGATCCAGGACAGGAAGCTGACGACCGAGAAAGCGATCGCCGAGGCGAAGAAGCTGATCGAGACCAACACGCGAAAGCTCTGACGACCTTCACCATGTGAAGCCCGCAACTGCAGGGGCGGCCTCGAAAGGGGCCGCCCCATTTTTCGCGTCCCGGCCATGCGGCCGGATATGATCAGGAACCGGAGGCGGGCGCCGGATCGGGCTCCCGTTCGGGGCAGGCTCCGAAGTTTCCATCCGCCTTCTGGAAACGTGACGGTCGACCGGGCAGGCATTCAAAGCTGGTCATATCCATCCCATCGACGATCGCCATCGACAGTCCCTGCAACCGCGCTTCGCCGATCAGGCAGTTGAGCTTTGCTCGCGGCGTGGTTCCGATCTCGACGAAAGTGGACCCGGTACGGTCAGGAATGGCAGAATCCAGCGTGAACGCATTGATCCCGCATCGGCGCACCAATTGTGCGCTGATCGGACCAGTGTCATCGCGATATCCTGGGGCCAGCACATAGTCGAAATTGTCGTCGGCGATCCGCAGATGGAGCGCCCGTGGTTCTTCCTTGAGCCAGATGCGGGCGGCGGCGACGCTGGCCAGGGCAAGCGCCGCCCCGCACGCCATTCCCATCAGCAACGTACGGCGCATCCCTATTTCTTCATCGCCCCGTCGGCGCTCCAGATGCCCGCGCCGCGCGTCGCGATGAACAGGAACAGGAAGCAATAGAGCGCGATCGTCTCGCCGCCGTTGGCGATGGGGAAGGGGCTTTGCGTTCCGTGCGCGACCCAATAGCCGACCGCCGACATGCCGCTCGCGACGAACGCCGCGGGCCGCGTCATCACGCCGATGACGATCATCGTCCCCGCGATCAGTTCGATCGCGCCCGCCGCCATCAGCATCGGGTTCAGCGGCATCGGGAAGGGAACCGGGAAGTTCAGGAACTTCTGCACGCCGTGCGCCAGGAACAGCAGGCCCGCGACGATGCGCAGCAGCGCATAGGCCTGTTCGGTATAGCCATCGAGAAATTTCATGATCGATCCCCCTCTTGCGTTGAGCGAAGGCCATGATGCTAGCGCGTCGCGGGCGGACATCAACTCATATCCCGGGCGCGTTTCTTTATACCGAGGTGCGGTTGATCCTCGCCCCGCCGGCCGGGGCAAAGCTGCGGCGACGAAAAAAATCGCGCGCCATGTCACAGACGCCGCGCGCGGCTCGTCAAGCTTGCACAACCCGAGCAAAGGAGACACACGATGACCAAGGTAACCGACCCCTACGCCGCCGCCCCGCAGCTGATGAAGCAGTGGATGGCCGCCAGCCTCGCCGCCGAAAAGAGCCTCGACAAGACGCTCGTCGAACTGGTGAAAATTCGCTCGTCGATCCTCAACGGCTGCGCCAACTGCATCAACATGCACACGATCGATGCCCGCGCGCATGGCGAGACCGAACAGCGCCTCTACCTGCTCGCCGCCTGGCACGAAGCGCCGGTCTACACCGATCGCGAACGCGCCGCGCTCGCCTGGACCGACGCCTTGACCAGGCTGTCCGAAGGCCACACACAGAAGGCCGCCAAGGACGCGCTCGAAGCGCATTTCACGCCGGAGGAACAGGTGAACCTGACCGTGATGATCAACGTCATCAATGGCTGGAACCGCATCGCGGTCGGCTTCGACCTCTGGTACGAAGGCGGCGCCCTGGTGAAGGCCGCCTGATGACGGCCGAGGGCATCCCCGGTACCGCGGACAATGCGGACGCGGCGGTCGGTTTCGACCCGCTGCGTCCGCTGCTCACCCGCGTCGCCTATCGCATGCTCGGCTCGGTCGCCGATGCCGAGGATGTGGTGCAGGATGCCTTCCTCCGCTGGCTCGCGACCGACCGCAGCGCGGTGCGCGAGCCCGCGGCGTTCCTGCGCCGCACCGTGACGCGGCTCTGCCTCGACCAGATCAAGTCGGCGCGCCACCAGCGCGCGACCTATGTCGGCCCCTGGCTCCCCGATCCGCTGGTCGAGGAAGAAGAGGACGACGACGTGACGCTGCCGCTCATGCTCGCGCTCGAACGCCTCTCGCCGCTCGAACGCGCCGCCTTCCTGCTCCACGACGTCTTCGGGGTCGAATTCGACGAGGTCGCGAAGACCATCGACCGCGATCCCGCCGCGACGCGCCAGCTCGCGGCGCGCGCGCGGACCCACGTCCGCGAGGCGCGCCCGCGCTACAAGCTCGAAAAGGACAAGGGGCTCGAAATCGCCAACGCCTTCTTCGCGGCCTCGCGCAGCGGCGACATGGGCGCGCTCGGCGCGCTGCTCGCGGCCGATGTCGGCATGTGGGCCGACGGCGGCGGCAAGCGCCCGGCCGCGATGGGCCCGATCCTCGGCCACGACGTCGTGCTGAAGCTCCACCGCAGCCTCGCGGTGCTGTTCGGCAAATATGGCTCGACATTGGTCCACACGGGCACGATCAACGGCCTGCCGGGCTTCGTCACCCGCGAGGCCGACGGCGAATTCCAGACCACCGCGCTCGAAATCGAGGACGGCAAGATCACCGGCATCTACGTCATGCGCAACCCCGACAAATTGCGCCATATGCATTAGAGGCTGTGCAACATCGGCGCTTGCCGATAGTTGCGCCCTTGATGCTGACCGTCGAAACCTTTGAAGCCGCGCCCTGGCCCGACCCGCTCGACTGGGAAGCGCGCGCCGCCGAAGCGGTCGCCGCCGCGCTCGCGCTCACGCCCTTCGCCGGCCTCGCCGACGCTGCGCCGCTGGTCGAGGTCGCGGTGCGCCTGACCGACGATGCCGAGGTCCAGGCGCTCAACCGCGACTTTCGCGGCAAGGACAAGCCCACCAATGTCCTGTCCTTCCCGCAGGTCCAGCACGACCTGCTCGAAGGCCTGAGCAACAGCGACGATGGCGAGATATTGCTCGGCGACATCGTGCTCGCGCGCGAAACCTGCGCGCGCGAGGCGGAGGAGAAGGGGATTTCGCTCGCCGATCATGCGACGCACCTGATCGTCCATGGCGCGCTGCACCTCGTCGGCTACGACCATATGGACGATGCCTCGGCGCATGCGATGGAGGCGCTCGAAGTGAAAGCGCTTGCATCGCTGGGCCTCGCCAATCCATATGCCGAGCTGGATTAACAGGGAAACTCAAACCATCATGCCCGACGACCAGGGATCTTCGACCCGATCGGAAGAGGACAGTAGATCCGGCCTTTGGGCCGGACTCCGGACATTGCTCTTCGGCGGCGACAAGGAGCCTTCGCTGCGCGAGCAGATCGAAGAGGTCATCGACGAGGCCGAGGAAGAGGGCCAGGACCAGCGCGGCAGCAGCGTCGTCGGCGACCTTTCCCCGATCGAGCGCAAGATGCTGCGCAACCTCCTCCATTTCGGCGAACAGACCGTCGATGACGTCGCGGTGCCCCGCGGCGAGATCATCGCGATCGACGAGAGCGCGAGCTTCGAAGAGGTGGTCGCGCAATTTGCCGAGGCCGGGCACAGCCGCCTGCCGGTCTATCGCGAGAGCCTCGACGAGGTCGTCGGCATGATCCACGTCAAGGACGTCTTCGCGGTGCTCGCCGAGAAACGCAGCCCCCCACCGCTGCTCGACCTGATCCGCCAACCGCTCTATGTCCCGCAATCGATGGGCGTGCTCGACCTGCTCGCCGACATGCGCGCGCAGCGCACCCACCTCGCGATCGTCATCGACGAATATTCGGGGACCGAGGGCCTCGTCACGATCGAGGATCTGGTCGAGGAAATCGTCGGCGAGATCGAGGACGAGCATGACGACGAGCCCACCGCACTCTTCGCGCGCGGCGCCGACGGATGCTGGGACGCCGACGCGCGCGCCGAACTCGACGATATCGGCGAGGCGATCGACGAGCGGCTCGGCGAGGTCGAGGAGGATGTCGACACGCTGGGCGGCCTGGCCGCGGTGCTCGCGGGCCATGTCCCCGAAGTCGGCGAAATCCTGTTGCATCCCAGCGGCTGGCGCATCGAGGTGACCGAGGCCGACGAGCGCCGCGTCCATCGCCTGCGGCTGCATCCGCCGGTGGTCGTCGAGATGGAAGCGCCGTCCGAGACCGGCGATTAATCCGGCTTCACATTGACGACATTGTAGTGCAGCGCTTCCGCGATCGTCAGGCAGCGGCGGGTCGATTTGTCCTCCGCGGTCGCGACCGCCTTTTGCCGGTACATGATGTCGGAGAGCAGGTCGCGCGACACGTCGAGGCGGATCAGCAGGTCATTGTCCTCGGTCGCCATCAGCGCCGCTTCGCGCTCGACGTCGCTGATCAGCTCGGTGGTCGATTCGGCGCCCAGCGCGACGCTCGACTGGATCGCATTCTGGTCGCCGGTCATCGTGAACATATGCACCATGAAATGGCCGCCCGGATCGATCGTCCGTGCGCGGCCGCCCATGAAGACAAAATTGCACGCGCTGAAACAGGTCCAGCCCGACGGGATGCGCGTCACCATCTGGCGGTCCTTGCTGTATTTGCGGATCAGCAGCCCCGCGGCATTGCCCGCGCGCGCGTCGCCGCCCGGCGAGCGGATCCAGATTTCGCTGATCGCCGGATTATCCTCCAGCACCTTCTCGAGCCGCGCGGGAAGCTCGCTGTCGACGCGCCCCTCGGCGAGCAGCACCGTCTCGCCGCTGCGCTGGAACGGCGTCAGCACCATCGTCTTGTAATCGGACCAGTTGGGGTTCGCCGGACAGGTCGGATTGTCGGGGTCCATCCCCGGTGGCGTCGCGGCGGTGCAGGCCAGCATCGCGGCGAGGCAGGCGAATGATCTGATCCAGCGGCGCATGCGGCCATCCCCGACTGCGGCGGTCCCGGCCCGCCGATCATGCGATTTTAGGCGAGGCGCGGCGCCAAGACAATCTGTGACCCTCGTCATTGGCCGAACTTGCGGCGCCTGTCATTCGGGCCTAGCCTTTTGAAAGGGGGAATCGAAGATGCGTGCCGCGCTGCGACAGATATCGGCGTTTGCCGCGATCGGCGCGCTGCTGCTCGCCGGCGGTGCGGCGGCGAGCGCGACGCAGGGCGCGGACGACAAGGCCTATGCGCCGCCCCCGGTCGCCGAACCCCCGCTGCCCGATTTCCCGGCCCGGCCGCAGCTCGACACGGCAAGCTATCCCGATTGCCGCGAGGCCTGGCGCAAGATCGACGCGCCCTTCGACAAGGCCGCCGCGATCAACCGCTGCACCGTCGCGATCGACGCCTATTACAACGGCCAGATGCTGCCCTATCGCGAGGCGATGATCCGGTATCAGGACGCGCTGTCGTCGCTCTATTCGGCGAAGGTCGGCGGCAATATGCGCTATTCGGCGGCGACGCAGGATCGCTTCTATAAACAGGTCATGGCCGAGCATGCGGCGTCGGATCCCGAGGGCGCCAACCTGGCCCCCTATCGCGCGATCGAGGCGCAATATCAGACCGATCGCGCCTATCTGGCCAACCGTTTCTGCTTCAACACCGGCTGCAACGGTTACCCAGTCCCCGTCCAGGCGGCGGCAGGAGCCGCTCCCGAACCCGCCGTGGAAAAGGGCAAGAAGGGCGACGCCGCCAAACAGGCGGATGGCGGCAAATCCGTGCCGAAGAAATGCAAGAAGGCGCGCAAGCGCGGCGGGGTGATCGGCGGGCTGATCGGCAGCGTCGCGGGCAGCGCGGCGGGGCTCGACGGCGTCGGCACCGTGATCGCGGGCGCCTTCGGCGCGGTGCTGGTCGGCGAGATCGCGTGCCAGCTCGACGAAAAGGAGCAAAAGGTCGCGGCCGAGGCGACCGTCGCGGTGACCAAGAAGGAGGAGGTCGGCGCGACCGCCAAATGGACGAGTCCGACGCGCGAAGGCGTCTCGGGCTCGTCGACGATCACCGCGCTCGCTACCGAACCCAATGGCAGCAAATGCCTGTCGATCACCGACATTGCGATCGTCGAGGGCGAGGAAACGCGCGTGTCGAAGCGCATGTGCCGCAAGAAGCCGGGCGAGCCGTACAGCATCATGGCCTGATGCCGGGCGTTGCCTTTGCGCGGCGAGGCGGTTAGCGGAGGCCGGATGGACGTTTCAGGCCTCCGCATCGCGCTGTTCAGCGGCAATTACAACATGACCGTCGACGGCGCGAACAAGGCGCTCAACCGGCTCGTGGGCTATCTGCTCAGCAAGGGCGCGGCGGTGCGAGTCTATTCGCCGACCGTCGCCAACCCCGATTTCGAACCGACCGGCGACCTCGTCAGCGTGCCATCGATGCCGATCCCGAACCGCCCCGAATATCGCATCCCGCTGAACTTCTCGAGCCGCGTGCGCGAGGATATCACCGCCTTCGCGCCCAATATCATGCACATCTCCAGCCCCGACCGCGTCTCGCGCCAGGCGGCGGCGTGGGCGCGGCGGCGCAAGCTGCCCGTCGCCTGTTCGGTGCACACGCGCTTCGAAACCTATTTCCGCTATTACAACCTCTCCTTCGTCGAGCCGATCATCGTCGCCTGGCTGCGCAAGCTCTATCGCAAGTGCGACGCGCTGATCGCGCCGTCCGAAAGCTTTGCGCAAGTGCTGCGCGAGCAGCGGATGAACTACGACATCGGCATCTGGACGCGCGGGGTCGAGCGCGAGATATTCAACCCCTCCCGCCGCGACATGAGCTGGCGGCGGAGCTGGGGCATCGCCGACGATATGCCCGTCATTGCCTTCCTCGGCCGGCTGGTGATGGAAAAGGGGCTCGACGTCTTCGCCGACGCGATCGACCAGCTCCAGCGCCGCAAGGTCGAGCATGAGGTCGTGGTGATCGGCGAGGGGCCCGCGGGCGACTGGTTCGAATCGCGCCTGCCCGACGCCAAGTTCGTCGGCTTCCAGGGCGGCGAGGACCTCGCGCGCGCGCTCGCCTCGTGCGACGTCTTCTTCAATCCCTCGGTCACCGAGACCTTCGGCAACGTCACGCTCGAAGCCATGGCGTGCGGGCTCCCCGTGGTCGCCGCGCGCGCGACGGGCAGCGCGAGCATAGTCAAGGACAAGGTCACCGGCTATCTGGTGGCGCCCGGATCGATCACCGGCTTCGCCGACCATCTCCAGCGCTATTGCCAGGACGATATGCTGCGCGGATCGCACGGCGCGGCCGCGCTCGCCGAGAGCCACAATTACGAGTGGGACGCGATCAACCAGGCGGTCGCCGACACCTATATCCGGCTGATCCGGCAGAAGCAGCGGCGGGGATAGGCCGTGGCCGGCGACCTGTTCGGCGACGACGAGGGGCCCGCATCGGCGGGTGCGCCCGCGGCCGGCGCGCCGCTCGCCGAACGGCTGCGGCCGAAGACGCTATCAGAGGTCGTCGGGCAGGAGCATCTGACCGGCGCCGATGGCGCGATCGGGCGTATGGTTGCGGCCGGCCAGCTCTCGTCGATGATCCTCTGGGGCCCGCCGGGCACGGGCAAGACCACGATCGCGCGGCTGCTGGCGGAGGCGGTGGGCATGCGCTTCGCGCCGCTGTCGGCGGTCTTCTCGGGGGTCGCCGACCTCAAAAAGGCCTTCGCCGATGCCGAGAAGATGGCGGCAGCGGGCAAAAGGACTTTGCTCTTCGTCGACGAGATCCACCGCTTCAATCGCGCGCAGCAGGACGGTTTCCTGCCCTATGTCGAACGCGGCACCGTCGTGCTGGTCGGCGCGACGACCGAGAACCCCAGCTTCGCACTCAACGCCGCCTTGCTCAGCCGCGCGCAGGTGCTCGTGCTGCGCCGCCTCGACGAGGCGGCGATGGCGACCTTGCTCGATCGTGCCGAAGCCGAAGTCGGGAAACCCTTGCCGCTGACCGACGCCGCGCGCGAGGCGCTCACCGCCAGCGCCGATGGCGACGGGCGCTTCCTGCTCAACCAGGTCGAGACTCTGTTCGCGGCGGGCATAACCGAGCCGCTCGACCCCGCGGCGCTCGCGCAGCTGCTCCATCGCCGCATGCCCGTCTACGACAAGGATCGCGACGGCCACTACAATCTCATTTCGGCGCTGCACAAGGCGCTGCGCGGCTCGGATCCGCAGGCGGCGCTCTATTATATGGCGCGCATGCTCGTCGCGGGCGAGGAGCCGCTCTATGTGCTGCGCCGCCTCGTGCGCTTCGCGAGCGAGGACGTCGGCCTCGCCGACCCGCAGGCGCTGGTGCAATGCCTCGCCGCAAAGGACGCATACCAGTTCCTCGGCTCGCCCGAGGGCGAACTCGCGATCGTGCAGGCGTGCCTCTATCTCGCGACCGCGCCCAAATCGAACGCCGCCTATGTCGCGCAAAAGGCCAGCTTCGCCGCGGCGCGCGAGACGGGAAGCCTCGCCCCGCCCGCGAACATCCTCAACGCCCCGACCAAGCTGATGAAGGAGCTCGGCTACGGCGCGGGTTACGAATATGACCATGACGCCGAGGGCGGCTTTTCGGGTGCCGATTACTGGCCCGAGGAAATGGGGCCGCAAACCTATTACCGCCCGACCGACCGCGGCTTCGAAAAACGCATCGCCGAACGCCTCGCCTGGTGGGACGAGCAAAGGAAAGCGCGGGGTTAGGGCGGTTCTGGGGTGGTTTCCAGACCTAAACCCCCTCCTCTTCAGAGGAGGGGCAGAGAGACTTGGTCCGGCACAGCCGGGCCTTTAGTCGAACGAGGTGGTGGTCGAAGGGTTGCGCCGAGCCCCGGAGCACCACCCCGCTGCGACTAACGAACAAGTTCGTAAGTCTCGCTGCCCCTCCTCTGAAGAGGAGGGGTTGGGAAACGTCCGCTCCCACCCGTAACCAACCACCCCCCAAAAAAACCGCTTTCTTAATAAATCCCGCCATGGTCTACCCTGCGGGATGACGCCCATGCCCATCCGCAGCGCGATGCGCCCACCGCTAACCCCTTGTTCGCACGCGCGTTGGGGCGTCAACTTAGTCAACTTCCGCGCGCTATCCGCCAGCCGTGTCCGCGCCTTTCCGGGCCGGTCGCACGCGCGCCGCCCATGCTTGCCTCCGCCGCCGCTTCGCCCTAGCCATGCTCCACTGGGTCGCTCCAAGTCCGGGAACCAAGCATGTCACTGACCCTCGCGCTCGCCGCCATCGCGACCCCCGTCATCTCGTGCCCCAGCGGCAGCATCGAGACCGAATGCAGCCGCGCCGATGTCGCCAGGAAGATCGCGCTCGCGCCCGACCGCATCGCCAGGATCGCCGACACCTGCCTCTATGATTTCGGCGGCCGCTGCGGGGTCGAGGCGAGCGGGCGGATCGCGGTGCCCGAGCGCGGCGGCACCTTGCTGTGGCAAAAGGCTTCGCTGGCCCCGCGCGACGGGCCGGGGGCGTGGATGGTGGTGGTGATCGCGCAGGGCGCCGCGGGCAAGGCCTCGCTCGCGGGTTTTGCCGAAAGCTCGGGATCGATCGGCGCCCCCGACCTCGTCGCCAGCGACGGGACACGCAGCCTCGTCCATGTCACCGGCACGCTCGCGGGCAGCGGCGCGGGCAATGCGGACGCGCTGTTCGTCGGCGAGGGCGACAAGGCCGTTTGGCGGCAGATCGACCTCGAAGGCTGGTACGACGAAGCGAGCGCGATGCTCCCCAAGGGCTATTGGCTGCGCGGTCCCGCCGACTTCCGCTTCGACGAGATGTTCGCGGTCGTCCCGGTCGCGCGCGACGGCGACGGCAATTGCTGCCCGCGTGGCGGGCAGGCGCTGTTCGACTTCTCGATCCTCGGCGACCGGCTGGTCGTCGACAGCATGCGCTTCCAGCCCATGCAGCCGGTCGGCGAGGAGGTCGAGCGGGTTGCCGTGCGCACCAAGCCACCCAGACAGTGAGCGGGCAGGGCGACATGACACCGAAATTCGACAGCTGGGACGATGTCGTCGCCTTCGCCTGCGCGCTCCCCGATGTCGAGATGCTGCCCTTTTACGGCACCCCCTGTCCCAAGCTCAACGGCAAAGCGCTCGCCTCGCCCGGGCGCGAGGCGGGCAGCTTTGCGGTGATGTGCAAACCCGACGAGAAGGAAATCCTGTTTGAAACCGACCCCGACACTTTCTGGCAGACCCCGCATTACGAGGGCTGGCACGCCTTGCTCGTCCGCTTCGGATCGGACGATCCCGAACGCGTTGCGAACGTCCTCCGCCGCGCCTGGTGGGACCGCGCGAAAAAGCCCCAGCGCGAGGCCTTTGGCGAGCGGCCCTGAGATGCTGGGACGGCTGATCCTCGGTGCGGCGCTCGCTGCGGCCGCGGTGCCGGCGCAGGCGGCCGACGCCAATGCCGGGCTGAACCGCGCCTGGGCGGCGGGCTACCGCGCCGCTTTCACCTGTTCGTCGCTGTGGAACGGTGCGGGCAAGCCGCTCGACGCCATCGAGCGCGACGAACTCACCGGCATCTATCCCGAGATCGAGGCCGATGTCCGTTCGCTCAAGGCCGACGTCGACGACAAGGCGAAGCGCGTGACCGTCCGCTACCGCGACGACATGCCCCCGCGCATCGCGGAGTGGGATTCCCGCACCGGCTGCGTGACGCTGCCGATCGGCGCCGCACCGCAGCAGCGGAGCGACTATCGTCCCGCGCGGCCGAACCTCGACGACAAGCCCTGGCCGCTCGGCGACAAGGGTGCGCTGGCGACGACAAAGGGCATATCGCCCTTTGCCGCGCCGCTGACCGACCTCACGCAATTTGGTGGCCGCACCAGCGCGCTGCTGGTGGTGAAGGACGGGCGCATCGCGCTCGAACGCTATGACCTCGGCCATAATATCCACACCGCGCAGCGCACCTTTTCGGTCGCCAAGTCGATGGCGGCGACGCTGATCGGCAACGCCGTGCTCGAAGGCGACATCGACGTGACGCGGCCCGCGATGATCGCCGACTGGCAGGCGCCCGGCGACCCGCGCGCCGCGATCACCACCGAACAGCTCATGCGCATGGCGAGCGGGCTCACCAGCGACACCGCCGGCAACCGCAGCGACGCCATCTATATGGGCGGCGCCTCGGTGCGCCAGTGGACGGTGCTATGGCCGCTGCTCAATCCGCCGAACACGGTCTACCGCTACGCCAACAACGACACCCTGCTCGCGGTGCAGTCGCTGAAGGCGGCGCGGCAGAAGGCGCTCGACGCGCGCAATGCGAAGTCGGCGATGATCCGCCGCGGCCCGGCGCTCGATCCGGCAAGCTTCTTCGACGGGCTGGGCATGACCCGCACTTTCGCCGAACATGACGCCGACGGCTACTATATCCTGTCGAGCCAGGTCTGGACTACGGCGCGCGACCTCGCGCGGCTGGGGCTGCTCTACCAGAACGACGGGATGTGGCAGGGCAGGCGGCTGCTTCCCGAAAATTGGCGGAACTTCGTTACGACGCCGAGCGGCCCGCAGCCCGCCGGGGCCTTCGGCTATGGCGCGGGCTTCTGGCTGCTAAACAAGTCGGAGGGCGTTCCCGCCGACACCTTCGGCGCCTTCGGCAACCGCGGCCAATATGTCGTCGTCATTCCCTCGCGCCAGCTGGTGATCGTGCGGCAGGGCTATGACGACGACAAGAACCGGCTCGACATCGCCAAGCTGGTCGCGGCGGTGGTCGCTGCCGACAAGCCCTAGCCCGGATAGCGCTCGAATGCCGGCATATCGGCCAGATTGTCCATCCAGCGGATCCGCTCGGCGGTCTGGATCTGGACCTGCGCGGGGATCAGGTCGGGGTCGTCGAGCGTCGCCGACTGGACGTCGATCTGGCCGGGGAACACCGCATCGCTGGTGTAGAAGAGCCCGGTGCCGCAATCGCCGCAGAAATGGCGGCGGCCATGTTCCGAGGAGGCGTAGATCTTGGGCGTGCCCGTGACTTCGAGCTCGTCCTGTCCGACCAGCGCCCAGCCCACGATCGGCGCACCGGCGTGGCGGCGGCAGTCGGAGCAGTTGCAGAGGGCATGATGGACGACGGTGGTCGGCATCGAATAGCGGATCGCGCCGCAATGGCATTGGCCGGTGGCGCGGGTGGGGGCGTCGCTCATCTTCTCTCTCCTCGGGAAGTGGATGGGGGAACATAACATAAACATGGGCCGAGTCCAGCCGGCGCGGTTGCCCGCTTAGCCACTTGTTAACCACATCCCTTTAGACCCCAATCGACAAGGATAGTGGGGAGTTTCCATGTATCAGCAGCGGGCCGAAGTTCTGGCTTTCGACCGGGCGCAGGCGCTCGGCGTGACGATCGTCATGCCGTGCCTGAACGAGACGATCAGCCTGCCGCACTGCATCGCCAATGCGAAGGACGCGCTGGCGCAGATCGAGGAACGCTTCGGGCTGGCGGGCGAAATCGTGATCGCCGACAACGGGTCGACCGACGGCAGCCAGGCGTTGGCCGAATCGCTCGGCGCGCGCGTCGTGCCCGTCGCGCGCCGCGGTTACGGCGCGGCGCTGATCGGCGGCTGCACCGCGGCTTACGGCGATTATATCCTGATGGGCGACTGCGACGGCAGCTATAATTTCACCGAGGGCGTGGCGATGATCGGCAAGCTGATCGACGGCCATGACCTCTGCATGGGGTCGCGCTTCGACGGCGGGATCGCGCCCGGCGCGATGCCATGGAAGAACCGCCACATCGGCAACCCCGCGCTCACCGGCATCCTCAACCTCTTCTTCCGCTCGGGCATCAACGATGCGCATTGCGGCCTCCGCGCGATCCGCAAGGAGGCGTTCGACGACCTCGGTCTGGCGGGCGAGGGCATGGAATTCGCCAGCGAGATGGTGATCAAGGCCTCGCTCAAGAAAATGAAGGTCGTGCAGGTTCCGGCGACCTTGTCGGTCGACCTGCGCGACCGCGCACCGCACCTCCGCCCCTGGCGCGACGGCTGGCGGCACCTGCGCTATCTGCTGATGCTGTCGCCGACCTGGGTGTTCGGCGTTCCGGCGATGCTCGCCGTCGGCAGCGGGGCGCTGATCCTGCTCGTCGCGCTGGCGCATCTGCTCGGCATCGTGGGCGGCGAGCCGCTGTTCGGCGCGAGCTGGACGATCGCCGCGGGTTTCCTGATCAGCGTCGGCCACCTCGCCGCGATCATGGCGCTCGCGACGCATTTCCACGGGGTCAATCGCGGCTATCGCACGCTGCGTCCGGTGATCCGCCGCTACGCCGACTGGCTGACGCTCGAGACGATGCTCCTCGCCGGGGCGCTGCTGCTCCTCGGTTCGGGCGGCGGGATCGCCGCGCTCGTCTATTACTGGTCGCAGACCGGCTTCAACGCGCTGACCTCGGTGCTGCCGACCGTGCTGGCGCTGACCGGCGCGACCGTTGCGATCCAGACCATCCTCGGCGGCTTCCTGCTCGCGATCATCAACGGGCACCGGGCGACGCTCGCGCCCGGCGGCGAGGCATGACCGCGGGTGCTGCAGGACAGCGGGTGCCGCGTTACACCGCGGTCAGCCTGTTCTGCGTCCTGTTCAACAATGTCCTGCTGATCGCGCTCGACGCCGGCGGCGTGCATTATGGCGCCGCGGTGCTGATCAGCGCGGCGGTGATGATCCCGCTGTCCTATACGCTCCAGCGCCTCCTCACCTTCGCGGCCGAGCCCGGCTGGGCCGCCTTTGCGCGCTATGCCGCGGTGCAACTCGTCAACACGCCGATCGCGTGGCTGTTGTTCCTGCTGATCCACGACTGGGGCGCGCTGCCGATGCTGTTCGCTGCGCCGCTGGTCACCGGGCTGCTCTTCGTCTGGAATTTCTTCACCAGTGGCTGGGCCATCGCGCCGCGCGCCGCCGCCAAATCTTCGCTGTGAAAGGCCGAATATGTCGATCCCGTCCGACCTGCTGACCGAATTCGTCGCCCGCTATCCCGCGCAGCCCGCGACCGCCTTTCTGCGCAGTATCGAGATCCAGCGCTTCGCCGACGCGATCGAGCCCGAGGGGCTGGGCCTCGACCTCGGCTGCGGCGACGGCATCCTGACCGACATCCTCTTCCGCGAGGCGGGCGTCACGCCGCGGCTCGTCGGTATCGACATCGACCCGCTCGAAACCGCGGCGGCGGCGAAATATGATTTCTACGAACGCATCCACACCGTCCCCGCGCAGGCGATCCCCGAACCCGACGCCAGCTTCGACTATGTCATCTCCAACTCGGTGCTCGAACATATCCCGGACCTCGAAGGCGTGATCGCCGAGGTCGGCCGCCTGCTCAAGCCCGGCGGGGTTTTCTGGTTCACCGTGCCGGGGCCGGGCTTTCGAGCCAATCTGTCGGGCAGCATCATCCCCGGCGCATCGCGCGAGGCCTATCTTGCCGAGCTCGACAAGAGGCTCGCGCATTTCCACTATCTGTCGGAAACCGACTGGAACGACATTTGCGGGCGCCACGGCCTCGCCGTCGACAGCGTCGGCGGCTATCTCGACCGCGGCGAGACGCGGCGCTGGGAAAGCCTGTCGCGCATGACCGGCGGCCTGCTCCACAGCCTGACCGGCGGGCGCAGCCGCCCGATCGAGATCCAGCGCCGCCTGAAACTGCGCGACCTGCAAAACAGCGCCGCGATGCCGCGCGTCGTCGCGTCGGCGCTGGCCAAGGCGATCGCCGCGGGCGTGCGCCCCGACGCGGTCGAGGCCCCGCCGTCGTGCCTGCTGGTCACCGGCCGGCGTCCGCTCGTGCAGGGCTGACGCCAGCCTCACCCGCTATGTCGGTTGAAGGAATAGTTGACCGGTCGTGGCCCTGAGGCCGCGGCCGGTCAGTTCTTGCACGCGATGATCCGGATCGCCGAGGGGCGGCCGCTCAGCTTTTCGCCGAGCCACTGCAGCGGGTGCAGCGCGATCCCTGCGAGCAGGAAGGGCAGCGCATTGGGCCGCCCGAAGGCATTGGCGAGGCTGCGGCCCATGGTGGGCACGCAGATGTCGAGGTCCTGCTCGATCGTCAGTCCGGCGCGCTCGACCAGCGCGCGGAGCGCGGGGCGCGAGAAATGCGTCCGGTGAAAGGGCAGGTACCAGGCGTCCCAGGCTTCGCCGAGCAGACGCGTCCAGACGCAGTCGATATTGGGCACTTCGAGGACGATCGTGCCGCCGGGCGCGGCCAGCGCGGCAATACGGCCGAGCAGCGCCTGCGGGTCGTCGTCGTGCTCGAGCACGTGGAAGGCGCTCACCAGATCGAACTCGCCGGCATGGTCGCCAGCCTCGCCGATCGGGAAATAGCCGCGGCCCGCCAGTTCGGCGGGCGGCGCGTCGTGAAAATCGGCGCCGGTGACGGTCGATCCGGGCAGCATCTCGCCCAGGCAGCGCGTGAACTGGCCGCTACCGCAGCCGAAATCGAGCGCATTGCGCGGTGCGGCGCCAAGCTGGCGCAGCAGCGTGCGCGCCTGGCGGCGAAAGGCGATGTCCTTGATCCGGTGCGCGAGCCCGCGCGCGTCGGGCTGGAAATCCTGGCTCTCGCGCCCTTCGTAGAGGAAGGCGACGTCCGGGAGCGGCGGAATCGAGACGCCGATGCCGCAGCGCGCGCAGCGCAGGACGCTGATCTCGCCGACCTTGCCGCTCTTGTCGGTGAAACGCCCCATCGATGCGAAGTCGCACGGCGCGCCGTCTCCCATGGCGCAGGGCCGGACGTCGGCGACGGGGTGGCGATGGATCATGCGAGGCCTTCCGCGAGATATGGCCCTCGCTTGTGCGCCGATATGGTTAACAGCCGCTTAAACCGGCCGCTCACCCGGCTTCCATATCGGCCAGAATCTGCGCGGTGCTGCCCGCGATCGATAGGCGCTCGGCGTTGGCGGCGAACCAGGCGCGGGTGCGGGTTCGCAGCGCGTCGCCGCCGTCGATCGCCGCCGCCATCGCCGCGGCGAGCGCGGCGCGCGTGGCGTCGGCGGCGATGAAGCCGTTCTCGCCCGCATCGACCAGTTCGGTCGCTGCATTGTCAGGGGCGGGGACGACGACCACCGGAACCCCGCGCGCCGCGGCCTCGACGACGACCATGCCATAGCCTTCGCGTTCGGAGGGCTGCACGATCGCGGCGGCTTCGGCCATCGCGGCCTCGATCTCGGCCTCAGCGACGAAGCCGGGGCGGCGGATCTCCTCGCCAAGTCCCAGCCGCGCGATCTGCGCCTCGATCGCGGCCTGTTCCGGACCGCGCCCGAAGATGGTCAGCCGCACGTCGGGGCGCTGCGCCGCGAGCAGCGCAAAGGCGTCGATGAGCAGCGAAACGCGTTTCTCTGGGATCAGGCGTCCGGCATAGACGAGCGTCGGCGGGACCGCGGCCGGGTGGGCCGGATAGGCGCTCCCGGCATATTCGCCGGTCAGGATCGTCACCGGCGCCGAACAGCCGATCGCCTCGGCGCGCGCCGCATGCAGGCGCGAGAAGGCATAGGCTTTTTGCGGCACGCGGGCGCAAAGCCGCTGGACCGCGATGCCGAGCCATCCGAGCCGGCCGAGATAGGCGCGCCAATAATCGTCGGTCCACACCTCGTGCCAGTCGACCCCGATGCGATAGCCCGAGAAGGGGCGCAGCAGGCCCGCCGCGAGCAGCGAGAAGAAGGGAAAGGAGGCGAGGTGCAGTCGGTCATAGTCGCGGCCGCGGCGCAGCAGGTGCCAGAACAGGCCGATCCCGAAACGCAGCGGCGGCAAGATGCGCCGCTTCCCACCGGCGTAAAGTTCCATGCGCGGCCCGACCGCGACGACCTTGACCCCGGGCAGGTCCGGCGGATCCGACGCGTCCCACTGGCGCAGCGTCAGATATGTCACCTCGTGCCCCGCGGCCGCCAGCCGCTCGGCGAGATTGCGATACCAGCGCTCGGCGCCGCCGATTGTCCAGGGGAAAAGGCAGTCGTAGACGACCGCGACCCTCACAACGCCACCTCGGTACAGCCGGCCGCCAGGAGCCGCGCCCGCGCCTCGGCCATGCGGGGGCTTTCGGCCGGGGTCGCGCGACCGAACAAGGCGTTCACCGGCGCGAGCATTGCCGCATCGACGATCGCGACGCGCTTGCCGTCGCACAGCCGCGGCGACCAGCTGCCGCGCGGTAGCTGATAGCCGTCGAGGCGGATCGGCCGACGATCGAGGAAGGGCGGGTTATAGACGAGGTCGCTCGCCGAAAAGGCTGCGCGTTCGTCGATCAGCACATAATCGGCGCCACTGGCGGCGATGCGCCGGTCGAGCGCGGCATAGGGCGCGGCGAAGCGATGCGCGTTCCAGCCCAGCCAGAGCAGCATGGCGAGCGTCGCCATGCTCGACACGGCGACCAGGCGCTGCCGGTCGAGCCCGCGCTCGCGGAGCACGATCCAGCCATAGCCCGCGAGCAGGCAGAGATTGCCGATCGTCCCGTGCAGATAGCGATAGCCCCAGCCATGGCCCTGATAGGGCAGCAGCACGAGCAGCGCGGCGACGGTGAGGATCGGGCCGAGCGCGAGCGCGCGGACGAGCCAGTCGCTGCGCCAGCGCAGCACGACCGCAGCGACGGCGAGCGGGAGCAGCAGCACATGCTGCCACGCCGCGAAGCGCAGCAGGTTGAGCGCCATCAGCCAGAAGCCGTTGGCGTTCCACTGCGCGAGCGTTTCGAACAGGCGCGTCAGATAATCGGCGGTGCCTGCGGCCGTGGCCGGGGTCGCCACCGGCCCCGCCGCAGCCACGACCATGCCCGGCCAGCCCAACCAGAACAGGCCGATCGCGGCATAGCCGCCGACGAGCAAGGCCAGCACCCGCCACTGCCGGCGCTCGGCGAGCAGCAGCAGGAAGGGCGCGACGAAGAGCGGGTGGAAGATCGGCTGGTGCAATCCTGTTGCGAGGAAGCCAACGGGGAGCAGCAACGCATAGGCCCACCAGCGATCGCGGAGGAAAAGCGCGAGCCACAACAGGTTGAGCGCCAGATGCCCGGTCATCGCATAGCTGGTCGTCGCGGTGACGAGCATCTGCGCCGACAGCAGCAGGCAAAGGAGGGCTATTGTCTGCGGCGCGGCATCGCCGGGCCACAGGCGGCGCGCTGCGGCCCAGAGCGCGAGCAGCGCGACGGTGGCGAGCAGCGGCGCGGTGGCATGGGCATCGCCGAATGCGGCGCCGACGGCATGCAGCGCGGCGTTGACCGGCAGATAGCCCGAGGCCCACGCGTCGGCGGGCAGTCCCGGAAGCACGAAGGTCCGGTTGAGCGCCTCGCCCGTCGCCGCCCAGTCGGCGGAGAGGCGCGCGAACAGCTCGCCGCGCGCCAATATGTCGGCGTCGAACAACACCATCTGCTCGTCGCGGCTGAGGTCGGTGCCGTGCATCAGCCAGCCGTGCCCGCTCCACGCGAGCGCGAAGAGCAGGACGGCTGCCAGCCACGGCCACCAAGGCACGAGGCGCGGCGCAAAGGCGGAGCCGCTCGCCCCCCATCGCCGCGCTGCGAGCAGGGCGAGCGCCAGCGCGGCGAACGCAGGCAGATCCTGCCGCTGCCAGAAATAGGCGCTGAGCCCCGGCGCGGCGTCGGTATCGAACAGCAGCGGGCCGGCGGCGACAAGCAGCAACAGCACGGCAAAGACCGCGATCAGCTCGCGCTGTCCCGGCCACTCTGCTGTCGGCGCCCCCGTGCCGACCGGCGGCTCAGTCGCCAAGGTCGACCTGATGCGCCTTGGCCCAATCTTCATATTGGGCGCGGGGATTGGCCGAAGGCTGCGCGAGGATCGCGGGGATGTCGCGGCGGAGTGCGGCGAGGTCGAGCGAGCGGATCATCGCCTTCACCGGGCCGACGCCTGCGGGGGTGATCGACAGTCGCTCGATGCCGATGCCGAGCAGCGCCATGGCTTCCAACGGGCGTCCGCCCATTTCGCCGCAGACGCCCAGTGTTACCTTCGATCCAGCAACGGTCTTCACCACGCGCGACAGGAAACGCATCACGGTTGGCGACAGCCAGTCGTAGCGCTCGGCGAGCCGGGGGTGCGCGCGGTCGGCGGCGAAGAGGAACTGGGTGAGGTCGTTGGTGCCGATCGACAGGAAGTCGAGGTGCGGCAGCATCAGGTCGAGCGTCTCGGCGAGCCCCGGCACTTCGAGCATCGCGCCGTAGCGGATCGCCGCGGGCAATTTCTTGTTGTGGCTTGCGAGCCAGGCGCGCTGGCGGACGAAGATGTCGCGCGCGGCCTCATATTCCCACGGTTCGGACACCATCGGGAACATCACGTTGAGCGTCCGGCCAGCGGCCGCCTCGATCAGCGCGCGCGCCTGGACCTTGAGCAGGCCTTCGCGCTCGAGCGCGAGGCGCAGCGCGCGCCACCCCATCGCCGGATTTTCCTCCAGCGCGGTGTCGGTGTTCATATAGGGCAGCGCCTTGTCGCCGCCGATATCGACCGTGCGGAAGATCACCGGCCGGTCGCCCGCGGCGTCGAGCACGTCGCGGTAGAGCCGCTGCTGGCGGTCGCGCGCGGGCAGGGTGGCCGACACGAGGAACTGGAATTCGGTGCGGAACAGCCCGATGCCGCGCGCCCCTGTCAGGTCGAGCGCGGCGATATCCTCGCGCAGCCCGGCGTTGATCATCAGCTCGATCGGGACGCCGTCCCTGGTGACCGCGGGCAGGTCGCGCAGCGACGCGAGATTGGCGCGGCGCTTCTGCGAGATTTCGAGCTTGGCGTCGAACGCCTCCTGCACCGCCGGGGTCGGGCGGACGTGGAGCGCGCCGGCGCCGGTGTCGAGCAGCAGCAGGTCGCCCTCGCGGATCACCGTGCGCACGTCGCGGACGCGGCCGAGCACGGGCACCCCCATCGCGCGCGCGACGATGATGACGTGCGCGGTCAATGAGCCTTCCTCGAGCACCACGCCCTTCAGCCGGCGCTTGTCATATTCGAGCAGTTCGGCGGGGCCGAGGTTGCGCGCGATCAGGATCGAGTCCTGCCTGAGGCCCATCTGCGCCGCGGTGCCCATCTGCCCCGAGACGATGCGCAGCAGCCGGTTCGACAGATCCTCGAGGTCGTGCATGCGGTCGCGCAGCAGCGGGTCGTCGATCTGGCGCATGCGCATCCGGGTGCGCTGCTGGACGCGCTCGATCGCGGCCTCGGCGGTGAGGCCGCTGTCGATCGCCTCGTTGATGCGCCGCGACCATCCCTCGTCATAGGCGAACATCTTGTAGGTCTCGATGACCTCGTCATGCTCGCCGCCGACGCCGAATTCGGCCTGGCTCGCCATGCGGTCGATCTGCTCGCGCATCTTGTCGAAGGCGGCGTAGACGCGGTGGCGCTCGGCCTCGATATCCTCGGCGACCGTATGTTCGATGGTGATGCGCGGCTGGTGATAGACCGCGACGCCGGCGCCCATGCCGTCGACGAGCTTCTGGCCGGTGAGGCGCTGCGCCGACTGGTCGGCGGCGGCGGCGTCGGTGCGCGCGGCGGTATCGACCAGGTCGGCGTTGGCGATCAGTTCGGACAGCACCATCGCGACGGTCTGCAGCGTCTCGATCTCGATATCGTCGTAGCGGCGCGGATCGGCGTGCTGGACGCAGAGCACGCCGACGGCGCGCTCGCGGCGGATGATCGGCACCCCGGCGAAGCTGTGGAACAGTTCTTCGCCCGTTTCAGGGCGATAGGAGAAGTCGGGATGCGCGGCAGCCTCGTCGAGGTTGAGCGTCTCGATCTGCTCGGCGATCGTGCCGACGAGGCCCTCGCCCATCGCGAGGCGCGTGACGTGCACCGCCTCCTGTTTGAGGCCGCGCGTCGCGAAGAGTTCGAGCGCGCCCTCGCGCAAGAGGTAGATCGAACAGACCTCGCTATCGAGGCATTCGCCGATGATCCCGACGACCTGGTTGAGCTTGCCCTGCGCGTGGGTGCGCGCGGCCATCACCTCGTGCAGCCGCGTCAGGATCGTGCGCGCCGACTGGGCGGCGGTCGAGGGCGGGAGCGGGGCGTTGGTCATGTCCCGTCACTGCTAACAGATGCCGCGCCCCCCCGCCAAGGGGAGCGTGCAATATTTCCTGCCGGGTCAGCCCGCCGGGGTGGGCGAGGGCGTCGTCGACGGCGCAGCGGGGCCATAGACGGTCGGTGTCGCCGGGGGGACGTAGAGCGGCGCTGGCGCGCTCATGATCGGCGGTGGCGGGGCATATTTGGCGTCCCACGCCGCGGCCTCGACCTGATAGCGGGCATAGGCTTCGTAGAAGTCGAGGAAAGGCTGGTCGAGCCGCGCGAGGTGGCCGGGTGCCTGCGCCACGACATCCTTGGCCGGGGTGGTAGCGACGAGTTGCGCGACCTCGTTGGCGCGGATGCAGAAGTCGCGCTGCGCGGGCGGCTGGGCAAAATAGTTGAAAAGCTGGGTCGACAGCTTGTCGCGTTCCTTGATGCCGTTGGTCTTGTTTTCCTTGCCGAGCTGCGTGATCACGCTTTTCTCGGTCGCCTTGATCGTCTTGCCGTGGTTCTTGATGATCGCGTTATATCCCGACACCATCGTCGCTTCCTCGAGCCCGCGGCAGCCGATCGCCGCGACGTTCAGCGCGATCTTCATCTGCCAGAAGGCGCGGTCGCCGGTGATCTCGCTGTTCGCGGTATAGAAGCGCCCGTCGAGCCCGCGGCCCGGCAGGATCTGCGTCGCCGACGCATTGCCCGGCGGCAGCGGCCTCGGCGGCACGATGATCACGACCGGCGCGGGCGGCGGTGGCGGGGGAGGCGGGGGCGGCGGCGGCGGCGGGGCGCAGGCGGCAACACTCGCGAGCAGCCCGACGACGATGATTTTACGCAACAATTTCATTACCTCACTCCCCTGCCGCACGAGAATGCGACATCAACCCCGCGCGTGCAAGGCCGCTTCGGCCTGTTGCACCAGTGACGCGATAATATCCCCCACGGATTCCTCGGATGTTACCATACCCACCGATTGCCCTGCCATTAACGAGCCGTTCTCGACGTCGCCGTCGATCACCGCGCGGCGGAGCGCGCCGGCCCAATAATGCTCGATCTGCAATTGTGCCTCGACCATGTCGATGCCGCCGCCGTCGAGCAGGTTCGCGACCTCGCGCTGCTTGGCCGTGAATTCCTCGGTCTCGGCGTTCTTGAGCGCGCGGACCGGGATGACCGGCAGGCGCGGGTCGATCTGGACGCTGGCGACCGCATCGCGCGCCGAGGCGCGGATGAAGGCCTTCTTGAAATTGGGATGCGCGATGCTCTCGGTCGCGCAGACGAAACGCGTGCCGAGCTGGACGCCCGAGGCGCCCATTTCGAGATAACCGGCGATCGCCTCGCCGCGGCCGATGCCGCCGGCGACGAAGATCGGGACTTCTTCGGAAAGCGTCGGCAGGATTTCCTGCGCCAGCACGCTGGTCGAGACGGGACCGATATGCCCGCCCGCCTCCATGCCCTCGATCACCAGCGCGTCGACGCCCGAGCGGATCAATTTCTTGCCGAGCGCCAGTGTCGGCGCGAAGCAGATCACCTTGGCGCCCGATGCCTTGATCGCCTCGAGGCTGCCCTTGGGCGGCAGGCCGCCCGCGAGCACGACATGGCCGACGCCATGCTTCGCGCAGACGTCGATCAGGTCGAACAATTGCGGATGCATCGTGATCAGGTTGACGCCGAAGGGCCGCGTCGCGAGCGCCTTGGTCGCGGCGATTTCGGTATCGAGCAATTCGGGCGTCATCGCGCCGCACGCGATCACCCCGAAACCGCCGGCATTGCTGATCGCGCTGACCAGGTTTCGCTCCGAAACCCAGCTCATCGCACCGCATAAAATCGCGTAGTCGCTACCCAGAAGCGCGGTTCCGCGCGCCATCAGATCGTTAATTTTTGTCATCGCGCCTGCCTTTGCCAGCCCATCGACTCGGGCGCAATCCCTAGCGTCGGAGCGCGCGGAAAAGCCGCCATGCGGCGAAGTCTCGCTTGGGCGCGCGAACCGAACCTTTCGGCGCAGAAAGCAAATCAATCATTGTCAACTAAATCACTTGGAATATGCTTGCCGCCGAATCGAACCAGGGAAAGGGAAACAATGTCCGCTTCATCCGAACAGGCCAGTGGCCAGCGCGAGGCCGTGCCGCGCGCGGTGCAGACGGTGCTCGACGCGCTCGAGAAATTGCGCTTCGGCGCGATCCAGCTGACCGTCCACGAGGGCAAGCTGGTGCAGGTCGATATCACCGAGCGCCACCGCTACCCCAACTGATTTCAGGCTCCCAAGCCGGGGGATGCCTTCCCCCCAAAAATGCCGCAGACCGGACCACCGGATGTGGCAATTTTCTTTGCAACAGGAAATTGCCATGACTGCTCGATATAGTTCGGCCCGCCGAAGCGTGCGGGCCACGCCATTCGCCCTCGGGCTGCTGCTCGCCATCGCCGCCCAGCCGGCCTCGGCCGCCGATACTGCCACCACCACCGACGACGAAGCCGCCGCGGCCGCCGCAACGGCCGATGCCGTCGATGCTGCGCAGACCGACGGCGACAATGTCAGCCGCGGCGACATCATCATCGTCACCGCGCGCCGCCGCCAGGAAACCGCGCAGGAGGTGCCGGTCGCGATCTCGGTCATCCGCGGCGACTCCATCGAAGCGACGGGCAATTTCAACGTCGTGAAATTGCAGCAGCTCGCCCCGACATTGCAGGTCTATACCTCGAACCCGCGCAACACCTCGGTCAACATCCGCGGCCTCGGCGTGCCCTTCGGGCTCACCAGCGACGGTTTCGAGCAGGGCGTCGGCATCTATGTCGACGACGTCTATAATTCGCGCGTCGCTGCCGCGACCTTCGACTTCCTCGACGTCGACCAGGTCGAGGTGCTGCGCGGGCCACAGGGCACGCTTTATGGCAAGAACACCACCGCGGGCGCGATCAACATCACCACCAACCAGCCGACCTTCGATTTCGAGGGCCGCGCCGAGGTGACCGTCGGCAACCTCAACTACCGCCAGGCGAAGGCGGCGGTGTCGGGGCCGCTGACCGACAAGATCGCCGCGCGTATCGCGATCGCCGCGACCAGCCGCCGCGGCACATTGTTCAACACGCGCACCGACCGCTGGATCAACGAGCAGGACAATCTGGGCCTGCGCGGCCAGCTGCTGTTCGAGCCCAACGACGATCTGTCGATCACGCTGGCGGGCGATTACAGCCGACAGAATCCCGAATGCTGCGGCACCGCCTTCGTGCGCGTCGGCACGACGCAGCGCGCGCTCAATCGGCAATATGACGCGATCATCGCGCGGCTGCAGGCGGCCAATCCCAATTACAACTACATCGTGCCCAGCCGGAACGTCTACGACCGGCTGACAGATATCGACGCGAGCCTGAGCGCCGGGAACAAGATCGGCGGCGCCTCGCTGCGCGTGAAATGGGACGTCGGGCCCGGTACCTTCACTTCGATCACCGCGTGGCGCTTCTGGGACTGGCAGCCCGAGAACGACCGCGACTTCACCGGTGCCTCGGTGGTCTCGCGCTCGCAGAACCCGTCGCAGCAGGACCAGTATAGCCAGGAATTCCGCTACAATTACGAGGGCGACACAGTCGATTTCGTCGTCGGCCTGTTCGGCTTCAAGCAGCGCATCGACACGCAGGGCACCGAGCAGCAGGGCATCGACGCGACGCGCTACAGCCTCGCGCCGTCGAACGACCCCAACAATGTCTACAACCGCCCCGAGGTGCTGAACGGACTGACCGCGATCAACACCCAATATCTGAAGGCCGACAGCGCGGCGCTCTATGGGCAGGTGAGCTACAAGCTGACCCCCGAGCTGACGATCCAGCCGGGTATTCGCGTCAATTACGACAAGAAGGAAGGCTTCTATCAGCGCGTCGTGACGACCGGCGCAGGGCAGGTGATCACCAGCTGTGCGCCCTCGGCCACGGCTGGCAATCCGGTGCTCACGGCGCAGTGCGGCGTCTATCAGCCGCAGCTGACAACGCCGTCGGTCAGCGACTGGAACTTCAGCTACGACCTCAACATCAACTACAAGGTCGCGCCCGACGTCCTCGCCTATGCGACCTATGCCAAGAGCTTCAAGACCGTCGGGATCAACCAGAACGGCCTGCCGCTCGACACCAACAACCAGCCGGTGCTGAGCGCCAGCACGGTGAAGCCGGAATCGGTCAATCATTATGAGATTGGGATCAAGACGCAGTTCCTGAACCGCCTCGCGACCTTCAACCTCACCGCCTTCCGCACCGAGATCAAGAATTTCCAGGCGACGGTGAACGGCGGGCAGTTCGGGACGGTGCGCGGCTATCTGGCCAATGCCGAGAAGGTCGTGTCGCAGGGTGTCGAGGCGGATTTCAAGATCCGCACCAGCGACCGCTTCACCGCTTATGCCAATGCGGCCTATACCGACGCGAAGTACAAAAAGTTCACCAGCGCGCCGTGCCCCCCAGAACTGTCGGGCGGCACCTTCCAGCCGGCCAATGCCGCGCCCGACTATTCGCAGCCGGGCGTTCCGGGAGCCCTCAGCCCGCGCCAGTGCGACATTTCGGGCCAGCGCCTGCCCGGCGTGTCGAAATGGGCCTTCTCCTACGGCGCCGAGACGAATGTTCCGGTCACCCTGTTCGCCAAGGACGGGCAGGTCTATCTCGGCGTCGACGGCAATTACCGCTCGAACTGGAATTCGAACGCGTCGCCGTCGATCTATACCAATGTGAAGGGCTATGCGCTGACCAACTTCCGCCTCGGTTTCCGCGGCGAGGGCATCGACGTGTTCGGCTGGGTCCGCAACGCCTTCGACGTGAAATATATCGAACTGCTGCAGGTCGCCCCGGGCAACGTCGGCCTGATCGCCGGCACGCCGGGCGATCCCAGGACTTGGGGCGGGACGATCAAGGTCAGCTTCTGATCGCTGCCGCCTTGAGGCAAAAGAAAAGGGGCCGCTCCAGCCGGAGCGGCCCCTTTCTCGTGCAGCCTGTGCGTCAGCGCTGCTGCTTGTCGTCGCGATCCTGGTCGGAACGCTGACCGCCCTGCTGGCGGTCCTGGTCACCCTGCTGTTGCTGCTGCTGTTTGCGACGCTGTTCCTCGTCGCGCTGCTGCTGCTCGTTGGGGTTTTGGTTAGCCACTTTCTCTCTCCTACTGCCGCACCGGGGGTGGGCGCGACATCCGGACAACCCATTGGATGGACTGGCGTTGCGGTCACGTGGCACCCTTTCGCCGGGGCGTTGCGCGGCCGCGACCAACACCATTTTCATGCGGCAACTCCTTCGCCGGTAATCGGTTCGTTCAATGACTGAGTTCAGCTTATTCGGTTATGGCGATGGAAGGGCGCGGCCTATCCTTTCCATCCCAAGGCGAAAGGATGACCCCATCGACTCGCGGCCTGCCCCTGTCGACTTGCCTGCTGCGGCCATGTGCCGCCGCGGCGTCACGCGCCGGTCATCGCTCCGCGCCACATTCGCACGACAAAAAGCCCAAAGAGGAGAGACTGCATGAACGACCAGACCCCCATCGGCAGCGGCTGCCCGGTGCATCAGCCCGGCGGCGTCCGCGCCCTGCTCGGCCGGACCAACAAGGATTGGTGGCCCGACATGCTGGCGACCGAGATCCTCAATCCCAACGGCGCGTCGAACCCGCTCGGCGATGATTTCGACTATGCCGCGGCGTTCAAGTCGCTCGACTATCAGGCGCTGAAGGACGACCTCACCGCGCTGATGACCGACAGCCAGCCGTGGTGGCCGGCCGACTATGGTCACTACGGGCCCTTTTTCATCCGCATGGCCTGGCACGCCGCGGGCACCTATCGCACCGCCGACGGCCGCGGCGGCGCCAACAGCGGGCAGCAGCGCTTCGCGCCGCTCGACAGCTGGCCCGACAATGGCAACCTCGACAAGGCGCGGCGCCTGTTGTGGCCGATCAAGCAGAAATACGGCAACAAGATCAGCTGGGCCGACCTGTTCATCCTGACCGGCAATGTCGCGATCGAGAGCATGGGCGGGCCGGTGTTCGGCTTCGGCGGCGGCCGCGCCGACGTGTTCGAGCCCGAGCGCGACATCTATTGGGGCTCGGAAGACAAATGGGTCAACCAGGGCGTCCAGACGCGCATCGATCCCGACAAGAATATGGTCATCGAAGGCCCGCTCGCCGCGATCCAGATGGGGCTGATCTACGTCAATCCCGAGGGGCCGCAGGGCAATCCGCACAATGACGAGGGCATGGCCCGCGACATGAAGGAAACCTTCGATCGCATGGCGATGAACCCCGAGGAAACCGTCGCGCTCACCGCCGGCGGGCACACCTTCGGCAAGGCGCATGGCAACGGCGACGCCTCGCTGCTCGGAAACGCGCCGTCGGGCGGCGACCTCGCCGCGCAGGGCTTCGGCTGGGTGAGCAGCCACGAGAGCGGCGGCATCGGCGAGCATACGGTGACCAGCGGCATCGAGGGCGCATGGACCAACACGCCGCGCGAATGGACCGAGAATTATTTCCGGCTGCTGTTCGACTATGATTACGAGCTGGTGCAGTCGCCCGCGGGCGCGAACCAGTGGCAGCCGATCGGTCAGAAGGAAGAGGATATGGCGCCCGACGCGCATGTCCCCGGCAAGAAGGTGCCGACGATGATGACCACTGCCGACATGGCGCTGAAGCGCGATCCCGAATTCCGCGCGATCAGCGAGCGGTTCCGCGACGATCATGAAGCGTTCAAGGATGCCTTTGCGCGCGCCTGGTTCAAGCTGACGCACCGCGACATGGGTCCGAAGGTCCGCTACCTCGGCCCCGAAGTCCCCGCCGAAGACCTGATCTGGCAGGACCCGATCCCTGCCGGTTCGAAGCCGTCGGACGCCGACGTCGCGGCGGTGAAGGCGAAGATCGCCGACAGCGGCCTGACCGTCAGCCAGCTGGTCAAGACTGCCTGGGCCTCGGCGAGTACCTATCGCAAGTCGGACTATCGCGGCGGCGCCAATGGCGCGCGCGTCGCGCTGGCGCCGCAGAAGGACTGGGAGGTCAACGAGCCTGCCGCGCTCGCCAAGGTGATCGATACGCTGAACGGCCTGCGCGGCTCGATGTCGCTGGCCGATGCCATCGTCCTCGGCGGTGTGGTCGGCCTTGAGAAGGCTGGCGCCACCAATGTGCCGTTCACCGGCGGCCGCGGCGACGCGACGGCGGAGCAGACCGATGCCGACAGCTTCGCGGTGATGGAACCCGAGGCCGACGCTTTCCGCAACTATGTCGGAAGCAAGAAGCTCGCCGTGAAGGTCGAGGAAATGATGCTCGACCGCGCCTCTCTGCTCGGCCTGTCGGTGCCCGAAATGACGGTGCTGATCGGGGGGCTCCGCGTCCTCGGCGCCAATCATGGCGAGCGCGGGCATGGCCATTTCACCAAGCGGTCGGGCCAGCTGACGAACGACTATTTCGTCAACCTGCTCGACATGACCAATGTGTGGAAGGCGGTCGATGGATCCGACGACCAGGAATATGTCGCAACCGACCGTGCCGGCGGCGGCGAGACCTGGCGCGCCACGCGCGCCGACCTGATCTTCGGGTCGAACGCCGAACTGCGCGCGGTGGCCGAAATCTATGCGCAGTCCGACAATGGCGAAAAGTTCGTGAAGGACTTCGTCAAGGCGTGGACCAAGGTGATGAACGCCGACCGTTTCGACCTCGCCTGATCGGCTGACGCCGACCGGGTCGCAAGGACCCGCCCCCGGGGACATGGGCCCGGGGGCGGTTTTTGTTTGGGGGCTGAGCATCCGGTTTCGGGCGGTTGCTGCCATTCGGCTCCCCTCCCTGCAAAGGGAGGGGCTGGGGGTGGGTTTGCCGCCGAAAGGCGGCCTTCTGCCTCCTGCTCGCTTCGCTCGCTACCCACCCCTAACCCCTCCCTAGAAGGGAGGGGAATGGCTTAGTTCCACCCCAACCCCGCCCCTAATGGACATCCTTCGGCGTCGGGCCGCCGATCGGCGGGGGCCTGCAGAAGGGGACCATCACCAGCGCGGCGAGGAAGAGATAGGCCATCAGGCGGAAGACGTCGTCGAAGGCGAGCGTCAGCGCCTCGCGGCCGACGATGCGGCCGAGCGTGCCATCGGCCATCTGCCGTGCGAGGGCGGGGTCGGCGACGGTGCGGCCGATATGCCTGGCGAGTTGGGCTGCGGCCTCGTTCGCGGCCTCGGCCGAGCGGCCGAGCGCTTCGGAGAGGCGGAGCATGTGGAGGCGGAGATTGTCGCCGAGCCAGGTGTTGACCAGCGCGATGCCGATTGCGCCGCCGAGGTTGCGCATCAGGTTGAACAGGCCCGAGGCGTAGCGCAGCTCGGGTCCCTCGAAATTGCCGAGCGCGAGTCCGACCGAGGGGACGATGCACAGCATGATCGCGAAGCTGCGCACGACCTGCGGCCAGAAGAGCGCGGCGAAACCCCATTCGGGGGTCATGAAGCTGAACATCCAGAGGCCCGTCGCGAAGAGCGTCAGCCCGAAGGTGATCACGATGCGCTGGTCGACCTTTTGCGACAGCGCCGCGGCGATCGGGACGCCGAGCAATTGCGCTAGCCCCGAGACGAACACCGTCGTGCCGATCTCCGACGCGTTGTAGCCCTGCACGCGGCCCAAATAGATGGGGACCAGATAGGTGCTCGCGTAAAGCCCGAAGCCGATCACGAGGTTGAAGATGCAGGCGAAGACGAAAGTCGGCTTGCGGAAGGGACTGAGCCGGACGATCGGCCCGTCCGAGCGGAACGAGCGTTCGAGGAAGAGGCCGAAGGCAACGAACGACACCCAGGCGCCGATCGCGATCTCGGGTTCGCTGAACCAGTCGTGCTTGGGGCCTTCCTCGAGCACGAATTCGAGCCCCGCGAGGAACACCGCCATCGAGGCGAGATGGACCCAGTCGATGCGGCGGAGCATCGGCAGGTTGGGCTTGTCGATCCGCACCAGTGCGAGGATCGCGAGCGTCACCATCGCGCCGGGCAGCACGTTGATGAAAAAGACCCAGCGCCAGCCCATCGCGTCGGTGATCCAGCCGCCGACCGTCGGGCCCAATGTGGGCGCGAGCACCGACACCATGCCGAGGATCGCGGGGATCATCGCGCGCTGCTTGCCCTCGAACAGCATATAGCCCGTCGCGAACACCGTGGGGATCATCGCGCCGCCGACGAAGCCCTGCACTGCGCGGAACAGGATCATCGATTCGATGCTCCACGCGAGCCCGCACAGCACACTCGCGATGGTGAACAGCCCCGCCGACGCCGCGAACAGCCAGCGCGTCGAGAGCGCCTGCGCCAGGAAGGCGGAGAAGGGGATCATGACGAGCTCGGCCATCAGATAGGCGGTCTGGACCCAGCTGATCTCGTCGGGACCGGCGCTGAGCCCGGCTTGCACCTCGTTCAAGGAGGCGGCGACGATCTGGATGTCGATCAGCGCCATGAACTGGCCGAACGCCATCACTGCGAAGATCAAATATTTCCGCGCGTTGGTGAGGCTGGCGGGATCGAAGGGCGCGTCGGGCATGGATGCTGTCCGGACGGGGGAGAGGGGAATCGATGCCATCGGGCTTGTGTCCTGCAGTCTTTATATTATATGCATCATATAAAGGAGACCGCAAGTGCGCTATTCGAGCGAGCATAAGGCCGAGACCCGCGAGCGGGTGCTGAAGGAAGCCGCGAAGGAAATCCGCGCCAAGGGCCCCGACAATGTCGCGGTCGCCGGGATCATGGCGCGCGCGGGCATGACCCACGGCGGTTTCTATGCCCATTTCAAGTCGAAGGACGCGCTGGTCGGCGAAGCGATCGGGACGATGTTCGCCGACGCGCGCGCGCGCTCGGAGAAGATCGACGCGGCGGGCGATCCCAAGGTAGTGCTCCGCGCCTATGTCGATTTCTATCTCTCGCCCGCGCACCGCGACAGCCGCGATCGGGGGTGCCCGCTGCCGACGCTGTCGGGCGATTTTGCGCGGTCGGAGCCCGCAACGCGCGAGCGTTTCGGGGCGGGCGTTGTCGGGATCGCGGCGCGGCTCGCAGTGCCGCTGGCGGCGTTGGGTTACGCTGACGCCGCGGCGGAATCGCACGCCTTGCTCGCGCAGCTCGTCGGCGGGGTCGCATTGGCGCGCGCAGTGGGCGATGCGGCGCTGTCCGACGCGATGCTTGCCGACACGCACGCCAGCATCGTCGCGCGCTATGGGCTGGAGACGGCGCAATGACGCTCGCCAAGGTACAGGGGCTGATCGCATCGGGCGGGCGCCCGCCGATCGGTGAGACGCTGGGTTTCCAGCTGGTCGACGCCGGCGACGGCTGGGCCGCGTTCGAGGGGGTGCCGGGGCCGCAGCATTATAATCCGATGGGGATCGTCCACGGCGGATACGCCGCGACCCTGCTCGACTCGGCGTGCGGCATCGCGGTGGTGACCAAGCTCGCGGACGATCAGGCGATGACGACGCTCGAGCTCAAGACCAGCTACCTCAAGGCGATGACCGGCGAGACCGGCAAGGTCCGCGCCGAGGGGCGGGTGATCTCGATCGGGCGCCGCGTTGCCTATGTCGAGGCCAAGCTGACCGACGAAGCGGGACGGCTCTATGCCACCGCGACCTCGACCCTGCTGGTGATCCAGCAATGAACGCGCAGACGGCGATCGCTGCCGAGGCGCCCGTCGAAGCGCCTGCGAAGCGCCGCTTCGCGCTGCCGAAGAAGGCGTGGAAGGTCGGATTAATCGCTTTGCTGGTTGCCGCGGTCGGCGTGTGGTGGCTGACCGCGCCGCGCATCGCGGAATCGACCGACAACGCCTATCTGCAGGCGGACTCAAGCAATGTAGCGCCCAAGGTCGGCGGGCTCGTCGCGGCGGTGCTGGTGCGCGACAATCAGGCGGTGAAGGCGGGCGATCCGCTCGTCCGTATCGATGCCGAGGATTATGAGGCGCGGCTGCAGTCCGCCGAGGCGGCGGTCGCCGACGCCGACGCCGGGGTCGCGACCGCGCGGGCGGCGCTCGCCGCGCTCGGCGCCGACGAAAGGCTCGCCGCGGCGCAGATCCGCGCGGCGGGGACCGAGATCGCGGCGGCCGATGCCGAATCGGTGCGCGCGGCGGCCGACCTCAAGCGCTACGACACGCTGCTCGTCGATGGCTTCGTGACGCGGCGCGACGCCGACCAGGTGCGCGCGACCGCGGTCGGCGCTGCGTCGGCGGCGCGGCGCTCGCGCGCCGACCTCGGCGCGAGCTATGAACAGGCGGCGGTGACGCGCGCGCGGCGCCCGGTGCTGCTGGCCGAGGTGCAGGCGGCCGAGGCCGAGGCGCTGAAGGCCCGCGCGGCGCTGGCGCTGGCGAAACAGGACCGCGGGCATACCGTCGTGCGCGCGCCGATCGCCGGGGTCGTCGGCAACCGGCAGGTGCAGGTCGGCGACTTCGTCCAGCCGGGCACGCGGCTGCTGTCGGTGGTGCCGGTGCGGGCCATCTATGTGGTCGCCAATTTCAAGGAGACGCAGACGCACGCGATGCGGCCTGGCCAGCGCGCGGAAGTCTATGTCGATGCGCTCGGCGAAACGCTGTCGGGAACGGTCGACAGCCTCGCGCCGGGGGCGGGGAGCGAGTTCACGCTGCTGCCCTTCGAGCCCGGGTCGGGCAATTTCACCAAGATCGTCCAGCGCGTCGGCGTGCGCATCCGGCTCGACCCGGGGCAGGCGGCGCTGGTGCAGCTGCGCCCGGGACTGTCGGTGACAGCGAAGGTGCGGCTGCGCGATTGAGGCTCGGTTCGCCGCACGCCGGCTGCGGTTAATCCCCGCCGATGTTAACAATGTCAATTCCTGCTTGACCCGGGTTCGATTCGCATGCAATGTTTACGACGGTAACATTGAGTCCCCGGAAAGGACGATCATGCGCAACCTCCTCTATGCTCTTGGCCCGATGCTGTTCGATTCGCTCGGCATTATCACCTTTGCGATCCTGCTCGCCGTCGGCGCGGGGATCGTTCCCGCCGTCGTCGGAGGCACGCTCGTGGCTGTGGCGGTTATCGGGTATGAGCTGGCGCGCGGCCACCAGATCGCGGCGCTGCAGTGGATCAGCTTGGCGTCGGTACTGCTCACCGCCGCGGCGACTTTGCTGACCGGAGACCCGCGCTTCGTGATGGCGAAGCCGACGGTGGTATATCTGATCGTCGGTACGGTGATGCTGCGCAAGGGCTGGCTGAACCGCTATATCCCCCCCGAGCAGATGGCCCTGGTCGGCGATGTCATGGACCGCTTCGGCATGATCTGGGCGGCGCTGATGTTCGCCAGCGCGGGGCTCAATCTGGTGATCGCGCTCTTCTTCACACAATGGTGGCCGCTGTTCATCGGCGTCTTCCCGCTGGCGTCGAAATTCGGGCTGTTCGCGATCCATATCGCGGTGGTGCATCTCATCGGCCAGGCACGGCTGCGTCGCCGCGCGGCGGATATCGGCGCGACGCCTGTGGTCACGCCGTCCTGATCGCTGCTACGGGTCGGGGATGGATTTCAAAGCGAAGATCGAACTTAGAGGCATCAATCCCTATGTGCTGGTGAGCGGCGCCCGGGCGGAGCGGATCAAGACCGGCTGGAAAAGGCCGATGCCCGTGCTGGTCCAGGTCAATGGCCAGCCCGACCCGGCGTGGCGCGTCAATATGATGCCGGCGGGCGACGGCAGCTTCTATCTCTATCTCGACGGCGTCGTGCGCAAGGCATCGGGCACCGATGTCGGCGACACGGTCGCGGTGTCGGTCGCCTTCGACGACGCGTACCGCAGCGGTCCGCAGCATGCGATGCTGCCCGAATTCGCCGCGCGCCTCGATGAAAGCCCGCCCGCCAGGGCGCGGTGGGACGCGCTGACGCCCAGCCTGCAGAAGGAGATATTGCGCTATCTCGCCAATCTGAAATCGGACGCGGCGCGGCAGCGCAACGTCGAGCGCGCCATCGCGGTGCTCGGCGGCGCGAAGGAACGCTTCCTCGCGCGCGACTGGAACTGATCGCGCCGCGAGCCCGGGGTCTTATTCGGCGTCGAGTCCATAGGCGGTGTGCAGCACGCGCACCGCGAGTTCGGTCTCGTCCTCGTCGATCAGCACGCTGACCTTGATCTCGCTGGTCGAGATCGCCTGGATGTTGATGCCGCGGTCGGCGAGCGCGCGGAACATCGTGCTCGCGACGCCCGCGTGGCTCTTCATGCCGACGCCGACGACGCTGATCTTGGCGACCTTGTCGTCGCTGATGATGCGGTTGAAGCCGATCTTTTCCTTCGCGCCCTCGAGCAGGTCGATCGAGCGGAGGAGGTCGGTGCCGGGGACGGTGAAGGTCACGTCGGTCTCGCCCTTTTCGCGGCCGACGTTCTGGATGATCATGTCGACGTTGATCCCGGCGGCGGCGAGCGGGCCGAAGATGTTCGCCACGGCGCCCGGCTTGTCGGGCACGCGGGTGACGATGATCTTCGCTTCATTCTTGTCGTGGGCGATGCCGGTGATCAGCTGCCGTTCCATCTGATGTTCCTCTATTTCCTCGTCGCTGACGATCATCGTGCCTTTTTTGGGCGCCTCGTCGCCCTCGACGAAGCTCGAGAGCACCTGCACGCGCACGCCCTCTTTCATCGCCAGCCCGACCGAGCGCGTCTGCAGCACCTTGGCGCCGACGCTCGCGAGTTCGAGCATTTCCTCATAGGTCACATAATCGAGCTTGCGCGCGCGCGCGACGATGCGCGGGTCGGTGGTGTAGACGCCGTCGACGTCGGTGTAGATGTCGCAGCGGTCGGCCTTGAGCGCGGCGGCAACCGCGACCGCGCTGGTGTCCGACCCGCCGCGGCCCAACGTCGAGACGCGGCCGTCGTCCATCATGCCCTGGAAGCCCGGGATCACCGCGACCTCGCCCTTCGCCATAGCGGTGCTGAGCGCGCCGGTGTCGATGTCGGCGATGCGCGCGCGCGCGTGCGCCTCCTCGGTGCGGATCGGGAGCTGCCAGCCGAGCCAGCTGCGCGCGGGGGTGCCCATGGCTTGCAGCGTCAACGCGAGCAGGCCCGAGGTCACTTGTTCGCCCGACGCCACGACGACGTCATATTCGGCGGGGTCGTAGCGCGGGTTCGCCTCGCGGCAGAAATTGACGAGTCGGTCGGTCTCGCCCGCCATCGCCGAGACGACCACGGCGACCTCATTGCCATTGGCGACTTCGCGCGCGACGAGCTTCGCCACGGTGCGAATTCGTTCGGTGCCCGCCATCGACGTGCCCCCGAATTTCATCACGATCCGCGCCATCTCGCCCCGCTTTCAAGAAACTGGTTTCTGCCGCAACATTCTGAGATTTCTGCGGCGCTCGGCTGTTACGGAAGGGGGCGGGGGAAGGCAAGACCGGCTTCGTATGCGGCGGATAGAATTTCTTGCGCCGGTGATGCCTCGGTGCCACATCGGCGGGCATGAGCACAGCGACGATCAACCCGAACGAAGCCGCGCATTTCGGCGCGCTTGCCGCCGACTGGTGGGACCCGCATGGTTCGTCGGCGATGCTGCACAAGTTGAACCCGGTGCGGCTTTCCTACATCCGCCGGCAAATCGATGCACATTGGCACGGCGATACGCGCGAACGCCGCCCGCTCACCGGCAAGAGCGCGCTCGACGTCGGCTGCGGCGCGGGGCTGCTCGCCGAGCCGCTGGCGCGGATGGGCGCGGCGGTGACCGGGGTCGACGCGGCGCCCGAGAATATCGCGGCGGCGCGTGAGCATGCGGCGGGGCAGGGGCTGGCGATTACCTATTTCGCGGGCGAACTGGCGGCGCTCCCACTTCCGTTAGTGTCGAACGAAGTCGAGACACGTTTGGGAAGCGCTGCGCTTCCGGGTGTCTCGACTTCGCTCGACACGAGCGGGGAAGGGAGGGGTGTCTTCGATCTCGTCACCTCGATGGAAGTGGTCGAGCATGTCACCGACCCCGCGGCGTTCATCGGCGAGCTCGCGGCGCGGCTCGCGCCCGGCGGGCTGATGATCCTGTCGACGCCGAACCGCACCGCGCTGTCGAAGCTGCTGCTCGTCGAGGCGGCCGAGCGGGTCGGCGCGGTGCCGCGCGGGACGCATGATTGGGATCAGTTTCTGAAGCCCGAGGAACTGACGAAGCTGATCGAGGATGCGGGGCTCGAGGTTTTCGACCGGACCGGTCTTTCGCCATCGGCGGCCAAGGGCTTCAAGCTCGGCGGCAGCGAGGCGCTGAACTATCTGGTCGCCGCGCGGTGGCCGGGGTGAGCCGCGACCCGCGCGTCGATGCTTATATCGCCGCGCGGCAGGCGTTCGCGCAGCCGATCCTGAACCATCTACGCGAGTTGGTGCACGAGCATGCGCCCGGTGCCGAAGAGACACTGAAATGGGGCGTGCCGCATTTCGTGCTGAACGGGCAGAATCTGGCGGGCATGGCAGCGTTCAAGGAACATGCGACCTTCGGCTTCTGGCGCGACGAGGAAGTCACGGGATCGCCACGCGACACCGGGGCGATGGGGAGCATGGGGCGGCTTGCGACGCTGGCCGACCTGCCGGGCGACAAGCAGATGGCGGCGTGGATCGCCAAGGCCGCGGCGCTGTGCGGCGAAGGCAAGCCCAAGCGGCCGAAAGCCGAGCCGAAGGCGGCGCTCGACTTGCCGGGCGATTTGGGCGCGGGGCTGGGGGCCAATGCCGCGGCGCAGGGGCATTGGGACGCCTTCTCGCCTGGCAAGCGCCGCGACTATATCGAATGGGTGCTCGAGGCGAAGCGCGAAGAAACGCGCGTCAAGCGCATCGCCACGATCGTCGCGCAGGTCGCCGAGGGCAAGGACCGGAACTGGAAATATAAGGCCTGCTGAGTTCGTGTTCCCCGGCGAAAGCCGGGGCCCAGAGGTATGGCGCCGTGGCGAATCGACCCCGGCTTTCGCCGGGGAACACACCCCCTTGCCGCGCGTCAGAAGTCCACGTCTTCGTAATATTTGGGCGGCGTCACGATTTCCATCCGCTCGGCCAGCAGGGGTCGAAAGCTGGGGCGGGATTTGAGGCCCGAATACCATCCTTTCGTCTGCTCATGGCCGGTCCAGTCGATGCCGCCGAGATAGTCGGCGACCGAGATATGCGCCGCCGCCGCCAAGTCGGCGAGGCTCATCGTCGCGCCGGCGAGCCAGGTGCGGTGGTCGATGAGGTAATCGATATAGTCGAGATGCTGGTTCGCGGCCTTCATTGCCTCGCGCAGCGCGCCGCCGTCGGGGGGCTGGCGGTGGACGATGCGCTTCTGCATGCGCTCGAAGAGCAGGGGGCCGGTGACCTCATAATAGAAATCATGGTCGAACCAGGCAGTCAGGCGGCGGATTTCGGCGCGATTGGCGGCGGTGCCGTTGATCATCGCCTTGCCCTCGACCGTTTCCTCGAAATATTCGCAGATCGCGGCGCTGTCGATCAGCACCTGGCCGCGCGCATTGTCGACCATCACCGGCGTGCGCCCGGCGGGGTTCAGATCGACGAACTCGTCGCGGCGTTCCCACGGCGATTCGCGCACCAGTTCATAGCCGACGCCCTTCTCGCCGAGCAGCAGGCGGACCTTGCGCGAGAAGGGGCAGAGCGGAAATTGGTAAAGTTGCCACATATAGCGGGCATAGCGGCAGCGGGGCGCCGCGCGCAACGCCTATGGTGCGATGCGGCGGAGAGACGGTGGATCAGCGGCGCGCGGCGTCGCGCTCGCGCTCCCACTGCGCCGCCATGTCGCGCGCCATCTCCTTGAGGACGGGGGCATAAGCTGCGGCGGCGGTCGCGAGATGGCCCGCCATGCGCGAGGTTGCGCGCACGTCGCCGCCGAGGCGGCGGCCATAGTCGGGATCGGTGCCGGTGACTTCGCCCAAGGTGGCGTCGGGCGGAATATAAGCGGCATCGGATTCGGGATCGACGCGCGCGATCGCCTCGGCGATCGGGCCGATGTTGGTGCGCATCAGCGCGTCGACGAGCGCGGTCACCGTGCTGGCCATGCGGTCGCTTTCGACCGGATCGGTCAGCGCCTCGGCGGCGTCGCGCACGTCGGCGGCCTGCGCCGGAATCGGCGCGGCGATGGCGAGAAGGGGGAGGGCAGCGAGGGTCCAGCGGCGCATGGCATCTTCCTTATTGCGGCGATGACACGGGGTCGATCAAGGTGGCGCACCTAAGAGATGTGAGCTTTCGCTGGGCTGAACGCGAGTTGTGAAACCGGCAAGGCGTTTCTGATTCAGGACCGACGGCTTAACCAGAATGGCCCCATTCTGTTTCAATCGAAGGTAGGTCGGCTCGGCATTGTCTGAAATCATTCTGTTTTCGATGAACGTAATCACCATTGCATTTCGCCGACGAGGCGGCATGTTGGACTTCGGGGACGGGTTCTCGGGCGATGGCTGACCCAAGAGCCGATGAGCGGCAAATGGCGGGTGACAAGCAGGGTAACTGGTTGAAGGGGGCGGCTATTGCAGCCGCCGGCGCGGTGCTGGTCGGCCTGTGGCAGGGGCTGGGAACCGGCTTGGCCGAAATGGGGCTCGACTGGTTTCAAGGGGTAGAAGCTGCCGCTACGGATTCGCGGGAGCCAGACCGTGTTTCCGGCGGAGACGGCTCGAAGCCCCCTGCCGTCGTCGAGCCAGCACCATCACCGCACGACGGTGCCGCGCCCGAATTCGTAGCGATGAGCGTCCCGATGTCGTTGAGCGGGGTCGGGAAAGGCGGCGATGAAGGTGCCGCTTGCCGAGAGGCCATTCAGTCGATTGCGCGACGCGCCAGCGACCAATGCCAGAAAATGGTGATCGAGAACTCCGGATCGAGCTATCGTATCGATGAAGTGGCCAAGAGTTGTACCAGTTGCGGTCCTGTCGGAGGGAGTTGGCGCTGTGTCGCAGCGTCGAATCCGCAGTGCGTTGTCATGAAAGAGGGGGATTGAATGCGCTTTTCGGGAAAATTTGCCATCGCCATTGCGCCTGCGTTGCTGATGGTCGCGGCCTGCAGTGGCGGCGACGACACTGAAAATGTGGATCCGAACGCGACCGGTGAAGCCGCTGCCGATGCCGCGGCCTCCGTGGGCGGCAGTCCGATGGCGGACAAGCCGGTCCAGTCGACCGGCGTTCCGATCACCGTGGGCGAGGGCGTATTGTCGTCGCCGAACGACTTCCAGATGGCCGTGGCCTTCTATGAAGTGATCGGATTGGAGCCGCCCTTGGACCAATGGGCGAAGGAGGATCCCCGCGCGCGTTCGGCGAATGAGTTCGACCGGCAGTCAGTGGCCTCGCGCGTTCAGCAGGAATTGCTGCTGGCTGCCCGGTCGGTGGCCGGCGTGGGCTATGTCGAGCTCAACACGAGCAGCCGCTTTGGCGAATATGACATGGCGGCGCAGGGATTTCGGCTCGACGCGCTCGACAGCAGCCGCTTTTACACGTGGAATTATGGTGGCGGCCAATACAAGCTGACCATGGAGAATGGCAACGGCGCCAGCCTGTGGAAGATCGGCCAGGACGATGCGCGCTCGATCGTCGAAAGCATGTCCTACCGTCAGGTCGACCTGAAGCTTCGTATCAAGATCGTTGGCGCCATGCCGGAAGGGCAAGGCGGCACGCTCAAGGGCAAGATCGTCGCCTATGAGGTGTTCGACAGCAACGAACGCAAACTCGGCGGGATGGTTTTCAAATAAGAAACGGGTCGTCGCGGCCTATTCCGCCGCGACGACCTCCGCTTCGGCGTCGCGCAGCGGGTATTCCAGCCGCGACAGCATTTCCTTCGGGCACACCTGCCAGAATTCGCCGACGCGGCGGTCCCAGTCGGCGAGGATTTCGGCCGACCATTTGCTGCCCGTCGCGCGCGCGTGATCCTCGACCAGCGCTTTCAGCACGCCTTCCCAATGACTGCTTTCGATGCGCTGCCAGACGATCGACTCGCCATTGGCGCGGCGTTCGAAGCTGGCGTCGCCGTCGAGCACGAAGGCCATGCCGCCGGTCATGCCCGCGCCGAAGTTCGAGCCGACCGCGCCCAGGATCACCGCGATGCCGCCGGTCATATATTCGAGGCCGTTGGCGCCGCAGCCCTCGACCACGACATGCGCGCCCGAGTTGCGCACCGCGAAGCGCTCGCCCGCCTGGCCCGCCGCCAGGAGCGTGCCCGCGGTCGCGCCGTAGAGGACGGTGTTGCCGACGATACTGTTGTGCTGGCTGACCAGCGGGCTCGACACGGTCGGGCGCACGACGATGCGGCCGCCAGACAGGCCCTTGCCGACATAGTCGTTGGCGTCGCCGAACACTTCGAGCGTGATGCCCTGGCAGAGGAAGGCGCCGAGTGACTGGCCCGCGGTACCGCGCAGGCGCACCTGGACATGGTCGTCGGCGAGGCCCTTCATCCCGAAGCGCGCGGTGACCTCGGCCGAGAGGCGCGTGCCGACGGCGCGGTGGGTGTTGCGGACGTTGTAGGTGAGTTGCATGCGCTCGCCGCGCTCGAACAAGGGCTTGGCATCGCTCAGGATTTGCGCGTCGAGGCTGTCGGGCACGGGGTTGCGGAAATGCGGACCCTGCGAGCGGCGCTGCTCGTCGGGCGCATCGACCTTGGCGAGGATCGGGTTCAGGTCGAGGTCGTCGAGATGCTCGGCGCCGCGGCTGACTTGGCGGAGCAATTCGGTGCGGCCGATCACCTCATCGAGGCTGCGGCAGCCGAGCTTGGCGAGGATCTCGCGCACTTCCTCGGCGATGAAGGTCATCAGGTTGATGACCTTTTCCGGGCTGCCGGTGAACTTGGCGCGCATCTTCTCGTCCTGCGTGCAGACGCCGACGGGACAGGTGTTGCTGTGGCACTGGCGCACCATGATGCAGCCCATTGCGACGAGGCTCAATGTCCCGATGCCATATTCCTCGGCCCCCAAGATGGCGGCGATCACGATGTCGCGCCCGGTCTTGAGCCCGCCGTCGGTGCGCAGGCGGATGCGATGGCGGAGGCCGTTGAGCGTGAGGACCTGATTGACTTCGCTGAGCCCCATTTCCCACGGCGTGCCGGCATATTTGACGCTGGTCTGGGGACTTGCGCCGGTGCCGCCGGTGTTGCCCGAGACGAGGATGACGTCGGCATGCGCCTTGGCCACCCCTGCGGCAACCGTGCCGATGCCCGCCGAGCTCACCAGCTTCACGCAGACGCGCGCCTTGGGGTTGATCTGCTTCAGGTCGTAGATCAGCTGCGCCAGATCCTCGATCGAATAGATGTCGTGGTGCGGCGGCGGCGAGATCAGCATCACGCCCGGCGTCGAGTGGCGCAGGCGCGCGATGAATTCGGTGACCTTGAAGCCGGGAAGCTGGCCGCCTTCGCCGGGCTTGGCGCCCTGTGCGACCTTGATCTCGATCTCGTCGCAGGCGCCGAGATATTCGGCGGTGACGCCGAAGCGGCCCGACGCGATCTGCTTGATGTTGCTGTTGGCGTTGTCGCCATTGGCATAGGGCTGATAGCGCTCGCTCGCTTCGCCGCCTTCGCCCGACACCGCCTTGGCGCCGATGCGGTTCATCGCGATCGCCAGCGTTTCGTGCGCCTCGGGCGACAGCGCGCCGAGCGACATGCCCGGGGTGACGAAGCGCTTGCGGATTTCGGTGATCGCCTCGACGCTGTCGAGCGCGACGCCGGTCGCGGGATAGTTGAACTCCATGAGGTCGCGCAGATAGACCGGCGGCAGATCGGCGACGCCGCGCGCGAATTGCAGATAGGTCGAGTAGCTGTCGGTTGCGACCGCTGTCTGCAGCAAATGCATCAGCTGCGCCGAATAGGCGTGCGTCTCGCCCCCCGCACGCTGGCGGTAGAAGCCGCCGATGGGCAGGGTGGTGACGCGGCTGTCATAGGCTGCCTTGTGCTTGTCGGTCGCGTTGATGAAGAGCGACTGATAGCCCTCGCCCGAGATCTTGGCGGGCATGCCGGGGAAGAGGTCGTTGACGAGCGCGCGGCTGAGGCCGACCGCCTCGAAATTATAGCCGCCGCGATAGGAGGAGATCACCGCGATCCCCATCTTGGCGAGGATCTTGAGCAGCCCGTCGTCGATCGCCTTGCGAAAGCGCTTGAGGCAATCGGCCAGCGACAGCTCGCCGCCGAACAGCCCGCGCGTCCAGCGGTCGGCGATCGCCGCCTCCGAGAGATAGGCGTGGACGGTGGTCGCGCCGACGCCGATCAGCACCGCGAAGGCATGCGTGTCGAGCACCTCGGCCGAGCGGACGTTGATCGAGGCGTAGCTGCGCAGGCCCTTGCGCACGAGATGCGTGTGCACCGCGGCGGCGGCGAGCACCATCGCCATGCCGACGCGGCCTTCGCCGATCGCCTGGTCGGTGAGGAACAGCTCGCTGCGCCCCGCGCGCACCGCATCCTCGGCTTCCTTGCGGACGCGGGCGATCGCCTCGCGCAGCGTCGACGCATCGCCGCCGGTGGCGAAGGTGCAGTCGATGTCGGCGACGGCGTCGCCGAAATAGGCGCGCAGCCGGTCCCAGTCGTCGCCGACGAGGACGGGGCTGTCGATCACGAGGACGTGGTCGCTCTGCCCCTTTTCGTCGAGGATGTTCGCGAGGTTGGCGAAGCGCGTCTTGAGGCTCATCACATGCCGTTCGCGCAAGCTGTCGATCGGCGGGTTGGTGACCTGGCTGAAATTCTGGCGGAAGAATTGCGCGACGTGGCGCGGCTTGTCCGAGATCACCGCGAGCGGCGTGTCGTCGCCCATTGAGCCGACGGCTTCCTTGGCATCCTCGACCATCGGCGAGAGGATGAGTTCCATATCCTCCATCGTCAACCCCGCCGCGACCTGGCGGCGGAGGAGTTCGGGGCGCTCCCATTGGGGCAGGCTGGACTTCCCGCCCTTCGGCAGGTCGGCCATGGTGCGGAAGCCCTTCACCCGCGCGGCATAGTCTGCAGCGCCCGCGATCCGGTCCTTGATCGCGCGGTCGTCGTAGAGCTGACCCTCGTCGAGGTCGACCGCGATCATCTGACCGGGGCCGAGGCGGCCCTTCTTGCGGATGCTCGCCTCGGGCAGCAGCACCATGCCGCTTTCGGAGCCGACGACGAGCAGATTGTCGGCGGTGAGCGTGTAGCGCAGCGGGCGGAGCGCGTTGCGGTCCATGCCCGCGACCGCCCAGCGGCCGTCGGTCATCGCGAGCGCGGCGGGGCCGTCCCACGGCTCCATGACGCTGGCGAGGTAGGAGTACATCGCCTTATGCGCCTCGGGCATGTCGTCGTCGGTGACCCACGCCTCGGGAACGAGGATCAGCTTCGCGGTCGGCGCGTCGCGGCCGGCGCGGCACAGCGTCTCGAACACCGCGTCGAGCGCGGCCGTGTCCGATGCGCCCGCGGGGATCACCGGCTTGATGTCTTCCGAATGCTCGCCGAAAGCGAGGCCCGCCATCTTGATCTCGTGGCTCTTCATCCAGTTCTTGTTGCCGCGGATCGTGTTGATCTCGCCATTGTGGGCGAGGGTGCGGAACGGCTGCGCCAGCCACCATTGCGGGAAAGTGTTGGTCGAATAGCGCTGGTGGAAAATCGCGACGCGGCTCTCGAACAATTTGTTCGTGAGGTCGGGGTAGAAATCGGCGAGGCTCTCGGCGAGGAACAGCCCCTTGTAGATGATCGAGCGCGCCGACAGGCTGCAGATGTAGAAATCGGCGATCTGCGCCGCGATCACCTTCTTCTCGATCCGGCGGCGGACGAGGTAGAGGCGCTTTTCGAACTCGGCGAGCGACTGTTCGTCGGGTAGCGGCCCGGCGATCATCAGCTGCTCGATCTCGGGGCGCGTGCGCTGCGCCTTGTCGCCGATGACCGAGACGTCGACGGGGACCTGGCGCCAGCCATAGATGGTATAGCCCGCGTCGATGATCTCGGACTCGACGATCGTGCGGCAATGTTCCTGCGCGTCGAGGTCGGTGCGCGGCAGGAAGACCATGCCGACCGCGAGGCGGTTCGGGCGCACCTTGTGCCCCGATGCGGCGATCGCATCGTCGAAGAAGCGCACGGGCAGGTCGACATGGATGCCCGCCCCATCCCCGGTCTTGCCGTCGGCATCGACCGCGCCGCGGTGCCAGACCGCGCGCAGCGCCTCGATCGCCGCCTCGACGACGCGGCGCGACGGCTTGCCGTCGGTCGCGGCGACCATGCCGACGCCGCAGGCATCTGATTCCATGTCGGGACGATACATGCCCTCGGCTTCGAGGCGCGCGTGATCGGGGGTGGGGTAATGGGTCATTTTTGCAGTCCTGGCCGTGTGGCTTGTTTTGATTATTCGGAGGGCGACGCGCCCTCTTTTTCGAGGCGCTTGCGCGCATTGGCGATGGCGGCTTCCTGCGCTTCCATCGAGCGGCCGAACACCTCGCTGGATTCGGCCTCGATCGCCTCGACCTTGGCGCGGTCCTCGGCGCTCCAATTCTCGCGCTCGTACCAGGGGCCATAGTCGCCCTCGGCCATGGCGACGTCGGTCGCCTCGGCGGCGGCATCGGCTGCACTGGCCGCATCGTAGCTCGCTTCTTCGGCCGACTTGTAGAGGTCGCGCTGGTCCTTGAGCGTCTGGACGTCGACCTGGAGCAGCCCGGCGAGCTTGGTCAGCTCGGCGTCGCTGAGGTCGGTGAGCTGCTTTTCCTTGGGCAGGTCCTTGAACTTGCCTTCGAGTTCGGGGGCGCGGTCGACCCATTTTCCGATCATCGGCGGCACCGAGCGGATGATCGCCAGCATCACCTCGGGATCGGCCTGCAGCGCCATCCATTCATTGGCATAGGCGCTGCCCGCCGGGGTCGCGAAAAAGGCGTTCATCTGGGTGAGCTGGTCGGCGCTGAACTTGCGCGCGAAGGCGGCGGCCATGCCGTCGCGCATCGGGGTTTCGAGGTCGCGGAGCACCTCGCTCACGATCGGCTTGACGTTCGCCATGATCTGCTCTTCGCGCGCCTTGCGTTGCGGGTCGAAGATGTCGGCGATCTTGTCGCGCGTCGGCTGGTCGAGCGCGGCGATCTTTTCGCTCTCGACCCCGGTCTTGTACGACAGCATCAGGTCCGAAACGCCGCCGAATTCGCCCAGGAAACCGCGGAACAGCTTGCCGTAAAGATTGTCCATCATCTTTTCGAGGCTGCCCGCGGGCACCAGCGCGCCCGTGGTCTTCTTGGCGAGCGCGAGCTGCGCCGGCGGGATCGCGGGAAGCTGGTCGACGCCGTAGATCTTCTCGATCAGCGCGATCGCCTCGTCGATCTCCTTCTGCATCTTCTCTTTTGCCTGCGCCGCCATCTGCTCGCTCGACAGCTCGGCGGGCGCGTCGGTCGCGAGGATCTCGGCCTGCGGGGCTTCCTTTTGCGCGGCGAGCGCGGGCGGCGCGACGAGAATGGCGGCGCCGGCGAGCAGCAGGGTCTTCCAGGCGGTCATAGGGCGCGTCTTTCCTTTCATGGGGGGCATCATTTGGCGGCCTTGGCGGCGAGCGACCGGAAGGTTTCGCAGGTGTAGGGCGTGCCGTTGCGGGTGATCTTCAGCCCCTCGAAGGTGAAGTCGGGGTTGGCCTTTTTCGCGGCGGCGAGGAATTCGTCGGACACGTCGCAGGCGGCGGTGCCACCGGTGCTGAGCGCGGCGGGCGTCTCGGCCGCCTTGTCCAGCGCGTCCTTGAGCTTCGCATAGCGCGGCAGATAGTCGGCGCGCTCGCCGAGCGCCGCGGTGTCGCATTCGGCAAAGCCGAAGGTGCCCTCGGGCTTGTACGCGCATTTCAGCGCCTTGAGCTTGGCGGGGTCGCGGACGTCGGCGACGATCGCGCGCGCGGTCTCGTCGTCGACATTCTTCGCGAGGTCGGCGTAGAGTGCGTCGGCGGCGGCCTTGCGCTTGGGCTCGATCGCCGCGGCGACCTTCTTGGCGACGACCGCATCGCTCCACTGGCCGGCGAGTTCCTCGCCCGCGAATCCGGAGGCCATGCTGACGGTGAAGGTCGCGATCTCGACCGCCTGGCGCTCGGCGGGCGCCTCGGGGCCCGCGCCGGTGATCGCGGGGATGATCTCGCGCATCGCCGCCTCGCCGGTGGGCAGCTTGTCGCCGCAGCCGGCGAGCAGCGCGACGGCGGGCAGGGTAGCAATAATAGTCAGCTTCTTGAACGCCATGGGTCCGATATCCTCTCGGGCCCGGACATATGGTCCGGACAGGCGCGACCCATGCGCCCTGCTTATCAGGTAAAACGCGGAAGAAAAGCTCATGCCGCCTGGCGCTCGCCCGCGGCCTTGGCTTTCAGCCATTTCGCCATCTGTTCGCTGACGTCGCGGCCGTCGCGGATGCCCCAGACGACCAGGCTGGCGCCGCGCACGATGTCGCCCGCGGCGAAGACGCCGGGCAGGCTGGTCATCATCGTCTGATGATCGACGCGCAGCGTGCCCCAACGCGTGACGCTGAGATCGGGGGCGCCGAACAGGTGCGGCAGTTCCTCGGGATCGAAGCCCAAGGCCTTGATCACCATGTCGGCGGGCAGGTCGAACTTGCGCTCGGGGTCGGCCTCGGGGCTGCGGCGGCCGCTGGCGTCGGGGGCGCCGAGGCGCATGCTCGCGACCGCGACTTCCTTGACGCGGCGCGTCGCGGTGAAGCCCTCGGGCGCGGCGAGCCAGACGAATTCGACGCCTTCCTCTTCGGCATTGGCGACCTCGCGCTGCGACCCCGGCATATTGTCGCGGTCGCGGCGATAGAGGCATTTGACCGAGCGCGCGCCCTGGCGCACCGCGGTACGCACGCAGTCCATCGCGGTGTCGCCGCCGCCGATGACGACGACATGCTTGCCCATCGCGTTGAGGCGGCCGTCCTCGAATTCGGCGACCTCGTCGCCGAAGCCCTTGCGATTCGAGGCGATCAGATAGTCGAGTGCGGCGACGACGCCCTCGGCCTCGTTGCCGGGCACGTTGATCTCGCGCGGCTTGTAGACGCCGGTCGCGATCAGCAGCGCGTCATGCTTCTGGCGGAGCTGGTCGAGCGTCGCGTCGGCGCCGACCTCGAAGCCCAGGTGGAAGTGGATGCCGGCGTCGGCGAGGCGCTCGATGCGGCGCATCACCACGTCCTTCTCAAGCTTGAAGCCCGGGATGCCATAGGTGAGCAGCCCGCCGGCGCGGTCGTGGCGGTCGTAGACATGGACCTCGTGCCCCGCGACGCGGAGATATTCGGCGGCGGTCAGGCCGGCGGGGCCGGCGCCGACGATGCCGACCGACTGGCCCGTCGGCTTGCCGACATGCACGGGTTCGACCCAGCCCTCGGCCCAGGCCGTGTCGGTGATATATTTCTCGACGCTGCCGATCGTCACCGCGCCATGGCCCGAAAATTCGATGACGCAATTGCCTTCGCACAGACGATCCTGCGGGCAGATACGGCCGCAGATCTCGGGCATGGTCGAGGTCGCGTTGCTCAGCTCATAGGCTTCGCGGAGGCGCCCCTCGGCGGTCAGCCGCAGCCAGTCGGGGATGTGATTGTGCAGCGGGCAGTGCACCGAGCAATAGGGCACGCCGCATTGCGAGCAGCGCGCGGCCTGCGCGTCGGCGTCGGGCGCGGCGTAGCGCTCGGCGATTTCGCGGAAATCCTGCGCGCGCTCTTCGGCCGAGCGCTTGTCGGGATAATTCTGGTCACGCTCCACGAACCGGAGCATGCGATCTGCAGCCATGAGGTTTTCCCCTTCTCGCGAAGGCGAATGGCGGGCCAAAACCCAGTTGTCACGGACGAAATGGCAGTTAGGTCAATAATATTGACCTAAAATTAGCGTCTACTCAGGACGAAAAAGTCTCCCGCGCAACTATGTTTCGCAATTGGTACAATATCGGCCCTATCTCATCCCGAGCCACACCAGCGCGGCGGCGCCGACGACGATTCGGTACCAGGCGAAGGGCGCGAAGCCGTAGCGCGTCACCACCGCGAGGAAGGCCTTGATCACCGCCCAGGCGACGACGAACGACACGAGCGACCCGATCGCGATCAGCCCCAGGTCGTTCGAGCTGATCGCGTCGCGATGCTTGAACAGCTGGAGCGCGGTCGCGCCGGTCAGCGTCGGCAGCGCGAGGAAGAAGCTGAACTCGGCCGCGGTCTTGCGATCGACCCCGAAAGACATCGCGCCGAGGATCGTCGCGCCCGAGCGGCTGACCCCGGGGATCATCGCGATGCACTGGACGAGCCCGACGAGGATCGACTGGCGCACCGACACATTGGCGACCCCGCCGACGTCGACGGTCTTGGCATAGCGCTCGACGAGCAGGATCGCGAAGCCGCCGATGATCAGCGCCCAGGCGACCACCACGGCATTTTCGAGCAGCAGTTCGATATAGTCGCCGAAGGCGAGGCCGAGGATCACCGCGGGGAAGAAGGCGAGCAGCAGGTTGCGCACGAAAGCGATCGCCTGCGGATCGCGGCGGAACAGACCGATGAACATGTCCCAGAACAATTTCCGGTAGAGCACGACAATCGCGAGGATCGCGCCCGGCTGGATCGCGATGTTGAAGATCGCCCAGCGCCCGGCGTCGTAGCCGAGCAGCTCGGTCGCGAGGATCAGATGGCCGGTCGACGAGACCGGCAGGAATTCGGTGAGTCCCTCGACGATGCCGAGGATGATCGCGGTCATGATCTCGTTCATCGGGCCGGATCCTGACGGGGGAAGCAAGCGGGGAAGGGGGTCATGGGCATCCTGCGGCGGTGAGCGAATAAGGAAAGGGCGCCCGACCTTCGTCGGACGCCCTTTGCAAGACCTACGCAGGGCAGGCCGGTTTTTCCAGCGGCTATTTGAACCGCGCGTCGCAGGCCTTCAGCACATTGGCCGGCGGGCCGAGATCGAGCGCCTGCTGGATCAGCTTGTCGGGGCTGGTCGCCAGCTCGATGTCGGGCATCTTGCTGCCGTCCTGCATCCGTTTCGCGATCGCCTTGGCCGTCGTGCCTTCCTCGCCGTCAAGGCCGCCCATCAGCCCGGCGTTGAAGCTGCACGCGGCGACCGCCTGGCCCTCGTCGGTCGGCAGGGTCACCGCGCCGTTCGCCGCGGCCTTCGGATATTCCTTGACGCAGGCGTCGGTCAGCGGGCCGACCGCGCCCGAGGTCACCGCCCATTCGATATGCTTGAGCATATTGTTCTGCGCGCCCGCTATGCCGCCGTCCTTTGCCGCGACGAGCAGGAAATAGGAGGATTGCGGGTTCTTCATCACCAGCTTCTGCACGTCGGCGGGGGTCTTGGCGCCTTCGCCGAGCGATGCCGCCACTGCCACCGCGGCGCAGGCGGCGGGGCGCTCGGCCGCCTCGGGCAATTTGGGCAGCGGCTCGGGCTCGCCGAGCGCATAGGCGGCCTTGCACTGGTTGAGCGTGCCGACCCAGTTGCCGCCGGCCAGCGTCGCCTCGATATCGCCGAGCAGCGCCTTGCCCTTGGCATCGTCGAGCCCCGTCGCGGCAAAGAAGCCGGTTTCGTCGACGATCTTCTGGAGCAGGTCCTGGCGCCGTTTCTCCTCGGCGGGGTCGGCGCTGCCGCCCGCGGCGGTATAGGCGACCGCGGCGCGCCCGCACAGGGTCGCGCGCTCGGCGGCGTCCTTCGGCAATCCATGTAGATCCGCCGGCGTATTGTCGCAGCCGGCCAGTATCAGTGCCGCGCTGACCAGCGCGGTCGTTCCCCCGAATTTCATCATGCACCCCGCATCGAAAAGATGCGACCCCCGCGGAGGAGCCTAGCAGCTTTTCGGGCGGGCGCCAGTGGCTCCGGTCAGCGCGCGGTCAGCTCGGCGAAGCGGCCGTGGCGGCGATATTGCATCAGCCAGCCGTCGGCGACCGCGGCGAGCGAGGTCGGCACGATGCCGAGGTCGGTCAGCGACGCCGCGCCCGGCGCGACGATAGTGTCGCGCTGGAGCATCAGCCATTGATCCTTGGTAATCGGCGCACCCGGCGCCCAGCCCAAGCCCGAGGCGAGCGCCCTGCCGACGAAATCGGGGATTTCGACGAACAGCGGGCTGCGGCCGGTCGCGTCGGCGATCCAGCGCTGGAGTTCGAGCATCGTCAGCACCTGCGGCCCGCCGAGCTCGAAGGCCTTGCCCGCCGCATCGTTGCCGAGCGCGGCGACCACCGCGTCGGCGACGTCGCCGACATAAACCGGCTGGAACTTCGCCCCCGGCGCGATCACCGGCACGATGGGCGCCATGCGGATCATCCCGGCGAAACGGTTGATGAACCTGTCCTCGCGCCCGAAGACGATCGACGGGCGGACGATCGTGGCCTGCGGGAAGGCGGCGCGGACCGTGGCCTCGCCTTCGCCCTTGCTGCGGCCGTATTTGGATTCGGAGTCGCTGTCGGCGCCGATCGCCGAGATATGAACCAGCGTGCTCACGCCCGCGGCGGACGCCGCCGCGGCGACGTTGCCCGCGCCATCGGCCTGCACCGCGAACATGTCGTCGAAGCTGCCCACCAGGTTGATCACCGCGTCGCTTCCCTGCAGCGCGCGCGCCACGCTGGCGGCGTCGCGGACGTCGGCGGCGACGAACTGCGTCTGGCCGAGCCCGCCGAGGGGTTTGAGGAACAGCGCCTTGCGCGGTTCGCGTTCGGCTATGCGGACGCGCGCGCCACGCGCGAGCAGCCGCTGCACGACATAGCGTCCGACGAAACCGCCGCCGCCGAAGACCGTGATCAATTGTCCGTCGAGATTCTGCATGGCGCCCATCTTTGTCCGATTCCGTCGCGGCGCGGGGCCGCCTGACGCCCCCATGCCGCGAAGCGCCGCGCCGGGCAAGGGGGCAGGGCGCCGATCGGGCGCGCAAATGCGTGGGCAGGGCAGAAAAATCGTCGCGGGGCCTCCGCCGCGGTTGACAAGCCGCCAGCCCCGCCGCTAAGCGCCCGCTCCTACCCCGTGCCCAGATGGCGGAATTGGTAGACGCACCAGCTTCAGGTGCTGGCGATCGCAAGGTCGTGGAGGTTCGAGTCCTCTTCTGGGCACCATTTCCTTATCCCCCAAAGCCCCCCGATGCTTGAAAAAGCGGCAGAAATCTGCCATTAATCGTCCCTCTTTGAAGCGGGGTGTGTCATGGCGTTTCTGGTTAATCCGTCGGAATTGGGGGCATCGTTGGGGGCATATCGGCCCAAATGCCCCCAAGTCGCAAAAAGTGATGCCCCCAAATGTCGCTGAAGGCCGCAGAAATCAGCGCCTTTCGGGCGGGCGATACCTCCTATAAAAAGGCAGATGCCAAGGGGCTGTATCTGGAGATATTCCCCAACGGCTCCAAGCTGTGGCGTTGGAAGTACCGCTTCGCGGGCAAGGAAAAGCGGCTGGCGCTGGGGGCATGGCCCGACGTGACGCTCGCCAAGGCGCGCCAGCTTTGCGAAGCCGCCCGCGCGACGCTTGGCGACGGCACCGATCCGGGTCTGGAGCGAAAGCGCGCCAAGGCGACCGCGCGGATCAGCGCTGCCAATACCTTTGCGAGCGTTGCAGCCGAATATATCGATGAAAAAATGGTGGGCGAGGGACGCGCCGAAACGACGCTCGCCAAGGCGCGCTGGTTTCTCGACCTGTTGCGTCCGGCGGTCGGCGAATTGCCGATTAGCGATGTTGATCCGCAAATGCTGCTCGCCCCGCTGAAAAGGCTGGAGGCGCGCGGCAATAAAGAAACGGCAAAAAAGGTCCGATCCTTCGCCAGCCGCGTCTTTCGCTATGGTGTGGCGACCGGGCGTTGCAAGGCCGATCCGGCCGCGCTGCTCCAAGGCGCGCTGGTCGCACCGAAGGCGCGGCACTATGCCGCCATATTGGAACCGGCGAAGCTGGGCGAGCTGCTGCGCGCGGTGGATGCCTATACGGGCAACCCGATCACGCGGCTGGCGCTGCAAACCACGCCGCATGTGTTCGTGCGACCGGGCGAACTTCGCCACGCGGAATGGTCGGAATTTGATTTGGACGCGGCAATCTGGCGCATCCCGGCTGGCAAGATGAAGGCGCGGCGCGCGCATAGCGTTCCATTGTCGCCGCAAGTTGTCGCGTTGCTGGGCGAACTGCGCGCCCTGACCGGCGGCGAGGGCTATGTCTTTCCGGCCCTCTACAGTCCGCGCCGTCCGATGTCGGAAAATACCATCAATGTCGCCTTGCGCCGCATGGGGTTCGGCAAGGACGAAGCGACCGCGCATGGTTTCCGCGCAACCGCATCGACACTGCTCAACGAAAGCGGCAAGTGGCAGCCCGACGCCATCGAACGGGCGCTGGCGCATGGCGACAGCGATGCGGTCCGGGGCACTTATTCGCGCGGGCAATATTGGGAAGAGCGCGTGCGCATGGCCGCATGGTGGAGCGATTATCTGGACCGGCTGCGCGAAGGCGGGGAGGTGATTCCGTTCGGGCGGGCCGAGTCGAACAAAAAGTGATCAGGCGACCGACCTCGATAAGCAGGTTTTCGACCATTTCTTGGAAAGGTAGAAAAGTTTTAAGGGGTGCGAGGCGCCCCGAATGCCAATGCCAAAATTGGCGGCTAACCGCCCGTTGAGCGCGGTATGCCTTTCGCAACAAGCTGCCAAACGAATCGGAATAGCGACGAGTTGAGTCCTTATTCCGTCAAAAAGTGCATCACGGTGTTCCCCGGTGCTGCTATAGAAGAATGATGGCCTACACCCCCTGCAAAGGGGGCACCCCGCCTTAGGAAGGAGGATGGAATGACAGCACGGCAATTTCTTACTGTTCGGGAGTTTTGCGACCGCTTTGCGGTTTCGCGTTCGACCTATTACCGGCTGGTCGCAAATGGCGATTTGGCACCGGTGCATATCGGTCGCGCGGTTCGCGTTCGCGCGACCGATGCAAGCAACTGGGCGGACTCGCTCGCTAACGATAACTGAGCCGGAGCTGAAAGCCAAAGCGCCGACGAAAGCCTAGACCTTCGCCGACGCGGTATCCAAATCTTGCCGGACTGGATGAACGCTTTCTACCCCGATTCACGAATTGTGATCAAATGGAATCGCACGACGCGATAGGCATATGAGATCAGTCGAACGGCGGGGCCGGGGCCAATGGTCCCGGCTCCATTTCCCTTGATCGGTGTTGGAGTGTCCCCTGTTGGCGCTGGGCGTACCTTTGAAACTTGCGCGATATTGTGCCCCAGTGTTCCAAAGCGGCGGCGCAGAATGCGTGCATTCTCTTGCAGGTTCAACGGCTTGCCGAGCTGGCTCCCCCGCTGCCCTATTATTAGGCGGATCGAATGACCCCGCGAGCTGTTGACGCGGCTGCGCGCCAGCGCCTGTTGAAGCGCGGCGGGCGGCGCGACAGGGGCAGGGAGCGCGACAGGCTGAGCGAACGTGAGTGCCGCGACCTGATCGCATCGGCGCATAAGGCATGGGGAGCCGGACGCCCTTTCAATCGCTTCGTAACGCTGGCGTGGGTAAACGCAGGTATCGAGCAGGATGCGGACGCGGTACGGCGCGCGACGGCGGCTTGGTTGAAGCTGGCTCGCGACTGGCTAGGCGCGCGGGGGCATCGCCCGCTGGTCTGGGCTTGGGTGATGGAGGATGGCGCGAACCGGGGCGGATTGCATATTCACCTGTTGATGCACGTCCCGAACAATCTGGCACCGCTCTTTTCCCCGATGCCGCGAAGGTGGGTAAAGCACCTAACGCCGGGCGGGCGCTATGTGCCCGGCACGCTCAGCACAAAGAAATTCCGTCCGACCGATCCTAGCGGCAGCGAAGCGGCGCGCGTGGCCTATGCTAGCGAACTGAACGCGCGGCTCCACTATATGCTGAAAGCCGCTCCAAGGGCGTTAGAGGGGCAACTAGGGGTTGAGGGATGGCGATGGCCGGATGCACCCATTTGGGGGCAGCATTGCGGTATCAGCGGAACGAGAATCCGCATGTGGCAAGGGGCGCGACCCCGAATAGTTCCTCGGCCAAGTAATTCTCCTATGGTTCAGGTGAGAGGCGCGATTTGGAATCGACTTGACCCCTGAACGCTCTTTACCATCATAGAAGAATGGGGTTGGAGGAAGCGATGAGGAAGACTTTCGATGGCGACGTCGCGACATGTTATGCCACGCGCGTTTAGCGAGCTATGGATGCCCGTCGACGGCTACGAGGGGCGATACGAAGTTTCGAATCTCGGCCGAGTCCGATCGGTTCCGCGCATCGAGCCCACAAAAGGCGGGGGATCACGTCGAGTTGCTGGGGGCATTCTTGCCGCCCAACTCGATTCCGACGGGTATTTAATGGTCGGCCTTAGCTTGCTCGGTAAGAGAAAATTGTGCTCTGTCCACCGCTTAGTATGCATGGCATTCCACGGCCCACCGAGCGACGTACATAATGAAGCGGCTCACCTTGATGGCAATCGAGCGAACGCTCGGGCTGACAATCTTCAGTGGGTGAGCAAAATCGAAAACCACGCCCATAAGCGACTGCATGGAACGCACGGTGCCGGGGAAAAGCACCCCCTTGCGCGGCTAACGAACGCCGATGTGATGGTCGCGCTTGAGTTGTTGGCGACTGGCCAGACATGCCGTGAAGTCGCGGAGCGATTCCACGTTTCTCCTAGTGCGATTGAGGATATTAGGAAGGGTAAGAATTGGCGGCATCTTGTTGGCCCGGCGGCGGCGTATTTGCCTCGCAGCACTGGTTCGGGACAAGGCGGAGAGGACAACCACGGCGCAAAGCTTTCGATGGCCCAAGCAGAAGAAATACGCCGTCGAGGAATCGCGGGCGAGGCCTGTCGCGCGTTAGCGAGGGAATTCGGTGTCGGTCACGCAACCGCTAACAGGATTATACGTGGTCTTTCATACAAGCCGAAGAGCCCTCGCGCGTCGACGTCCTAAACCACACCATTGGCGTCGTTGGCGATATGGACGCAATGGCCCCAAACGACCGATAGCGGACTGCCGCGCCGCCTCTGGGTATACCGGCGCGGCAGTCCGCTAAGTCGGCTTGCGCCGCAAGCGGAGATCGTTGTGGTCAGGAGGAAGAGTAAAAGGCGTCGTCCTGATCATTGACATCAAACGGCCCGCCGCGGGTGCGCTGAGACGGAATGGTGGAGCGGATTTCAGGTGTTTTCCAAACCTTACGATTTCTCGTGGTGTCATTTTTCGTGCCGCGAGTCATGGGGCCTCCTAGCGCTCAAAGGCGACGGCCCGAAACGAGCCGTCGCAGTTGAAATGGAGAAAGCTCTCCATTGGGTCGCCAGCCGGGCTTAGCGTTGAGCCGACCAGTTGAACAGGCCACCCAATATTTTTTGGCGACCATTCGGCAGCACTGTGGTTTCCGGCCTAATCCGTTTTGGTTATAACGGCAGCTTCAATACCCCACTCCCGTCAGAGGCAAACATGTTCGACTTGGAGAAAACGCTGGCGACGCTATCGACGTCCCAAAAAACACGGCTGATCGAACTTCTCAAAGCCGGGAACACGCTTCCGTGGGCTGAGATAGACGAGGGCCTATTGGCACTTCGCCTAGTTCAGCCCGGACACCGTCGCGACGATCACACCACGTTGAACAACTGGGGCTGGGCCGTCGCCATGAAGGCCGCGCCGCCTGAGGTGCCGTGAGACGATCGGGCCTCAGGGGCGGGCCGGTCGCGATACGCACCAGCGACAAGAAGGTTTCCGGCATCCAAAACCGATCCCCACGCGATGTCTGCAAACGACCGATTGCGGACATTGGCTCGAGCGCTATTATGGCGCGATGAGGGCCGGACTAAAAATTTTCAAGGAGCATCTTCCGGCAGGGTGGAGTTACGCCATAAAACCGTCTCGCCTGGAAGAAGCAGTTGCGTCAGCAGGAATCCAACTGACAGTTTCTCTGCATCAAAGCCATAAAACATGGGGCCTTGAACAAACAGCCTTCTGTGGCAAATTTTACCCGGCGGGGTCCTATTTGGGTGGGGAATCCGGGAGCGTGATAGTGCACTCCTATGCGGTTCCGTCTGACCAGCGCGTAGTTACACAAAGCTTCGCTGAGCGCACCTTCATACCGGAATTGGTGAATTGGGTTCTCTCGATTGAGGCGTTGCCACAAAATTCAACCATCCGCCGCGAGGAACAAGACTTTGCCTGCGACGGCTCTCCTCCGGCTTCAAAAAAGCGAACTATGGCTTGGATCGCCAAGGGACAGCCACGTAAGCGCTAATCCTCGGTGTTCATCGTGTAAGCGGCGTCTGCTCTCCACCCCATTTCGGACATTCGGCATATGAGGCGGGTACCGCGGCTTTTCTAAAATAGGCGAAAATAGGGGGAGGGGGCAGATGCATCCCTTGCCCCGTGAGCGGATAGCGCCGCCAATCTGCCGCGCGAACGCTAACACAGATTTTCGCCCGCGCGCGCGAGGCGGCCGTTCCGACTGTTCCCCGGCGTCCCGTTTCCATTTAATTTAGGAAAATCTTGGCGACGCCGGTGTGGACAACAGGCCAGAATGCCCCTGATAGTCTGCGCGAACAATCGGGGGAACGACCATGAAACTGCCCAGGCGCCTGCCCTATGCGTTTTTGATTATCTCCAGCCTCTTGGTTGCGAGCTGCGGCCAGAATGCCACGCGCCGCTTTACAGAAGGCGATTACAATCGGCTGGATGTCGCCGACGCGAACTCTCGAAATGCGATTGCACGCATTGCCGAGCTGGAAAGCCGTGTGGAGGAACTGGAGCGACGCCTGCGTTAGCGACCTCGCAATCGGATGATTTGCCTCGTCCAAATCGGTGCTATGATGGTGGCATGGGTGGCTACGGATCAGGAAGGCAAGGCGGGCGACCGCTTGCAGACAACGCGCTGTTCGTCGAACTATCGTGGATGCTGCGCACCGGTCGCGCGTCGGATGGCGAGATGCGAAGTGGGCAACTGAGCTGGCAGCGCCGGGGCGAGACTTTCGCTTGGATCGGCTATCGGTGCGACATGACCGATCCCGATGCGGCGACGCTGACGCTCGAATATCGCCGGACGCCATATGGCCGCGAGCCTGAAAGCGTGACTCAGCGGATTGCGCTCGTTTCGACCCAGCCCTATTTCGGCGGGCGGCGATGGTGGATGCTTTGTCCCTATCGCGGGGTGCGCGCCGACAAACTGTATATGCCGAGCGGGGGCGACCGCTTCGCATCGCGACAGGCATGGCGGCTGGGCTATCAGTCGCAACGAGAGGGCGCGCGCGACCGGTCATTCTCCCAACTGTTCCGGCTCCAAAAGCGACTGGGATGCGAACAGGGCTGGGAACAGCCGATCCGCCGACCGAAGGGAATGTGGCACCGCACCTATGCGCGGATCGAAGAGCGCTATTGGGAACTGGACCAACGCTGCGCCGTCGAAATGATCGGATCGCTGGCGCGGTTACGCGCGCTGGGGATAGCGAAGCCCTGATAGCCGATCCGGCGGGCTGAATATTTTAGTGAAAAATATTGGGGTAGCGCGGCCGGTTGGGGGCATATCTGGGGGCAGATGATTCTCCGACCAATATTTTACCTATGAATATCAAATGATTGTGGAAGAAAATGGAGTCCTCTTCTGGCACCATTTTCCCCTTTGGGCGCGAGCGCGCCGAGCAGCTTGAGATTGTCGGCCGACGATGCACGGCGCGGACGCCGCGCGCACCCGCGCGATTAGGCGGACCCTGACGATCGCGTGGCGGAGGATGCATCGGGCAAAACCGCGCGAACATAACGCGTTTTCGCGACAGCCGGAGCATTCGATCCGTCGGGCGCAGCGAACGGCAACGAAGCGCCGGCCGAGCGCGAAGCCCGCTCGTCGGGACCGTCGTCCAAATTCTGATAGGAAAAGTGGTGCGCCACCCAGTCTGGAGCGAACCCGTCTCTGCCTGAAATTCCCTGTTCTTAGGGAATTAACAGGGAAATCATCAATTTTCGGACGCGTTGTGCGCCGCATCGTGGCCCTAAACCCCTGCAAAAGCGCGGTGTCCAGGCCATCGGCGTCGAAAATTCCCTGAAAAATAACAGGGAATTCTTCCCCCCATAACAGGGAATAAAATTACGCCGAACAGGGAACGCGCCGCGCGATAACAGCGATTGGCGAAGGCATATCAGGGATGGCTGTTTCTGGACGGAGTCGGGGACCAGCGCAGCGCGGCAGTTCGTGGACGCTCGCGGCAATGTCCTTCGAGCGTCCTGCCGGGCATCGGAGCCGGCAACCACAAAATTGCGGCAGACCGTGCATTTCAAGCGATATTGTTCCTGTTAATGCCCTTCTAATACCCCTTTTTGTTCCTATGTCCGATCTGGGCAAATCAACGGGACAGGGGCACCATGATCCAGACATCGACACAGCTGGTCGAGCGCGACATCGCTTCGCTACGACCTTATGCGCGCAACGCGCGCACCCATTCGAAAAAGCAGGTTAAACAGATCGCGGCGTCGATCGAACGCTTCGGCTTCACCAACCCGGTGCTGGTGTCGGACGACGGCGAGATCATCGCCGGGCACGGAAGGGTCGAGGCGGCGAAGCTGCTTGGTCTGCGTAAGGTGCCGACGCTCGCGCTGTCCTATCTGAGCGAGGCCGAACGACGGGCCTATGTGCTCGCCGACAACAAGCTCGCGCTTAATGCCGGCTGGGACAAGGAGATGCTGGCGATCGAACTGCAGGGCTTGATCGACCTCGACTTCGACGTCGAGTTGACGGGGTTCAGCCTGGCCGAGGTCGATCTTGTCCTTGATGAGGCGGGGGACAGCGACCCCGATGGGTTGGATGCGCCCGAGGATCATGTTCCCGAGATATCGGGAACCGCTGTAAGCTTGATGGGTGACGTCTGGCTGCTCGGTCGCCACCGCCTGCTGTGTGGCGATGCGCGCCGATCGGATGACTTGGCGCTGCTGATGCAGAATGAGCGCGCCGACATGGTGTTCACCGATCCTCCCTATAATGTGAAAATCGACGGCAATGTCTGCGGCCTGGGGTCGGTCAAGCATCGCGAGTTCGCGATGGCGACCGGCGAGATGAGCGAAGACCAGTTCGTGCACTTCCTCGCCGAGACGCTGGGCAACATGAGCAGCGTGATGCGCGACGGCGCCATCGCTTTCGTGTGCATGGACTGGCGCCATATGGGCGAACTGCTCGCGGCGGGCCGGTCGGCGTTTACCGAACTCAAGAACCTTGTCGTGTGGAACAAGACCAACGGCGGCATGGGTGCCTTCTATCGCTCGAAGCACGAGCTGATCTTCGTGTTCAAGCAGGGCAGCGCCGAACACACGAACAGCTTCGGCCTTGGCGAAACCGGTCGCTATCGGACCAACGTCTGGGACTATGCCGGCATCAGCAGCATCGGTGCGAACCGCGACGATGAGCTGGCGATGCATCCGACGGTCAAGCCGGTCGCGCTCATTGCCGACGCCATCCGCGACTGTTCGCGGCGCGGCGAGATCATTCTCGATGCGTTCGGGGGATCAGGGTCAACGCTGATCGCGGCCGAGAAGACCGGGCGCAGCGCTCGCCTTGTCGAGTACGACCCCATCTACTGCGACACCATCGTCCGGCGCTGGGAGCAGCTTACCGGGAAACGCGCGACGCTTGCGGCGAGCGGGACCTGCTTTGAGGATGTCGCCGATGCACGGCTGACCGGAGCGGTGGAGGCCGCCGAATGAGCGGCGAGGACCGAGACAGCAAGACCCTGTCCACTGCCCTTGTCCCTGCCACCGTGGGTTATTGCCAGCCACCGGTCGAACACCGGTTCCAGAAGGGACAATCCGGTAATCCGAGAGGTCGGCCGAAGAAGTCGCGCCAGTCCAAGCCTTCTTTCAATCCATCCCACCAGCCGACCGATGGCCTTGTGCTGGAGGAGGCGTATCGGCTGGTATCCATCCGCGAGGGCGATCGGATGATCGAATTGCCGGCGATCCAGGCATCGACGCGGGCGCTGGCGATATCGGCGATGAAAGGAAGCCGACTCGCCCAGAAGCAGCTCGCCGACATGGTGCGCGCCATCGAAGCGAAGCGGCACGAAGGCCAGTTGCAGCTTCTCGACACCATGATCGAGTACAAGAAGCGGTGGACCGCCGAGCTGAAACGCCGGCGGCAGTTCAACATCGACGAGCCGGATCCTGTACCGCATCCCGACCACGTCATCCTCAACCTTCGCAAGGGGACCGTTGATATCGAAGGCCCTGCCGACGAGCAGGAGAAGGAGTTCTGGGATCACCGGTTCGCGCGCATGGACGACGCGCAGGAAAGCGTCACCTATTTTGCAGGCAAATATCGTCGGTGCCGCGACGACCGGCTCAAGGCGCAGTATCTGGAGGAGTGGCACTTCGAGCAGCGCATGTTCGATCTGCTCAACGACAGCTTGCCAGAACGCCACAAGCGCAGACTGACCGACCGCTCATACGCCGAAGGCGCATCCCGTCAGGGCAAGCCGCCCGCTACCTCGGCATAGGCCGAGCGGTCAGCATATCCTTCGCGCAAGGGGGCGAACAGAGAGAGATTTTAGGAAATTCGTGAGGAATAACGTGGGTCGATCGTGTGACGTTCCTGGATATGATTGATTGAAACCCCCAATCTGCGCGGCATTGCAGCCTTGGCGATCAGCGGCTAGCTAAACGCAGGCCAGCGGGGACGGATAATGATGTGCAGATTGTTCGGACGGCTCGCGGCGATAGCCTGTGTAATCAGCCTAGCCCATGTACCACCTGCCACAGCGCAAATGCCTGAAGCGCAGGATGAAACCCGCAAGGCCGACTTCGACAACCGTATGGCGGACGTCAAGCGACGCCAGAAGGGGATTCCCTATAGCGACAAGGCGGGGCGCATCGCACTGCTTACCGAACGTGCCGAGATCATCGCCGAATATCATGGCGAAGACAGCGTCGCCTATGCCGATGCCCTCCAACTCCTCGCATTCGAATATTATTCGGAGAAGCGTTGGGCGGAAGATGCGGCGCTTCGCGCGCGGGCGCTCGATATTCGCCGGAAGCTGCAGGGCGATCGCTCGAGCGACACGCTGTATGCCGTGCGCGCGCTCGCTCATTCGCTCGCGGAAGACGGTCGACGTCCGGAGGCCGCGAAGATATTGGCCGACGTCCTTGGCGCGTGGCAAGGGGGCGCCACCCTGACCGACGCGGCCGAACGCACGGTGCCGCGGGGCCGCACGGTCGAGGGCAAGGCGCTCGGCATGGCGGCTGCCGCGCATGCAAAACTCGCGCTCGAGGGCGGCGACGCGGCATCGGCCCTGGGGTCGGCGCGTATCGCCGCAGCCTCTTCCCTCGCATATCGGCGAGGCTTCGGGGTCGGCGTGCTCGACGAGCAGATGGTGGAGCTCGCCGAGAGGGATCCGTCGACCCATACCGGCGAAGAGACCTTTGCCGAATGGTCGCGCCTTTACGCCGACGTGCTTTGGGAAGCAGACCGGAACAGCCCATCCGCCAAGGCCGACGCCCTCCTCATTTTCCAGGACATCATGGCGGGCAGAACGTCGCGCGCGCTGGCGCGCTCGGCGGCGACGCGCGCTGCCGCCGCGTCGGGAGCCGGCGAGCTTGCCGCCGAGCGCGATGCCAAGGCCGCTGAACTCGGGCTACTCTTTGCCAGGAGCGAAAGCACGAAAGCCGGCAGCGAAGCCGACCGGGCGCTCTGGCAGGAGATAACTAAAGCCAACGAGGCGCTTGAGGCGATCGACACCCGGCTGGCGGCCGCGACGCCGGGTTATTTCGAGCTGGTGAAGCCCCAGCTTCTGGACGAGCCATCGGCCAAGGCGCTGCTGGCCGCCGACGAAGCCTTTGTGATGATCGTGCCTGCCTCGCGCGGCACGCATAGCCTGGTCGTGACACGCGAGGGCATCAGCTGGCACCGGTCCGCCATGACCGAAGCGGAGCTTGCTGGTCATGTCCGCCGCCTGCTCTGGGACGTTGGCGCGAATATCGATGTGACGCCCGATGAAGATGAGCGCTGGTCCGCCGAGGGCGAAGGCGACTTCCCTTTCGATCGCGGCACGACCTTCCGCCTCTACGAAGAATTGATCGCGCCGGTGAGCCCGGCGCTCGTCGGCAAGCGACATCTTTTCACCTCGGCGACGGGCTCGATTTCCTCGCTACCTTTGGGCATCCTCGTTACCGAAAAGCCGGTGGGCGCCGACGGAGACCCGGCCGTATTGCGCGCGACATCCTGGTTTGCTGACAAGGCGGCGATCGTCCAGCTCCCGTCGCCGCAGTCGCTTCAGCTTCTCAGGGCAGTTTCGGGCCCAAATCATCCTGGCGCCGGATTCAGCATGATCGGCTTCGGCGACCCCCTGCTCGAAGGAAATGCCGCGAAGCGCGGTGTCGAAGGCCGGACCCGCGCGGCACGCGGAGGGGATATGTCGCTCGCAAGCAACATCTGGCGTGCGTCGAGCGGCGAGATCCAACTCGCCGATCCCGCGGCGCTGCGACGGTTGGCGCGGCTCCCCGGGACCGAGAAGGAACTGAAGGCGATGGAGGCGCTCGTCGGTCCTGCCAGGACGAGGCTGTTCCTGGCGCGCGCGGCGACCGAGTCCAACCTGAAGACCGCTGACCTTGCATCCGCCTCGGTGTTGTTCCTGGCGACCCACGGTCTCGTCGCAGGAGAGGTCGGCGATATCGGCGAACCGGGGCTCGTCTTTACCCCGCCCGCCGCTGCGAGCCCCACCGACGACGGGTTACTGACCGCAAGCGAAGTGGCCGCACTGCGCATCGGCGCCGGGTGGGTCATCCTGTCCGCCTGCAACACCGCCGCCGGCGATGGCCGTGCGGGAGCACCCGGTCTCTCCGGCCTTGCGCGCGCCTTCTTCTTTGCAGGGTCCGAGAGTCTGCTCGCTTCGCACTGGCCGGTCCGCGACGATGTCGCGGCCGTGCTCACCGTGCGTCTGTTCGAGATATTGCGCGACGATCCAAGCCTGTCGCGTGCCGAAGCGCTGCAGCGGGTCGAACGCGAGATTCGGAACGACGCGCGCGACGACCCCTATCTGAAGAGCTGGTCGCACCCGAGCGCCTGGGCGCCGTTTTCGCTGATCGGAGATGTCGTCCGCTAACATTCATGCCACCAATCACCCGATGCGTTCGACGGCGTTGCCGGCGTTGAGTCGCAGTCGAAAACCGTGTGGCGCCACATAACAACTTGTGGCCGAAAGGAGACCGTCGGGTTTGAATGCAAAAACCGGCAAAACCGGACAACCAAGGATGCAATCGATTAGCTGCGCGAGTTGCACGTCACGAAGGGCACTTTACCCTGCAGGATCGCCCGGTGATCATTGGGAGCCATCAAGCCCGGGACCCCGGCCTGCGACGTACCGACGACCGGCCGACCTAGCGCTGAGCATGATCGGCCACCTGCCTGTTTTCCTATTGACCTATGATGCGGCTGGAACTGCACGGGTAAGAGTGCGAGGCGCAACTCACTGTAGATGTGCAGTTGACGAAGGCCGTCCCAAGGATCTTCAGCCCGTCGCATTTAATTGGGCTCAAAGCTCCGCCACGCCCCTGACATACCTTGCCGCGAAGTGCCCCATACTCTGCTTGCGCCGACACTGCATCCGTCAGGCCGCCCGTCGACCACTCGTACTTATAGGCGGTAATCTTGCAGAATTCGTTTCCCTTTTTTGGTTTAGCCGAGGTCGCCTGTTCCCGCATCGATACGAATCGCTCAGCTTCTGACCGACGATGCTCACCGCCCAAAATCTTTACCTGGTCATCGATTGCGCGTTTGCGCTCGGCATCCTTGATGACTTGGATAGTGCGATCACGTTCACGCCGTTCGCGATCAAGGTTGTTTCTTCTAACCTGCTGAAGCCGCTCCTCGGCAGAGGGACTGTCCAGGCAGATACCGGCGTTATCATACACTTCGCTGCCGCAGCCGCGCGTGATTGTCACCTCCGTCACCCCCTGACCATACGCCAGCCCGACGATCGTCAAAGCAACCAAACCGGAGCAGGCCGCGATAGCGTAACTAAGGTTCCCTGCTGGCAACTCAGAAACCTAGGTCAGCTGTGGGGTCACATTGAATGCGCAAAAACTCCATCGCAAATGCGGCGCGCTTTGACAGGTCTTCGGAGGGAAACCTAAAAAGTAGCTTGCGGTTTCGATCCACTAACCGAACCGACGCTCCTACCCGCTCAATGTTCGATACCTGTCGCCAAGGAAGTTTGTTGTCGCCAATCGGACCAGTGATTCGGTACCAAACTCCGTTTGGCGGATAAAACTCCTCGAAGTTCCAGTCGCCTGTCAGAACGGTAACGCACTTATCGCTCGTAGGGCTCATCTTTACGGTGGTCTGGTCGTCCCGAAGGTGTCGATCATCGTTTATGCGGTAACCGACTTGGTGCAGTGAAGAAGAGCGCTTTAGAAACTCTTGCGCAGTGTCGATCGTTTGCTCTCCTTGAGCACCAGCCGGCGCCCCCGCCAAGCCAACTAAAGCCGCAATCGCCAGCGTCAAACTATTCCTCCAGCCTGCGAGGCGCATGTACCGTTCCCTCCCTGCATAGCGATATTTATCGCCGCCTAGATTGACGCGACACGGCGACTTGGCAAGTCTTGGATTTAGCTCGCTCGAATTCCAGCCCTGGCCTCAGGAAGGGTCCTCACGGGCAGCGTCCAACACGCTGGTTCGTCATCCGAACACATATTGAAAGAGCGGGCGAACCCAAGCGGGAATGCTCAGGTCCGGCCGGAAGCGCTTAGTGCATGGATGGAAACGCCATCTCGGCGCCGAAATTTTAAGCGTAGCCGACCGCTGCGGGCTGACAGCCTCGCAATGGAATAGCAGAAAGCGAGCGGATCTGGCCGATTGGGGTCAGGCGGCTTTCAACTCCGATTCCAGATAAGCGGACATTCTGTAGCGGTACGACAATGCCGTGGCCCCTCGTTTCTTGGCGCGGCCTGATCGGTACACTGGGCTAGATCAATCTCGGACCTTTCTTCCGATCCCTTTCGCCAACATCCGGTCGAACAGGCACTTTTTTTGTTCGGGATGTCACAGCGGAGGGATCCCGCTCGTCAGGCATAGTGACGCCGATTTTGGCTCAGGAAGAAAGGAAGATCAGATGAACCGGTTGAATTGGTCCGAAGTCGCTCCCGCCGGAGCGAAGGCGCTGTACGGTGTGCACCATTATGTCACCAACAGCACAGCCCTCCCTGAAGAACTGGTTCACCTCGTCTTCCTCCGGGTCTCCCAGATCAACGGATGCGCTCACTGTATCGATCTGCATACCCGGGACCTTCTCAAGACCATGCCGATCGACAAGATCGCTCTGCTTCCGGTGTGGCATGAAGTCCCGCATCTGTTCCCAGACCAATATCGCGCCGCTTTGGCCTGGGCGGAGGAAGTCACGCGCGTTAGCGAGACCCATGCTTCCGACGAGGCCTATGCAGCGGCCGCCGAAGCCTTCGAGCCGAAAGACCTCGTGGACCTGACGATCGCGATTGCGGCGATGAACGCCTTCAACAGGCTCGGCGCACCATTCCGTCTTCCGGTTGCGGCCAAGCCCTGAGGCGTGAGAGGTGCTCTTTTTTTGGCGTCGCGGTACAATATCAAGTCGATCAGCGAGGCTAACCGCGCCATGCGACCCAGGAGGGCTCTTCCTTTTAGGAAACACGGCTCTTCATCTTACGCCCGTCCGATTTCGATCGGGCGGGCGTTCTTTTTCGGCAAATCGTCCCTAGTGGCCGATTGCGGACCGCCAGCTTTCGGGTTGAAACCGACAAAAGCAGACGTTGAATGGTTCGCACCTAGCCCCGCAAGAAGGTCCATCGGGTCGCACCGCTCTGCAACACCATTCGCCCACCGCCAATTTGAACGTCATATTGCTCCGACGTCTGCGCGAGCTTCGAACCACCTTGGCGGCCACAGCTTGATTCAAAGCTTTCCGTGCCATTTTCGACCGCGAAAATTGTCTTGCCACCCTCTTGACTGACGCGCCCATGTTTCACTTGCGTCGTCGTCATCGAGCAGCCTTCCTTTTCGGCATGGCGTTTGGCGATCTTCCACGTAAAACGTCCGTCCTTCCCGATTTCAAGCGTCATGGAACGCGCCACCTGCATCGACGCCGGTTCGGTCACGATCGTGGTGCGCGTAGGCGAACCATAGCCGGCGGTGCCGCCCAGGCTGGTGCCATAGGACACGCCGACGTTGGGTTGGAGTTTGATGCGCGGGACAAGTACCAGCTCTTTGCCGCTGCTGGATTGCGTCCAGACACCTGCGGCGCTTGCCGGAATTGCCTCAGCATGGAGCACCGAGGTCGCGGCGATCGCAGTTACGGCGGTAAAAATGGCCAAATTCTTCATAAAAAAACCTCGCTTCGTAACCGATTTTCTCGCGAGCCTTAGCCCGTCGTCGACCCCGGCGGCTCAGTATATCTCGTGCCAGTTTTCGACATCCGACGAGCTGTTCGCCAGTCCAAGGCAGATCAGGCCGGGCCGACTGACAGAAGACCCGCCCCGCTCCAGCCGATATTCAAGCCGGCGGCACTGAAAGCCGTCGACCCGCTCTTCCGACATCAAGGTCAACGTCCCCTTAGAGGCTCTACCCTGCCAGCGGCGGATGTGGCCGATCGGCCAGCTTCCCGCGCGCTTGGCACGTTCATTATATCGTCCGCTGAACTCGTCGAACGGGAAGGTCGGGCGGCCATCGAGTTCGATTCCGCCTTCGCAGTCGTTGCAGCTCACTTCACCGAACTTGTTATACTCGGCCTTCTTCGCTTCAACGTGGGGTGGCGTCTTGAGGCTGTCGATGTAACGTGCTTTTGGCGCGGGCGCTTCGGGAACGGGCTGAACCGACGCCGGCTCCTGCGAAGTCTCAACAGGGACAGGTGCCTCGTCATTCGAGCTCTCATCCTGTCGGGGTTTTGCCGATCCATTGATTATGTCGCCGGCGAGCTTTTCCGCGTTCTGCTCTACCTTCTCCGCAGCGCGATCGGCGAGCCGCTTCAGAAAACCTTGGGCATGCGCGCCTTCGGCCGAAGCTAGCAGAACCGAGGCGGCAAGCGCCGCGCACAAGATGCGTTGCATGATGATCTCCGGAAATTTCGATTGGAAAAGGTCAGCCGAAATCAGCTGTCAGCGTGGCGGTCAGCCGGCGCGGAAGGTTGTAGAGGTAGATACCCGAGGACCCGTTCGCCCAGCCATATTTGTTGCCGATGTTCGCGACCTGCACACGCAAGGTTGCGGGCGCCTTGCCGAGCTTGAACCGGTAGCGGCCCCCGACCGACGCTATGGCACGCGCCGGGATAACAAGCTTGCCGTCGGCGCTTGCGACCCGGTCCGACGTGCTTTCGACGACGAGGTCGACCGAGACGGCGGGCGCGAAGGTCGGCCGATAATCAAGTACCGCGGTCGAAAGCCGGCCGAAGCTCGCGAGCGGTTTCCGGCCGACCAGCCCGCTATCGACGGCGTCGCCCGACAGCCTGGCGTCGATCAGCGCCGTCCCGGCGATTGCGGTCAGGCCCGGAGCGATCTGGCCCGAAAGCGAGAATTCGGCGCCGCGATGGCGCACGTCGCCGAGTTGGCGGAACAGCCTTGCATTGTCGAGCGAATAGAAAGGCTTAGTAACTTCGAACACCCCCGCGACCAGACGGATCCCGGGGACGATCGACCAGCGAAGGCCGGCGTCGACTTGGCGCGTTCGGATTGCCGGCGGCGCTTCGTCGCGGTTGACCGCATGACCGGGGGCGACGGGGCTCTCCTCCAGCCCTTCGGTGTAGCTGCCGTAAAAGGCGAGCGACGGCGAAGCGTAGAGGGCGGCGGTCGCGTTCAGCAGCAGCGGCGCATCCTTCGTCGTGATCACGGGCAGGTCGGGGCCGAACACGCGCTTGCTATAGTCGGTCTTCTGCACGCCGATGCTCACTTCGCCGACGTCCTTCCAGCGTCCCTCATAGGCGATGCCCGCGGTCCACTGCCGGACGGTATCGCGCGTCTGCGGACCAAAATTTGAAACGGGCTCGGGGAAGTCGACGGGATCTTCGATCGGATGGTTGCCGACAAAGATTTCACTGCTGCCGCCATAGACGCGTGCCCGGTCGCGGCCCTTGATCGAAAAGTGGAGCGTGTGGAGCCGCGGCCCGTCGGCGAAGCGGCGCGACAGCCGCACCTCGCCGCTCGTCGAGGCCGAACGGCGCCCGGGTTCCGCGATGACAACCTCATCGGCGGTCCCGTCAGGTCGAACATTAAGAAACAGCTGGGTGTGCGAGCGGTCAAGATCGAGGATCGAACGAAATGCGCCGGCCTTCAGCGTCCAGCCTCCGCTTTTCAACGTGGTGGCCAGACCCGCGGTGATCGTTTCGCCGTCGTTGGCCGCCCATTTCTGTCCGATTCGCTTCACGCGCTCGAGCCGCGGCGGCAGAAAGTCTCCAGCGGTCAGCAGCAACGGCGGGAGTTCCTCGTCGGCGATCCCGACGCGGCTCCAAAAAGGCATGATTTCGACGCCGTCGACCGGTTCCCACCGTGCAATCAGCGCAGCCGTGCGAAATTCGGCCGCACCGCCGGTGTGATTGCGGTCGGACACCAGTCCATAGCCCGCGCCGATCGACAGCCGGTCGGTGACCGGCACTTGCGCGTCGAGTTCGAGAACCTTCGATCCGAACGGCCCGAGGCGCCCGCTGACGCTGAGCAGCCTTTTCGCGCCGGGTTGGCGCAGCTCATATTCGGCGATTCCGGTGGGCGCCGGAAAGGGATACCCTTGCGCCGACAGGCCGACGCGCATCTGCAAGCCTCCGATCAGCCGATCGGAAAAGGCCGCTTGCTGGTCAATGTAGAGCCCGTCGAGGCGGATGTTTCCCGCCTCCGCGGCCGAAAAGCCCCGGACATAGTTCGGGTTATAGATGCCGATCTGCTCGCCGCCGATCGAGGTACCGAAAGCATCCTCGGCGCTGGTCGTCGCATTGTCGTCGGTGCGCTGGGCCAAGGACGTGGCCGGTGCGGCGGCAAGCGCGAGCCCGAGCGTCGTCAGGATCAAGCGGCTCATCAATTTGTCTCCTTCATGCGGCGTTGCACATCTACCCAATCGGTCATGAACATCGCCGCGGCGAGACGAGCGGCGGGGCGCTCGGGGCTCAGCCGGTCGCTGCGCAGGTCGTCATTTTCGTGCGAATAGCTCGACATGTGGGCGAGCAGCGGATGGACGCCCGCAGCGCCCGGCTGATACCAGCTTCGGTCGTGCTGCAGTTGCAGCGCAAGCGGCCGCGGACCCCAGGCATATTCCGAATTGGGATCATACTCGGGGAGCCGGTCGGCGACATACACACCGAAGGCGGACCCGGTTCGCACCTGAAAGCTTTGGTGCTGCACGCCCTCGGCTTGCACCTGTCGGCGCGCCATCATGTCATAGGGATTGAGGAAGACGCTAAGCACCGCGCCCTCTTCCGATGGAGTGAGATAACGTCCGTCGCGCTGGATCGTGTCAGGGTCGCCATCGATCACGCTTTTGGCCCGGATAGTGAAGGTCGCGCCGACCAACCGGACGCCATCGAGTGTCGGCACGACCGAGATGTTGATGTCGGCGTGCAGGCTGGTGCCGCGCACGTCGCGGAGCGAGGGTTGCTGCATCAGCGCATTGAAGGCGACCATCGCGCGCCGGCGCAGCAGGTCGATCTCGGCGATCGGTATCTTCGCGAGATTGCGGGGCTGATGGACGTGGACGTCGGGCGTCTTCGAATACCAGCCGGGCAGACCAGCCCCGGGATGCGGCGTTGCAGCCGCCCAACGCTCCATCAGTTTCTTCGGTGCCCGGCTGTCGCCCGCCGCGGCATGCGCTGCGGGAATGGCGGGCGCTACGGCGAGCAGCCCGAGAAGGGCCAGTTTCAGGAAGGAAGATTTCATCGATCGAACTTTCTTGATGTTTCGAGGCTTAGCCGGGCAGGCCCAGCGCGCCGCCGATGACGCCGCGCAACAGACCGCGTTTCTTTTTGGGTTTCCCTTCGCTCGCCGGGGCGTCGCTTTCGCCGTCGCCTCCGCTCATCAGCGACGCGAGATCGACGCCGAGCATGCCCATATGCGTGGCCTTGGTGCGCAGCTTGACGCCCCAGCCTAGCGGCGCTTCGCGCGGCGATCCGTAATTGGCCTCGGGTCCATAGGCGGTCATCATCAGCATCGCCGATTCCGACGCTTTGCCCACCGCCGAAGGGACGATGCATTCACTGGTCGCGGGCGCGAGGAGGATGCGTTGCTGGACGAGCCGCGCGATGTCGGATTGTTCGAGATAGTCGGGCAGCGCCATGCCGGGCATGCGCACCGCGCTCGACGTCCACATCACGATCGTGCCATCCTCGCGCGCGCCCGTCACAGTCATGATGTAGCCGCGGGCATTGGCGAGCGCGGGCCAGCTGACCTTGACCGCGCCCGACGCGAGGTTGGCACTTTGCGGCGCGAGCGGCGCAAGGAAGTCGTTGCCGCCGGCGACGGCGAAGCGCATCTCGGGCGAGTAATTGCCCTGCACGACATGATCGCCGACGAGCGAGGCGTCGCGTGGGACGCGAGTGCCATTCTTGCCCCCTGGCCACTCGCCATAGGTCGCATGGCGCCCCGCCGACGGCGGTACCATTGCCTTCACATTGGGAATCGCGCCAAAGGGTGATGCGGCGCCGGGTCTCATCGTCGCAAGGTCGATGACCACCGGCTGTCCCGAGGGAGCGGTTTCGCCGCAGCCCCAATATAGCTCGATCCGTCCTTTGGGCTTGTCCGGCGTTCCGGGCCGGTAATCGGGGTTGGCGTCGGTTTTGGGCACGCCCTTGCCCGGCGAGACCAGCGGAAGGCGCTCGCCGGCGCGCAGCCCCTGCGGCGGCAGATGCTCGGCGTTGGGAGCCGTGTTGCTCCGCCCCGAGCCGAGCTGGAGCGAGAGATTCTTCGCGACGCCCGCGGGCTGACCAGTTGCCATGCCCGAAACGGTTTCGGCCGACAGCCAATAGACGGCCTCGATCTTCGGTTTGGGCGCCTGCTGCGCGAAGGCAGCGGTCGCGGCGATGGCGAGCGCGCCGAGCGCGGCGCCGCGGGTCAGTGTCTTTTTCATGATGGCCTTCTCCCGATCGTCAGGGCTGTTAGGGTGTCGGCAAAATCGGCGGCGAGACGTGGAGCCGCAGTCCCGGGTGATCGATGACGAAGCGCCGGTCGGCGAACATATCGATCCCGAGGATCACCGCGGGCTGTTCGGGGGCGAACCCCAGCACCTTGAAGATCGAAAGGTCGGCGACGCGCACCTTGCGGCCCGCAACCATCGCATCGCCGATCATGAGCGCGTCGATCGGCGCTTCGACGCTCGGCATGGCATGGTTGGTCGCGCCCTTGATGTCCGACGCCTTGGCGAGACCGGGGCTGTCGGGGGTGAGCCCGATCGCCTTCGCCGCCGCCCAATTGATGATCGTCCCGCGCGCGCCGGTGTCGAGAATGGCGGGGACTTCGACGCCGTCGAGACGGATCGTCAGGCGCGGTGCGCGCATATCGTCGAGGACGAAGGGCACCGACGCGGAAAGTCCCTCGAGCATCCCGGCTTCAAGTTTCGGCGTCATCCGCCAAAGGCCACCGGGCATATCCAGCTCGACCGTAAAGTCGGCGATGATATCCGCGCCCAATATCCCGTCGACGCCGAGATGGTCGGTCGGCCCGGGGGGTAGAAGCATGAGCTCGGGAGAGTTGAACACGTGCCCGGCGACTGCAACCTGCCTGACGACTGTCGTTTCGACATCGCTTCTTCCTGCGGCTCCATTGAGCGGAGTGTCCGAAAGCTTGGCGACGAGGCCGGGCATCTCTGCCCGCAGCTTCGGCATGATCGTCGTGCTGCTTGCGGCCGTGTCGATGACGAAGCGTTTAGGTTCCGCGCCATCGATACTTACCCGTACGACCGGATGCCCCGAGGGTAGGACTTCAAGCGGCTGCCGTGTGTTCGACGCAGCGGCGGCAGGCGCCGCCGCTGCGCGCATGCTCGTCGGCAGCTCGGAGGGAGCCGCGCGCGCCTGCTCGGCGATGATCAGGGCGCCGAGCAGGCCGAAGGCAATCAGGCTGTGACGGTAACGGGTGAGTGCCATGAAGGAATCTCCTGGCGGCCAAGTGCCGCGAACAGGGTCCGGCTATGGCGAAGAGGGCGGGTGTTCCACGCCTGTGCGACGAAGGCCGATACTGATTCGCCGGAGTCGATTGCCGCGCGACGAAGGCCGACGCCAGTGCGACGAGGCAGGACGCCAACCGCGCACCCTTCCTTTATGCTCGGCGCGAACTACACATTGGAATTGCCATGCCGCTGAAGCCCGAACACCGCCAGACCATCTCTCTGGTTGCCGCGACCTGGATCCTGTCCGGGGTACTCTACATCATCCCCTATCACCTGTTCAGCGGTGCAGGCATCTATGTCACCGTCTCGGTCATCAACATCTGCGTGATGGGCGCGCTGCTGTCGGGCGGCGTCTATTGGGCGGTCCGGACCACGCGCCGCCGCAATACCGTCGTGCGCCTCGCCGCGATGGGCGCGGCGGTGATCCTCGCGTCGGGGTCGCTGGCGCTGATCGACGCTTCGACCGGCGAATGGATCGGGCGGCTCGTCGTATCACCGCAACAATCCGCGCCGTTCGCGCTGCGCGCGACGAACAATTTCATCGCGCTCGTCTGGCAGTTCGCCTTGCTCGGCGCCGCCTTCACCGTGATCGAGGCGAACAAGCTGACGCGTGAGCGCGAACTGGAGCTTGCCGTGGCTCGCGAAGCAGCGAGCCGCGCCGAGGCCGCCGCAAGCGCTGCCAGCCTCGCGGCGCTGCGTTACCAGCTCAACCCGCATTTCCTGTTCAACACGCTCAATGCGATCTCGTCGCTGATTGTCACGAAGGAATATCGCACCGCCGATGCGATGCTTGCCAAGCTGTCCGAGTTCCTGCGCGCGACCTTGTCGTCGCAGCCCGATGCCTTGCTACCGCTCGAGGACGAGCTCGCGACGCTGCAACATTATCTCGAGATCGAGAGCGTACGCTTCGGCGAGCGGCTCGCGGTCGAATTTGTCTGCCCGCCCGCGCTTAACAGCGCGCTGGTGCCAGGTTTCCTCCTCCAGCCGTTGATCGAGAATGCGATCAAATATGCGCTCGCACCATCCGCGGTGCCGGTGACGATCAAGGTCGAAGCGTCGAGCGACGCCGACATGCTGCTCGTCTCGGTCGAGGACGATGGCGCCGGACAGGAAAAGGATGCACGGCCCGGCACCGGCGTCGGTATCGCCAACGTCCGCCAGCGGCTCGAAACGCTCTATGGTGCGAAGGGCAGCCTCGAAACGCTGAAACGCGAACGCGGCTTTCTTGCGATCGCGCGACTGCCGCTCGAACGGCGCAACGAGTTAGCGGCATGAGCACGCTGCACGTCCTGCTCGTCGACGACGAGCCGCTTGCGCTGCGGCGTCTTGAAACGCTGTTCGGAGACATCGACGATGTCGAGGTCGTCGGCACGGCTTCGACCGGCGAAGAGGCAGAAGACCGGATTGCCAAGCTCAGGCCCGACCTCGTGATGCTCGACATCTCGATGCCCCAGAAAAGCGGCATCCGCGTTGCCGCCGATCTCGTCGCCGATCCGCGCCCCGAAATCATCTTCGTCACCGCCTTCGAACAATATGCGCCCGATGCGTTCGAGGTCGATGCCGCCGACTATCTGCTTAAACCCGTGCGATTCGACCGGCTCCGCCAGGCAGTCGAACGGGCGCGGCGGCGGCGGGCGATGCGCGACGCGGCCGACCGTATAGCGAACGCTTCGCCAGCGGACGCGCGGGAAGAGGCCATCTGGGTCCAGGTCGCGAGCGGCAACCTCCGCCTCCCCGTGGCGCAGATCGAATGGGTCGAGGCCGCCCGCGACTATGTGCTGCTCCACACTGCTACGCGCAGCTACATCCACCGTATTTCGATGACGGCGCTGGAGCAGTTGCTTGACCCCGCGCAGATCATGCGTGTCCATCGATCAACCTTCATCCGGCCCGCGCTCGTGAAAGCGGTGCAGCGGCTCGGCAAGGGGCTCATCGCACTCGAAATGGAAGATGGAGCGGTCGTTCAGGTCGGGCCGAGCTATGTCCGCGCCGTGCTCGAGAGGCTCGGCCTCGCCTGACATTTTCGTCGCGTCGGCGTCCGCTTTGGTCGATGCCACGGCGGTCATGTCGCACGATCATCCGGTTTCGAAGCAAGCCCAGGGCGTCGATATCGACGCTCCCGTAGCGTGCCAGTTGCGGCATCGAGCCGCGAGCAGAGATGGCCGGTTCGTCCCACGCCACCCCGGCAAGGGCCGGCCTCTCTGCTCAGCCTCACGATGATGGAGTCCAAGATGAGCAAACTCCCCTTCCTCGCCGCTGCGATCGCGCTCGGCATGCCGATGCCCGTATTGGCGAAGGCTGAAGCCAAGCCCGAAGCCCATGCCAAGGCCGAAGCCAAGCCGGAGGCCCGCGCGAAAGCCGAAGCAAAGCCCGAGGCGCGCGCCAAGGCCGAGGCCAAGCCCGAAGCCCGCGCAAAAGCCGAGGCAAAACCGGAAGGCTGATCGCGTCGGCAGCGGAGCGCCGACGAGCCCCCTCCCGGCACTCCGCCACGCCTGCCGCCGCGCAACCCCAGAAGAAATTTGATGCGAGCAGCTTCGCAGCTCCCTGCGGCCCGAAACGCGCAGCAGCATCCAGAGGATTTTCCCATGACGATCATGCGCACCTTGCCGGCCCTTGCGATCGGATTGACGCTGTCGGGTGCGGCCGCCCCGGTGGCAGCCGCAGCGGCCGCCCAATGCACGGCTGGCTGGGCGGGAACGGTGGAATATTCGCGTCACCAGGCGAGCAGCGACTCCAAAACAGTCAAGCGGGTTTCGGGCAAGGGCACCGAGACGACCAACAGCTCGATCAACGACGACTATGTCGCGCATGTCGCGGTCCGGCCGGCGCCCGATGGCGAATACAGCCTCGGCACGGCGAATATAAATCTCAACGCGACGGCGACCGAAACCATAAACTCCAACGACCAGATGATCTGTCCGCACGAGCGTACGATGCGCCAGATGTCGGGGCAGTTTGTGAGCAAGAGCGAGCGACGCGGTAACGCAAGCGGCCTCGAGGCGGGCGTGGACATCACGACCGATAGCGACGGCACCTATAGCGTCAGCGTCCGGCTGCCCGAGTTCCAAGGCACCGCCTCGGGATCGAATTCGGCAAGCTTCAGTGGCCAGTGCAAATCGAAGGAGGCCACGAACCAGAAGATTGCAGACATGCCCACCACGATCGACGCGATGCGCTTCTCGAGCAGCGGCGAAGACCGGATGCAGCCATCCGATCCCAACCGCCTGACAGGCGCGCACTCGGTTACCTCCTATGGTGTGACCGAGTCGCTGCGCTGGAACCTGCGTCGCTGCGGTGGCGATCTGCGCCTCGTCGATGTGAAGTTCGAGGACATGCGCTTTCCCACCTGGGACGCCTGGAAAGAGATCGTCGAGCAGGTTGGCACGATCGATGGCAATATCGTGCGCCTGACAGCAGTCGTCGCAAACGACAGCCCCGACGAGAAATCGGCGACGGTGAAGTTCCGTGACACCTACAAGGGCGACAAATGGGACGGCGCCAAGCCCGACGGCCTGCTCGGCGAAGTCTCGGTCACCGTGCCGGCAGGCCAGCAGCGCGAAGTGAAGTTCAAGTGGGACAGCTCGGGCTATGCCTGGTTCGACGACGGCCGGCCGCGGCTCATGCAGCGTATCAAGGCCGAGGTCGAGGACAAGGGGAAGAAGGTCGACGACATGACGCGCAATCTGAAAGTTTCGCCGAAACCGCTCGTGCTCGTTCACGGCCTCTGGTCCAACTGGCGCGCGTGGGAGCCTTGGCAGAATATCCTGACCACCAGCCACAGCTTTGACTGGAAGGCCTTTCCCGTCGGCGAGAAACCGGAACATGGGCGGATGAACACCGGCGATGAGATGGGCAACTTCGGTCCCACCAACACGATCGCCCAAAATGCCGTCGAGCTCGGCAATTATGTCCGCTACGCGCAAAAGGACCGCAATGCGTGGCATGTCGACCTTGTCGCGCACTCGATGGGCGGCCTGATCAGCCGGCGCTATATCCACGCGACGATGCCAACCTATCCCGACGGCAAGCCCCAGATATCGCACCTGGTGATGCTCGGAACACCCAACAGGGGGAGCAGCTGCGCCGACCTGATGAGCATCCCGCTGGAGCTCGCCGGGAGACCGATGGAGGCCCTGCGCGAACTGCGGCCGATCAATGTGATGAAGTTCAACGCGGAGACCGTCGATCGCAAGGGCGTCCTCTTCTCGGTTCTTGCCGGCAACCCCCTGCCCCCCGTGTGCCGGATGCTCACACGGAGCGATGGCGTGGTCGCCGAGCCATCGGCGAAGTGGATGATCGCGGACAATGAAACGCAGGCCGTTCTGCACACGAGCATGACCGAGACCGGCCCCTTCTCTACGTTCGTGATGCCGCGCATTGCGCTCGGCCCCGGCGAACAGTCGGGGAGCGCGTCGAAATCCGCAGCGACCGCTGGAAGCGCTCGGGCACCGGCGCGCCTCATGCTGCTCGGCGTCGAGGGGCCGGAAGATGAGAGCGGATCAACCACGCCCGACTTTTCGAAGATTCTCCTCATCGCGCCCGGTCAGACGCTGACCATCACGATCCCTGTCGAAGAAGCGAGCAATTTCGGCATGACTTTCCTAGCCGCGAACAGCGTGTCCGCGACGCTGATCGATGACAAAGGCCAAGTCGTCGCCAGCAACAGGAGCGACACTCCGGAGGCGAACCAGATCTTCCGTTCAATCTTCATCGACCGCGCAACCACTAAGGGAAGCTGGAAACTGACACTCGAAAGCAAGGACCGCGCCGATCGCGAGATCATCCTCTCCACCTGGTCGAACGCCATCCGATAGAGGCTCTAATGGCCGTGTGTGGACGGCCCTCCGTTGGCAAGTAGTTTCTAGGTGCGATGCTCCTGCTGGTTGGTGCGGCCATGTGTCCGGCCTTTGATACGGCATTGTCGTGCGCCGCTGGCCATGATGCCTTTCGCGCGGATCTGGTCCCGACCATTTGCTCGCACTCGAGGTGCACCGGCCAAAGTGGGTTTTCCTGATCCGGCGGTTTCAACCGGCTTTGTGCATCAGCTCCTGTCCGCCCTTCTCAACATCGGCGACGCCGCGCGCGGCGCCTTATCTCCTATGCGTGCGCCAACGATGGTTCGCGATAGTGCGCGCCGCTCGTCATCATTGCCCAGACCATACGCGCGGTCTTATTCGCCAAAGCCACAGCAGCAACCTTCTTCGCACGCCTCTTCATCAGCTCGATGAGCCAGGCTCGTTTGCTGCCGTGTCGTTCGGCATGGCGTATGACGGCCATCGCGCCGACCACGAGCATCTGTCTTAGATATCGGTTCCCCGCGCGCGATATGCCGCCGAGCCGCTCCTTGCCGCCACTGGAGTTCTGTCGCGGGACCAAGCCGATCCACGCAGCGAGGTCGCGGCCCGTCTTGAAGATGTGCGGATCAGCGACTCTAGCAACGAACGCACTCGCGAGCAGTGGGCCGACGCCGGGGATCTCCATCAGGCGGCGCCCGACTTCCGTCTCGCGGGCGCTCACGCGGATGCGCCGGTCGTTCTCGAGCACCTGCTCCTTCACGACCGCCAACTGCGCGCCGAGCATCTCCAGGCACAGCCGAGCATCGCCAGGGATGCTCGCGTCATCTCCATCGGCGATGATCGCTAGCAGGCGCTCAAGGCCCAGTCGACCGACCGGCGCCACGATCCCGAACTCCGACATATGCGCCCGCATCGCGTTCGATAGCTGAGTACGCTGACGGTTGAGCATCAGCCGAACCCGGTGAAGCATCATCACGCTCTGCTGCTCCGGCGTCTTCACCGCGACGAACCGCATTGTCGGCCGCGTCACCGCCTCGCAGATCGCCTCGGCGTCAGCAGCGTCGTTCTTGCCGCGCTTTACATAGGGCTTCACATATTGCGCCGGCATCAAACGGACATCGTGTCCCAGCGCGATCAACTCGCGGGCCCAGTGATGCGACGTGCTGCACGCTTCGATACCCACGAGACACCGCGGCAGCTTGGCGAAGAATGGAATCACCCGCGCTCGGCTTAGGCGCTTGCGCACCACGACCTCGCCTGCGGCATCAATACCGTGGACCTGAAACACCGACTTCGCGATATCCAACCCGATCGTCGCAATCTTCTCCATCGTGGCTCTCCTTCCAGCTCATCCCGCGGTTCATACCGCAGGGGGATGGAGAGCCGTCCACGACATCATTTGCGGACTGTCCGTTTTCGGTGCGATCCTGGATGAAACAGACATAGATATGCAGCTCGCATTGTCACGTGCGGGACAGGAACTGCCAAACTCGTCGCTTCCCGACGTCCGCTGAAAGCTGCGAACGTCGGGGCGATGACCTCAGAGGGTCGGAACCGTGCCGCCGTCAATAACGAACTCGGCGCCGTGGATCGCGGCAGCGTGATCCGAAGCGAGGTAGGCGATGAGGTCGGCGACCTCATGAGGATCGGCCGGACGCCCGATCGGGATCCCGCCGAGGCCGTCGAGAACGACCTGCCGCGCGTCCTCGATCGTACCGCCATTGGCAGCCTGCAGCCGCTTCAGCAATTCCTCGGACGCTTCGGTCATGATCCAGCCCGGGGACACGACGTTGACCCGCACGCCCTTCGGCCCGAGCTACTTGGACACGGACTTGCTGTAGGTCCTGAGCGCGGCCTTCGCGGCGGCATAGGCAGTCGTCGATTCAGGAAGCGGCAGCACCGACTGGATGGAGGTGACATGCACCACCGCGCCGGCGCCACGCTCGATCATCTGCGGGACCAGAAGGCGATCGAGCCGGACCGTGGCCAGAAGGTTGAGGTTCAGTTCGTCGAGCCAGTGATCGTCGGTCAGGGCGACAAAGCCGCCCCCCGGCGAGGACGAGCCACCTATCACATGGGCCAAGATGTCCACGCCCCCCATATGCGCGAGCGCCGCTGCAGCGAGGCTCTCCCCGCCCGCCGCTGTCGTCAGGTCGGCCCGGACGAACTCTACGCCAGCAATGGGGTCAGGGTTTCCGCGGGCCGCGGTTATCACTCTGGCGCCACCTGCCAGGAAACGCTCGACGGTGGCGCGGCCCAACCCCTTGGTGCCGCCGCCGACGACGACACGCTTGCCGGCGAACTCGGTCGGATCAACGGTGACGCTCATAGCGTGATCTCCAGCGTCTGGATGGCGTCGTTCTCGAGCGTGAAGTCATAGGTGAAGCGGATCGGGCTGCCCTTGAAGTCGCCATGTGCGGGGCCCTCGACAACGATCTTGCCGTTCTCTTGGCGCACGCTGTCCGGCGTGAAGATCGCTTTTACGGCGACGACCTCGTCTTCGAACAGGGTCCTGATTTCGGGGAGGCCCGCGTGACGGTGGCCGTTGTCCACAATGAGCGCATCGGCTGCGAACGGCTTCAGCATGCCGTCAACGTCGAGCCGTGCATTGGCCTCGACAAAGTCGGCAATGGGTTTGGGCAGGGATGCAACAACCGCTTGGGTGCCGCGCTGCTTGGTGTCGGATTCGCTCCTGGTCTGCATGACAAGTCTCCTTCATTTGACTTGCCCCCGTTGTAAGACCAGCGCACTATCCAGATAAGTAGGCCAATCTGGCATGAGCTAGTGAAGGATTCGGGATAATGTCGCGACTGGCGCTTCGGGACTTCGACGCCGTTCTGGGCGTTGCACGCCGCGGATCCTTCCGGCAGGCCGCAATCGATCTGGGCATGTCGACGACGGCGCTCAGTCACATGATTGCGCGGATCGAAGCCGAGCTTGGCGTGCGCCTGTTCAACCGCACAACACGGAGCGTCGCATTGACCGACGCCGGTAGGATCTTCGTCGATCGCCTAGGTCCCTCGCTTCAGGACGTTCGCGAAACCATCGAGATCGTTCGCGAGCGCCGTGCAACGCCGACAGGAACGCTGCGGATCAACGCGCCGCCATTCGCAGCGCGTTCGCCTGCCTTCACCACTCTTCTCCTGGAATATTCGCGCCGCTATCCCGACATGCATGTCGATGTCGTGACCGAGGGACAACTGCGCGACATCGTCGCCGAGGGTTTCGACCTTGGCATTCGTGTGGCCTCGCTCGTTCCGACCGATATGATCGCCCTGTCACTCGGCGAGGCGCAGCGCTTCGCGGTGGTCGCCTCGCCAGCCTATCTGGCCACGCGATCACCACCGCTCGTGCCGACCGATCTCGTTTCACACGACTGCATTCGTGTCCGCTTGCCCGATGGCGCGCTCTACCGCTGGCATTTCGAGAAGGGCGGCGACACGGCGCAGATCGAGGTGAACGGCCCGATGACGTTCGACGAATTCAACCTGTCGCGCGCCGCTGTGCTGGCGGGCTTCGGTATCGGCTTCTATTTCGAACAGGATGTGATCGCCTATACCGAATCAGGAGCGCTCGTCCGCCTGCTCGAAGACTGGACACCGCCTTTTCCGGGCCTTTGTCTTTACTATCCCGGCCGAAGGCATCCTTCCGCCGGGTTGGCCGCCTTCCTGTCTGTCGCTCGCGAGCTGGCGTCAACCCAGGCAAAATCGTAAACATCGACTGGGGGCCGAAAGAGGTCAGTCCTGTTCGGTACCTAATGATATGAAAGCAGCACTCTGGCTGGCTGACGCTTTCTCCCATCACGAACAGAGCAAAAGCTCGCCCGAACGTCGTCTTGATCAGTCAGAACCACTCATCTGGACTATGGTGGCCATACGCACGAGATCGGACAATGTTCTCGCCTGCATCTTCATCATTGCATTGGCGCGGTATACTTCAACGGTTCGCGCGCTGATCGAGAGATCGAAGGCGATCGCTTTGTTCGCTTTTCCGGCGACCAGCCTGTCGACGACCTCGCGCTCTCGAGCTGATAATGTCGCCAGTCGTTCGCCGATCGCTTTCGTCTCAGCACGCGCGGCTTCGCTCCCCGCCTGATGAGCCAGCGCCTGACGGATCGCACCAAGCATCGCCTCATCGTCGAACGGTTTTTCGATGAACTCGGCGACGCCGGCCTTCATCGCCTGAATCGCGAGCGGAACGTCAGCGTGGCCGGTGATGACGATGACGGGAGCCGTACCCCCCTGCGCTCTGATTTTCTCGACGAGTTCCATCCCGTTCGTGCCGGGCATACGTACGTCGGTCACAATACAGGCGCCGTCAAGCGCCGGCGACGCCGTCAGGAAGGCGTCGGCCGACGCGAAACCGCGAACGCGAATGCCGGCGCAGTCGAGCAGAAACTCCAGCGAATGCCGCGCCGCGTCGTCGTCATCGATCACATAGACGATTGGATCACTCGCCATCCAAAAATTCCTCCTCGCTGGCGGCCGGCAATGTGAAATGAAATTTCGAACCCCGACCGTCTTCGGACTCGACCCCGATTTTTCCCCCATGGGCTTCCACAATGGTCCGGGAAATCGACAAGCCTACGCCCATGCCTGTGCGTTTTGTCGTCACGAAGGGCTGAAACAACTGGCTTGCGATTTCCGGGGCAATGCCTGGCCCATTATCGGTCACACTGACCCGCGCCATGTCGGCATCCGGATCAATTGAGATGGTGAGCTCGCGCGTCCCGGGCAGCGATCCGGCCAGAGCATCAACGGCGTTGCGGACCAGATTGAGCACCACCTGCTGAATCTGAACCTTGTCGACGAGGACCCGGTCGATGACGGGATCGAAGGCGAATCTCACATGAATGTCATGCTCGCGCGCCCCGACGAGCGCGAGCGCGCTCGCCTCCTCGACGAGCTTGGGCAGGCTTTCAACGGCGCGTTCGGTTTCGCCGCGCGCTACGAAATCGCGCAAGCGCCGAATGATATCGCCCGCGCGAAGCGCCTCGCTCGCCGCCCGATCAACCGCATCGCCGAGGCGGTCGTGCGGCACTTCGTCGCGTGCCAATAACATCCGGCTGCCTTTCAGATAGTTTGCGATCGCCGAGAGGGGCTGATTGATCTCGTGGGCGAGCGCCGAGGCCATTTCGCCGAGGCTGGTCAGGCGCGAGACATGAACCAGCTCGTTCTGCAGTTCCTGCAGGCGCGTCTCTGCCTGCTGCCGCTCGGTGAGATCGCGAATGAAGCCGGTAAAGAAACGTTCGCCGCCCGCGCGCATCTCGCCGACCGATAATTCGATTGGGAAGGTCGAGCCGTCGCGGCGTTCGCCGACGACGACGCGACCCTTGCCGATGATACGCCGTTCGCCTGTCCGGTAATATCGGTCGAGATAATCATCGTGCGCGGTGCGGTAGGGCTCGGGCATGAGCATGCGGACGTTGCGTCCGATCGCTTCATGCGCCTGCCAGCCGAACATGCGTGTGGCGGCCGGACTGAAGTCCCGAACCGTTCCGCCTTCGTCGATGACGACCATCGCGTCGGGTACGGTTTCGAGGATCGAGCGCAGATGCGCCTCACGACCGGCGAGGCTAGCGGCAGCGGCCTCGGTCTCCACCCGTGCGTGCTGAAACCATTCGCCACCAACCGCAATTGCAAGGGAGATCACAAGAAAGGCCGATGCCGCGATCCAGCTGCCGCTCTCGACAGGGCCGATGCGGCTGTCACACAACAGCCCCGCGACGGCGCCCGCGAGCGCCGCCAGCACCCCGGCCCGCCAGCCCGACAAGGCGCCAGCGAGGACGACGCCGGGCACGAAGAAGATGAACGTCGCACGCTGGCCAAGATCGTCGGCGAACAATAGCCGGATGCCGGCGCCAGCCGCAATCGCCAGCATCGCAATCCCGAAGGCGGCAGCCACCGGGATACGCGGCAGAAAGCGGCTCGCAAAGCTCGCGCGAGGTACCTCCGTTAAATCCCCTAGGGGAGTTGCGGTAGGGACATCATCCAAATTTCAGCGCTCCAGCAACCAGCCTATTCCCGATCCAACGACGGCATCCGTAACCCCTGCCGCCGGAACGGAGAAGTTCCCATGACCGCACCTTTCATCGATCTCAGCGTCCATCACAACCCCAAGGGCGTATCCGATCGGGTCGCTTACGGCTTCACCAAAGTTCTGAGGTGGTGCGCCGATACCTTCTTTGCCGAACGCTATGGGCATCGCGCAGTGGTGCTGGAGACGGTGGCGGCCGTCCCGGGAATGGTCGGCGCGACAATCAACCATCTCGCTTGCCTCCGGCGCATGTGCGACGACAGGGGCTGGATCAAGACGCTCATGGACGAAGCCGAGAATGAGCGCATGCACCTGATGACCTTTATCGAGATTTCGAAGCCGACGCTCTTCGAACGGGCCGTGATTATCGGCGTCCAGTGGGTATTTTATCTGTGCTTCTTCGCGCTGTATCTCGTCAGCTCGAAGACCGCACACCGCGTCGTCGGCTATTTCGAGGAAGAGGCGGTGATCAGCTATACGCATTATCTCGCCGAGATCGACGAAGGCCGCAGCATGAATGTGCCGGCGCCGAAAATCGCGCGCGATTATTGGGGACTGCCGGTCAATGCGACCTTGCGCGATGTCGTTCTGGTCGTGCGGGCGGACGAAGCGCACCACCGCGACGTGAACCATGGCTTCGCTAACGAACTCGCCGGCTTGCCCGTCGGTCCCGTCGCCGAATGCCCGCCGCACATCACGCTCGAGCCGCATTGGAAGACGGCCGCCTGACGGCTCGCGGAGGAAGGAGAAGGATCATGGATCGCACCATCGCACTCTTTGGGAGCGATCCTGCCCTTCTCTCCTCGCTCCGGTTCGCGCTGACGCTCGACGGCTTCACGCTCTCGCAGGAGGCCAAGGAACCCGCAAGCGAGGCTTGCCTCATAATCGACCAGGACTTCCAGGGCGACGGCCTCGCCTGGCTCGCAAGCCAGCGGGCGTTGGGAAACCTGTCGCCGGCCCTCCTGCTCGTGACCCATCCCGACCGCGCCTTGCGGGCATCAGCGGCCGCGCTTGGTTGCCGACTGATCGACAAACCGCTGACCGGTGACGAACTCACGGAAGCCCTGACCGATATATTCGCGGACCGACAAATTGCCTGACCGGCCGCTCCCTCGCCTCCCCAAAAAAGGATTACACAATGCGCACTGCATCCGCCGAAGCCATGGTCATCGTCAAATCGACGGCCCCGGCGCTGGAAAAGCACGGGCTTGCAATCACGACGGCGATGTACGCCCGCCTGTTCCAAAACCGCGACATTGAAGCAATGTTCGATCGCGCCGCCCAGGACAGCGGCGAGCAGCCCAAGCGGCTGGCCGGAGCGATCATTGCTTATGCGCGCAACATCGACAAGCTGCCCAATCTTGGTCCCGCCGTCTCGCGCATGGTGGCGCGTCACCTAGAAACCGGGGTCAAACCGGATCATTATCCCCATGTCGCCGAGGCGCTTCTCCCTGCTATCCGCGAGGTGCTGGGTGACGAGGTGGCAACCGACGAAGTCCTGGCGGCGTGGGGCGAAGCCTATTGGATGCTCGCCGACATTCTCATAGCGGCGGAGGCGCAGGCATATGAAGATACCGCTGCCGCATAGGAGAACTTTGATGTCGGATGAAAAGCTCTCGGAACAGGATATTAATCACCTCATTCCGGAATTCTATAGTCGGGTGCGCGCCGATACGATCCTGGGTCCGATTTTCGACGGAGCCATCACGGACTGGCCTGATCATCTTCGCAAGCTTCAGGATTTCTGGCATTCGATCATGTTCACGAGCGGGCGCTACAAGGGACAGCCGATGGTCGCGCATGTCCGGCACGCAGAGCACATGACATCGCAGAATTTCGAGCGCTGGCTGAGTATCTGGCGGCGTACAACCGACGAGCTGCTCGCCCCCGATGTCGCTGCAACGCTCCAGGTCAAGGCAGATCGCATCGCCGAAAGCCTGCAACTCGGGGTCCAATTTCACCGCGAGCGATCGGCGACGTCATGACCACGGAACTGCCGCGCGACGTCAAGCCCTATAAACGCACCCCAAGCTTTACCGAAGCGACCATTCCCGCGGGCCTGCTCGGGGATCATGCGACGAAAGCCGGCACTTGGGGCCTGATCCGCGTCGAGGAAGGCCTACTGCGCTATATAGTGAGCGACCCGCGCCGGCCGCGTCGGGTATCGATCCTGTCCGCCGGCGGTGACGCTGGCATTGTCGAGCCGACAATTATTCATTGCGTCGAACCCGTCGGATCAGTTCGCTTCCACGTCGAATTTTTCCGCGAGGAGTGAAACGCTGGCCGGTTGCAGTCAGGCAAGTTTCAGGCAGGAAATTTCGGAAGCGGACGTCGCCGTCGCCGAGCCGCTACGATGGATCGGTGGGCGGAAAGCGCAATGTGGTCGCGATCTGAGCTTCGGCCGTGGTTGCTTCAGCAATGAGCAGGCGCAGTGCCTTTACGGTGTCTTCCAAAAGCCCATCACCGAGAGGCCGCTCGCCATTAATGAAACGGCGGACGGCCCGCTCGTCTATGCCAAGGCGCCGCGAGAATGCCGTGGTGCCGCCAAACAGTTGGACGCAATAAGCAAAATGCTCGCGTCGCTCGTCCACTGAAAATGACGCGGCCATTGTTTCCCCTTTTCGTTCGCTGCCAGTGGCCATAGGCGATCTGTCGGATGAGGCGCAATCGACCAATTGCGGGTATTGGAAGTTGCGCCAAGCCGCGCACCGCGGGAGTTGGCCGACAGCGGCTACCCTATCAGAATTTGAGAGTGTTCGTGGTTTTGCCTGAGCAGTTTGTGCGCTGAAAGCGATGACCGCCGGGTGGGATGTCGGGCGGCATCGACGTGGCGGGCGGGAGGTGACGCCGGGCAAAAGCGCCTAACGGTTCGTCGCAATTAACAATGTTTGCCGAAGCTTTGTTTACGCGATTTCGCGAGTGATTTTCCGTTGCACAGAGCCGGGGGGCACACTGCGGCAGAAGCCGCGCGACGGAGAATCGAAGTGCTCGAAAACCAGAAAATACGGCCGGCGGCGGTGATCGGCCCGCACGGCGAAGAATTGACATTGGATAATCTTCCACCGCCGGAAACGACGCGCTGGGTCAGCCGGCGCAAGGCACAGGTCGTCGCCGCCATCGAAGGCGGGTTGATTACCTCCGAAGAAGCGTGCGCCCGTTATCGAATGAGCCGGGAGGAACTCGCGAATTGGCAGCGTCTGTTCGACCGGATCGGCGTACCCGGCCTGCGCACGACGCGCATACAGCATTATCGCGAGCAATTTCCCGATCGGTTGTTGTCTTCATAGCGCCCCGCGCGGCAACTCGTCGCAAAGCGGCCCTGAAATCAATATTTCGTTAACTATATCGGACGATCCTCTCCGCATCGGAACATCGATGCCGCAAAGTCTCCTAACCCCCACGGGCGGCAGCGATCAGGCGGTTGCTGGTCCCAGCCGCCGCCCTTTCCGTGCCGGTTCCGATCGGGTTCCGCGCGGGCGTCCGATACAGCGCCGGTCGTGCAAATCTTGTCGAAAGAGACCGATCGGCCGCTTCGACCCGCCATGCCCGGTCGGGCGGCGATGATGCTGCGAGCCAGGCGGTCCGCCCCGTACATCGCCGTCGGATCCGGCGTCGCGTTATACCTCGGCGCACGCGGCCACGCCGAGTTCTGCTATGCGACAACTATCGGATCGACGTCGAGCATGCGTCATCGGCGATGGCGATGGCACGAATGCAAGCTAGATCGGCCCGCGTTCAATGGGGCCCAGCAGCATGATTTTCACGGAGCGCCCTCTAAGCGGCTTCCGGCCGATCCATCGTCTACATGCGTCATAGAGTGGCCGCTCGCTGACCCTCCTAACTTAACCGCGCATTCTTGGGCGGCAGGAATGCGCGGGTGAAGATACTGCGCGTTGCCGGGGTTCGCGGGAGAGATTTGGTTTCGACCATCGCGGCGATCGCACGCGACAGGCGCGCGTCGCTGGCGTCGCCGATACCCAGCGCAGCGCGTTCGGCATGGTTCATTTCGTGGCGCAGCGTTTCGGTAAGGCGCGATAACTCCACTTCGCGGCGCAGACTCGAATCGCGGCGCATCGCCGCTGCCACAGCCGCCTCCGGATCGCGGACGGCATCGATCACGCCACGATTGAAGGCTCGCCCGATCCGCTTCACGTCGTGGGGGTTGACGTGCTCCCCTGAAATGTGACCGATTTTGAGTAGAGTCCGACGCGAAGGAGTCGGACGTAATGAAGCGAAGCAGGTTCAGCGAAGAGCAGATCATCGCGATATTGAAGGAGCATGAGGCGGGGATGCCGACGGCGGATGTATGCCGCCGGCGCGGGATCAGCTCGGCGACCTTCTACAAGTATAAGGCCAAGTTCGGGGGTCTGGACGTGTCGGAGGCGCGGCGGCTTCGGGCGCTTGAGGACGAGAATGCGAAGCTGAAGAAGCTTCTGGCCGAGGCGATGCTGGACAATGCGGTGCTGAAGGATCTGACATCAAAAAAATGGTGACGCCCGGCGCCAAGCGGGAAGCCGTCGCATATGCTCGTGACCATCACGGGCTGAGCGAGCGTCGGGCGTGCAGCCTGGTCGGCGTGAGCCGCCGGGTGATCAGATATGAGCCGACGAGGCCGGATGACGGTGCTCTGCGGCAACGCCTGCGCGAGCTGGCGGCCGAGCGCCGCCGGTTCGGCTATCGTCGTCTGGGGTATCTTCTGGCGCGGGAGGGCATGCGCCCGAACCACAAGAAGCTGCTGCGTATCTATCGCGAAGAGGGACTGCGGGTCCGCCGCCGTGGTGGCCGCAAGCGGGCCTTGGGCACGCGGGCGCCGATGGCACTGCCGCAGGGTCCGAACCAGCGCTGGTCGCTCGACTTCGTATCGGACAGCCTGGTGTGCGGTCGGCGGTTCCGCATCCTGTGCATCGTCGATGACTTTACGCGGGAGTGTCTGGCGCTGGTGGCCGATACGTCGCTGTCGGGCATCCGCGTTGCCCGGGAACTGACGACGCTGATCGGCCTGCAGGGGAAGCCTCACATGGTCGTCAGCGACAACGGCACCGAACTGACCTCGTCGGCGATCCTGCGCTGGTCGCAGGAGCGTCAGGTCGAATGGCATTATATCGCGCCGGGGAAGCCGATGCAGAACGGCTTCGTTGAAAGCTTGAACGGATGCCTGCGTGACGAATGCCTCAACGAGACCCTGTTCACGTCGCTGGCGCATGCCCGCTTCGTGCTCATGGCTTGGCGATACGATTATAATCACGTCAGGCCGCACTCGAAACTGGGCGGGCAAACACCCGCCGAGATCGCCGCCATCCCATCAATCAACCATCATGAAGGAGCCGGACTCTACCTCTGACTGGTAACAATCAGGGGAGCACGTCAATCCGGACACCTACATCTGGATGGAAGGCTGCTTTCGGGCGTCAGGCAATCGAGGTCGGAACGGCCGACATCAGGCGCAAAGCCGACATTCGACTGGACTAGTGCCAGCGAACGAGCATTGCTGTTTCCGCGGCCGCGCCGGTGGGTGCTGGCCGCACGCCTCGCCCTGACGGGGCTTTGGGTGGTGGGCCCGGCGTGGTGCCGGGATCCGATCAAGGAGACCGCCCATGACCAAGAACACCCCGCGCGCGAACCGCGCAGCTTCCGCTCCCGCACCGACCGCGACCGAACGGCCGCAGACGAAGGCCGAGCGGCTGCTCGCTATGCTCCGCGCCCCCGCCGGCGCCAGCGTCGAAGAGGTAGCCGAGGCGCTGGGCTGGCAGCATCACACGGTTCGCGCCGCAATCACCGGCGTGCGCAAGAAGGGCCATGAGGTTGTCCGGCAGAAGCAGGGCAGCGTCACGACCTATCGGATCGAAGCTTGAGCGCCCGCGATGACGAGGTGGCAGCACTCGGCGCGATGTCGAACGCCGATTTGAAGCGCGAGTGGGAGCGGGTGCAGCAAGCACCCGCTCCGCCGATCGCTCCGAGCCTCCTCGCGCGCGACCTCGCCCATCGCGTGCAGCTCGCCGCAGCAGGGGGCATGGATCGCGGCCTCGAACAGCGGCTACGCAAGCTGGTCGCTTCCCACGCGGATGTCCCCGGAACCGGCGGCCGCGCTGCTGCGCCTTCCTCCCTCGCAGGCGGAACCCAGCTGCTGCGCGAGTGGGGCGGTCGGACGCACCGCGTGATCGCCGAGCCCGACGGCAGCTTCCTTTACGCGGGCGAGCGATGGCGATCGCTCTCGGCGATTGCCCGCGCCATCACCGGAACACGCTGGTCGGGGCCGCGCTTCTTCGGGACCGGCGGATGAAGAAGCTGCGCTGCGCCATCTATACGCGGAAGTCGACCGAGGAAGGCCTCGACATGGACTTCAACAGCCTCGACGCCCAGCGCGAGGCTTGCGAGGCCTATGTGACGAGCCAGCGTTCGGAAGGCTGGACGCTGGTTCCCACCGCTTATGACGATGGCGGCGTCTCCGGCGGAACCATGGAGCGCCCCGCGCTCCAGCGGCTGTTATGCGACGTGCGCGCAGGCAAGGTTGATGTCATCGTCGTCTACAAGGTCGATCGCCTGACGCGCGCGCTGTCGGACTTCGCGAAGATCGTCGATGTCCTCGACGCGGCGGGCGCCTCCTTCGTCAGCGTGACCCAGGCGTTCAACACCACGACCAGCATGGGCCGGCTGACCCTCAACGTCCTCCTGTCGTTCGCGCAGTTCGAGCGCGAGGTGATTGCCGAACGCGTCCGCGACAAGGTCGCGCAGTCGAAGGCACGCGGCATCTGGATGGGCGGCGTCGTGCCGCTCGGCTATGATGTAGAGGATCGCAAGCTGATGCCGAACGCCGTAGAAGCCGCAACCGTCGTCCACATCTTCCGATCCTATCTCGATCAGCCTTCGGTGCGGGCCCTCAAGTTAGTGCTCGACGCGCAGGGCGTCCGGACCAAGATCCAGCAAGGGAAGTCGGGACCACGCGGCGGCGTGCCCTTCTCGCGCGGTGCGCTATACTGGCTCCTCTCCAACCCCATCTACATCGGCAAGCTGCGCCACAAGGACAAGGTCCATGAGGGGCAGCATGAAGCGATCATATCCACCGATCTGTGGGACGCGGTGCAAGCGAAGCTAGCAGCCTCCACCGCCGAACGTGCAAACGCCATCGTCCCGAACGGCATCGCGCTGCTCACCGGGATGATCCGCGACGCCGACGACCGTCCGATGTCGCCGTCGTTCACGGTCAAGCAGGGTCGCCGCTACCATTATTATGTATCGAGCATCAGCAAGGACATCGACCGTGAGGTACCCAGCAAGCCAGCCGCCCCGGTCGCGCGGATCGCGGCACGGTCGATCGAGACGGCAGCCCGCGACGCCGTCCGCGAACTGCTGCGCGATCCGGCACGCATCGCCGGGCTCGATGATCGCGCCGGGGCCGCGGTCACAAGCGCCCGGATCGACACCGCCGCGGAGCTTGCCCGGCAGGTCGGGCCTCACGCCGACCATGGTGCGCGCAATCTCTTCGAGAGACTCGAACTCACGGTCGAGGTCGATCCCGCGCGTGTGGCAGCCAGCCTGTCCGCTCGCGCCTTGATTGCGGCACTGGACCATCTTCCCGAAGGGGGCGATCACGGACCGGATCGCATCGACCTCGTGATCCGCACCGACGTTCAGCGCGGCAAGCGGGGGACGAAGCTCGTTATCGCCGGTCCAGAACCCGAGGGCCGCAAACCAGACGCGCGTCTCGTCAACCTGATCGCCAGGGCGCATCGCGCCCGCTCCGATCTGTTCGGCGATCAGGCGTCACCGAGGGATCGGCACATCGAACGCCTTGCCCGCTTGGCCTATCTGGCACCCGACATCGCCCGCGCGATCCTCGACGGGAATCAGCCCGCCGCACTGACGTCGCGCCGGCTGATGAAGCTCGCTGCCCTGCCGCTCGCCTGGGCCGACCAGCGCCGACTGCTGGGATTTACCTGATCGAATCACCCCTGCGGTGGCCACCGAATTGCGCCGCGGAGACTTGCCGAGACGTTGCGCTGAATTAGCTCGTCGGAACCCCGGTCTCTGACCACGACCGAGCCATAGACCGCGGGAGCGGCCGCAGAACCGCGCCGACTTCACCTGACCAACTATATATAACCGATCTATATCAGCCACTTAGATGTGCGTGGTGCCGCTTACAGGACTCGAACCTGTGACCCCATCATTACGAATGATGTGCTCTACCAACTGAGCTAAAGCGGCAACGCCGGCGCCTCTAACAGCGAGGCCGGATGATGACAAGCGCCCTCTGGCATTTGTTTTGGGCTGCCGGGGCGACGGGCACAGGGCCGGGCCGGCGAATATGGCGAAAGCGGCCGTTCAGGGCTCGAGTTGCCCGAGCGCTGCGACGAGCGCGAGGATCAGCGCCGCGGCGAGGGCTTCGAGTGCGAGGCTGGTGCGGATCGCGCGCGTCGACGCGCCGCCGACGAGCGCGGGCGCGGGCACCAGGCGCCAGCGGTTGAGCACGGCAAAGCCGAGCATCGCGGCGAAGACCAGCAATTTGGCGACGAGCAGCTGGCCATAACCAGACTCGAGGAGTCGCCCGGCCCGGCCGATGCCGACGATCGCCTGCAGATTGACCAGCCCGGTCGCCGTCACGGTGAGGACGCAGAGCGTGCCGACGTGTGCGAAGCGGTCGAGGCTGCGCGCGGCGAGATCGAGCCGCGCCTGTCCGGCGTCGTCCGCCGGCGGGCGCAGCAGGATCAGGAAAGCGGCGATCGCGCCGAGCCAGATTCCCGCGGCGATCAGGTGCAGCGCGTCGGCGAGGCGATGGATCGTGCCCGCGAGGCCCTCGGTCGCGGCGGCGTGGCCCGACCAGACGAGGCTGGCCAGCGCAACTGCTCCCGCCAAGGCCAGAACGTGCATCGCCGCCACCGGACTCCGGCCGAGCCGCGTCGCAGCGATCGCGGCGACCGCCAGCGCGAACGTGCGCACAATCCACGCCTTGCCGGCGTCGCTCTCGAAAGCCATCGCCGCGAGCATGTCGGGGCCGACATCGGTCACCGCGACGCCCAGCATGTTCGCTGTGAGCACCAGCATGCCGCCGAGCGAGACGAGCAGGGCGAGGCCGCACAGCCAGGGCTGCGGGGCGGTCAGCCCGGCGACCAGCGCCGCATCTTCGCGCTCGTCGGCTCGGAGCGCGTAGAGCGGGAAGGCCGCCAGCCCCACGACGAGCATCAGGTCGGCGAAGAGCAGGAACCTGAGGCCGGTCATGAGCGGGTCGGCCATGACCACCTATTTCACCGTGAAGGCGAAGTCGCTGCCCATGCGGTGCGTGTCGGCGCCTGCGGCCGACCATGTCACCCTGTAGGTGCCGGGGGCGAGCGCGCGTTTCGGGGTGAGCGTCATCGACTTGCCGTCCTTGCCCATCGCCGAGCCGATCGCGATCTTCATCGGCGGATGGTCGGCCATGCCCGGCATGGCGGTCATCACCAACTCGGCGCGCACGGTCGCGGCGATCAGCTTTTCGCTGAACTTCAGCTGGATGGCGGTGACCTTGGCCACTGTGGCGTTCGCAGTCGGGGTAGAGGCGACCAACTTGGCGTGCGCCAGCGCGGCGGTCGGCGAGAGGGCGAGCGCTGCGGCGGCAAGGGCGGCGAGGGCAGGCTTTATCATATTGGGCTCCAATCACAGGGTCGTGCTGCTAATACGCAGGGCGCGGCGGCGCCCCTCGCGCCCCCCTCGGCGAAAAAGGAAATGAGGGATGGCGCGCGCGGGCGCGTATAGGGCTGGTGAAAGGACCGGTGATCGGGCGATGGACGATGTTTTTCGAAAGCTGAATGTCGCGGCGCTGCCGCCGGCGCTGGATGCGCTCGACGACCGCGTGCTCGCCGCGCTCGCCGAGCGCAAGGCCGAGACTGCGGCGACGCGGCGGCTGATGATGGTCGCGGCGCTCTTTTCGCTCGGCGGCGGGGTGGTGGCGGGCAGCGTCTTCGCGCCGCATGCGGTCGCCGCGAGCCCGCTCACTCCGCTGGTTTCGGCGAGCCCGCTCGCGCCGTCGACCTTGCTGGACGCGCGCTGATGCGGCGGGTCGCGATCATCGGCTTTATTGCTTTCGTCGCGGCACTCGCCGGCGTCTTCGCCGGCCGGCTGCTCGTCGACGCGCCGCGGCAGAGCGAGACCGAACTCCACGCGCTGCTGCACCGCGAACTGACGCTGTCGGCGGACCAGGAAAAGCGGCTGGAAGCGATCGAGGCGCGCTTCGCGGGACGCCGCGCGGCGCTCGAGGGTGATATGCGCGCCGCGAATACCCGCCTCGCGCAGGCGATCGAGGCCGAGCATGGCTATGGCCCGCGCGTGACCGCGGCAATCGACGACACGCATATGGTGATGGGCGAATTGCAGAAGGAGACGCTGCGGCACCTGTTCGCGATGCGCAGCGTCCTCGATGCCGAGCAGGCGGCGCTGTTCGACAAGCATGTGGTCAAGGCGCTGACCGCCGATGCGAGGTGACCGATGCACTGGCGCAGCTTGGCGACCGCGAACTCGCGGCGCTCGCGCTCGCGGGCGGGCAGGACGCGTATCGCGAATTGCTGGCGCGGTACAAGGCGCCGGTCTTTCGCCTGATCCGCGCGCATGTCGGCGACGAGGGCGAGGCGATGGACCTGGTGCAGGAAAGCTTCGTCGCGGGTTTCGCCGCGCTCGCGCGCTACGACGGGGAACGGCCGTTCTGCGTCTGGATCTCGCGCATCGCGCTCAACAAATGCCGCGACTGGGCCCGCCGCCGCAAGGTCCGCGCCTTTTTCGCGCGCGCGCTGCCGCTCGAAAGCGCTTATGACGTCGCGGGCGACGGCCCGACGATCGATGTCGAGGCGAGCGACCGCGCCGAGCTGGCGCGGGTGCAACGCGCGATCCTCGACCTGCCGGCCAATCTGCGCGAAGCCATCATATTGCGCGGGGTGGAGGAAATGAGCCAGGCAGAGGCCGCGGCGATGCTCGGCGTCAGCGAAAAGACGGTCGAGACGCGCCTCTATCGTGCGCGCGCGAAGCTCCGCGCAATGCTGGACGCGTGAGGGGCGCGCGCCGCGCGCGCGTATGCTCTATCGGAAACAAGAGGAAGACGGGACTATCATGCGGATCGATCGGCGGCACTTTATCGGCGCGGCAGCGGGCGGCGGCGCGGCGGCGGCGCTCGCCGCCTGGTTTCCCGCCTGGGCGCAGCCGGTGTCGGCGGGCCTCCGGTCGCAGCTGCCGACCGTCTCGGGCGCGGACATCACGCTGCGCATCGCGCGGCAGACGATGCGCGTCGACGGCAAGGTCAGCCGCGCGATCGGGATCAACGGCACGATCCCCGGGCCGCTGGTCCGCCTGAAGGAAGGCCAGCAGGCGCGGCTGACCGTAATCAACGACCTCGACGAGGAAAGCTCGATCCACTGGCACGGGCTGATCCTGCCCTTCCACATGGACGGCGTGCCGGGGGTCAGCTTCCCCGGCATCAAGGCGCGGTCGACCTTCGTCTATGAATTTCCCGTCGTGCAGGCGGGGACCTATTGGTACCACAGCCATTCGGGGCTGCAGGAACAGATCGGCCATTATGGCCCGCTGATCATCGACCCGAAGGATGTCGACCCCGTGGGCTATGACCGCGAGCATGTGATCGTGCTGTCGGACCACAGCCGCCTCTCGCCCGAGGCGATCTTCCGCAAGCTCAAGGTCGATCCAGGGCATTTCAACAGGCAGCGCCAGACGCTCGGCGGGCTGCTCGCGGGTGAGGACCAGCCGCTCAAGGATCGCGTCGAATGGGGCGCGATGCGGATGGATCCGACCGACGTCGCCGACGTCAACGGCTCGACCTACACCTTCCTGATCAACGGCCATAGCCCGCAAGACAATTGGACGGCGCTCTTCGGGCCCGGCGAGCGGGTGCGGCTGCGCATCGTCAACGCCTCGGCGATGTCGATCTTCAATATCCGCATCCCGGGGCTCGGCATGACGATCGTCCAGGCCGACGGGCTCAACGTCGTGCCGCTGCCGGTCGACGAATTCCAGATCGGGGTCGCCGAAACCTATGACGTGATCGTCACCCCCGCCGCCGACCGCGCGTACAGCTTCATCGCCGAAGTCAACGACCGCTCGGGCATGGCGCGCGCGACGCTGGCGCCGCGCGCGGGCATGACTGCCGAGGTGCCGCCGCTCCGCAAGCGCCCGCTCGCGACGATGAAGGACATGGGCATGGGCGCGATGGCGGGCGGCGGCGACGCGGCCTGCGCGCCCGAGCATGCCGCGATGGGGCATTGTGCGCCGGCCGACGCCGAGCCTGCGACCGACCATGCCGCCATGGGCCATGGCGCCGGCGGGATGGCGCACAGCATGCGCGACTTCTCGGTCGCGCCGCAGGTCAAGCGCGACCCGAGCGTCCAGACGATCTCGCCGATGCCCGTCGATCGCATGGGCGAACCGGGGCAGGGGCTGGAGGATGCGGGGCACAAGGTGCTCACCTACCGCGACCTCGTCGCGCTCGAGCGCAATCCCGACGTGCGCGCGCCGAGCCGCTCGCTCGACATCCACCTGACGGGCAATATGGAGCGCTTCATGTGGTCGTTCGACGGCGTGAAGATGTCCGACCATCACGAGCCGATCCCCTTCATCGAGGGCGAGCGCGTGCGCGTGAATCTGATCAACGATTCGATGATGGTCCACCCGATCCACCTGCACGGCCATTTCTTCGAGCTGGTGACGGGCAAGGGCGACCGCGCGCCGCGCAAGCATACGGTGATCGTCCAGCCGGGGGGCATCGCGACCTTCGACTTCACCGCCGACGCGCTCGGCGACTGGGCCTTCCACTGCCACCTCCTCTATCACATGCACGCCGGGATGATGCGCGTCGTCAGCGTGCGCCCGAAGGGGGAGGCGGCATGAGGCGCGCGGCGTTGTTGTTCGCCGGGCTTTCGGCCTTCGCCTTCGCGGTCCCCGCGGCGGCGCAGCATGGCGGGCATGGGGGGCATGACGACGCGCAGCCCGCGCCGATGCCCATGCCCGGAAAGCCGGCGCCCGACACCGCTTGCGCGCCCGAACATGCGGCGATGGGGCATTGCACGCCCGATGCGGAGGAAACGAAGCCCGCCGACCCGGCCTGCCCGCCCGAGCATGCGGCGATGGGACATTGCACGCCCGCGCAGGATAGTCCGGCAACCGCCATCGGCGCGATCGGGACCGACCTGCCCGCGGGCGATGCCCCCGCGCCGCCGCCGCCGGGCGACTGGTACGCCGACCGTCTCTATCCCAAGGGCGAGATGGAGCATTCGCGCCATGCGATGATGCTCGAAAATGGCGCGCAGACCACCGCCTTCCTCAGCTTCAACCTCGCCGAATATCAAGCGCGCAAGGGGCGCGACGGTTATCGCTGGGACGCCGAGGGCTGGTACGGCGGCGACATCAACCGCGTCACCGTCAAGAGCGAGGGCGAGGGGGCGTTCGGCGAGGCGATCGAAAGCGTCGAGACGCAATTGCTCTACAGCCGCGCGGTCGACGCCTATTTCAACCTGCAGGCGGGTCTCCGCCAGGATCTGGGGCACGGCCCCGACCGGACCTATGCGACCATCGGCTTCGAGGGGCTCGCGCCCTACTGGTTCGAGGTCGAGGGCGCGCTGTTCGTGTCGAACAAGGGCGACGTCAGCGCGCGGATCGAGGGATATTACGACCAGCGCATCACGCAGCAACTGATCCTGCAGCCGATGGCCGAGTTCAACTTCGCGGCGCAGGATGTGCCCGCGCTCGGGGTCGGGTCGGGCCTCTCCGACATGGAGCTCGGGCTCCGCCTCCGCTACGAGATTGTCAGGGAATTCGCGCCCTATATCGGGGTCGAGTGGGCGCGCAAATTCGGCGATACCGCGCGTTTCGCGCGCGCCGGCGGCGAGGACGCGAGCAGCGTCAGCTTGGTGATGGGTCTCCGCGCCTGGTTTTGAGGGGGTTCGTACGCCCATTTCCGGATCGCTCGCAAACTTTTGATATTAATATAATAATATTATTTGTCGTGCAAATTTGCTCGACAAAATGGCGGTTTTTCGGGCATTCGCGCCGATGCCGCCGGGCCCGTAATCGCGATTTTGTCGCCGGATCGTCAAAAATCCTGTTGCCATTGCGATGTCAATTACGGTATCTGATATTTCAGATAAAGGCAGTGCGATTTCTACGCCTGCCAAGGACCAGGGTTGAGGAGGGCAGTTCGATGCTTGATTTGCGGCGTATTCTCGTGGGCGGTATCGCCATTTCGGCCTTGAGCGCCGGTCTGTCGGTTCCGGCCGCTGCGCAGAGCGAGTCGCCTGCTCCCGCCGCCGAAGACGAAGCCGACGGCGACGCTATCGTCGTAACCGGCATCCGCGCCAGCCAGCGCGCCTCGATCGACCTGAAGCGCGACAATATTGCCGTGGTCGACTCGATCGTCGCCGAGGATCTCGGCAAGCTGCCCGACCAGAATGTCGCCGAATCGCTGCAGCGCATCGCGGGCGTCACCATCGAGCGCAACCGCGGCGAGGGCCGTTTCGTCACCGTCCGCGGTTTCGGGCCCAAGTTCAACGCGGTTACCGTCAACGGCCGCACGCTGGCAACCGACAATAATGGCCGCGAATTCTCGTTCGACGTGCTGCCGTCCGAAATGATCTCGGGCGCCGACGTTTACAAGTCGCCGCAGGCGAACATCAACGGTGCGTCGATCGGCGCGACGGTCGACATCCGCACGATGCGCCCGCTGAACCAGAAGGCGGGGCTGCACATCGCGGGCTCGGCGACGGGCACGTGGAGCGAGCTGTCGGAGAAGCTCAATCCCGAGATCGCGGCGGTCGGCAGCTGGCGCAACGACGCCGGCACCTTCGGCGTCGCGCTGTCGGGCGTCTGGACCAACCAGAAGAACCGCATCGACGAATTCACCATCGGCGCAGGCCATGTGAAGCGTTCGCGCACCGACAGCTATTATACCCTCAACAATGTCGTCGGCGCGCGCGTCGGCCCCGGTGTTCAGCCTTTTTCCGGCGTGTCGATGCCGTCGAACCTGTCGCCCTTCTTCTTCGAGCGCGAACTCGACCGTTGGGGCGTCAGCGGCGCGATCCAGCTGAAGCCGTCAGATCGCTTCACCGTGACGATCGACGGCCTCTACACCAAGTCGCGATTCCTCGAGCAGCAGACCGGCCTTGCTTACGACTTCTCCGGCGGCACCCTCGTCGAGCAGGTCGTCGAGGGCGGCAGCGTCGTCAACGGCGTCCAGACCGGCGGCGAAGCGGTGTACCAGCGCTATGTCGGCGGCTTCGTCGACCAGATCATCCAGTACGACGACCGCGACGTCACCACCGACCAGATCGGCGCCAATGTCGACTGGCAGGCGACCGACGACCTCAAGGTCAAGCTCGACATCTCGCTTTCGCGCGCACGCAAGCGCGGGGCCGAGAATAATCTGTTCACGACGATCCGCCGCAAGAATATCGATCACTGGTTCGACCGGCGCAGCGGCAGCCCGATCTACGATTACGGCTTCACCAGCCCCAATTACCAGAATGCCGCGACCAACCCGCAGGGGATCACCGCGCATTATTATATCTGGGGCGGCGGCGCGAACGCCGACGACGAGATCCAGGAATATCGCGGCGACGTCGAATGGAACCCCGGCGGCGGTCCCCTGACCATCTCGGCCGGCGCGATGGCGTCGAACCGCCTCAAGGAAATCCGCGGCCTCGAAATGCCGTTCGGCGAGCAATGCGCCTATTGCGGGTCGGACCGGGTGCTGCCGCAGGCGCTGTTCGCACCGACCAACCGCGGCTTCTTCTCGGGCTATGACGGCGACATCCTGCGCGACTGGGTGATCTACGACCCGCGCGCGCTGGTGCTGCAGGTCGACCAGTTCGCGACCGCCGACGGGCGCGTCTTCAACCCCGCGACGCCGTCGGCGACCGCCTCGTCGGTGATCGACGAGAAGGTGCGCATCGCCTATCTGATGGGCTCGCTCAATACCGAGATCGGCGGCATGGGGCTCGCGATCAACGCCGGCGTGCGTTTCGAGGACACCGACTATACCTCGGCAGGCGCGTCGCGCACCGTGCTCAGCGCGCGGCCGCGCGTCGACCAGAACGGCAATCCGACGGGGCAGAACGACATTGTCGTTTCGCCGAACATCCCGGTCAATTTCCGCGGCAAATATCAGGACTGGCTGCCGTCGCTGAACGTCCGGCTCAGCGTCACCGACGACTTCATCCTGCGCTTCGCGGGGTCGAAGGTCATGACGCGCCCGACGCTGACCGACCTGTCGCCACGCCAGACGATCCAGACCAACCCCGGCAACGAGACGATCCGCCGCGGCAACCCCGACCTCCAGCCGTTCCGCGCCTGGCAGGCCGAAATGGGCGCCGAATGGTATTTTGCGCCGGACTCGCTGATCAACGCCGCGGTTTTCTACAAGAAGATCGACAGTTTCGTGACTTTGATCACCACGCCGCAGCAGGTCGACCAGGTCACCTTCCAGGTGACGGTGCCGGGCAACGGCAAGGGCGCGACGGTCAAGGGCTTCGAGGTCGGCTATCGCCAGTCCTTCGCCAACTGGCTGCCCGAGCCCTTCGACGGCTTCGGCGTCCAGACCAGCTTCAACTACACCGACTCGAACGCGAACTATCCCAGCATCACGCCGGGCGCGACCTACACGCTCGAGGGCCTGTCGAAATATTCGTACAGTCTGGTCGGCTATTACGAGAAATACGGGCTTCAGGCGCGCGTCGCCTACACCTATCGCGACGACTTCCTGCAGGTCGCGATCGGCCGCAACAGCGAACAGGAATATTTCAACGGTTACGGCCAGCTCGACGCCAGCCTGTCCTACGACCTGACCGACAATTTCACAGTCTTCGCGGACGGGCTCAACCTCCTGAATGCTAAGGAGTTCATCTATTCGATGACCCCCGACCGCACGAAGGAATATCGCATGACCGGCCGCCGCCTGTCGTTCGGGGTGCGCGCGAAATTCTGATCTGTCCCAAGGGGTGGGTCGAATTTCCTCCCTCCCATCCCTTTGACTTCAGGGGCCTCCCGCCGCCAAGGCGGGGGGCCTTTTTTTATCCACCGTCGCCCCCGCGAAGGAGGGGCGACGGCAATGTAGAGACAGGGAAAGGGGCGCAGCCTTGCGGCCACGCCCCCGTCTCTCCCGCAAAAGCGGTGTATCTGTTTAGCGCGAGGCCAGCCGCACCGGCTTGGCGGTGGCGGCCCACTGGATGCTCTCGCTGCCGCCCATCTGGCGGACGAAGCATTGCTGGCCGTCGGCACGGAGTTCGCCGCACAGCCGCGCGGCGTCGGCCTGCGACGTGATGCCGTTGACGGTCAGGCGATAGAAAGTGCGGCCCTTGACGTTCGCGGCGTGGCTCGACGCCGGCAGCGACGCGAGCTGGCTGTTCTTCTTCTTGAGCGAACCCCATTTTTCCTTGGCGATGCCCAGCGTGTCATAGGCGCCGAGCTGCACCGCCCAACCCGTGGGCTTCTTGGCGTCGAAGGCGGCGATCTGCGGCACGAATTTGGCGGCGAGTTCGCGCGCCTGTTCGGCGAACGGACGCTTGCCCGGTTCGGCGCGATAGGGCTTGGCTTCGGCCATGATCACCGGCGCGGCGGCGGGCGAGGGCAGTTCGGTCACCGGGACGACGCCATTGGCGTCGCGCTGCGGCATCGGCAGTTCGACCGTGCGGATCGCGGCTTCACTCGCAACCGGCGGCGGCGGGGCGAAGGCGTCGACCGGCGCCGGGTCGGCGCTGGCGAGTTGCACCGGTTCGGGTGCGGCCGCCATCTGGACGTCCGAGAAATTGGCGAGCGCGAGGCGCACCGGCATGCCGGCGTCGGCCTGCGCCTTGGCGCCGATCAGGCTGGCGACGCGCAGCGGCGCGCTCGGTTCCTGGGCCAGCTTCGACCATTCGGCCATGCGGCCTTCGAGCTTGGCCAGCGACAGGTCCTGCGACGCCAGGATACGCGCCTGCGCCCAGCGCCCGGACAGCGCGAAGGCGAGCGCGAGATTCTGGCGCGTGCGTGCGCTGGCGCCTTCGGCGCGCGCGGCTTCGCTCAGCACATAGATCGCCGATTCATGGTCGCCGGCGAGCGCCAGCGCCAGCCCCGTGTCCGAGGCAGGCAGCGTATCGCGATATTCGTTGAGCAGCGCCATGGCGTCGTTCGTCTTGCCCTGCGCGATATGCGCGAGGGTGAGCGCGAGCACGGTGTTGCTGTCCTTGACCCCAAGCTCCATCGCCTCGGTCAGCGCGGCGCTCGCCGAAGCGAAGCGGCCGTCGTTGAGATAGGCCTGGCCGAGCAGCGCGCGGTACGACCCGTCGCGCGGGCTGGCCGAAACGGCGGCCTCCGCGAGTGCGACGCCCTTGCCGATCTTGCCGGCCTCGAGCGCAACGCGCGCCTTGTTGGCCGACTTGGCGGCGGTCTCGGGCTTGCCGAGCACGTTCGACGGCGCGTTGGCCATCTTGGCCGTGCTGCAGCCGGTGGTGGTGAGGCCGAGCACGAAGCCCGACACGGCCAGTTTCATCAGCAGATTGCGGTTCATGGAAGGTCCCCCGTTCGGCGTCAGGATTGCATCGTCCGGCGCGCCGGGCGCGCCGCGGGCAGGCGGCTGGCCATCGCGTCGATCTCGGGCAGCGAAGCCAGGTAATCGTCGAGCAATTCGGTCAGGATCAGCTGCGACGAGCGGCCGGTCACCGCGCTCGCGAGGCGCAGGCGCAGGTGGCGTTCGGCGTCGAGGCGCAGCGTGAAGGCCGCTTTTTCGCGAGCGAGGAGTGCGCGCGGAGCGCGGGGAGCCTTGGGCTCGGCGACCGTCTTTTCGGGACGCGCCTCGACCTTGCGGGCGACGGCGGCGACGCGGTCGCTCAGCGATTCCTGCTGGCGCACGATCTCGGGAATTTCGACCGTTTCGGGTTCGAAATCGGCGGCGAGTGCGTCGGTCAGCTCGTGGCCGAAGCTTTCCTCGACGGCATGTTCGGCCTCGATATTATGCTCGGGCACCGAACCGCTGAGCAAAGGCTTCAGATCGATCATATGCGCGGGTTCGCTCGACTGCACAGGATCGACGTCATAGCCCATGTCGTTCCAGCCGAGGTCGTCGTAACCGACCTGGCCGACCGGCGCGGGGCCGCTGCCGAGCGGCTGGCGGCGCATCGCGGGACGCGCGGCGCCCTTGCGGGCGAGCAGGCCTGCGCTCAACGATGCGAGGGGTTTGGGTTCGCCCATGGCTTCCATCCCCCTTACTGGCCGGCGATGCGGCGGCCGAAGCCACCACCCATCGGGCGGACGGTGCCGTAACCGCTGTGCGACGGAACCGGCGAGCTGAAGACGGTGCGGCGGAAATTCTTCTCCAGCCGGTCGTTCATATATTGCCAAAGCTGGCGGATTTCCTCGGCCGAGCGGCCGTTGGGATCGACCTCCATCACCGTGCGGCCGTCGATCATCGATGCGGCATAGTCGGTGCGGTGGTGCAGGGTGACGGGGGCCACGGTGCCGTGCTGCGACAGCGCGACCGCGGCTTCCGACGTGATCTTGGCCTTGGGCGTCGCGGCGTTGACCACGAACACCAGCGGCTTGCCCGCGCGTTCGCAGAGGTCGACGGTGGCGCCGACGGCGCGCAGATCGTGCGGGCTGGGGCGCGTCGGGACGACGATGAGCTCGGCGACCGAGATCACGCTCTGGATCGCCATGGTGATCGCCGGCGGGGTGTCGATGACCGCGAGCTTGAACCCCTGCTGGCGCAGGATTTCGAGGTCGGATGCCAGGCGCGCGACCGTGGTCTGCGCAAAGGCGGGAAGGTCGGTTTCGCGCTCGTTCCACCAATCGGCGAGCGAGCCCTGCGGGTCGATGTCGATGAGTACGACCGGGCCGGCGCCCGCGAGTTGGGCCTGCACGGCGAGGTGCCCCGACAGGGTGGTCTTCCCCGATCCGCCCTTTTGTGAAGCCAATGCCAAAACGCGCACAGCTGTCCCCCTGATGTGACTACAATCGGGTTCGAAATGCCATGCGGGCCCCTAAGATTGGGTTAACGATGCGAAAAAGAAGGTAAACGGATCGTGGGATTGCATGGTAAACGTGGACTTAATTAAAGTCTGTGCCGTTCCGGATCAGAATCGGCTTGGCGGCGGTGTCGCTAACGCGCTGTTAGCCAATTGGATTTAGGGCCGGACCGGGGACTGCTGTCACGCACGGTCGGGGTATCCGCGCGCGGCGCACGTCAGTGGAGATTTTACATGCGTTTTTCCCGCACCATCCTGGCCGCGACCGCGCCTTTGCTGGCGGCATCGATGCTCGCAGCGCCTGCATTGGCCGCACCCGCCGCGGCGCCGGCCGCCAGCGTCAAGGACGGCGTCGACGCCTGGGAAGGCGGCAATTACCAGCGCGCGGTCGCGATCTGGCGGCCGATCGCGCTCGCCGGCGACCCCGATGCGCAGTTCAACCTGGGCCAGGCGTACAAGCTCGGCCGCGGCGTTCCCGCCGACCTCGCGCAGGCCGAGGGCTGGTACCGCCGCGCCGCGAAGCAGGGGCATCTGCAGGCCGAGGACAATCTGGGCCTCGTGCTCTTCACCGCCAACCGCCGCGAAGAGGCGATGCCGTTCATCGTCCGCTCGGCCGCCCGCGGCGAACCCCGCGCGCAATATGTCTTGGGCACCGCGCACTTCAACGGCGACCTCGCCGCGCCCGACTGGCCGCGCGCCTATGCGCTGACCAAACGTGCGAGCGACGCCGGGCTAGGCATCGCCTCGGCGCGGCTCGTCCAGCTCGACAACCTCATCCCGCTCGACCAGCGTCAGGCGGGGCTCGCGATGATCCCCGAGATGGAAAAGAGCGAGCAGCGCGAGCGCCTCGCTGCGGTCAACGCCGCTGCGCCGTCGGCACCGCCGCCCGCGCCGTCGCCGGTGAAGACCGCCAGCCTGCCGGCCTCGGTTCCGGGCATCAGTTACACCCCGCCGCCGGTGATCACCCCCGAACGTGCGCCGCCGAAGAATCCTGTCGCCGCCAATGCGACCGCCGCCGCGACGGGTGCCATGACTGACGCCGCTGCGGCGATCGTGTCGCAGCCGCTGCGTTCGCCGTCGCAGCCGATCAAGCCGGTCGAGCTTCCCGCCGCGACCCCGGTTTCGAGCGTGCCCGGCACCAGCTATGCCGCGCCGCCCGAAAGCGGCGAGCTGCCGCCTGCCGCTACGCCCAAGCCTGCACCGCCGAAACCCGCGCCGGCGCCGGTCAAGGCCGCGCCGCCGAAACCGCAGCCCGCACCGCCCGCCGCCGCGCCGGTGCGCACCGCGAGCGCCGATAAATGGCGCGCGCAGCTCGGCGCCTTCTCGAACGAGGGCAATGCCCGGAAGCTGTGGGTGGCGCTCGAAAAGAAGCATCCGTCGCTGGCGTCGAACCAGCCCTATCTGGTCCAGAGCGGCAAGCTTACGCGGCTTCAGGCAGGCGACTTTGCGAACAAGGGCGAAGCGGACAAGTTCTGCGCCACCGTCGGCTCGGCGAGCCAGCCGTGCGTGGTGATGAGCAACAAGTAGAGGCTTCAGATCCTCCCCATCGCAGCGCGTGGGAAGGGGATTCAGGCCTGCTCGGGCCCAATCCCGTGAAAATCGAGCTGCTCATCCAGCGCGTAAATCCGCTCCATCACCATCCACGTCCCGTCGGCCCCCGCCGCCGGGATCGGCTGCTGGAAGCGCTTCATCAGCGCAATCCAGCGCTGGACATGCGGGTTCGCTGCATCCGCCGCGGCCTTGGCCTCGTCCGAATAGCTCACGTCGGCGTCGATGATCATGAACAGCCGGTTACCCGCACGGTAAATCTCCATATTGGCGATCCCCGCGTCGGCGATCGAGTGCACGATCTCGACCGGGGTCTGGCCCGGGCGGTGCCAGCGCTCATAGTCGGCGATCAGTTCGGCGTCATCGACGAGGTCGAGCGCGAGGCAGATGCGGCGCGTGGCCATCAGGCGTTGGTCCAGCCGCCGTCGATGATCTGCGCGGTGCCCGTGGTGTAGGCGGATTCGTCGCTCGCGAGATAAAGCGCCAGCTGCGCGATCTCCTCGGCGCGGCCGAGGCGGCCCATCGGCTGGCGCGCGGTGAAGTCGGCGCGCGCTTTCGCTGCGTCGCCCGTCGCCGCGAGCCGTTCGTCGAGCGACGGCGACTGGACGGTGCCGGGGCAGATCGCGTTGCAGCGGATGCCCTCGGCGACATAGTCCTGTGCGACAGACTTGGTGAGCCCCAACACCGCGGCCTTCGACGCGCCGTATACGAAGCGGTTGGCGACCCCGATGATCGAGCTTGCGACCGACGACATGTTGACGATCGACCCGCCGCCGCGCGCGATCATGCCGGGCAGGAAAGCGCGGATCATCCGGTACGCCGACTTGACGTTGAGATCGAAGGAGAAGTCGTAATCCGCCTCCTCGGTGGTGAGCAATGTCCCGGCATGGACGAAACCCGCGCAGTTGAAGAGGATGTCGATGTCGCCGATCTCGGCCGCCAGCGCCTTGATCGCGTCGCCGTCGAGCAGGTCGAGCACGCGCGTCTCGCACCCCTCGAGCGTCGCGAGCGTGTCGGCGTTGATGTCGAGCGCGATCGTGCGCGCGCCCTCGCACGCGAAAAGCTCGGCGCTGGCGCGGCCGATCCCCTGACCGGCGGCGGTAACGATGGCGATCTTGCCGGCGAGGCGGGGCATGGGTCTTCCTTTCGAGGGGTCAGGCGGGGGTGGGAGCGTCGGCGCGGATCAGCCCGGCCGAGCGCAGGTCGGCCCAGAAGGCCGGAGGGATGGCGAGGCGGGTGAGCGCGACCGCCTCGGCGACACGCGGCGCGCTGTTCATCCCCGGAATGACCGAGGCGACCTGCGGGTGCGCGAGCGGAAATTGCAGCGCCGCGGCGGCGAGCGGAACGCCGTGTGCGTCGCAGATCGCCTCGATCGCCGCGACGCGCGCGACGATCTCGGGCGACGCCGGCTGATATTCATAGTGGAAGGGGCCGGGCCCTTTCACGCCATGCGCGAGGATGCCGCTGTTGTACGGGCCGCCGATCACCAACTGTACGCCGCGCGCCGCGCAGAGCGGCAGGAAGCTGTCGAGCGCGCCCTGCTCGAGCAGAGTATAGCGCCCCGCGAGCAGGAAGATGTCGAAATCGCCCGCGCCGAGCGCTTCCTCGCACACCTGCCACTCGTTGACGCCGAGCCCGATCGCCCCGACCGCGCCGCCGTCGCGGAGTTCGCGAAGCGCGCGGTAGCCGCCATCCATCAATTCGCGGAAGAGGCGGGGGTGGTCGTCGCCATGGGCGTAGCGGCCGATGTCGTGGACATAGAGGATGTCGATGCGGTCGCGGCGGAGACGTTGCCGGCTCGCTTCCCACGAGCGCATCACCGCGTCATAGCTGTAGTCGAAGACGCTCTCAAACGGTTCGGGCGTCACGAAAGCCTGGCGCAGCGCAGTCAGGTCAGTGCCCGGCGCGACGGAATCGAGGCGGCGGCCGACCTTGGTCGAGATGACGACGCGCTTGCCCGGATCCGCCTCGGCGAGCGCGGCGCCGAGGCGCTTTTCGGCGAGGCCGAAGCCATAATGCGGCGCGACGTCGAAATAGCGGATATCGGCGTCGACCGCTGCCTGCACCGTCGCCACGGCTTCTGCGTCGCTGATCGCGCGGAACAGATTGCCGAGCGCCGCGCAGCCGAAACCGAGGCGGCCGAGGCGTTGCTGGTCGAAGGGGCAGGCGGAGGCGGCGTCCATTGCTCCCGCGCTACACTGATATTTCAAATATCACAATTCATATTTCAGGACGCGCCGGTCAGAACATCCCCAGGATGCGCTGCAGCGCGGCTTGGAAGTGCGACGCGATCGCCGCCTCGGCGCGGTCAGGATCGCGCGCGACGCAGGCTTCCAATATCTCGATATGCTCGGTCAGCGTGCGCAGCGCGAGCGGCGCGGTGACCAGCCGGTCGAGGCGGATCAGCGTCACATAATTTTTGAGCCGCCGCGCGGTCGTCTCGACCAGCGGGTTCTGCATATTGGCGATCATGTTGCCGTGGAGCCGCTGTTCGAGATCCTCGAGCTTGTCGAGCGCGCCGTCGGACAGGCCGTTCTTCTCGATCTGCGCCTGCAGCTTCTTGTGGTCGGCGATCAGTTGCTTCGCCTTGTCGGCGTCGCCGGTCTCGGCATAGCGGCGCGCGGCGGCGCGCTCGATGATCGAGCGGAACTGATAGGTGCTGCGCGCGAGTTCGAGATCGGGTTTCAGGAACTGGATGCCCGAGCGCGGATGGATCGTCAGCACCCCCTCGGCCTCGAGCACGCGCAGCGCGTCGCGCAGCGGCTGGACCGGAATGCCGAGCAGGCGGACGAGGTCGTTCTGCGACACGAAGGCGCCCGCGGGGACCTTTTGGTCGAAAAGTCCCTGCAAAATCGCCTTATAGGCGACGTCGCTCAGCCGCTCGGCCGCGGGGCGATCGCCCACAGCGTCGTCCCCGCCGCCATTCGCAAATGCCGCTTGCCGTTTGCCCCTATCTGTCATATCTAATCCCGCAACTGATATTTCAAGTTTGTCATCTGGAAGATGGTAGCACCCGATATGACGATAGTCGACTTTCGAATTACCCGCTTTCAGTTCGCCCGCGACCGCGTGATCGGCGACAGCCAGGTGCGCGCCGACGATGCGCATGTCGCGGCGCTCGAACTGGTCGATGCGGCGGGGCGCACGGGGCTGGGCTTCGTCCAGTCGCTGTTCCACCCGCTGCCCGCCGAGGCCGAAATGATCCGTGTTTTCCGCGAGGAGGCCTGGCCTGCGCTCGAGGGCGAAAGCGCCGCGGCGCTTGCGCATCGCGTGGTGCGCCCGCGCGGCGGCAACCAGCGCCGGCTGGGCCTGCCCTTCGAGGAGGCGCTGCAGCAGGCGCTTTGGGATCTCGCTGCCAAGGCGGCCGACCTGCCGCTGTGGAAATTGCTCGGCGCGCGGCGCGACAAGGTGCGCGCCTATGCCAGCGGACTCGACTTCCACCTGCCCGACGATGATTTCCAGGCGCTGTTCGAAGGGGCCGCGGCGCAGGGCTATACGGCGTTCAAGATCAAGGTCGGCCATCCCGAACTCGACCGCGACATCCACCGGCTCGACCTGCTCAAACAGGCGGTCGGCCAGGATGCGACGCTGATGATCGATGCCAACGAGGCCTGGTCGCCCAAGCAGACGGTGCAGAATATCGCCGCGATGCGCCGCGCCGGGCACGCGATCTTCTGGATCGAAGATCCGATCCTGCGCTCGGATTTCGAGGGGCTCAAGATGCTGCGCGGCTCGCTCGGCGAGACCTTGCTCAATTCGGGCGAATATCTCGACGTCTCGGGCAAGCGCGCGCTGATCCAGGCCGGCGGCGCCGACATGCTCAATGTCCACGGCCATGTCACCGACGTGATGCGCATCGGCTGGCTCGCCGCCGACATGGGCGTGCCGGTGACGATGGGGAACAGCTTCCTCGAGATCGGGGTCAATATGGCGCTGGCTTTGCCCGAGGTCGAATGGCTGGAGTATAGCTTCCAGAATTTCGAGCATCTGGTCGAGGCGCCTTATGTCATCGAGAATGGCTATATCCGCGGTAGCGACGCGCCGGGCCACGGGCTGGTGCTGAGCGAGGCGGCGCGACGCGAACAACGGCGTCCCGAGGTGCTGGAGCGCGCGGCGCTGGGCCCCGCGCCCGAACAACAGCGCTTTGCGGTGCGCAAGGCGGCTTGAGGATTTTCAGCCGGACGGCGAAGACGCCGCCGGACGGGAGAGGCAGATGTCCGATTTGAATGCCGCCTTCGCGGGCGGCGCCCCCGAAGAAGCCGACTTCCTGAGCGGTGCCGCCGCGCACGCGACGGGGCGCGGCAAATGGGTGCTGCTCGCGTCGATGACGACGGTCTTCTTCGTGCTGCTCGCGCTTTATGCCGCGGTGCTCGCGGTGCTGCTGCCCAACCAGATCCAGGCGATCGATCCCGCGAACAAGGCGAGCGGGCTCGCGGTGGTGTTCGCGATCACCTCGGTGTTCAGCACGCTGACGACGCCGATCGCGGGCGCCTTGTCGGACCGCACGCGCACGCGCTGGGGACGGCGGACGCCGTGGATCGTCACCGGTTCGCTCGCGGGCGGAGCGTGCCTCGCGCTCGTGCCGTTGATGACCAGCCTGTGGGCGATCACCTTCTTCTGGGTCGGCGCGGCGATCGCGCTCAACGCGATGCAGGCGGCGCTGACCACCGTGGTCGCCGACCGTTTCGCCCCCGCCGAGCGCGGGGTCGCGTCGGGCTTCGTCGGCGCGGGCATGACCTCGGGGCTGACCGTGGGCACGATCGTTGCGGGGGTGATGGCGGGCGATATCGCGCAGGCCTATTGGCTGTTCGCGGGCGCGGTGGTGGTCGCGTGCCTCGCCTTCGTGCTGATCAACCGCGAGCCCAAGGTGACCGCAGCGCTGCCCGGCCCCTTCCGTCCGGGCGAATTCCTCAAGAGCTTCTGGGTCAGCCCGCGCGAGCATCCCGATTTCGCCTGGGCCTTCGCCGGACGCTTCACCATCTACATGGGCTATCAGGGCGTGATCACCTACATGCTCTATATTCTGCAGGATTATATCGGCCTGTCGCTGGCGGACGCGAACAAGACGATCGCGACGCTGTCGACGATCACCTTCTTCGCGCTCGTGTTCGCGGCCTTCACCTCGGGGCTGTTGTCGGACCGTATCGGTCGCCGCAAGCCTTTGGTCTTCGCGTCGAGCATCATCATGGGCATCGCGCTGACCGTGCCGCTGTTCATGCCCTCGCTGCAGGGGATGCTGATCTATGCCGCGCTGATCGGCATCGGCTATGGCGCCTTCATGTCGGTCGACATGGCGCTGATGACGCAGGTGCTGCCCAAGGCCGACGGCGAGGCGACGGGCAAGGACCTCGGCATCCTGACCACCGCGGTGAACATCCCGCAAATCCTGAGCCCCGTGTTCGCGGCGTGGCTGCTGAACCTTTCGGGGGGCGACTATACCGCCCTGTTCATCGCCGCGATCGCCTTTGTCTATGCGGGCTCGTTCTTCGTGTTGCCTATCAAGAGCGTTCGATAACGCTCAGCGCCGGCGGAAGACCGGCGCGCGTTTCCCGGCGAAGGCGGCGCGGCCTTCCTTCGCATCGTCGGTCGCGAAGCAGATCGCCTGCAGGTCGCGCTCATAGTCCATCGCCTTGTCGAGCGGCATCGACACCGCGGCGCGCAGGTTGATCTTCGCGGTCTCGGCGGCGATCGGCGCGCGCGACGCGATGGTCGCTGCCAGTTCGCGCGCGCGGTCCATCAGCGCCTCGGGTTCGTGCACCTCGCTCACTAGCCCCATCTGCAGTGCGCGCGCTGCATCGATCATGTCGCCCGACATGATCATCAGCGCGGCGTTCGACATGCCGATGGAATGCGCGAGCATCGCCGCCATACCGCCGCCGCCGATCCAGCCGAGCTTGATCTCGGGGGCGGCGAACTTCGCGTTACTCGACGCGATGCGGATGTCGCACGACAGCGCAGTCTCCAGCCCGCCGCCGAGCGCATAACCGTTCACCGCGGCGATGGTGGGTTTCAGGAGGTGGTGGATCGCGTCGCAATAGTCCGAGCGATTGCGGAAATCCCAGGGCGTCGCATAGCCGTCGAGTTCCGAAATGTCCGACCCGGCGCAAAAGGCCTTGGGCCCCGCGCCGGTCACGATCACGCAGCGTATCGTATCGCTGTCGTTGCATTCCTCGACCGCCGCGACGATCGCCTTCGCCATCTCAGGTGTCGCGGCGTTGAGCTTGTCGGGGCGGTTGAGCGTGATCGTCGCGACCGCGCCCTCGACGGTGAAGAGGATATTGTCGGTCATCGCTGGCGGCTCCGGTTATAGGCGTCCTGCAAGGCGGCGAGCGTCGCGGCGTGCGGGCGGCGGTCGAGCAGGGCGGCGCGGATCAGCGCGGCGCCCTCGGTCTGGAAGGCGATCGCGCGGTCGTGGCGCGGGCGGACATGCGCGGCCTCGAGCGTCGCGGCGGTGTCGCGGTAGAAATTGCCCCAGCGCGCATTGACCAGCTCGTCGTGCCACGCGGCGCGGCGGCTCGGTTGGCCGTCGTGCGAAGGGATGAAACCGCGCTGCGCCGCATCGCTCATCAGCCAGCGGAGATGCGCGAGCAGTTCGGGCGTGACCGTACAACGCTTCGATATGCCGATGCCGGTGCCGCCGAGCGTCGACCCCGGCGGCCCCCCGAGCCGCGCGCGCGGCGCGTCGGAGAAGGCGAGGGGCTTGGCGTCGTCAGCGGGCGCGGCGTAATTCACATAGCCGTAGATCAAGGGGCAGAGCGCGACATCGTCCGCCGCCGCCATATGGCCGAGGATACCGATCGGATTGAGCTCGCGCACCGCGGCCGGACTGCGCGCGGCGAGCGCCGCCATGATATCGAGCGCCTGCGCCCCCGCGGTGCCCGACACGAAAAGCTCGGGGTCGCCCGCGCCGCAGCGCGCGCCGAGCGACGCGGCGATCGACTGGAAGCTGAGCATGCTATGCGGCCCCGCCAGCGACAGCGCGACGGGCGTGCGGCGCGATAGCACGAGCACCTCGTCCCAGCTCGTCGGCGCCTCCGCCACTAGGTCGGCGCGCCGGACCATCACCTGCGTCGCGGCGTCGAGTGGCAGCGCCCAGTGGCGCCCTTCATAGCGATAGCTCGCGAGGCTGGGCCCGATGCTCTCGGCCTCGAGCGCCGCGATTTCGTCGGCGCCGAAATGGTCTTCGAGCGGCTGGAGGCAGTCCGCCGCGACCGCTTCGCCGACATGCGGATGGTCGAGCACGACGAGGTCGTAGCGCGCGCAGAGGTCGGCGATCGGATGCGCCTCGAACCCTTCGAGCGGCTGCTTGTCCCAGACAAGCTCGATGTCGGTCTGTGCCGCGGCCGCCGCCGCGAGCGCATTATAGCCGCGTGGATGGTCCCAGGTCAGCCCGCGGTAAAGCATCAGTCCTGCTTCACCACGCCGCTGTCGAGCAGGCGGTCGATCGCGTCGGTCGCAACTCCGGCCTCCGCCAGGATTTCGCGCGTGTGCTCGCCGACCTGCGGCGCGCCGCGTTCGAGCGCTGCGGGCGATTTGGAGAAGCGGATCGGGAAGCCCGGCGCCTTGATCCGCCCTTCGCTCGGATGGTCGTACTCGATGAAGGTCCCGTTGTGCTTCACCTGCGGGTCTTCGATCAGCTCGGCATAGCCGTGGACCGGCCCCGCCCAAACGCCCGCGGGGAGTAATATGTCGAGCCATTCGGCGGTGGTCTTCGCCTTCAATGCCTCGCGCGTCCTGGCGAAGATCATGTCGCGGTGCGTCCAGCTGTCGGTCTCGTCGTCCATGCCCGCGAAGCCTGGCTCGCCGATGAGCTTGCCGAAGCTGTCGAGGCTGGCGAAGGCGACGACGATATGGCTGTCGGCGGTTTCGAACACCCCGTAGGGCGCGCGGATATAGCTGTGTGCATGCGGTTCCTCGGAGCGCGCCTGCGGTTTGCCGCCGATCGAATGGACCGAGATTTCCTGCATCTGCACCGCGGTCACCGCGTCGAGCATATTGACCTGCACCAGCTGCCCCTCGCCGGTGCGCTCGCGGTGGAGCAGCGCGGCGAGCGCACCCTCGAAGGCGGTATAGGCGGTGACCGCGTCGGCGAGGAACTGCCCCGCGGGCTGCGGCGGGTCGCCCGCGCGCCCGGTCGAGAGCATCGCGCCCGACAGCGCCTGCAGCAGCAGGTCCTGCCCCGGCCGGTCGACATAAGGTCCGCTCTCGCCATAACCCGACATCGAGACGTAGATGAGGCGCGGGTTGATGGCGGAGAGCGTGTCGTAATCGACCCCCAGCCGCTTCGCGACCCCGGGGCGATAATTCTGGATGAAGACGTCGGCGCTCTTGACCATTTCGAGCAGGATCGCCTTGCCCTCGGCCGCCTTCAGGTCGACCGCGAGCGAGCGCTTGTTGCGATTGAGCGAGAGGAAGGAGACGTTGATCCGGTTGCCGCGCGCGCCGCCCGCCGAGGCGTGGCGCTGCCATTCGCCGGTTACCGGCTCGACCTTGATCACGTCGGCGCCGAGGTCGCCGAGCCGCTGCGCCGCGAAGGGGCCTGCCATCGCGATCGAGCAGTCGAGCACGCGATAACCGCTGAGGATTCCCATGATAAACTTCTTTCTTCTCAGTGCATGACCCAGCCGCCGTCGACGTTGAGCGTCTGGCCGGTGATGAAGCCCGCGGCGTCGGAGGCGAGGAAGGCAAGCGCCTCGGCGATGTCCTGCGGCGTGCCGCGGCGCTTGACCGCCTGATGGTCGAGCACGTGCCGCGTATAGCCTTCGGGGTCGGGGTGGATTTTCTCGGCGTCGGTCGGGAAGGCGCCCGGCGCGACCGCGTTGACGGTAATCCCGTCGGGCCCGAACTCGCGCGCCCAGGCGCGCGTCAGCCCGACGAGCGCGCCCTTCGACGCGACATAGGGCGAGAGCAGGGCCCAGCCGCCGTAGAAGGTCACGCTCGCGATATTGACGATGCGGCCCCATTGCCGCGCGCGCATCGTCGGCAGCGCGACCTGCACCGCGACGATGCCCGCGTCGACATTGACGCGCTGCACTGCCTGATGCTCCTCGACGCTGAATTCGTCGAAAGGTTTGGAGGGGTAAATGGCGGCATTGTTGATCACGACGTCGTAGCCGCCGACCGCTTCGCCGGCGCGGATCAGGTCGGCGCGGAAGCGGTCCAGATCGGACATGTCGGTGGCGAGCAGGTGCAGCCGTTCGTGGCCGCCCGCGGCTTCGGTGAGCGCCGCGATCTTCGCGGGATCGTGATCGGCTGCGACGACGCTTGCACCCTTCTCCAGCAGCGCGAGCGTCGCGGGCAGGCCGAGCCCGCCCGCCGCGCCGGTGTAGAGGATCGTCTTGCCCGCGACGCTCATGCCCGGCCCCCGATCGTGGGGTAATTGCCCGAAGGCTCGGGATAATCCGCATCGGGCTGGCCCGAAATCGCGCGGATGCGCGCCTCGCTCGCCGCGATCACGTCGTTGCCGTCGAGGATGCGCAACACGGTGTCGTAGCGCCGCTCGTCGCCATGCTCGAGCCAGATGAGCTCGCCGCGCTCGCGCGCGAAGGGCTTGCCGAGCACATGGTTGGTCGAGGGCTCGATGCCCATCGCATATTGGCCCGCCTGGAGGTTCTGCCACTGGTACTGGCAGGGGAATTGCTCCTTGCGCGTCACGACCTCGAAGCCGAGCCCGATCGCGTCGTTGACCAGCGCGACGGGAACTTCGCCCGCGGCATCGGCGGCGAGTTCGTGCTGCCACACCTGCTCGTGGAAATTCATTTGCGGCGCGGGGAGGGTGCGGTAACCGACGCCCTGCTTGCGGTAATCCTCGCCCGCATGCGCTGCCCACACGACGTCGGCGATCGGGGCGAGATAGCGCGATCCCTCGGCGAGCACCGGGTGGCCGACGTTGATATGGTAACAATACATGTGCGGCGTGCGGTAGAAACCGTGGTTGACCACGCGGTCGGTGAGGCGGATTTCGTCGCTCCCTACCTTGGCCTCGATGCGGCGGATCAGGTGGAGGTCCTCGCCGAACACCGTCGACTGCTGGACCACGCCCTCGCACCAGAGCGTGCATTCGTCGCCGTCCCATGTTTCGCCATAGCCGGTGAGGCGCGCGGGGATTGTGCCGACGCGGCCGTGGAGCGACGAGGATACCGTCTCGCGCGGGCCATAGACATAATGGCTCGCATCGTCGTCGTGCATGAAGAGCGTGTGGTCGAGCCCGCAGGTGACGATCAGCCCCGAGAAGCTGCGGAGCCAGGCGAGCCCGCCTTCGCCTTCATATTCGTGCAAGCCGGGATGGCGGAAACCCGCGGGCGAGTTCCAGCCGATCGCGCGGCCCTTATGTTCGCAGTCGGCGATGTCGAGCGCGCGGTCGACGAGCACGGTGAAGCGCAGCCCGGTCCCGGTGCGGAATTCGAGCATGCGGATGCCGCGCTCGACGCCGTCGCCGAGCGTCATCAGACGCACCCCGGCGAATTGCGACAGCGCCCCCGCATGCGCGGAGACGTCGCGGCGGCTCATGCTGCGGCCGTAGAGACGGGCCATCGATCATCCTCTCTCTGCTATGGCAAAACCATATACAGAGAGATCAATTCAATCAACAGATATATCAGTTGAGCAGGCCGCGCTTTGCGAGGTTGGCCATCAGCTCGCCGATGCCGAAGCGCCACGGCGGTGCCGCTTTCGAGGTGGTGACGCGGTTGACGAGGCGGCCGAGCGTCGGGGTGGCGATCGTCACGATATCGCCTTCCTTGTGCGTGAAGCCGCGCCCGGGCTCGTCGCGGTCCTGCGTCGGCGCAAAGAGCGTGCCGAGGAAGAGGGTGAAGCCGTCGGGATAATGATGCTCGCTCATCGCCTGGCGCAGCAGTTCCTCGGGATCGCGGCTGATCTGGTCCATCGAGCTGGTGCCGCTGAGGACATAGCCTTCGGGCCCGTCGATGCGCAGGTCGACCACCGCGCCGCGCACATCGTCGAGCGTGAAGCCGTCGTCGAACAGCCGGATGAAGGGGCCGAGCGCGGCGGAGGCATTATTGTCCTTCGCCTTGCCGAGCAGCAGCGCCGAGCGCCCCTCGAAATCGCGCAGATTGACGTCATTGCCCAGCGTCGCGCCGACCGCCTGGCCGTCGGGACCGGCGATCATCACGATCTCGGGCTCGGGGTTGTTCCAGGTCGAATCCGAACGAATGCCGATATCGGCGCCCCAGCCGACGCTCGCGAGCACGGGGGCCTTGGTGAAGATCTCGGCATCGGGGCCGATCGCGACCTCCAGATATTGCGACCACAGGCCTTCGCCGATCAGCGCCTCCTTGAGCGTCGCGGCCTCGGGCGAGCCGGGAACCACCGCGCGGATGCTGGTGCCGACGCGCGCCTCGAGCGCGGCGCGCAGCGCCCCCGCCGCCGACGCGTCGCCGCGCGCGCGCTCCTCGATCACGCGCTCGACCGCCGAAACCGCGAAGGTGACACCCGCGGCCTTCACGCATTGCAGGTCGATCGGGGAGAGCAGGCGCAGCGTCGGGATCAGGTCTTCGAGGTCCACGAGCGGTTCGCCCGCCGACGCATCGAAGGCGCGCGCGGCGACGAGTGCCGCAACGGTCGGCGCGACGCGGCTCATGTCGTGGACGACGCCGTTCGCGACGAGGACGGGGGAGGGGCCTTCGCCGGTCTCGATGCGGCCGAGCAGGAGGGCGCTGCGCCAGTCGGCGGGCAGCATGGCGGTCGAGAAGGCGAGGGTCATTGGGGCGGCTCCGGTCGTTCGACCGCGATCACGCTGCGGTCGTCGTTGAGGCGAAGGGTAAGGTCGGCGCGGCCGGGCATCTCGGCGAGGATATGCCGCGTCAGCCGCTCATAATGCTGGATGAAGTGCGCGATCGCCGCAGCGTCCATCAACGCCACGCCCGCGGGGCTGCGCGCGCGAAGCTCATCCTCCTGCTGGGTGCGCCAGCGGTGCACGATGTCGAACGAGGGCGCGGCGAGCAGGATCAGGCGGTCGATGCGGTCGAACAATGTGCGGTAGGTTCCGGCGAGCGACATATTGACGAAGCGCCGCCAGCGGCCTTCGGGGTCTTCGTTTCGTTCGAGGGCGTTGATCGGCGCGGCCAGTGCTTCGGGCGCCTCGGGTCGCGCGCCGACGCACCAGCCTTCGAACAGGATCAGGTCGACGGGCCCCTCGACGGGCAGAGTCTCCGTCGCGCGGTCGTCGGCCGCCTTGTCGAAGCGCGGCAGCTGCACCGTGCCCGCCCGTCCGAGCGCGTCGACCATCCGGTGCGCCAGCGCGATATCGTGCGTGCCCGGCACCCCGCGCGTGCGCACCAGCGGGTGGACGGTCTCGCCCAGCGTCGCCCGGTCGGTGGCGGTCAGGTAGAGATCGTCGAGCGACAGGATCGCGGTGCGAAATCCCTGCGCCGCGAGCCGCGGTTGCAATGCTGCGGCGAGTGTCGACTTGCCGCTGCCCTGCGACCCGCAGAGCCCTACGATCAGCGGACGCTTCGGCGACGCGGCGAGCGCGGCGACGAGGTCGGCCTCCACGATGGAGCGTGCGTCAGGCGACACGGTCGGGCAGTTCGCGGCCTGCGAAAAAGGCCTCCAGATTGGCGGCGGCGCGCAGCCCCATCGCGGTGCGCGTCTCGATCGTCGCGCTGCCGAGGTGGGGGAGGAGCACGACATTTTCGAGCGCCAGCAGCGCGGGGTGCACCGCGGGCTCGCGCTCATAGACGTCGAGCCCCGCCGCCGCGATCCGGCCCTCGGCAAGCGCGGCCGCGAGCGCCGCCTCGTCGATGGCACTACCGCGTGCGGTGTTAACGATGACCTGCCCGGGCTTGGCCGCCGCGAGCGCGGCGGCGTCGATCATATGCCGCGTCTCGGCGCCGCCCGGCACATGCAGCGACACGATATCTGCGGCGGCCATCAGCGATGCCAGCGTCGGATGATAGTCGGCGCCGTCGGCATCCGCGGCCTCGCGCCGCCCATGATAGGCGATCTGCATCCCGAACCCGTCGCGCGCCCGCTTCGCCGTCGCCCGCGCGATCCGGCCATAGCCGACGAGGCCAAGCACCTTGCCGCTCAGCCCTTGGCCGATCATGTGCGTCGGCCGCCAGCCGGTCCATTTCCCGGCGCGCAGCTCGCGCTCGCCTTCGCCCGCGCGGCGCGTCGCCATCAGCATCAGCAGGATCGCGAGGTCGGCGGTCGCGTCGGTGAGCACATCGGGGGTATTCGTCACCGCGATCCCCGCGCGCTTCGCGGCCTCGAGGTCGATATGCTCATGCCCCGCGCCGAAATTCGCGAGGATCTTCACGCTCGCGCCCGGCGTAGCCAGAATCTCCGCGTCGAAGCGGTCGGTGATCGTCGGACAGATCGCATCGTAGCGCGTCATCGCAGCGATCAGCGCCGCGCGGTCCATCGGGGCGTCGCCCGCGTTGAGGTCGACGTCGTACTGCGCGCGGAAATGATCCTCGACCGGCTGCGGCAGGCGCCGGGTGACGAGCAGGCGGGGGCGGGGCATCTCAGGCCGGCTGGACGGGCGTCAGCGTCTTCACCAACCCGCCGTTCCGCACCGCGACCGCCGCATCGGCGGCCTTGGTCGTGCGCAGCCCCGACACCACGCCGCTCGACTGGCTGTCGAACAGCACCGCCGGGCGCGCGTCGGGGGTGTCGGTGGTGAAGGTGCAATCGACCGCCGCGATGCGCTCGGCGTTGCGGACGTAGAGTCCGTGCGCGGGGAAGGCCTTCATGAAGCTCGGCTCGAGGCTCGAATTGCGCCGCTCGGGCGGGTTCCATGCCGCATCTTCCTTCGTGCCGCCGCCCTGGCTCGCGACGTGGACGTTGCTGAAGGTCACGTCCTTGATCACGCCGTCGGGGATGCCGACGACGCCGCAGGCATAGCGGCCGTTGGCGCCCGACACGTTGATATTGTCGAAGCGTACGCGCTGCACCGTCGCGACGCCCGCGCCTTTGGGCGCACGGTTGCGCGCCGACAAGCGGACGAAGATCGGGTGGTTGACGATGTTGCGCATCACGATGTCGCTGAAGGTGACGTCTTCGAGCACCCCGCCGTCGATCGCCCCCATCTGCAAGCCGCGGCTGTTCTCGCAGGTGCAGCCGGTGACCAGAATGTTGCGGAAACCCCCGACGCTGTCGGTGCCGAGCTTGATGCGGCCGAGAACGCCGACGTCGTCGGGCGCGCGATAGTCCGACATCTTGTACGTCCCGTCGAGCATCGTGCCGAGCGCATAGCCGCTGGTTTTGCAGCCGATGATCGTCACGTCCTCGCACATGATCTTGCGTTCGAGCACATAGCTGCTCTTGAGCACGATCGCGTCGTCCTTGTGCGCATTGACGGTGCAGTTGCTGATCTTGACGTCGCGGCTGCAGTCGACGTCGATGCCGTCGCGGTCGGTGTCGATGCGGAGGTTGTCGATCGTCATGCCGCTGCACCCGATCGCATACATGCAGAAATGCCCGCCCTGCAGGATGGTGATGTCGCGGAGCAGGATGTTGCGGCAATTCTTGAACGCGAGCGCCTTGTTTCCCTTGCCCTCCTCGGCGAGCTCGGCGGGATCGCTCAGCCGCGCGGCGTGCGGGTCCATGCCGCGCTCCTTGGGCGAGACCCAGCCGGGAACGCCGTGCCATTTCGTCCCCGGCCCCTCGCGCCGCAGCCCGAGCCCGTGGATCATGCCGGGTCCGAGCACCGCGACGTCGCTGATCCCGTCGCCATAGATCAGGCTGTTGTGATAATGGGCGACGCCATAATCGCCGAACTGCTCCTCATAGACGCCCTCGGGCAGGTCGTACTGCCCCTTGTGCTTCGTCGGGTCGGCGGCTTCGAGCACGGCGCCCTGCGCCAGCACCAGCGTGATATGGCTCTGCAAACGGATCGAGAAGGACAGGTAGCGCCCCGGCGGAATGATCACCGTGCCGCCGCCGGCGCGCGAGGCGGCCATGATCGCCTTGTTGATCGCCGGGCTGTCGACCGTGCGCCCGTCGCCCTTGGCGCCATATTTGCGGACATCGTGAAAGCCCGACAGCGAGCCGTTGGCGCGCACGATCGCGGGGCTCATCGCCGCGGCGACGCTGATGCCCAGCAGCGCGGCGCGCCGGCTGACGTCCGCACGGCCCAGCATATAATCCGAAACGCCGGTCATTTCTTGTTCGCTTCCTTCTTGCGGTAAGGGTTGGCGCGTGCCCGCGCGTCGCCATAGCTCACGTCGCCGGCCTGCTCCTGGATGCCGGCATTGCCCATGACTTCGACCGCCTCGGCGGGCCAGGCCTTGCCCGCCACCGGCCGGTCGTCCTCGATCCGGTTGTTGAGATAGGCGGTCCATTGCCCGCCGACCTTGCCACCATTGTGCCAGTTGCCGGTGGCGACATTGTCGGTCGAGATGCGCAGCCACATGCGCACCGCGGGGGTGACCGCATTGATATTGAGCCAGGTCCCCGCATCCTCGACGACGTTGTCGCGAAGCGTGATGAACTTCGACCCTTCGTCGAGATAGAGGCCGATGCGGTTGCTCAAATCGAAGACATGGTTCTCGGCGATCACCGTGCCTTCGCTCGCCGAGAGATTGTAGATCGCGCCGCCGTCCTCGAAATGCTTCTTGGTGTCGTAGATGCGGTTATAGGCGACGACGACGTTGCGGTGCGTCGTCGGGGTCTCATAGACCTTGTTCTGCGGCCAGTCGTAGCCGTGCATGCGCGTGCGGTAATTGGCGTTGCCCCCCGCGTCGTGCATGCCCCAGCCGTAACCGATGTCGATCGCATCATAGGGCGTGTCGCTGATGTCGTTGTGGACGATCTGCGCGCCGTCGATATAGGTCGAGAGAATCGCGCTGTTGTCGCTATAATCCTTCGACACCGACCGGATCAGGTTGTTGACGATCGTCAGCTGGCGGTTGGTCATCCGCGGGTCCGACGGGTGGTGTGCATCGCGCCGCACCCCGCCCGCGACGATCGCGCCGCCGGCAAGGTCGGTGAAGACGTTCGCCGACACCACCGTATCGACCGTGCCCAGCCCGACCCCCGAGATATTCGCGCTCGCGTCGTTGCCGATGCCGAGCGCATATTGGCCGAGGTGCGCGAAGACATTCTTCTCGAAGCGGATGCCCTCGGCCGCCGACACCTGCACCGCGGCGGGCATCTGCGACCATTCGTTGCGCACGCTCTCGAACTCGGGGCAGCCCCATTTGCAGGTGACCAGCGGCTCGGCGGGGTAGGCCGCGGCGCGCCCGGTGAGGTAGGAGCCGCTCTGCTGGCTTGCATAGCCCTCGGCGCCGTTGGGGCCGAGCCAGCTGCTGTGCGAGAAGCGCAGGCCGCTGACGCTGATACTGTGCACCGGCGCGTCATAAGTGCCCGCGATGTGGAAGAGGGTCTGCAGCCGCGGCAGCTCGACCGCGAGCTTCGCGATATCGGCGCCGTCGGCGGGTCGGTAATAGAGCTTGCCCTTCGCGGGATCGAGCGCCCACTGGCCGGCCTTGGTGAGCAGGCCGAGCCCGCCGCGCAGATAGAGCTTGCCGTCCTCGGGCTTGTAGGGGTGGGCCAGCGTGTCATAGCCCCAGATATTATTCGCCCAGGCGGGCTGCTTCATCATCAGCGTCCTGCCGTCGATCCGCTCGACCGGTGAGAAGCGCGTCGTGAAATGGCCGAGCGCCATCAGTTCGAGCCGCGATGCGTCGAGGCGCTTGAGGTCGCCCGCCGCGGGGTCGTTCACCACCAGTCCCTGGTTGGTGAAGGTGACGAGCTTGCGGTCGAGCTCGATCCCCGCGACCTCGGCCATCTGGCCGTTCACGAACAAATGGCGGCTGTCGGTGCCGCGCGGCACGTCGGCGACATAGATGCGCTTCGCGGCGTCGTGGAGCTTCCAGCCGGTGACCGCGATCCCGCCCGACAGCACGGGCTTCGCGCCCGGCGCCGCGGCCCAGGTCACGGTCCAGCCCTTCTGCCCGCCGTCGGCGGCGGTCAGCGTGATCGGCTTGTCGAGGCGATAGACGCCGTCGGCGATCTGCACCGTGACGTCGCTCGTCGCATTGGACTTGCGCACCTCGGCCTGCGCGCGGGGAAGCGTGCGGAACGGCTTTTCGGGCGTGCCCGCGGCCGAATCGTCGCCGTCGGGCGACACCGCGATGGTGACCAGCGGGCGCTTCAGCCCCTCGGTCTGCGCCCATGCGGGGGCGGCGAGCAGCAACAGGCCCGGCGCCAAAAGCCATCTCTGCCCGCTGCTGCTGCGCATTTCGCCTCTCCGTTCTGCTGTTGGCGCGGTTATGGCTTGGCCTAACTGAAATATCAATATATGATTCTCATATTTCAACGATAGGGGAGAGCGACGTGCGGTCGGCAGCGGCGATTTGGGTATTGGCTTTGGCTCTTGCGGGTCCGGCAGAGGCGCGCGAGGCGCAGCAACTGGCCGACGGCTGGTCCTTCCGTTTCGGCATCGCCGACGAATCGCCCGCGGCGCCCGGCTTCGACGACAGCGGCTGGGACAAGGTTACGGTGCCGCATACGTGGAACCGGCTCGGCAATCCCGGGGTCGGGCGCGACGACACGATCAACGCCGACCGCGGCATGGGCTGGTACCGCCGCAGCCTCTGCGCGCCCGCGAAGGGCAAGCGCACGATCCTCGAATTCGACGCCGCGAGCATCGTCGCCGACGTCTGGGTCAACGGGACGAAGATCGGGCGGCACGAGGGCGCCTTCTCGCGCTTCCGCCTCGACGCGACCGACGCGCTCAAGTCCGGCTGCGCCAATGTCGTCGCGGTGCGCGCTGACAACAGCAAGCCCGACGAAGGCAGCGCGACCTGGCACGTCGTGCCCTTGTCGGGCGACTTCATGATGTTCGGCGGCCTCTATCGCCCGGTGACCCAGCTGACCGTCGATCCGCTGCACATCGACCTGATCGACCATGGCGGGCCGGGGGTTTACGGCCATGTCGCGGCGCTGGACGATGCGCAGGCGACGGTGGTGGTGAAGACGCGGCTTGCCAACGACAGCGCGAAAAAGACCGCGGCGACCGTCGCGACGACGATCCTCGATGCCGACGGCCGCGTCGTCGCGACCGACAGTCGCAAGGCCGCGCTCGCGCCCGGCAAGGCCGAGAGCGAGGCGCAGCTCGGCGTCGCCAATCCGCGCCGCTGGGACGGGCTCGCCGACCCCTATCTCTATCGCATCGCGGTCGAACTGCGCGATGCGAAGGGCCGCGTGCTCGACCGCGTCGAACAGCCGCTCGGCATCCGCTCGATCGCGATCGACGCCGAAAAGGGCTTTTTCCTCAACGGCAAGCCGCTCAAGCTGCAGGGCGTGTCGCGGCACCAGGATCGCTATGCCAAGGGCTGGGCGATCACCGACGCCGACCATGCCGAGGACATGGCGCTGATCCGCGAACTAGGCGCGAACACCGTGCGGTTGTCGCATTATAATCAGGCGACGCCTTTCTACGAGCTCGCCGACCGGAACGGCATGATCCTCTGGGCCGAACTCGGCCTCGTCAACCAGACCGCGCCCAAGGGGGTCAAGGACACCCCGCCCGCGATGCTCGCCAATGCCGAGGCGCAGATGATCGAGCTCATTCGCCAGAATTATAACCATCCCTCGGTCGCGATGTGGTCGATCGGCAACGAGGTCACCAACTGGAGCTGGAAGGGCCTGACCCCGTCGAACCCGCGGCCGCTGATGGAGGCGCTCAATACCCTCGCCAAGCGCGAGGATTCGACGCGCCCGACGACCATGGCGACCTGTTGCGAACCGATGCCGGGGGACAAGGACGAGCGCCCGATCCTGTCGGGCATCGCCGATACCGTCGGCTTCAACCTCTATCTGGGCTGGTACGGCAAGGGCTATGTCGCCGAGGTCGACGGGCTCGCGGCGCACCTCACCGAACTCCACAAGCGCTTCCCCGGCCTGCCCATCTCGCTCGGCGAATATGGCGGCGGCGGGGCGATCAGCCAGCACACCGACAATGTCCATGGCGGCAAGATCATGAACGTCTCGCGCCCGCAGCCCGAGGAGATCGAGAGCTATATCCACGAACGCTCGTGGAACCAGGTCAAGGGGCTCGACTGGCTCTATGGCGCCTGGGTGTGGCAGATGTTCGACGCCGCGAGCGAGGTGCGCGAAGAGGGCGACGCGACCGACGTCAACACCAAGGGGTTGGTGAGCTTCGACCGGAGGACGCGGAAAGACGCCTATTATTTCTACAAGGCCGCGTGGCAGGCGAAGGAGCCCGTGCTCCACCTGACGGGCAAGCGCTACGTCGACCGCGCCTATCGCACCGTCGATGTCCGCGCCTATTCGAACCAGCCGCGGGCGAAGCTGTCGGTCAACGGGCGCGACATCGGCTGGGCCGACTGCGTCGATGCGATCTGCGTGTGGAAGGGCGTGAAGCTCGACGCTGGCGAGAACAGGCTGGTCGCCGCGGCGGGCAACCTCACCGACAGCGCCGACTGGCGCTACGCCGGGCGGCCCGAGGATGTGCATATCCTCAGCGGCACGCTCACCGGCGCGGTGGTGGGCGGTACACGCTACGGCTCGGACAATTTCTTCGAGGGCGGCAACGGCGCCCCGCTCAACCGCTTCCGCCGCGAAATCTATGCGGCGCCGGGGAGCGAGAAGCAGGACCCGCAACTGGTCGTCGCGGGGGCGAGCAGGCCCGAGCTGTACCAGAATTATCGCACCGGCATTTCGGCGTATCGCGTGCCGGTGGCGAACGGGCGTTACCGCGTGACGCTGCACCTGTTCGAGCCGGTTGAGGAGGCGGCGGGCAAGCGGGTGTTCGACGTCGCGGTGTCGGGTGACAAGGCGACGCGCAAGGTCGATCCTTTCGCGCTCGCGGGCGGCAAGCTCAGGGCGGCGACGGTGACGCTGCCGGCGGTGGTGAGCGACGGCATGCTGGTCGTGGACTTCAAGAAGGTCGCCGGCGAACCGATCGTTTCGGCGGTCGATATCGTGGCGGAATAACATGCTCCCCGGCGAAAGCCGGGGCCCATGATGGGAGCGCCATGCCGCTGGGCCCCGGCTTTCGCTGGGGATCGCGGAAGGCAGATTAGTCCGCCGTATAAACCGTCTTCACCTGCGTATAGAATTCCACTGCCGCAAATCCCTGCTCGCGCGGGCCGTAACTTGACCCGCGCGTCCCACCGAACGGCACATGATAATCGACCCCCGCGGTGGGCAGGTTGACCATCACCATGCCCGCGCGGACATGGCGACGGAAATGGCGCGCATATTTGAGCGAGCTTGTGACGATCCCCGCCGACAGTCCGAAATTGCCGGCATTGGCGAGCACCAGCGCTTCGTCATAATCCTTGACGCGCACCGTCGAAACCAACGGCCCGAACACTTCCTCCTGGTTGATCCGCATCGCGGGATCGGTGTCGGCGATCAGCGCGGGGGCCATATAATAGCCCGGCGTATCGAGGCGCAGCGCCGCGCCGCCGGTGACCAGCCGCCCGCCCTCGGCCTGCGCGAGTTCGACATAGGAGAGGTTCTGCGCGAACTGCTGCTCGCTCGCCGCGGGACCGACCTGCGTCGCGGGATCGAGCGCCGCGCCGACCTTCAGCGCCGCCGCGCGCTCGGCCAGCGCGGCGACGAAGCGGTCGTGGATGGCATCCTCGACGATCACCCGCGACGAGGCGGTGCAGCGCTGCCCGGTCTGGAAGAAGCCCCCGTCGAGCGCGATCGCCACCGCCTTGTCGAGGTCGGCGTCGGCGAGCACCACGAGCGGGTTCTTGCCCCCCATCTCCATCTGCACGCGCGCCTGCCGCGCCATCGCCGCCATTCCGACCTTGGCGCCGACGCCCTGCGACCCGGTGAAGCTGACTCCCGCGATCCCCGGATGCTCGGCGATGGCGGATCCGACCCCGCCTTGCCCCAGCACGAGGTTGAAGATGCCCGCAGGCGCATTCAGGCTGGCCGCCACGTCATGGATGATCGTCGCCAGCGCGTGTGCGATCGCCGGGGTCGAATTGGCGGGCTTCAGCACCACCGTGTTGCCGAAGGCAAGCGCGGGCGCGGCCTTCCATGCCGGGATGGCGATCGGGAAGTTCCACGGCGCGATCAGCCCATAGACGCCGACCGCCTCGCGATAGGTCGCGACATCGAGCCCCGGCCGCGTCGATTCGAGCGTCTGCCCGTGGCGGCGCAACGCCTCGCCCGCGAAATAGCGGAAGATGCGCGCGGCGCGCATCACCTCGCCGGTCGCCTCGGCGCGCGTCTTGCCCTCCTCGCGCGCGAGCAGTTCGCCGAGCGCGGGGGCCTTCGCCATCAGCTCGGCGGCGACGCGGTCGAGCAGGTCGGCGCGCAATTCGGGGCTGGCCTGCGACCAGGCGGGGAAGGCGGCCGCCGCGGCATCGACCGCGGCATCGACCTCGGCCGCGCCGCCCGCCGGATAGGCCGCGACCACCTCGTCGGTGTTCGACGGGTTCAGGCTTTCGAAGGGCGTGTCGGCGGCGACGGCCTGGCCGCCGATGAAGTGGGTGAGTTTCATGCGCTTTTCCATGCTGCGAGGGGACGGATCGGCCGCCCGTATAGCCGCTGTATCGCGCGCTTGAAATATTAAAAATATGATGTGATATATTACGGCAATGATTGAAACGGGGAACGGAGCCGTGCGAACAGGATACCGCGGGTCAGGCATAGAGATGATACAGGCGCCTAATCGCGCACCTGCGGCGCTTGGGGCAAAGCAAGCCGCCTCCGCGTTTCCAATTGATTATTGGAGGACGATATGAGACGTCCCGGGCAGGATTGCAGCGTCGGATTTCCCTTCGGATTTTGTCGCGGCCGGGGCTCCGTCGCAACCAGTGGACAGGCGAATTGAACCAATATTCGGATAAGGCCGTCTTTTCGGATCGCGGCGATTTTGGCCGCTTCGGCGAAGCCGCGCGGTCGAGCCACGACCAGGTCGCGCGCGCGCTGGGCAACGAGATTTTGTCGGGGGCGCTGCCCTCGGGATCGAAGCTGCCGCCCGAGGCTGATATCCTGAAACGCTTCGGCATCTCGCGCACCGTGCTGCGCGAGGTGTTCAAGACGCTGACCGCGAAGGGCCTGATCGTCGCCAAGACGCGCGTCGGCACCACCGTGCTCGACAGCAGCTATTGGAATTTCTTCGACGCCGACGTGTTGTCGTGGAAGGTGAACCAGGAGTTCGATCTCGATTTCATCCGCGAACTCGCCGAGGTGCGCGTCGCGATCGAATCGGCGGCGGCCGAGGCCGCAGCGATCCGGCGCACCGAGCAGGACATCGCCGACATGCGCCGCCATGTCGCCGAAATGGGCGCGGCGACCGACGACCCGCGCGACTTCGCCGAGGCGGATCTGCGTTTCCACAAGGCGGTCGGGCGTGCGTCGGGCAATGCGATGATGCGTTCGCTGTCGGCGGTGATCGAAACCGCGCTCGTCGCCTCCTTTCGCATGAGTTCGCCGGTCAACGAGGCCGACGAACATAAGGCCAGCGTGCGCGGCCATGCCAAGATCGTCGATGCGATCGAGGCGCGCGACGGCAAGAAGGCGGCGCTGGCGATGCGCGCGATCATCGGCCACGGCGTTTCGCGCATCGAAGGCGCGTCGAAGGGGAAATGACCGATCCTCCCCCGCAGGGGGAGGGGGACCATGCGAAGCATGGTGGAGGGGCACGGGCAGCCGAACGCCGCGTGTGACCTCCTGTGCCCCTCCACCACCCTTCGGGTGGTCCCCCTCCCCGTTCCGGGGAGGATCATCGCAACCCGATTGCACTCCCCGATCAATTATACTATTATATTCCTAAATGCTCCCCCGTGCGGGTGGGCAGGCAAGGGAGATGATGATGGATTCGACCGCACCGGCGCTTTCGCGGCGCCATTTCATGCATTGTTCGGCGTGCGCGACCGCCGCCGCGGGGATGACCGCGATGCCCGCCGCCGCCTGGGCCGCGGGCGCGCCCGCCGCGCTGCGCGGCAAGGAGGCGATGCACGAATTTCCCTACGGCGCGGTTCGGCTCACCGGCGGGCGGATCAAGGAACAGTTCGACCATATCCACTCGCATTTCCTCGCGCTCGACAACGACCGCATCCTCAAGGTCTTTCGCCAGAACGCCGGGCTGCCCGCGCCGGGCCCCGACATGGGCGGCTGGTACGACAAGGACGGTTTCGTCGCCGGGCTGACGATGGGCCAGTACATCTCGGGCCTCGCGCGTTACGGCGCCGCGACGGGCGACAAGGCCGCGCACGACAAGGTGCATCTGCTCGTCCGCGAATGGGGCAAGGCGATGGTCGAGGCGAAGAACCCCTATGCCGGCCCGCGCGCGCAGGCGCAGTGGGCGGCCTATGTGATGGACAAATATGTCGTCGGCCTCGTCGATGCCTATCGCCTGAGCGGGGTCGAGCAGGCGAAGACCCTGCTGCCGATCATCATCGAGAAATGCCGGCCGTATATCTCGCCGGTCTCGCGCGACCGCATCGGCAAGACCGAACCGCCGTACGACGAAACTTACGTCATTTCGGAGAATCTCTTCCACGTCGCCGAGATCACCGGCGACCGGAAATATCACGACATGGCCGTGCACTACATGCTCGACAAGGAGTGGTTCGACCCGCTCGCGCGCGGCGAGGACGTGCTCCCGACCAAGCACGCCTACAGCCACACCATCGGCAACGCCTCGGGCGCGCAGGCCTATCTCCACCTCGGCGACGAGAAGTATAAAAAGGCGATCGTCAACGCGTGGAAATTCATGGAGCCGCAGCGCTTCGCCTCGGGCGGCTGGGGCCCCGAGGAGCAGTTCGTCGTGCTGGGGCAGGGCAATCTCGCGAAGAGCCTCAAGACCTCGAAAGCGCATTTCGAGACGCCGTGCGGCGCCTTCGCCGACTTGAAGCTCGCGCGCTACCTGATCCGCTTCACCGGCGAGGCGCAATATGGGGACGGGCTCGAACGCACGCTGTACAACACGATGCTCGCGACGCGGCTGCCTGACAGCGACGGCGGCTATCCCTATTATTCGGACTATGGCGCGAAGGGCGAGAAGCGCTATTACCACCAGAAATGGCCGTGCTGCTCGGGCACCCTCGTGCAGGGCGTCGCCGACTATGTCCTCAACGCCTATTTCCACGACGATAACAGCCTGCTCGTCAACCTCTACACCGCGTCCGAAGTGACGTGGGACCGCCCCGGCGGAGCGGTCGAGGTCGTGCAGGAAACCGACTATCCGGTCGGCGACACGGTGCGGCTCAAGGTCCGCAAGGCGGGTAACGGCCGCTTCGCGATGAAGCTGCGCATCCCGGCCTGGACCAAGGGCGCGAAGCTGACGGTCAACGGCAAGGCGCAGGCGGCGACCCCGGGCCAGCTCGCGACGATCGACCGCACATGGAAGGCGGGCGATACCGTCGAACTCACCATCCCGCAGCCGCTCCGTACACTGCCGATCGATGCCGAGAACCCGAACCTCGCGGCGCTGATGCGCGGCGCGGTGATGTATGTCGGCCTCAACCCCTGGGACGGCATCGACGAACAGGTGGTCGCGCTGCCCGGCGCGGTCGCGCCGATGCCGGGCCATCCCGAGGCCTATCGCGCCAAGGTCGGCGAGCGCAACCTGGTCTTCGTGCCCTATTATGCGGTCGATACCGAGCGCACGACGACCTATTTCAAGACCGCATGATGGCAAGCGACGGCCGGGTTACCGCGACTTACGAGATCGAGACCGCCTTTCCGCTCGAGGATGCGGCGGCAGTGATGGCGGGCGAGCAGTCGACCGGCACCTTCGTGCGCGTGCCGGGCGAGACCGACGAACTGCGCGAGGCACACGCCGCGCGCGTCGAGGCGCTGACCGAACTCGAGGAAGTCGCCGAACCGTCGCTGCCCGGATCGGGCACGCCCAGGGGCTGGGACGGCAAGCGCCGCCGTGCGCGCGTGACTTTGTCGTGGCCGGTATCGAACTTCGGGCTGTCGCTGCCCAACCTGCTCGCGGCGATCAACGGCAACCTCTCGGAGCTCAAGGCCTTCTCGGGGCTGCGGCTGGTCGATGTGACGCTGCCGCCCGAATTTCTCACCCGCTACCAGGGGCCGCAGTTCGGGGTCGCGGGCACGCGTGCGCTGGTGGGGGTCCACGACCGCCCGATCATCGGCACGATCATCAAGCCCAGCGTCGGCCTCTCGCCCGAGGCCACCGCCGAGCAGGTGCGCGGGCTGGTCGCGGCGGGGATCGACTTCATCAAGGACGACGAACTGCAGGCCGACGGCCCGCACTGCCCGTTCGAGGCGCGCATCGACGCGGTGATGCGCGTCATCCACGACCATGCCGACAGGACCGGCAAGAAGGTGATGTTCGCCGCGAATCTGACGGGCGAGATCGACGAGATGCTGGCGCGCCACGACCATGTCGTCGCGGCGGGCGGCACGTGCATCATGGCGAGCATGAATTCGATCGGGCTGCCCGCGATGAAGGTCTTGCGTGCGCATAGCCAGCTGCCGATCCACGGCCATCGTAACGGCTGGGGCCTGCTCGGCCGTTCGCCTGCGATCGGGATGAGCTATATCGCCTTCCAGAAATTGTGGCGCCTCGCCGGCATCGACCACAGCCACGTCAACGGCATCGACAATAAATTCTGCGAGAGCAACGAGAGCGTGATCGCCTCGGCGCGCGAGTGCCTGACGCCGATGTTCGCGGCGCCGCACAAGGGCTGCGAGATCATGCCGGTCTTCTCGTCGGGCCAGTCGGCGAAGCAGGCCGCGCCCACTTACGCCGCGCTCGGCAGCACCGACTGCATGTTCGCCGCGGGCGGCGGGATCATGGCGCATCCGGGCGGCCCCGCCGCGGGGGTGCGCGCGCTGCGCCAGGCGTGGGACGCCGCGGTCGCCGGCGTGCCCGCCGAGCAGGCGGCGAAGGACGCCCCCGAACTCGCCGCCGCGCTCGGCGCTTTCGGCGGGTGAAGCCGCTCTACGCCTTTTACGGCGACGATTTCACCGGATCGACCGACGTCCTCGAACAGCTTGCCGAGGGCGGCGTGCCCGCGGTGCTCTATCTCCGCGCGCCCGACGCGGCGCTGCGAGAACGCTTCGCCGATGTCCGCGCTTTCGGCCTTGCGGGCGACAGCCGCAGCCGCGCGCCCGAATGGATGGACGAGCATCTCCCCGCCGCCTTCGCCGCACTAGGGGAGGGGGCGGTGGTGCATTACAAGACCTGCTCGACCTTCGACAGCGCGCCGCATGTCGGCTCGATCGGGCGCGCGCTCGACATCGGCGTGCGGCAATTCGGCGTCCCTGCGGCGATCATCGTCGGCGCCCCGCACCTCGGCCGCTATGTCGCCTTCGCCAATCTCTTCGCCGCCGCGGGCGAGACCGTCCATCGCATCGACCGCCACCCGACGATGGCGCGCCACCCGGTGACGCCGATGCATGAGGCCGACCTGATCCGCCATCTCGCGGCGCAGACGAGCGCGGCCATCGGCCATGTCGCACTCGACCGCATCCACGCAGGCGAGGCGGCCGCCGCTTTCGACGCCGCAAGCATCGGCGCTGATGCCATAATCTTCGACGGGACGACGCTGGACGACCTGGCCGCGACCGGCGCGGTTCTGCTCGATCGCGGGGTGCGTTTCGCGGTCGGCAGCTCGGGCGTGACGCGCGCGCTGGTGCTCGCCTGGCAGGCGCGCGGGATGATCGATAGCGACCGCTCGACTGTCCGCGCGGGCGAAGCCGAACGCCTGCTCGTCGTCAGCGGTAGCTGCTCGCCCGTCACCGCGCGCCAGATCGCGCGCAGCGCCGCCGACGGCTTCGTTGCCGCGCGCGCCGACGTGGCCGCGCTTCTCGCGGGCTCGACCGACGAGGAAGCGCGCCTGACCGATGCTGCCGTCGCCGCGCTGGTGCAGGGTGGCCGCGCGCTGATCCACTCGGCCGAGGGGCCGCTCGATACCGCCGCACCCGCTGCGGACGAGCGCCTAGGCGAAGCGCTCGGCCGCATCGCGCGCGCCGTCGTGATCCGCACCGGTCTCCGCCGCCTGCTCTTTGCCGGGGGCGACACCTCGAGCCACGGCGTCGCGCAGCTCGGCATCGACGCGCTGACCTGGGCCGCCCCGGTCGAGCGCGGCGCTCCGCTGGTCCGCGCCCACGCGGCCGATCCCGCGGTCGACGGGCTCGAACTGGTGCTCAAGGGCGGCCAGATGGGCGGTGAGGATTTTTTCGAAGTTGTGAAGCGCGGCGGCTAGGCCTTCGCCGCTGCGGCCAGCTCGGGCGCCGCCTTATGATCGAACCCGCGGGTGCAGTCGATCAGCGCGAACAGACCCGCCGCGATCAGCACCATCAGCGCGACCCCCTGCACGGGCAGGTCGTAATTGCCCGTGCCCGCGATGATATAGCCGATCGCCACCGTGCCGATGAAACCGCCGAGGTTGCCCGCGGTGTTCATCACCCCGCTCGCGGTGCCGCCGTAGCGCCCCCCGATCGACATGCACATCGCCCAGGCTGCGGGCAGCATCAGGTCCATCACTCCGAAGGCCGCGGCTGCGAGTAGCACGATCGCCACCTTATCGCTCGCCTGGCTCATCGCGAACAGCAGCACCGCGGTACCGGTCAGGCAGATGCTGGCGATCAACCGATAGGCGTTCTTGATCCCGATCCGCTGCGCCAGCCGGTCGCACAGCACCCCGCCGATCAGATTGCTCGCGATGCCGAGCAGGAAGGGCAAAGAGCCGTAGAGCCCCATCTCGGCCTCGGTAAAGCCCGACCCCTTGACCATCCACGTCGGGAACCAGCCGAAGAAGAACCAGCTGCCGAAGGCGTAGAAGAAATAGGCGAGCGCGATCAGCCACAATTGCGGCAGCCCGAGCAGCTTTCGCCACGGTGTCCCGCTGTGCCCGCCGCCCTCGTCGGCCCCGATATCGGCGACCTCTTCGGCGCTGATCCCTGGATGGTCCTTCGGATGGTCGTGATACCAGCGGCGCCAGGCAAAGGCCCAGGCGAAGCCGATCAGCCCGAGGATGACGAACACCGCCTGCCAGCCGAGCCAGACGTTCATCGGCACCAGCAGCAGCGGCGCCAGCGCCCCGCCGAAGCGGCTCGCCGCCCAGATCACGCCCTGACCCCGCGCCCGCTCGCGCGCCGGCATCCAGCGATAGAGCACCCCCGACATATTGGGATAGGCGCCCGCGGCGCCGAGCCCGAACAGGAAGCGCGCCACGGTCAGCTGCCAGAAATTGTGGCACGCCGCGGTGATCGCGGTGAAGAAGCTCCACCAGATCGTGATCCGCGTCAGCTCCTTGCGATAGCCGTGCTTGTCGCCCATCGCGCCCGACGGCACTTCGAACACCGCATAGGCGATGACATAGGCGCTGAGCACCCAGCCCCATTGCTCGGGGGCGATGCCCAGATCCTTCTGGATCGTCGGCCCAGTGACCGCGATCGCCATGCGGTCGATGAAGGTGATCACCGACAGCGCGGCGAGCAGGATCAGGACGCCATGGCGCTTCTTCATTTCGCGAGATCCGCGAGCATCTCGGCGGCGCGCGCCATGCCGAGCTCGGGGCTCGCGAGCACTGGCGCCGCGACCGCGCCTTCGGGCAGGCTCGCGACGACGCGCGCCATCGACGCCTGTGCGAGCACGATCACGTCGACGCCGCTCATCGCGCCGGTCAGCGCCTCGCCGACGATGCGGTCGTGCGTCGCGCCGTCACCCGCCATCACCGCGTCGAAGGCGCCGGCGCAGACATGCTCGACGATCTCGACGTCCTTGCCCGCCTCGGCGGCGACGCGGCGGATCAGGTCGGCGGTGGGTTTCAGCGTCGTGGACAGCGTCGCGATCACGCCGATCTTCGTGCCGCTCGCGACCGCCTTCTCGGCCATCGGCCGGTCGACGCGCAGCACGGGCTGGTCGTAGAGGTCGGCCGCCATGTCGACCGCGGGACCGATCGACGAACAGGTGACGAGCGCGAGGTCGCAGCCCGCGTCGAAGGTCGATCCGACCAGCTGGATCACGCGGCGCATCGTCGGCTTCTCGAGCTTGCCCGCGGCGATCGTATTCTTGATCGTGCTTTCGTCGACGAAGTGCAGGATGCGCACATCGGGCATCAGCCGCGCAGCGATCTCGTTGAAGATCGGCGCCAGCACCGGCGAATTATGGATGAGCCCGAGCGTCGGCATGATGGATCCTCTCCGGTCTATGTTCTGAAGTCGTAGGCACCCGATCCGACCGCGAAGCGGATGTGCTCGGCGGTGCGGGCGAAAGCGCGGATGTCGGGATGCGCCTCGAGCGGCGCGTCGCCCTCGGTCCAGTCGCGCGCGGGCAACTCGACTTCGGCGACGGCGTTGGCCGGGACGGTGAGCGCGAAACGGGTGAGGCCGTCGGCATCGCCGTCGGTCTCGGTCGCGATCAGGCCCACGGGGGATTCGAAGTTCGCCGTAACTCGGCCGACCGCGGGCAGCCACAGCGGCTTGGCGGCGATCCGCGCAAACCCCGGCGCCGCGGGCGCGATCCCGGCGAGGCGGCGGTAGAAGAAACCCACCACCGCGCCGAAGGCATAATGATTATAGCTGTTCATCGCGAGGTCGCCGGTATCGCCGTTCCAGCGCTCCCACATCGTCGTCGCGCCCCGCTCGGGCATATAGCCCCAGCTCGGATAGCCCGTCTGGAGCAGCAGCCCCGCGACCTCGCCGAACTTCCCGGCGTCGGCGAGCACGTCGAGCAGATAAGGCGTGCCGAGGAAGCCCGTCGACAGCTTCATACCGCGCGCGGCGATATCGGCGGCGAGCACGTCGGCCGCTGCGGCGCGCCGGTCGCCGGGGACAAGCCCGAAAGCGAGCGACAGGATCTGGCTCGTCTGGCTGCCGTTGCCGCAGACCCCGTCGGCGGCGATAAACTCGGCGGCATAGGCCGCGCCGATCTTCGCGCGCAGGTCGCGGTAGCGCGCGGCGTCGCCCGTCCGTCCGCTCGCGTCGGCGATGTCGGCCATCAGCTCGGCGCTCCACGCCCAATAGGCTGTGGCGCACAGCATGCGCGGCGTGGTTTCGTCGTCGGGCTTCACCGCGTCGACCGACAGCCAGTCGCCGAGGTCGAGCCCGCGGCCGTTTCGCCAGGCATGGTCGGGATTGCCGCGTGCGACAAAGCCCATCCACGCCTCCATCGCCTCCCAGTTCTCGTCGATGGCCGCGGTGTCGCCATAGCGCTGCCACAGCTGCCACGGCAGGATGATCCCGGCCTCGCTCCACCCGGCGGTGACAACATCGGGGTAGGACAGCGGCTGCGGCACGACGATCGGATAGGCGCCGTCGGAGCGCTGCGCCGCGCGCGCTTCGGTCAGGAAGCGGCGGATGAAGGGATCGACCTCCATGTTGAACGCCGCGGCGTCGAGGAAGACCTGGATATCGCCCATCCATCCCATGCGCTCGTCGCGCTGCGGGCAGTCGGTCGGGACCGAGAAGAAATTGCTGCGCTGGCTCCACAGCGCATTGTTCCAGATCGTCTGGAGCAAAGGTGCGTCGCGGAAGCTCATCGCGCCGACCTCGCGGCACGCGCTGTGGACGATCACGCCCTCGATATCCTCGGCGGTCGGCACGCCCGGATAGCCGGTCACCTCGACATAGCGGAAGCCGTGATAGGTGAAATGCGGCTCGAACACCTCTTCGCCGCCGGTACCCGCGAGGATGAAACGGTCGGTGGCCTTCGCCAGCCGCAGGTTCGACAGGTCCGCGGTGCCGTCGGCGCCCAGCAATTCGGCGAATTTTACGTTGATCTCGGTTCCCGCGGTTCCCTTGGCGCGGATGCGCACCCAGCCCGAGAAATTCTGCCCGAAATCGAAGACGAAGCGCCCGGGCGTCGGCTCGGCGATCGCCACCGCGCGACGCACGCCCATGCGTTCGAGCGCGGGCGCGGTCTGTGCGACCAGCTTTGCGTCGGGTGCCGCGCCGACCGAGACCGGCGCCCAACCGCCATCGTCGAACCCCGGCTTGTCCCAGCCCGGCTGCTCCAGCCGCGCGTCATAGGTTTCGCCGTCGTAGATTTCGGACAGCAGGATCGGCGACGTCGAAATCTTCCACTCGGACCCCGTCGTCACCCAGTCGCTGCCGCCGTCTTCATAGTCGATCCGCAGCATCGCGCGGAAGCGCCGCGGCGCGGGGCCGAAGCTATAGCGCTCGATCCGCCAGCCGAAGGGGCTCGCATACCAGCCGTCGCCGACGATCGCGCCGAGCGCATTCTCGCCCGCGGCGATCAGGTCGGTCACGTCGTAGCTTTGATAGAGGATATGGCTCTTCGCGACGGTCATCTCGGGCGCGAGGATCGCGTCCGACACGCGCCGCCCGTTGATCCGCGCGTCATAGGCACCGAGCGCGGTCGCATAGAGCCGTGCCGCCGCGACGGGCCGGTCGACCGTAAAGCCCGTGCGCAGCAGCATCGCGGGCTCGCTCGGCCGCGGATCGCCCTGTGCCCAGCTCGTGCTCGGTACCACCGGTGCCCAGTCGTTCGTATCGAACTCGGCCCCGGTCCAGCCCGTGGGCGGATCTGCGAACACGCGAAACGCCGAACCGGTGATCCGCTCGATCCGCCCATCGGCGCAGTGCAGCCGGATCAGCGCCGCAAAGGCGCCGCCGTCTACCGGGAAAAACCCCTCCACATCGGCCTCGACCAGCGCGCAGACGCTGTTGCGCGCGGCCACGACCGTGCCCTCATAAGGCGCCAGCGTACCCCAGAAGGGCAGGTGCGTGTCCCAGCCGAACGGCCGATCAAGCGCCGAAGCCGCGCCATTGACCCACACGCCGCGGAGGTGATCCTTGCCCGCGATCAGGATTTCGGCGCGCACCACATCCGCAGGCGCCGCGAAGTCGAGCCGGAACGCATGCGGCCGCGCGTCGAGCGAGGTTTCTCCCCAGACCCAGCTGACCCCCGCCGTGCGGTCCGCGGCGGCGAGCACATCCTCGGCCTCGATCCAGTCGCCGCGCCAGTCGGCGAGCGAGGGTAGCCCGGCCTCGAACCACGCCGGTTCGGACGGTGCGCCGCCGTTGATCGCGACCGTCCACCAGACCCGCTGCATCGAGACGAGCGCGGGTCCGCCATAGGCGATGTCGAAGCTCACCCCCGAGACCATGATGCCGCTGTCCCAGACCAGCTCGCCCGCTTCCAGCGCCGCCACGCTCACTGCTGCGCGGATGTGGTAGCTTGCCTGCACCACGCCGCGCCCCGCGCCCTCGACGCGCCACGACAGCCGCGGATGCTCGGCCTCGGTGCCGAGCAGCCCAACGACATAATCGCTACGCAGGTCGACGGCGCGCATCGCCTAAAGCTCGATCCCGAGCCGGTAGATGCGGTTGGCATTGCCGCCGAACAAGGCGGCGCGCTCATCGACCGAAAAATCGGCGGTGATCGCGTCATAGGCATCGAAATGCGTGTCGAAGCTGCCGAACAATTTGTCGGTCGGGAAATTGCTCGCGAACATCGCGCGCCCGGTGCCGAACATCGCGATCGTTTCGAGCACATAGGGCCGCGCCTGTTCGGCATCCCACGGCCGCCAGGTGAAACCCATGCCCGAAATCTTGCACGCGACATTGGGCAGTTCGGCGAGCGCCGCCATCCCGCGCCGCCACTCGGCCCAGCCGTCCTCGTCGCCGGGGATCGCCATCCCGGTGTGGTTGATAATCACCTGCGTATCGGGATGCTTGGCGATCAATTCGGCCAGATGTCCGAACTGCCCCGGATAGGCCTGCAGATCGAAGCTCAGCCCGAAGCGCTTGAGCAGCGCAAATCCGCGCATCCAGGCGCTGCTCGTGGTGACGTCGGCGGGCGAATAGCTCCGCGCCGGGTCCTTGTGCCAGTTGACGATATGCCGGATGCCGCGGACATTGCGATGCTCGATATGCGCCGCGAGCAATCTTTCGACCTCGGGATCATCGAGCGCCGCAAAGGCGACGACCCCGCTCGGCAGCCCGCGCGCATCGGCCAGTCCCTGCAGCCATATGGTTTCTTTCAGCGCATCGGCGGGGTCCGCCCCCGCGTCGATATGCACGATCCCGCGTACGTCCCATTTTCCCGCATCGGCCAGATAGGCGTCGAGCGGATAGTCGACCGCGATCGGCTCGACGCTGCCATTGGGATTGTCGGTGTCGAACGGCCCGGTCAGCCACGGGTAGCGGATATGCGCGAGGTCCCACAGATGGACGTGCGGATCGACCAGGGGCGGGCGCGCCTTCATCTCAGAAGGTCGTCCGGCCACCCGAGGTGTCGAAGGTGCTCGCGGTGGTGAAGCTGCATTCCTCGCTCGCCATGAAACACACCATCGCCGCGCTCTCCTGCACTTCGCCCAGGCGCCCCATCGGGATCTTCGAGCGCATATAGTCGACCTGGCTCTGCGGCAATTGCGCGAGGATCGGGCTTTCGAAGGTCGCGGGGGTCAGCGCATTGGCGATGACGCCCTTGCCCGCGAGTTCCTTGCCCAGCGACTTGGTCAGCCCGATCACCGCCGCCTTCGACGCCGAATAGGCGCTGGCATTGGGATTGCCCTCCTTGCCCGCGACCGACGAGACGTTGACGATGCGCCCGTAACCGGCTGCCAACATCAGCGGCACGACCGCGCGGTTGCAATAGAAGAGCCCGTTGACGTTGATGTCGAACACGCGAAGCCAGCTGTCGACCGGGAATTCGTGCACCGGAACGGTGGCGCCGGTGATCCCCGCCGAGCAGACGAGGATATCGATTTTGCCGAGCGCGGCGTGGCTTGCGGCCGCCGCGGCCTCGACCGCGGTGAGGTCCGACACGTCGAGCGCCTGTACGTCGCTCGCGCCCGTCTCGTCCTTCGCCGCGGCGAGCGCGTCGGCGTTCAGGTCCCACAAGGCGACCGTGCCGCCCTCGGCGACGATGCGCGCCGCGACCGCCTTGCCGAGGCCCGATGCGCCGCCGGTGACGATCGCGCTGCGTCCCGCAAAACGGCCTGCATAGGCGCTCATGCCGCGGGCTTCCACGCGACGAAGTCCTGGCGCTGCGCGCCCAGCTTTTCGATGCCCAGCTCGACGACGTCCCCGGCCTTCAGATACCAGGGCTCGGGCTTCTGGCCGAGGCCTACGCCCGGCGGGGTGCCGGTGGTGATGATGTCGCCGGGCTCCAGCGTCATGAACTGCGAGCAATAAGCGATGATCTGAGCAACGGTGAAGATCATCGTTTTCGTGTTGCCGTCCTGCAATTTCCTGCCGTTGACCGACAGCCACATCGACAGGTCCTGCGGATCGCCGACCTCGTCGGCGGTGACCAGCCACGGGCCGACGGGGCCGAAGGTCGGGAAACCCTTGCCCTTGTCCCAGGTCATGCCGCGCTCCTGCTGCCAGTGGCGCTCGGACACGTCGTTGATCACGCAATAGCCGGCGACATGGCTGAGCGCGTCGGCCTCGGACACATAGGAGGCGCGCGTGCCGATCACGACGCCCAGCTCGACCTCCCAGTCGGTCTTGAGCGAATCCTTGGGGATCGTCACCGGATCGTTCGGCCCCTGGATGCAGCTCACCCATTTGTTGAACACCACGGGCTCGGCGGGGATCGGCAGGTTCGACTCCGCGGCATGGTCGGCATAGTTCAGACCGATCGCGACGAAATGGCGCGTCCCCGCAACGCACGGCCCATAACGCACCTTGCCCTCGACCAGCGGAAGCGACGCGGGGTCGATCGCCGCGAGCTTCGCCAGCCCGTCTTTGCCGACGGTCGCGGCGTCGATATCGGCGACATGCGCGCTCAGGTCGCGGATGCGCCCCTCGGCGTCGATCAGCCCGGGCTTCTCGGCGCCCGCGGCGCCATGGCGGCAGAGTTTCATGTTCGTTCCTCGTCTCTTGAAAATCAGTCGTTGGGATAGGGGCGATGCAGCGCGATGTCGCGGTTGAGTTCGACGCCGAAGCCCGGCTTGTCGAGTTCGCTCGCGCGGATGCGGCCGTTCTTCGGCACCGGCTCGCCCAGCAGTTGCGGCGCGAACATCGGCACCACCTCGGTCGGGCCGGGGTGCATCATCAAAAATTCGGCGAAGGGCGAATTGTGCCGCGTGATCACGAAATGATAGCTGTACACCGACGACCCGTGCGGGATCATCAGCACCCCTTTGCTGTCGGCATAATTGGCGATCTTGATCAGCTCGGTCACCCCGCCGCACCAGCCGACATCGGGCTGGATGATGTCGCAGCATTCCATGTCCATCAGCATGCGAAAGCCCCAGCGCGTCGCCTCATGCTCGCCGGTGGTGACCAGCAGCCCCTTGGGCGCGTTCTTCCTGAGCTGCGCATAACCCCAATAATCGTCGGGCGAGAGCGCTTCCTCGATCCATTTGAGCCCGCATTCGTGCCACGCACGCTGCGCGAGCCGCGTTGCATAGTCGATGTCGAGGCTCATCCAGCAGTCGTACATCAGCCAGAAATCACTGCCGCATTTCGACCGCATGTCGGCGAGCAGCGCAATATTCTTGTCCATACCCTCGAGCCCCTCGGCAGGGCCGTGGTGCAGCGGCAGCTTGCCGCCGATGAAGCCCATTTCCTTGGCCAGGTCGGGGCGCGCGCCGGTGGCGTAGAATTGCATCTCGTCGCGTACCGCGCCGCCCAGCATATGATAGACGGGTTCGCCGCGCAGCTTGCCGAGCAGGTCCCAGATCGCGAGGTCGACCCCCGAAATCGCGTTCACGACCAGCCCCTTGCGCCCATAATATTGGGTCGCGAAATACATCTGGTCCCAGATTTTCTCATATTCGGCGGGGCTGCGGCCGATCAGGAAGCGCGCCAGATGCTTTTCGACGATGAAGCAGGCGGGTTCGCCGCCGGTGGTGACCGCGAAACCGATCGTGCCGTCATCGGCCTCCAGCTCGACGACCAGCGTGCCGAGCACGTTGATGCCGAAGCTCTGCCGCGACGCACGATATTCGGGATAGCGCGCCATCGGGGTCGCGATATGGTCGTCGATCCAGTGATCGCCCGACTGGTCGTGATAATCGGCGCCGCCGCCGCGCACCGTATAGGCGCGGACATATTTGATCCGGGGCAGGCTCGCCGTCGTCGTTCCGTCGATCTTGTTCACGATATTCAAAATCCGCCCCTTATTCTGCGCGACCGGGCGCGGCGAAGCCCGCCGCCGTATCGTCGAGCACGAGTGTCCAGTCATTGCCCGGCGCGCTGTCGCCGGGCGGGTCGAAGCGGCGCGAGCCGCGGTTGTCGAAGCTGCCCGCGGGGACCGCCGAACCGTCGCGCGGCGAATACCAGGTCGCGGTGATCCTCTTGCCCGTGATGGCGCCCAGCCGCACGGTGAACGGGCGGCCGGTGTAGCTATAGGCGAAGGCGTAATTCTTGCCGCGGCTCGCGAGGATGCGGTCGTAGCGCACTCCATTGTCGACGATCAGCGACGGGTCGGGCACGCGCTCGAGCATCGGCCGCGCCTCGATCAGCGCGCGCAGGTGGCGCATCTGCCCGGCGCCCGCCGCGCCTGGCGCTTCCAGCGCGTCGTACCAGGGCAGGGTGGGCTCGAAATTGGCGGTGTCGGCGCCGGGCAGGAACATCTGCATGACGTTATTCTCACCGTAAGTGTGGCCGAATGCGCCCGCCATCACCGACCACCAGCCGTAACGGCGCACGTCGGCGGCGGTCCAGCGCGGCTGTTTTTCCTCGTGCAGCCCGTGCGGGATATTCTCGTAGCTCGGCTCGCCGTCGATCGTCGGTTTGGCGGGCACGCGCGCCAGATCCTGCGCGACATAGCGCCAATTATCCTCGGCGATCGCGTTCGGGCCTTCCTGCGCATAGCTGCGGTGCCCCGACTGGAACATGTTGAAGTCGAGCCACGGCGCGTCGTGCCACTGCCACGAAGAGGTCGTGCGGCCGATGGGGTGGAAGGTCATCAGCTGCTTCGGCGCGATGGTCTTGATCGTCGTACCCAGCGCATCCCACACCGCGCTGCGCATCTCGGACCGCGTGTCGCCGCCGTTCAGCCAGATGATGTTCGGCTTCTTGCCATAGCGTTCGGCGAGGAAGCGGCCATAGGCTGGGGCGTTGGTGGCGGTGAGCTGGCGATCCATCGCGAGGTCGCCCCAGGCGGGGACCATCGCGACATAGATGCCATGCGCCGCGGCGCGCTCGACCACCCAGTCGAGATGGTCCCAATAATCATATTCGCCGGGCCTGGCCGGGTCGGCGCCGGGCGTGGAGCGTGGACGGCCGGGATCGCCATCGACCAGCGCGGGCGCGGCATAGCGGCTGGTCATCTTGGGCGTGTGCAGCAGCATCACCTGCACGACGTTGAAACCCTGCCGCTGGCGCGTCGCGAGATAGCGTTCGGTCTCGTCGCGGTCGAGGCGGCTCAGCAGCAACCACGCGGTGTCGCCGAGCCAGAAGAAGGGTTTGCCGCCCGCTTCGAGGTAGCGGCCGTTGCTCGAGACGGTCAGCGGCGGGGTCTGCTGCTGCGCGGCGGCGGGGGCTGCCAGCGTGGTCGCCAGCGCGGCGAGCAGGGCAAAGCCGGCTTTCATCTTCGTCACTCTCCCCGACGCGGCGCGGCCGCTTTGCTATCGAGGAGCGTTTATACATATAATAGTATTAATTGGTCAAGTGCTCTTCCCGACATTCCGTCGCACAAGCACCGCGGGCATCGGCCCGCCGGTCGCCCAGTCGAGCAGCTCGACGGTGTGGACCACGGGGGTGCCCGTGCGTAGCCCGATCTGCGTCGCGCAGCCGATATTGCCCGTCGCGATGACGTCGGCGTTCAGGCGATCGAGATGCGCGGCCTTGCGATCGCCGAGCTGCCCGGCAATCTCGGGCTGCAGGATATTATACGTCCCCGCCGACCCGCAGCAGAGATGCGCCTCGGCAGGCGTGCGCACCGTGTAGCCCGCGGCCGCGAGTAGGCGCTTCGGCGCGTCGACGACCTTCTGCCCGTGCTGCAGTGAGCAGGCGGCGTGATAGGCGATCGTCAGCCCGCGCCCGTCGCCCGCGGGTAGCTCGATCTCCGCCAGAAACTCGCTGACATCCTTCGCCAGCGCCGACACAAGCGCGGCCTTCTCGGCATAGGCGGGGTCGCCGCGCAGCATGAAGCCATAATCCTTGATCGTCGTGCCGCACCCCGACGCGGTGACGAGGATCGCCGCGAGTCCCTCCCCCTCGATCTCGCGCGTCCACGCATCGACATTGCGCCGCGCCGCGCCGAGGCTGTCGGCCTCGCGCCCCATATGATGGACGAGCGCGCCGCAGCAACCTTCGCCGGCGGCAAAGATCGTGTCGTAACCCGCTCGATTCAAAAGACGAATTGCCGCATCCTGAAACTCGGGCCGCAACACCGGTTCGGCGCACCCTCGCAGCAACGCGACGCGCCCCTTGCGATGCGATATGCATGAAGATCGCGCAATTCGCTCCACCGGCACCCGCCGCGGCGCTAGCGCGAGCATCGCCCCAAGCGGCTTCAATCCGGGCAGCTTCGCGAACAGCGGCGCCAGCGGCCGCGCCAGCGCCGCGGCATCGAGCGCCAGCCGGAACCGCCCGGGATAGGGCAGCACCGCCGCGAGCACGCGCCGTACCAAGCGCTCGTGCCACGGCCGCACGTAGCGTTCCTCGATATAGGCGCGCGCGTGGTCGACCAGGTGCATATAATTCACGCCCGAGGGGCAGGTCGTCATGCACGACAGGCACGACAGGCAGCGGTCGACATGCTTGACGACCTCGGCGCTCGGTGTCCGCTCATTCTCGAGCATGTCCTTGATCAGGTAGATGCGCCCGCGCGGGCTGTCGAGTTCGTCGCCGAGCAAGGCATAGGTCGGGCAGGTTGCAGTGCAGAAACCGCAATGCACGCATTTGCGGATCACGCCCTCGGAGGAGGCCATTGCGGGATCGGCGAGCTGCTCGGGAGAGAAATGCGTCTGCATCTAGAAGCGCCCCGTCTCGAACACGCCCGCGGGATCGAAGGCACGCCGCACGCGCGCCTCGAGCGCGGCAAGCGCGGTGGGCTGGGGATGGAGTGCGGGCACCGCGGCCCGCATCGCCGCGTCGGCCCGCACCAGCGTCGCATGCCCGCCCACCGCCTCGGCAACCGCGCGCGGATCGGTCTCGCTCGCCAACCAGACCAGGCCGCCTGCCCAGTCGAACAGCCAGTCGGCGCCGGGCAGCGCGGCGACGACGCTGGGCGCGTGGCTCGGCGCGACGATGATGCGCCACAGCGGCCGGTCGGCGGGCAGGGGCGAAGCGAAGCGCACCGCTTCCCACAAAGCGTCGCCGTCGGGAACCGCGGTAAAGTCGGGCAGCATCGCCGCGCGCGCCGCGATCGACGGCGGGAAGCCGTCGAGTCGCAGCGCGGTGACCGCTGGGCCCTGCCAGACGGGCAAATGCGCCGCGGCCGACACTTCGGCCGCCGAACCCATTGCCTCGCCCATGCGCGCCACCGCTGCGACAGGATCGAGCCCGCGAACCACCAGCGTCCGCCGCTCACGCGGCGCGGGCAGGACTTTCAGCGTCACCTCGGTCAGCGCCGCGAGCCGCCCCCAGCTGCCCGTCACCAGCTTCGAGAGGTCGTAGCCGGTGACATTCTTGACCACCTTCGCTCCCGCGACGAAACGCTCGCCCCGCCCCGACACGGCGGTGAAACCCAGCAGATGGTCGCGCGCCGCGCCGCCGCTGAGCCGCCCCGGTCCCGACACGCCCGCAGCGATCACGCCGCCGATGGTCGCCTCGCCGGTTGTGCCGCCGAGCATCGCGCCATGGTCGAAAGGATCGAAGGCCAGCATCTGCCCTTCGGCCGCAACCAGCGCCTGCACCTCGGCGAGCGGGGTGCCCGCGCCGACGGTCAGCACCAGCTCGGGCGGGTCGTAATCGACCACCCCCGCAAAGCCGCGCATGTCGACGACGGTCGCGTCGGGCGTCGGCGCGCCGATCGCGTCCTTGCTGCCCCCACCACGCAGCCGCAGCTTGCCGCCCGCCGCCACGATCTCGCACAATTCCTCTATGTTCGCGGGACGCAGCATCAGAAGCGCGGCAGGTCCGGAAACGCGACTTCGCCGCGATGCACATGCATCCGCCCCAGCTCCGCGCAGCGGTGGAGCTGCGGGAACATCTTGCCGGGGTTGAGCAGCAATTCGGGGTCGAAGGCGCATTTGACGCGCTGCTGGTGCGCGAGGTCAACCTCGGAAAACATCTCCGGCATCAGGTCGCGCTTCTCGACCCCGACGCCATGCTCGCCGGTCAGCACCCCGCCCACGGCGACGCAAAGCCGCAATATGTCGGCGCCGAACGCCTCGGCCTTTTCGAGCTGGCCCGGCAGGTTCGCGTCATAGAGAATCAGCGGATGGAGGTTGCCGTCGCCCGCATGGAAGACGTTGATCACCCCCAGCCCGTATTGCGCCGATAGCTCCTTCATCCGCGCCAGTACCTCGGGCAGGCGACGGCGCGGGATCGTGCCGTCCATGCAATAATAATCGGGCGAGATGCGCCCCGCGGCAGGGAAGGCGGCCTTGCGCCCCGCCCAGAAAGCGGCGCGCTCTTCGTCGTTCGCCGAGGTCCGTAGCGACACCGCGCCATTGGTCCGCGCGATCGCCTCGACCTCGCCGACCAGATGTGCGCATTCGGCGCCGGGCCCGTCGAGCTCGACGATCAGCAGCGCCTCGACGTCGAGCGGATAGCCGGCGTTCACGAACGCCTCGGCGGCGTGGATCGCGGGGCGGTCCATCATCTCCATGCCCGCGGGGATGATACCCCCCGCGATGATTTCGGCGACGCAGCGACCCGCGCCTTCGACGCTGTCGAAGCCGATCAGCAGCGCCTTGGCGGTCTCGGGACGCGGCAATATGCGGACGGTGACTTCGGTGACCACCCCGAGCAGGCCTTCGGAGCCGACGATCAGCCCGAGCAGGTCGAGACCCGCGGGTTCGAGCCCGCGCCCGCCGAGGCGGATCACCTCGCCCTCGATCGTGACCAACTCGACGCCCAGCACATTGTTGGTGGTGAGCCCATATTTCAGGCAATGCACCCCGCCCGAATTTTCGGCGACATTGCCGCCGATCGTGCACGCGATCTGGCTCGACGGGTCGGGGGCGTAATAGAAGCCGGCGTCCTCCACGGCGCGCGTGATCGCGAGGTTGGTCACCCCCGGCTGCACCACCGCGACGCGGTCGGCATAGTCGATGTCGAGCACGCGGTTGAACTTTGCCATGCCGAGCAGCACCGCGTCGGCGAGCGGCAGCGCCCCGCCCGACAGCGACGTCCCCGCGCCGCGCGGCACGACCTTGACCCGGTTGGCGTGGCACCAGGCGAGCACCGCCGCGACCTGTTCGACCGTCTCGGGCAGCACCACGAGCAAGGGCGGCTGGCGATAAGCGGTCAGCGCGTCGCTCTCATAGGGGCGCAGCGCGTCTTCGTCGTCGATCACGCCCTCGCCCGGCACGATCGCGCGCATCGCGGCGGCGATTTCGCCGCGCCGCGCGATCGTCGCGGCATCGGGCAGGGGCATGGTCAGCGTCATGGACGCTCTATTGCAGGTTCACGAACATCCCGCCATCGACGAGAAGCGCCGCGCCGGTGACATAGGCCGCCATGTCGGAGGCGAGGAAGACGATGGGGCCCGCGAGATCCTCGGGCTGGCCGAGGCGGCCGAGCGGCGTGCGGCTCTCCATGTAGCGGACCTTGTCCGCATCGGCGAGGTCGTCCTTGTTGATCTCGGTCAGGATCGTCCCCGGCAGCACCGAATTGCAGCGGATGCCATGTTTGCCGAGCGCGATTGCCGCCGACTGCATCAGCGAGTGCACCCCCGCCTTGGTGGGGGTGTAATGCGTCTGGAACTCGCCGCCGACCAGCGCCGAGATCGACGAAACCGCGACGATCGCGCCGCCGCCGCCCTGCTCGACCATGCGGTTCGCCGCGGCCTGCACCATATAATAAGCGCCGTGGAGGTTGACGCGAAAGGTGCGGTCGACCGTCTCGACGGGCATGTCGAGAAAGGCGTGGAAGGGGCAGATGCCGGCGTTCGACACCATCACGTCGACGCGGCCGAATTGCTCGACCGCCTGCGCCACGAACTCGGTCGCGGTCTCGGGCAAGGCGACGTCGCCCTTCATCGCGAGGCCCTTTTGCCCGAGCGCCTCGATCTCGGCGATGCACGACGCCGCCTTGTCGTCGCTCGACGCATAGTTGATCGCGACGTTCGCGCCATGCTGCGCCGCGCCGATCGCCGCAGCGCGGCCGATGCCGGTCGAACCGCCGGTGATCAGCACGGTCTTGCCTTCGAGAAGCTTCATTTCACATCCTCTGCCAGGATCGAGCGGTTGATCGCGTCGATCCGGTTGACCCCGGTCAGCGTCATCGCGACCGTCATTTCCTTGGCGATCAGCTCGAGCAGCTTGGCGACGCCCGCTTCGCCCTCGGCTGCCAGCGCCCACAGCCAGGCGCGGCCGAGCAGCACGCCCTTGGCGCCGAGCGCGAGCATGCGCACCACGTCGAGGCCATTTCGCACCCCTCCGTCGGCGAGGACGGTCAGCCGGTCGCCGACCGCGTCGGCGATCGCGGGCAGCGCGCGCGCGCTCGACAGCACGCCGTCGAGCTGGCGGCCGCCATGGTTCGACACGACGATGCCGTCGGCGCCGATCGCTGCGGCCTCGCGCGCGTCTTCGGGATCGAGGATGCCCTTCAGGACCAGCGGCCCGTTCCACTCGGTGCGAATCCAGTCGAGATCCTTCCACTGGATCGACGGATCGAAATTGGCGCCGATCCAGCCCATATAATCGTCGAGCCCGTTCTTGTCGCCGAGCACCGGGCCGAGATTGCCCAGCGTGTGCGGGCGGCCCCACAGGCCGACGTCCCACGCCCAGCGCGGCTTGAACATGGCTTGGATCACGCGGCGCAGCGGCGCGTTCGGCCCCGACATGCCCGAATGCGCGTCGCGATAGCGCGCGCCCGGGACCGGCATGTCGACGGTGAAGACCAAAGCCTCGGCGCCCGCCGCCTTGGCGGTCGCGATCAGCTCCTTCATGAAGGCCCGGTCGCGCAGGACGTAGAGCTGGAACCAGAAGGGATCGGCGGCCTTGGCAACGTCGGCGATCGGGCAGATCGACACGGTCGAGAGGCAGGCGGGGATGCCCGCGGCCTTCGCCGCGCGCGCCGCCTGCACCTCGCCGCGGCGCGCGTACATGCCGCTGATCCCGACCGGCGCCAGCGCAACGGGTAGCGCGACCTCGCGCCCGAACAAGTTGGTCTTGAGGTCGATCGACGCGACATCACGCAGCACGCGCTGGCGGAGCGCAATGCCCGCCAGGTCGCTGACGTTGCGGCGCAGCGTTTCCTCGGCATAGGCGCCGCCGTCGGCATAATCGAACAGGAAGCGCGGAATGCGCCGCCGCGCCGCTTCGCGGAAATCCTGGGCCGAGGAGATGATCACGAAGTCACCCTATCAGAAGGAGCTGAAAAGCGCCTGGCGCGCGAGGTTGAGCGCAGTGATCGCGTCATGCTGGTCCTGCGCCTTCTGCATCGCCTCGAAATCGAGCTTGTCGAGCGCGCGCTCGACCGCCTTCAGGAAGCCGATCGCGCTGTTCGCGGTCGCGACGCTGTCCTCGCGGAAGGGGAATTGGTCGAGCTGCCACACGCCCTCCCACTTGTTCTTGCGCAGCGTGTAAAAAAATTCGAACAGCTCGATCGGGTGCACCGACCCCGCCACCAGATCGTCGTCCCAGCTGCGGAAATTGTCGTTCACGTCCATGCCGAACAGCCGGCCATGGTCGATCGCGAGCTGCGCGGCGTCGGCGGGGCTTTCGCCGCCGTATAGCGAATGGCCGAAGTCGAGCAGGATGCCGACATTGGGCTGGCCCATCTTCTCGATGCCCAGCAAGGTCCGCGCCATGCTGTCGTAGCTCATGTGGCAGCGCGGCTCGCGCGGCTTGTACTCGATCACGAATTTGAGGTCGGGGTTCTGGCTCGCGAGTTCGCCGATGCCCTCGACGCTCTGCTGCCATAGCTTCTTGTGATCGACCTGGAACGGATAGTCCCAGCCGTCCTGGCCGGGCCACAGCTTGACATAGTCGGCGCCGAAGCGGCGCACGACATTGGCGGCATCGTTGCACATTGCGTTGGCGAGGCGGCGGATGCCGGGGTCGGGATTGGTGAAGGCGCCCTTGGCGAATTGTCGCGTGTAGATTTCGGGGGTGATGCCGATGACCGAGAGGTTGTTGCGCTGGAGCGCCGCCTCGACCGTGTCGAGCGACAGCGCGGAATCGGCGAAGGGGTAGTTGATGTCGACCACCGACAGGTCGTCGACCTGGCCGGCGAGGTCGATCATCTCGATGAGGGTGCGGGCAGGGCCGTAGCCATCGGTCGCGTAGCGGTCCACATAGGTCGCGAAGTGCCAGATGCCGGCGCCATAGCGTTGCGTGCTCATGTTCTAAATCCTCTCTCGGGGGTTTGTCGGGATGCTCAGGTGGTGATCACCTCGACGCCGGCGGCGACGAAGGCGGCGCGCTGCGCCTTGTCGATGCCGTCGTCGGTGACCAAAATGTCGATGAGGTCGATGCCGCCGAGCGCGGAGAAGCTGCGCATACCGATCTTGCTCGAATCGGCGACCAGGATGACCTGCCGCGCGGCGTCGATCATCGCGCGCTTGACCGAAATGTCGGACAGCGACGGATAGGTGAGCCCCGCGTCGAGGTCGATCGCCGCGGTCGCGAGGAAGAGCTTCTCGGCGAAGAGCCCGCTGAAATAATCGGCCGAGCGCTCGCCCGACAGCGACAAGGTCGGCGCCTTGAAATGGCCGCCGGGCATATGGACGTCGAACCCCGGTTCGGCGCCGAGCATCAGCGCGATGTTGAGCGCATTGGTCACCACCGTCATGTCGCGGCGCCCGAGCAAATTCGCCGCGACCTCGGTCGTGGTCGATCCCGAATCGAGGATGATGCTCTCGCCGTCGCCGACCAGCGCCGCGGCGGCGCGGCCGATGCGCTGCTTCGCGTCCATATTCTGGTTGTGCTGGAGCGCCATCGAATGGACCTGCTGCGTCACCGATTTCAGGAAGGCGCCGCCATGCTCGCGGACGATATGTCCCTCGGTTTCGAGCTTCTCGAGGTCCTGGCGCACGGTGACTTCGGATACGTCGAAGGCCTCGGCCAGGCTGCGCACGCGCGCGCTGCCTTCTTCCTGCAGCCATTCCAATATTTTGCCGCGGCGCGCCTCGCCGAGCAGCCGCGAGCGCGGGCCCTCGCTCATGCACTGCCTCCTGCGATACGCGCGGCGCCAGCGCGGGCCGCGAACGGGCTGTAGGATCTCGGCATCACCCCTCCTGCATGCTTCTCCGCCGCTTTCCATGACGGTTGCCTCTCCTAGCCTCGATTTTCGTTTCTTGTCAATTTTTGCCGATATCGTCACAAAACGAAAAAAATCGAAAGAATGATTCGACATCGCATATAATATTACTATTTATTGCACCGACATTCAATATGGGCTATGGGCGCCGCAGGAGAGGATGATGGAAACGGTGGGACTCGCACGGTCTGGCGGGCGCGATGGCGTCGAAAATTCGCGAGTTGAGCGCGTTCGCGAGCGTGCGAACTGGATGCGCCGCCGCCTGCTGGGCATGATCGTGGAGGCGGGGCAGGGGCATCCGGGCGGCGATCTCTCTTCCGCCGACATCCTCGCATCGCTCTATTTCGATATCTTACGGATCGATCCGAAAGCGCCCTCGGCGCCCGACCGCGACCGATTCGTAATGAGCAAGGGCCATTGCACCGGCGCGCTCTATACCGCGCTCGCGGGCGCCGGATTTTTCGCCGAGGCCGAGCTCGACACCTATCTGAAGCCCGGCTCGCGGCTCAACGGTCACCCCAATCGCGCCTATCTGCCCGGGGTCGAAACCAACACCGGCCCGCTCGGCCACGGCCTGCCCGTCGCGGTGGGGATCGCGGTCGCGGGGCAGATCGACGGCGCCGACTATCGCACCTTCGTGCTCACGGGCGACGGCGAGCTGCAGGAAGGCAGCGTCTGGGAAGCGGCGATGTTCGCGGGGCACCGCGGGCTCGGCAAGCTGACCGTGATCGTCGACCGCAACCGCCTCCAGCAGGGCGCGAAGACCGAGGACACCATCAGCCTCGAACCGCTTGCCGACAAATGGCGCGCCTTCGGCTGGCAGGTCGCCGGGGTTGACGGGCACGATCATGCAGCGCTGCTCGCCGCCTTCGATGGCGCCGCCGAGCCGCGCGACAAACCGCTCGCGATCATCGCCGACACGCACAAGGGGCAGGGGGTCAGCTTCATGCGCGACCAGGCCGGCTGGCACCACGGCGTCCCTAACGCCGAGCAATATGCGCAAGCGATTGCGGAACTCGAAGCGGAGATGAAGTGATGGCCGCCGCCAACGCCCCCGCCGGCCTGTTCGATTGCCGCGACGCCTATGTCCGCGCGGTCGAGGAACTCGCCGCCGACGACAGCCGCATCGTCGCGGTCGTCAATGATTCGGTCGGCTCGTCGAAGCTCGGCAAGTTCCGCGACCGTTTTCCCGACCGGCTGATCAATGTCGGCATCGCCGAGCAGAATATGGTCGGCGTCGGCGCGGGCCTCGCCAATGGCGGCAAGATCCCCTTCGTCAGCGGCGCGGGCTGCTTCCTGACCGCGCGCGCGATGGAGCAGATCAAGGCCGACTGCGCGTATAGCGAGCAGAATGTGAAGCTCTGCGGCATCTCGTCGGGGGTCGCCTATGGCGAACTCGGCGCGACGCACCACAGCATCGAGGACGTCGCCTGGCTGCGCGCGATCGACAAATTGACGGTGATCGTGCCCGCCGACCCGTGGCAGACCGCGGCGGCGATCAAGGCCGCGGCGGCGCATGAAGGCCCGGTCTATATCAAGATCAGCCGCATGCCCGTGCCCGAACTGACGCGCCCGGCGGATGCCCGCTTCGCGATCGGCAAGGCCGAGACGCTGTGTGAGGGCGGCGACATCGCGCTCGTCGTCAACGGCACGCTCGTTCACCGCGCGCTCGCCGCCGCCGAGGCGCTCGCCGCCGAAGGCATCGCCGCGCGGGTCGTCAATATGGCGACGGTTTCGCCGCTCGATACCGACGCGCTCGCCGCTGCCGCCGCGACCGGCGTGATCGTCACCGCCGAAGAGGGGCTGGCGCATGGCGGGCTCGGCGGTGCGGTCGCCGAATATTGTGCGCAGCATGCACCGGTGCGGATGCGGATGCTCGGCTTTGCCGGATTCCAGCCGACCGGATCGGTCGACTGGCTGTTCGAGCAGTCGGGGCTGACCGCCGAGGGCATCGCCGCCGCGGCGCGCGAACTGCTGGCGCTGAGGGGCTGAGGCGATGCGCGGGCCCGTCATCCTCGCCATCGATCAGGGCACGTCGAATACCAAGGCGTTGCTGGTCGCGGCCGACGGGTCGGTGCTGCTGTCGCGCGCGCGGCCGATGCGGATCGACTATCCGCGCTCGGGCTGGGCCGAACAATCGGCGTCGGACATCTGGGAAGCCGTCGCGGCGCTGATCGCCGAACTGGTGGCCGCCGCGCCCGAGGCCGAGATCGCCGCGCTCGCTATCTCGAACCAGCGCGAGACCGTCGTTTTATGGGAAGCCGCGACCGGCAAGCCCGTCGCCCCCGCGGTGATCTGGCAATGCCGCCGTTCGGAAGAACGCTGCGCGGCGCTGCGCGCGGCGGGGCATGGCGCGGAGATTGCGGCGCGCAGCGGGCTGGGACTCGACCCGCTGTTCCCCGCGGCGAAGATCGGCTGGCTGCTCGACACCGTACCCGACGGCCGCGCGCGCGCCGCGGCGGGTGAGCTGCGCTGCGGCACGGTCGACAGCTGGCTGCTGTGGAACCTCACCGGCGGCGCGGTGCACGCGACCGACCACAGCAATGCCTCGCGAACGCAGTTGTTCAACCTCGACACGCTGGCCTGGGATCCGCGTCTCGCCGAGCTCTTCGACGTGCCGCTCGCCATCCTCCCTGAAATCCGCGCGTCGGACAGCCGCTTCGGCAGCGTCGCGCCGGGGCTGACCGCGCTGCCCGAAGGCACGCCGGTGCATGCGATGCTCGGCGACAGCCACGCCGCTTTGTTCGGCCACGGGCTCACCGCGCCCGGCGGAATCAAGGCGACGATCGGCACCGGCAGCTCGCTGATGACCGCGACCGACGGCCGGGTGCGCTCGTCGCATGGCCTGTCCGGGACGATCGCGTGGAGCCGCGGCGGCGTGGTGCAGCATGCGCTCGAGGGTAACATCTCGGTGTCGGGGCAGGCGGCGGCCTTTGCGACCGCGCTGCTGGGACTCGCCGACGAGGCGGCGCTCACCGACCTCGCGCAAACGGTGCCCGACAATGGCGGCGTCGTTTTCGTGCCCGCGCTCGCGGGGCTCGGCGCGCCGCACTGGTGCAGCGATGCGCGCGGCCAGATTTCGGGCATGTCGCTCGGCACCCGCCCCGCGCATATCGCGCGCGCCGCGATCGAGGCGATCGCGCTGCAGATCGGCGACGTCTTTGCGGCGATCGAGGCCGATCTCGGCACGCGCTTCGGCGAGTTGCTCGTCGACGGCGGCGGCACGCGCAACGCGCTGCTGATGCAGATGCTCGCCGATTTGCTCGGCTGCGAGATCGTGCGCCCGGCGATCGCCGAGGCGGGCGCGATCGGTGTCGCGAGCATGGCGAGCGAAGCCTTGGGCATCGCACCCGCAGCGCGCGAGACGGCCGCTACCGACCGCTTCGCGCCGGCGCTCGCGAGCTGCGCGCGCACAGAAATCAGGACCGGATGGCGCGATGCCATCGCCCGGATAAACGGCTGAGCCGGAAACAACGACAAGGAAAAGGGAGAGGGAAGATGAAGAAATTTGAAGGTCGATCGGGTTCAATGCGCACGATGCGCCGCGCCATGTTGCTGGCGGGCACGAGCTTCGCGTTCCTGGGCGCCACAGTCGCGGCCGCACAGGACGTGACGCCGCCCGAGGAAGATGCCGCCGCCGACGCGCCGATCATCGTCACCGGCAGCCGGATCAAGAGCCCGACTTTGACCTCGCCCAGCCCGATCCAGGTGCTGTCGTCCGAGACGCTCGAGAACCGCGGCACGATCAACGTCCAGGACGCGCTCCAGACGAACCCCGCTTTCGGTAACGCGGGGTCGAGCCGCACGACGTCGAACAACAATATCGCGCAGGTCGGTGTCGCGACGGTCAACCTCCGCGGGCTCGGCGCCAACCGCACGCTCGTGCTGATCGACGGGCGCCGCGTCGTCGCGGGCGTTCCGGGCACATCGCAGGTCGACCTGTCGATGATCCCGTCGCCCTTCATCGAGCGCGTCGACGTGCTCACCGGCGGCGCCTCGGCGGTCTATGGCTCGGACGCGGTCGCGGGCGTGGTGAACTTCATCTACAAGAAGAATTTCGAAGGCGTGCTCGTCAACGCACAGGCGGGCATCTCGCAATATGGCGACGACGACCAATATTCGGCGAACATCACGCTCGGCCAGAATTTCGCCGACGATCGCGGCAATTTCATGGTCTATGCCGGCTGGACCAAGCAGGGGCTGATCCTCGCCAAGGATCGTGCGCGGACCTCGCAGGATTTCTTCAGCCTCGGCAACACCCAGCTGCGCGCCAACCAGCGCAACGACGTCAACCTGACCGCGGCGCAGAATCTGTTCACGCCGGTGATCCAATATTCGGGCGTCGTCCCGGCGGGCACCTTCACCGCGGGGTCGACCAACTTCACCGTTGACGCGAACGGTGTGGCGAGGCCGTTCAATTCGGCGACCGACGGCTTCAACCGCGAGCCTTTCCTGGGGCTGAGCTCGCCCGTCGAGCGCCGGATGTTCGCGGCGCGCGCCAATTACGAGCTCAATGACCAGATCAACCTGTTCGTCGAGGGCACTTACGCCAACACCAAATCGACCTCCTATTTCGAACCGAGCCCGTTGCTCTCGGCGGGCGCGCTCGGCGTGTTCCGCGGTTCCAGCGGCTTTTTCGGCATCGAGCAGAATGTCGTGAACCCCGCCAACGGCCAGGTGGTGCGCGTCGTCAATCCGCTGGTCCCGACCGCGATCTTCAACGCCGCGACCGATCGCACCGGCGACGGCTTCAAGGACATCTCCTTCTCGCTGCGCCAGGCCGATTTTCCCCCGGGTCAGCGTATCGCGCCGACCGACCGCGACAATTTCCGCGTCGTGCTGGGTGCCGAGGGCGACCTCAGCGACCGGTGGAGCTATAACGTCTATTATCAATATGGCATGACGAAGCTCAATCAGGAGATGCAGGGGCTGGTGAACCAGTTCCGCTTCGCCAATGCGATGAACGTCATCACCGACGTCTTCGACTTCGACCGCGACGGCAGCACCACCGACGCCGTCTGCGCCAGCGCCGAGGCGCGCGCCGAGGGCTGCGTGCCGATCAACATCTACGGCCGCGGCAACATGTCGCCCGACGCCGTGAAATATGTCTCGGCCAGCCTGCTCCACAACGCCAAGCAGACGCAGAATGTCGCGTCGGCGAACCTCACCGGCTCGCTGTTTGACCTGCCCGCGGGGCCGATCGCGGTCGCGGTCGGTGCCGAATACAGGAAGGAGTCGAGCCGCGACATCTTCGACCCCCTGTCGAACATCGCGCGCAACGGCTTCACCCAGCAGACCGACACCGCGGGCAGCTTCGACGTCAAGGAAGCCTATGGCGAAATCCAGATCCCGGTGCTGAAGGAATCGGCGGTCGGCAGCCTGACGATCCGCGGCGCGGGCCGCGTGTCCGACTATTCGACGGTCGGCACGGTCTATGCCTATAACGGCGGCATCGAATGGTCGCCGATCCGCGACATCCGCCTGCGCGCGGTCTATGCCCATGCCGTGCGCGCGCCCAATATCGGCGAGCTTTTCGCGCCGGGCGCGGTCGGCATCGCGACGGTCAACGACCCGTGCGTCGGCGTGACGCTGACCAGCAGTGACGCGAAGAGCATCAAATGCCGCGCCGATGCGTCGGTGCTCGCGAACATCAACGCCAATGGCGGCACCTTCACGCTCAGCCAGTCGGATACGCAGGGGGTCGCGGTTCTTGGCACCAGCAATGCCAATATCCAGCCGGAGACGGGCAAGACCTATACGCTGGGCGTCGTGATCAACCCGGTGTCGATCGACGCGCTGCGCAACCTCGTCTTCACCGCCGACTATTTCAACATCAAGCTGAAGGGCGCGATCGCGCGGCCGTCGGCCGACGTCTATCTCAGCAAATGTTACGTCGCGGGGATCGACGATTTCTGCCAGTTCATCGATCGCCGCGACGCGGCGGCGGCGCCGTACAGCGTCGGCTCGATCGAGCTGATCACCCGCGACCTGGTCAACAGCGGCGGCGCCTTCACCGAGGGGCTCGACTTCACGCTCGGCTATCGTCATCAGCTCTTCGGCGGCACGCTGACGATGAGCGCGGCGTGGACGCACCTGCTCAAGAACGGCGGGCGTCCGCTCGAGGGCGACCCGATCGACACGACGCTGGGCGAAGTGGGGACGCCGAAGGACAAGGGCAGCCTGACCTTCGATTACGAGATCGGCGAATTCGGGATCACCTTCTCGAACCAGTATCTCGGCCCGCAATATCTGGACGATCAGTACCGCAATCGCTTCCTGCTCGCCGACGGTTCGCTCGCCGACAAGAAGTTCTTCCGCATCGGGGCGAAGGTCTACACCGACCTGCAGCTCAAGTGGAATGTGTCCGAGGCCTATCAATTCTATGTCGGCTCGAACAATCTGTTCAACGTGAAGGCGCCGGCGATCTGGCAGGGGCTGCCGGGCAACGTCATCAACGCCGCGACCGCGTCGGGGACCTATGACGCGATCGGCCGCCGCTTCTATGCCGGCGTGCGGGCCAAGTTCTGACCCTGTCCCTTGCACCGGGGCGGCGCGCGTCGCCGCCCCGGCTGCTACAGACTTTTCAAAGAATCGAAGGGCGGAGAGGCGACAATGAGTGAAGCGGTTGGCGCAGCGCCGAAACGGAGCGAGCGCGAGGACTGGAAAAACACCATCCTCGCCGGCCTCGCCAATTATATCGACGCGGGGTCGATCGTCGCTGGATCGGCGGCGCTGGCGCTGTGGGCCGAGGCCTATAAGCTCGACACGGACCTGATCGGCATGATCGGCGCCTTTGGTCCCAATGCGATCTCGGCGGGGGTCGGTGCGCTGATCGGCGGGCGGCTCTGCGACCTCCTCGGCCGCAAGAAGATCTACCAGTACGACATGCTCTTCTACGCCTTCGGCATGCTCTGGCTGGTCTTTGCGATGAACGCCTGGATGGTAATCATCGGCTTCTTCCTCGTCGGCCTCGCGGTCGGCGCCGACATCCCCGCCTCCTGGTCGCTGATCGCCGAAATGGCGCCCGACGACAAAAGGGGCAAGCACAGCGGCGTCGCGCAGGTGCTCTGGTATCTGGGGCCGGTCGTGGTGCTGGTGATGTTCCTGATCCTCGAACCGCTCGGCATGCTCGGCGCGCGCATCGTCTTCGCGCATCTCGCGATCCTCGCGATCGCGCTGACCTTCCTGCGCTCGAAGATGCAGGAGTCGCGGCGCTGGCTCGAGGCGCAGGAGGTCGATGAGCGGGGCGAGGCGAAAGTGCAGAAGGGCCGAATCCGCGACCTCTTCACGCGCCAGCATATCGGATCGATGGCTTTTCTCAGCGGCATGTATCTGTTCTGGAACCTGTGGGCGGGGACCAACGGCTTCTTCTTCCCCTATATTTTGCGTACCGTCGGTGATCAGAGCCAGGCGACCTCGGTCGCGGTGCTGGCGCTGAGCTTCATCCTCGGCATGGGGTCGATCTACTTCATCTTCATGAAGCTGGCCGACCGGGTGAACCAGCGGCTGCTGTTCGGTATTTCGGCGGTGACGCAGGTGATCGGCATGGCGCTGCTCGCGCTGTTCCCGCTCACGCTGCCGCTGGCGATCGTCCACGTCTTCCTGATGTCGGTCGGCGGCGGGTTTGGCGCGCAGAGCTTTTTCCAGCTGTGGAGTTCGGAGATGTTCCCGACGATGCTCCGCTCGACCGCGCAGGGGCTGATGTTTGCGGTCGTACGCATCGCGCTCGGGGTGTTCAGCTTCTTCGTGCCGTGGCTCACTGCGACGGGCTTCACGACGCTGGCATGGATCCTCGTCGGTTTCCTCGCGATCAGCGGCGTGATCGGCTTCGTCTGGGCGCCGCGCAACGAGGGCAAGTCGCTCGAACAGCTCGAGGCGGAACGCGCGGCATGAGCATCTCGCGGCGGCAGATGCTCGCGGCCGGGCTCGTCGCCGGCGCCGCCGCGGCGACCCCGGCGCTCGCGCAGGGCGCGAAGCGCACCGAGCGCTGGGGCGTGCACGAACTGGTCTTCGACGGGCCGTCGTCAGGCAATCCCTTCGACGACGTCAAGCTCTCGGCGACCTTCGAGAGCGGCGGCAAGGCGATCGCGGTGCCGGGCTTCTACGACGGCGAGGGCGTCTATCGCATCCGCTTCAGCCCGCCCGAGACCGGCAAGTGGAGCTGGCGCAGCAACAGCAGTGCCAAGGCGATGGATGGCCAGACCGGCAGCTTCGACTGCATCGCGCCGGCGAAGGACAATCACGGTCCGGTGCGCGTGACGAAGGACGGCTATCATTTCGCTTATGTCGACGGCACGCCGTTCCGCCAGATCGGGACGACCTGCTACGCGTGGGCGCTGCAATCCGACGCCAAATGCGCCGAGACGATCGCGACGCTGAAGGGCGCGCCCTTCAACAAGATGCGCATGCTGGTGACCCCCAATGTGGAATCGGTCGCGACCAATCCGTTCGTGCGCACGGGCGACGGCCCGCGCGACTGGGACCCGACGCGCTTCGACCCCGCCTATTTCCGCCGCTACGAGGATCGCATCATCCGGCTGGGCGAGCTCGGGATCGAGGCCGACGTCATCCTCTACCATCCCTATGACGAGAAGCGCGGCTACAACGACATGAAGCGCGCCGACGACGAGCGCTATGTCCGCTACTGCGCCGCGCGCTGGGGCGCGTACCGCCATGTCTGGTGGTCGATGGGTAATGAGTACGACCATATCAAGACCAAGACGATGGCCGACTGGGACCATCTGTTCGAGATACTCGTCGCCGCCGACCCGCACGACCGGCTGCGCTCGATCCATCAGATCAATACCTATTACGACCATCGCAAGCCGTGGATCACCCATGCGAGCATCCAGAATGGCGCCGCGGTGCTCGACGACATCCGCGCAGCATTGCACCGCGATTTCGCATTGAAGCCCGTGATCTTCGACGAGGTCGTCTATGAGGGCAATTCGGACAAGCGCTGGGGCCAGCTCACCGGCGAGCAGATGGTCGAGCGCTTCTGGTGGGGGCTGATCGGCGGAACTTATGTGGGGCACAGCGAAACCTATGACCCGAACCGCAACGCCGATTATTCATGGCTGGGGCAGGGTGGCAAGCTGCAGGGCACCAGCCCGCCGCGACTGGCGTTCCTGAAGAAGATCATGGAAGAAGGCCCGGTGCCCGGGATCGACCCGATCCAGCACTGGTGGGACTATCATATCGGCGGCCAGGAATTTTCTTATTATCTCAAATATTTCGGTGCGAACACGCCCGCCGAATGGCAGGTAGTGCTGCCCGGGCGCGGCGAAAAGGCGCTGCAAAGCTACCGCATCGACATCATCGACACCTGGAACATGACGGTGACCCCGGTCGACGGGCTGTTCCGGATGGCGCGGCGCAACGAATATGACGTACACGACCCCGCGCGGCCGAGCATCGAGCTGCCCGCGAAACCGTGGGTCGCCCTCAGAATCGTGAAGGCCTGATCAGGCGGAGACGAGGTCGAACGCGGTTTCGGCCATCGTCTGTCCGTTGACGAGCAGTTCGATGCGGTGGAGCCCCGGATGATGGCGCCGCGTGCTGAAATCGCGGATCGTCTGCCGGATCGAAAGCGCGGCCGCCTCGCCCGCGGCGAGATCGATCGCCTTCCATTTGAAGACCTTGGCCGCGGTCTTGTCGCCCGCGCGGGCATAATGGATGCGATAGTCGATCACGAGCGGCTGCGTGGCTGCCGAAGTCGAAACGAGCTCGGCGGCGATCGCGATCTGCTCGCCCAGCCGCACCGTCGCCGGGTCGACCGCGAAATGGCGCACCGCGATCTCGGCGCCATGCCCGACCCCGATCAGCGCCAGCGCGCGCGGATCGCCGGCTTTGATCAGCGTGCGCAACGCGTGGCGGACGATCCAGCGCGTCGCGGGATCGTCCTGCGACCAGCCTGCCAGCTGCTCAAGCAGCCAGTCGGGGCGGTCCTTGGCGATGTCGTTGAGGTGGTTGGCGACCGATTTGCGGACATAGACGGCGGGGTCGGCCTTGAGCGCCTCGAGGATCGGCGCGCCGAGCACCGGGTCGGCCTTGAGCGCGGGCACGCGCGCGGCCCAGGGCAGGCGCGGGCGGCAGCCTTCGCTGGCGAGGCGGCGGACATGCTCGTCGTCGCTCCCGGTCCAGCGCTGCATCGCGGCGAGCGCGCGCGGCGTGTCGGCAGCGAGGAAGGGCCGGATCGCGAATTCGGCGGTGCCGTAGCGCGTGAGATCGGCCAGCGCGGCGAGCGACGCGTCGAAGTCGTCCAGACCCTGCTGCGCGACATAATCGGTGATCGCGACCGCCTGGAACCCGCCCGACAGCCGCGGCGCCATCGCGCGCAAAATGTCGAGCGCGGCGGGATAGTCCGCGGGCAGCGCGGGGACGAGGGCAGCGGCGATATGGCGCACGCGCTCCATGATCGACAGCGCATCGATCCCGTCCGATGCCGCGGTCAGGAAAGCGGCGCGATCGAAGCGCGGCGACGCCGCCGTGCCGGCATCGGCGATCGCGGCGAGCGCCGCGGGGCCGAGCAGGTCTTTCAGCAGCGGTGCGGCGCCGGTTTCGCTCACGGCGCCTTCGGCTTCAGCGCATCGGTCGCCCAGTCGGCGCCATCGATCGCGGCTTCATAGGCGGCGAGATGCGCCGGGTCGGCTTCCAGCCAGGCCGTCAGCGCGTCCCAATCGTCGAAAGCGGGGTCGCCGACGCGGATCGCCCAATGCCGGGCGGCCTCGTTCAGCTCAGATGGATGCGTCGGCATTCCCCACTTCCCTGGTTCGACGGGATTTACCCCATGACGAAGCGGGCAAGCCTATTCCGCATCGAAACGCGCCTTCAATTCGGCGAGCGCCCGATACGCCTTTTGCAGGTCCTTTTCGACCGAGCTCAGACTGATCCCCCATTCCGCCGCGATATCGGCCTGACCGGCGCCGTCAAGCCGGTAGCGGCGGAAAATTGCATCGACGCGCGGGCCGAGCCCGGCGAGCGCCGCCTCGATCGCCGTCAGCTGCTCGCGCGCGACGAGCGCCCGCTCGCCGCCAGGGCGCTCGGCGGGCGCGTCGGCCAGCTCGTGCCAGTCCTGATGCCGACGGTCGCGGCTGGCGGCGGCGCGGCGTATGTCGCGGATCAGATTTTCGGCAGCGCGGAAGAGGTAGGAAAGCGGCTCGCCGACGGGCCGGTCCGACAGCGCCCCCATCTTCTGCCACAGCTCGTGGAACAGGTCCTCGGCCTCGTCGCCAGCGCCGCGCGCGGCGAGGAAGCGGATCAGGCGTCCGCGCTCCTGCTGCATCAGCGCCTGTAGGCCCGCTGCCGTGGTGCCGCCGGTCATCGATCAGCGCGCCTGCGCGCCGCCGGGGAGGGCGGCGGTCGAGGGGGCGGCCGCGGTGCGGCTGGCGAAGGCCGAGATGTGCGGCGCGGCGGGCGCTTGCACCGTTACGCCGCGCAGCGCGGGCGCGGGGACACTGCCGCCGCCGAACCAGCCGAGCGGGTCGGTGGGGCGGCCGTTCAGCCGCACCTCGAAATGCAGATGATTGCCCGTCGAGCGGCCGGTCGAGCCCATCAGCGCGATCGGTTGCTGCAGCGACACCGCCTGACCGCGCGCGACGAGGATCTGCGAGAGATGCGCGTAGCGCGTCGCGAGCCCGCCGCCATGGTCGATCTCGACCATCCAGCCGTAGCCGCCCGCGGGTCCCGCGAAAGCGACGCGCCCGGGCGCCGAGGCCAGGATCGGGGTGCCGACGCCGCCGGGGATATCGAGCCCGTGGTGGGCGCGGCGCCCGCCGTGGATGGGGTCCGTGCGCACGCCGAAACCCGAGGAGAGGCGGATGAGCCCCTTCGGGGCGGCCTGCTCGGCGCGGGGCTCCTGGATCGCGATCGGGGGTGCCGGGACGGGTTCGGGCGTGGTCCATCCGGCCATACGCTGCCCGCTCGTTTCGCCCGAAGGGAGGGCGGTCGCTTCGCCATAGGAGGCGCCGCCCAGGAGCGGGAGCAGCATCAGCGCGAAGGTCGGGCGAAGGGCCGGGGGCACGGGCATTTCCTGTAATGACGGAGCCGTTCGCGACCACCCTTGGATCGGTGAGCGGAAATATTTTTCTGACGGAATCGTTACGGAAACAGCCACGCTCGTTCGTCTTTGCCGATGACATCAGCCTTTTCATCGAAGGGAGACGCCCACATGAATGCCACCGAGAAACGCATGCTCGACATGCTCAAAAAGGGCCGCGACCATTATGGGGTCGTCGCCGTCAAGGCCGAGTTCGAGGCCGAGGGCACGCGCCCCGACGAGCTGCTCCGCCTGCTCGAACTCACCTGGCGCGCCGACCTGAAATTCGCGCTCAAGATCGGCGGCTGCGAGGCGGTGACCGACCTGCACGCGTCGAAGCTGTATGGCGCCGACTATATCATCGCGCCGATGGTCGAGACGCCTTATGCGCTGTCGAAATTCGTCGATGCTGGCCGCAAGGTCTATGGCGCCGACCGCGGCGACACCAACCTGCTGTTCAACCTCGAGACCGAGACGACGCTGCAGAACCTCGACGCGATGCTGCCGCTGGCGCGCGAAATCGACGGCATCGTCTTCGGGCGCGTCGATTTCACTTTGTCGCGCGGGATGGCGCGCGACGCGATCAACGACCGCGCGATCACCGACGCGGTGCTGGTCGCCGCGCAGGCCTGCGCAAGTCATGACCTCGAACTCGTCGTCGGCGGATCGGTCGCGGTCGCCGCGGCCGACGCGCTCCGCGAAATCCGCAGCGTGCGGCTCGACCGATTCGAGACGCGCAAGGTGGTTTTCGATGGCGCCGCGGTCGAAAGCGCGGGCTTCGAGGCCGGGGTGGCCAATGCGGTCGCCTTCGAACTCGCCTGGCTGCAGAACAAGCGCGAATATTACAGCGTCATCGCCGACGAGGACCTGCCGCGCATCCGCATGATGGAAGAGCGCAGCAACGCCGCCAAGCGCCCGCGTCTGACGGTCGCGGCCTGACGCCGATGCCGCTTCGCGAGCAGGTTTCGTTCCTCTTGCGCGAGGTCGCGGCGGGCGTGGTGATGCCGCGTTTCCGCCTGCTCGCGCCCGAGGAGATCGACGAGAAGAGTCCCGGCGAGATCGTCACCATCGTCGATCGCGAAAGCGAAGCGCGATTGGCCGACGGTCTCGCGGCGCTTGGGCTCGGCGCGCGCATCGTCGGCGAGGAAGCCGCGGCGCGCGATCCGGGCCTGCTCGCGAATATCGGCGAAGGCCTAGTCTGGCTGATCGACCCGCTCGACGGCACCGCCAATTTTGCCGAAGGGCGCGCGCCCTTTGGCATGATGGTCGCGCTGGTCGAGGATGGCGAGCCGCTGGGCGCGTGGATATACGATCCGCTCGCGGGGCGGCTATGCCATGCCGAGCGCGGCAAGGGCGCGACCTGCGACGGCGCCCCGGTGCGCGCCCGGACCGCGTCGCGCAATCCGCCGCGCGCGGCGCTCGGCACGCATTTCATGAGCGCGGAACGACGCGCGCGCGTCCACGCCGCCGCGGCGCCGCTCGACGTGCGCCCGGTGCCGCGCTGCGCCGCCGAAAGCTATCCGCGGCTGGTGCTGGGGCAGGACGATATCGCGCTGTTCCAGCGCATCCTGCCGTGGGACCATGCCGCGGGCGCGCTGTTCCTGACCGAGGCGGGGGGCAAGGCGACGCATTGGGATGGCCGCCCCTACCGCGTCGGCGGCAGCGGGCGGGGCATGCTCGCCGCCGCGACCCCCGATCTGTGGCAGGCGGCCGCCGACCTGTTGCTCGGCGCCGAAGCCGGGCTCGCCGAACTGGAAATATTGGACCGATGATGTCGAAGTGGAAGCCGTTCGCGGCGGGCGCGCTCGCGCTGCTCATGCTCACCCCCGTCTCGGCGCAGCTCGCCCCGCCCGTCGGCGGCGGCGCGATCGATGGTGCCGCGAACCGCGGCGCGGCCGAGCAGATCGCGGTGCCGCCGGTCGAAATCGCGCCGGTCGAGCCTGCAGTGATCGAGGCACCCGTCCCTGCCGATGCGCCCGCCGATGTTTCGCGCCGTCCCGCGGCTCCCGCCGCTACGGCTCCGAACGAGTTCGAAACCTGGGTCTCGCGCATCGCGGGCAAGCCGCTGCGCCGCTTCGGCTCCGAGCTGCTGACCCCGGCATCGCGCGATTTCACCGCGCCGCCGACCACCGCGATCCCGCCCGACTATCGCATCAACCCCGGCGACGAACTGCTGCTCGGGCTCACCGGGTCGGTGCAGGCGTCGGGGCTGCGGCTTGTCGTCGATGGCGAGGGGCGCATCTTCGTCCCGCGCGTCGGCGCGATCCGCGTCGGCGGGGTGCGCTACGGCGACGTCCATGGCGCGATCGAGCGCGAGGTGTCGCGCCAGTATCGCGGCTTCCACCTCGAGGTCGGGGTGGCGAAGCTGCACGGCATCACCGTCTATGTCACTGGCTTCGCGGCGCGGCCCGGTTCCTACACCGCGAGCAGCCTGTCGACCCTGGTCAACGTCGTGCTCGCGGCGGGCGGCCCCGCCTCGGGCGGCAGCTATCGTTCGATCCAGCTCCGCCGCGGCGGGCAGATCGTCTCCGACTTCGACCTCTACGACCTGCTGCTGAAGGGCGACAAGCGCGGCGACGCGATGCTGCAGAACGGCGACGTCATCCATGTCGCGCCGGTCGGCGCCGAGGTCGCGGTGATCGGCAGCGCCAACCGCGAGGCGATCTTCGAACTCGCGCCGGACGAGACGCTGACCGACGCGATCGTCTATGCCGGCGGCGTCAACAGCGTCGCCGACGACGGGCGGCTGATGCTGCTCAACGCGATCAACCCCGACAGCGCGGGCTGGCGCGAGATTTCGGCGACCGAGGCGGGCAGCCGCCAGGCGAAGCGCGGCGATGTCATCCGCCTGCTCTCGAACATCGGCATCGCACGGCCGCTGCGCCAGCAGCCGGTGCTCGTCACGCTGAGCGGCGAGGTGGTCAAGCCCGGCCATTATTATGTCCAGCCCGGCACGCGCATGGCCGATGTCGTGGCGCAGGCGGGCGGGCTGACCAGCGAGGCCTTTCCCTATGCCAGCGTCATCACGCGCGAGAGCGTCAAGCATCAGCAGCGCCTGAGCTACGACCGCGCGATCGACGATGTGGAACTGCTGCTCGCGGCGCAGCCGGTGACCTCGGTCCAGCGCGCGCAGCTCGTCCAGCCGGGCAATCTGGCGCTGATCGAGAATATCGTGGGGCAGCTCCGCCGCCGCGAGCCCGACGGGCGGCTGGTCTTCGACCTGCCGGTCGATGCCGCGGCGTTGCCCGCCGACCTGATCCTCGAGAATAACGACGTCGTCCATGTGCCCGCGCGGCCGGTGACGGTCGGGGTGTTCGGCGCGGTGCCGAGCCCGGCGTCCTTCGCCTATCGCCCGGGCGCCACGGTGGGCGACTTTGTCACCTCGGCCGGCGGCATCCAGACGATCGGCGACAAGAGCGAGGTGTTCGTCGTGCGCGCCAACGGCACGGTGCTGGCGGGCGGCAAGAAGGCGCTGCGCGCGCCCGCGCTGCCCGGCGACCTGGTCTATGTCCCGATCGACGCCAATCGCGGCGAGTTCTGGGCGCGGCTGCGCGACATCACCGGCACCTTGTTCAGCGGGCTGGTCGGGGCGGCCTCGGTCGCGGCGCTCGCGAAATGAGCCGGGTGCTCGTTCTGGTCACCGATCCGCGGTGGCGCCGGCGCGCCTATGCGATCGCCGCGCTCGTGCTCGCGGTGCTCACCGTCTTTCCGCAGCCCTATGTCGCGCGCGCGAAAATCTTGCCGCAGGACAGCAACAGCATCGGGCTCGGCTCGATGATGAACGCGCTCGGCGGGCAACTCCAGGGCTTCGCCTCGCTGTTCGGCGGCGCGAAGCAGCAGATCGACATGTATCTGGCGGTCGGGCGCAGCGATGAGGTCACCGGCGCGGTGATCAAGAAGCTGAAGCTCGCCGGGCCGGGCGCTTATGGTTCCGAACGGAGCGCGCGGGTGGCGCTGGCGAAGAAGGTCGATGTCCATTCGCTGACCGGCGGGATGATCGAGATCGAGGTGCGCACGCGCGACGCCGACGAGGCGGAGAAACTGACGGGCGCCTATGTCGAGGCGATCAGCAACCGTATCGTCGCGCTGGGCAAGGACCGTGTCGAGCGCAAGCGCGCAGTGGTGATGCAGCGCTTCCGCGAGGCAGCCGACCGCGTCACCGCGACCGAAAATGCGCTGAACGAGTTCCGCCGCCGCAACCGGCTTGCCGAACCGCAGGCCGAACTCGGATCGGCCCTGTCGGTCCGCGCCGGGCTTGAGGCGCAATTGCAGGCGAAGCAGGTCGAACTCACCACGCTGCAGAAATTCCAGGGCCCCGAAAATCCGCAGCTGATGGCGGTGCAGTCGCAGGTCGCCTCGCTGCGCGCGCAGATCGCGCGCAGCGCGACCCCGGCGGCGGGCGCGGCGGGCCCCAATGTCGCGAGGCTCAGCGAGGTGTCGGGCGAATATCTCGATCGCTACCGCGACTATCGTTTCGCGCAGGCGCTCTACGAGGTTTATGCGCGCTCGTCCGAGGAGGTCGCGGTCGAAACGCTGGCGGGCGAGACCGCGTCGAGCGTGCAGGTGCTGGAGGCGCCGCGGCTGGACGCCGACCGCAAGTTCAACATTGCCGCGCTGGCCTTGCTCGCGCTGGTGATCCTCGGCGCGCTATTCACCGAAATCTATGCGCCGGCTACGGGGATCCGGCTGTTCGGGAAGCGTGCGGCATGAGCGCCGAGGAGGAGGATCCCGAACTTTCGATCGTCATTCCCTGCTTCAACGAAGCCGAGAATGTCGCCGCGATCGTCGCCGCGGTGAATGCCGAGGCCGAGCGCCATGTCGCGCGGCACGAGGTGATCTTGATCGACAATGGCTCGACCGACGGGACGCGGGCGATCATGCGCGAGCTGTGCGCGGCCGACCCGCGCGTGCGCGCGATCCTCAACAACCGCAATTACGGCCAGATGCGCTCGCCGACCTATGGCCTCTATCAGGCCGAGGGGCGCGCGGTGATCGGCATGTGCGCCGATTTCCAGGACCCGCCCGAGCTGATCGGTGCCTTCGTCGCGCAGTGGCGCGCGGGGGCCGAGGTGGTGCTGGGGCAGCGTCGGTCGGAGAAGGCGTCGCCGGTGCTGCGTTTGGCGCGGCATGTGGGTTACGGTTTTCTGGGCCGCTTCGGCGACTATCCGGTGATCCCGGGGGCGACGGGGTTCGGGCTGTTCGACCGCGCGGTGATCGACACGCTGGCGGCGTGGAACGAGCCCGAACCCTTCTTTCGCGGCATGGTGGTGGAGAGCGGCTTCCGGCTGGCGCTGGTGCCCTTCGACCGGCCCGAGCGCGCGGCGGGCGAGAGCAAGAATGATTTTGCGGCGCTCGCTTCTTTCGCATTGTCGGGGCTGGCGGGATCGGCGAAGTCGTTGCTGCGGTTACCCTTGTTCCTTGCGGTTTATGCGGGGATGCTGGCCTTCGCCTTGCTTGTCGGTGGGGTGATCGCGGTGCAGCTCGGCGGGCCGGTGTGGGTGCTGCTCGCGCTCGCGCTCGCCTTCGCGCTCTTTGCGCTACTGCTGCTCTTCCTCGGGCTGATCGGCGAGCAGGTGCGCATGCTCGGCGAGCGCAGCCGCAATGTGCCGCTGGTGATCGAGGAAGAACGGCTGGGTTTCCCCGCCGACCGCGCGCGGCCGGCGGCGCGCACTTTGATCCGCCGCCCGTGAGCGCGCCGCGCGTCCGCCTGCTTCCGCTGGTCCCGGAAGCCTTGCTCGCGCTCGCCGTCGCGGCGAGCGCGGGGTGGACGCTGCAGGTCCTGCTCGACGTCGGTTACCTGCCGCAGCCGTTCGTGTTCGACACCAACGATACCTTCATGGACTGGTTCAACACCGCCTATTGGGCGAACAACCGCGGCATATACGACGTATGGCGGAGCATCTATCCGCCTTTGTCCTTCGTCTTCCTCGACGCGACGAGCCTGCCGGACTGCTACCTGCAATCGTCCTTTTACGCGCGCGATTGCGACTGGCTGGCGCGGTCGACGATCTATGCCTTCTACGTCATCGATGTGGTGCTGGCGTGGATCTGCTTTCGCCGCCTCGATCGCCGCACGGCGCCGATGCGCACCGTGGCAATCGCGCTAGGGCTGCCGATGCTGTTCATGCTCGAGCGCGGCAACCTCATCCTCGTCGCCTTCGCCTTCTTCATGATCGCGCACGGGCCGGTGACCGCGTCGAAGCCGTGGCGCTGGTTCGCGGCGGCGGTGACGATCAACTTCAAGCCCTATCTGGTGCTGCCGATGTTCGCGCATGCGGTGAAGCGCGACTGGCGGACGCTTGAGATGGCGGGGATCGCGACGGTCGCGCTCTATCTGATCACGCTCGCGCTCGTCGGGTCGGGGACGCCGGCGGAACTCGCGTCGAACACCGCGAACTGGGTCGTGTTCCAGGGCGGGCAGGTGTGGAACGAGGTCAATTATTCGACGAGCTACGCGCCGCTGCTCATGTTCCGCACGCTCGACATCCCGCTGCTGCAATTCGTCCCGTCGCGGCTGATCGAGACGATCGAGTTCCTCGTGCCGATCGTGATCCGGTCGGGCCATCTGCTTGCGCTCGCGGCGCTCGCGGCGGCGTGGCTCCAGCCGAAGGCGCTGCCCGCGCACCGCATCGCGGCGATATTGCTCGGCGCCTATTTGGTGACCCAGTCGCCCGGGGGATACACCCAGCTTTTCCTGATCTTCCTCGTGCTGCTGGAGCCTTGGAAGGGCGCGGGGCCGGTCACCGCGATCGCCTGCGCCTATCTGCTCTGCCTCGTCGGCGACTGGCCGCTCGCGACGGTGCTCGACGTGACGGGCACCAGCTGGCTCGGCGAGCGGACGGTGACCGCGAGCTTCGGGCTGACCGCAGGGCACTTCATCCGGCCGGGGCTGATCGTGATCATGGTCGGGGCGCTGTCGCTCGACAGCATCGCGCGGGTCGTGTGGGCGCATCGCAGCGAGCGGCCGTCGCTGGGACTGGTTGCGGCATGATCCTCGCCGACGACCTGTTCGCCGAAGATTTGGCCGCGATCGACCGCCAGCTTGCGCCCTATTGGGCGGGGCTGAATGGCGCGCGTATCTTCATGACCGGGGGGACCGGCTTCATCGGGCGCTGGATGCTCGAAGCCTTGGCGGTTTCGGACTGCGACGCCGAGGTGGTGATCCTGAGCCGCGATCCCGGTGCCTTTGCTGCCAAGGCGCCGCATCTCGCCAAGCGATTCCAGTTCGTTGCGGGTGATGTCTGCGACTTCGTTGCGCCGCCGGGCGGGTTCACGCACGTCATCCACGCCGCGACCGATGCCAGCGCCCATCTCAACGCCAACGACCCGCGGCGGATGTTCGACACGATCGTCACCGGCACGCGGAACGCGCTCGATCTGGCCGTCGAGCGCGGCGCGGGGCGGATGCTCTTCCTGAGTTCGGGCGCGGTCTATGGCGCGCAGCCTTGGGAGATGGAGCATGTCGCCGAGGGCTGGTTCGGCGGCCCCGATCCGCGCGACCCGAAGTCGGCCTATGGCGAGGGCAAGCGCGCCGCCGAGCTGCTCTGTGCGATCTATGGCAAGCAGTTCGGGCTCGACGTCGTGACGTCGCGCATTTTCGCTTTGCTCGGTCCCTTGCTGTCGCTCGACATCCATTTCGCCGCGGGCAATTTCATCCGCGACGCCATGGCGGGGCGCGCGATCCGTATCGAAAGCGCAGGCACCGCCGTGCGCTCCTATCTCTACGCCGCCGACCTCACTGCTTGGCTGTGGCTGATGCTGCTGCGCGCGCCGCGCGGCGCGACGTGGAACATGGGGTCGGAGGAAGCTGTGTCGATCGCCGACCTCGCGCGCCGCACCGCCGCGGTGCTCGGCGGGCCCGGGGTCGAGGTGCTGGGGCGCGCGGACGCGGGGTGGAACCCCGGCCGCTACGTCCCCTCGACCGCGCTGGTCCGCGAAAGCCTCGGCGTCGAACCGACAATCTCCCTCGGTGCGGCGATCCGCCGCACCGCACTCTTCAACGGATGGAAAAAATGAGCCAGATCAAGCTCTCCGACTGGGTCGCCCGGTTCCTCGCCGACCGCGGCATCGCCGATGTGTTCATGCTGACCGGCGGGGGCGCGATGCACCTGAACCATTCGCTCGGCACGCATCCCGCGCTGACGACCACCTTCACGCATCACGAGCAGGCGCTGTCGATGGCCGCCGAGGCCTATTACCGGCTGACCAACCGGCTCGCGGTGGTCAACGTCACCTCGGGGCCCGGCGGCACCAATGCGATCACCGGCGTCTATGGCGCCTATGTCGATTCGATCGGAATGCTGGTGATTTCGGGGCAGGTGAAGACTGAGACGACGGTGCGCCATACCGGGCTGCCGCTGCGCCAATATGGCGACCAGGAACTCGATATCGAGGAACTGGTGCGGCCGATCACCAAATATGTCCATATGGTCACCGATCCGCGGTCGATCCGTTATCATCTGGAAAAGGCGCTGTATCTGGCGACGAGCGGGCGGCCGGGGCCGGTGTGGCTCGACATCCCGCTCGACGTGCAGGCGGCGAAGATCGACCCCGACGACCTGCTGCCGGGGTTCGATCCCGCCGAACTCGACGAGCCATGGAAACGGGCCGACCTCGATGTCGTCGCGGCGGAGATTTGGGCGCGTATCGCCAAGGCCGAGCGCCCGGTGGTCTTCGCGGGCAGCGGCGTGCGGCTCAGCGGCGCGCATGCCGAATTCATCGCCCTTATCGAGCGGCTGGGCGTGCCCGTCGTCACCGGCTGGAACGCGCATGACGCGCTGTGGACCGACCACCCGCTCAACTGCGGCAAGCCCGGCACGGTCGGCGACCGCGGCGGCAATATGGTGACGCAGAGCGCCGACCTGCTGCTGGTGCTCGGGAGTCGGCTCAACATCCGGCAGGTGAGCTATAATTGGAAAAGCTTCGCGCGCGAGGCGTACAAGATCTGGGTCGATATCGATCCGGTCGAACTGGCCAAGCCGACCGTCGTGCCGGACATGCCGGTCACCGCGGACCTCGCCGATCTGATTCCGGCCTTGCTCGCGCAACCTTATGCCGGCCCGACCGATGCGCAGCTTGAATGGCTCGGCTGGGCGCGCGGGCGCGTCGCGGCCTTCCCCGCGGTGCTCCCCGAATATCGCGACCATGACGTGCTCGTGCATCCTTATGTCGCGATGGATGAGCTTTTCGCGCAGCTGGGGGAGGACGATATCGTCGTCACAGGCAACGGCAGCGCCTGCGTCGTCGGCTTCCAGGCCGCGCAGCTCAAGCACGGCCAGCGGCTGTGGACCAATTCGGGCTGCGCGACGATGGGGTACGACCTGCCCGCGGCGATCGGCGTGTGCGCCGCGACCAAGGGCGAGCGGCGCGTCGTCGCGATCGCGGGCGATGGCAGCATCATGATGAATTTGCAGGAGATGCAGACGATCGCGGGCTACAACCTTCCCGTGAAGGTCATCCTGATCAACAACAGCGGCTATGTCTCGATCTTCCAGACCCAGCGCAATTTCTTCAACGGGCAGGAAGTCGGTGGCGGGCCGAAGAGCAATGTGACCTTCCCTGACTTTTCGAAGATCGCGGCCGCCTTCGGCTTTGCCTACACGCGCGCGGCGAGCCATGCCGAACTGGGCGATGCCCTCGCCGCGACGCTCGCCGCCGACGGCCCGGCCTTTTGCGAGATCATGGTCGACGAGCATGTCGGTTTCGCGCCCAAGCTCGGCGCCAAGCAGCATCCCGACGGGCGGATCACTTCGCCCGCGCTCGAAGATCTGTCGCCCTTCCTGCCGCGCGACGTGCTGGAAGCCAATATGCGCATCGCGCTGATGGACGAGGCATGAGCCAGATCATGACGGTGCGCTTCCTCCGCCTTGGCAAGCCGCTGCGCTTCCTGGCGGCAGGGGCGCTCAACACGGCCTTCGGGCTGGCCTTCTATCCGCTGCTTTTGTGGGCGGTACCCGAGTTCCGCACCCATTATCTCGTTGCGCTGGGTGTGGCGCAGATCGTCTGCCTCTGTTTCGCCTTCACGACCTACAAGCTCGGCGTGTTCCGCACGCGCGGCGACCTGCTGCGCGAATTCGGGACATTTTCCAGCTTCTATGCCGTGAATTACGCCGCCAACTGGGCGGCGCTGCCCTTGCTCGTCGAGCTGGGCGGCGTGCCGCCGGCGATTGCGCAGATCGGCTTCACATTGGTGCTGATCGTCGGCAGCTGGTTCTGGCACAGCCGCGTGACCTTTCGGGGTCATGGCGTGCGATGAGCGCACCGGCCCTTCGAGACCGCGCCTGTCCGCTGTGCGGGTCGCACGAGGCGCGCGAGGAAGTCGCGAGCGCGCCGCGCGCCGAGGCCTGCTCGTTCCGCGAACTGCATCCCTATTGGTACGGGATAGACCAGGAACGGCGCTTCTTCACCTATCACCGCTGCGCGCATTGCGAGCAGCTCTACAACCGCGACTTCTTCGACCAGCGCCAGTTGACCCAGCTCTATTCGGCGATGCTGCCGAACATGGCGGTCGTTCCCGAAAGCGCGATCGTCGCGACCCAGCGCGGCTATTATGACGATGCCGCGCCCTCGGTGGTCGCGGGCGGGGCCTATCTCGAGATCGGCCCCGACGTCGGGCATCTGGCGCGCGAAGCCGCGAGGCGCGGGCGCTTTCGCCATTTCTGGCTGTTCGAGCCCAATCGCGCGGTGCATCCCGTGCTGCGCCGTGCGGTCGGCGCGATGCCGACGACGATCCAGCCCGACATGACCGACCTGTCGGCGGTACCCGATGCCTCGGTCAGCCTCGCCGCGATGGTGCATGTGCTCGACCATCTGCTCGACCCCGCGCCGATGCTGCGCGCGGTGCGCGCGAAGCTGCGGCAGGGCGGGGTGCTGATGATCGTGACGCACAACGAGCGGTCGGCGATGCGCCGCCTGCTCGGGCGACGCTGGCCGGTCTTCTGCCTCCAGCATCCGCAGCTCTACAATCCGCGCACGATCGGGCGCCAATTGCGGCAGGCGGGTTATGCCAGCGTGCGCGTGAAGCGCAGCCGCAACGTCTTTCCGGTCGATTTCCTCGGGCGACAGGCGCTGCAGGCCGCGGGGCTGCGCCAGGTACCGTTGCCGTTGCCGCGCTGGCCGGTCGGGCTGCGGCTCGGCAATATGCTCACGCTCGCCAGCGCCGACTGAGATGGCGCTTTCCGTTTCCCGGCAGCGCTGGCTCGAATATGCGGCGCTGCTCGCGATCCTGCTCGCCGCGCTTGTGCTGCGCCTCGACGGTGTCGGTTTCGGTCTGCCCGCGCTCAACGATCCCGACGAGGCGCTGTTCGTCACGACCGCGCTCGAGATGCTCGACAAGCAGAGCTTCAATCCCGGCTGGTTCGGGCATCCGGGGACGACGACGCTCTATTCGCTCGCGCTGGTGATCGCGGGCGTCGCCGGCGTCGGCATCGCGACGGGGCGCTACGCCGACGCCGATGCGCTGGCGGCGGCGGTCTATGCCGACCCGGGCATATTGTTCCTGCCCGCGCGGTTGATGATGGTTGCCTGCGGATTGCTCTGCGTCTGGCTGACGTTCCGGCTGGGCAAGAGGCTGGGCGGCGCGCGGGTCGGGCTGGTCGCGGCGGCAGTGCTGGCGGTCAATCCGGTGCATATCGAATATTCGCAGATCATCCGCACCGACGTGCAGGCGAGCGTCTTCATCCTGCTCGGCGCGCTGGCGGCGCTGACGATCGCCGAGCACGGGCGGCGGCGCGACTATCTGATCGCCGGGATGTGCGCCGGACTCGCCTGCGCGACCAAATGGCCGGCGGCGGCGGTCGGCGTGACCGCGCTATGCGCCTGGGCCGGGCGCCGCGCCGAAGGCGACCGCGACTGGCTGGGGCCGTTTTGGTTGATGGTTTCGGCCGCGCTCACGCTGGTCGTCGTCTCGCCCTATCTGCTGCTGGACCATGCGACGGTGCTGCAGAATCTGTCGGGCGAGGCGCGGCCGCTGCACCCCGGCGCGACCGGGGAGGGGTTTTTCGGCAATCTTCGTTGGTATGCCGCGGGGCCGCTGTTGGCATCGTTGGGCGTTGCCGGGCTGGCGCTCGCCGCGCTCGGGACGATTCGGGGCGCGGGTGACGCGCGGCGGTGGACGATCGTGATCCTGCCCTTTAGTCTGCTCTTCCTCGCGATGATCAGCGCGCAGTCGCTGCGCTGGGAGCGCTGGATCGTGCCGCTGCTGCCCTTTGTCGCCATTGCCGTGGCGCGCGCGCTTTGCGCGCTGGCGGAGCTGCTTCCGGCGCGCCGGGCGCAAGACGCGGCCTTGCCGCTTGCGCTGGCGCTCATGCTGCTGCCGATGATCGGCACCGCGCGCAGCGAGGCGACCGAGCGCCGTCACGACACGCGCCAGATGGCTTCGGCCTGGCTGCGCGCCCACGCGTCGCCGGATAGCAGTATCTTGATCGAGCATGCCGCCTTCGACCTGCTCGGTGATCCCTTTGCGCTGCGCTTTCCGATGGGATCGGCGGGATGCGTCGAGGTGCGCGACCTGCTCGCCGGGCGCGTCAGCAATTCGAAGGTCGACCGCACGCGCGGCGGCGGCGCGATCGTCGATGTCGGCCATGTCGCGATGGTGCGGATCGAAAGCTGCCGCGCCGATTATGCGGTCGTCACCAACCATCTGCGCTACCGCGCCGACCCCGCCGGTTATCGTGCCGAGGTCGCGCGCTACGACCGTCTGCTCACCGGCGCCCGGCTGCGCTTCACGGCGCGCGCCGTTCCGGGCCGGAGCAGCGGCCCGACGGTGCAGGTCTTCGAACTAGTCGACCGAGCGGCTGGCGGGCCGGGTCCAGATCTTGGTCCGACAGAAGACCGCGACGCAGCCCTTGAGCTCGAGCGTGCCATTGGCCAGCAGCTTGAGCTGCCCGCGCCCTGCGCCGTCGCCCGATTCGGGGTCGTAGACCGGGCCGCCCTTCCATTCGCGCGGGCCGCCCGAGAAGCCCTGGAGCACGACGAGCCCCTTGAGCTTGCGCTGGCGGAGCTTCGGATCGCTGTTGCGCACGTCGCGCAGATCGGGGTTGGCGCGCAGCCGCTTGGCGTCGACCACCTTGCCGCACAGCGCCGTGCCGCAGCGATAGATTTCGACGCGGCCGCCTTCGCTGCCGGTCGCCCAGACGCCGGTGATGTCGGCGGCCGATGCGGCGGCGGGCGCCGTGACGGCGGCGATCAGGAGGAAGAGCCGCTTCATGCCGCGAGCCCCTTCGGCTTCGCGGCTTCGAGCAGCGCCAGCGCTTCGGCGAGCAGCGGGCGGTCGTCGACGTGCCACGGATGGAAACCGGGCCTCATATAGGTGAACACGCCCTTGAGCAGCGCGCGCATCAGCCCGTGGCGGCCGTAGAGCCAGCCGAGCAGCACGCGCCAGGTCGCGAAATCGTTGCGCCCGTCCTGGCGCAGCAGGTCGGCGGTGTTGCGGAAGATCACATAGTGGAAGCGCATCGTCGTCACGCCCATCACCGTGCAGCGCTTGAGCCAGCGGCGGAACCGCGTCATGTGGCGCGCGGCGTTGAGATAAGTGTCGAACGCCACCGCCTTGTGCTCGATCTCCTCGATTGCGTGCCAGCGCCAGAGCTGCCGCGCCTCGTCGGCGGCGCCGCCGAGGTGTTCGGGATTGGCGAGAGCGTCGTGCGCGAGCGTCGCGGTGAAATGTTCGAGCGCGCAGGTCGCGGCGAGCTGCTGGATCGGCGAGCGGCGCTTGACCCAGGCGATCGTCCGGCGCGCGCGGTCCTCGGCAGAAGCGATGTCGAAACCGGCATCCTCGGCCTGGCGGTTGAACACGACATGCTCGCGCGAATGCATCGATTCCTGATAGAGGAAATCGTCGATCTGGCCGCGCAGCGGCTGCGGCGTATCGTCGCGATAATGGCGCACAGAGGTCATGAAGAATTTCTCGCCGACCGGGAAGGTCGAGGAGAGGGCGTTGAAGAAGGCGGTGCGGCCGGGGTCGCCGCTGTGCCACCAGCGCGGCGGCGGTGCCTCGCGCCCGAATTTGAGATCGCGCTTTTCGATGTGGAGATCGGGCGGGGTGGGAACGGCCGACGGCATGGAGCATCTCCTGCGAATCAACTTACTTTGACATCAATGTTTATATTAGTGGTGGTGCCAGGATGCAAGAGTGGGTTGCGGCGGGTTTAAAAGCTGTGTTGGCGTGTGCTTCCGCACGGTTTGCAGGGGTTTCGCGACAGTCGGCCAGGGCACGGCTAGGCGGATGGATTGTGGCGGGCGCCCGCTTTGCGCTAAGGCCGCCTTCGGGACGCGCACCGCCAGCCAGGCTGCAGGGGACGAATTCATGTACAAACAGGCGCGCCCGCACCAGAAGCGCCGCAAGCGGCTGGGCGCCGAGGTCCGCGAGGAGGGGCTCGTCGCCGCGCGGCGGCTGCTCCTCGAAGGCGGCCCCTCGGCGGTGACGCTGGCGAATATCGGCGACGAGATCGGCATGTCGCACGCCAATGTCCTCCACCATTTCGGCTCAGCGGCGGCGTTGCAGTCGGCGCTCATGGGGTCGATGATCAACGACCTCAACGCCGCGCTCGACGATGTCGTGACTTTGCTCAAGACCGATGCCGCGGCGCCGCGCACCGTCGCCGACCGGGTGTTCGACGCCTTCGACAAGGGCGGCGCGGGGCCGCTGGCGGCATGGATCATCCTCTCGGGCGACCTCGGCCAGCTCGAGCCCGTGCGCGACGCGGTGCGCGCGCTGGTCGATGCGATCGTCGGCCAGTCGAAGGACGAGGCGGCGCCCGAACGCGTGCGCACCGCGGTGCTGCTGATGGCGGTCACCGCCTTCGGCGACGCGGTCATCGGCCCCAGCGTGCGCGGCATGCTCGACCAGAAGGACGATGCGATGCGCGACCTGATCGCGCGCATCCTGCCGCTGTTCCTGATCCCCAGCGGCATCCCGCCGGCCTCGCCGCCCGCCTCGGCCTGACGCTCAGTTGCTGCCCGACAGCAGGATTTCGTCGCCCGAGGATTCGACGCGGTGTGCAATGCCGTTGAGTTCGATCGCCTTCACGAACCCGTCGACATCGCCCGATTTGAACACGCCGACGACTTCTTTGTCGGGAATCGCGCCGTCCTTGAAGACCAGCTTGCGCTCCGAATAGCGGTTCATTTCGGCGACGGCGTCGGCGAGCGGGTCGCCCATGAAGATCAGCCGCCCGTCGGTCCAGCTGGTTTCCTTTACGACGTCGACGCGGCTCAGCGTCCAATTGTGGTCGGCGCCGATCGACAGCTGGCCACCGGGCACCATGTCGGTGCTGTTGCCCGAGCCGCGCCCCGGCGCCGCCTCGGCGACGCGCACCTTTCCTTCGGCGAGGGTGACGACCATGTTGCCGTGGTCGAAACTGACCTCGAACGCGGTGCCGAGCGCGCGGACGCTCTTGCCGCCGGCGAGGACGACGAAGGGGCGCCCCGGATCCCTGGCGACGCGGAAGAAGGCGCGTCCGCTGACCAGTTCGACGCGCCGCTCCTTGGCGCCGAGATCGATCTTGACCATCGTCTCGGCGTCGAGCGTCACGACCGACTTGTCGGGGAGCGTGATCATCGTCCGCTGGCCGGTGCCGGTCTTGAAGACCTGTTCCTGGGCCGCGGGAGTGGGCGGAGAGAACAGATTTTTCGGTAGCAGCGTCCAGCCGAGCGAGACCACCAGAACGAGCGAGGCCGCCATTGCCAGGAAGCGCCAGCGCTCGCGCGGCGGCGGCGCAGCTTCTTCGACTGGCAGGGGATCGGCCGCGGTGCGGAGCTCGGGATCCTCGGCCGCCGTGCCGGCGATCGCCCAGGCGCGGCCGATGCGATCATAGGCCGCGCGGTGGTCCTCCGACAGGCCCAGCCAGTCCTGGAAGCGCTGCTCGTCGTCGACCGTCATGTCGCCCGACAGGCGCAGGTTGAACCACCCGGCGGCGTCGGAGCGGATCGCCGCGCGCGTCGAGGCCTGGCCGCCGCTCATGCGTCGGTCTCCATCGTTTCGGCGAGCCGGACGAGCGCGCGGTGCATCAACTCCTTCACCGATTCCTTCGAAATCCCCATGCGCTGCGCGATCGCCTGATAAGTCAGGTTTTCGAAACGGTGGAGCTCGAACGCCTCGCGTGCGCGCGGCGGCAGGCGGAGGATCGCGTCGACGACGCGCAGATATTCCTGCTGCCCGATCGCGATGCGTTCGGGCGACAGCTGGTCGGCGATTTCGAGGCCCTCCTCGAACTCGTCGTGGAGCATCGCGGCGCGCGCGGTCTGCGCGCGGTGGCGGCTGATCAGCACATTGCGCGCGGTGGTGAAGAGATAGCGCTCGACATTGTCGATCGGCGCGCTGATTTCGGCCGCCTGCAGCCGCAGGAACACATCCTGCACCAGATCGTCGACATCGGCATCGCGGACGCGGCGGCGAAAGAAGCGGCGCAGGCCCGGGCCATAGGCGGTCATCCAGTCCGCCAGATTCCGGTCCTGACGCGGCAGCGCCATCGTCAGCGAAAATCCCGGCAAGGCAAGCGCCGATACTGCAGGCATAGCGAGCCGCTCCCAATTACAGGCGTCATTCCGGCAGCATCCTCTCGATCGTCGCTCTCCATTTTCCTGGAGTTGACCGGACAGACGCGCGCCCGGCCATAAAGGGGGGATCGCGCTCGCATTTTTTCCCGAAGCATGGCTTCTCGCATCCATTCCAAATTGTGCAAACCGCAATTTTCATTAACATCGATGAAAATTACAGGGACCATCCCCCCGGCGCCGGGATCGTGGCGTCTGATCCAGTGACGCCGTCATCGCGGCGCGAACCAACGGGACAAAAGTTCCCGTGGAAAAACAGGGGAGAGAGGGGAATGCGTTTCCGGACCGTTGCTTTGCGTAAGATATTTCTGAGCGGCGTGGCGGTGGGGTGCCTCGCCCTGACCGCCAATGCGGCATCGGCGCGCGACCGCGTCATCGTCTACAAGATTCCGGCCCAGTCGCTCGACCGCGCGCTGCGCGATTTCGGCTTGCAGAGCGGCATGACGATCATGGGCGAATCGGTGATCATCAGCGGCAAGACGAGCGCGGGCTTCAGCCAGCGTGCCGACGCCGAAACCGCGCTCCGGACGCTGCTCCGCGGTACGGGCCTCAGCTATCGCCGCGACGGCGACGTGTTCGTGGTCACCCAATCGGGAAACGCAAGTCCGGCGGCGAGCGCAGCGCCCGCCGCCGCCGAAATTGAGGACGACAACGAGATCATCGTGACCGCGCAGAAGCGCGAGGAAAAGATCATCGACGTGCCGATCGCGATGACCGCGATGTCGGCGCAGGCGCTCGACGACCGCAAGATCGAGGGCGGATCGGAACTGCTGCGCGCGGTGCCGAACGTCAACTTCTCGAAGAGCAATTTCAGCATGTACAATTTCTCGATCCGCGGGATCGGGACCAAGGCGATCTCGGCGTCGAGCGATCCGGCGGTCGCGGTGAGCTTCAACAACACGCCGCTGATCCGCAACCGCCTGTTCGAATCCGAATTTTTCGACATGCAGCGCGTCGAGGTGCTGCGCGGCCCGCAGGGCACGCTCTATGGCCGCAACGCAACCGGCGGTGTGGTCAATCTGATCCCCGCGCTGCCCGACGCCTCCGATTTCGGGCTCGATGCCAAGGTTGAGGTCGGCAATTACAAGACGATGCGCGCGTCGGGCATGATCAACGTGCCGCTGACCGACACGCTGGCGGTGCGCGTCGCGGGTGCGCTGACCAGCCGCGAGGGCTTCGACTATAATAGCTTCACCGAAAAGCGCGTGAACGGCCGTGAACTGTGGTCGAGCCGCGCGTCGGTGCAATGGGAGCCGAGCGACCGCCTCCGGATCAACGCGATCTGGCAGCATTTCGAGGAAGACGATAACCGTTCGCGCACCGGCAAACAGCTGTGCACGCGCGACCCCGGACCGGCGACGATCGGCGGCGTCGCGGTCCCGGAAAGCATCCAGGGGCGCCTCAGCCAAGGCTGTCTGCCGGGCTCGCTCTACGACGACGCGGCCTATGGCACCCCCAATGCCAGCGGCTTTGCCGCCGTGGTCGCGGGCTACAGCGGCTATGTGAAGATGGGCTATATTCCGGGGACGAGCGACATCGCCCCTGGCCTGCGGCCCGGCGACCCCTTCGCGGGCAGCGTGCAGTCGCGCAACCTGCGCGAGATTGCGACCAGCATCGATCCGGTGTTCCGCGCCAAGAACGACATATTCCAGGGCAATCTGGAATTCGACGTCACCGATGCGGTGAAATTCGTGTCGCAGACGGCCTATGCGCGCGACCGCTATTATTCGTCGCAGGACTATAACCGTTATGTTTCGGCGCCGGTGTTCACCGATACGTCGGGACTGGTCAACGGGCCGCCGCAGATCGTCATCCCGCTGCCGCCGCCGCTGCCGCCGCTGGTTCTGGGCGAAGAGCCGCAGCCGATCGACCAGTCGCACGCCGCGCCGGGCGGCATATTCTGCGACCCGCAACTCGGCTGTTCGGACCGGATTCTGTCGATGGACCTCAGCCGGTCGCGCAACCGGCAATGGTCGCAGGAATTCCGCCTGCAATCGGATTTCGACGGGCCGTTCAACTTCAACCTCGGCGTCAACTATCTCGATTTCAAATCGCAGGACGATTATTTCGTCTTCAACAATCTCTATACCTTCATCGCCTACAACCGGAACAACCGGGACAATAGCGGCGATTTCGGCAGCGAGTTCGAATATGCCGATTGCGGTCCCGATGTAACGACGCGCGATTGCATCTATATCGACCCCAATCCGATCGGCTCGCTCGACGAGCAGGGGCATAATTATTTCCGCAGTCGGAACAATGTCCGCACCAAGAGCTGGGGCTTCTTCGGCGAGGGCTATTGGAACGTTGCCGACAATGTGAAGATCACCGCCGGCCTGCGGCTGACCCGCGACAGCAAGAGCGCGGTCCTCTATCCCAGCCAGCTGCTGCTCGGCGGAGGCGGTCCGTTCGGCACCAGCGGCGGCCAGATCAGCGGAGGATATACGGCCAACGAGCCGCTCGACCAGCGCTGGTCGAAGCCCACCGGACGGCTGGTGGTCGACTGGAAACCCGACTGGTCCTTTACCGACGACAGCCTCGTCTACGCTTCGGCTTCGCGCGGTTACAAGGGCGGCGGCGCCAATCCGGCGCGGCCCGGCATCAACCGCGGCAATGTGCAGTTCGGGGATATTTCGCCGACCTTCAAGGCCGAATATGTCAACGCGTTCGAGATCGGAACCAAGAACAGCTTCGACGGCGGGCGCCTGACGCTCAACGCCACCGGCTTCTATTATGACTATAAGGATTACCAAGTCTCGCAGATCGTCGACCGCATCGCGCTCAACGAAAATTTCGACGCGACGAGCTGGGGACTGGAATTCGAAGCCGCGTGGCGGCCCTCGCGCGCTTTCCGCGTCGACGCCAATCTCGGCTATCTGAGGACGCGGCTCAAGGAGGGGTCGCGATCGATCGACGTCATGAACCGGACGCAGGGCGACGACGATTGGGTCGTGGTCCGGCCGTTCCTGCAGGTCCCGTCCAATTGCATCGCGCCGCGGGCCTATGTCGAGCGGATCCGGGCGCTCGATCCGAACGCCTCGTTCTTCGAGGCTTTCTATGCCCTGTGCGGGGAATCCAAGAACCTCGCCGGCAGCTTCGATCCCGCCGACGTGCGCGGCACCTATGCCTCGATCTTCGGTTTCGCCTACGATCCCTTCGCCGCCTATAATCCCGCCACGGTCGGCGCGCTGGTGCCCTTCGATCCGGCGAACCCCGATGCCTGGCGCAGCCAGGTCAGCGGCGCGCCCAATGGCGGGCGCGGCTTCTATGCCGACCTCGGCGGCAATGAATTGCCCAACTCGCCGCGCGTCACCTTCAACCTGGGCGCGCAATATACCTTCTTCCTTGGCGGCGGCGATTGGGAGCTGACCTTCCGCGGCGACTATTACCGCCAGTCGAAGAGTTTTTCGCGGGTCTACAACACCGAATATGACCGGCTGAAGGCGTGGGACAATGTCAATGCCGCGATCACGCTCACGCGGCCGTCGGACGACTTCGCGCTGCAGCTCTATGTCAAGAATGTCTTCAACAAGACGCCGATCACCGACACTTTCACCAACAGCGACGACTCCCTGCTCAGCACCAACGTCTTCACGCTCGACCCGCGCATCGTCGGGTTCAGCGCGACGAAGCGGTTCTGATGGCGAGGGCGCTATGTTTGGCTGGCTGCGGCCCCTGCGAAAGCGGGGGCGCTTCGTCGGCGGTTCATCGAGACGCTTGTGCCTGCATCGGGCCTTCAAGAGTAGCGAAATTCATCAATTGATATCCTGAAAACAAGGGAGAGTTTCACATCGTCGGGCGAAAGATTCAGGAACGCAGCTTATGCGAACAAAATTCTTGTGCCATTTTATAAGTATTTGAAATATTGATAGTTAATTTCTATTTAATATTGACCGACTTATGTTGAATTATTATGAGTTATAGGCATCGATTCGTTTGGTGCTCAAATATAAATCCAATAATCAGCAGGAGAGTTGAGATGAAGAATTTTGCTGTTCTTTGCGCGACGGCGCTGGCGCTGGCGGCGCCGGGTATCGCCCAGGCGGCTACCCCCGATGGGGATCACACCTTTACCGGGACGCTCGAGGTCCGGAAGAACCTGCCGCTGTGGACGTCGTGCACGGTGACGATCGTCGTCGATGTCACCAGCGGCGTTCCCTCGTTGCAGTCGGCGGCCGCCTCGGGCTCGTCGACGTGCACGGGGATCACCTTCTCGGGCTTCTCGGGCACCACGCTCAATACCTCGGGGCTGCCGATCGTCGTCCAGCCGGCCATTCGCATCGATATCGCGGCCATCCCGCTGCTCGCGCCGGCCGACGCCTGCTCGGGATCGCTGACGCTCGTCTGGGGCGGCAACAGCGGATCGACGCGCACCATCACCTTCGTCGACGGCACCTCGAACATCCCCGATGCCAACCCCGACAATGCGGGCGCGACCGAAAACGCGTGCCGGATCCGCGGCGTGCTCACCCAGAACCCGGGTTCGCTGAACCTCTGACACCCCTCTCGGAACCGCCATCCCATCGGGATGGCGGGCCGAACGTGGCGGGCGCCCGATCAAGGCGCCCGCCTTTTGTCGCTATTCCTGCAATGCCTTACGCGAGCGGGGGATGGGTGGTCCGACCGGTATCTTTAGCCGCCGTCACACCGGCGCATTCGGCCCGGCGGGGACCATTATGTCTGGCGGTTTCGCTGATCGCGATCCTTCTGTGCGTCGCGAAGGCGGATGGTGCCGGCGCGCAAGAGGCCCTGGCGGGCGCGGGTGTCGATCGGGCCGAGGAAAGCGAAGAGCCGGCGGCCTCGGGGTTACCGGCCGACACCGATCCGAGGGAAATCGTCGTCACCGCACGCCGCGGCGAGGCGCTGGTCGAGCCCGAGACCGAACTCGGCGAAGACCGGATCGCGGCTTATGGCGCCTATACCATCGGCGAACTGATCGGCGACCTTGCGCCGCTGATCGCCGGGCCGGACAAACCGCCCGCGGTCCTCGTCAACGGCAAACGGGTGGGCGAATCGACGGGGATCGAGGGTTTTCCGCCCGAAGCGCTCGACCGGCTGGCGATCCTGCCGCCCGAAGCCGCGGCGCGCTATGGCTATCCCGCCGACCGGCGCGTGGTGAACCTCGTCCTCAAGCAGCATTTCGCCAGCTGGACGCTGGGCGCGATGCTGGTGCTGCCGACCGCGGGCGGGCGCGACGACGAAACGCTCTCGGCGAGCCGCGTCGCCATCGACGGATCGACCTATTGGAATGCCGGCGTGCGGCTGGCGCGCGCCAGCCGCCTGCTGCGCAGCGAGCGGCTGGCGCCGGCCGACGCAGAGGACCGGCACAAAAGCCTGTTGCCGTCGACGCACGGTATCGATTTCACCGCCGGTATCACCCGCCCGATCGGCGATTTTTCGGGGTCGCTGAGTCTTGGCGCCGCAACGAACGGAAGCCGCGGCCTGCTGGGGCGCGACGGGTCGCGGCCGTTGCAGGACAGGCAGGATTCGCGGTCCTTCAATCTGTCGACGACGCTGGGCGGGGCCGTCGGCAAATTCCAGACCAGCCTGTCCGCCAGCTACGCCCGAAACTGGGGCGAGACCCTGTTCGAAGACGGAGCGTCGCCGGCCGGCCGGCGGAGCAGGTCGAAGAGCGACAACTGGAATGCCCAGCTCTATGTCAACACCGCGGTGGTCGCGCTGCCGGCGGGCGCGCTGACTTCGAACCTGCTGATCGGCGCCAATCGCAGCCTGTTGCGATCGCGGTCCGCCGGGGGATCGGCAAGCGATTTCCGGCGCAACCAGCTCACGGCCCAGTTGTCGTTCGCCATTCCGGTCACCAGCCGCGACGCGCAGGTCCTGGGGGCGCTCGGCAATATTTCGGCCGACCTCGTCGGCGGCGTCGAAATCGCGTCGGACGAAAAGCGGCGTTCGCGCTACACGGCGGGGCTCAACTGGTCGCCGGTCGCCGGGGTCGACCTGCGCGCGTCGCTGACCCATTCGCAGATGGTGCTGTCCGCAGAACTGTTGAATGCGCCGCGGATCGAAACCACGATGCGGCTCTATGACTATCTCCGGCAGGAAACGGCCGAACTGCTGTGGATACAGGGGGGTAATCCCGATCTTCGCAGCGGCAGCCAGCGCCTGCTTTCGCTCCGCGCGACGCTGCGTCCTTTCGGGAGCCAGTTGGCGACCTTCACGACCGATTATCAGCGGCAGGTCGGACGCGGCGGGGTCGCCCCGTTCCCGCAGCTTACGCCGGCGACAGAGCGCATTTTCCCCGACCGGATCGTGCGCGATGGTGAAGGGCGTCTCGTTTCGCTCGACGCGCGTCCGATCCAGATCGAACGCGACCTGACGTCGCAGCTGAACAGCAGCGTCACGCTGTTCTTCGCGGGCAAGGCAAAGCCCGGCGATGGCGGGGCTGTGAAGGCGCGGATGTGGGATAACGGGCAGTTCACGATCACGCTGAACCACGGCTGTCAGCTCCGGAGCGAATTGCTCATCGCGCCCGGCTTGCCCGTGCTCGACCGGCTCGGCGGCGACGGCGGCCAGTCGCGCCACACGCTGGCGTTGCAGGTCAATGCGGGCTGGCGCGGGTTGGGTGCGAATCTCAACGGCAACTGGCAGAGCGCGGTTCGCATCCGCGATACGGCGCGTCCCGACGGGACGCGGGATTTTCTCTATCCCGCAACCGCCCAGTTCAATTTCGGGCTGTTCTTCGAGCCCGCGCAACTGTGGCCGGCATCGGGCGAAAAATCATGGCTCTCCAAGCTGCGTGTCACGGTCGATGTCCAGAATCTGTTCGACACCTATCGCCGCGTCAGACTGGCCGACGGCAGCGTCCCGGCGGGATATCGGCGGTATGAAATCGATCCGCTGGGCCGCACCGTCCAGATCGGCATCCAGAAGCAGTTCTGACGCGCGGGCTGCCGCGCGCCGGCGCCGTCCAGCACCTGCAACCAAGGTGTGTGTTACGCTGCGCACCGAAATATTCTAGGCTGGCCCCGAAGCAGCGGTCGGCAGAGAGATCATGGCAACAAGACCCCCCAGATACCGCACCTACAACCACCCCGCAGGCGGCTGGGGCGCGGCGGCGGCGACTGCGAAAGTGCTGATGGAGCAGAGCGTCGTCGGCAAGGGATCGCGCGCCCTGCTGTCGATGAACCAGCCGGGCGGCTTCAAATGCCCGAGCTGCGCCTTTCCCGACGCGACCTGCACCAAGAAACTGGAATTCTGCGAAAATGGCGCGAAGGCGCTCGCGCATGAGGCAACGAAGTTCCGCGTGACGCGCGAGTTTTTCGCGGCGCACAGCGTGACCGAGCTGATGGAGCAGTCGGACTATTGGCTGGAGATGCAGGGCCGGCTGACCGAGCCGATGCGCTATGACGCCGCGAGCGATCATTATGTTCCGGTGAGCTGGGACGACGCCTTCGCGCTGATCGGCCGGCATCTGCGCGCGCTCGAGGATCCCAACCAGGCCGAGTTCTACACCTCGGGCCGCACCGCGAACGAGACCGCCTTCCTCTATTCGATCTTCGTGCGCGAGTTTGGCACCAACAATTTCCCCGATTGTTCGAACATGTGCCACGAACCGACGAGCCGCGGGCTGCCGCATTCGATCGGCGTGGGTAAGGGCACGGTGATCCTCGACGATTTCGAGCATGCCGAGGCGATCTTCCTGATCGGCCACAACGCCGGAACGAACGCGCCGCGGATGATGACCCCGCTGGTCGAGGCGCGCAAACGCGGGGTGCCGATCGTCGCGGTCAACCCGATGCCCGAACGCGCGCTGATCCAGTTCACCGAGCCCCAGGACATTGTCCAGATGGCGACCTTCGGGTCGACGGCGATCACCAGCGAATTCGTGCATATCAGGGTCGGCGGCGACTTGGCGCTGCTCAAGGGCATGATGAAAGTTCTGTTCGAGCGCGAGGCGGCGGGCGAGGCCGTACTCGATCATGGCTTCATCGCCGAACACACCGACGGGTTCGCTGCGCTCAAGGCCGATATCGAGGCGCAGGCCTGGCCAGACCTGGTCGCCGCTGCGGGGATCGACGAGGCGCAGATCCGGCGCTGCGCCGAAATCTATATCGCATCGCAGGCGACGATCATCTGCTACGGCATGGGGGTGACCCAGCATCAGCAGGGATCGCAGCTCGTCCAGCAGGTCGCCAACCTGCTGCTGCTCAAGGGCAATTTCGGCAAGCCCGGCGCGGGTATCTCGCCGATCCGCGGCCATTCGAACGTGCAGGGCGACCGCACCGTCGGCATCGACGAGAAACCCGGGCAGGCCTATCTCGACAAGGTTCGCGACGTCTTCGGCTTCGAGCCGCCGCGCGGCCATGGTCATCATACGGTCGAGTCGGTTGAGGCGATGCTCGCGGGGACCGCCAAGGTTTTCATCGGCCTCGGCGGCAATTTTGTGCGTGCGGTCCCCGATACCGAGCGGTCCTATGCTGCGATGCGAAAGCTCGACCTGACCGTGGGCATCGCGACCAAGCTCAACCGCGGGCATCTGGTGCACGGCAGGGAGGCGCTGATCCTGCCCGTCGTCGCGCGCTCGGAGCGGATCGAGACCGCGAAGGGCGAACAGTTCGTGACGATCGAGGATTCGATGTCGAACGTCACCGCGTCGCGCGGGGTGCTCGACCCGGCGAGCGAAAATCTGCTGTCCGAGACCGAGATCGTCTGCCGCATGGCGATGGCGACGCTGCCCGAGAGCAAGGTCGATTGGGCGAGCTATATCGAGGATTACGGCTTGATCCGCGACAAGATCGCCGCGGTCCATCCGGCACTCTACGAAGATTTTGCCGAGCGCATCAAGGCGCCGCATGGTTTCCATCTCGATATCCCGCCGCGCCGTCGCGCCTGGGCGACGCCGAACGGCAAGGCCAATTTCCTGGTGCTGCCGGGGCTCGCGGTGAACGCGCCGGTCGACGATCCGGCGATGCTGCGGCTCGCGACAGTGCGCTCGCACGACCAGTTCAACACGACGATCTACAGCTATAACGACCGCTATCGCGGCGTTTACGGCGACCGGATGATCCTGTTCATGAACGCCGACGACATCGCCGACCGAGGGCTGGCGGCAGGAACGAAGGTCGGGCTCGAAACGATCGGCGGCGACGGCATCGCGCGGCGCGTCGAGGGGCTGACGATCATCGACTATCCGATGTCGCGCGGATCGGTCGCGGGCTATTATCCCGAGCTCAACCCGCTGCTGCCGCTGGCTTTCTACGACAAGATCAGCGGCTGTCCGGCAGCCAAGTCGATCCCCGTGCGAATCGTGGCGAGCGATGGAGCGGAATAAGGCCTTCGCGCCCGGGCGGCATATTGCGCCGGTCCGTTTCCTGATCTTTACCGCGGTGCTGATCGTCGCGACCGGCGGCGCGAGCGCGCTCGGCTACGATGCGCCCACGGCGCTGCTACTCGGCTTCGACATCGCCGCAGCGGTTTTTCTCGTCGCAGTGATTTCATTGCTCTCGTCGGACGCCGACACGATGCGCCGCCATGCCGAGGCGAACGATGCCAACCGCGCGGGACTGCTCGCGATTTCGGCGCTGCTGTCGCTGGTGATCCTGTTCACCGTCGGTGCGCTGATCGCCGATCCGGGTAGCCTCGGGCGGAAGGACGTGATCCTGATCGTCGCGACGCTCGCGCTCGCCTGGCTGTTCGCGAACATCATGTTCACGCTCCACTATGCGCATCTCTTCTACCTGCAGGCGAAGGGGCACGACCAGGGCGGGCTCGACGTCCCCGGCACACATGAGCCCGGTTATTGGGACTTCCTCTATTTCGCCTTCACGCTCGGCATGACCTTCCAGACTTCGGACGTCAGCGTGACCGGGCCGCACATGCGGCGCGTCGTGCTCGGCCATTGCCTGGCGGCGTTCGTGTTCAACATGGGAATCCTGGCGTTCACGGTGAACGCGCTCGGCGGGCTATAGGCCGGTCAGCCGATCGAGGTCGGCGACGCTGTTGACGTTCGGCGGCACGAAGTCGCAGGCGACCGCGCGTGCGCCGATGCGATTGCCGAAGCGGCGAACCGAGCGGTCGTCGCCCGTCGTCAGCTGTGCCTCGATTTCGGCGCGCACTGTCACCGGCCAGAGGCCGATCACCGGCTGGCTTGCAAGATAGGCGGGCCCGGGTTCGAGCAGCGCGCGGAGGTCCTCGGGCAGGCGGACGCAGTCGACCGAGATGCAGAGCAATTGGTCGAAGCCTTCGCTTTCGGTGTAGCGCAGCGCGCCCGCGATGCCGCCCATGGGGCCGAGGTCGGGCGCGGGCCAGTCGGCGATCATCGGCTGACCGGGCATCGCGCGCCCGGCCACCACGACCGCATCGACATGCGGCGCGAGCGCGCGGATGGCATGATCGAGCAGGCTCTGCCCTTCCAGCAATGCCGCGGCCTTGTCCGACCCGAAGCGCGACGAGCGCCCGCCCGCGAGCACCGCGCCGAGCGTCCTCATGCGATCATCCCGTGCGTATCGCTCACGACCAGCGCCGAATCCGGGCGCGCAAGGCTGACGAGGGTCAGCCCGGCGGCGGCCGCCCGCTCGGCGGCGAGGCTGGTCGGGGCCGAGATGGTGACGAGCATCGGGCATCCCGCGCGCACGGTCTTTTCAACGAGCTCGTAGCTGCACCGCGCCGAGAGCAGGATGAAGCCTACAGCGGGGTCGATGCCCGCCCGCGCCAGCGCGCCGATCAGTTTGTCGAGCGCGTTGTGGCGCCCGACATCCTCGCGGACGAGGCGGATCGTGCCGTCGGGGTCGCAGAAAGCGGCGGCGTGCGCGGCGCCCGTGGCATGGCCGAGCGGTTGGTGATCGGCGAGCCCCGCCAGCGCTGCCGCGATCGCGGCGCGCGTCGTCGCGATCTGCGCGGTCACGGCGGGCAGGGCGCGCAGCACTTCCTCGATATTCTCGATCCCGCAGAGCCCGCAGCTGCTTTCGCTCACGCGCTTGCGCGCGCGTTCGAGCGCCCTTTCGCTATGCTCGGGGGGCAGCCAGATGCGGAGCGCGATGCCGCCTTCGATGGGGTGGACATCGATGCTGCGGATCTGCGCAGGGCTCTCGATCAGCGCCTCGCCGAGCGCGAAGCCGGTGGCATAATCCTCGAGATCGGCGGGGGTCGCCATCATCACGGCGTAGCCGATGCCGTTCACCTCGACCGACACCGGCGCCTCGACCGCGACGTCGCGGACGATTGCGTTATCGGCAGCGCCGGCAAAATCGACGCGGCGTATCGGCAGGGGGACGCTGGTGGTCATCGGTTCCGACATAGGCGGCTCACCGGGCGGCGCAAGCCGGGCGTCAGTCGTCGACGCTCTCGGGCGGCAGGCCCTGCTGCATTGCACGGTAGCGCGCGATCGACTTGTCCATATGCGCGCGCGCGGCGTCGCGTGCGGCGGCGGGGTCGCCCTTCGCGATCGCGTCGTAGATCGCGCGGTGGTCGCGGTTGATCGTGCGCGCATATTGCTGGTGCCGCGGCTTGTCGCTGCCCTGCAGATAGAGCTTGCGCGAGGGGACGAGGCGGACGCCGAGGAACTGGGTGAAGCGCAGGAAATAGCTGTTCGCGGTCGCGGCGGCGATCGCTGCGTGGAAGGCGGCGTCGGCATTGACCGAGGCGTCGACGTCGGTGCTGTCCTCCATCGCGTCGAGCGCGGCGCGGATCGCGGCGAGGTCGGCGTCGGTGCGGCGGCGCGCGGCGAGGTCGGCCATCTCGGCCTCGAACCCCATGCGCATTTCGAGCAGTTTCAGCACATCCTCGATTTCGCCGACCTCGTCGGCGGCGATCTGGAAGGCGCGATATTGTGCGCCGTCGGGGACATAGGCGCCTGAGCCGCGGCGCGAGACGAGCAGTCCGCGCGCCGACAGCCGCGAATAGGCCTCGCGCACCACGGTGCGACTGACCCCGAAGCTTTCGGTGATTTCCTTTTCGGTCGGGAAGCGCGAACCGGCGGGCATGTCGCCCGTCTCGATCTGCTCCTCGAAGCGCTGGACAAGATCGTCGGCCAGCGATGCAGCCTTGGTTACCCTCATGGCGATAGCGTTACCATCGCGGCGCGAGACTGGCTAGGGGCGGAAGTCGGGGCGCTGCGCGGCGACGTGCGCGGTCCAGCTGTCGCGGGTGGTGAAGTCGCCGTGGCGGTCCCATGCGGCGCCGCTGTAATAGACGAAGGGCTTGCCCGGGGTTGTGCGGACGAGGATGAGGTAATTGTCGGCGTCCTCGGCAAAGCCCGCAAAGGCGACGGGATCGACGATGACGGCGGCGGCCATGCGGCCCTTTTCGCCGTCGGCCGGTCCCCACCAGCTCATACGGGCGTCGGCTTCGTCCTTGGCGATTTCGCCGAGCTTGGCGCCGTTGATCGGACGTTTGGAGATGCCGATGCCGACGATCAGTTCCTCGGCGCTGCTCGACGCGATGGTCGAGGTCAGGCGGGTGAAGTTGCTGCCCGCGGGCAGGGTGAAGCGCCGCGTTTCGCGCACCGTGCGTTGCGTGTCGACCGGCCAGGGTTCGTAATCGACGGTGAAGTCGGCCACATCGGGGCCGGCGCTGAGGATTTGCGGACGGACATAGTTGCGCGAGGTCCAGAGCTTGTTGTCGTGCCAGATGCCGAGCCCGCCGGTGCCGCGCCCGGTGCCGACATTGTAGAAGTCGATACCCTCGCCGTGATTGGCGTGCTGGTCGCCGGTGCGCAGCTGGCGGTCCATAAAGGGCCAGCGTATATTCTTGCCCCACGCATCGATACCCGAGGAGGAGGGCGGCTCGGCCTTTTCGAGCGCGCGCGAGTAGATGCGAAAGGCGATGCGGTCGTTCTCCCAGAGGAGATCGCCGTAGCGATAGTCGGCGATGACGACTGCGGCGCGGGCCTTCTGTTCCTCGGCGGTGGCGGGACGCAGCGGGGTCTTTTCCTGCGCGGCCGCGCTAGTGGAGAGCAGCAGCAGGCCGAGCAGCGCGGCACGCATCACCAGCTCCACAGCGTCCCGTCCTCGAGCCGGTTCACCGGCAGATAGGCGCGGGCATAGGGGAAGGTTTCGGCGAGGTCTTCGTCGATCTCGACGCCCAGCCCCGGCGCGTCGCCCGGGTGCAGCATGCCGTCGGCGAAGCTGTAGGCGTGCGGGAAGACCGCATCGGTCTCCGCCGTGTGGCGCATATATTCCTGGATGCCGAAATTGGGGATGCTGATGCCGAGGTGCAGCGCCGCGGCCATCGTCACCGGCGACAGGTCGGTGGCGCCGTGGCAGCCGGTGCGGACCTGGTGCAGCTCGGCGAGCGAGGCGATCTGGCGCATATGGGTGATGCCGCCGGCGTGGAGCACGGTCGCGCGGATATAGTCGATCAGCCGGTTCTCGATCAGCGCCTTGCAGTCCCAGACGCTGCTGAAGATTTCGCCGACCGCGAGCGGCGCGGTGGTGTGCTGGCGGATCAGGCGGAAGGCGTCCTGGTCCTCGGCGGGGGTCGCATCCTCGATCCAGAAGGGGCGAAAGGGCTCGAGGTCCTTGCCCAGCCGGCCGGCCTCGATCGGGGTCAGCCGGTGGTGGACGTCGTGGAGCAGACGGACGTCCCAGCCGAGCGCCTCGCGCGCCGCGGCGAAGAGTTCGGGCACGACGCGCAGATATTTCTCGGTCGACCAGATATTCTCGCTGGGCAGCGCGGCGTCGGCGGGTTCGTAGAAATAGCGGTCCTTGCTGACCCCATAGGTCGACGCCATGCCGGGTACGCCGCATTGCAGCCGGATCGCCTTATACCCCTGACGCTGGTAATCGAGCGCGGCTTCGATCGTGTCGGCGATGCTCTCGCCATTGGCGTGGCCATAGACCATGCAGCCCTCGCGCGCCGCGCCGCCGAGCAGCTGGTAGACGGGGAGCCCCGCAACCTTGCCCTTGATGTCCCACAGCGCCATGTCGACCGCGGCGATCGCGGTCATCGTCACCGGCCCGCGCCGCCAATAGGCGCCCTTGTAGAGATAGTGCCAGATGTCGTTGATCGCATGCGCGTCGCGCCCGATCAGGCAGGGGACGACATGTTCGGAAAGATAGGCGGCGACCGCCAGCTCGCGCCCGTTGAGCGTCGCGTCGCCGACGCCGGTGGTGCCGTCGTCGCATTCGATCTTGAGCGTCACGAAATTGCGCCCCGGGCTGGTAACGATCACCCGCGCTGACACGATCTTCGGCATTCCATCCCCTCTTTGGCGTAGTTGTCTGACAACCTTATTGACACGCTCGCTGGAAAAGGAAAGATATTGTCACCGGTGTCAAGATCAAAAAGTACGACAAATTTCGAGGGAGAGGGATGTGGGTCGAGCCGTGAGGCTGGCGATGGCGGGCGCGTTGATCCTCGCCGGCTGTGGCGGAGTGGCGGGCGCACAGGCGCCGGGCGTTGCCGATCCGGCGCGCTGGCCCGCGCGTGCGGCGGCTGCGCCCGAGGCTGCGATCGAGGCGCTGATCGACGCGCTGCTCGCGGCGATGTCGCTCGAACAGAAGGTCGGGCAGGTGATCCAGGGCGATATCGGCAGCACGACGCCCGAGGATGTCGCGACCTATCATCTGGGTTCTATCCTCAACGGCGGCAGCTCGTCGCCCGGCGGCGACGAATTCGGCCCGGCATCGAACTGGGTCGCCGCGGCCGATGCCTATTATGACGCGTCGATGCGGCCGAACGGCGCGCTGCCGCGCATCCCGGTGATGTGGGGCGCCGATGCGGTGCACGGCCACAATAATATCGTCGGCGCGACCTTGTTCCCGCACAATATCGGGCTCGGCGCGGCGCGCAATCCGGCGCTGATGGAGCGGATCGGGCAGGTCACCGCGACCGAGATGCGCGTCACCGGGCTCGACTGGACCTTCGCGCCGACGATCGCGGTCGCGCGCGACGATCGCTGGGGGCGGACGTACGAGAGCTTCGGCGAGGACCCCGTGATCGTCCGCGACTATGCGACCGCCTTCGTCCATGGGCTGCAGGGACGCCGCGGCGATGCCGACTGGCTCAAGGGCGCGCATATCGTCGCCACCGCCAAGCATTTCATCGCGGACGGTGGCACCGCGGGCGGACGCGACCGCGGCGATGCCAAGGTCGATGAGGCCGAACTGATCCGCCTCCACGCACCCGCCTATGTCGCTGCGCTCGACGCCGATGTGCAGAGCGTGATGGCCAGTTTCTCGGGCTGGAACGGCGCCAAGATGCACGGCAACGCCAGCCTGCTGACAGATGTGCTCAAGCGCCGCTGGGGCTTCGACGGACTCGTCGTCGGCGACTGGGACGGGCATGCCAAGGTGCCCCGCTGCACCCCGACCGACTGCCCCGCGTCGCTCGCCGCCGGGCTCGACCTCTATATGGCGCCAGCGAGCTGGAAGGGGCTTTATGCCTCGACTTTGGCCGCGGCAAAGTCGGGCGCGCTGCCGATGGCGCGGCTCGACGATGCCGTGCGCCGCATCCTGCGCGTCAAGCTGCGCGCCGGGCTGTTCGAGGCGGGGCGGCCGTCGGCGCGCGCTTTTGCCGGGCGCTACGAATTGCTCGGCTCCGCGGAGCATCGCGCGGTGGCGCGGCAGGCGGTGCGCGAATCGCTGGTGCTGCTCAAGAATGATGGCGTGCTGCCGCTGAAGGCCGATGCGCATATCCTCGTCGCGGGCGACGGCGCCGACGATGTCGCCAAGCAGTCGGGCGGCTGGACGCTGAGCTGGCAGGGGACGGGCACCAAGCCCGAGCATTTCCCCGGCGCGACCACGATCTTCGCGGGGGTACGCGAAGCGGTGAAGGCCGCGGGCGGCACCGCGACGCTGGCGGCCGACGGGAGCTACGGCACGAAGCCCGATGCCGCGATCGTCGTGTTCGGCGAAGACCCTTATGCCGAATTCCAGGGCGATCGCGCCGACCTCTATTTCGACGACACGCGCGGCAATTTGGCGATCCTGCAGCGGCTGCGCGCCGAGGGGGTGCCCGTGGTCGCGGTGTTCCTGTCGGGCCGGCCCCTGTGGGTGAACCGCCATATCAACGCCGCCGACGCCTTCGTGGCCGCGTGGTTGCCGGGGTCGGAAGGCGGCGGGGTCGCCGATGTCCTGTTCGGCAAGGCCGACTTCACGGGGCGGCTGCCCTTCTCTTGGCCCGCCGATGCCAAGGGGGCGCCGCTCAATGTCGGCGATGCCGAGTACCGGCCGCTCTATGCCTTCGGTTACGGGCTGACGCTCGCCGACCGCAGTGCAAGCACACCGCTCTCTGAAGACCCCGGCATCGCGGTCGAGCAGGCGCTGACCGGCGCCCTTTTCGAACGCGGGCGCCCGACGGGTACGCGCCGCATGCTGATCGATGCCGCCAACGACAGCCCGCAGGCGATCGACGGCGCCGCCGACAATGGCGCCATTGCGGTGCGCCCGGTCGATCGCGACGCGCAGGAGGACGCCCGCGAGATCGCGTGGTCGGGCCGCGCGCGGGGCACGCTGATCATCGCCAACGCGCATGCCGCCGACCTGTCGCAGGCGGGGCCGCTGGCGGTCGTTTTCGACCTCCGCGTCGATGAGGCGCCCAAGGGGCCGGCGATGCTTGAACTGCGCTGCGGCCCCGGTTGCGCCGCACGGCTCGACATCGCGCCGCGGATCGCCGCGCTGGCGGGGCAGGGCTGGCAAAGCCTGACCGTCCCGCTCGCTTGCTTGCCCGGCGCCCGGCTCGACCAGGTCACCGCGCCCGTCGCTCTCTCGACAAGCGGCGCGATGCGCCTCACCCTTTCCTCCGTCGCCCTTTTGCCCGCAAAGGAAGTGCCATGTCCCTGACCCTGCTTGCCCCGCTGATGCTCGCTTCGACGCCCGCCGTCGTCGCCGAGGCCGAACCGCAGATGCCGCGCGCTTCGGCGATCCTCGCCGACACGCGCCGCGTCGCCGACTGGCAGCTCGCCAATCGCTCCAACTGGGCGACGATGCCCGCGGCGCGCAAGAGCGTGCAGAACCCGCGCGACTGGCAGCAGGCGACCTTCTGGGTCGCGCTGACCGAACTCGCCAAGCGCGACAAGAAATATGCCAAGCCCCTGCTCGACCTCGGTCGCGAACAGGGCTGGAAGCTCGGCGACAAACCCTTCCACGCCGACGACCAGCTGATCGCGCAGGCGTGGATCTGGGCATCGAAGAACGGCGGCGGCAAGGCGGCGATCGCCCCGGCGCGCGCCTATTTCGACCATGTGCTCGCCAACCGCCCGGCGATAGGGCTGGAGTTCGTCCCGCACGCGCCGGGCAAGGGGACGTCGGACTGTACCGACCGCTGGTGCTGGTGCGATGCGATCTTCATGGCGCCGCCGACCCTGCTCCAGATGAGCAAGGCGACGGGCGACAAACGCTACGCCGATTTCGCGCATGAGGAGTTCAAGGCGACCACCGACTATCTCTACGATCCGGCCGAAAAGCTCTATTTTCGCGACAGCCGCTTTTTCGACATGCGCGACGCCAAGGGGCGAAAACTGTTCTGGAGCCGCGGCAATGGCTGGGTGATGGGCGGGCTCGTCCGCATGCTCCAGACGATGGACCGCAAGGACCCCAAGCGGCCCTATTATGAAGGGCTGTTCAAGGAGATGGCGGCGAAGCTGCTCACGCTGCAAAAGCCCGATGGCTATTGGTCGCCCTCGCTGCTCGACACCGATCCGGGCACGCCGACCGAGACGAGCGGGACCGCCTTCTTCACTTATGCCTTTGCGTGGGGCGTCGATACCGGGCTGCTCGACCGCGCCGCTTATGAGCCCGCGGCGATCCGCGGCTGGAACGCGGTGGTGCGCGGGGTGCAGGGCGACGGCATGCTCGGCTGGGTGCAGCAAGTCGGCGACCGGCCCGACAGCGTGTCGGCGAAGGAGACGCAATTCTACGGCAGCGGGGCGTATCTGTTGGCGGGGAGCGCGATGTATGACCTGGCGCGGAGGCGCGGGCGGTATTGAGGCTGGTTTGGGGTGGTTTTAAGACATAAAACCCCTCCTCTTCAGAGGAGGGGCAGAGAGACTTGGTCCGGCAAAGCCGGGCCTTAGTCGAACGGGGTGGTGGCCGAAGGAGCACGCCCAGCCCGACACCACCACCCCGCTGCGACTAACGAACAAGTTCGTAAGTCTCGCACCCCTCCTCTGAAGAGGAGGGGTTGGGGAACGTCCGCTCCCGCCTTGAAATCCGACATTCCCTCTCCTCCGCAACAACACACACCAATCCAACATCCCCGTTGACTCCAAGTTGTCCGACAACTATCAAGTTGTCATACATTTGAGTTTGACACCGGTATCAAACGGGTCGCGCCGCTCTTGCGACGGCATCACAGGGGAGAGGAATATGAGGTCATCGTCGCTTTCGGTCGCGCGCGGCGCGCTCCTGGCATCGGCTGCGTTGTTCGCTGCGATGCCGGCATCGGCGCAGGATGCGCCGGCGGCCGATGAAGCCGAAAGCCAGCCGGCCGATCCGGTCGCCGCCGCAGCGGCCGCGACCGACGACGATGCGATCATCGTCACCGGCGCGCGTGCGACGCAGCGCAGCTCGATCGAATTCAAGCGCGCCGCCGACGTCGTCGTCGACGGGCTGGTCAGCGACGAGATTGGCGCGACGCCCGACAATTCGATCGGCGACACGCTCGAGCGCATCGTCGGGGTCTCGGCCGACCGCTTCAAGGGCAATGCCAACGAGCTGTCGGTGCGCGGGCTCGGCCCGACGCTCAGCTTCTCGACCTTCAACGGGCGCGAGGTGTCGACCGCGGGCCCCGACCGTTCGGTCGCCTTCCAGCAATTCCCGTCCGAACTCGTCAACGGCGTGCTCGTCTACAAGACCCAGCGCGCCGACTTCCTCGAAGGCGGCGTGGGCGGGGTGATCGAGCTCAGGTCGATGAAGCCGCTCGATTATGGCAAGCGCCGCATCCAGTTCGAGGTGCGCGGCGATTTCCAGCCGCAGGACAATGACGTCTACCAGCACGACGGGCTCGGCTATCGCGCGAATTTCTCCTACACCGACCAGTTCGAGACCGGGCTCGGCGATATCGGTGTGTCGATCGGTTACCAGCGGCAGGACACCACCGCGCCCGAGGATTATTATAACGCGAATGCCACTTTCCAGCTGTGCAACACCGCGGCGACCAACGGGCTGACCAACACCGTCAATTGCACCTTCGCCGCCGCGCCGCGCAACGCGAACGAGACGATCGTCGATCCCTATTTCGCGAACTCGTCGCGCAGCTTCCGTACCCAGACGACGTCCGAGGTGCGCGACGGGCTGATCGCCGCGATCCAGTGGCGGCCGTCCCCCGATTTCGAGATTTCGATCGACGGCCAATATTCGAAGCGGGCCAGCCTGGAAGACCGCAACGTTCTGCAGATCACCGAGGGACTGCGCGGGGTCCAGCCGCTGGTGATCGGCAACGGCAGCAACGGCTATTCGGCCAATGCGCTGATGAGCTATCGCGGCAATTCTAACCTCGAGAACCAGCTCGAAACGCGCCAGCGCAACGAGGAATATATCGGCGGAGGGGTCAGCCTGATCTGGACCCCCGACCGCTGGAACATCGCCTTCGACGCCTCCTATTCGAACAGCCACCGCACCGAGACGCAGAAGCAGACTCGCATGCGCTCGACGCGGCGCGTCGGTTATACGCTGACCTATGTCGAGGACGATGTCGTGCCGGTGGTCGAGTTCGACAATTTCGACATCACCGACCATGGGCTGTTCCTCGCCAACGCCGCGAACGCGGTCTATGCGCGCAACCGCTTCGTCACCGACCGCAAGGACCGAATCTGGGCAGCCCGCCTCGACGCCGAGCGCGAGCTCGATGGCTTCATCACCAGCGTGAAGATCGGCGGCCGGGTGTCGGACCATCACCGCACCAACGACAATGCGCGCAACAGCGACCTCAACACGCTCGTCGCGATCAACGGGGTGAGCCCGGCGCAGCTGATCGGGCAAGCGAACCAGAATTGCCGCGTCCCGTTCACCACCACCAGCTACATGCGGGGCATGGGCACGAATGTGACGCGCTGGGCGACCTTCGACAACGACTGCCTGTTCCGCACCTTCACCGGCAGCGACGATGCTTTGCCCTATCCCGCCGACGGCCGCGACCCGAGCGACATCGACGTGACCGAGCGGATTTACGCGGCTTATGCGATGGCCAATTTCGAGACCGACATGGGCAGTGTGCCGGTTAGCGGCAATGTCGGGCTGCGCTGGGTCAAGACCGACATCAGTTCGATCGGCTTCCGCCAGCCCTATCGGCTGACGATCAATACCGGCGACGACAGCTATGTGATCGCCGTCGATCCCGCCGGGCAGCTCGCGACCAACAGCGCGAAGGGCAGCTACAATTATTTCCTGCCGAGCGCCAACATCGCCTTCGACCTCTCGCAGGAGGTCAAGCTGCGGCTCGCCGCCTATCGCGCGATCGCGCGCTCGGGGATCGAGAGTTTCGGCGCGGGCGTCAGTCTGACGCCGGGGCCGGGCACGGATGTCGATAATGTCATCTTCAACGCGACCACCGGCAACCCGAACCTCAAGCCGCTGCGCGCCTGGAATATCGATGCCAGCCTCGAGCTTTATGCGTCGAAGGACACGCTCGTGTCGATCGCGGGCTATTATAAATGGGCGAAGGGCACGGTGATAGGCCGCTCCGAGCCGATCCCGACCGACATCACGGTGACGACGATCCGCGACGGCGGCGCGCCGACGACCGAGACTTTCACGATCAACCCCGTGGCGCCGTCGAACGACCTCGAGACGCGCGACCTGTACGGCGTCGAGGCGACCGCGAGCCACGCCTTCACCTGGCTGCCCGATCCGCTCGACGGCTTCGGAGTGCAGGGGTCGGTCAATCGCGCTTTCGCCAATTTCGAATATCCCGACACCTCGCCGGTCGCGGACTATGTCGATCCGGCCAATCTGATCGGGCTGTCGAAATGGACCGCGAGCGGGTCGGTGTGGTTCGAGAAATGGGGGCTCTCGCTGCGCGCGAACCTCCGCTACCGTTCGGGCTATTACAAGCCCAACGGCGGTACCAACCGCGAGATCCGCGGCGGCACCTATCTCAACCTGTCGGCGCAATATGATCTGACCAAGAATGTCCAGCTGAAGCTGCAGGCGCTCAACGTCACCGGCACCCCCGACATCATGTACAAGGGCAGCTACGACAGCATCGCCGAGGTGTCGCGCGGCGGCACGCAATATTTCTTCGGTTTCCGGGTCCGCCTGTGATCCGACCGCGCTTCCGGCCGGGCCAGCAAATCCTCCCGCTGGTCCTGACCGCCGCCGCCGCCGCGATGCCATCCGCGGCGGCGGCTTTTTCTCCGGAGGACGGCGGCGCCGTCTGCCGGGGTGAAGAGGGTTATGCCGCGGCGTTCGAAGGGCGGCGGGTCTTTGCGCTGCATCCCGACGATCTCACCGCGATCAAGGCGGCGCTGACATCGAATCCGGTGATTGCCGAGGCCTATCGCGAGCTGATCGCGCGCGCCGACAAAGCGCTGGCGACGAAACCCGCGTCGGTGATGGACAAGCGCAGCATCCCGGTGTCGGGGGATCGCCACGACTATGTCAGCCTCGCGCGATACTGGTGGCCCGACCCCGCCAATCCCAAGGGCCCCTATGTGCGCCGCGACGGCGATACCAATCCCGACGTCGAATCGAACCGCTTCGACCGCACGGCGCTGAGCCGCATGGCGCGCGAGGCCGACACGCTTGCGCTCGCTTATTATTACAGCGGCGAGGCGAAATATGCCGCGGGCGCGGCGCGCGTCGTGCGGACCTGGTTTCTCGACTCCGCGACCGCGATGAACCCGGGGCTCGACTATGCGCAGGCGGTGCCGGGCGTGTCGAACGGCCGCCCTGAGGGCGTGCTCGACGGCGCGGCGTTCATCGGGGTGATCGACGCGGTCGGGCTGATCGCGCCGTCGGGGGCGCTGACGGCTGCGGAGAATGCGGCGCTCGAGAACTGGTTCGGGCGCCATCTCGACTGGATGCTCAAGAGCGCGAACGGCAAGTCCGAGGGTGCCAAACGCAACAACCATGGGCTGTGGTACGACGCCCAGGTCGCGCGGTTCGCGCTGTTCGCGCGGAGGCCCGAGGTGGCGCAGCGCATCGTCGAGGCCTTTCCGAAGGCGCGTCTCGCGCGGCAGGTCGACGCCAACGGCGCTTTGCCCGAGGAGCTGACGCGCACGCGCAGCTTCCATTATTCGCTCTATGCGCTCGACGCCGCCTATGGCGTCGCCGACAGCGCCGCCTGCCTCGGCGTCGACCTATTCGACACCGAGGAAAAGGGGCGCTCGCTGCGCCGCGCGACCGACTATGTCGCCGCCTATCGCGGGCGCGCCGCCGACTGGCCGTACAAGGAAGGGCGCTGGCCCGCCGAAGCGCTCGACGAACTGCTCGTGCGCGCCGATGCCGCGTGGGGGCCGGGCGCCTATCCGCGCAGCGTCGCGGGCGACCTCGCGCTGCGTCATCGGGCGCGCTAGGGCAGGGCATGATCGCGCGCCGTTCCCTGCTGCTCGCACCGTTGCTCGCCTGGCCGGCAGCGGCGATGGCCCGCGGGAACGGTTTCGATATTGCGTCGATCGAGCGCGCGCGCGTGGTGCCGCGGGCACTGGCGCTGCTCGATGAGGAACCGCGCACGATCGCCGCCATTCCCGCGCCGCGCAGCCCGGCGGGGCCGCAGGATTATTATTCGGAGGGCGATTATTGGTGGCCCGATCCGGCGAATCCGAACGGTCCCTATATCCGCCGCGACGGGCGATCGAACCCCGACAAATTCGACGGGCATCGCGATGCGCTGATCGCCTTCGGGCGCACCGTGCCGATGCTCGCCGCGGCGTGGAAACTGACGCGCGAGGATCGCTTCGCCGCGGCGGCGATGCGACATTTGGTGGCGTGGTTCGTCGATCCCGCGACGCGGATGAACCCGAATTTGAACCATGCGCAGGCGATCATCGGGGTGAATAGCGGCCGCGCGATCGGGGTGATCGACACGCTGCAGATCGTCGAGGTCGCGCGCGCGGCGCAGCTTTTCGCCGAAGCCGATCCGCCGGGCTATGCCGCGATCCGTGCGGGGGTCGAGGGCTGGTTCGCCGCCTATCTCGACTGGCTGCTGGCCTCGCCCTTCGGGATCGAGGAGCGCGACCAGAAGAATAATCACGGGACGTGCTGGCTGCTGCAAGCCGCGAGCTTCGCGGCGCTGCTCGGCCGCAAGGATGTGCTGGCCGACGCGCGGGTGCGGCTCGAGACCGTGATCGTCCCGAACCAGATCGAGCCCGACGGGCGTCAGCCGCTCGAACTCGCGCGCACCAAGCCCTACGCCTATGCGCTGTTCAACCTCGACGTGCTCGCCGCGACCGCATGGCTGCTCGGCGAAGCGAAGGGCGATCTGATTGCCTGGGCGACGCCCGACGGCCGTTCGATCGGCCGGGCGGCCGCGTGGATGGCGCCCTATATCGAGGACAAGGCGCGGTGGCCGTTGCCGCCCGACGTGGAATATTGGGACGGCTTCCCGGTGCGCCAGCCGAGCCTGCTCTTCGCCGGCCTCGCGCTGGGTCGTGCTGACTGGATCGCGCTGTGGCGCCGACTCGATGCCGATCCGGCGACGGGCGAGGTGGTGCGCAACTTTCCGGTTCGCCAGCCGATCCTCTGGCTGTCCGAAACGAATAGTGGCCCCTTGTCAGCCCCTTAGTCGGACCGAGCAAAGTTCGAGGTTGTCATACAAGTTTTTCCTTGACAGGATGGATGCGACATTCGATCATGCTGACACCGGTTACCAAGATCGGGACATAAGAAACTGAAAATCAAAAGGTCGCCGCGCGCGTGACGCGATATCGAGCGGCGAGGGTGGGAGAGACGACATGGCTATCGGACCGACGCGCGGCACATTTTTCCTGGCACGGCTGGCGGGCGGGGTGTCGCTCGCGGCGCTCGCCATCGCCCCGGCCTTCGCGCAGGATAGCGCGCCAGCGCCCGAGGAAGAAATCGTCGTCAGCGGCATCCGCGCCTCGCTCGAGCAGGCGGCCGAGATCAAGCGCGAGGCCGACCAGGTCGTCGACGTCATCACCGCCGAAGATGTCGGCAAACTGCCCGACGCCAACGTCGCCGAGGCGCTGCAGCGCGTTACCGGTGTCCAGATCACCCGCGTCTTCGGCGAAGGCCAGTCGGTGTCGGTTCGCGGCTTGCAGCAGGTGCGTGTCGAGGTCGACGGGCGCACCTTGCTCGGCTGGTCGGCGCGCCTGTCGCCGCCCGAAAACGATCAGCTCGGCCGCTCCTCGGGGCTCGATTCGGTGCCCTCCAGCCTGTTCGGGCGCCTCGAAGTGCGCAAGTCGCCGCTCGCCAGCAACGCCGAGGGCGGGCTCGGCGGCACGGTCAACCTGGTCACGCCCAAGCCGCTGTCGTTCAAGGAGCCGACGATCTCGGTCCGCGCACAGGGCGTCTATTCGGAGAATAGCGAGAAATTCGAGCCCGCGATTACCGGCTTCGCGACGACCAAATTCGCCGATGGCCGCATCGGCGTCATGATTGCGGGCGAATATCAGAAGCGCACCTCGACGACGCAGACCTTCGAGCGCAACAATTTCCTGGGCCGCACCTATACCGGCACCGGCGGCGGGGTGTTTCCGACCCCGGTGCTGTTGCAATACGAGCAGTTCACCGTCGATCGCTCGCGGCTCGGGCTCAACGGCGCCATCCAGTTCGAGGTGACGCCCGAGTTTACGATCACTGCCGACGCGCTCTATTCGAAGCTCAAGACCGGGCGCCGCCAGGACTTTTTCGCCTTCCGCCTGCCCACCGGCAGCAACCCGGTGACCAACCGCGTCGTCGAGGACGGCATGGTCGTCGCGGGCAACGCCAACGGCACCGTCACCACCGCGGGGCAGATCCGCAACGAGCCGACCGAAAGCTTCCTCTATGGCCTCAACGGCAAATATGAGGGCGACAACGGGCTGACGATCGAGGCCGACGGCTATTACAGCAAGGGCACGATCGACCAGACGATCCAGATCATCACGCTGCAGGCGACCGCGCCGGTGCCGGGTGCTTTCGATTTCCGCGGCGGCGGCATCCCGTCGCTGACGCTGGGCGGAACCTTCGACCCGACCAACTACGCGTCCTACAATCCCGCGACCAATGGCGTGCGCAGCAACCGCCTGATCGGCCTGCTCGAGGAGTGGACCGGCAAGCTCGACGTCAGCTACGAGACCGCGGGCGGCGTGACCATTTCGGCGGGCGCGCGCTACACCGATCTCCACGCACGCTCGAACGCCTTCCGCAGCCAGGTCACCCCGACGCGGACCGAGATCGAGCCTTTCCTGAAGCCGATCGACCTCGGCAGCTTCCTGCCCGACATCGCGGGCACCTTCCCGCGCAGCTTCCTCAGCACCGCGCCGACCTTCGACTATGTATTCACCCGCGCGCAGGCCGCCGAGCCCAATCCGAACGCCAACGGACTGTCGACCCTGCTCCCCAACCTCCAGCGCGACTATGATTTCAGCGAAAAGACGCTCGCCGCCTATCTGATGGTGGCGGGCGAGGGCGAGATCGCGGGCATTCCCTACAAGGCGAACGCCGGGGTGCGTATCGCGAGCACGCGCCTGTCGGTCGACAGCTACGTCAATGTCGGCACCGTCAGTACGCTACGCAACGACAAGAACCGCTATACGAACGTGCTGCCCAGCGCGAATATCGCCTTCAACGTGACCGACGATTTCCTCGTCCGCGTGTCGGGGTCGCAGACGATGCAGCGCGCCTCGATCGCCGACCTCGCGCCCTCGACCTTCTTCAACGCGACCAACCTGTCGGTGACCGGCGGCAATGTGAACCTCGAGCCGCCGATCTCGACCCAGGCCGACATCAGCTTCGAATATTATACGGGCAAGAGCTCGCTGATCTCGGGCGCGCTCTTCTACAAGGACGTCAAGAATTTCATCGCCAGCTTCGTGACCACCGGGGTCGACACGACGCTCGATCCGCAGGGCCGCGAGCTCGTCTTCTCGCGCCCCGAGAACCTCTCGAGCGCGAAGATCAAGGGCTTCGAAGTCGGGGTGCAGCAGTTCTTCGACTTCCTGCCGTCGCCGTTCGACGGCTTCGGGATCATCGCCAACTACACCTATTCGGACTCGGAGGATGCCGCGGGCTTCCCGCTCGTCGCGGTGTCGAAGAACAGCTACAACCTCGTCGGGCTGTACGAGAAGGGGCCCTTCTCGGCGCGCGTCGCGTATAATTACCGCGACGAGGCGGTGTTCGAATTTTCGGAGGGACGGCCGAGCTTCGTCGGCTCGCGCTCGCAGCTCGATGCGCAAGTCGGCTTCGACATCACCGAGAATTTTGCCCTGTCGCTGCAGGCGCAGAATCTGATGCCGAAGAAGTCGGCGACGAGCGAATATAGTGTCAACCCGACCGCGCTGAACAGCTATGCCCTGTCCGAGCGCCGCTTCTCGGTCGGGCTGCGCGCGAAGTTCTGAAGACCCCGCGGCACGGCGGCGCTGGTCCACTGGGGCGCCGCTGTGCCGGGGGGACCGGTGTTATGAGGATATGATTTTGAACAAGTTGTTCCGGCGCGCCAGCTGCCTTGCCCTGTCGGCGTCGATGCTTTCTGCGCTTCCTGCCTCGGCCGAGCCGCTGCCGAAGATTTTGAGCGACCGCGCCACGATGGCGGCGAACCCGCTGCCCGATTTTTCCTACGCCGGCTATGGCTTCGGGCTCGCGCCGATCCCCAACGATGCGGGCACTATCGTCGACGTCACCGCCTATGGCGTCATCCCCGACGACGGGCTCGACGACAGCCAGGCGGTGCTGCGTGCGCTTGCCGCGGCGAACAAGGTCGCGGGCAAGGTCACGCTGCGCTTCCCCAAGGGGCGCACGCAGATCACCGAAATCCTGCGCATCACGCGCAGCGATATCGTGCTCGACGGCGCGGGCGCGGGGCACGGCGGCAGCGAACTATGGTTCCCGCGGCCGTTGAAGCTGATCGACAAGACCGCCGATTATGACGAACTGCGCGACTATCTGGTGCGCGAGAAGAAGCAGCAGGTCGAGCCCGAGCATAATATCGACTATCTGTTCACCGAATATAGCTGGGCCGGCGGGATGATCTTCGTCGCGCCGACGGGCAGCCGGCCGGTGTCCTACGACGGCAGCAAGGATGTGCGCGACCCGGTGCTGGCGAACGGCGCGGCGGGCAAGCAGTTCGCGCGCGAGCTCACCGTCGACGATGTATCGAAGCTGCGCGTCGGCGACGTTATCCAGCTGCAATGGTTCTCGGTCGACGGGGACAAGAGCAAGATCCTGAAATCGCTTTATGGCGACACCGACCTGCCGATCGGCTCGCACCACTGGACCTCGCCGAACCGGCCGGTGGTGGTACAGGCGACGCGCATCGCCGCGATCAAGGGCAAGAAGGTGACGCTGGGCGATCCGCTGCTCCACGACGTCCGCGCGGACCAGCCCGCTGTCGTGGCGCAGTGGCAGCATCTGACCAACGTCGGCATCCAGAACCTCCGCCTGCAATTCCCCGAGGCGCCGTCCTTCGGCCATCATCTCGAGCAGGGCTATAACGGCATCTATATGACCGGGGTGTTCGACGGCTGGGTCCGCGACCTCGTCATCGACCGCTCGGACAGCGGCATTTTGACCGATAATGCGGCGAGCCTGACGATCGCCAATGTCACCACGACCGGCGACCGCCGCGCGCATTATTCGGTGCATGTCGGATCGGCGCACAATGTGCTGGTCAAGGACCTCAAGGTCGAAAACCCCGTGATCCACCCGCTCAGCGTCAACACCCGCTCGACACGTGCGGTATTCCTGCGCCCCGAGGTGATGAAGGACGCGATCATCGACCAGCACAGCGGGTCGAACCACCAGAATCTGTTCGACCGGATCGTGATGCATATCGAGCCGAAGCAGGCAAAGGGTGGCTGGGGCTACCAGCTGTGGGTAGGCGGCGGCGCGCCTTACTGGAAGCCGGGGCATGGCCTGTATAACACGCTCTGGAACGCGCGGCTGGTGATGCCCGATACGGTGCCCGCCGACGCTAGCGTGACGATCTCTAGCGGGCTCGAAGGGCCGGGTGAGCGCATCGTCGGGCTGCACGCCAACCGCAAGATCGCGGTCGAGTATAATCCTGCGCCCTATATCGAGGCGACCGGGCAGGCGGTGGATGCCGTGCCGTCGCTCTACGACTGGCAGCTGGCGCGCCGTCGCCGATGATCGACATGGGGGCGACCAGCGAACAGGACAGCATCGCGCGGGCGTTCGTCGCGGCGCGGGCGGCGGGGCGTGCGCTCGCCGCCTATCCGGGGGCGATGCCGGCGACGCTGGCCGAGGCGTACCGGATCCAGGACGCCGCCATCGCGCGCGACGGGCGGCGGGTCGGCGGCTGGAAGGTCGGTCGGATCGCGCCCGAGCTGGTCGAGGCCTATGGCGACAACCGCATCGCGGGTCCGATCTTCGTTGACGAGATCGCCGATGACGGCGCCGCGATGCCGGTCTTTGCCAACGGCTTCGCCGCGGCGGAGGCCGAGGTGCTGCTGCGCTTCGGCGCAGTCGGCGATGGCGACTATGATATCGACACTGTGCGCGGCTGCATCGACGAAGTGCGCACCGGGATCGAGATAGCGAGCTCGCCCTTTGCCGAGATCAACGGCCACGGCCCGGCGGTCACCGCATCGGACTATGGCAACAACAAGGGGCTCGTGCTCGGCCCGGCCATCCCCGGCTGGCGTAGCCGCGACCTGATCGCGATGCCGGTCGAATTCCGCATCGACGGCGCGCTGGTCGGCGCCGGATCGATGGAGACGATGCTCGACGGGCCCTTCGGTTCGGCGCTGTTCCTGATCCGCACCTTGCGCGCGCGCGGCATCGCGATTGCGCCGGGGACGTGGGTCTCGGCGGGGGCGATCACCGGGGTGCATGAAATCCGCCCCGGCCAGCGCGCCGCGGCACTGTTCGACGGGCGGATCGGCGTCGGCTGCACCATCGCCGCGGCCTGAGCGCCGCCGACTACCTATTCGTGAAATAGCGGCGGCGCATGGCGGCGCGAACTGTTGTAGGGGACGGCGATGTCCGATCTCCTTCCCCCCGTTCCCGCTACCTTGCCCATCGGGGCGAGCGGCCTTTCCGTCTTCCCCGTCGCCTGGGGCATGTGGCGCTTCGCCGACAACGACGTCGCCGCGGGTCGCGCGCGGATCGAGGCCGCGCTCGCGGCGGGCGTGACCTTGTTTGACACCGCAGATGTCTACGGCGCCGACACCGCCGGCCGCTTCGGCGCGGCCGAGGAATTGCTCGGGCAGGTCTTCGCCGAGGCGCCGGGACTGCGCGACCGGATGGTGCTGGCGACCAAGGGCGGGATCATCCTCGGCACGCCTTATGATTCGAGCGCATCCTATCTCGCCAAGGCGATCGATGCCTCGCTCGCGCGGCTCGGCGTCGAGCATGTCGACCTGTGGCAGGTGCACCGCCCCGACCTCTTGACCCATCCGCAGGAACTCGCGCGCGTCATCGAGGATGCGCATGCGGCGGGCAAGATCGGCGCGGTGGGCGTGTCCAACTTCACGCCGGCGCAGACCGCGGCGCTCGCGGCGCATCTGTCGTTGCCGATCGTCGGCCATCAGAGCGAATTTTCGCCGCTGCACCTCGACCCGCTGTTCGACGGCATCTTCGACCAGGCGATGGAGCGCAGCATGGGCTTTCTCGCCTGGTCGCCGATGGGCGGTGGGCGGCTGGGCGATCCCGGCGACGAACGCGGCCGCGCGGTTGCGGCTTTGCTCGACGCCAAGGCGGCCGAGCATGGCGTGTCGCGCGCCGCAGCGACGTGCAGCTGGATTCTCGCGCATCCCGCGCGCCCGATTCCGATCGTCGGCACGCGCCAGCCCGAGCGGATCGCCGCGATCGGCGACGCGCTGAAACCGCGCTGGACGCGCGCCGAATGGTATGCGGTGCTGCAGACGTCGATGGGCGAAAATCTGCCCTAGCCGTCCCACACCTGCGCATAGAGCATCGCCATCTCGTCGGCGTCGGGGACGCGCGGGTTGTTGGCGGGCGAACCCGAGGCAGCCGCCTGCGCGCACATCGTCGGGACGAGTGCCTCCCAGCGCCCGGCGTCGATGCCCCAAGCGGAGGGGCCGGGCACTTCGAGTTCGCGGTTCAGCGCCGCCAGTTCTTCGAGCAATCGTGCGACCGCGGACTGGTCGCCCTCGCGCTCATCGGCGACGCCCATCGCGCGGGCGCAGTCGCCGTAGCGGTGGAGTGCGGCGGGGGCCGACCAAGCGGTCACCGCGGGCAGCAGCATCGCGTTCGACAGTCCGTGCGGGACGTGGAAATGCGCGCCGATCGGGCGGCTCATCCCGTGCACCAGCGCGACCGAGCTGTTCGAAAAGGCGATGCCCGCCTGCGTCGCGCCGAGCATCATCGCCTCGCGCGCGGGCGCATCCATCGGATCGGCGCAGACGCGGCGGAGGTTCGGCGCGAGCGCGCGCATCGCGAGCAGCGCCATGCCGTCGCTGAACGGGTTCGCGCGCTTCGACACATAGGCCTCGATCGCGTGGACGAGCGAGTCGATGCCGGTGTCGGCGGTGAGGCGTCTGGGCTTGGTGAAAGTTAGCTCGTAATCGACGAGCGCCGCGACGGGTAGATAGGCGAGGCCCGGGCAGAGCATCTTCTCTTCGGTCGCCTCGTCGGTGATGATCGTGAAGCGCGTCGCCTCCGATCCCGTGCCTGCCGTGGTCGGGATCGCGATGACCGGCAGGCCGGGCTCGTCCTGCACATACGGCGCCTTATAGTCCGCCATCGCGCCGCCATGCTGCGCGAGCAGCGCGATCGCCTTGGCGCTGTCGAGCGGGCTGCCGCCGCCGAAACCCACGACGCAGTCGTGCGCGTCCTCGCGGAGGAAGGCGAGGCCGGCGTCAATCGAGGCGATAGTCGGGTCGGGTACGGTGTCGGCGAAGATGCGCGCGGCGACGCCCGCCTTTGCCAGTTCGTCGGTCAGTTCCGCGACGCGCCCGCTGCCGACCAGATAGCTGTCGGTGATGATCAACGGCCGCGACAGGCCGAGCGAGGCCAGCACCTCGGGCAGCTGCTTCGACGCGCCGCCGCCGATGCGCAGGATGCGGGGCAGGGCGATGCTGGCGATACTCAAATTATCTCTCCTGGGCGGCCATCGCGCGACCCTAGCTTCCCCGCGCCGACATGCAAATTGCCGACTGTCGCACCTGCACCGGCATCTTGATCTTGACACCGGTTACCATGAGCCGTAGCACGACACTCAACCAGCCCTATCAGCGAGGATGCCCCCGATGTTTTCCAAGACCTATTACGCCACCCATCCGGTGATGATGGAGGAGGTGTCGAACGCCGAGCTGCGCGACCGTTATTTGATCCAGGACCTGTTCCGCACCGGCGAATGCGTCCTCAACTACACCCACGCCGACCGCTTCGTGATTGGCGGGGTCGCCGTCGGGTCGGCGCCGGTCAAGCTGCCCGCGCAGACCGAGCCGCCGTCGGCGGCGGGGCATCCCTTTCTCGAGCGCCGCGAGATGGCGATCGTCAACGTCTCGTCGGTCGAAGGCACGGTTACCGTCGATGGCGAGAGCTTCACGCTCGGCAACAAGGATTGCCTCTATGTGACGATGGGCGCGACCGACGTGAGCTTCGCGGGCGAGGGTGCGCGCTATTATCTGGCGTCGTGCCCGGCGCATAAGGCGTTCACGACGCGCAAGCTCGGCATCGCCGATGCCAACAAGCTCGACCGCGGCAGCCTGGCCGAATCGAACGAGCGCAGCATCTACCAGCTTGTCATTCCGGGCGTTTGCGACAGCGCGCAGTTGGTGATGGGGCTCACCGTGCTGAAGGAAGGCAGCGTGTGGAACACCATGCCGCCGCACATCCACGAGCGCCGCAGCGAGATTTATTTCTATTTCGAGCTCGACAATGTCGACAGCGACCGGGTGATGCATTTCATGGGCGAGGGCGAAGCCACGCGCCACATCGTGATGCAGAATGAGGAAGCGGTGATTTCGCCGCCCTGGTCGATCCACATGGGCGCGGGGACCAAGGCCTATGCCTTCATCTGGGCGATGGCGGGCGAGAACCAGGATTATACCGACATGAACGTCCTCGACATTTGCCAGCTGTCGTAATGGCGGGGCTGTTCGACCTTTCGGGCAAGGTGGCGCTGGTCACCGGCGCCAACACCGGCATCGGTCAGGGCATCGCGCTCGCGCTCGCCGAAGCGGGCGCCGACATCGCCGCCGCCGGCCGCTCGGCGGCGGACGAGACCGTCGGCAAGGTGCGCGGGCTCGGCCGCAAGGGTGAGAATTTCGCCGCCGACCTGTCGAGCGTCGGGGCGGTGCAGCCGCTCGTCGACGCGGTGCTCGCCGCGTTCGGGCGGATCGATATCCTCGTCAACAATGCCGGCATCATCCGCCGCGCCGATGCGGTCGATTTCACCGAGGAAGACTGGGATGCGGTGATGGACACCAATCTCAAGACGCTCTTCTTCCTGTGCCAGGCGGTCGGCCGCCACATGATCGCGCGCGGTTCGGGCAAGATCGTCAACATCGCCTCGATGCTGACCTTTCAGGGCGGCATTCGCGTGCCGAGCTATACCGCGTCGAAATCGGGCGTCGGTGGGCTTACCAAGCTGCTCGCCAATGAATGGGCGGCGAAGGGGGTGCAGGTCAATGCGATCGCGCCCGGCTATATCGCGACGAACAACACCGCCGCGCTGCAGTCGGACGAGACGCGCAACCGCCAGATCATGGAGCGCATTCCCGCGGGTCGCTGGGGCGATCCCAAGGATATCGGCGGGGCGGCGGTCTTCCTCGCGTCGAGCGCGTCGGATTATGTCCAGGGCCATATCCTCGCGGTCGACGGTGGCTGGCTCGCACGATAACACTATACTCAAAGGCCGTTCGTGCTGAGCTTGTCGAAGCACCTTCCTTCCTTTTGCGGCGCTGAAGAAAAAACGGCCCTTCGACAAGCTCAGGGCGAACGGAGTTGGGGATGGGTCAGAGCAGACTGGTCTTTTTCGGCGAATTGCTGATCCGCCTGACCGCGCCGGGCAATGAGCTGCTGATGCAGTCGCCCGGGCTGTCGCTCCACGTCGGCGGCGCCGAGGCGAATGTCGCGATCGGGCTCGCGCATCTCGGCCACGACTGCGCGATGGTCAGCAAGATTCCTTTGAACGCTCTGGGTCGCGGAGCGGTGGCGGCGGTGCGCGGCGCAGGCGTCGATTGCACCGCCGTCACGCCTTATCCGGGGCGGATGGGGCTCTATTTCCTGAGCGTCGGCGCGGGGCTGCGCGCGTCGGAGATCGTCTATGATCGCGCGGGATCGAGCTTCGCGGCGACCGGGCCCGAAGATTACGACTTCGACGCGTTGCTGGGCGGCGCACGGCTGCTCCACCTGTCGGGCATCACCCCCGCGCTCGGGCCGCGCGCGGCCGAGGCAGCGGTGGCGGCGGCGCGCGCGGCGAAAAAGCGCGGCGTCCCGGTCAGCTTCGACGGCAATTACCGCGCGATGCTGTGGGAGGCGTGGGACAGCGATCCGCGTGCGGTGCTCTCCGAACTGATCGGGCTGGCCGACATTCTCTTCGGCAACCACCGCGACCTGTCGCTGGTGCTCGGCCGCGAATTCTCGGGCGAAGGCGAGGACCGGCGGCGTGAAGCCGCCGAGGCGGGATTTGCCGCTTTCCCCGATCTCAAGCTGATCGCCTCGACCGCACGGCACACCGTGTCGGCCGACCATCACCGCATCGCGGCGCGTGTCGATCTACGTGACGGCTCGCACCAGACCGACGAGGTCGACGTCACCGGCATCGTCGACCGCATCGGCGCGGGCGATGCCTTTGCCGCGGGGGTGCTCCACGCGCATCTCGGCGGCGGCGATGCGCGCGCGATGGCCGCCAGCGGGCTCGCGCTGACCTGCCTCAAACACAGCTTGCCCGGAGACGCGAGCCGCTTTAGCCAAAGCGATATCGACGCGTTTCACGGGGGAGGGCTCGATGTCCGGCGCTGAGCCGATTGGTCGTCGCAGGCTGCTCGAAGGAGCGGCGGGTCTGGTTCTGCTGTCATACGCCGCGCCGTCGTGGGCGCAGGCTGCCAATGCGACTGTCGCCGCTGCCGACGGCATCTATCGCAGCAAACCGCGCAAGGAAAACGAGCCGCTGTGGGCGGCCGCCTACCTCGGCATTCGTTATGCGCGCGCCGAACGCTTTCGCGCCCCGGTGCCGGTGACCGCCGCCGAACAGCCCTTTGCCGAGCAGGGGCAGTTCGGCCCCGCCTGTCCGCAGTCCGGCGATCGCTACCAGCCGCAGAGCGAGGACTGCCTGTTCCTCAACGTCTGGACCCCGACGACCGCCGCGAAGAAGCCGCGCGCGGTGATGGTCTATTTCCATGGCGGCGCCTATTCGTCGGGGAGCGTGACCGACCCGCTCAACGACGGCGCGGCGCTCGCGCTGCGCGGCGATGTCGTGGTGGTGACGGTCAATCACCGGCTCAACGCGCTCGGCTATCTCTATCTGCCCGATCGTTTTCCCGACAGCGGCAACGCCGGGCAGCTCGACCTGATCGTCGCGCTGAAATGGGTGCAGCGGAACATCGCGGCCTTCGGCGGAAATCCCGGCAATGTGACCGTCTTCGGCCAGTCGGGCGGCGGCGCGAAGATCGCGACCCTGATGGCGATGCCCGAGGCGGCGGGGCTGTTCCACAAGGCGATCACGATGAGCGGGCAGCAAGTCACCGCATCGGGCCCGCTCAACGCAGCGAAGCGCGCCGAGGTGTTCCTGGGCAAGCTCGGCCAGGGCGTCGATCCCGCGACTGCGCCGGTCGAAAAGCTCGTCGCGGCGCTGTCGGCGAGCGACCCGATCATCGGCGGCAATGTCTATATGGGGCCGGTGCTCGACATGAAGCATCTGACGCGCCATCCCTTCTGGCCCGATCCGGCGCCGCAGTCGCTGGCCATCCCGATGATGCTGGGCAATACGGTGATGGAGACGCGCGCTTTCTACGCCGCCGACGGCAAGCAGCTGGGCGGGCTCAGCTATGACAATCTTGCGGCGCGCATCGGGCCCGAGATGCGCGTCGATATCGATCCGGTCTGGGTCGTCGCGCAATTCCGTGCGCGCTATCCCGGCGCGCAGCCGCTCGAGCTGTTCCACCGCATCGTCACTGCGGCGCGCAGCTGGCGCGGGCAGGTTGAGGAAGCCGAGGCGCGTGCCCGGGCAGGGGCGCCGGCCTATGTCTACCAGCTCGACTATATGGATGCGAAGCACGCCGACGATATCGCGCTGGTGTTCGGCACCGGGCCCGACCAGTCGACGTGCAAGCATCAGGTGAGCGCGGCGATGATGACCGCCTTCACGCGCTTTGCGAAGACGGGTGATCCGGGCTGGGCGGCCTATGACCTGAAGAAGCGCCGCACAATGATCTTCGATGCCTATGCGCGTATCGAGGACAATCCGCGGGCGTGGGAGCGCGAGCTGTTCGCGCGTGTGCCCTATATCCAGCCGGGGAGCTAGACGAGCTTCCGGGCGGCGAGCCAGTTCCAGAGCAGCTCGGGCCAGATCGCGACGGGAAGCCCGGCGGTCTTCATCAGCCCGAAGCCATGGCCGCCCTCGGCGAAATAATGGGCTTCGCAGGGCGCGCCGATCGCGCGAGTGGCATCGTGGAGACGGAGGCTGTTCTCGACTTTCACCGACTCATCGTCTTCGGCGTGGAGCAGGAACAGCGGCGGCATGTCGGCACGGACCTGCCGTTCGGGCGAGTAGAGCGCCTCGCTGGCGGCGTCGGGGGCTGCGCCGAGCAGTTTCTCTCGGCTGACGGCGTGGGCGATGGCGGGATCCATCGATACGACAGGGTAGATGGCGGCGAGCGCGTCGGCGCGCGCCGACAGCGTGTCGGCGGTGTCGACGGGCGCATAGACCTGTGCATCGAAGCGCGTGAGCAGGCTTGTCGCGACATGGCCGCCCGCGGAAAAGCCGCCAAAGGCGACGCGGGCGGGGTCGATGCCGTCTGTGGCCGCGCGGCTGCGTACCAAGCGCACCGCGCGCTGCGCATCGGCGAGCGGGACGTTCGAGCGATCAGCCCAGCCGTCACCGGGCAAGCGGTAGAAGAGCACATAGACGGTGACGCCGCGCTCCTTGAGCCAGCGCGCGAGCTCGTAACCTTCCTTGTCGATCACGACGTAACGATAGCCGCCGCCGGGGGCCAAGATCACCGCAGCGCCATTGGGCTTGGCCGGGCGAAAGATGTCGAGGCGCGGGCGGGTGATGCCCTGCAGCATGCGGTCGCTGGCCTGTGGATCGTCGCTGCGCTGGACAATACTTTCGGCGAGTCCGGGCGGGACGGTCAGATGGCCCTCTGGCCAGAGCGCGATGCTCGCGTCGGGTGCGATACCCGCGGGCCGCGTCCATGACATTTTCGCCTGCGCCGTCACCGCACCTGCCAGCGGCAACGTCAGGCCGGCGGCGAGCAGGGCGCGGCGGTCGAGCGTCATCGCTCTACTCCGCCGGCTTGTTCGGATAGGCGATGATCAGCACCAATGGCTCGCTGCCCGTCTGGCGGATGCCGACCTTCGCGCCCTTGTAGAGCCAGGCGGCGCTGCCCGGTTTGAGCGCCTTTTCCTCGCCGTCCGAATGGACGACGCCGGTGCCCGACAGGACATAATAAATCTCGTCATGGTCGATCGGGTGGATGCCGATCGCCGCGTCGACATGCAGCGCGCGCTTGCGGAATTCGAAGCTACGCGGGGCGGGCACGGCGTCGCTGATGCGGTACGCGGTCGACATCCCGATCGCACCGTGCGGCGGGGCTTCCTCGCGTACCGTCTCGGCCTCGTCGATCACGACCATCGCGGGGGCGCCCGCGGCGAGCAGCGCGGCGAGGAGAATAGTCATTGCGCCCGCGACGCGCGGTCGCGCGGTGACAGGACTTCCTGCGGCATCGGCGCGGTCTGGCCGGGATAGAGACCCGATCTGGGCTCCATGGTCGCGAGGTCCCATTCGGCCTCGACGAAGGGCGCGCGGACCGGCGGCCCGGCCTTCGGATAGCCGCTCACTTCCTTCTCGTCGTCGATCACCTCGCCGCGCCCTTCGGCGACGAAGAAAAGCACGCGGATTTCCTCGGCATCGCGCGCCCAGGGCCGTGCGCCCGCGGTCGCGAGGACCGAGGTCTCGACATCGCGCACCGGCAGGATCTTATAACCATCGATCGGCGCGAGCGGCGCCCTGGCACGGATCAGCTGCGCGCGCGTCTCGCCGTAGCGGCCGAATTCGGGGAGCGCCTCGCCGTGGCGGTCGACCGCCAGATTGTCCTTGCCATAATATTCGAGGTCGCCGTCGCCGCCGAGCATCAGGAAGGGCAGCTGCGCATCGGTGTCGTTGCCGCCGCGCATGACATTGCCGACCGCGGTGATCTGGCCGGTAACATAGTCGTGGCCGACCCATTCGAGCGCCATGAGGTTGTAATGCACCGCGCGGTGCTGCGGATTGTAGATCAGATTGTTGATCATCAGCGCCTGCCCGCCGCCCTTGATCAGCGGGTTGCGCTCGACATTGTGGGCCCAGAGGTTGCGGTAGAAGACGATGCCCGTGGCATTGTCGTGGATCAGCGACCCCTTGCTATGCTCGCCCTTGGGATGGCTCGCGTCGGCGAGCCCCTCGGCGGCGAGATTGTTCGAAAAGGTGATGTTGCGGCTGGTGCCCGCGCGCCAGTCCTCGACGCTCTTACCCGTGAAGCGCGGGCCCGAGGCCGACATATTCTCGTCGATCCCCCACATGAGCGTGCAATGGTCGACGATGACATTGTGCGCGGCGACGGTCGAGAAAGTGTCGGCCTCCCACCCGCTGCGCTTGGGCTGGCCGTCGACCCCGGTGAAGACGCGCAGGTGGCGGATCACGACGTCGTGCGTCTTTACGTCGATGCCCGTGCGGATCAGCGTGATGCCGGGGCCGGGCGCGGTCTGGCCAGCGATGGTCAGGAAGGGATGTTTGATCTCGATCCCCTGGCGGCCCATGTCGATTACGCCGCCGACCTCGAATACGATGATGCGCGGACCTGGCGTCTCGATCGCCGCCTTCAGCGATCCCGGACCGTCGGGCGCGAGCGTCGTCACGCGCAGGATTTTGCCGCCGCGACCGCCGGCGGTGTGCGCCGCGGGACCGACCGCACCGGGGAAGGCGAGGGGAGCCGACTCGGCGGCGAGCGCGCCGCCCATGGGCAGTGCCGGGGCGATCAAAAGCGCCGCAAGCCACAGCTTTTTCAGCATCCGTCTCTCCTTTTCATTGGGGTATTGACAGCTCTGCCCATATCCTTCAATCTTCCTGACACCGGTTACCCCAACCGGTCAACGAGAAAATATCGACGGGGAGAGGTCAATGGATGGCCCGCCGCAGACATGCGGCGGCATTGCACCCCTCTCGAAAATCATTCGGCAAGCAGGCACAGCGTCTTCGTTTGTCAGGCAAAGTAACCGGTGTCATTTGCGTCAACGAGCGCGAATGACTCTGGTCAAAGGGAGGAATTTGATGGCTATTCACGCAATGCAGGGCGTCCGCAATCTGGCGAGACTGGCGTGCGGGGTTTCGCTCGCGGTGCTGGCGGTGTCGCCGGCCCGGGCGCAGGATGCGGCCGACGCCGCGGCGCCCGCCGACGAAGTCGCCGCCGAGGACGAAATCGTCGTCACCGGCTTCCGCGCCTCGCTCGACAAGGCGCTCGACGTCAAGCGCGACTCGGTCTCGTCGGTCGACGCGATCGTCGCCGAGGACATCGCCAAATTCCCCGACCAGAACCTCGCCGAATCGCTGCAGCGCATTCCCGGCATCACGATCCAGCGCGATGGCGGCGAGGGGCGTGCGATCACCGTACGCGGACTCGGCTCGCAGTTCACCCGCGTGCGCGTCAACGGCATGGAAACGGTCGCGACCTCGACCGACGGCGCTTCGGCGAACCGCGACCGCGCCTTCGACTTCAACGTCTTCGCCTCCGAACTGTTCAGCTCGATCGTCGTGCACAAGACCGCCGAAGCCTCGCTCGACGAAGGCTCGCTCGGCGCGGTAGTCGACCTCAACACCGGCAACCCGCTCGCGGGCAAGAGCGGCTTCACCGCCGCGCTGTCGGCGCAGGGCAGCTATAACGACCTGTCCGACAAGGTCGGCCCGCGCGTCGCGGGGCTGCTGAGCTGGGTGAACGATGCCGGCACCCTGGGCGTCGCCGTCTCGGCCGCCTATTCGGACCAGAAGACGCTCGAACTCGGCAACAACAGCGTGCGCTGGGCGCAGGCGCGCTTCGATTCGGTCGACGGCACGCCCTGCTGGACCACCGCCAATTCGGGCGGAACCTATGTCCCGAGCGCCGCGTGCAACGAGGTCGCGCTCGCCTTCCACCCGCGCATCCCGCGCTACGGCGAAATCGCGCACGACAAGAAGCGTCTCGGCATTACCGGGTCGATCCAGTTCGCGCCGACCGACGCGACCAAGATCTCGCTCGACGGGCTCTATTCGAGCTTCAAGCATCAGCGCCGCGAGCGCTGGGCCGAGGTGCTGCTGCGCAGCAACGAGCGCTCGATCAACGTCAGCGACTATGAAATCGACGACGACAACAACCTGATCTCTGCGACGCTCGACGACGCCTGGGTGCGCACCGAGCATTATCTGCGCAAGGCGAAGACCGAATTCTATCAGGTCGGCGCGACCTGGGACCAGGATATCAGCGACAGCTTCCGCTTCACGCTGCTCGGCGGCATGTCGAAGTCGACCGCGTCGATCCCGCTCGAAACGACGATCGTCTTCGACGACCGCGATGCGCAGGATTATCGCTACGACTATAGCGACATGGCGCGGCCGGTGTTGACCTTCGGCACCAGCGTCACCAATCCCGCCAACTTCCAGCTCGCCGAAATCCGCGACCGTCCGTCGGAGGTGGTGAACAAGTTCCGCACCGCGCAGCTGCGCACCGAATGGGACGTGACCGACGGCTTCACGGTCAAGGCGGGCGGCGTCTATCGCCGCTTCGACTTCAGCAGCATCGCCTTCACCCGCGACACGGTGGTGTGCGGCAACGGCGGCGTCGACCGCGTGCTCGGCACGCTGGCCTGCTCGCCGAGCTCGGCCTTCGGCCCGAACGCGGTCTACGGCTTCCCGGTCACTCCGGCGCTGTCCGAAATGTTCACGCTCGGCCGGGCCGGCCAGCCCGCGGGGACGACGACCGAATGGCTGGTCGCCAACCTCGACGCGACGACGGCCTTCACCAATCTCTACGGCCGCACGGCCGCGCTCGACGCGGGCAACAACCGGGCGGTGCGCGAAGAGGTGAAGGGCGGCTATCTGCAGTTCGACGCCAAGGGCGAGCTCGTCGGGCTGCGTTATGCGCTCAACGCCGGCGTCCGCTATGTCCACACCGATCAGACGTCGGCGGGGCTCAACAGCGGTACCGCGGTGACGGTCGGGCGCAAATACGAGGACTGGCTGCCTTCGATGAACCTCGCGCTTTTTCCGCACGACGACTTTATTATCCGTGCCGCAGTTGCCGATGTCGTGACGCGGCCGACGCTGGGCAATCTGACGCCGGGCGGCTCGGTCGATGGGTTCAACTATCGCATCAACTATGGCAATCCCTTCCTCGATCCCTTCCGCGCGACGTCGTACGACCTTGCTTTCGAATGGTATTTCGCGCCGCAGTCGATCTTCTCGGTCGCGCTGTTCAAGAAGGATATCGCGAGCTTCCCGGTCGCGACGACGACCAGCGGAACCTTTGCGTCGACCGGCCTGCCGCTGTCGGTGATCCCGCCGAGCAGCCCGGGCTCGATCAACCCCGAGGGCCAGCTGTGGACGATCACGTCGATCGGCAATGGCGAGGGTGCGAAGCTGAAGGGCATCGAAGTTTCGGTGCAGGCGCCGTTCAAGTTCCTGCCGGGTTTCCTGTCGAACTTCGGCGGCATCGCTAACTTCACCTATGTCGACTCGAGCGCCGATTACAACGTCGCCGGGCCGGCGGTGGTGCCGGGCGGGCCGAACCCCGGACTCGTCCAGAGCAGCAGCCTGTACAACCTGTCGAAAAAGGCGTTCAATGGGACGCTCTATTATGAAGACAGCAAGTTCAGCGCGCGCGTGTCGATGAGCTATCGCAGCGCCTATAACGATGCGAGCAGCGCGACGGGCAATATCTTCGAAGGCTATGGTTCGACGATCAACGTCGATGCCTCGGTGCGCTATTCGATCACCGAGAATATCGACCTCTCGATCGAGGGCATCAATCTGACCGACGAATATCGCTATCGCTTCACCGACGCCGCGACGCGGCGCAATTACGAGAATAATCATTTCGGCCGCACCATCCTGTTCGGTGCGCGCGTCAAGATCTGATGTGACGAGCTAGTCCCGGTGAGGCCCGGCCTGCGCTTGCGGGGGCCGGGCCTTTCTTTTGGAGGAGAGACAAGTGACCGATCGGCGCGCGCTGTTGAAACTTGCGGGAACGGGGTTGTTCGGGGCGGGGCTGTCGGGGCTTTCGGCGCCCGCTGCGCTCGCTGCGGCGGCGCCCGCGAAGGCCGCGCCGCCCTGGGCGCGGGGTTTCGACGGGCAGCGCATCGCCGACCTCGGCAACGGGCGCTTCCTCAACCCGATCATGGCGGGCGACCATCCCGATCCGTCGATCCTGAAGGACGGCGCCGATTATTACATCACCTTCTCGACCTTCGAGAGCTATCCGGGGTTGGTCATCTGGCATTCGCGCGACCTGGTGAACTGGCGTCCGATCGGGCCGGCGCTGCACCGGAATATCGGCTCGGTATGGGCGCCCGAGCTTTGCAAGCACGGCGGACGCTACTTCCTCTACATCCCCACCAAGGCGCCCAACACCAGCTGGGTGATCTGGGCCGACCGGATTGAGGGGCCGTGGAGCGACCCCGTCGATTTGAAACTCCCCAACCATATCGACCCCGGCCATGCGGTGGGCGAGGACGGGTCGCGCTGGCTGTTCCTGTCGGGCGGTGACCGGGTGCGGCTATCCGACGACGGCTTGTCGCGCATCGGCGAGCCCGAGCATGTCTACGATCCCTGGCGCTATCCCGCCGACTGGGTGGTCGAGGGCTTCGCGCCCGAGGGGCCGAAGATCACGCGCCGCGGCGATTATTATTACATGATCACTGCGGTCGGGGGGACGGCGGGGCCGCCGACGGGGCATATGGTAATCGCGGCGCGCTCGAAGTCGATCCACGGCCCGTGGGAAAATTGTCCGGCGAACCCGCTCGTCCACACCAAGTCGGCGGGCGAGAAATGGTGGTCGCGCGGCCATGCGACTTTGGTCGAGGGCCCCGCGGGCGACTGGTGGAGCGTCTATCACGGCTATGAGAATGGCTATTGGACGCTGGGGCGGCAGGCGCTGCTCGATCCGATCGAATGGGCCGCCGACGGCTGGTTCCGGATGAAGGGCGGCGACCTGTCGTTGCCGATCGCGAAGCCCAAAGGCGGCACGGTCGCCGGGCCGCACGGCATGGCGCTATCCGACGATTTCGAGGCGCTGGCGCTCGGCGCCAAATGGAATTTCTTCAAGCCCGCGCCCGACGAGACGGCGCGCGCGCGGGCCGAGGGCGGGGCGCTGGTGCTGAAGGCGCGCGGCAAGGCGCCGTCGGATTCGTCGCCGTTGCTGCTGATCGCGGGCGACCAGGCGTATCGCTTCGAATGCGATATCGAGATCGCGCCGGGGGGCACCGCGGGGCTGATCCTCTTCTACGACGACCGGCTCTATTGCGGGCTCGGTTTCGACGGCGAGCGCTTCGTCACGCACCAATATGGCATCGAACGCGCACGCCCCGCCAACCCGCACGGCCGGCGGATGCGGATGCGCGTGACCAACGACCGGCATATCGTCAGCTATGACACCAGCGGGGACGGCGGGAAGACATGGCATCGCTTCGACCGCGGCATGGAGGTGTCGGGTTACCACCATAATGTGCGCGGCGGCTTCCTGATGCTGCGGCCGGGGCTCTATTCGGCCGGGGAAGGGGAGGCGTGTTTTCGCGATTTCCGGTTCGAGGCTTTGCCCTAAAGCGTCACGCCCGACTTCCAGATCGCGATCTCGCGTTCCTCATTGGCCTCGGCGCGCGTTTCGGCGCCCGAGGCGGTCGCGGCGATCAGGTCGAGCAGGGCGTCCGACGCGGCGTCGAAGCCTTCGCTCAGCACCTGGCCGGCGTTGAAATCGATCCAGCCCGATTTGCGCGCGGCGAGCCCGCTGTTCGATGCGATCTTGAGGGTCGGCGCGGGAAAGCCGAGGGGGGTGCCGCGGCCGGTGGTGAACAGGATCACCGTCGCGCCCGCGGCGGTCAGCGCGGTCGACGATACCGCGTCATTGCCTGGCGCCTCGAGCAGGGTGAGGCCGGGCAGCGCCGCCTGACCGCCGTAGCGCTGGACGTCGACGAGCGGCGCCTGGCCGCCCTTCTGCACCGCGCCGAGCGACTTTTCCTCGAGCGTGGTGATGCCGCCGGCGATGTTGCCGGGGGAGGGGTTTTCGCTGACGGGTTCGCCGTTGCGGATGAAATATTGCTTGAAGTCGTTCACCAGTTCGACCGTCTCGTCGAACACGGCGCGCGAGACGGCGCGGTCCATCAGCATCTGTTCGGCGCCGAAAATCTCGGGGATCTCGGTGAGGATCACCTTGCCGCCCGCCGCCGCGACGGCATCGGCCATGCGCCCGACGAGCGGGTTGGCGGTGAGGCCCGAGAGGCCGTCGGAACCGCCGCATTTGACGCCCAGCGTCAATTCGGAGAGCGGCACCGGGGTGCGTTCGCTATCGGCACAAGCCTCGACCAGCTCGTCGACGAGCGTCAGGCAGGCCTCGACATCGTCCTCGACCGCCTGCGCCGACAGCGTGCGGATGTGGCCGCGGCGCTCGGGCGGAATGCCTTCCAGCAGCGGCGCCAGCTGGTTGCTTTCGCAGCCGAGCCCGACGATCAGCACGCCGCTGGCGTTGGGATGCTGGGCGAGCGCGGCGAGCAGCCCGCGCGTGTGGCCGAGGTCGTCGCCGAGTTGCGAGCAGCCGAAGGGATGCTTGAAGGCATGGACGCCGTCGATGCGTCCGGCGTGGCGCTCGCCCGCGATCCGCGCGACGCGCGCGGCGAGATTGCCGACGCAGCCGACGGTGGGCAGGATCCAGATCTCGTTGCGCGTGCCGACGCGGCCGTCGGCGCGGCGATAGCCGGCGAAGCTGCGCGGGGCGGGCGCGGGCGCGGGGTCCGCGGCATTGTGCTCGGTGTAGCGATAGTCGCCTTCGCCGCTGAGCGCGGTCGCGAGATTATGACTGTGGACGTGCGCGCCGACCGCGATGTCGGCGGTCGCGCGGCCGATCTCGAAGCCATATTTGATCACCCGCGCGCCGCGCGCGATCGGAGCGAGGGCGAATTTATGGCCGCGGCCTATTGCGTCTAGGAGTGTGATATTTGCGCCATCGACCTCGATCCGGTCGCCCGCTGCGGCGTCGGCGAGGCAGGTCGCGACATTGTCGCCGGCGTGGATACGCAGCGCCGCTACCGGTGTCATCGCGGGCGCGAGGGCGACGGTTTCGCTCATCGCTTCGCTGCCGCGACCGACTGGCGCTCGACGAAGGTCGAGGGCAGGACGTGCGACTCCTCGTCGGCCGAGCGCGTGTTGATGTCGAGGAAGTCGGGCACCAGCGCGCGCGCGGCGCGCATGCCCATCTCGCGGATCGGCCAGCGCACCGTGCTGAGCGCGGGCCAGATATGAGTCGCGGTCGGGCTGTCGTCGAAGCCGATGATCGAGAGGTCGGTGGGCACGGCGATGCCTTTGCTGTGCGCGACGCTCATCACCCCCGCGGCCATTTCGTCGTTCGAACAGAAGATCGCGGTCGGCGGCTCGGCGAGCGACAGCAAGGCCTCGCCCGCGTCGATCCCGGCGGTGTAGCGGTAGTTGCCCGGCGCGAAAAGTTCGTCGGGGAGCGTCAGTTCGGCGGCCGCCAGAGCCTCATGGAAGCCCTTTTCGCGCTCGGCGGCCGAGCGGAATCCGACCGGGCCGCGCACGAAGCCGATGCGGCGGTGGCCGAGTTCGACGAGCTTGCCGACCGCCTCGGCGACGACCTCGCGGTCGTTCGACGAGACGCAGTGGCGGACGTCGTCGAGCGGCGCAGAGCCGACGCGGACGTAGCGGACGCCGAGTTCCTCGCAAAGCGCGGCGAGGTCGTCATTCTCCGAAATCGGCGGCAGCAGCAGCGCGCCGATCGGGCGCTGCTTTTCGAGGAAGGTGCGGACGTCGTCGAGCAGCCGGTCCGAGCCGCGGTCGACCGGGCGGACGAGCAAAGCCAGGTCGCTGTCCTTGATCGCGTCGAGCACGCCCTGCTGGAAATTGAGCACCGTCTGCGCATTGGGATTGTCGTGGAGCAGCGCGATCAGGAAGTTGCGGCGAAATGCCAGCGCGCGCGCCTGCGGGTTCGGCACGAAGCCGAGCATCTTGATCGCCTGCTCGACCGCCTGGCGCGTCTTGTCGGTAATGAATTCGGAGCGGTTGATGACCCGGCTGACCGTTTTTTTCGACACACCGGCCAGCGCCGCGACGTCGTTGATCGTCGGTTGCTTGCCGCTTTTTTCCCTCGTGCGTGGCGCCATGAAGTTTCGACTTTTCCTGTGCATGCCCGGTTGGTCCGGCATGCCATTTCCTAGTGAGCGCACTCCGTCATAAAATCAACCGGGCTTGACGGCTAAGCGCTTGCTTTTGACACCGGTGTCTCTTACAGGATTTTCCGGAAGAGGGAAATGACAAAGATGTCGGCATTGAACGAACAAGAGAATGTCGCCCGGGCGTTCATCGCGGCGCGCGCAGAAAAGACACCGCTTACCGACTATCCCGGGGTCATGCCGGCGACGATGGCCGAGGCCTATAAGATCCAGGATCATGCGATCGCGCTCGACGGGCGCCGCATCGGCGGCTGGAAGGTCGGGCGCATCGCCGCCGATCTGGTCGACCAATATGGCGACAATCGCCTCGCGGGGCCGATCTTCACCGACGAGATTTTTGATGGCAGCAACGGCGTCGAGCCGGCGATGCCCGTCTATGCCGCGGGCTTCGGCGCGGCCGAAGCCGAGGTGCTGCTGCGCTTCGGCGAGGTGGGCGAGGGCGATTATGATATTGATACGGTGCGTAGCTGCATCGACGAAGTGCGCACCGGGATCGAGATCGCGAGCTCGCCCTTTCCGGCGATCAACCGCCACGGCCCCGCGGTCACGGCGTCGGACTATGGCAACAACAAGGGGCTGGTGCTCGGACCGGTCATCCCCGACTGGCGGAGCGCCGACCTGATCCGCATGCCGGTCGAATTCTTCATCGACGGCGCGCGCGTCGGCGCCGCGACGATGGAGGCGATGCTCGACGGGCCCTTCGGATCGGCTCTGTTCCTGATCCGCACGCTGCGCGCGCGCGGCATCGCGATCCCGCCGGGCACCTGGGTGTCGGCGGGCGCGATCACCGGTATTCACGAAATCCGCCCCGGTCAGTGGGGCGAGGCGCTGTTCGACGGAAAAATCCGCGTCGGCTGTTCGATTACGGGTTACTAAGACCCACCACGGGAGAGAGAAACATGGCACAGGCAATCGCGGACAGAGGTGCGGCGGCGCCGGTGCCACGCTCGGGGCGGTATCGCTGGATGATCGTCGCGCTGCTCTTTGCGGCGACGACGGTCAATTATATCGACCGCACCATGCTCGGCCTGCTCGCGCCGACGCTCGGCACCGAGCTCGGCTGGAGCGAGAACGACTATGGTAACATCGTCACCGCCTTCCAGGCGGCTTATGCGATGGGCTTCCTCCTCATGGGCTGGCTGATCGACCGCTTCGGGCCGAAGGTCGGTTATGCGATCGCGATCAGCATCTGGACCGTCGGCCACGTCGCGCATGGTTTCGCGTCGTCGGTGATTTCCTTCATGATGGCGCGCGTCATCCTCGGCGTGGGCGAGGCGGGGCATTTCCCCTCGGTCGTTCGCGCGTCGAGCGAATGGTTCCCGCAAAAGGAGCGCGCCTATGCGATCGGCTGGGTCAACAGCGCGACGACGATCGGCGTGATCCTGACCGCGCCGACGATCGCTTTGTTCATGCGCGTGCTGGGCTTCGACTGGCGCGAGACCTTCATCTACACCGGGGCCTTCGGCGCCGTGCTGCTGCTTTTGTGGCTCTGGCTCTACAGCAACCCGCGCGAGAGCGGGAAGGTGAGCGAGGCCGAACTCGCGTGGATCGAGCACGATCCGCCCGAAAAGATCGAGCGCATCGGCTGGAGCAAGATCGTCACCAAGCGCGAGGCGTGGGCCTTTGCGATCGGCAAGTTCCTGACCGACCCGGTGTGGTTCCTGATGCTCTTCTGGCTGCCCAAATATTTCAGCTCGACCTATAATGTCGACCTGAAGGTCGTGCTGCTGCCGATGATCATCATGTACCTGCTCTCCGACGTCGGCAGCATCCTCGGCGGCTGGGTGTCGTCCAAGCTGATCCAGCAGGGGCATAGCGTCAATTTCGCGCGCAAGGTCACGATGCTCGGCGCGGGCTGCTGCGTCCTGCCCTTGCTGTTCGTCACCGGGCTCGAGAACATGTGGCTTGCGGTGGTGCTGATCGGCATCGCGCTCGCGGGGCATCAGGCATTTTCGTCGACGATCCTGTCGATTCCGCCCGACATGTTCCCGAAGCGCGCGGTGGGGTCGGTGATCGGCCTCGGCGGCTTTGCCGGCGGCATCGGCGGGATGATCATGGCCAAGTCGACCGGGCTCGTGCTCGACGCGACGAACGGCAACTACACCGTCATCTTCGCGGTCTGCACGACCGTCTATTTCCTCGCGGTGCTGGCGATCCACCTGCTCAGCCCGCGCCTGACCCCCGTAACCGTCGAAAGCGAACCGAAGACATCATGACGCGCCCGCTCTCCCTCAATCCCGACCGGCTCTTTCCGTCCGACCCCACGCAGCGCGACATCGCGCGGCAGCTCTATGCCGAGGTCGCGGAACTGCCGATCATCAGCCCGCACGGGCACACAGATCCGAGCTGGTTCGCGGGAAACGCGGCGTTCGGCAATGCGGCCGAGCTGCTGCTGCACCCCGACCATTATGTCTTTCGCATGCTCTATTCGCAGGGCGTGCCGCTGGATGCGCTTGGCATCCGCAACAAGGCGGCGGACCCGCGCGAGAGCTGGCGGTTGTTCGCGCAGAATTACCATCTCTTCCGCGGCACGCCGTCGCGGATGTGGATGGACTGGGTGTTCGCCGAGGCGTTCGGGATCGACGTGCAGTTCGAGGGCGCGACCTCTGACCTATACTATGACCTGATCACGGAAAAGCTCAGCACCGACGCTTTCCGGCCACGCGCGCTGTTCGACCGCTACCGGATCGAGGTGATCGCGACGACCGAGAGTCCGATCGATACGCTCGAGCATCACGCCGTGATCCGCGCTGCCAATGCCAGCGGCGAATGGGGCGGGAGGGTGATCACCGCCTATCGCCCCGACCCGGTGGTCGACCCCGAATTCGAGGGTTTTCGCGGCAACCTCCAGCGCCTGTCCGAGCTGTCGGGCGAGGATGCCATGTCCTACGCGGGCTATCTCGCCGCGCATCGCAAGCGCCGCGCCTTCTTCTCCGAGATGGGCGCGACTTCGACCGACCATGGCCATCCGACCGCGGCGACCGCCGACCTGTCGGACGCCGAGGCCGAAGCGCTGTTCGCGCGGGTCACGGACGATGATGTGAGCGCCGCCGATGCCGAGCTGTTCCGCGCGCACATGCTGACGGTGATGGCGGGGATGAGCCTCGACGACGGCCTCGTCATGCAGATCCACCCCGGCGCCTTCCGCAACCACAACCCGTGGCTGTTCGACCATTATGGCCGCGACAAGGGCGCCGATATTCCGACTGCCACCGATTATGTCCATGCGCTGCGCCCGCTGCTTGGGAAATATGGCAATGCGGCAGGGCTGACGATCATCCTCTTCACGCTCGACGAGACGAGCTATGCGCGCGAACTCGCGCCGCTTGCGGGTCATTATCCGGCGCTGAAGCTGGGCCCGGCGTGGTGGTTCCACGACAGCCCCGAAGGGATGCGGCGCTTCCGCAATCAGGTCACCGAGACCGCGGGTTTCTACAATACGGTCGGGTTCAACGACGACACGCGCGCCTTCCTGTCGATCCCGGCGCGGCACGACGTCGCGCGGCGCATCGACTGCGGCTTCCTGGCGCAGCTGGTCGCCGAGCACCGGATGGAAGAGTGGGAGGCGGCCGAACTCGCGACCGACCTCAGCTACAATCTCGCCAAGGCCGCGTACAAGCTGTGAGACTGTCGCCCGAAACCGTCCTGCCCGCATCGGTCGGGCGCCCGGCCTATGACCGCGCCGTCCAAGTCGCGGGCATCGTCCATGTCGGCATCGGTGCGTTCCACCGCGCGCATCAGGCGGTCTACACCGACGACGCGATGGGCGCGGGCGAAGCGGGCTGGGGCATCGTCGGCGTGTCGCTGCGGTCGGGCGATGTCGCCGCGCAGCTGGGTCCGCAGGGCGGGCTCTACACCGTCGCGACGCGCAGCGTGGCGGGCAGCAGCCTGCGGGTGATCGGTGCGGTGCAGCGGGTGCTCGTCGCCTCCGAGGATGCGCAGGCGGTGATCGACGCGATCGCAGCGCCGACGACGCATATCGTCAGCTTCACGGTGACCGAGAAGGGCTATTTGCGCGCGGCCGACGGGTCGCTCGATCTTGCTGCGGCGAAGGGGCCGTCGAGCCTCTATCGTTTCGTCGGGACCGCGCTTGCGGCGCGGCATAAGGCCGGGCTGCCCGGGCTGACGCTGCTCAGCTGCGATAATCTGGCGAATAACGGCGCGGTGCTGCGCCGGCTGATGCGCGAATATCTCGCAGCCGAGCATGGCGATCTCGTCGAGTGGTTCGACGCGCAGTGCCGCTGTCCGGCGACAATGATCGACCGCATCGTGCCCGCGACGACCGAGACCGACCGCGCGGCGATCGAGGGCGAACTCGGCGTGCGCGACGAGGGCGCGGTGGTCACCGAAGGCTTCAGCCAATGGGTGATCGAGGATGATTTCGCCGGGCCGCGCCCGCGCTGGGAAGCGGTCGGCGCCGAGCTGGTGACCGACGTCGCGCCCTATGAAACCGCGAAGCTGCGCATGCTCAACGGCGCGCATTCGGCGCTGGCCTATATCGGGCTGGGGAAGGGGCACGAGTTCGTGCATCAAGCCATCGCCGATGCCGAAATCCGTCCGGTCATCGAGCGGCTGATGCGCGACGAGGCGGCCCCGACGATCGACGCCGCGCCGGGGCAGGATCTGTCCGCTTACGCCGATGCCTTGCTCGAGCGCTTCGCCAATCCGGCGCTCCACCACCGGCTGATCCAGATCGCGATGGACGGCAGCCAGAAGATTCCGCAGCGCTGGCTGGAAACGCTCGCCTGGCAGCAGCAGCGCGGCACGCGTTGCCCGTCGCTAGAAGCCGCGGTCGATGCGTGGATCGCTTTCCTGCAGGGTGGCGTGTTTCCTGTCGACGACCCGCTCGCCGACCGGCTGCGCGTCGCGGCGACCGGCGCCGGCCCTCGCCAGGCATTATTCGGCCCGAACGGCCTGCTCCCGTCGGGGTGGACGCCCGATTAGGCCTTGGGTTTTCTGGCGCCTCACCGCATAGCGGGCACAGCAAGCGGGAGACATGCTTTGGAACAGCCGGGAGTGGGGCAGAGGGCAGAAGCCGCCGCCGGGTCGCAGGGTATCGAACAGGACGAGCGCTATCAACGGCTGGTGACGACGCGGTCGCGCTTCGGCTGGCGGCTGACGATCCTGATGCTCGCCATTTATTTCGGCTATATCCTGCTGATCGCCTTCGAACCGCATATTCTTGCGCGCCCGCTCGGGTCGGGGGTGACTTCGCTCGGCATTCCGCTTGGGCTCGGCGTGATCGTCGCGGGCATCGTGCTGACCGCCGTTTACGTCCGCCGCGCGAACAAGGTCTTCGATCGCGACCTCGACGCCTTGCGCAAGGATTATGGCGCATGAGCCGCTTTCCGATCACGCGCGCCGCGTTGATCGTGCTCGCGCTCGGCTGGCCCGCGGTCGCGGCGGCCGATGCGCTCACCGGCCAGACCGAGCAGCAGGCGGCGAACTGGCCCGCGATCCTGATGTTCAGCGCCTTCGTGCTCGCAACGCTCGGCATCACACGCTGGGCGGCGGGGCGGGTGCGCAGCGCCTCGGATTTCTATACCGCGGGCGGCGGCATCACGGGCTTCCAGAACGGGCTCGCGATCGCGGGCGACTATATGTCGGCCGCCTCGTTCCTTGGGATTTCGGCGCAGATTTTCGCCGATGGCTACGACGGGCTGATCTATTCGACGGGCTTCCTCGTCGGCTGGCCGATCCTGCTCTTCCTGCTCGCCGAGCGGCTGCGCAACCTCGGCCGCTATACCTTCGCCGACGTCGCGAGCTTCCGCTTCGCGCAGACCCCGGTGCGACTGTTCGCGGCGTTCAGCACGCTCGCGGTCGTGCTCTTCTACCTGATCGCGCAGATGGTCGGCGCGGGGCAGCTGATCAAATTGCTGTTCGGACTGCCCTATACCTATGCGGTGCTGATCGTCGGTGCGCTGATGACCTGTTATGTCCTGTTCGGCGGCATGGTCGCGACGACCTGGGTCCAGATCATCAAGGCGGTGCTGCTGCTCGGCTGCGCGAGCTTCATGGCGTTCGCGGTGCTGTGGAATTTCGGTTTTTCGCCCGAGGCTTTGTTCGCCAAGGCGGTCGAGATCAAGACCGGGATCGCGGCGGCGGGCGGGGCCAGCCCCGACGAAGCGGCGGCGAAAGGCCTGTCGATCATGGGGCCGGGGGGCTTCATCAAGGATCCGCTGTCGGCGATCAGTTTCGGCATGGCGCTGATGTTCGGGACCGCGGGCCTGCCGCATATCTTGATGCGCTTCTTCACCGTTCCCGATGCCAAGGAAGCGCGCAAGTCGGTGCTGTGGGCGACCGGCTGGATCGGCTATTTCTACATCCTGACCTTCATCATCGGCTTCGGCGCGATCACCTTCGTCGCATCGAACCCCGATTATCTGATGCCCGACGGCACGCTGAAGGGTGGGGGCAATATGGCCGCCATCCATCTGGCGACCGCGATCGGCGGCGATATCTTTCTCGGCATCGTTAGCGCCGTCGCCTTTGCGACGATCCTCGCGGTGGTCGCGGGGCTGACGCTGTCGGGGGCGTCGGCGGTGTCGCACGACATCTATGCCTCGGTCGTGAAGAAGGGCGCGGCCAATTCGGCCGACGAGCTCAAGGTCTCGCGCTACACCGTGCCGGTGCTCGCGCTGATCGCGATCATCCTCGGAATCGCGTTCGAGAAGCAGAATGTCGCCTTCATGGTCAGCCTGGCCTTTGCGCTGGCGGCGTCGGGCAATTTCCCGGTGCTGGTGATGTCGCTTCTGTGGAGCGGCTGCACGACGCGCGGCGTCGTGGTCGGCGGCTTCGTCGGGGTGGTGCTGGCGCTGGTGCTGACGATATTGTCGCCGGCAATCTGGGTCGCGGTGCTCGGTTATGAGGGTGCGCCTTTCCCCTATAGTTCGCCGACGATCTTCTCGATGACCGCGGCCTTCCTGACGATCTGGCTGGTGTCGCTCGCCGACAAGAGCGGGCGCGCGGCGGTCGACCGGGCGGGCTATCCGGCGCAGCGCGTCCGCGCCGAAACCGGCATCGGCGCAGCGGGGGCTTCGGACCACTAAAGGGCGAATCAGCGCAGCGATTTTCTGGCGCCCGGCGCGGCCGGGCGGCGACAGCGCGCGTCCTCCAGACCCCGCTTCGTGGCTGATTTCCGCCTAACTTAACGCGCAAATCGCTCTTCTTCACAATATTCACACTCGTGAGAGTGAATATTGACTCGCTCCCGAACGACGGGCATAAACCCCCTCGATGCCGACATCCGATCGGCGCGATATGGGAGAGCGTGATGAGGGGAATCTTCTTGGCGTCCGTCGCTGCGACGGCGCTGTTCACCATTCCGGCCGCGGCCATGGCGCAGGAAACGGAAACCACTGCACCGCAGGCCGAAGAAGCCGATGACGACGGGTCGATCATCGTCACCGCGACGCGCCGCGCCGAGCGCATCCAGGACGTGCCGCTCAGCATCTCGGCCTATTCGCAGGAAGAGCTGACCGAAAAGGGCATCGTCGGTTACGAGGGCATCGGGCGCGAGACGCCGGGCGTCGTGCTCAACAAGCCGACCGCGAACTTCAACAATTTCACCGCGCGCGGAATCGCGACCAACGGCTACAACGCCAACCTGCAAAGCTCGGTCGCCATCTATATCGACGAGCTGCCCGTCTCGACGATCGGCAACACCACCGTGGTCGACCCGAATCTGTTCGACGTCGAGCGCGTCGAGTTCCTGCGCGGGCCGCAGGGGACGCTCTTCGGATCGGGCTCGCTGTCGGGCGCGATGCGCATCCTGCAGAAGAGCCCCGACCTCAATGATTTCGACACCGCGGCGCTCGTCGATTTCGGGCTGACCGGGTCGGACAGTTTTCGCCAGCGCTATAACGCAATGGTCAACGTGCCGCTGGTCGAGGACCGGCTGGCGATCCGCGCGGTCGGTTTCTACCGCGACGAGGAAGGCTATCTCGACAATGTCGGGACGGGGGTGAAGAATTCGAACACGCTGATCGACTATGGCGGACGGCTGATCCTGTTGTGGAAGCCCACCGACCGGCTGTCGGTCAAGCTGCTCGGCAGCTATGAGTACAGCAATCCCAAGGACAGCTCGCTGACCCTCCCGTCGCTGGGGCGCAACAAGCGCGTGTCGGACGAGCCCGACCGCTTCACCGGCAAGCAGGCGATCGCGAACGCGACGATCGATTATGAGTTCGATTTCGCCAAGCTGACCAGCTCGTCGACCTATTCGGATTTCGACCAGCGCTTCTACGTCGATCTCGCGGGAACCTTCCCGCCGGGTTCCTTTCCGGGCGCGCCGATCGCCTTTGGGCTCGACGCCGACGGCTATGACAAGGTGTTCGTGCAGGAAACCCGGCTCGCCTCGACGCTCGACGGGCCGTTCCAGTTCGTGATCGGCGGCTTCTATCTCGATCGCCGCCGCGACGTGGACTATTTCTATCGCTCGAATCTGGACTTTCTCGCCGAGCGTGGCCTGACCGGGCTGCCCGACAAATATTATCAGAAGCAATATACGCATTCGCTCAGCAAGGAGCTCGCGGGCTTCGGCGAGCTGACTTATCGCTTTTCCGACAATTTCTGGCTGACCGGCGGCATGCGTTATGGCGAGACCTCTGCGCAGGGCTTTACCGAGGCGGGTGGGTACCTCGCCTTTGTGCGCATCCCTCTCCCGGCGCCCAACCCGCCGTTGGACCTCAATTATTTCTCGGTGGCGCTGGGCAACGTCCGCAACGTCGCCTTCAACTATTTCCCCGCTTATGACGCGGTCACCGGCGTCAAGGCGAAGGGATCAAAGCCGTCGTGGAAAGCGAGCGCGACGTTCAAGCCGAGCGAGAACCTCACCACCTATGCGACCTTTTCGACCGGTTTCCGCGCGCCGATCGTCAACGCCTTTGCCGGCCGGGCGAGTATCGTCGATCCCAACGACATCATCATCCCGTTCGGCGCAACGTCGGACAGCCTGAAAAGCTATGAGGTCGGGGCCAAGGGCCGCTGGCTCGGCGGGCGCGTGTCGATCAACACCGCCTTTTACCTGATCGACTGGAGCAATATCCAGGCGCAGGCGAACCGCGTGTCGGACTCGGTGCAGTTCGCGACCAACATCGGCGCGGCGCAGAGCAAGGGGTTCGAATTCGAGGTTGCGGTTGTTCCAGCGACCGGGGTGTCGATCGGCTTCAACGGCGCGTATAACGACAGCAAGATCACCAAGCTGTCGCCTACGGAAGCAGCTATCTCGGGCGCGGTGCTCGGGCATCGGCTGTCGGCGCCGCGGATTCAGGGATCGGCCTATATGAGCTATAATTTCAAGATCGGGTCCGATGTCGATGCGATGCTGGCGGTCAATGCGCAGCATATCGGGTCGTACAACAGCAGCTTCCCGAATACCCCGGGGGCGCCGAACGTACCGCTCTCCACTTTCGGCAAGACCGACGCCTACAGCAACGTCAACATGAGCCTGGGGCTCAAGAAGGGCGATCTGTCGGCGCAACTCTACGTCGAAAATCTCTTCGACGATCATTCGATCACCTATATCCACCCCGAGGCGTTCCTGGTGAGCCGCTTCGGTACGATGCGGCCGCGGACCTTCGGCATCCGCCTCGGCTACAGCCTCTAAGCCGTGGCGACCGATACGCTCCCGCCTCCCACCACGCAGCCGGCCGCGCGGCCCGGCTTCGTGCTGGGGATGCTCTGCTTCGTCTATGTTCTGAACTTCCTCGACCGGCAGCTGCTGTCGATCCTGGCCAAGCCGATCCAGGATGCGCTGCAGATTACGGACGGCCAGCTCGGGCTGATCAGCGGGCTCTATTTCGCGATGTTCTATTGCTTCATCGCGATCCCGGTCGGCTGGTTCGCCGACCGGACGAGCCGCGTCGGGGTGCTGTCGGTCGCCTGCGCGGTGTGGAGCGGCGCGACCGTGGCGTGCGGGATGGCGGCGAACTACACCCAGCTGGCGATCGCGCGCATGGTCGTGGGCTTCGGCGAGGCGGGGGGCGTGCCGCCCTCCTACGCAATCATCACCGATACCTATCCGCCGGGCAAGCGCGCCGCGGCGCTGGGCATCTTCAACCTGGGGCCGGCGATCGGCGCGGCGGCGGGGGTCGCCTTCGGCGCCGCGATCGCCGAGAAATTCGGGTGGCGCATTCCCTTCATCGCGGTGGGGGCGATCGGCGTGGTCACCGCGCTCGTGGTCTGGCTGACGGTGCGCGAGCCGAAGCGCGGCGCGACCGATGTCGCCGGGCCGGCCGCGACCGAGAAAGCCGCCTTCTGGCCGACGGTGCGCATGTTCCTGTCGCACCCGATATTGATGCTCGCCGCCCTCGGCGGAGGCGCGACGCAGTTCGTGACCTATGGCCTCGGCAATTTCGCGGTGCTGTTCCTGATGCGCGAAAAGGGCATGGAACTGGGCGAGGTGGCGATCTGGTACGCGCTGGTGCTGCTGATCGGCATGGGCGGCGGGATGATCGTCTCGGGCCGGGTGATCGATAAGATGGTGAAGAAGTCGCGCGTCGGTTACGCGACCGCGCCGGCACTGTCGCTCGCGGTGGCGATGCCTTTCTATCTCGCCTTCGTCTGGGCGCCGGGGTGGCCGCTCGCGCTCGCGCTGCTGACCGTGGTGATGGTGTTCAACTATTTCTACCTCTCGGCCTCGGTCGCGCTGGTGCAGGAGGAAGTGAAGCCGAACCAGCGCGTGCTCGCGGGCGCGCTGCTGCTGCTGATCATGAATTTCATCGGGCTGGGGCTGGGGCCGACGTGGGTCGGCTTCGCGAGCGACTGGTTCACCGCGCAGGGCGAAGCGCATGGGCTGCAATCGGCGCTCTACACGCTGACGCCCTTCTACGTCGTCGCGATCGGGCTGTTCCTGTGGCTCGCGGCGCGGCTCCGCCGGCAGGAGGCTTTGGCATGAAGGCGATAGCGAGCGCGATGGCGGCGGTGGGGCTGGCGATGGCAGTGCCTGCGCTTGCGGCGCCGACCGTTGAGGCGCCGGCCGGCACGGTCGAGGGCAAGAGCGTCGGCAAGCTCAGCCTGTTCAAGGGCATTCCCTATGCCGAGGCGCCCGTGGGGCCGCTGCGTTGGAAACCGCCGGTGGCGCTGCCGGCCTGGCAGGGCGTGCGCAAGGCACAGAGCTTCGGCGCCGCCTGCATCCAGCCGCGCCCGACCGCGATCGGCATCTACACCAACCCGCCCGCGAAGATGTCCGAGGACTGCCTGACGCTCAACGTCTGGGCGCCCGAGGGGGCGAAGGACGCGCCGGTGATCGTGTGGATCCACGGTGGGGCTTTGACCAACGGCTATAGCCATGAGGCCATGTACGACGGCGCCAAGCTCGCGGCGCGCGGAGCGGTGATCGTTTCGATCAACTATCGGCTCGGCGCGCTCGGTTATCTGGCGCACCCCGAACTCAGCCAGGAATCGCCCGACGGCGTGTCGGGCAATTACGGGCTGCTCGACCAGATTGCCGCGCTTCAATGGGTGAAGGCCAATATCGGCGCCTTCGGCGGCGATGCGGGCAATGTCACCATCGCGGGCGAGTCCGCGGGGGCGCTCAGCGTGATGTATCTGATGACCGCGCCCAAGGCGCGCGGGTTGTTCCACAAGGCGATCGCGCAGAGCGCCTATATGATCTCGACCCCGTCGCTACGCGAGGCGCGGCATGGCGAGGTTCCCGCCGAGACGATGGGGACGAAGGTTGCCGCCGCGCTCGGCGCCACCGATCTCGCGGCGCTGCGTGCGATGGAAGCGGGGGCGCTGAACGACGGGGCGCTCAAGGCGGGCTATTTCCCGTGGGGCACTGTCGACGGCAAGGTCCTGCCGCGCCAACTGGTCGACAGCTTCGACGCGGGCGAGCAGGCGCCGGTGCCGATGATCGCGGGTTTCAATATCGGCGAGATCCGCTCGCTGCGCATCCTCGCGCCGCCGCCGCCTGCGAGTGCCGCAACCTATGAGGGCGCGATCCGCGAGCGTTATGGCGACCTCGCCGACGAGTGGCTGAAGTTCTATCCCGCGACCGACCTTGGCGAAGCGGTGCTCGCGACGACGCGCGACGCGCTCTATGGCTGGACGTCCGAGCGGCTCGCGGTCAAGCAGAGCGCGCTCGGGCAGAATGCCTATCTCTATCTCTTCGACCACGGCTATCCCGCCGCGAGCGAAGCGGGGCTGCACGGCTTTCACGCTGCCGAGATCCCCTATGTCTTCGGCACCGCGACCGATACGCCGCCCTATTGGCCGAAGATCCCCGATACGGTCGCCGAAAAGCGCTTCGCCGCCGCGATGGGTGATTATTGGGTGTCCTTTGCTCGCACCGGCAAGCCCGAGGCCGCGGGGCAAGCGGTGTGGAAACCCTATGGCCAAGACGCCGCTTTCCTCGCCTTCGCCGATATCCCGCGCCCGGGCGCGCGGCTGATGCCCGGCATGTACAAGCTGCACGAGGCGGCCATGTGCCGCCGCCGCGCAGCGGGCAATGTGGCGTGGAACTGGAATACCGGCATTCTCTCGCCGGTGCTGGCCAAGGGCGCCGATTGCCCATGATCGACGGCAGCATGCAGGATTATCCGCTGACGCTGAACCGCTTCCTCGACCATGCCGCGCGCTGGCACGGCGAGGCCGAGGTCGCGAGCGTGCGTGAGGACGGCAGCGTGGCGCGGGTCGGCTATGCGGCGCTGCGCGAGCGGAGCCTGGCCATCTCGTCGTTGCTCGCCGGGTTCGGGATCGCGCAGGGCGACCGCGTCGCGACGCTGGCGTGGAACAGCGCGGCGCATGTCGAACTCTGGTACGCGGTGATGGGCATGGGCGCGGTGTGCCACACGCTCAACCCGCGGCTGACCGGGCCGCAGCTCGCGTCGATGGCGGTGCAGTCGGGGGCGAAGATCCTGGTCGCGAGCGCCGACCTGTTGCCGCTCGCGAAGCTGATCGCCGAGCGCGCGCCGGGGATCGAGCGCATCTTGCTGATCGACGGTGCGGGCGAGGGCGGGGCGAGCGTGCCGGTGGCCGAACTCGAAAGCCTGATCGCCGACGCACCGGGCGGGGCGGTGTGGGGCGATTTCGCCGAAACCGCGCCCGCCGGGCTCTGCTTCACCTCGGGCACCACCGGCGCGCCCAAGGGCGTGACCTATACGCATCGCGGCAGCTTCCTGCATACGCTGCGCAGCCTGCAGGCCGACGTCATGGCCTTCACCAGCCGCGATGCGGTGCTCGCGGTCGTGCCGATGTTCCACGCCAATGCCTGGGGATTGCCTTTTGCGCTGCCCGCGGTCGGCGGCAAGCTGGTGCTGCCGGGGCGGCAGGCCGATGGGGCGAGCCTTGCGCGGCTGATTGCGGCGGAAGGTGTGACGATCGGGGTCGGCGTGCCGACGGTGTGGCTCGGGCTCGTCGAGCATCTCGAGGCCGTGGGGGGCGAGTTGCCGTCGCTCGGCCGCCTGATCGTCGGCGGCGCGCCGATGGCGCCGGCGCTGATGGAGCGGCTCGAAGCGCGGCTCGGGGTCACGGTGCAGACGAGTTGGGGCATGACCGAATTGTCGCCGCTCGGTGTGATCGCGCCGCCGGGGGATCCTTTGCGCAGCGCCGCGGTGTCGGGGCGGCCGGCGATCGGCGTCGACCTGCGGCTGACCGATGCGGGCGGCACGCCGCTCGCCGAACAGCGCGGCGGCGAGGGGCATTTGTACGTCCGCGGCGCGTCGGTGGTCGACCGCTATTTCGGCGAGGCGGCGCCCGCGACCGACGCCGAGGGCTGGTTCCCGACTGGCGACCTCGCGCGCATCGACGCCAGGGGCAACCTCATCATCACCGGCCGTGCCAAGGATCTGATCAAGTCGGGCGGCGAATGGATCAACCCCGCCGAGATCGAGGCGGTGGTCGGCGCGCTGCCGCAGGTATCGCTGGCGGCCGTCATCGGCCGGCAGGATGCCAAATGGGGCGAGCGCCCGGTGCTGCTGGTCGAGATGCGCGGTGACGCGGCGCTCGACGACGCCGAACTGCTCGCGCCGCTGAGTGGCCGCGTCGCGCCATGGTGGATCCCCGACGCGGTCGTGCGGCTCGACGCCATGCCGCTGGCGCCGACGGGAAAAATCGATAAGATTCGGCTCAGGAACGATTATGGAGCCTATTGAAAGAGCATCGCCGCGCGGCGGCGAAGAACGGGGATCGGATTTGGGACCAGTGGTGGAACAGGCGAAGGTGCGGAAGCGGTCGACCAAGGCCGAGCAGCGCGCCGAGACGATCGAGCAGATGCTCGACGAGGCCGAATATCTGTTTTCGAAGCATGGCTTGCACGGCGTGACGCTGAAGGATGTCGCGAAGCGCGTCGGTGTGCACCACACTTTGCTGAACTATTATTTCGAGGACAAGAAGAGCCTGTTCGACGCGGTGTTCGCGCGGCGCGCGGTGGTGACCAGCGAGCGGCGGATGCAGGCGCTCGACGATTATGAGAAGGCGTCCGGCGGCAAGCCGACGGTCGAGGGCGCGCTCCACGCCTTCCTCGACACCGACCTCGATCTCTATATCCACGGCGGCGAGGGGTGGAAAAATTACGGCGCGCTCGGCGCGCTCGTCGCCAACACCCCCGAATGGGGCGCCGACCTGATGGACAGCCATTTCGATCCCGTGGTGCTGCGGCTGATCGACCTGCTCAAGAAGGCGCTGCCCGACTGCGCCGAGCGTGACATCTTCTGGGGCTATCATTTCGTCACCGGCGCGCTGATGGTCACCCTCGCACGCACCGGGCGCATCGACAAATTGTCGGGCGGGGTGTGCAAGTCCGAGGATTTCGAAGCGATCAAGGCGCGCATGGCCTCGTTCATGGCCGCGGGCTTCCTGCAGATCTGCAAGCCGGCCTGAGGCGGGGAAGGGGCTTTCGCCCCCGCCCGGTTTCGCGACGCTCAAGATGTTAACTAACTAGAGAGTGAATGAAGGGGTTTCGAGCATGATGGCATCGGGGTCGGAATTGCCGCTAGGCGGTCGGGTGGCGATCGTGACGGGCGCGGGCGGCGGGCTCGGCCGGGCGCATGCGCTTTATCTCGCGGGGCAGGGCGCGTCGGTGGTCGTCAACGATCTGGCGCTTAAGCCCGCGCAGATCGTTGCCGGCGAGATCGAGGCGGCGGGCGGAACGGCGCTCGCCGTTGCGGGTTCGGTGACCGACGAGGCCGCGGTCTCGGCGATGGTGCGCGATGTGATAGACCGCTGGGGCCGCATCGACATCCTCATCAACAACGCCGGCATTCTGCGCGACAAGAGCTTCGCCAAGATGAGCCTCGACGATTTCCGGCTGGTGGTCGACGTCCACCTGATCGGCGCGGCGATCTGTTGCAAGGCGGTGTGGGAGGTCATGCGCGCGCAGCGCCACGGCCGCATCGTGATGACCACCTCCTCGTCGGGGCTGTGGGGCAATTTCGGCCAGGCCAATTATGGCGCGGCGAAGATGGCGCTCGTCGGGCTGATGCAGACGCTGGCGATCGAGGGCGAGAAGTACGGCATTCGCGTCAACGCGCTGGCGCCGACCGCGGCGACGCAGATGACGCACGGCGTGCTGGCGGACGAGAGCCTCGCGGCGCTCGACCCGGCGCTGGTCAGCCCCGCGCTGCTGCCGCTCGTTGCCGAGGACGCACCGACGCGGACGATCCTCTGCGCGGGGGCGGGGCATTTCGCGGCGGCCGAAGTGACGCTGTCGCCGGGCGTCCATATCGGTGCGGGTGCCGATGCGGGGCAGCGGCTGGCCGACGTCCTGCCGCAGGTCGTGGACCGCGAAGGGGCGATCGTCCCCGCCTATGGCTTCACCCAGGCCGAGCGCGAGGTGGCGAGCGCCGCCGCGGCGCGCGACCGCGCGCTGGCATAGTCAAACCGGCGGAAGGCACAGCATCGCCCGCTGCCGGGCGGCGGCGCGGCGTGATAGCCCTTTGGGCATGACCGACGCGACTCCGACCGATCCGATCATCGCTACCGAGGCGGGCCAGCTGCGCGGCCGCGCCGGCGGGACAATCGTCCGCTATCTCGGCGTTCCTTACGCCGCGCCGTCGCAGCGCTTCGAACTGCCCCAGCCGGTCGCCGCCTGGGACGGCGTGCGCGACGCCTTCGATCCGGGGCCGACCGCGCCGCATGTGATCCGCGATTTCCCGGCGATCGATATCGCGCCGCTCGTCGGCAGCGGGTCGGACGGCGGCGACGGCGATTATCTGCGCGTCAATATCTGGGCGCCGAAGGAGGCGAAGGGCGCACCGGTGATGGTCTTCATCCACGGTGGCGGCTTCGTCGTCGGCAGCAAGGATGCGCCGGTCAGCGACGGATCCGAATTCGCCCGTTCGGGCGTGGTTTGCGTCGCGATCAACTACCGGCTGGGGATCGACGGTTTCCTGCCCGTGCCGGGCGTGCCGACCAATTTGGGGCTGCGCGACATGCTCTTCGCGCTCGGCTGGGTGCAGCGCAATATCGCGGCCTTCGGCGGCGATCCGGCGAATGTCACCGTGTTCGGCGAGAGCGCGGGGGCGATGGCGATCGCCGACCTCGTCACCTCGCCGCTCGCCAAGGGGCTGTTCGCGCGCGCGATCGTCGAGAGCGGCCATGGTGCGATGGTGCGCGATATCGCGGTGGCGCAGCGGCTGGTGAAGAAGCTCGCGAAGCTGCTCCGGGTTACGCCCGATGCCGACGGATTCCGAGGCGTGTCGCACGAAGCGGCGACCGCGGCGATCGAAAAGCTCGGCAAGCCTTGGGCGATCGACCTGCGCGATCCGGACGGGCGCGAGCCGGTGTACGGGATCAGCCGCTTCATCCCGGTGTACGGCGACGATGTGCTGCCCGAAAAGCCGCACGACGCTCTGCGCAACGGCGCGGGCAGCGAGGTCGAGGTGCTGATCGGCAGCAATGCCGAGGAGATGAACCTCTATTTCGTGCCGACCGGGGTGCGCGCGAAGATCGGCGGGCTGTTCGCGCGCTGGCTGCTCGGGCGGTCGATGCCCGACGCGAAGGCTGCGCTACTCGCTTATGGTTACAAGCAGAAGGGTGTGCGGCCGGGACAGGCGCTGACCGACGCAATGAACGACCTCGTCTTCCGCTGGCCCGCGCGACAATATGCCGCGGCGCACCGGGGCAAGACGTGGATGTACGAGTTCGACTGGCGCTCGCCCGCGTGCGGCGGCGAACTCGGCGCGTGCCACGGGATCGAGCTGCCCTTCGTGTTCAAGACGCTGGCGAGTGCGACCGGGCCCAAGGGGCTTGCCGGCGAGGCGCCGCCGCAGGATCTGGCCGAGCGCGTGCACGAGATCTGGGTCGGCTTTGCTCGCGATGGATCGCTGCCGTGGGGGCAATTCGATGGCGACCGGCAGGTGTATCAGCTCGAGCGCGGCATGGCGATTTCCGAGCCGGTGATGCCTGCCGCCGCGTTCGTTCCGGAGTAAGCTCTCATGTATCTCGACAAACTGCGCCTCGACGGGCGTGCCGCCTTCGTCACGGGCGGCGCGCAGGGGATCGGATATTGTGCTGCCGAGGCGCTGGCGGAGGCCGGAGCGCGGGTGACGATCGCCGACAGGGACCCCGCCGCGCTGGCGCGCGCGGTGCGCGAACTCGCGGCCAAGGGCTACACCGTCCATGCCGAGCAGCTTGACGTCACCGACAGCGCGGGGGTCACCGCGGCCGCCGATGCGATGCTGGCGCGCGAGGGGCGCATCGACATTCTCGTCAACAATGCCGGCATCGCGCGGAGCGAGACCGCGGCCGAGGATGTCGCCGACGAACATTGGCTGAATGTCCTCGACGTCAATCTCAACGGCAGCTTCTGGTGCGCGCGCGCTTTCGGGCGGCATATGCTCGCGGCGGGGCAGGGGAGCATCGTCAATGTCGGATCGATGTCGGGCTTCATCGTCAATCGCCCGCAGCCGCAGAGCTATTACAACGCGTCCAAGGCGGCGGTGCACCAGCTCACCAAAAGCCTCGCCGCCGAATGGGCGCCGCGCGGCGTGCGGGTCAATGCGGTGGCGCCGACCTATATCGCGACGCCGCTCAACGCCTTCGCCGACAAGGAGGGCGAGATGTACAGGCGCTGGATCGACGGCACCCCGCAGGCGCGGCTCGGCGAGCCCGAGGAAGTGGCGGCGGTGATCCTGTTCCTGGCGTCGGACATGGCGAGTTTGATGACCGGGAGCATCGTGCTCGCGGATGGCGGGTATAGCTGCTGGTGAAATAGTCCCGGCAAAATCCCTCTGCCGATCGGCACAATCGCCGACCTTTCATACAGGTTGAAAAGCTGTCAGATAGGTTCCCGCAGGGCGGCCATGACCGCCTCTTTTGGGGATGATGCCTGATGACCAACTTCCGTTCCGCTTTTGCCTCGTCGCTTGCGCTCGCCACCATGCTGGCCGCGGCGCCCGTCCATGCGCAGGAAACGCCCGCCGCGGCGACCGCTGAGGGCGAGGACGACGGCATCATCGTCGTCACCGCGCGCAAGCGCGACGAGACTTTGAACGACGTGCCGATCGCGGTCACCGCGATCACCGGCGACACGCTGACCGCGCGCGGATTCAATTCGGTGCGCGAGGCCGCCGTGCTGTCGCCGGGTCTCAACATCAACAGCGACGGCACCGGCCGCGCCTTCGTCTCGATCCGCGGCGTCGGCGTGACGTTGGTGCAGAGCGTGCAGCCCGGCGTCGGCCTGTTCATCGACGGCATCTACCAGCCGAACACAGCCTATCTCAACAATCCCCTGACCGACGTCGAGCGGATCGAGGTGCTGCGCGGGCCGCAAGGCACGCTCTATGGCAAGAACACGATGGGTGGCGCGATCAACGTCATCACCCGCCAGCCCGGCAATGATTTCGAAGCGCGCGCCAATGCGAGCTACGCCGGGCCCGACAACAGCTGGATGGTCGCGGGCTCGGTCTCGGGCCCGATCGTCACCGACAAGGTCGCGCTGCGCGTCGCCGCGGCACACCGCCAGCAGGACGGTTTCCTGACCAACAGCGTGATCGGCGGCGACGCCAACCCGCTCAACACCGACAGCCTCAACGCGACGCTGCGCGTCACCCCGTCGGACGGCTTTTCGCTGACGCTGAAGGGCTATTACGACAATGTCCGGGGTGTGAACGTGCCCTATTCGCGGGTCAGCGGCCCCACCGACTATCGCCGCGACGTGCAGTTCAACACGCTCAACGAAGTGCGCTTCAAATATCGCGGCTTCAACGCGCGCGCCGAGGCCGACCTCGGCGGCGGATCGCGGCTCAGCGTGATCGGCGCCTATGACATGCGCAACGGCTTCACCCCCGACGGCGAGGGCGATTTCGGCCCGGCGAACACGGTGCGGACGATCGCGCGCGACAGCCTGCGCACGCTGACGCTCGAATCGCGGCTCGACAGCGAATGGTCGGACCAGTTCTCGACCCTGCTGGGCGTCTTCTACAGCAACGAGATGGTCCGCGCGCGCGGGCAGGACACGATCAACCTCGTCCACCCGATCCTGGGTCCGGTGAACATCGTGCGCAGCACGACGGCGAAGAATGTCGGCGATACCTATGCCGCCTTCGGCACGGTCTTCTGGAAGCCCAACCTCGACTGGGAAGTCGCGCTGGGCCTCCGCTACGATCATGAAGACCGCGTCGCCAACGGCTCGGTCGTCTCGACCACGACCACCGTGCTCGGCGCGGTCACCGCGGGCGGTCTGGTCCCGACCGCGAAGATCAAGTCCGACGAATGGCAGCCCAAGCTGTCGGTCACGCGCAAATGGACCCCCGATTTCATGACCTATGTGTCGGTGGCGCGGGGCTATCGCGGTGGCGGCTTCAACGCCCCGACCGCGCCGACGCGCACCTATCGCGGCGACTCGGCGTGGACCTATGAAGCGGGCGCCAAATATGCCGCGCCGGGGATGAGCCTGTCGGGCACGGTCTTCTACAGCGATTACAAGGACTATATCGGGCTCAACTCGATCGCCCCGGCGGCGGGCGGCGGGCTCGTCACCGTCGATCTCAACACCGGCGACGTCGAAAGCTACGGCGTCGAACTCGAAGCGATGGTGCGGCCGGTGCAGGCGTGGACGCTGCGCGGCGGCTTCACCTGGATGCACGCGCGGATCGTCGACGACAGCGCCTATGTGGCGACCACCGGGCGCCAGCTGTCGTCGGACCGGCTGACCTTCCAGCCCGACTGGACCGCCAGCTTCTCGAGCGACTATCGCATCGAAACCGGCGGCGACAGCGACCTGACCTTGAGCGCGGGGCTGGTCGGCAAGGGCAAGCGGCTCGCCGCGACGCTCAACCAGACGACGCCGACCTTCCTCGACAGCTATTGGCTGACCAACGCGTCGATCGCCTATCGCACCGGCCCGGTCGAGGTCGCTTTGTTCGCGAACAACATCTTCAACACCGAATATTTCGAAAGCTACATCGAGAAAACGACGCTGGCGCTCGCGGGGCTTCCGGCCTCCGACCTCGGCATCACCGGCGACCGCCGCCGTTACGGCGTGCGCGCAAGCCTGAAGTTCTGACCATGGCGGGGACGGCCTATGCCGGGGGGCGCAAGCCGCTCCCCGCCGACCTGGTGGGGGCGCTCGAACAGCGGTTCGGGGACCGTTTCGAGCGCGGTCAGGCGGTGCTCGGGCAGCATGGCGCAAGCGAAAGCCATTTCGCGCCCGTGCTGCCCGACGCCGTGGTCTTTGCGCTGACCACCGACGATGTCGTCGCGCTGGTGACGCTCTGTTCGGCGGCCGACGTGCCGATTGTCCCCTTCGGCGCGGGCACCTCGATCGAGGGCAATGCGCTGCCGATCCGCGGCGGGATATCGCTCGACATGAGCCGGATGGACAAGGTCGTCGCGGTGCATGCCGAGGATTTCGATTGCGTCGTCCAGCCCGGGGTGCGGCGCGAGGAACTCAACCTGCATCTGCGCGACCAGGGGCTGTTCTTCCCGATCGACCCGGGCGCCAATGCGACGATCGGCGGCATGGCCTCGACGCGCGCGTCGGGGACCAATGCGGTGCGTTACGGCACGATGAAGGATGCGGTGCTCAGCCTCGAGGTAGTGACACCGCAGGGCAAGGTCATCCGCACCGCGCGCCGCGCGCGCAAGTCGGCGGCGGGTTACGACCTCACGCGGCTTTATGTCGGCTCCGAAGGCACGCTGGGGATCATCACCGAAGTGACGCTGCGGCTGCATCCGGTGCCCGATACGATTTCGGCGGCGGTGTGCAGCTTCGATACTTTGCCCGGCGCGGTCGATACGGTGGTGCAGGCGATCCAGTGCGCGGTGCCGCTGGCGCGCGTCGAGATCCTCGACAAGAAGCAGATGGCGGCGGTCAACCGCTGGTCGAAGCTCGACTATCCCGAGGCGCCGACGCTCTTTTTCGAATTTCACGGCAGCGCGGCACATGTCGCCGAGCAGGTCGAGACGGTGAAGATGCTTGCCGAAGCCAATGGCGGCAGCGACTTCGCCTGGTCGAACCGGCCCGAGCAGCGGACCAAGCTGTGGCGCGCGCGGCATGAAGCCTATTACGCCGCGGTAAATATGCGCGCGGGCGCGATCGGCTGGGCGACCGACGTTTGCGTGCCGATGAGCCGCCTCGCCGAATGCATCGATCAAACCTATACCGACCTCGAGGCCTCGACGATCCCGTCGACGATCCTGGGCCATGTCGGCGACGGCAATTTCCACGTCGTCTTCTCGATCGACCCGAACGCGCCCGCGGAAATGCAGGAAGTCGAAGCGATCAATGCGCGGCTCGTCGAGCGCGCGCTGGCGATGGACGGCACCTGTACCGGCGAGCATGGCATCGGCATCGGCAAGCAGCAGTGGCTGGTCGCCGAACTCGGCCAGGCGGTCGAGCAGATGAAGCTGGTCAAGCGCGCCTTCGACCCGCAGAATCTGCTCAACCCCGGCAAGATCTTCGCGCTGTGATGGCGAGCCAGGCCGAACCGCTCGCGCCGCCGGCGCGCCTTTCCGCCGCGGCGACCCCCTTGCTGCTGCTCGCGCTGGTGACGACCGTGGCGTTCACCGCGCTCGGCAGCTTCGGGACGATCCAGGAAAGCGCCAAGGCCGAAATGGGGCTCAGCGACGATCATCTCGCGCTGATCCAGGGGCTGGGCGCGGCGGTGCCGATGGTGCTCTTCTCGATCCCGGTCGGCATCCTCGTCGACCGGCGCAACCGCGTGCGGCTGACGATCGGGCTCGGCATCTTGTGGACGCTCGGGACCCTGCTCACCGCCTTTGCGCCCAATGCCGCGCTGCTCACCGCGGCGCGGATGCTCACCGGCATCGGGTCGACGGGATCGCTGACCGCCGCCTTGTCGCTCTGCGCCGATTATTGCGCCGCCGACCAGCGGGGCAGGGCGATGCTGATCGTCAATCTGGGCAAGGCGCTCGGCGTCGCGCTCGGTTTTGCGCTGACCGGTTGGCTGTTCGGCTTCTTCGCCGACTTCACCGGGCCGGGCTGGTTCGAGGGCATGGCGCCGTGGCGGAGCGCGCATGTCGCGCTCGCGGCGATCAGTGCGCTGCTGCTTTTGCCGTTGCTGTTCCTGCGCGAACCCGAGCGGCGCGAGGTCGAAGCGAGCCCCGACGCGCCGTTCCGGATCGTCGCGGCCGAACTTTGGGCGCGCCGCGCCTTCCTGGTCCCGCTGTTCGCGGGGCAGGTCGCAGTGGTGATGGCCGATGTCGCGGCGACGGTGTGGATCGCGCCCGTCCTGTCGCGCGATTTCGGGCTGCAGCCGCAGGATTTCTCGGGCTGGGTCGGGGCGCTGTTGTTCGGCACCGGCGTGCTCGGCGCGATCGTCGGGGGCTTGTCGGCCGACTGGGGCCAGAAGAGCGGGCGCCGCGGCGGGCTGCTGCTCGGCGCGGTGATCGCGGCGGGGATCGGCGTGCCCGCGGCGCTCTTCCCGATCATGCCCAGCGTCACCGGGGTCGCCGTGATGCTCGGCATCATCTCGGCGGCGGGTGCGGTGACCGGTTTGGTCGTCTCGGTCGCGCTCACCGTCTATATCCCGAACGAACTGCGCGGTCTGTGCATTGGCGCGTTCATCGCGGTCGCGGGGCTGATCGGCTTCGGGCTCGCGCCGTGGATCGTCACGCGCGTCAGCGCGATGATGGGCGGCGAAGCGATGCTCGCCGAGGCGCTCGCGCTCGTCGGGGTGACCGTCAGCGCGCTGTCGTTCGTCGCCTTCTGGCTTGCGATGCGCCGCGCGCCCGAACCTGTCAGATAGGTCTTGCAAAAGCTGTAAGATAGGTCTACAGGCGGTTGCGGGAGAAATGCCATGGCGACCAAGCATCCGGTTATCGTTTCGCACGAGATGACGACATATGTCGGACAGGGGGGCTGCGACCGCCGCCTGCTGCCGCCCGACGCGCTGATCCTCGGCTTCGGCGGGGTCCAGGAACCGGTGGTGAGCACCTTGAGCTTCCGCGATCTCGAAGGCGCCGCGGGCGATCATCTCCTCGTCTTCGCCGTCTCGCGCGGCGCGTGCCGTCGCCTGTTCGGCGAACTGCCCGATCCCGACGCGCGCTGGTATCTGCCCTCGGACCTGCGCGCGCTCGGCCAGTCGATCCTCGCGCCCGAAAGCGATGCCCCTGCGGCCGACACTTTGCGCCTCGCGCGCTCGATCGAACTGCTCTGCCAATTCTTCGCCGCGCTCGCCGCGGGGCGCCTCGTCACCGTCGACGGGCAGCCGAGCCTTTGCGAAAGCGACATCGCGCGCATCGCCGCGGCGCGCCGCATCGTCGACGAGCGCTGGCACGAGAAGCTTACGCTCGACGACATTGCGAAGAGCTGCGGCATCAACCGCGACAAGCTCACCCGCGGTTTCCGCGAGCTTTATCATTGCACCGTCGCCGAGGCGCTGAGCGAGCGCCGCCTGCGCCAGGCGCGGCAGATGCTCGCGGCGAGCGACCTGCCGGTGGCGAGCATCGGTTACCGCTGCGGCTATCTCAACAATGCCAGCTTCACGCGCGCCTTTTCGCGCCGCTTCGGCATGGCGCCGACCGCGATGCGCCGCGTCGGGGTAGCGGCATGAGCGCGATGCTCGACGCCGCGACGGGCGGCTCGCTCGTCGAGCGCGCGATGGAGTTCGTGCGCGACCATATCCGCACCAACGATCTGAAGGTCGGCGACACGCTGCCGGGCGAGGGGAGTTTCGCGACGCAGATGGGGGTCAGCCGCCCGGTGATGCGCGAGGCGTTCGGCGCGCTCGCGGCGTTGCGGCTGGTCGACGTCGGCAACGGGCGCAAGCCGCGCGTCGGCGCGATCGACGGGTCGGTGATGGCGGCGTCGATGGGGCATGCGGTCAACACCGCGCAGGTGAGCCTCGCCGATGTCTGGGACGTGCGGCGCACGCTCGAACTGCGCACCGCCGAACTTGCCGCCTTGAACCGCAGCGAGGAACAGGCGCGCGCGATCCTGACCGCGGCACACGGGCTGGCGGTCGACCATGACGAGGCGGCGCGCACCGCCGCCGACACCGCCTTTCACCAGACGATCGCCGCGGCGAGCGGCAATCCGCTCTTCTACCAGATCGTGCGATCGTTCGAGGAACTGATGGCGCTCGCCATCCCGCGCGCCTGGCAGGAGCGCACGACCAGCGAGGAGCGCGAGGAGACGCTGGCGCTGCACCGCGAGGTCGCCGATGCGATCGCCGCGCGCGAACCCGCGCGCGCGCGCGTCGCGATGGAACAGCATTTCGCCAATTCGATCGGCGAGCGGCTTCGGGACGCCGGCTGATGGACGTCGCCGCCCCGGTGGCGGGGCGCTTCGCGGGGGTCGAAATCGGCGGCACCAAGGTGATCGTCACCCTGGCCGACGGGCTCGATATCGTCGAGCAGCATAATCTGCCGACCACCAGCCCCGATGCGACGCTCGGCGCCGCGGTCGAACGGCTGGCGGCGTGGGACGATGCGGCGCCGCTGGCGGCGATCGGCATCGCGAGCTTCGGCCCGATCCGCGTCGATCCGGCAGTGGCCGACTATGGCACGATGCTCTATACGACCAAGCCCGGCTGGACCGGCGCGCGCGTCGTCCACGCCTTTGCCGAGCGCTTCGCCTGTCCGATCGCGCTCGATACCGACGTCAACGGCGCGGGCATCGCCGAGGCTGCGCTCGGCGCGGGGCAGGGGTGCAAGACGATCGTCTATCTGACGATCGGCACCGGGGTCGGCGGCGGCGTGATCGTCGGCGGGCGCCCGGTGATCGGCCGGCTCCACCCCGAAATCGGTCACCTGTGCCTGCGCCTTCCACGGCGATTGCATCGAGGGGCTGCTGAGCGGCCCGGCGCTGCGCGCACGCTTCGGCCGCGATCCCGCAACCGTCGAGCCCGCCGATCCTGCATGGGATATGGTCGCATCGGACCTTGCAGAACTGTTCGTCGCGCTGATGCTGACGCTGTCCCCCGATCGCATCGTCGTCGGCGGCAGCGTCGCGCTGGGCCAGCCCGGCCTGCTGGCGCGTGCAACCGATCGCGCGGGTGAAAGGTTAATGAAATATATCGCTGATTATGACGTTACGGCCTTGTCGTGTATCGTCGTGCCGCCGGTACTGAAACACGACGCTGGCCCGCTGGGGGCGATTCTGCTCGCGGCTGGCGCGGATCAGGCTGGGACACCCGGTGTCACAACGGGCTTGCGTTCGGTCGCCCTTCGTGATTCACGGGTGTGAGAGCATAATTACATCGGCTTCCGTCGATAGGGTCGCAACGAACGGAGACTGGCATGAAGACAGATTATGCAGCGTCGGGACAGGCAGGCGGCGTCGCCGCGCGGTCGCAGCGGCGTGTGCGGCGCGCGCGACCCTTCATACCTAGTTAGCCAGCTTGATTTAGACCCCCGATGTACTATTCCCGATCCGTGCAAGGCGATCCTGACAACTACCTCAGTCTCCTGTCGGCCGCGCAAATCGAAACGCTGCGGCATGTTTTCGAGCATAAAAATTCCAAGGAAATCGCGCGGCTGATGAACGTGTCGCCGCACACGGTCGACGAGCGGGTTCGACGCGCTCTAAAAAAACTCAATGTTTCCAATCGCGTGGAGGCCGCAACGATACTGGCTCGTAACGGTGTCTTCGATGATGTTACCCCTTATCAGCCTTTGACATATCAATCGCTTTACCTTTCGGACGGCGCCGCGGGCGACGAAGGCGACCCGGGGCAAAGGTCGGCGTGGCAGGTTCTGAACATCGGACTGCCATTCCCGACCAAGTCCCAGCCGATCAATCGGCATGGGTTGTTGGAAAGGATTGTCTGGCCAATCTTGATCGCCTTCGTGACGATTTTGGCCTTCTCCGCTCTCTATTCGATCCTTGTCGGACTTGGTCGGTTGACCTGACGTTCGAATGAATGCTGGCGGGGGGAACCGGTGGCATTCCTTTTTCAAGGACCAAGAAAATGCTGAACCAACGACTCTCCGGCGCAAAGAAGATCGCTTCCGAACTGCACCAGGCCGAAGACGCCATCGACGAGGCGATGATCCGCATCGCCAACCTGGCCGCGACGCTGCCGACCGTGCGCCGCGACACCAACATGTCGGCGATCGTCGGCCAGGAAGCGATGGCGAAGGTCGCGCATGCGCTCGCCGCCGCCGGCGACGTCCGCCAGCTGCTCACCGACGCGCACCTCGCGCTCACCGTCACCCAGAAGGAGGTCGGCCTCGGCACCCGCATGTTCGGCGCCGGCGTGAAGCCCGCGAGCGCGACGCTCGACGAGGGCAGCAACGACCTGGTGGCGGCGGCGCCGCTGGCCAAGGCCGGCTGATAACCGCGAAGGGTTGAGTACGCCACATGTGGGCCGTTGCGATCTATTACGCTGTTTTGCTGGGCACGGTGGCCGTCGCGATGAGGCGCGGCGGCCCCCTCGAACGCTGGGCGGCGTATACGGCACTGATCGCTTCGGTCTGCTCCACATTGGTGTCACCCGTTCCGGAATGGACGAATATCGAAATCAATATCTTCGTCATCGACCTCATCGTCTTGGGAAGTTTCTGGTATATCGCCTTCAAAACAGACCGGTTTTGGCCCTATTGGATCACCGGCTGGCAGCTGATCGCGATTTTCGGACATCTTCAGAAGCTGATGTTTTCGGAGATATTGGCGCGCCCCTATTCGCTGCTTTCGATATATGTGTCCTATCCGATCCTGTTCGTGATCATGTACGCGGCGGGATCGACGAAACGGAACGGTGACATGAGGGCGGCCGCCTAGCGGCGCCCCCAGGGGTCCCAAGTCATGCAGCAATTTTCGAATGTTGAAATTGCGGAAATCAAATCGCGGATCGACCAGATACAGGAGATGCTGGCGACGGGGGCGGGTGCGCAGGCGCCCGACGCCGCGCAGCCCGATCGTATCGACGCGCCGGTCCCGGGCTTGATCGAGCAGCTCAACTTCAGCATGCAGATGCGCCGCACGCGCAAGGCGCATTTCGGCAGCGCCCAGCTGACCGGGCCGACCTGGGACATGATGCTCGACCTGATGCTGGCCAAGACCAACGGCCGCGAGCTCAGCGCCAGCGACCTCGCGACCGGCGCGGGGGTGCCGCTGTCGTCGGGGCTGCGCATGATCGCGCTGCTCGAACAGCTCGACCTCGCCGAACGCTATATCGACGAACGCGACCGCCGCCGCTCGATCGTGCGGCTGACCGACAATGGCGTCGACAGCATGACGCGCTATTTCGAGAAAATGGGGCAGGCGTGGAGCGGCCGGCAGCGCTACGCGGCGTAAACCGTCGAGGTAGCTAATAGCCGATAGCCGCCGCAGGCTATCATAATATTCGCGCAGAGGCGCAGAGGCCGCAGAGAGGATGATCTTTCTTCTCTGCGGCCTCTGCGCCTCTGCGCGAATAAATATTGCAGATGCGGTTCAGTTGCTTTCGGTCGTAAATTGGACAAGCCGTCCTATAAATCCCGTTTGTGTCGAGCGACGTCGAGACACGTGAAGGCTGGCGCTTCCCAAGCGTGTCTCGACTACGCTCGACACGAACGGAAATAGAGGACCGTCTGGAAACCACCCCAAAGCCGACCGCAGCAAACCCTACTCGGTAACTTCCCTTAGCATCCGGTCGATCTTCGCCATTGCGCCGGCCTTGATCTGGCACACGCGCGCGGCGCTGACGTCGAGCGTCAGGCCGATCTCCTGCAGATTGAGCTCCTCGAAGAAATAGAGCTGCAGCACCAATTGCTCGCGCTCGGGCAGGCGCGCGATGCACGCGCCCAGCGCTTCGAGCAAATCGTCCTGCTCCATGCGGTCGTCGGCGCCCTCGCTGTCGTCGGCGATGAGGAAGCTGCCCTCGTCGACCAGCGCGTCGAGCGAGGTCGAGCGGCCGTAGGTCGCGCTGCGTTCGAGCGCGAAATATTCCTCGGGCGACATGTCGAACGCCGCGGCCATTTCGGCGGTCGTCGGTGCGCGCATCAGATTCTGCTCGAGCGCGGCGCGCACCCCGGAGATCCGCTTGCTCGCGACCATCGCCGAGCGGCCGACGTCGGCCTCGCGGCGCAGCTGGTCGATCATCGCGCCGCGGATGCGCGTCGAGGCATAGGTGGCAAAGGCATAGCCGCGATCCTCATAATGGCGGCTCGCCTCGATCAGCGCGATCAGCCCGGTCTGGATCAAATCGTCGAGGTCGCTGGTGCGCGACACGCGCGAGAAGACCTGCCAGGCGATCTTGCGGACGAGCGGCGCATATTCGTCGATCAGTTCCTCGGCGCTGGCGCCATAGCCCTGCGGCGAAACGGCACGCGCGAACTGCTCGGCCGGCTCAATTCTCATGATGATGGTCCTTCATCTGGTCGGCGCTTTCGAGGCGGGGGACTTCGGCGCCGATCGTCGCGACGATCTCGGTCGCCTTGGTCGCCGGGATTTCGAGGTAGGAAATGACCGCGACGTCGGGGAAGGTCGCGCGCACCAGCCGCGACAGCGCGGGCCGGCAGATCGGCGACGCGACGAGCGCGAAGCTGCGGGTCGAAAGGAGCAGGGGCTCGACCGCCTGGCCGACCTGGTCGATGATCTTCATCGCCAGCCCATGCTCGAACGGCCAGTCGGCGCCCGGATTGGCGCGCACCGCCTGGTTGAGCAGCATTTCGATTTCGGGCGTGAAGGTCACGACGGGGAGCGGCATGCGGCTGGGCACGATCGTCTGGACGATCAGCGCGCCGATGCGCTGGCGCACCGCCTCGACCAGCTCGGTCTCGCCGAGCGGCTGCCCCGACATCGCGACCATCGCCTCGGCGATCTTGCGGAAATCGCGTAGCGGAATGCGCTCGATCAGCAGCGTCTTGCAGAGGCTGGCGATGCGCGGGAGGGGGAAGCCGGTCGGGGTCAGGCTGGCCGCGAGCTGCGGATAATGCGCCTTGAGATTATCGACCAGCGCCTGCGCGTCGTCGATGCCGAACAGGTCCGACGCCGATCCGACGATGCTGTTGTTGAGGTGCGTCGCGACCACGGTCGCGGGATCGACGACGGTATAGCCGGCGGCGATCGCGTCATTCTGCGCCGCACGCGGGATCCACAGCGCGTCGAGCCCGAAGGTCGGATCCTTGCACGGGCGCCCCGCGACCTTGGTGATCAGGTCGCCCGAATCGAGCGCGAGCATCTCGTTGGGGAAGACCTCGTCCTCACCGACGATCACCCCGGCGACCGAGATGCGATAGACGTTGCCGGGCAGCGACAGGTCGTCGCTGACCTTCACCGCGGGGACGACGAAGCCGAGTTCCTTTGACAGCTGGCGGCGGATGCCGGTGATGCGGCCCATCAGCGGCGCGCCCTTGCGCTCGTCGACCAGCGCGACGAGCGCATAGCCGATCTCGAGCTGGCACGCGCTGCCTTCGCTGACGTCGGCCCAGTCGATCAGGTGCGGGTCGGCGGGCGGCGCGGCGGGTTCGGCGGCGACGATGGCAGCCGCGGCGGCGGCCTTGCGCAGCTGCCATCCCATCGCGAGCGACAATGCTGCCGCGGGCAGGATCAGCATCTGCGGCATCGCGGGGACGAGGCCGAGCACGAAAAGCACCCCGCCCACCGCAAACCAGATATGCGGCGCGGCGAACTGGCTGCCGATCTGGCCCGAAAGGTCGTGCGGCGAGGTGACGCGGGTGACGATCGCGGCGGCGGCGATCGAGAGCAGCAGCGCCGGGATCTGCGCGACGAGCGCGTCGCCGATCGCCAGCGTGACATAGGTGCTGCCGGCTTCGGAGAAGCTGAGGCCGTGGCTGAACACGCCGAGGATCAGCCCGCCGACGATGTTGACGAACAGGATCAGCAGGCCGGCGACCGCGTCGCCCTTCACGAATTTTGAGGCACCGTCCATCGAGCCGTAGAAATCGGCCTCCGTCGCGACTTCCTGGCGGCGCGCCTTGGCTTCGTCGGGAGTGAGCAGCCCGGCGTTGAGATCGGCGTCGATCGCCATCTGCTTGCCGGGCAAAGCGTCGAGGGTGAAGCGCGCCGACACTTCGGACACGCGCCCCGCGCCCTTGGTGATGACGACCATGTTGATGATCATCAGCACGACGAAGACGAACAGGCCGACGATATAGTCGCCGCCGATCAGCACTTGGCCGAACGCTTCGATCACATGGCCCGCCGCGTGCGTGCCTTCATGCCCGTGGACGAGCACGACACGCGTCGAGGCGACGTTGAGCGCGAGGCGGAAGAGGGTGGTGAGCAGGAGAACGGTCGGGAAGGCCGAAAAATCGAGCGGCTTCGCGGCCGACAGCGCGACCATCAGCACCGCGAGGCTGATCATGATGTTGGCGACGAAGCTGATGTCGAGGATCAGCGGCGAGACCGGGATCACCATCAGCGCGACGAGGATCAGCATGCCCGCGGGCAGCGCCGCGGCGCCGGCGAAGCGGCCCGCCTGCTTCATGCTCGGCATCGCGGTCATGCCTGGCCTCCCAGCGAGGCGAGGCGCTGATAGGCCTGGGCGGCGAAGCCCATCGAGAGTTTCTTGGGCATCGGCTGGATATCCATCATCGGGAGCGGCGGGCGTCCGCCCTGTGTGCCGCTGGCGCTGGCCATCTGCATGCGCCAGCCGGGATTGGGGGGCGGGGTGCCGCCGCCGGGCATGAAGCCGGGGGCGCCGCCCGCGTCGAGCTTGGCGCGGAAGCGTTCGCGAATATCCTGCAGGCTGCGCATGCTGCCGTCGGAGGCGTAGAAGATCGAGCGGTTGGCCGCGGCGGCATCGGGCAACATCGCCGCGCCGGGCTGGTCGGGATCGGCGGCCATCGCGGTCAGGAATTTGACCGCACCGCCCGAGCCCAGGAAATGCGCGAGATAGAGGTCGACGGGCTCGGCGGTGCGGCCGATGCGGCTTTCGACATAGGCGCGGTTGTCCGAGGTGAAGGCCGCGGCCATCGCGGCCGACGCGGCGGGATCGTCGCGCAGGTCCATGATCTGCTGGCGCAAGGTCGGATCGGTGACGGTGAGCCGGCCCGAGGCGTCGCGGCCGATCGCATTGGCGGCCCAGCCGAGGCCATGGTCGGCGCCGTGGCGGTCGAGCGTCGCGAGCCAGGTCGAGCGCGTGAACTGATAGAGGCCGCGTGCCGACGAGGTCGAGGCCTGCGCGGTCGGGTTGAACCCGCTCTCGACGCGCGCGACATCGACCAGATAGTCGAAGTCGATGCCCGTGCGCGCCGACGCATCCTGCACCGCCGTCATCACGGGGGAGGCTACGCCGCCGGCTGCACTGCTGTTGATCGTCGTCATGGCTTTCGGTCTCGCTGCATTCAGCAGACCAAAAGCAATCATCGTGCCATTCGCCCGAAAGGCGCGGCTTTCTTTGGTTAATTAGTAGCTGAGGGCTATCCCTTGCGAGCGCGTGCCGCGGAGCGCATGGCCGTTGTCAATCCTCTGACGCGTCCAGTCCTTGAGGATGTTGACGCGGATCGCCGCCGCCTCGAGCTTGCGGAGGACCTTGTCGATCAGCATCCGCGCATGCTCCTCGCGCCCCGGCGGGACCTTGGCGCCCTTGAACAGGATCACCGCGGTCGCCAGCGCTTCGGTCGCGGCGATGATCGCGCCGGCGTCGTGCCCGTCGAGCACCTCGACCAGCACGTCGAGCTGCGCCTGCACCTCGTCCATCTGCATCATCATGCGTCGGCGCCGCCGGCGTGGAACTGCAGCATCGCACGCGCGGTGCCGGCGGGGTCGAGCCGGTAGCTGCCGCCGGCGATCGCCTCGCGGATCGCGGCAACGCGGCCATGGTCGACCGGGACCGGCTGCCGGGCGATATCGGCGGCGAGGGTGATCAGGCTGGCGCTCGCGGCGACGTCTTGCGTCGGGCGCGGCGTCGCGACGGGTTTTTCTTCGGTGGTGGCGGAGGCGAGTTTGCGCACGGCGCCGAGGCGCACGACATTGCCGACCTGCAATCCGATCTTGCCGTCTCCCGTCATATGCGCCTCCTTTCCACAGGCCGCCGTCGGAAAATCGACGCGGCGCTTACAGGGGCTTTAACGGCGGGGTGGGCGGGCGATTAAGGCGGGTTTTGCGAAAAAGATAAGAAAAGGCCCGGCGGCGTCGGAAAACCGACAGCCACCGGGCCCGGGCAGGGTAGGAAAGTCTGGTTCAGTCGGCGAGGCGCGCGCGGCCGGGGCCGGTGACGATGGCGCTGAGGCTCGATTTGGGGTCGCTGCCCTTGAGCGCGATGAGCTCGCCGACGCGGCCGTCCTGCGTCGCGGTGGCGGCATAGCTGATCGCGAAGCTTTCGGTTTCGATCGTGACGCGGACATTGTCGCCGCGGCGGATGGCGGGTGCGGCGGCGGCGGGCTTGGCGACGAAGCCGCCCGCGGCGCTGGCGCCGGCGGGGCCGCTCATCGGGACGCGTAGCCGCCAGCCGAGCGAGGGACAGCGCACCGCGAGCGCATTGGCGTCGATCGCGGTGACCGAGGCCTGCTCGGGGCAGCGCGCCAGCTTGATGCGGCGGTCGATCGGGGTCGCGGTGCGGCCCATCGCATTGGCCACCATCGCGGTCAGCACGTCGATCGTCTGCCAGTCCTCGCTGGCCTGCTGCGCCGATGCGGCGGGTATAGCGGCGGCAAAGGCGGCGACGCCCATGATGATCTTGCGGTTCACGACCCATCTCCTTCGGTCCAAAATGGTCGCTCGCAGGATTGCAGGATGTGTGCCAGTCGCGCTTTGCCGCGGGGTTTGGCGGACGCGCCGCCATCGGTGTCAGATTTTTGACCGCCCCCCGCGGGCACCCTGCGGCCTCTCGGCGTTGATCCGCGCAGGGCCCCGAAAACTGCGGGTTACGCTGGTTTGGCACGCCCATTGCATCATGCCTTGGTGTTTCCGCGCGTCTGCGCCGGCCGGTGCCGGAGGGGACCGCAAAGGAAGGAATGATGTGATGGCATCCGAAAAGCTCTTTGGCATCCACGCCAGCGCGCTTCAGCTGCGCAGCCAGCGCATGATGATGCTGGCGTCGAACATCGCCAATGCCGCGACGCCCGGTTACAAGGCGCGCGACATCGACTTCTCGAAGGCGCTCGACCTCGCGCAGCAGGGTGGCGACATGCAGGGCGCGATTTCCTATCGCGTGCCCGTCCAGTCCTCGCTCGACGGCAACACCGTCGAAATGGCGACCGAGCAGACCGCCTTCGCCGAAAATGCGCTCGCCTATCGCTCGAGCCTCTCTTTCCTGTCGGGGCGCGTCAACACGCTGACCCGCGCGCTGAAGGGCGAGTGACCATGAACGGCTCGCTCTCGGTCTTTGACATCAGCGGCCGCGCGATGTCGGCGCAGCTCGTCCGCCTGAACACCACCGCGTCGAACCTGGCCAATGCCGGGACCACCGCGGGGAGCGAGGCGACCGCCTATCGCGCGATGAAGCCGGTGTTCCGCACGGTTATGGACGAGCAGGGCCGCGCGACGGTCCAGGTCGACCAGGTCACCCAGACCAAGATGACCCCGACCAAGAAGCACGATCCCAACAATCCGCTGGCCGATGCCGACGGCAATGTCTGGGAAGCCGCGGTCGATAGCGCCGCCGAGCTGGTCGAGATGGTCGAGACCGCGCGCCAGTATCAGAACAATGTCCAGGTCCTGGAAACCGCCAAGGGCCTGATCAACGAAACCCTCAGGATGGGACAGTAAGATGGCCGTGAACAGCATCACCAACAACAGCAACCCGGTGATCAACCCGCCGGGGACCGCGAACCAGATGGGGCAGCAGGACTTCCTGCGCCTGATGACCGCGCAGCTGAGCCAGCAGGATCCGTTCAACCCGGTCGATAACCAGCAGATGGTCGCGCAGATGGCGCAATTCTCGAGCCTTGCCGGGATCACCGAGACCAATAGCACGCTCCAGCAGATTTCCGAGCAGCTCACGGCGCAGACCCAGCTGCTCAAGGACATCAAGGCGGCGACGCCGACCCCTCCGACAACCCAGCAGTAAGGATAGTCCCATGTCTTTCTACACTTCGCTTTCGGGCCTCAAGGCCGCGCAGACCGACATGTCGGTCACGTCGAACAACATCGCCAACGCCGGCTCGGTCGGCTTCAAGCGCAGCAAGGCGCAGTTCGGCGACATCTTCGCCGCCTCGCCCAACCAGTCGGCCAAGACGGTCGCGGGGCAGGGCACGCGCCTCAACGGCATCACCCAGCAGTTCACCCAGGGGTCGTATGAATCGAGCGAAAAGACGTTCGACATGGCGATCATCGGCGACGGCATGTTCGTCGTGAAGGGCGAGCCGCCGCGCAACCAGGTTACCTATACCCGCAACGGCTCGTTTACGCCGCTCGAAGACGGGCGCGTGATCGACTCGACCGGCGCGACGCTGCAGCTGCTGCCCGTCGACGCCGACGGCAATGTCACCAGCCGCGACCTTGCGTCGACGCAGGATTTCGTGGTGCCGCAGCACGCTGCGGGCAATCCCGACGCCGCGCTGGTCAACATCTCGGTGGGCCTCGACGGCCTCGCCTCGGCAACCTTCGCCGACGGGTCGACGCAGAAACTCGGCAAGATCGCGATGGCGACCTTCCCCGCGATGGAGGGCCTCCGCCCCGTCGGCGACGCGCATTGGCAGTCGACCGGCAACAGCGGTCCGCCGACGATCGACGCCGCGACCAACGGCCCGATGGGCACGATCCGCTCGGGCGCGCTCGAACGCTCGAACGTCGACATCACCGAGGAACTGGTGATGCTGATCGCCGCGCAGCGCAATTTCCAGGCCAATGCCAAGGCGATCGAGGGCGCGTCCGCGCTGACCCAGACGATCATCGGCCTGCGCTGATCATCCGCTAACCGCCGCCTGCCGGAAGGATCCTCATGGACCGCGTCATCTATACCAGCCTCACCGCGATGCGGGGCAGCATGGCCCGGCAGACGGCGATTGCGAACAACCTCGCCAACGCCCAGACCCCGGGCTTCCGCGCCGACATGGCCGAGGCGCAGTCGCTGTGGCTGCACGGCAACGGCGTCGGCGGGCGCGCGATGGCGTCGGAAGAAGTCGTCGGCGCCGACATGCGCGCCGGCACGATCACCGCGACGGGCCGCGACCTCGACATCGCGATGGCGGGCGACGCGATGCTCGTCGTCCAGGCGCCGAACGGCGAGGAAGCCTATACCCGCCGCGGCGACCTGCAGATCTCGCCTAGCGGGCTGCTCACCACGGGTGACGGCAATCCGGTACAGGGCGTGCAGGGCCCGGTGACGATCCCGCCCGCGGACTCGATCAAGATCGACGAGCAGGGCCGCGTCTTCGTCGTGCCCGCCGGCGGCGATCCCGAAAATCCGCTCGAGGTCGACCGGCTGCGGCTCGCGACGACGACGGGGTCGGACATCGTCAAGGGGCTCGACAATCTCTTCCGCGTGAAGGGCGGCGGCATATTGCCCGACGATCCCGAGGCGCGCGTGATGACCCGCTCGATCGAGGGCTCGAACGTCACCGCGACGGTCGCCCTCGTCGACATGATCGAGGCCAGCAAGGCCTGGGATTCGCAACTGAAGCTCATCGAGGACGCGCGCGACATGGACAGCTCGACCGCGAATTTGATGGCGCTGCCGCGTTAAGGAGACAAGATAATGAGCTATGGTGCCCTGCACGTCGCGCGAACCGGTCTGGATGCCCAAGGCTTCCGGATGCAGGTGATCGCGAACAACCTCGCCAACGTGAACACCACGGGCTTCAAGCGCGACCGCGCCAATTTCGAGACGCTCGGTTATCAGATCATGACGCAGGCGGGCTCGCCCTCGTCGGCGGAAAACCGCTATGCGACGGGGCTCAACCTCGGCACCGGCGTCGAACTCGCGGGCACCTCGCGTATGGATACGCAGGGCACGCTGCAGACGACGGGCAACACGCTCGACGTCGCGATCGAGGGCGCGGGCTATTTCCAGGTCCAGATGCCCGACGGGCGCATGGGCTATACCCGCGCGGGCAATTTCAACCGCTCGTCCGACGGCACGATCATCACCCCCGACGGCAAGCCGATCCAGCCGCAGATCCAGATCCCCGAGGATGCCACGGGCATCTCGATCGGCGCCGACGGCACCGTCTCCGCCACGATCGCCGGCCAGTCCGAAGCGACCGAACTCGGCCGCATCGAGATCGCACGCTTTTCGAACCCCTCGGGACTGCAGGCGATCGGCGACAATATCCTGATGGAAACCAACTCGTCGGGTGCGCCTTTGGTCGGTGCTGCGGGCGAGGAAGGCCGCGGCACGCTGCGCGGCGGGATGCTCGAAGGATCGAACGTCAATGTCGTCGAGGAACTCGTCGACATGATCGAGACCCAGCGCGCTTACGAGGTCAATTCGAAGATGATCCAGGCCACCGACGAGATGCTGAAAAATGCGACCCAGACTCTCTAAGCTGGCCTCCGGCGCGCTCTTCTTCGGCCTGCTCGCGGTTCCCGCCGCGGCCGAGGCGAAGAAGGACAAGATCGCGCCCGACGCCTTTTCGGTCACCTTGCCCGACCCGGCGCCGCCGGCGCCGCCGGCGAATGGCTCGATCTTCCAGGGCAGCTATGTCGCGCTCACCTCGGGCGCGCGGGCGGGGCAGGTCGGCGATATCCTGACGATCCAGCTCGTCGAGCGCACGATCGGGGCGAAGAGCAACAGCGCGGGCACCAACCGCGACGGCAGCTTCGGCCTGACCCCGCCGACCACCGGCCCGCTGTCGCTGTTCAGTCCCAGCGATGTCGCGATGGGCGGCGGATCGCAGTTCAAGGGCAAGGGCGACGCCGCGCAGTCGAACATGCTGTCGGGCGAAGTCACCGTCACCGTCGCCGCGGTCTATCCGAACGGCACGATGCTGGTGAAGGGCGAGAAGCTGATCACGCTCAACCGCGGCGACGAGCGCGTCCAGGTCGCGGGCCTCGTCCGCGCCGCCGACGTCAGCGCCGACAACCGCGTTTTGTCGACCCGCGTCGCCAATGCCCACATCCGCTACACCGGGAAGGGCGAGATCGCCCGCGCCAGCCAGCAGGGCTGGCTGCAAAAATTCTTCTCGATCATCAGCCCGTTCTGACAGCCGCAAAGGGACCAACCAGTGCGCCAGCGTCACGCCATCCTCACCTTCCTCGCGCTCCTGATCGCCAGCTTCGCCTTCGCGGGCCCGGCGCAGGCGCAGCGCATCAAGGACATGGGCCAGTTCCAGGGCCTGCGTGCCAACCAGCTCACCGGTTACGGCATCGTCGTCGGGCTCGCGGGTACCGGCGACGACAGCCTCGACTATTCGACCTTGGGCATGAAGGGTGCGGTGCAGCGCTTCGGTCTCACTTTGCCGGCCGGAGTGAATCCGGCGCTGAAGAACGCCGCCGCGGTGATGATCACCGCCGAGCTGCCGCCTTTCGCCAAGCCCGGCCAGCGCCTCGATGTCACCGTCTCGGCGATCGGCAAGGCCAAGAGCCTGCGCGGCGGCACGTTGGTGCTCGCGCCGCTCTATGGCGCCGACGGCCAGATCTATGCGATGGTGCAGGGCAATCTCGTCATCGGCGGGCTCGGGGTCGATGCCGCCGACGGATCGAAGCTGACGGTCAATGTGCCGTCGAGCGGGCGGATTGCCAATGGCGCGACGGTCGAGCGCGCGGTCGATACGGGCTTTGCCAGCAGCGAGATTTTGACCTTCAACCTCCACCAGTTCGACGCGACCAATGCCAAGAGCGTGACCGACGCGATCAACGCCGCACTGCCCGGCACCGCGTCGATGATCGACGGCGCCAGCATCGCGATCCGCGCTGCGGGCGGCGGCGATGCGCGCATGCGGCTGATGTCGCAGATCGAGAATCTCGGCGTCCGGCGCACCGAAGCGGCCGCAAAGGTCATCGTCAACGCGCGCACCGGCACGGTGGTGATCAACGGCGCGGTGCGCGTCGGTACCGCCGCGGTGTCGCAGGGCAAGCTGACCGTCGCGATCAAGGAATCGCCGCGCGTCGTCCAGCCCGAACCCTTCAGCCGCGGCCAGACCGCGGTCGAGGAATCGAGCGACGTCGACGTGACCGAGGAATATCGCCCGATGATGCTGGTCACGCCGACCGCGTCGCTCTCCGAACTCGTCGATGCGATCAACCGCATGGGCGTTCCCCCCGGCGACCTCGTCGCCATCCTCGAGGCGCTGAGCCAGGCCGGCGCGCTCACAGCCGAGCTGGTGATCATATGACGACGCCCATCTCCTTCTCGTCGGCGACCCCGACGCCCGCGGCCGCCGGCGGCGGCGACGGCGGGCTGCGCAAGGCGGCCGAGGCTTTCGAAGCGGTGATCCTGCGCCAGCTGATGGCGTCGATGCGCCAGGCGAAGCTCGGCTCCGACATCTTCGGATCGAGCGCGACCGACAATTTCCGCGAAATGGCCGACGCCAAGACTGCCGACAGCATCGCCGCGATGCGCCAGTTCGGCATCGCCGACATGGTCGAGCGGCAGTTCAACGGCGTGACGGGCAGTGGCCCGAGCAATCTCGGCGGAGGCGTGCAGTGAGCGATCTCCTCAGCATCGGCGCGAGCGGGCTCAAGGCCTATTCGCGCGCGATGACGACGATCGGCGACAATATCGCCAACGCCCAGACGCCGGGCTACGCCCGCCGCCGGCTGGCGCTCAATGAAATGGCGAGCGGCACCGAGTCGGCGCTCGTCGGGCGCAACGTCAGCCCCGGCGGCGTGGTGATCGGCGGGCTCACCCGCTCGGTCGACAAATGGCTGATCGACGATGCGCGTACCTCTTCGGGCGAGGCCGAGCGCGCGATGGCGCGGCTGTCGTGGATGACGCGCACCGAAAATGCGCTGAGCGACGACAGCAACGGCATCGGCACCAACCTCACAAAATTGTTCACCACCGCCGACAAGCTGACCGCCGACCCGAACAACCGCACGCTGCGCGCCGAATTCCTGCAGACCGCCAAGGATATCGCAACGGGGTTCCAAGGCACCGCCAAGGAACTGGCGTCGATGTCCGAGGGGGTTTCGGGCGAGGCCGCGACCGCGGTCAGCGAACTCAACGCCAATCTCGACGCGCTCGAGCGGATCAACGACGGGCTGCGCAAGGCGCGCCCGGGCTCGACCAACGAGGCGAGCCTGCTCGACGAGCGCGACCGGCTGGTCGACCAGATTTCGGCGCAGATGCCGGTGACCACCAGTTATGATGCCAAGGGCACGGTGACCGTGCGCGCGGCGTCGTCGGGCGACATGCTCGTCGGCAATGCGACGGTCACCCATGTCGCGGTCGCCACGGGCGCCGACGGGCGGCTGAGCTTCACCGCGGGCGGCGCGCCGCTCGACCCGGGTTCGGGCAATCTCGCGGGGCTCGCGCAGGCGGCCGACCATGTCGCCGGCCAGCGTAGCGGGCTCGACGCCGCGGCGGCGGCGTTCGCGGGCCAACTCAACGCAGCGCATCAGGCGGGCACCGACGCCAATGGCGCTGCGGGGCAGCCGCTGTTCAGCGGGACGACCGCCGCGACGCTGACCGCCACCACGCTCACCCCCGATCAGGTCGCCGCCGCCAATGCCGGCGGCTCGAACGGCAACATGCTCGCCATCGGCGGCATGCGCGGCGCGAACGATCCCGAGGCCGCCTGGTCGGGCCGCCTCGCGGAGCAGGCGCAGGCGACCGCCTCGGCGCGCGCGCAGGGCGCCGCCGCTGCGACCCGCGCCGACGGCGCCGCCGCCGCGCGCGACAATGTCAGCGGGGTCGATCTCGACCAGGAAGCCGCCGACCTGCTGCGTTTCCAGCAGGCCTATTCCGCCGCCGCGCGCACGATCCAGGTCGCGCGCGAGACGATGCAAGCGCTGCTGAGCGCGATCTAGAGGGGCGCGAGAGATGATCAACGCCGTTGGCAACCGCATGACGCGCGAGATCGCGCGCCAGTCGACGCTCTCCGATGCGCTCGACCGCATCCAGACGCAGATTTCGAGCGGCAAGAAATTGCTCCGCGCCTCGGACGACCCCGTCGCGTCGCGGCGGATCGCGACGATCGGCAAGGCGCAGGCGAGCGGCACGACCTGGGCCGCGAATATCAAGACCGCGTCGGCACAGGTGTCGCAGGCGGACACCACGCTCGGATCGGTGGGCAACCTGCTCGCGCGTGCGCGCGAATTGACGCTGTCGGCATCGACCGCGACGACCAGCCCCGCCGACCGCGCGAGCATCGCCGCCGAATTGTCGGCGATCGCCGACGAGATCGACGGCTTCGCCGCGACGCGCGATTCGAACGGCGAGCCTTTGTTCGCGACCAATGCCAAGCAGGTGCGCTTCGATGCCGATATCAGCTTTGCGCCGGTGCCTTCGGCGGGAGACGTCTTCGTCGTAGGGGGTAACAGCCTGTCGACCGGGCTGCGCGATGCCGCCGCGGCGATCACCGGCGGCGACGCCACCGCGATCGGCGCGGCGCTGACGACGCTCGGCGACAGCATCGGCCATGTCGCCGACCAGCGCGCCGCCATGGGTCTCTCGGCCGGGCGGCTCGAACGCATCGGCGACAGCCTCGAGGCGCGCCGCATCACGCTCGCCGACGAGCGCAAGGACGTCGAGGACACCGACCTGTCGGTCGCGATCGCCGAGCTGAACGCGACCGACATGACGCTGCAAGCCGCGCAGGCCGCCTTCGCGCGCATCAACCGCCAGACGCTGTTCGACATTTTGGGCTGAGCCGCGCGGGCAGGGGGCTAAATCTTTCGCCCCCGCTGCCGTTAAGCATCAAGACGTCCCGTTTTTTCCCGGGGGTATCGGCCCCCGACTGGAGTTGTTCAGCATGTTCCCCGTCATCGGCATCATCGTTCTGATCCTGCTGGTCTTCGGGGGCTTCGCGCTGACCGGCGGCAATCTGGAGCCGGTGCTGCACGCGCTGCCGCACGAAATGCTGATCATCGGCGGCGCCGCGGTCGGGTCGCTGATCATCGGCAATTCGGGCAAGGAACTGAAGGCGCTCGGCGGCGGCTTCGGCAAGGTGTTCAAGGGGCCGACCTACAAGAAGTCGGACTATCTCGATTGCATCCTGCTCGTCTCGACGCTGATGAAGATGATGCGCACCGAGGGACCGGTCGCGGTCGAACCGCATATCGAGGATCCGGCGAGCTCGCCGATCTTCCAGCAATATCCCAAGCTGCTCAAGGACCAGACCCTGGTCCACCTGATCTGCGACACGTTGCGCCTCGTCGTCGTGTCGTCGGGCACGCTCGACCCGCACGCGGTCGAGGAGGTGATGGACAGCGCGATCAAGAACCACCACCATCACGCGATCAAACCCGCCGACGGGTTGCAGAGCCTGGCCGACGCGCTGCCCGCATTGGGCATCGTCGCCGCGGTGCTCGGCGTGGTGAAGACGATGGGCTCGATCGACCAGCCGCCCGAGGTGCTCGGTGCGATGATCGGCTCGGCGCTCGTCGGCACCTTCCTCGGCGTGCTCCTCGCTTATGGCTTCGTCGGCCCCTTCGCCGGCCGCGCGCGCGCGGTGATCGAAAGCGACTCCGCCATCTATCAGACGGTCAAGCAGCTGATCATCGCCTCGCTCCACGGCCATCCGCAGCCGCTGGTGATCGAGGCGGCGCGCTCGGGCGTCGACCATGACAACCAGCCGAGCTTCGCCGAGGTCTTCGACGGCATGCGAGGCCGGTAATGGCGGCGCGCCCGAATACCCCCTTACGCCCGATCATCGTCAAGAAGGTCATCGAGGCGCCACACGCCGGCCATCACGGCGGCGCGTGGAAGGTCGCCTATGCCGACTTCGTGACCGCGATGATGGCCTTCTTCCTCTTGATGTGGCTGCTCGGCGCGACGACCGAGAAGCAGCGCAAGGCGCTCGCCGACTATTTTGCGCCGACGATCGTCCAGACCAAGCAGGACACCGCGGGCGCCACCGGGCTGTTCGGGGGCGACTCGCTGGTCGCCGCCGACAAATATCCGCACGGCGCGGCGCAGACCGGCACCAAGTCGATGACGATCCCGCGCGACGCGACCGGCGGCCCGCGCGAGGCGTCGGGGCGCGAGCTGCAGCGAGCGAATTTCCAGAAGCTCGCCAAGTCGCTGCTGCGCGAGGTGCAGGCGAAGGCCGAGATCCGCCGGCTGGCGCCCAACATCCGCTTCACCGAGACGCGCGAGGGGCTGCGCATCGACGTCGTCGACGACGCCAATTTCTCGATGTTCGTCGTCGGCACCAACCAGCTGACCCCCGACGCCTCGCGGCTGTTCGCCGAGATCGCCAGGATCGTCGCCGAGGTTCCGAACCAGGTGATGATCCGCGGACACACCGACGCCAGCCCCTGGACCGCCAAGACGGGGATGAACAATTGGCGCCTGTCGGTCGAGCGCGCCGAGGTCGCGCGGCAATATCTCGCCTTCCGCGGTATCGGTTCGAACCGCTTCGCGCGCATCGAAGGGGTCGCCGATACCGAGCCCTATGTGCCGTCGGACCGATTCGATCCGCGCAACCGCCGCATCTCTGTGACGCTGGGATGGGACACCGGCGGGCAATAGTTTCCGACAATTGTTGCCAATCTGGCAGCATTATAATCCTTAACGACGCAGTTCCGCCGTAATTGCTGCCAGATTGGCAATAACCCTTTGTTTTGAAGGGGTTAGGCCTGTTTGGTTAGCAGTTTGTTTACCAGATTCCGCAATCTCTTGGCTCATCGAGAAGCGCCGAATTGGGGGGCGCGGTGGAGACCGAGAATGACCAAGGTGGGGAACGGCAGCGACCAGGCTGCCCTGGAAATGCTGATCATCGGGCACAGCCCGGCCGCGCAGCGCCTGCGCGACATGATCCGCCGCGTGGCACGGTCCAGCGCTTCGGTGATGCTCTGCGGCCCCTCGGGCTCGGGCAAGGAACTGGTGGCCCGCGCGATCCACGACGAAGGCACCCGCGCTGCCAAGGCCTTTTCGGCGATCAACTGCGGCGCCATCCCCGGCGACCTCATCGAATCCGAACTGTTCGGGCATGAAAAGGGCAGCTTCACCGGAGCCCATGCCCGCCGCATCGGCCATTTCGAAGCGAGCGAGGGCGGCACGCTCTTCCTCGACGAAATCGGCGACATGCGCTTCGACATGCAGGTCAAACTGCTCCGCGTGCTGGAAGAGCGGACGATCGTCCGCGTCGGCAGCAGCGATGTGAAGGCCGTCGACGTCCGCGTCATCTCGGCCACCCACCAGGATCTCGGCGCCGCGATCGCCGATGGCAAGTTCCGCGAAGATCTGTTCTTCCGGCTCGGCGTGGTCGTCCTCCAGGTCCCCAGCCTGGCCGACCGCGTCGAGGATATCCCCGCGCTGATCCGCCATTTCCAGCGCAAGATGCCCGGCGAGGCCAAGTGCCGCTACGACGATGCCGCGATGGCGCTGCTGATGCAGCACCGCTGGCCGGGCAATGTCCGCGAGCTCCGCAACTTCGTCGAACGCGCCAGCGTGCTGCACGGCGGTGAGACGCTCGGCGCCGAGGATGTCGTCCTCCTTTTGAACCCCACCGCCGCGCTTCAGCCGCGACAGGCCATCCCCACCGGCTTCGTCGCGGCTGAAGCCAGCGCGGACGATATTTCGCCGGCGATGCCCTTCGCCAAGGCGCCGGCCCCGGGCCGCCCGATCGACCTGAAGCGCGAGATCGAGACGATCGAGCTCGAGCAGATCCACGTCGCGCTCGACCTCGCCGACGGCATCATTTCGGAAGCTGCGCGTCTCCTGACGCTCAAGCGCACCACGCTCATCGAAAAGATGCGCAAATATGGAGTTCAGCAACAGGCAGCCTGAGCGTCCCCACCCGTCTCAGTGCCGCTGAATCGGCACCGGTTCGCTTCCCACCCCATACCAGTCCCCACCTTGGTCGCGGGGCAGGGGAGCGAGCCGGTGCCGAAGTTTTTGTTTGCCGGCGTTTTGTGGCCGGCTTTGAGGGGGTTTCCAGACCTAAAACCCCTCCTCTTCAGAGGAGGGGCAGTGAGACTTGGTCCGGCGGAGCCGGGCCTTAGTCGAGCGGGGTGGTGGCCGAAGGCGCACGCCATGCCCGAGAGCACCACCCCGCTGCGACTAACGAACAAGTTCGTAAGTCTCGCACCCCCTCCTCTGAAGAGGAGGGGCTGGGGAATGGCAACAACCGCCCGAAAGCCGTCGCTGCCGATCTTGCTACTTCAGCTGCCGCCAGGCGCTGCTCACCGTCTTCACGCCCTCCAGCAGCTCGTCCAGCCCTTCGGCGTCGTTCGCCGCGACGACCTTGTCGAGCTTGCGGCGCATGCTGCCATAGACGCGCGTCAGCGCCGCGGCGACGTCGCCGCCGGCCTGGTGGTCGAGCCCCGCGTCGAGCCCGATCAGGATCGCGCGCGCGCGATGCGCGGGTTCGGTCGCCGAAATCTGCTGGCCCTGCCGAACCATCGCGGCGAGCACGCCGATCGCGATCTCCAGCTCGTCATAGAGCATGGTGACCAGCTCGACGGGGTTCGCGCCGGCGGCGCGGCTTTCGCTTTGCATGCGCCGGTACTGGCCGGTCGCGCGGACTGTCGATGCGGTGGCTGCCACTGTCGGTCGACCTTAATTATTGCCCTGGTTGGACCACATCTCGATCTGTTGCTCGAGATAGCTTTGCGTCGCCTTGAGCGCCGCGAGTTTGGCATCGAGGCCGCCGAACTGCTTTTCCAGCCTTTTTTCATAGGCCTCCTCGCGCATCTCGATCTTTTCGAGCTGTTCGGCGAGCGACTCGCTCTTGGCGGTCAGCGATTTCGATATGCGGTCCATGACGCCGTCGGCGCCGATCGCCTTGTCGCGGATCGCGTCGAGCGCGAAGGCGATGCCAGGGTCGGTCGCCTCGGTATGCGCCGCGTCGCGGCGCGGATTGAAGATCGCCTCGACCGCGCCGGCATCGGTCGCCAGCACCTTTTCCAGCTTCGCGGTATCGACCGCGAGCAGCCCGTCCTTCGTCGACCCGATGCCGATGTCGCTCAGCTTGTTGATGCTGCCATGGCTGGTCAGCACCTTGCCGACCAGCGCCTGCAACTCGCGTTCCAGCTCGCGCAGGCTCTGCGTCGCGCCCGACATTTTCGATGCCGACTGCAGGCTCTTCTTGAGCTGGTTATAGACGTCGACGAAATCGCCGACGGTCTGCTTGATCATGTCGAGCGGCCGGCTGGCGCCGATGTCGACCGGCTGGCCGGGCGCTGCCTTCTTCAGCGTCAGCGACATGCCGGGCACGACGTCGTCGATGATGTTGCTGGCGCGGCTGAACGCGATGCCGTCGAGGCTGAATTCGGCGTTGGCCGCGCTCTGGCCCAGCGTCATGCCGCCGCCCGAGCCATAAGCGAAGCCCGACAGCGCCGGGGTGGCGGTGTCGAGCGTGAAGGCGTTGGCCGCACCGGTCGGGCCCTTCAGGATCATCCGGTAGCCGCCGTCGGCGGCGATCACCGACGCGGTGACCCCGGCGCCGCTCGCGTTGATCGCATTGGCGAGTCCGTCGAGGCTGTCGTTGTTGGCGCCGACGGTGATCGTCTTGGCGACCCCGCCGACGGTCAGCGTCATCGTCCCCTGGCCGATCGCCGCGCCCTTGTCGGCGACGACGCCCGAAAAGACGGTCTGCCCGCGCGCGAGCTGGGTGACCTCGACCGATGCGGCGAAATTGTCGGCCGACAGCCCGGCGCGCGCAGTGGCGCTGAGCACGCTGTCGTCGGACACGGTGGGCGTGCTGCGCAGCGTGCCGTCGGAGACCATCTGGCCGAGCGAGTCGGCAAAGCCGTCGAGGTTCGAGCGCGCCTGCGCCAGCGCGCTGATCCGCGTCTGGTTCGCCTGGACCAGGCCGGTCATCCGCTCGATCTTGGGCTCGCGCGACGCCGCGGCGAGGTCCTTGACCAATTGCTGGGTGTCGATGCCCGATCCGAAACCGAGGCTGTTGGCGATTGAACTGACCATGCGCGCTATCCTTCGAAGCTGTTAACGGCAGCGCGCGGGCGAGTTTAAGCCTGTTTTCGACCGTCGGCGTCGTACCGGTGCGACGTCGGCACCTCGATGTCGGGCTGCGCCAGCCCCTCGGCGACCGCGCGTTCGAGGCGGAAGACGAAGGCCAGGATCGTCGCCACCGCGACGAACAATTCCTCGGGGATGACGCGCCCCGGGCGCGCGGTGAAATAGATGGCGCGGGCGAGCTGCGGATATTCGAGGATCGGCACATCGGTGCCGCGCGCGAGTTCGCGGATCGCCAGCGCCACGTCGCCGCGCCCGCGCGCGACGACGACCGGCGCGGCGTCGATGCCGGGGCGATAGCGCAGCGCGACCGAGAAATGCGTCGGGTTGGTCAGGATCACCGTCGCCTCCGACACCGCCTTGCGCGCCGACCCGCTCAGCATCTCGTGCGCGCGCTGGCGCTGGGCCTGCTTGAGTTCGGGGGCGCCGTCGGACTGGCGCATCTCTTCCTTGATTTCCTGCTTGCTCATCATCAGCCGCTTGCGCCGCTGCATCCATTGCACCGGCACGTCGATCAGCGCGATGACGACGAGCCCGCCGGCCATCACCAGCACCGACTGCGCCACGGCCTTGCCGGCGAGGCCGATCGCCGAATACAGGTCGCTCGACGCCATCTGGACGATCGCGGGCAAATTCTTGGCGATCAGCCAGTAACCGATCGTGCCGAGCAGCAGCACTTTCGCGAGCGCCTTGCCCAGCTCGGTCGCGCCTTGCATGCCGAACATGCGCTTGAGCCCGCTCGCCGGGTTCATGCGATTGCCCTTGAAGCCGAGCGCCTTGCCGCGCCAGCCCATCGAACCGAGCAGCGCGGGACCCGCGAAGGCGGCAAGCAGCGCCGCGGCGAACAGGCTCGCGAGCGGCAGCAGCACTTCGGTGCCGTTGCGCATCAGCGCCTCGCCCGGCGCAAAATCGGTGATGTCACCGCGGTCGAGCGTCAGCCCGCGCGACACGAGTTCGCCGACGGTGCGCACGAACCAGCCGCCCGCGGCGACCAGCCAGCCCGCGGCGACGAGCATCATCAGCGCGGTCGCGAGTTCGCGCGACTGCAGCAAATCGCCCTCGCGCGCCGAATCGGCGAGCTTCTTGGGCGTCGGCAGCTCTGTCTTCTGGTCCTTCTCGGTCGTCCCCGACATCGCTCAGCCCCCCGCGACCATGCGCGCGGCGTCGAGCGCATCGGACAGGATCTGCGCCAGCCCCTCGGCCATCACCGGGGTCGCGACGCCGAGCAGCACGACGCCCGCGAGCAAAGTCGCCGGGATGCCGACCGCGAACAGGTTGAGCGCGGGCGCCGAGCGGCCGATCACGCCCATGATGATCTGGACGAGGATCAGGACGAAACCGACGGGCAGGGCGATCGTCAGCCCCGCGGCGAACATCAGGCTGCCGAAGCGGATGATGCCCTCGATCGTCTGCCACGAGGGGAAGGCGTTGCCGGGCGGCAGCGCGCTATAGCTGTCGACGATGATCGAAATCAGCACCAGATGCCCGTCGGCGGCGAGGAAGATCGCGGTCGCCAGCATCGATAGGAATTGCCCGATCGCCGAGCTCGACGCGCCGCTCAGGGGATCGACCATCGACGCGAAGCCGAGGCCCATCGCGTTGCTGATCGCCTCGCCCGCGAGCAATGCTGCGGCGAGCCCCATCTGGAGCACGAAACCCATGGCGAGGCCGATGACGACCTCGCCGATCACCAGGAAGAAGCCGGGGACCGAGACGATCCCTTCCGGCGGCAGCACCATGCCGGACGCCGCGACCGCGGGCACGCCGACCGCGAGCGCGATGACGAGGCGGAGCTGGATCGGAACGTTCGCCGCGCCGAACACCGGCGCCGCGAGGAAGCAGGCGCCGGGGCGGATCATGCCGAGCATCCACAGCTGCAGCATCGCCTCCACATTGGGGATGTCGGCGGGGTTCATAGGCGGCCTAACGCCATTCGGCCTTCGGCCGTCCCCGATATCCGCTCGTGTCGAGCGAAGTCGAGACACCTATCGAAGCAGCGCCGCCCCGAGGGGCATCTCGACTTCGCTCGATGCGAACGGGTGTTTTTTCCTGCGCCATTAATTAGCGGACGAGCGTCGGGATCTGCGCGAAGATCTCGCGGGTGAAATCGGTGAGCAGCACCAATATGCTGCCGCCGAAGATCGCGAGGCAGATCGCGGCGACGATCAGCTTGGGCACGAAGGTCAGGGTCTGCTCGTTGATCGAGGTCGCGGCCTGCACCATGCCGAGCAGCACGCCGACGATCAGGATCGGGATCAAGAGCGGTGCGGTCGCGAGCGCGAGAATCCACAGCGACTGCTGCGCGACGCCGACGAAATAGTCTGCTTCCACCGCGCTAGGTCCCGAAGGATGCGGCTAGTGAGCCCATCGTCAGCGCCCAGCCGTCGACGAGGACGAAGAGCAGCAGCTTGAAGGGCATCGATATGATCGTCGGCGACAGCATCATCATGCCGAGCGACATCAGCGCCGAGGCGACGATCAGGTCGATGATCAGGAAGGGCAGGAAGATCAGGAAGCCGATCTGGAAGGCGGTCTTGAGCTCGCTGGTGACGAAAGCGGGGAGCAGGATCGAGAAGGGAACGTCCTTCGGGCTCGCATAGCTCGGCGCTTTCGCAATTTTTGCGAACATCATCAGGTCGGACTTGCGCGTCTGCGTCAGCATGAAGCCGTGCAGCGCATCGCCCGAGCGCGACACCGCGGTTCCGATGTCGATCTGTTCCTGGCCATAGGGCTCGATCGCGACGCGGTTCACCTCGGTGATCACGGGCGCCATCACGAACAGCGACAGGAACAGGCTGAGGCCCACGAGCACCTGGTTCGGCGGGGTCTGTTGCAGCCCCAGCGCGTGGCGCAGGATCGACAGCACGATGATGATGCGCGTGAAGCTGGTCATCATCAGCAACAGCGACGGCAGCACCGTCAGCAGGCTCATCAGCAGCAGGATCTGCAGCGACAGTGACAGCGGGCGGCCATCGCCGCCGATCTCGTTCACCGCGCGGGTAAGCCCGCTCGCTTCCTGCGCCCAGGCCGCGGGCGCCGCGAGCAGCAGCGCCACGCCGCCGGCGATCGCCGCGGCGCGCAGCCAATGTCTCCTAGTCGACATGGAAGTCGCCCTGGCTGTTGTCGGCGAGCCGGGTGACCGCGCCGCGCGAGACCGAGAGCAGGATGCGCTGCCCGGCAAATTCGACGACGGTCAGCTTCGTGCCCGGCCCCAGCGGCAGTACGTCGATCATCTCGATCGCGCGCGCGCGTTTTGCACCACCTTGCCCGGGCAGCTGGAGCGTGCCCATCTGGACCTTTTTCCACAGCCACAGGCTGCCCCACGCCATGCCCCCGACGAGCGGCAGTAGGATGAGGAGGCGCAATATATATTCGAACATCAGCCCCTCCGGTCGAACCCGGCGAGCCCGCGGTCGGGGGCGACGACTTCGGCGACCTGGATGCCGTAGCGACCGTCGACGTTGACGATCTCGCCGCGCGCGATCAGCGTGCCATTGGCATAGATGTCGAGCAGTTCGTTGGCGGCACGGTCGAGCTCGACCACGCTGCCTTCGGACATGGCGAGCAGTTCGGCGAGGGTCATCGAGGTCGATCCGACCTCGACCGAAACGCGCAGCGACACGCCCGCGAGCAGGTCGAAATTGGGCGCCGCCGCCATGTCCTTGCTGCCGCGGCGTTCGCCGCGCGCGGGGGCTTCGCTGAGATCACTCATCGTCCGATCCTCTTTCGATATGCTCGATCATTATGGCCGCATTTCCATTCGCTTCGCCGATGCTCCCGGCGGCGAAATGCCGACCGGCGACGGTTACCGGAACATTGCGCGGAATGGTTAACGGAATGATATCACCGACCTCCAAACCGAGCAGTTTGACCAAAGAAATTTCGGGGCGCGCCAATACCGAGCGGACCGGCAGGCGAACGCTCTTGAGCGCGCTGTTCAGCGTCGCGGTCCATTCGGCGTCGGCGGGGGGCTCGTCGCGGACATCGGGGCCCGTTTCGACGTCGGCGATGCCGCGCAGCGCCGCGACCGGATAGGCGCAGGCGATGGTGCGGCCGTCGAGCACGCCGCCGCGCAGGGTGAAGCGCTGGACGAGCAGTTCGTCGTCGGCGCGCACTGCGGCGAGCTTGGCGCTGTCGGTGGTGACGCAGTCGAGTTCGGGGGCCATCTTGTCGCCCCAGGCGGCGGCGAGCTGCAGCCCGAGGTCGCGGCCGAGGCGCGCGGCGAAGCGGTCCTCGGCGTCGGTCAGTTCCTCGCGCTCGCTCGCGAGCTGGCCCTTGCCGCCATAGAAGATGTCGACGAGCTGGAGGATCAGCGGGCGCGCGCCGGCGAGCAGCACCGGGCCTTTGAGCGGCGGCGCGTGGTAGCGCCAGAAGATCGCGGGCGCCACGGCGGCGCACCAGTCGGCGAAGCGTACACGCTCGGCGGGTTCGCGCTCGACCTGCACCGTCGGCGCGCCGAGCGCGCGGATCAGGTCGCGGAGCGAACGCGCGAACTGGTTCGCGACGCCCTCGAGCACCGGGAAGGCATAGCCGTCTTCGGCCTTGCGCAGCAGCAGCGACGCGGTCGCGTCGTCGGCGGCAGGCTTGGGGGTCGGCGCTTTCGGCGCCTTGAAAGGGTTGCCCTTGGCGCTCACTGGATCACCATGTTCGTGAAATAGACATTGTCGATGCCGCCGAAGCCTTCTTTGTCGCGCAGCACCTGGTTGATCGCCCCGGTCAGCTGGCGCTGGAGCGACTGCTTGCCGTGCGAGGTCGAGAGGAGGGCGGGGTCCTGTTCGGCGAGCACCATCAGCACCGCCGAACGGATCGGCACGTCCTGGCGGCGGATGTTCGCGATGACCTTGCCGTCATAATAGGTCGACAGGCTGATCCCGACCTGCAGGAAGCCCGACCCGTCGGCGAGGTTCGTGGTGAAGCTCTGCTCGATCGGATAATAGGTGATCTCGTATTTGCGCGGGTCGACCTTGAACTTGTCGTTGGGGACCGACACCGTGCCGACCTTGGGCGGGGCTTCTTCCTTCTTGCCCTCGGCGGCGGGTTCTTCCTCGCCCTCGCTGCGCACGACGAGCTTGGGATAGAAGTCCTCGGGCTTGGGCGCGGTCTTGGCCATGCCGACGCCGAAATACATGCCCGCGCCAGCGCCGGCGCCGATCAGCACCGCCGCACCGACGGTGATCATCAGCAGCTTCTTCATCTTGCCGCCCTTCTTCGGCTCGGCGGTTTCGGTCTTGTCCTTGCTCATCAGTCGGCTCCTAGTCGGGATATGGTCAGGCGAAGCGGCCGCGGCGTTCGCCGCTGCGTTCGTCACGGGTTTCGGGGCGCGCTTCGGCGCGGTCGTCGGCGGTTTCGATCAGGTGGCTCGCATCCTGCGCGCCGCTACGGCCCTGGCCCTGCTGCGACTGGCGGCCGGTCTCGTTCGGAGTGCAGGTCACCTGGGTGTCGGCGACGCGCACGCCCTGTTGGCGGAGGTCGTCGGCGAGGCGCGTCTGCGCCGCGGTGACGATGGTCGCGGTGGCTTCGTGCTGGGTGTCGAGCTTGACCGACACGCCCTCGTCGCCCGCGATCATCGACACGTCGAGGCGGCCGAGGTGGCGCGGCATCAGGCGAAAGCTGATGTCGCCCGACGCCGATTTGGTCGCGGCGATATCGGCGGCGAGCTGTTCGATCCACGCGTCGTCGCTGGAAAGGTCGAGCGTGCGCTCGGCGATCGTCGCGACGGGCGCGGCGGCGGCGAGCGCGGTGGTCGCGGCGGTGGCGGGCTGCGCGAAGAGCACCGTCATCGACGGCTCGGCAGCGGGCTTGGGGGCGGCGGGTTCGAGCGCCGCCATCATGGGAAGCGCGGGCGCGTCGCCACGGACCTTGGGCGCGGCGACCGGCAGCGCGGGCGCGTCGTCGCGGCGCGGCTTGGCGGTGGGCGCCATGTCGGCGGCGGGCTTGCCGGCCGGGCGCGTTTCGGCGGGCGCGGCGGCCGAGGCCAGCAGGGCGACCATAGGCGTAGCTTCGGCAGCGACCGGGGCTTCGCCCTCGCTCGCGCCTTCGCCTTCGGTCGCGGGCAGGGCGATTGCGGGCTTGGCACCAGCGGGCTTGCCCGCGGGGACGGTGAACTGCGCCAGCGTCGCGAGCAATTCGTTCGCGGCAAGGACCGCCTTCTCGGTGGGCGCGGCCTCGGGCTTGCCCGGCGTGGCGGTTTCGACGGGAAGGTCCTCGGTCGGGGCGAGCTCCTGCGGCAGCGCCACCTGCGACACACGAAGCGGCAGGGCAGGGCGCGCGGGTTGCGGCACGATTGCGGGCGTCTGCGGCGTAGCCGGAGCCGCGACGGGTGCGATCTGGATCGGCGCCGCGGCAGCAGGCATTTCGACGGTGATCGCCGTCGGCAGCGCCGGAGCCGGAGCATTCGGCGAGACCTGCGCAGGGGCGACGGGCGTTGCGACGGTGATCGGCATAGCAGCTGCCGCAGCCGGCGCCGCAGTCGGAACCACAGGCGCGGCCACCGGGGCCGTCCCACGCGTCTGCGCGGCGACGAGCTGGTCGAACGCGCCCGCTTCGCCCGCGTCGCCGCCCTGCACCGGGGTCAGCATCGCGAGCAGCGAGGGCATGGGTGCCGTCGAGGTCTGCGGCAGCGCAGGCATCATGCGATACCCCCGTCGATCAGGCGGAGGCGCATGCCGGTGCGGAACGGTCGGTTGGCGTCGGCGCGGCGCTCCATTTCCTGCTCGGCGCTCTTGCGGCTGCGCTCGTAGAGGCGCACCGCCGATTCTTCCTTGACCATCGCGCGCTGCGCGAGCGCGCCCATCTGGTCGCGGCGCGCGCTGGCGCCCGCCGTCGGCGCGACGAGATTTTCCTTCGCCATGTCGAGCCGCATGCCGAGTTCGCCGATCGTGTTGAGCGCGCGCCCGGCGACGGCGCCCTTCGCCATCGCGAGGTCGGTGCGCAGCGTTTCGAGGCGCTTGCCGAGCTCGACGAGGTTCGCGAGCTCGCTGTTGGCGCGCGCGAGATTGGCCTCCGCCATCTGATGTTCGACGCTGCGCACGCGGATGATCCGTTTGCGGCGCGCGGTGCGAGAGGTCATGCACTATATCCTTCAACTAGGGTTTGGCGGGAGGTGGTGAAATCGACCTGGGCCTTGGCGCCCTGCGATACGAAAGCGAGCTGGTCGGCGCGGCGCATGATCGCCTCGTCGAGCACCGGATCGCCGCCGGCGACATAGGCACCCATCAGCATCAGATCGCGGTTCTCTTCATAAGCCGACCAGAGCTGGCGAAAACGTGCCGCGGCGGCGGCATGCTCGGGGTCGACCGAGTCGACCATCGTGCGCGACAGCGAGCGCGCGACATCGATCGCTGGATAGACGCCCTGTTCGGCCATCGCGCGCGACAGGATGATATGGCCGTCGACGATCGCACGGGCGCTGTCGACCACCGGGTCCTCGATGTCGCCGCCGTCGGCGAGCACCGTGTACAGCGCGGTGACCGAGCCGCCGGTCGCCTTGTCGATGCCGGCGCGTTCGCAGAGCGAGGGGATCAGCGCGAAGACCGATGGCGGATAACCCTTCATCGTCGGCGGTTCGCCCAAGGTCAGCCCGATCTCGCGCTGCGCATGTGCGACGCGGGTCAGGCTGTCGATGAGGAGGAGGACCTTCTTCCCCTCGTCGCGAAAGGCTTCGGCGATCGCGGTCGCGCGCATCGCGGCGCGCAGGCGCAGCAGCGGCGGGTGGTCGGCGGGGACCGCGACGACGACCGATTTCTTGCGGACTTCGGGGGGCAGCTTGGTCTCGACGAAGTCGCTGACTTCGCGGCTGCGCTCGCCGATCAGCCCGACGACGATCACGTCGCAGTCGGTGCCGGCGATCATCTGGCCCATCAGCACCGACTTGCCGACGCCCGAGCCCGCGATGATCGCGACGCGCTGGCCTTCGCCGACGGTGAGCAGGCCGTTGATCGCACGCACGCCCATGTCGAGCGGGCGGGTGACGCGGCCGCGGCGCAGCGGGTTGACCTTGCGCCCGGCGAGCGGCCAGGTGAACTGCGACTTGACCGGCGGGCGTCCGTCGAGCGGGTTGCCCTGCGCGTCCATGATGCGGCCGAGCAAGGTCTTGCCGACGGGGACCATCGAGCTGGCGCCATGCGGTTCGACCGGCGCGCCGGTGACCAGCGGCTTGTTCATGTCGAAGGGCAGGACCAGGCTGCGGTGGCCGCGGAACCCGACGACCTCGCCATAGACATAGTCGTTGTCGGCCGACTTGATGCGGACGTTGCTGCCCAGCGGCTGCGGGAAACCCGACACTTCGAGCATGATGCCCTCGTGCGCGACGAGCGTGCCGATGCGGCGCGGGCTCGCCTTGGCGATATCGACGGGGGCGAGCAATTGCTGCGCCGACAGGGCGAGGCGGCGCGTCATGCGCTGGCTTCCTCGCGGCCCAATGCGGCGCGGAGTTCGCCCAGATAGACCGCGCGGCCGTGCTCGATCCAGCCGGCCGAGCTCTCGACGCGGACGGTGCCGCGCATCATCGCGGCGTCGGCGGCGACGGGCAGGCGGATGTCGGCATCCATCAGCAGCGCGGCGTCCTGCGGGTGGACCCACAGCGTGCGCGCCTTGTCGGCTTCCGACACGAGGGCGGCGGCGGTTTCGGCTTGATCCTTGAGCCACATGGCATCGATCGGCGCGTCGGCGACGATCTGGCGCACCAGCCGCTCGACGGTCTCGGCGATCAGCTGCGCGAGTTCTTCGCTCGGTTCGTCCTGCAGTGCCTCGGCGCCCGCGACGAGCGCGAGCAGCTGGCCGCGCTCGACCGCGAAACCCGCTTCGGCGAGGCGCTGGCCTTCGGCGAGGCCCTTTTCGAACGGGTCTTCGCCGGGCTCGACCTCGACCGCCACATGCGCGGCGGCTTCGGCCGCGGCCTCGCGCACCGCGGGGTCGAAGGACATCGGGCGGAAGCCGCCCTGACGCGCCATCGCCATCGCGAGCGGGGTGGGGGCGAAATGCGGATCAGACATAATCGTCGCCTGCGCCCGCGATCATGATCTCGCCCGAGGCGGCCATCTGGCGGACGATCGTCATGATCGCCTTCTGCGCGTCGTCGACGTCGGTGCGCTTGACCATCGTCATCTCGGCCATTTCGTCGCGGATCGTTTCCGAGGCGCGCTGCGACATCGTCGAGAGGCAGAGGTCGACCATATCCTCGTCGGCGCCCTTGAGCGCGATCGACAGCTGCGAGGCGTCGACGCCGCGCAGGATGGTGCCGAGGCTGCGGAGGTCGAGATCGCGGAGGTTCTCGAAGATGAACATCTCTTCCTCGATCGTCTGCGCGAGCTGGCGGTCCGATTTCTTGAGATTGCGGATCGCGCGCTCGCTGGCCGACTTCGACATCTTCTTCATGATCTTGGCGACGTCGCTCGGGCCGCCGATCGCCTGCTTGGCGACGCGCTGGCCGCCGACATTGGCGGCGGCGAGCACCGATTCCAGATCCTCGATCGCCGCGGCGGGGACCGACGACAGCTGCGCCGCGCGCAGCACCAGATCGGCCTGCAGCACTTCGTCGAGCGTCTCGATCGCGCGCGCCGCGATGTCGGGGACCAGCACCGACAGGATCAAAGCGCCGACCTGCGGATGTTCGCTGGCGAGCAGGCCGCTGATTGCATCGACGTCCATCCAGCGCAGCATTTCGAGCGACGCGGCGCTCGACTGCGGCGCGACGGCGGCCAGGATATTGTCGGCGCGGACATTGCCCACCGCCTGGTTGATCACGGTGCGGATGCGCGTGTCGGCGCCGACGCTGAGTGCGCTCACCGAGCGGCTGCGCGTCACGAAGCGGTCGAGCGCGTGCTCGATCTGGACCTCGGTGGCGTTGGCGGCGTCGAACATGCCCTTGGCGAGCTGGCGTACTTCGGCGGGGTCGAGATGCTTCAGGATCGTCGCGGCTTCGCTCTCGTCGAGCAGCATCAGCAGGATCGCGGCGGCGGCCGATCCTTCGACTTCGGCTTTGGCGGGCGGGGTGCCGAGTTCGGTGTCGAGATCAGCCACGGGCGCCCTCCTGCATCAGCTGGCGCACGACGACCGCCGCGCGCGCCGAGTCCTGACGGACGAAGGCGCGGACGAGGTTGGCGCGATCTTCGTAGCTCGGCGCGGCCTCGATCATCTCGAGCGTGATTTCGCGGCTGCGCGGGCGGGGCAGGGCGGGGTTGCCGCCCTCTGCGGCCGCCATCAGCGAGTCCTCGAGCGCGGCGTCGCGCTCGGCGCGCGCGGCGGCGCGGGCCTTGGCGGCCTTGATCAGCGGGCGGCCGATGAACAGGAAGGCGAGGAGTGCGATGAGTAGCGCGCCGATCTGCTTGACCAGCGGCAGGAACCAGCCCTGTTCGTAGAACGCGGGCGACATGTCCTCGACCTTGGCGAAGGGGCGCTGGCTGATCGCGACCTGGTCGCCGCGCGCGGCGTCGAAACCGACCGCGCCCTTCACCAGCCCGTCGATCTTGGTGATGTCGGCGCGGGTCAGCGCCTTCGGCCCCTGATTGAGCGCGACCGCGACCGAGACGCGGCGCAGCTGGCCCTGCGGGCGGTGCGTGACCGAAATCTCGCGGCCGACCTCATAGGCGCGCTGGGCGTTCTCGTTGCTCTGCGTCGTCGGGGCGGGCGCGCCGGGGGCGGTGCCGTTCGGGGTCTGGTTCAGCGCCGAGGCCGGCGGCGGCTGGTTCGACAGCGCGCCGGGGATGCCGACCGCAGGCGCGTCGCCCTGACCGCTGACCGAGCGCGTGACCATCTCGCTTGTCAGCGCGCGGTCGTTCTCGGGAAAGCTCTCGCGCGTCGCCTGGCTTTCGGACATATCGACGTCGGCGTGGACCTCGACGGTGTAGTTACCGGCGCCGAGCATCGGGCCGAGCAGGCTGTCGAGCGCGCGGCGGTAGCGGTCCTCCATCTGCGTCTGCAGCTGGAACGCCTGCATGTCGCTCGACGTCGCCGAGTCCGAGAGCAGCGCGCCGCGCTGGTCGATCACCGACACCTGGTCGGCATTCATTCCGGGCACCGACGAGGCGACGAGGAAGCGGATCGCCTGCACCTGACCGTCGCTGAGGCTGCGGCCGTTCTGGAGCGTGAGCATGACCGACGCGGTGGCGGGCTTGTCTTCGCGGACGAACAGGCTGGGCTCGGCGGCGGCGATATGGACGCGCGCGCTCTTGACCGCATCGATCGCTTCGATCGTGCGGGCGAGGTCGGCTTCGCGTGCGCCGCGGAGGGTCTCGCCCTCGATCGCGCGGCTCGCGCCCATCGGCAAAGCGCCGATCATCTCGCTGCCGTCGGCCGACGCCTTGGGCAGGCCCTGGCCGGCGAGCGCGATGCGCGCCTGATGGAGCTTGTCGGCGTCGACCGTCAGCGCGCCGGTGGTCGCATCGATGCTGTGCGCGATGCCCTGCGCGGTCAGCGCGTCGGCGACCGCGGCCTTGTCGGCGTCGGCGAGGCCCGCGAAGAGCTGCGTCTGCGGCGCCGCGGCGGTCGCGAAATAGGCGAGCGCGGCGATGCCGATCGCGGCGGTGGTGGCGATCGCGGGCAGCGCGCGCTGGACCGCGGGCTGGCGGATGAACTGCTGCACGGGGGCGAAGCGGCCGCCCATGGCGGGGACGGGGAGGCGGCGGTCGGCGCCCGCGTCGACGGGGCTCAGGATCTGGGTATCGGACATGGATTACACCGGCATGTTCATGATGTCGCGGTACGCGGACAGCAGCTTGTTGCGGACCTGCAACGTGGTTTCGAAACCGAGCGAGGCCTTCTGGCGCTCGATCATCACGCTGACGATGTCGTGCGTGTCGCCGCGCTCATAGGCTTCGGTGAGCTCGCTCGCCTTCGACTGCTGGGCGTTGACCTGTTGCAGCGCGGTCGAGATCGCCGATCCGAAATCGGGGGTTCCCGCGGCGCTGTCGACGCCGCCCGCGGCGCCGCGGCCCGCGGCGCGCTGCAGCGCTTCGTTCTGATTGAGGATCGAACTGCGCATCTGCAGCAGCCGGCTCTGGTCAATCGTGCTCATGGCTTTCATCCGTCTCGAGACGCGGCATCGCGCCGCACGCAGAGAGTAATGCAAAGTGCGTGCCAAAAGTTTTTATCGTTGGAAAACAGCTATATGTTCGCGAGGTCGGGGACGAATTAACCCTGTCCGGCAATTTTTTGACGTGCCGCGCTTAAGCCCCCGGCGCCCCCGCCGTTACTGCAATCGTGAAGCTCGCCGAGCCGCACACCATGGGAATGGCCCTTGGGGGGCCGGAAAGGGAACTTATGACTGTTATCAACACCAATGTGAGCGCGCTTCGCGCCCAGAACAATTCGCGTGTTGCGGAACGCATGCAGTCGCAGGCGATGGAACGCCTGTCGAGCGGCAAGCGCATCAACGCCGCGAAGGACGACGCCGCCGGCCTCGCCATCGCGACCCGCATGGACGCCAGCGTCCGCGGCCTGAACCAGGCCGTCCGCAACGCCAATGACGGCATCTCGCTGGCGCAGACCGCCGACAGCGCCGCCGGCAGCATCGCGGACATCCTGGTCCGTATGCGCGAACTGGCGATGCAGGCTTCGACCGGCACGCTGACCGACGACGACCGCACCGCGGTGCAGACCGAAGTCACCGCGCTGATCGCGCAGATCGACGACGTTGCGACCCGCACGACTTTCAACGGCACCGCGCTGCTCGACGGCACGGCGGATCTCGACATCCAGACCGGCCTGAACGACGGCGAAGTCGTGAACGTCGCGATCGCCGACCTCCAGGCCGCTGGCCTCGGCGTCGACGGCCTCGACTTCTCGACCGCTGCCGGTGCGTCGGGCGCGCTCACGACGCTCGACACCGCGATCCAGACGATCGCCACCGAGCGCGCCAACCTGGGTGCCCAGCAGAACCGCCTGACCTCGGCTGTCGACAATTTGACGGCGACCGTCACGAATCTGGCGGAATCGAAGTCGCGCATCGAAGACGCCGATTTCTCGGTGGAATCGACGAACCTCGCCGCCGCCGGCATCCTGGCCCAGGCGTCGACCGCGATGCTCGCCCAGGCGAACCAGAGCCAGCAGGGCGTGATGAACCTGCTGCGTTAAGGTCCAAAAGAGTACCCGAGACTCAGGCTATATTTGGTTGGTCCCTTAAGTAGCCTGATCGAACGCCCCGGCCCCCCACGGCCGGGGCGTTCACTGTTTTCCGTCAATGCGCCGCGAAGCGCTTGCCCCTGCGGCGCAAATGATCCAACGGGTCCCCGGCAATTTGGGGAGCCAGGACATGAGCCATCAGCAAGCCGCCGCCGCGACCGTCTCGGATCGCGCACTCGAGATCGGCAACCGCGTCGAGACCTTCGTCCGCACCGTCGTCGTGCCCTATGAGAGCGACGCGCGCCGCGACCATCACGGCGCCCCGACCGACGAACTGGTCGACGAACTCAAGGCCAAGGCGCGCGCCGCGGGCGTGCTCACCCCGCATATCTTCGCCGATGGCGACCATCTGACGCAGGTCGAGACGGCCTGGGTGCTGCAAAAGACCGGACTGTCGCCGCTCGGCCCGCTCGCGTGCAACACCGCGGCGCCCGACGAGGGCAATATGTATCTGCTCGGCAAGGTCGGCAGCCCCGAACTCAAGGCGCGCTTCCTCGACCAGCTGGTGCAAGGCCATGCGCGCTCGGCCTTCTTCATGACCGAACCCGCCGAGGAAGGCGGCGCGGGCTCCGACCCGTCGATGATGAAGACGACCTGCCGCCTCGACGGAAATCACTGGGTCATCAACGGCCGCAAATGCTTCATCACCGGCGCGGACGGCGCGAAAGTGGGCATCGTCATGGCGAAGGCCGAGGATGTCGTCGCGGGCGGCGGCGCCTGCATGTTCCTCGTCGACCTGCCCGACCCCGCGATCCGCATCGAGCATGTGCCGAACACGATCGACAGCTCGATGCCCGGCGGCCACGCGACGGTCGTGATCGACAATCTCCGCGTCCCCGCCGACCAGATGCTCGGCGAGGCGGGCGAGGGCTTCAAATATGCGCAGGTGCGCCTCAGCCCTGCGCGCCTGTCGCACTGCATGCGCTGGCACGGCGCCTGCCAGCGCGCGCACGAGATCGCGACCGACTATGCCAACCGCCGCACCGCCTTCGGCAAGCCGCTGATCGACCATGAGGGCGTCGGCTTCATGCTCGCCGAGAATCTGATCGACCTCAAGCAGGCCGAACTGATGATCCGCTGGTGCGCCGAGGTGCTCGACACCGGCGATCTCGGCACCGCCGAAAGCTCGATGGCCAAGGTCGCGGTGTCCGAAGCGCTGATGCGCATCGCCGACCGCTGCGTCCAGGTGATGGGCGGCACCGGGGTCACCGACAAGACGATCGTCGAACAGGTGTTCCGCGAAGTCCGCGCCTTCCGCATCTACGACGGCCCGACCGAGGTCCACAAATGGAGCCTCGCCAAGAAGATCAAGCGCGACTGGAAGAACGCCAGCGCGGATTGATCGTCAGATCAGCCCGTCGAGGCGCCAGATCGCGAGCAGCCCGGCGCCGACGATGACGTCGATGACGACGCACCACGGCACATACCATTGCGGGATCGCGACGAGCGGCAGCCGCGCCTTGTTGTGGTGCGCGAAATCCCACGCCGCGTGGCCGAAATAGGCGAGCGGCAGGATGATCGGCCAGTGGAGCAGGCCGAGCAGCCCCGCGACAGCGAACAGCCCGCTGATATTGAACTCGACGAACTGGTCGCGCGGCGATCCGTTGACCACCGCAAAGCCGAAATAGATGCCCGCGATCAGCGCGATGAGCACCGCGGCGAAGCCGAGCGAGGCTTGCGGTGTCAGGAACGCGTGCGGCAGCAGCGAGCCGATGCCGACCGCGATCCCGGTCAGCACCGGGCGCCGGGCGAAGGCCGAAGCGGGATGGCCGTGCTCGTGCAGGGCGTCGTCGGTCATGATGGTTCCCCCTTTGACGGGCCCGTGTGGGGTACGGCCCGCGCGGGCAGCGCATCCTATCATGATTGCGCTGCATAGCCGAGGCGACTGACAGTTTTCGGGCGGGAGCGGCCATTCCCAGCCCCTCCTCTTCAGAGGAGGGGTAGCGAGACTTACGAACTTGTTCGTTAGTCGCAGCGGGGTGGTGGTCGCGGGCTTCG